>Ga0187809_10000001_pt1 | contig 531049 bp, 535 predicted proteins | sample NC_wetland_sal_i_8_FD_132415 | JGI IMG/M metagenome (GOLD analysis project Ga0187809, IMG submission 132415) | Wetland sediment microbial communities from Neuse River Estuary, North Carolina, USA - ASW_4 | ecosystem: Environmental > Aquatic > Freshwater > Wetlands > Sediment | place: USA... | reverse complement strand
GCAGCGTGATCGCGATGAGCGGCACGAGCGGCGCGCTGAGCGAAGGGCCGTTCACCTACAGCCCCTATGGCGTGTGCACATCGGGCGGGCTGGCCTGTCCGGCGAGCGGCATTCCCTATCGCTACACGGGCAGGCGGTTCGATCCGGAGACGGGACTCTATTACTACCGCGCGCGGTACTACGGGCCGGACGACACGCGCGGCGGCAGGTTCCTGCAGACCGATCCGGTGGGATACACGGCGGATATGAATCTTTACACGTATGGCGAGAATGATCCGACGGATGAGGAAGATCCAAGTGGTCTCTACGGTATAGATGATCCCATGTGGGATACCTCGAGCCAGAACCAACTCCAGTGGGCACAAGCACATCCTCAAACTGCGGCTTGGCTAGCGGGCGCGCTGTCCACGGGTTTGCTAGGTGCCAGCGGTGCCGTGGCAGGCTGCATCCCATGCGCTCGCATCGCTTTTGGCAGCTTCGCAGCAGGTAGTTTTGCTTACTATAATGGCGCATCGCCCAAAGGAATTTTGGATGCTTACGGCCGAGGTGCCGCAGTATCTGCTGGTGCAGAAGCAGGAGGAAAAGTCGGTTTTGGATGGGTAGGCAAGGGAATCGGCGCCGCTGGCGGGGCAGCCCAAGGCAATGCCGCTTACGATGCAGCAACTGGACGAAAGGTTGATCCTTTAGTTGCCGCTGTGAGCGCGGTCACCGCCGGAGGGACAAGTACAATGCCCTCTGGCGAAGATCCAGCCACCGCTATTGCAGCTCAAGTTGCAAAGAAGGCCACAGGTAAGCTTATTTCCTCAGCTATCAGCGGTGCATTGCCTAGACGGCAAGGTGATGGCTCAGGGCGTTCTTCTAACTTCGGAAAGATAATTCCAGCGCAAGGCAGTCGCATTTGTCCGAAAGATAGTTCCGGTCAACACCCTAACTCTTGTTAGATTTTAAGGACAAATCTATCGATGCGCACCAATAGAAGTAGACCGGCTCGGCCGTCGTTTGCGACATTATTTCGCCGCGACGCGCTTAAATATTCACTTCTCCTTGTTGGGATTTACACAATTGCCGAGATTGTGCTCAAAGGGATACCGTTTTTGAGGACAGCAGCATTTTTGTACGGAATACCATTTTTTGCATTTATAGGAATTGTTGGTTGCGCGATGGTTTCTCTTGCTACGGCAATACGTGCGCACACCAATGGCGATAAATTTCATCAGGACGAAAAATGAAAGCATTCGAGAGCCAGTCGAAGCTATACCGCTAGCGCACACCAAAATTCAGCGATAGGGCATCAAGTCAGGGCCATTCTAAGACACCATTGCCGGAATCGAGATTGTTTGTAGGCCAACATGCTCTGAAACTCGGTCCAAGACCGGAGCACAGTTCGATCCGATTGAACTGCTGTACCACTTTCGAATTCCGCAATACCGAACGCAGCCTGCGATGAGATCGCCGAGTATGGCGCCTCGGGCAATCTGGTGGAGCGCTATGTCCCGGGCCCCGCCATCGATGAACCGATCGCGCGCGTGCGCGATACCGGCAATACCACCTACTTCCACACCAACCGCCAGGGCAGCGTGATCGCGATGAGCGGCACGAGCGGCGCGCTGAGCGAAGGGCCGTTCACCTACAGCCCCTATGGCGTGTGCACATCGGGCGGGCTGGCCTGTCCGGCAAGCGGCATCCCCTATCGCTACACGGGCAGGAGGTTCGATCCGGAGACGGGGCTCTATTACTACCGCGCGCGCTACTACGCACCGGACGATACGCGCGGCGGCCGCTTCTATCAAACCGATCCTGTCGGCTACACCGCCGACCTCAATCTCTACGCCTATGTTGGGAATGATCCGACGGATCGAGAAGACGCGCTTGGTCTGATGGATGATTATACGGCCGATAAGTATTCTCAGGCCGTCACGAAAATGTCTCCGCGGGAGAGAACCGAACTAGCTATAAATGGAGCTCTAATCGCCATTCCGGGAGGGTTGGAGCTTCGGGGCGCAACCGGACTTGGCCGAGTTTTTTGGTCTGGAAAAGGAGCGGAAGAGGCCGCATTGCAGTTCGCTCGATCAAATGGTGGCAAAACCCTGGAAATGACGTTGAGGGGAAAGTTTTTGGTTTGGTTGGGAAAAAGACTCTCATGGGATAAAATGAAGCCTCTCTGGCGATGGGCTTCCAAATGGTGGGCAACTGGTGCGAGAGGCGAAGCCGATGTGTTCTTGGGAGAAGGGATAAATCCAGAAGGTAACTGGAAGGGAGTTGAGGAACCAATTCTCCAGGAGCGTGGCACACCAGTGCACGAGCATACGGCTGCAGGGGAATTCCCGTCTAACGATGCGGAGGCTAACGTCCCGAACTCCCAAAAGTCGCGGGCGAACAGCGGGTGCCCGGCGCCCCAACCTGGACTATCCTGTGGATCGGGCTTCGAAATCTGGCACTAGGCATTCGTGAGTTTTCTATGGCTTTTAGAAAAAAATGGTTCTCTAGCGAAATCGTGAGTACAGACGGATATTTCGTTAGGCCCTATAGCCCGGGCGCAATTTTATATGGCGATGGGCTGAATAAAGTCTATGTCGGTGCCGAGGCTCCTGCATCTGGTTCAAACTGGATGCTTTACCCCGAAGATATGCGTGTGGGGTCCCGCTGGGGTAAGAAGCTGCAAGATGAAGAACGACGAAGTCTGATCACTGATCGTATTGCGGAGGTTTTCGGTTTTCTAGGATGGGAGATTACAATCCCGTAGCAACATTTTTGGATTTACTGCGACCGGCAGCTGTTTTCAAAAAAATGCATTTTGCGGTGTCGGCGACACTTGCGGGAGATATTTCAGAAGTGGAGGCGGCACGACGTATAGATGCAGCAACAGTATACTACCGCCGTGAAAGCCGCAGTCGTTGCGACCGCAACATGCTCCGAAACTCGGTACAACATCGGAGCATAGTTCGATCCGATTGAATTGCTGTACTATTCTCAAATTCCGCAATACTGAACGCAGCCTGGGATGTTTCGGCCGTCTGCAGAGATCTCACTTACGCCGAGAACTTGACCTGCCACTAGTTTTTCAGCGGCGCCCGCTGTTTGGGTGAGCGCCAGGGTACTTTCCCGGCGAACTGCAGCGACGGCAGCACGAACAGGCGCAATAGCTCTGTTTGCTTGGCCTCACTTAGGTCCTTTCGCCATTCCAGCATCTGATGGATGCTCATCACCCAGTCGGCGAGTTCGTGGTCGCTTAGCGATTTTGGGATTTTACCCTCATTGCGGCCGCGATCGAATATTGGCTTCCAGGTGCTCAGAAACAGCGGTTCGATTTGCTGTGCGGTTGGGTGGGAACGGTCATCGAGAATCAGCGTGCTGTCCTCTTCGAAGATCGAGCGGTAGACCTCGTCCCGGTTTGCGATTTTGATGGTTTGGACCGAGCCGGTTACCACGCAATCTTCGAAACTCGTGCAACGCCGCATCATTTCCTGGATAGCCCGCGCGATATGCTCGAGGCGGTGAAAGATCAGGCTGCGCAGCACTGCGCGCCTGTTGGGATAAAGCCGGTAGAGAGTGCGGCGGCTAATCCCGCTTTCTTGCGCGATGTCCTCGATCGAAACTTTGCGCACGCCCAAGCGGCGAACGCAGCGCGCCGCCGCTTCCAGCACTTCGCCCTTCTTTTCCGATTCCTGTGGTGCGGCCTTCGCCATCAATCGTGCTGCCAGGTTTTGTTTGCGTCGCAACAAATGCCACATCTTTGCGGCAACTGCGAGAATTTGTGCCAAGCCGATTGACAGGGCAGGGATTTCGCGGGACGTTTGACACAAGGCACGAAAACTGTGCCAAGTGCCAACACGGCGCCGGGAGGCCCATATGGATCGTTTCGACCTGATCCTCGCGCACGGGACCATCATCGATGGCACCGGCTTTCCGCGCTTTCGGTCCGACATCGGAATCAGGGACGGGCGGATCGCCCGCATCGGGCGGCTCGCCGGCGCCGCCGCCGACCGTGTGCTGGACGCAACAGACCTCTTGGTCGTGCCGGGCTTTGTGGACACCCACACTCACTACGACGGGCAACTGTTCTGGGATCCCGCTTGCTCGAATGCGGGCGAAAACGGCATCACGACCGTCGCGATGGGCAATTGCGGATTCGGATTTGCTCCCTGCCGATCCGCTGACCGCGAGCGCGCCATGCTGATGATGCAGACCACCGAACAGATTCCCGCGGCGCAGCTGCGAAGCGCGCTCCCATGGGATTGGGAAAGCTTCCCGGAGTTCATCGCCTCCCTGCGGCGCACGCCGAAAGCGCTGAACGTCATGATGTTCCTGCCGCTCAATCCACTGATGATCTACGCGATGGGGCTCGACGCTGCGAAGACCCGTCGGCCGAAGCCGGACGAGATCGCCACCATGCAGCGGCTGATCGACGAGGCAATGGACGCAGGCGCCTGCGGTCTTTCCGTGTCGTCGATGGGCCGTGTCAACAATCATGTCGACATCGACGGCTCGCCCATGCCGACCGATGTTATGCATATCGACGATTTGTGCGAAGTTGTGCGCATTTTTCGCGATCGCGATGACGGAATCATCCAGGTGATTTCGCAGATCGGTCCGGTGGGCGACAGCGAGATCAGCATCCGGTTGGGCCAGGCATCGGGGCGACCCATCTTGCACAACGTCTTTTCCACCAGCGATTACACGCCGGATCTGCATAGGCGCTCCATGGCGTGGCTCACAGAGGTGAACGCGCGCGGCATCGCCATGTATGCAGCAGCAATCGTCAACCGCAGTTGGAATGAAGTGGATTTCTGGAACTCGCCCGGATCGGCGATGGACGCGCTCGCCGCACACCGCGAACTAACTCTGGCGCCTGATGCCGACGCCAAGCGCAGGCTGCTGCTCTCCGGAGACTACCGCAGGCGCTTTCGCGAGAGCTACGACCCGGTGATGTTTGAAGCCACCGGTGGTGGGCTGGAACGTTATGTCGTCGTCAGCATGGGAGCTGCGAAGGAGGGGAGCGCCTTTATCGGCCGGACGCTCGCCGATATTGCCGCCGCGCGAGGACAGAGCGTGGTCGATGTCTATCTCGATCTCGCGCTGGAGTCCGATTTCGCGCTGGTGCTGAAGACGCCCCCTATCGCTGCGGCGGATCCTTCAAAGGTGGCGGAACTCATCTCCCATGGTCATGTGCTGGCAGGCGCCTCCGATGGCGGCGCGCATACAAAGATCTGGAGCGGCGGTTGCTGGACCACCGATCTTCTTATCTGGCTGGCCCGGGATCACGCGCTGCTAGACCTGGAGAGGATGCATTACTGCCTCTCCTATCAGCCGGCGCGCGTGCTCGGCTTGAAGGATCGTGGCGCGCTGCTCGAAGGCATGGCCGCGGACATCGTCGTCTATGCACTGGACGAACTTTATTTCGACCGCTCGGTCTATGCGGTGGTTCACGACATGCCCAACAACGATTGGCGACGGAAGGCCAAGGCCGGCGGCTACCGCTGGGTGATCGTGAATGGCGTGGTCACCTTCGAAGGCGAGGCGCGATCCAACGCAACACCGGGGCTTTATCTGGACGGCGCCCACAGGGCGGCAGCTTGAGGAATTCGTTACCCGCACAAGCGGGGACATTACGGGGGAAACGATGAACAAGACACATTTGCTCACACAAACTGCATTTTGCGCGTTGCTGCTGTCACCTGCATTTGCGCAGGAATCCGGCGGCGGTATCGAGACCGTCACTGTCACAGCCGAACGCCGCGAAGAGGATCTCCAGCGCACGCCGGTCTCCGTGCAAGTCCTGTCACAGCAGAGCCTGCAGGACTCTCATGTCAGCGACCTGTCGCAACTGCAAAAAATCACCCCATCACTGGTGGTTCAGGACGCGGCGAGCAACGTCAATCCCTACATCCGTGGCGTTGGCGCGACGACGCAGGGTTCTGGTTATTACGCCAGCGTCGCCACTTACGTGGATGGCGTTTATGTGACGCGCCTCTCAAGCGCTCTCTTCGATCTCGATGACGTCGACAGTATCCAGGTGTTGAAGGGCCCCCAGGGCACGCTCTATGGGCGAAACGCCACCGGCGGTGCGATCGTCATCACGACGCATACCGCAGAGCCAGGCGATCCGATCACGGCGCATATGTCGGCGTCCTATGGAAACTATAATGAGCACGCCCTGTCGGGCCGGGTCTCCGGTGGACTCGACGATCAGTTCGCATTTTCCCTGGGAGCGTCGGAACGCTATCACAGCGGCTTCATCAAGAACCTCAATCCCGCCGGGCTTGGCGTCAACGGCCAGGATCTGAGCAACCGCGATTACTATTCCACCGACGGCGAGCTCACGTTCCAGCCGAACGATCGGCTGCGGATCGTCGCGCGCGGTTCGTATTATTTTCAGAACGATCGCTCCGCCATGGGCCTGCAGCCTGTCGGGCTGAAGGACTATGTCGATAACGCGACGCTGGCCGCCGAAGGCCTCCCGGCAGATCCGTTGGTGCCGCTGAACGGCACGCAGGCCTATTATGCCGGTCTTCTGGCGGCGTTCGGTGTGCCCGGAACCGCCGCCGAAGCGATGGCGGGCGGCTTGCAGTTCTCCAGCCGCTTCGGAACGACCTATGACAACGAAGCGAACGGCTTTGCCGCCGATGCCTTGCGCAAACCCGGCAAGCAAGGCGATTTCAACGCGCTGCAGATGGCAACCGGCATCTTGCGCATAAGCTACGATCTGGGCTTTGCCGATCTGACCTCGAACACCTCCTACACCAAGAGCTCCAGCAAATCGGCGACGGAGATCATAGCCGCCAATCCCGCCAGCTACCCGGCCGGCTTTGGCGGCGGCAGCATCGGCTTCTCGGGCAATTTCCCGGCGCACAACACCCAGGAAGACCTGCAGCTGTCTTCCAAGGGTGGGCCGGTGCAATGGATCGTGGGCGCCAATTATCTCCACGAAACCGGCATCACAGATCTAACCGGCGATTTGTTCGGCTTCAACATCCCCAGTGCCTTGAACCGCTGGAGCGTCCGTTCTCTCGCCGGCTATGCGCAGGCCACGGTGCCTCTGGATATGATCGCAGATGGCCTGAGTTTCACGGGCGGTGGACGTTACACCACCGATTCTTATTCGCTGAGTGATCTGCCCGCCTTCGGCACCTTCCACAATCGCATCAGCAGCAATGCCTGGACCTATACGGCACGCCTCAACTATCAGCTGGAAAATCTGCTTCTCTACGGCGGCGTCTCCACCGGCTTCAAGGCAGGCACCCTCAACGCAACGAATGAGGCGAGCCCGGGCGTGCGGCCGGAAAAGATCATGTCGTATGAAGCAGGCGCCAAGTGGGACATCAACGACCGGCTGCGCCTCAACATCGCCGCGTTCCATTATCTTTACACCAACATCCATCTGCAGGTGACCTCGTCGCCGCTCGCCGCGAGCTTTCTGGTCAACGGCACGGGCGCGGATGTAAACGGGGTGGACTTCGAGGCGACCGCTGCTCTGACCGACTGGATGTCGCTGAATGTTAATGGACTGATCCTCGGATCGCGTTACAAAAGCGATGTCGTGACGCCCGCTTATGGCACGCTGCACACCGACGGCAAGCGCCTCGCTGGAGCCCCCAGGTGGTCTTTCTCGGTCGGGCCCGATATCCGGCTTCCCTTCGTAACGGACGGATCGCTCGATCTGAATGTCTCCGCCGGATTCAACAGCGGCTACTATTTCGACGCCGAAAATCTGGTGGGCACGGGCGGTGCTCACAACGCCATGGCGTTCACCACCGTGGACGCCAATCTCGGCTACACCACGCCGGATGGGCGCTGGAGGATTTCGGCCTGGGGCAGCAACATCTTCAACGAAAAATACTTCGCCGGCGGTCTGGTGGCCGGCGAGATCGACAAGCTCGCGCTTGCTGCGCCGCCGGCGCAGTACGGCGCGACGCTCGATTTCTACTTCAACTGAAGCAAGCGGTCTCGGCATGACGGATGCGCGGCAGGCGAAAGACGACAATCTTGCTCTGATGCGTGAGATCACAGGGCGCGCACGGCCTCAAGACGCGCATATCGTTGAGGGCATCCGTTCGTTTTTATCGAAGCAGCACGACCTTGGCGGACGTCTTGTCGACATTGTGGTCGACAAGACGCCGCGCTCTTCCGGCGCCTCGAGCGGCACGGTTCTCTTCGATGCGCGCATCAAGGACAAGGCGGGACAGAGCAGAACGCTTCCGCTCGTGTTCCGCTACGATCTCGGCGGCGCGTTCTTCTTTCAATACGATCTCATTCCCCAGTTCGCCATCATGCGCGCCTTGAATGGTGCGGGGTATCCGGCGCCGCAAGCGCTGTGGCTGGATCGCAACGGAGACATCGCGGGCAAGCCCGGTCTGTTCATGCGGCGCGTGGATGCGCCATTGCCCGGGGGCCAGCCTTTCGCGCAAGGGCCACTGGCCGACGCAGCACCGCAGGATCGGCGCACCATGATCCTCAATGCCGTGCGCTGCTTTGCACGCCTGCATCGTCTCGACCCGGAGGCAATCGGCGTGGAATTCCTGCAGCGCCGGGGTGAGGGCGCCACGTTCATCGAGCGTGCGATAGGCTGGGACGGCGCAGAGCTTTTGCATGCGCTTCCGCTAGGCTTTGGGGGCGACCGGCAAAGCTACTACGAGGCGGTTCGCAGCGATTTGCTGCAGGTGCGCGATCATCTGCTTGCAACGATGCCGCGCGATCGACGGCCCGAACTGGTGCATGGCGATCCCAATTTGAGCAATGTCATGTACCGAGGCACCGATATCGCGGCTGTGCTGGATTGGGAACTGAGCCACCTGGGTCTGGGTGAAGCCGATCTTGCCTATTGCATGGCCGGCATGGCGCATTTTCTGCTGACGCTGGATCCCATCCCCGGCATTCCCAGTGAAGACGAACTGATCGAAACCTATGCCGCGGCCCGCGGTGGCGTTCGCGATTGGGAATTCTGCCGGCTGTGGGGCGAGTGGCGCCTTGCGATCTACCAGGTGATGGCGTTCAGCCGCTTGCCGCCCGAGATGCAGCATCTGGAAGAGATGTATTGGCGCCATTCGCGAGGTCGTCTCTCGCAATCGATTGCGCTCTAGAAGGATTTGCCGTGGATATCATCGAATTGCCCGTAGCGGACGAATGGCCCCACCGGCCCGGACCCGAGGCCTTGTGGCAGGAGAGCATTGTGCTTACCTGGCAGGATGTCGACCAGTCGATCGGCGGAGTAATCCGCATTGGCCAGCATCCCAATCGGGGATTGGGCATTTGCACATTCGGCATCGTGGAAAAGAGCGGCATCGGCTTCAACCATTCCCTGGCCAATATTCCGCTCAAAGCCACTGACCGTTTCGAAACCGGCTTTGCCATCGGCGATTTTCTTAGAGTGGAGTTTGCCAAGAACGACAGCCGCTGGGTCGCGCATGATAAGGACTGTGATTTCGATCTGACCGTCACCAATCTTCACCCTCTTTACGACACTTGGGCGCTGGTCGGATTGAACAACCGCTTCCGCGAGAAGTTCGCCGCCAGCCACACCGAAGTTGCGGGGCTTGTACGCGGTACCATCCGACTCGGCGACAAGCATTGGACGATCAACGGCTATGGCTATCGCGATCATTCGTGGGGTGTGCGCGACCATAGCGATTCATCCGCGCAGCTCGTCAATCTGTTCTGGCTGGTGGGCTCCTTCGGCAAGGACTTGGTGGTGTGCGCCTGCGAGACGGTGTCGGCGAGTGGCGGTCGTTTCAACACCGGCTTTGTTATTCGCGATGGCGAGTTGGACCGGCCCGTGGTCAAGGACATCTCCTTCGTGGTGGACGCGGATGGAATCTCCACCCGGGGCGGCCGCTGCGTCCTTGAGACCAACAAGTTCGGTGTGTTCGACCTTCAGATCGACGGCATCGGCAATGTCGTGCTGGGCATGCAGGGCGAGTCCGCCGATGCGACTTCCTATTTCGAGATCGGCATGCCGAGCTCGATGCGGTGGAACGGCAAGACGGGCGGCGTGCATTTGAGCAGCATGTTCAACGCGCGCGGGGCAACACGTCCGCCGGCGCGGCTCTATGGAATCTCTCTGCAACAGGGCCTTTATACCGTCCCGCGCTGGACGCCCTCGGCATCGCTGGCGGATTTCAAGGATATCTGATCTTCCGCTCGCCGTGGCTCGGCTAATCCGTTTTGTCGCGCGGGCGTCCTTTCGCGCCGGTCAGGGCCTGGCGAACTTCCGAAGGCGCCCTGCCGTAGCGCGCGCGGAAGGCCTTGTTGAAATGCGAGACGTCACCAAATCCTTGCGAGAGCGCGATGTTGCTGACGCTCTGGTGCGCCTGGCGAGCATCGAGCAACGCGTCATAGACGCGCTGGAGCCGCTGCAGCGAAACGAACTGGGAAAACGTCACGCCCTCGGATTCAAACAGGCGCTGCAGCCGCCGGACCGAGATACCGTTGTCCGCTGCGACTTGCGCAATGGAAAGTTCACGCTCTTCGAGCTTGTCCAACACGTATTTGGCGATCGTCCGGAAGAGGTCGCTTCCTTCCTTCGGCGACAAGGAATTCCATGGATCGGTCGCAGTGCGAAGAACCAACGCGAAAAGCTCGTAGATATGAGTCACCACGAGCGCTCTGAGCTCGGGTGTCGCCAGCGATTGTTCGTCGAGATCGATCAGGTATGAAATGAAAAGACGCAGCGCATCGGAGTCCGGATCCAGCACCTTTCCGACATGCGATCTGGCATCGGAAATGCGCGAAAGGACGTAAGCGCGTTCGAAGCGCGCACAGAGAAGCCGCCCGGTTTCGGGCCGTTCGAAATTCGCCTGGCTGGTGCAGGGAAAAAATATGCCCGAACCTTGCTTCAAGGAGATATCGAGCTCGGCGCTACTGATCCGAAGCGGACCTTCCATGTTGACGATGAGGTAGTAATCCTGGTGCTCGGTGACGGCCAGTTCGCCGGTCCTGCGGATGACGGATGGGCCGAAAGTGCCGAACCCGTAGCGAAAGCCGGACAGCAATCGCAGGCTCGCGTCGATCATGAAGGGGTGACCGGGCAGCGGCGCGAACTCCGCTTTGATCAGCTTGCGCGAAAGCATCATTCGCCAGTTCTCCAGCCCGCGATTTTCCGGCTGGTCATCGGACCGGAAACGCAGGAGGCGATAGTCTGGCGGCGGCAGATCCATTGTCTTTATCCGCGCCCCTGCGCGGGCGCAAAGCCCATCAATGCATTGTCGGCGGCGGGAAAATTCCAGATCAGGAAAGCGACGATAAATTCCACCGCCATCGGCGGCAACACATAGACAAGCCGGAAGCCCAGCAGGGTCGAGGACGCATTCTCGCCGCCGGGATGAAAGCCGACCCACGCCAGCAGCCAGTATCCCAATCCGATCGCTGCCGCGCGGCCGAGTTTGCCGACCATGCTGAACAGCGAAAACATGGTGCCGCTGCGCGACCGGCCGGCCAGAACACCGTCGTCATGCGCGACGTCGGACAGCATCGAATAATACAGTGCGTCGATCGCCCCGCGCGTCGATCCGAGAAGCACCATATAGGCGAGGGCGATCCACGGCGCATGCGGCGGCACGAACGCGGCCAAGGGCACGGTAATCGCCACGAACAATGTCGCAAGCGACACCGCCAGATGCTTGCCGAGTTTCGTGCCGGCGCTGAGCAATGGCGCCATGAAGACAATGCCGGAGACCAGATAGCTCAGGGGCAATACGGCCGACAGCTTGCCCAGCTTCCAGACATCTTCGGCCAGGAACACAAACATGCTGGTGATGATGCCGAAGCCGACTCCTTCGACCGCGCCGATGGTCAGCAATGTCCGAAGACGCCGGTTGGCCCTCAGCCCTTGCAGCGCTTGCCTGATCCGGTGCGCGACGTGTGCGTGTCGCGTTGGCGCTGGTCCTTGCCGGAGTGCAAGAAAGACGGTGACCGGCAGGGCCGCCACGATCAGCCAGCCGATAAGCGCCACGCGCGCCGAATCCGAAAACCCCGAACGAAAACTGCTCACCGCGACCGGGATCAGGAACGTCAATACGGTGCCGAATGTCGCAACGAACTGACGCGTCGCCTGGATGCGCGTGCGTTCGTGATAACTCGCCGCAATCTCCGCGCCCCATGCCAGATGGGAAAGTGTGAACAACTCGTACCCGGAATACAGAACGAGCAGCCAGAATATGATGTGCGCAGGGCCGGCCGTGGGTCCGGGCAGGAACGTCATGTAGCTCGCAAGCATGAGCGGCGGCGTTGCCAATGCCACCCAGAGCCGGCGCATATCGCCCCGATAGGTGGCATGATCCGCGATCAGCCCGAGCAGCGGAATGGTGACGATATCCCACAGGCGCGCGGCGAAAAAAACGCTGCCCACAAACGCCAGACCCAGATGCAGGCTCTTCACATAGAAAGGCGGAAGATAGACGCTTAGGGGAAGTTCGAGCGCGGCCACGGGCGCGGCCGGCATCGCAAAGGCGATGAGGCGCGGGAGCGAAGGACGTGCCGCCGGCTGCGCATCCGTCAACGCCATGTCGGTCCGTCATATCCTGATGATTCCGGCTTAAAGAGCGTAGCAGCGGCACGGGATTTCGGCACCGCTGCTGGCTAACGCACGGAAATCCCTTGCAGGTTTGGCGGGGCGCTGTGGTCTGCCGAGCACACCGCGGCGGCCCCGGACGGCCCCGTTGCCCGAAAAACAGGCGCATTTCCGGACAAGCAATTCGCTCTGGCGTGTCGCGCTACGCCAAACATCGGCGCGTTTCGCCAAGCTCCATGGCGCCGAATCCACGAATGTCCCGCCGCTTGAAGCAGGCCGCCAGCTTTTTGCTGGCCAATTCGGGGGTAGGGCATGAGCGACGGTCACCTGGCGCGGGGTTTGCGCAGCATCGTCAGTTTTCGGGCGATGATTCTGGCGCTCAGCGCCCCCGTGGCGGCGCTGCCCTTGTGCGCCGCGCAGGCCGGAAGCGCTTTGCCGACATCCGGTCACTACGTCGCCGGCGCAGGCACGATCGCGAAAAAGGGATCGAACGGCCTGTCGGTCAACCAGACCTCCAACACCGGCATCATCAACTGGTCGAGCTTTTCGGTTGGAAAGGGCGATACCGTCCGCTTCAACAATGGCAGCGGCGCGACGCTGAACCGGGTTACCGGTGCAAATCTTTCGACGATCGCCGGCCGGCTCACAGCGACGGGCTCTCTCTATCTTATCAATCCGCAAGGTGTGATCGTGTCCGGCAGTGGGCGGGTCGTCACCGGTGGCAGCTTCACAGCGTCCAGCCGCGACGAGACCGATTCCGATTTCCTGAATGGCAAACGCAAGTTTGCCGGAACCTCCAGAGGCAACGTCTCCAATGCGGGCAGGATCGTCTCCAGCGGCGGCGACGTCGCCCTGATCGGTCATGCCGTGACGAACACGGGCTCGCTGTCTGCGGCCAGCGGAACGGCGAGCATGTCGGCGGCGAACCATGTGCTTCTGGCGCCGGAAGGCAGCCGCATTCTCGTCAGCGGTGGCACCGGGGACGCGCGCAATTCGGGCACCGTGGAAGGCGCGCAGGCGCAGATAAAAGCAGCCGGCGGAAATGTGTATGCCCTGGCGGGCAACAATGGTGGCATCGTGCGCGCGACAGGGAGAAGCACGATCAACGGGCATGTCTGGCTGACGTCCGGCACGCGCAACGTGAAAATTTCCGGCCGGGTTTTGGCCGGCGGTGCCGGCGGCAGCAGCGGCGTGGTGAATGTGAGCGCAGACAGCCTTGCCGTCACCGAGACCGGCACCATCAAGACCGCGGGAAAAGACGGTGGAACGATCAACCTGATCGGCGCCGCCAAGGCGACCGTCGCGGGCAATGTCGATGCCGGCGGGCGCAAAGGCGGCGGCAGGATCGAAACGTCCGGCGGCAAGCTCAAGATTCTCGGAACGGTTTCCGCAGGCAAGAAGGGGCGATGGCTGCTCGATCCCGTCGATCTCACCATCGACGCGGCGGCGGCAACGTCGATCTCGACGGCACTCAACAGCGGAAGCTCGGTGACGGTGAAAACCGGCGCCGCCACATCCTCCAGCGGCGGTCATGGCGGCATCACCGGGTCGGGCAACGGCGACATATCGATTGAATCGCCGATCACTTGGTCTGGCCAAAACGCAACGCTGACTTTGGATGCCTACAATGACATCGACATTGACGCGACCATCCTGGACCTCGGCAGCACAGGCGGCGTCACGCTTGTTTATGGCGACACGGCCGAAAACGGTTCGCACGCCATGGGGATGGGCAGCCTGAACTTCGGCGGTGCGGGGAATGTTGCGTTCAGCGGCTATGCCAGCAATGCGACGCCGCTTTCCATCAACGGCCAAGCCTACAAGATCGAAAACACGATCGCCGACCTGTCTTCCGCGATCAGCGGCAATTCCTCCGGCTTCTACGCCCTGGCGCACAACATTGACGCCAGCGGAACGACCTACACCAGTGCACCGATCACAACGATCTTCGACGGGACGCTGGAAGGCGCGGGAAACACCATCGACGGGCTGAAGATTCATTCCACGGCTGTCGGCGCCAACAAGGTGGTCGGCATGTTCGTCGAATCGGATGGCGCCATTTCCGATCTGCATTTGACCAATATCGACGTCACATCCGTCGCCAACACCGGCATGAACCTGACCTATGTCGGATCGCTGGTGGGCTATGGCAGCGGTACCATTGCGAACGTCACGGTTTCGGGTTCGGTCACCGGCGGCACCAACAATCGGGTGGGAGGACTTATCAGCGCCAACTACGGTACGATTTCTCATACGACGTCCAGCGTCAACGTCACGAACGCACCCGGTGCCGAGACCGGCGGCCTCGCCGCGATGAACAGCGGCGGCACGATGACGGACGATATCGTTACCGGCAACGTGACCGGTACCGGCGATAACAATTTCATCGGAGGGCTGGCGGGTTACAGCACCGGGACGATCGTGAACTCCCATATGAGCGGCAACATCACCGCTGGCAGTGGCGGTACCGATATCGGCGGGCTGGTAGGTTCCATGGACAACGGCTCCATCGCCACCTCCTACGTCACCGGCAGCGTCACCGGCGGGACATACGTCGGCGGCGCGGTGGGCTATATGAGCCACGGCACGATCTCCGGCTCTTATGCGAGCGGCGATGTCACCGCGCTTAGCCAGTTTGCCGGCGGTTTGGTGGGCGTTCTGGGTGGAAGCATCGATGGCTCGCATGCGAGCGGCAACGTCACCGGGAATAACGTGCTCGGCGGGCTTGTCGGCGATAATTCGGGCACCATTACCGGCTCGCATGCCAGCGGCATCGTGACCGGCACGGCCAGCGGATCGGATGCGGCTTCGCCGGCCATGTTCGGCGGCCTGGTCGGCGAAAACCAGGGTTCGGTCTCATCTTCCTATGCGACGGGCCAGGTCGTCGCCGGGACGGCAATATTCCCGCTCAGCTACGTTGCCGCCGGCGGATTGGTGGGACTCAACACGTTCACTGGTGCGACCGTCGATAGCTCCTGGTCGACCGCTGCCATTACCGTTCGTGCCGACAACGCCCAGATTGGGGGCCTTGTGGGTGTCAGCAGCCAGCCCATCACCAATTCCTGGGCAGGCGGAGCAATCACGCTTATCGGTGCGAATGGCCAGCTTGGCGGGCTTGTCGGCGCCAACACCGGCGCCATTCAATACAACTATGCCATCGGGAATATATCCGCGACCGGCACAGGTAATGAACTGGGCGGGCTTGTCGGCGACGATAGCGGCACGATCGACAACACCTATGCGAGCGGTTCGCTCAACGGTACCGGCAGCGGCACCAAGGTCGGCGGCCTTGTCGGCAACGAAGCGACGCTGACGAACATCACGAACTCCTATTTCGACACGGCGACCACCGGGTTCACGTCCGGCATCGGCGGCGGTATGAACACCGCCGGCGCCGTTGCGATCAGCAGCCAGAGCGGCACCAACAATTCCTTCGCGCAATCTAGCTACACGCACTTCAGCTTCGGCAGCCATTGGGTGATGTTCGACGGGGACACGCGCCCGATGCTCGTCGCCGAGGAGACCAGCAACATCACGAACGGTCATCAGCTACAGCTGATCAGCGCCGATCCTACCGCCGACTACACTCTTGCGGACGAAATCGATCTGACGGGCGACACCAACGCCTCGGATATATGGAATACCGACACCGGCTTCCTGCCGATCGGCGACGTGTCGACGGCGTTCACGGGCACCTTTGACGGGCAGACGCATTCCATCACCGGCCTGAACATCAACCGGCCGACCACCGAATTCGTCGGGTTGTTCGGCATCGTCGACGGCGGCGGAACGATTGCGAATGTCACGCTCAAGAATTCGGGGATCGATCAGGTCATCGGACTTTCGGATGTCGGCGCGTTGATCGGCTACATTCACGGCGGTGCCGTGACCAATGCGGGCAGCTTCGTCGCCGTCAGCGGCAAGGGAAATATCGGCGGACTCATTGGCACCAGCAGCGCGGACGTGAGCAATTCTTACGCTGCAGCGCCGGTGGACGGCGGCGGGCTGGCCACGCAGGTGGGCGGCCTGATCGGCGAAAGCTCCGGCTCGATCACCAATTCCTATGCCAGCGGTTTTGTGCTTCACGGTGGAGACGATTCCGGCGGCCTGGTCGGCACCAACCATTCCGGGGTGATCACCGGCTCTTACGCCACCGGGCAGGTGAGAGGACAAAACTCCACCGGAGGACTGGTTGGTCTGAATGAAGCCGGCGGAACGATCGCCGACAGCTATGCCATGGGTAATGTCGTCGGTAACAACAACACCGGTGGCCTTGTCGGCTTCATGAACGGGGGCTCGGTATTCACCAGCTACTCGCTCGGCATGGTGAGCGGTTCCGCGGCAGTTGGTGGCCTCGTTGGCAATTTGGGCAGCGGGGACTTCACGAATGTTTACTGGGATACGGAAACCAGCGGCTTCGGCGTGCACAACGCCGTGGGCAATGTCGTTGACGAAACCGGCATCACCGGAAAGACCACGGCGCAACTTCAGAGTGCGCTGCAAACCGGTTTCTCATCCGACACATGGAGTGTCGATGCCGCGACACCGGGCACGGCGTTCGCCTATCTGAAATGGCAATACCCGTCGGGCTTCGCGCCGCAGACATTGTCCGGAACGGTGCTGACCGGCTTCAATGGTTCACCGATCCAGAACGCGCATATCAAGATATTGGATAACGGCGCGGGCTTTGGCGAGCAATACACCTATGCCAACGGCTACTACTACATGGCCGATGCACCGGTGGGTTCGAACGACGAGGTGCTCGCCTACATCACAGGCGGATCACGCGGCAATGTTCTCGTTGAGGGCAATCAACTTGGCCCGGACGCCACCGAACCTGGTTCGCTCACCGGCGTCGACATCTATGCCGGTTGGGTGAACGAGATAACCCGCGAAGCGGACTATAACGCCGTCACCACCGATCTCATCACAGCGGCCGGCGGGACGAACAGCGACTATCTCTTCGACAGCGGAACAGGTGCGCTCAATGGCGGCATAAATCTGAGGCTGGAATCGAAAGGGACAACCTTCTCGATCGACTCCGATATCGATCTTGCCGGGCTGACCTTCGTGCTGGACAGCGATCACACCGTGACGCAGAGCAACGCTCTGACCGCGCAAAACGTTTTGCTGACAGGCAACGGTAGCCTGAAATTGACGAACGCCGGCAACACGATCGGCGCATTGGCCGCGAACGGGCAGATGTCCCTGTCGGTATCGAGCGACAGCATCGATGTCGGAACGGTCGAAGGCTTTTCGGGCATCGCCGCGGGGGGCGATGTGACGTTGACATCGACCAGCGGCAATATCGCGCTGGACCAAAACCTGACCACCGCGAGCGGAACGGTGAGGCTGGCGTCCGCCGGCACGGTTGCTGAGACGGGTGCGGCCCGCATCAGCGCCGCGACGCTTGCAGGATCATCGCATGGCAGCGTCGCGCTGAACGGTGCGAACCTGATCACCAATCTCTCGGCCTTCAGCACCGGCGCAAATAATGCGTTCTCGCTCACCGATGCCCACGATCTGACGGTCGCCGGCGCGGTCAACGCCGGTACCGCAGGACTTACGCTAACCACGACAGGGGCGGGCCACGATATTCTGCTGGACAAGGCGCTGACCGGCGGACTGGTGCGGCTCGCTTCCGCGGCGACGATATCGGAAAGCACCGGCGGCAAGATCACGGCTGCAACGCTGGCCGGCTCGTCCGTCGGGGCCGTTTTGCTCAACGCGGCCAACGTCATCACCAATCTTGCTGCCTTCAGCACGGGAGGTAACAACGCCTTTGCGCTTACGGACGCCCATGATCTGACGGTAACCGGCGCTGTGAATTCCGGAACCGGTGCACTGACACTGACGACGACGGGCGCGGGCAATGATCTCTTGATCGACAAGACATTGCATGGCGGGGTCGTGCGGCTGGTTTCGGCGGCGACGATCGGGAGCAATTCCGACGGCAAGATCACGGCGACCACGCTGGCGGGTTCGTCGGTGGGTGCGGTGGCGTTGAACGCAGCCAATGTGATCACCAACCTCGCAGCGTTCAGTACCGGCGGAAATTACGGTTTGTCGCTGACGGATGCGAGCGATCTGACGGTCAGCGGCGCTGTGAACGCCGGAACCGGCACGCTCGCATTGACGACAACCGGCACAGGCCACGACATTCTGGTGAACAAGACATTGAAAGGCGGGCTTGTGAAGCTGACGTCGGCGGCGACGATCGCCGCGAATGCCGACGGCAAGATCACGGCCACGACGTTGTCCGGATCCTCGGCCGGCGCGGTGTTACTCACCGCCGCCAACGTGATTACCAACCTTGCGGCCTTTAGCACCGGCGGCAACAACGCATTCTCGCTTACGGATGCGCACGATCTCGCCGTCACTGGGGCGGTAAATGCCGGAACGGGCGCGCTCGTTCTAAGGACCACCGGAAGCGGCAGCGACCTCGTGATCAACAAGTCGCTCAAGGGCGGTGCGATTACGCTCGCATCCGCAGGAACGGTTACCGAAGACGCGTCACACGGCGCTATCACTGCTACGACGCTGGCCGGCTCTTCGGTCGGCGGCACCAGCTTGGGCGGCGCCAACCTGATTGCCACTTTGTCGAACTTCAAGAATACCGGCGCCGGAAACATTGCGTTGAAAAACGGCAAGGCCCTGACGGTGTCGGGCGCCGTTTCCGTTGCATCGGCAACGGGCACATTGGCGCTGACCGCCACGACGGGGAACCTGACGATTAACGGTAGCCTCAGCGGTGCAACCGACACGTTGGTATCGGCCGGCGAAATCCTGGAAGGTTCGAGTGGCGCTGTGACGGCGACAAAATTGCTCAATGTCACCGCGAAAACCGGCATAAAGCTCGACAGCAGCCACAATCACATCGCCAAGGTCGGGACCCGCAAGACCAACTCCGGACCGAACATCATCAATGGCATCGGGATGTGATGCGAAAACCCCCGTATGGCGCGACCGCCGCGTCGTGAAAAGTCCCAGGAAAACTCACGACGCCCAAAACGCCCAGACTGGGAGTTCTTCTTGACGCAGCGCGGCGCGAACGGGGGCTTGTCGAGCCCCCGCCAAGTGCCTACGATTTCGGCGTTGCGGGGGGCGTGTTGTGAAAGCTCTGGTGTGTCTGACGCTTGGCTTGATCCTTTGCGCATGTGCGCCGGCAAAGAATGCAGACACGTTCGCGCAACAACCCGCTCCACCGAACCCGGTACCTGTCGTGCAGGCAGCGGTGCAATCCGGGCCTTGGCGGATCACCAAAACGGAATGGTCCGCAGTGGACGAGGCTGGGTTCGGCCGATTTGTCCGCGCGATCGCCGAGAGCGGGTGCACAACCACGGCGTCCTGCATGCAGAGCGCAGCCAATCCCTATCGTAACGGCGATCCGTCATCCTTTGTGTTTCACGCCGATTGCGCGAAGTGGGTCTACATGCTTCGCGCATATTATGCGTCGAAGAACGGCCTGCCGTTTTCCTATGTCAGCCGCATTTCGTCCGCCGCAAGCGATCCTCGCTTCAACACGACCTCCAACGAAGCCATCGAACGACGTGACATTGTCGACACCGGAACGGCGATCGACGCTGTGTCGGTACTGCGCCGACTGCACGACGAGGTGTCGTCGGCCACTTACAGAATGGACCCCGCGAACAGTTTTCCGCAGCAGCAGGATTTCTATTCGCCAAAGATCGCGCCGGGCTCCATCCACGCGGGCACGGCAATCTACGATATCAACGGTCACGTCATGCTCGTTTATGACGTCACGGCCGATGGCAGCATTCTTTACATGGACGCGAGTCCAGACCAGAGCGTTTCACGCGGGGTTTATGGTCCGCAGGTGCCGCAAAGCCGCGCCGCGCTGGGCGGTGGATTCAAGAACTTCCGGCCGCTGAAGCTTGAAGGCGCGCTGTTGCAGGCGGATGGTACTTATATCGGCGGGCACATCGTGCTGGCGGCCAATGAAGCCATCGCCGATTATTCGCTTGAACAGTATCGCGGCAACACGCCGGACGCGAGCGCGGATGGTTCGCACGCGCGGTACAGCTACAACAACGCCTCGCTCAATCTCTACCAATATGCGCGCGCGTCGATGTCGCGCGGCGGCTATGCCTATAACCCGGTGTACGAGCTGCAAGTGTCGATGAACGCGCTGTGCCAGGACGCCATCGGCAGGCCAAGAGCCTATGACGCGCGCATCGAAGCAGGGGTCGCGTCGCTCTATAGCGACCTGTCGCAGACGATCTCTGCGTGGAAGGGGCGCGATCTTCGCGTGGTCTATAACGGGCTTACGCTGAAAGACGCACTGATGGATGCCTATGCCGCGCAGAACAGGGCGTGTATCGAGTCCGCCGGAAAATCCGGTGCTGGCCTGCTCGACCGGTACATGCGTCGTTCGCCGCAGACCGACGTGCGGAGACTTATCGCCGATATCGTCGAGCCGGAATCCTTCGCGGAAATGAAGCCCGTCGGACGCTGACAGTCAGCGCAGGCCGCGCAGGTACTTCAGGCTGGTCTCGACGCTTGGCCAATAGGGGGCCGGCGGAAAATCATGTTCGACGAAGAAATGCTCCGCGCCGGATGCCTTGGCCGCGGCAATCAGCGCCGGAAAATCCAGTGTCCCGCTTCCGACATCCGTCATCGAGCCGTCGGCAACATAATCCTTGAGGTGAATGAGGTTAACCCGGCCCTTGAGGCTTTCGATGACGGATAGCGGGTCTTCGCCGCCTTTCCTGAGCCAATAGACGTCGAGCTCGAAATGGACGAGGGCAGGATCGGTTTCGCCGACAAGCCTGTCGAACGGCCGGCCGCCGCGGTCGCCGTCGAATTCGAAATCATGGTGGTGATAGGCGACGCGATAGCCTTCATCGGTCGCACGCCGCGCGAAAGCCGTCAGCGTCGCGATTACCTGTTTCCAGTCGCGCTGATCGGGCATCACGAAGGGCATGACGATGAACCGGCAGCCCAGCGTCTTCGCCATGGCGAGCACCGCATCCGGCTGTTCGGCCATATCGCCGAGGCCGACATGCGCGGAAGGACAATCCAGCCCGATCTTCGTCATATGTTCGCCAAACGATTGGAAATCGGCGTTGAGCGGCGCGGCGAACTCTACGGAGTCGTAGCCGATCTCCTTGATGCGCGAGAGACAACCGAGCGGGTCGTCGCGGAACGGCTTGCGGAGTGTGTAGAGCTGGATGCCGATGGGCTTCATGGGACTACAGCGCTCCTTCATTCAGCAAATCCGCCGCACGGTTCGCCGCACGCGCGGACAGCGCCATGTATGTCAGCGAGGGGTTCATGTTCGCGCTGGACGTCATAGCCGCGCCGTCCGACACAAAGAGGTTTGGGACCTCATGGGCCTGGCCCCAACCGTTCAACACCGATGTCTTCGGATCGCGGCCCATGCGCGCTGTGCCCATCTCATGAATGCGGTCGCCTGGCGGCGTGAGCTTTTCGCCGGCCTGCTCCCACGGCGTGAGGTCGACGCATCCCGCCGCCTTCAGCATGTCATGGGCATCGCGCGCCGCCTCGCGCATCATCGCGTATTCATTCTTGCCGTGTGCCACGTCGATGACGGGGATCGGCATGCCCCAATTGTCCTTGCGCGTTTGCGACAGGGTGATGCGGTTGTCCGGGTTGGGAAGGACTTCGCCGAACGGCATGAGCGAGAAGGTCCAGGGCTTGCTACCTCCGCCGTCATCGTCTTCGCGCTCGGCACCGCCCAACACGCGCGCTTCGATCCGCCGCGTGCGGCCTGCGCCGCCCTGGAAACCAAAGCCGCGCAGATAGGGCTTGTCGCCTTCCGTCGTGCCGGCATAGCGCGGGACATAGACACCCGTGGGCCGGTCTGCCGGGTCGTGCACATCGTTGAAGCCGGGATAGCGGCCCACGATGGCATCGCAGCTGACATGGTCCATGAGGTTGCGGCCGACCTGGTCGCTGCCGTTCGCAAGTCCGCGCGGGTTTGCGTCCGATGTCGAATTTAGAAGGATCGCCGCGGTGTTGATCGCCGAGGCATTGAGAAACACGACGCGCGCTTCATAGGTGTGCTTTTCATTCGTCAGGCGATTGACGGCGGTGACGCCGGTGGCGCGGTTCGTCGAAGGATCGACTTCGACGCGCTGCACGATGGTGTCGGTCAGGATGGTGAGATTTCCGGTCGCCTTGGCCGCCGGCAGCGTGGCGCCCAGCGATGAGAAGTAACCGCCCAGCGGGCAACCGTGGACGCAGCGCATGCGCTGTTCGCAGCGGTGGCGCCCCACATCCATGTGCAGCTTGGTGACGCGGCTGAGATTGGCGGCACGGCCGATGACCATGCGGCGCGTCGGGAAGGCTGCTTCGATCCGTTCTTTGGCCACTTCCTCCACGCAGTTGAAGGGGTAGGGTGGCAGGAAATCGCCGTCGGGCAAATGCGGGATCTCGTCGTAGTTGCCACTGATGCCGGCGAAGGCCTCGGCGTGGTCGTACCACGGGGCGAGATCGTCATAACGGATCGGCCAATCGACGCCGTGACCGTCTTTCAAATTGGATTCGAAATCCTCCGGTGCCCAGCGATACGACTGGCGCCACCATGTCAGCGAGCGGCCGCCCAGATGATAACCGCGGATCCAGCGATAGGGTTTGCCCGGCGCGGTCTCGTAAGGATAATCGTGATCGCTCGTCCAGAACTTTCGGTTGGACTCGAATAGCGCGTACGCCACGCCTTCATAATAGGGATAGTGCAGGGTGCGCTCTTCCAGCGGCACCTGGTCGTCGCGGCGGCGTACTTTGGCTGCAAGGTCGTGACTGTAGTCGGTCCCATGCTCGATGTTCGGGCCGCGTTCAAGCATCAGGACCTTGAGCCCGCGTTCGCACAATTCCTTGGCGGCCCATCCGCCGCTCATGCCCGAACCGACTACGATGGCATCGAAACGCATCATCACTCCTTACGCGCGCCCATTGGCGGCGAACAATTCCACAGCATGCCGAAGCGCGGCAATCGGCTCGCCGCGCGGAACGAATTCATGGCCCACCCAATGGCCGTAGCCGATATGATGCAGCATTCCCGCGATGCCGCGCCAGTTGATCTCCTGCCGATCGTCGAGATCGCGCCGCCCAGGCGCACCGGCTGTGTGAATGTGCCCGATAAGATCGAGATTTGCCTTGATGGTGCGGGTGAGATCCCCCTCCATCAGCTGCATATGATAGCCATCGTACAGCAGGCGCAGCGTCGGCGCGTTGAGCTGACGAACGACCTCGGTACCAAACGCGGTCCGGTCGCATTGCTGACCCGGATGGTCGACCTTGCTATTGAGCAGTTCCAGCAGCAGCCGTACGCCGGATTTTTTGGCATGCTCAATGACTGGTCCCAGTCCATCGACGCAGGCCGCAATGGCAGGCGTGTCGGCGCCATCGCCAAATCTGGAACCGGCGAACACGATGACGGCATCCACGCCGCCTTTGGCCGCGGAGTCGATCTTGCGAAAGACCTCCTTGCGCAATCCTTCGTGCAGCGCCGGATTGTTGAATCCTTCTTCGAGCGGATGGCCGCTCATTGTTACGAGCGACAAGCCAGCATCGCGCGCGGCGGGCCAAAGATCCTCGGGAAGCATTTCAACACCTTGCGCCCCTGCGCTCGCAGCATCGCGCAGGAAGGATCGCGGCTCGACGTCGCGTCCATGGGTGAACGACCACCAGGCGAAGCTCTGGCGCATCAGCGCACATCCCCGTTCAGCGAAGTCCAATGCCCATCCGCTGCGGCGCTTCGAACGGCCGCTTCGATGAAGCGCACGCCATTTACGCCATCGGCGATGCCGGGAAGACCCGCAACAGCATCGTTTGGCGCACGCTTCTCCTTGTGTGCGCGCACGAGCTCTGCCGCGTCGGCATAGATCTGCGCGAAGCCTTCCAGGTAACCTTCGGGATGCCCCGCTGGAATGCGCGTGGCGGCATTCGCGGCTGCGGAAAGATGCGGGCCGCCGCGGCGCAGGATTTGCGGCGGTTCGCCGAGTTTCGTGAAGCGCAGCATATCCGGGTCTTCCTGCGCCCATTCCAGCGATGCCGCATCGCCATACACACGAAGCCGCAAACCGTTCGCCGCGCCGATGGCGACCTGGCTTGCCCACAACTGGCCCCGCGCACCGTTGGCCCAGCGCAGACTTATCTGAACGTCATCATCCAGCTTGCGGCCCGGCACGAAGCGCGATGCCTCCGCGCTCACGGCATCTGCGCGCGAACCGGTCACGAAACAGCTCAGATGATAAGCATGCGTGGCGATGTCGCCGAGGGCGCCGCCGGGACCTGCGCGATCCGGATCGCTGCGCCAGTCGGCCTGCTTGTTGCCGGAAAGATCGCGCGCGAGCCAATCCTGCGCATATTCGGCCTGCACGACACGGATCTTTCCCAGTGCGCCGTCCGCCATCATCGCGCGGGCCTGACGGACCATCGCGTAGCCACTGTAATTGTGCGTGAGAACGAAGGGCAAGCCGCTGCGCTTCACCGCCTCTTGCAGATCGAGCGCATCGGCGATGTTGGTGGTGAGCGGCTTATCGCAAATGACGGCGATGCCTGCTTCGAGAAATGCGCGCGCGGGCGCGTGATGCATGTTGTTCGGCGTGACGATGGCAACCGCTTCGATGCCGTCGGGCCGCGAGGCCTCGGCTTTCGCCATCGCTTTCCAGTCGCCATAGCAACGATCGTCGGCCAGTCCGAGCGATTGGCCGAAGGCATGCGATCGTTGCGCATCGTTGCTGAAGGCGCCGGCGACGAGCGTCCATCTGTCGTCGATGCGCGCGGCCATGCGATGAACGGCGCCGATGAATGCGCCTTCGCCGCCGCCGATCATGCCTAGCTTCAGGCGATGATCAGCGGTCAAGACCCAGCATCCTGCGATTGGCGGCGGCGTCCGTGCCAGTGGCGACGAAATCGTCGAAGCTTTTGCCCGTTACATTGATCATGTGCTCGCGGATGAACGGCGCGCCCTCGCGTGCGCCATCTTCGGCGTTCTTGAGCGCGCACTCCCATTCCAGAACCGCCCAGCCCTTGTAGCCATATTGCGCGAATTTGGAGAAGATCGCCTTGAAGTTCACCTGGCCGTCGCCGAGCGAGCGGAAGCGGCCCGCGCGCTCTTTCCACGGCTGGTAACCACTATAGACGCCTTGCCGTCCGGTAGGGCGAAACTCGGCGTCCTTCACGTGAAACATCTTGATGCGTTCGTGATAGAGATCGATGTATTCCAGATAATCGAGTTGCTGCAAAACAAAGTGACTGGGATCGTAGAGCAGGCAGGCGCGCTTGTGGTGATGCACGCGGTCCCAGAACATCTCCACCGTCGCGCCGTCGAACAGGTCTTCGCTGGGATGCACCTCATAGCAGAGGTCGACACCTGCATCGTCGAAGGCATCGAGAATTGGCCGCCAGCGCCGTGCCAGTTCGTCGAAGGCTTCTTCGATCAGCCCCGCCGGACGTTGCGGATAAGGATAGAAGTAAGGCCAAGCGAGCGCGCCCGAAAACGTCACATGCGCCGGCAGGCCCAGACGCTTCGAAGCTTTCGCGCCCATCAGCACCTGCTCGACGGCCCATTCCTGCCGGGCCCTGGGATTGCCGCGGACGTTTTTGGGCACGCCGCCATCGAACATCTCGTCATAGGCCGGATGAACGGCGACAAGCTGGCCCTGCATGTGGGTGGAAAGCTCCGATACCTCGATGCCGGCGTCCGCCAGCGTTCCGCGAACCTCATCGCAATAGGCGTCGCTTTCGGCGGCCAGTTTGAGGTCGAACAGCCGCCGGTCCCAGGTCGGGATCTGCACGCCCTTGTAGCCCAGACCGGCAGCCCAATGCGCGATCGCCTTCAGGCCGTTGAAAGGCGCCTCATCCGCCGCGAACTGCGCAAGAAATATGGCCGGGCCTTTCATGCATCCTCCTCGCCGTTGGGGGCGTTTTTAACGATACCTCTATTATAGGGGGAGGCCAGCTCGTGTCATGCCCATGCAAGGCGCCTTGCTGCTTCCAACTCGGCCCCGCATGGCAAGGGGGGCTTTTCTCATAATCATGAACAAAGGGCGTTGGACACAGCAGTTTGCCGGCCTATCCATGCCCGCGATTTCATCAAATTCTGCGAGGATCAAACCGCAAGTGCGTGGCGGTCAGCCAAGGGGTTCAGGTAGGCATCAAACGCGGCGCAGACGAGGCGCACCGCGTTGCGCCACTTATCGCACACCGAAACTCGGCTTCCTTCGATTTCGACGATTCCGTCCCGCTGCAGGCTGTGCAAGCACTCTACCGCCTCCTTTAGAATATCGGGCGATTGACCAAACTCCGCGGCGACGTCCTCGATATTTACGTGCAAGTCGCACATGAGTTTTTCAATGACGCGGCGGCGCAAGCGGTCTTCGTCGCTTAGCTCGACCCCGCGCGCGACCGGAAGGCGGCCTGATTCAATGGCTCTTCGATAGCCGGGCACGTCAGCGATGTTTTGAACGTAACCCTGCGGCAGCGAACTGATTGCGGAAGCACCCAGACCGATAAGAGCCGGCGCGCGATCCGACGTATATCCCTGAAAATTGCGGCAGAGCGTTCCCGCCCGCTGCGCAATCGCGAGGCTATCGGCAGGCTTGGCGAAGTGATCTAGGCCGATGGGCTGATATCCGGCTGCGGCGAACATCTCTTGCGCCAGCTGGGCCTGGGCGAAGCGCGTGTCGAGATTTGGCAGAGCCCGCTCAGGAATGAGCTGTTGGTGTTTTTTAAAGTGCGGTACGTGCGCGTATCCAAACACGGCGATGCGATCGGGGTTGAGCCACAATGCAAATTCCACCGTACGCCGGAATCGTTCGATGTCCTGATGCGGCAGGCCGTACACCAGGTCGAGGTTGATACTGCGGACGCCCATGCCGCGAAGCATTGCGACGACCCGTCTCGTTTCCTCGTTCGACTGCATGCGATTGATGGCACGTTGGACGGCGGGATCGCTGTCCTGCAACCCAATGCTGGCACGCGTCAGCCCCGAGTCGACGAGAGCCCGGGCCGTATCTTGTGAAAAACCGCGCGGATCAATTTCGACCGCAAACTCGCAATCTGCGGCGACGTCAAATCGATCACGAAGGGCCCGGCCCAGAGCGGTGATGTCCTGAGGCCTGAGCATCGTGGGAGAACCGCCGCCCCAATGAATGTGGGTGACCTTGTGTCCTGCCGCGAGAGCGTTCGCAACAATCGCAATTTCTTGCAACAACAAGTCGCGATACTCGGCGACCGGCGCGTATCGATTGACCACCGTGGTGTGACAACCGCAAAACCAGCAGAGGGTATCGCAAAATGGAATGTGGCAATAAAGCGAGAGCGGTGTTTCGGGATCGATCTGCTGAAGCCATGCGCGAGACTTGGCAGCATCGATTCCAGGATGAAAGTGCGGCGCCGTTGGATAGCTTGTGTATCTGGGAACGCGCGCGGCAAACAGCGTGGCGGGATTGATGGTCATGCCCCACCATCCGGCAATTTGCTCCGTTTGTAATTGCGTTGGCGCAACCCAAAAGAACAAGGCCTCCGATTTGCGGGGGAGCGCATCGGAGGCCTCACAGGCGCGCCGGAGGGAGGAGTGCGCGCTTATTCTGCGGCAAGCTGTTCGGGATGCCCGCCCTCCATGGCATTGAGAATGCGCGGGTCGTCGGTGATCGGGATTCCCACGTCTTCATATTTCTTGCGGGCCGTCGGCGTGATCAGGCCGACACGGGCGATTGCCGGCAACATAAGATCCTTGAGCGAGTGAATCTGACCTGGCGGCAGTTCCTGCAGGATGCCCATCTGCGCGGCTTCTTCGAGCCCCTTGAAGAAGTCATCGGCGTCTATTCCCGAATTGGCGAGCACCTCCATAAAGCCCGGATCAAGCCGGCTTGCGAGGCCTTGCGCTTCGCCCATCGTCGTTGCCTGCACGATGATGTTGATCGCGTTGAAGGCGAAATCGGCAAGTTCTTCGCGCTCGGCTTCATCAAGCTTGGCGATGACCGGCCCGAGATAAGCGTGACCGAAAGAGACGTGCCGCGACTCGTCACGCATGACGTTGAAGGTGAGCGCCTTCAGCAGCGGGCAGTTGGTGGAATGGTACATGTTGTTGAAGGCGCCAAGCGCGAGCCCTTCGACCACCATGTTCATGCCGATCATCACCTTTTCATACCGGTCGGATTTCAGTGTCGCGTCGATCAGGGCCTTCAGCCATGGCGACATCGGGTAGACCATCGCGATCTTGTCGCAGTATTTCGAATAAACCTCGACATGGCGGGCCTCATCCATGGTCTGCGACGCCGCGTAGAGCTTCGCAGTTGTGTCCGGCACCGAATGGGTGACGCAGGCCGCAGTCATCAACGCACCCTGCTCACCATGCAGGAACTGCGACAAAAGTTGCGCGGTTGAATGCGCGGTAAATGTCTCGCGCTGCGATTTCGAGAGCTTGTTGAAGAAGGGCATCTTGTGAAACATCGATGCGCGGTCCGAGACCATCGGCTTCGAAGGATCAACTTGCGTATCCCATGGGAGCAACTCGTCGGAGTCCCACTGGTTCTGCTTTGCCCGCTTGTAAAGGTCTTCAACCTTGTCTTTGCCGAGCGCGTAGTCGAACGTCCACGCGATCTCCATAGGATTGCGATACAGATCGTCCGGTGTCATCGAAACCTTCCAGTCGCCCTTGGTGACTGTCCGGGGTGCTTTGGCGGATGCAGCAAACATGATGAACCTCCCTTGTTAGCGTCTAAAAATGACGCACGTGTCATTCTTGAAGTTGATCTGCATCAAAGTGCGGCGCTAACCCGCAAAAATCGTCTAACCATTTGCTAATATTGACGTTCTGGCGTCCGCACCGTGAGCCCATCCAGCGCCGGCGTGGCGAGGATCTGGCAGGACAGACGACTTTGCGCGTTCGGCGCCACCGCCATTTTCAGCATGTTCGTCTCGAGCTGGGAGGGCGGGACCAGCCGTCCAAGCCAATCCGGTTCGACATAGACATGGCAAGTCGCGCACGCGCAGGCGCCGCCGCAATCGCCTTCAATGCCGGGTATGCGATAGCGCAGTGCGGCTTCCATAAGCGATAGGCCCTCCGGCACATCGACCGTGCGCGCGGTGTTGTCGGAAGCGATATAGGTGACGTGAACCATGACAACCCGAATTGGTTTTGCGCCGCCAAGGTCACGCAACTCGCCACGGGACGATTGATTTAAAGCAAGCTCAGCGAGCCATCCGTACTAGTACGCATGCGCCAGCCCGCCGCGCCGTATGTTGATCCGCGTCAACTGCGGACTGACCGGGGCGCTTACGAACGCGCCCTGTAGTCAAACAGGGGCAGTTTATGCAGTTCTCGAAAATATTCGCAGCGGCGCTTTTGCTGGGATCGGTATCCACCGCCGCGCTTGCGCAAGACGACGCGGCCGGCGTTGCCGGACATTTTCAAGTGCGGGTGAGAGGGCTTGCCGTACTTCCCGATGCCAGCGCGACGGTGAAGGTTGGTGGTGTTGACATCGGCGGTTCTACGCACGTCACGAAATCGTTTGTGCCCGAAGTGGACGGCACTTATTTCCTGACGGACAACGTCGGCATCGAACTCATTGCGGCAACGACAAAACACGCTGTGCACAACAGCGTCGCGGGGTCTGTAGGAAGCGTTTGGCTGCTGCCGCCGACAGCGACGCTGCAGTACCACTTCAATCCGAACGGTGCGATCCGTCCTTATGTCGGCGCGGGCGTGAACTACACGATCTTCTACAGCGCGCACGGCAATGGCGCGATCACGGACCTGTCGTTCAAGAACAATTGGGGTTGGGCGCTACAGGCCGGCGTGGACGTGCCGTTCGGCGATGGCCCCTATTTCTTCAATGCCGATGTGAAGAAGCTGTTTCTATCGACGGACTTGAGGGCCAACGGTGGTGTCGTGCGCGCCTCCGCCGACCTGAATCCGTGGATCGTGGGTGCCGGCGTCGGCGTCCGCTTCTGATCACGTTCGGTGAAAGATGCCGTGCTGTACCCTCATCGCCTTCGTGTTGAGCCAACTCGGTCTCGGCGCCGGTGCGGCCAGGGTGCGGTATCTCGGGCGATTGTCTTTCCTGCATCCCGGGCAGTTGGACGGTTGGAAGGCCGTGGCGCTGGCCGGGATACTGGGATTGGAGATCGTGCTGACGTCCGCGGCATTCTCGCTGGTTTTCACCGCGCATGGCCGCAGCGATGCAAGCAATTCGTTCGAGCACGCATGGCAGATCTGTTCGGTGAGCCTTGGCGCGATTGCGGACGCCGCTCGCCGCAATTGAAGGAGCCAAGCCGGCTTTTCGCCCTTGCGGCAGATCAAGGCAGTTCGCCGTGAAGCAATCTAGACATCCATCCGTCGAATGCGGGGAATCATGAGCAAAACGTCTCTAATCGAAGGCCGGCCGCAGCCATCGCCCGGTGGCTGGGAAGCATATCGCGCAGCCGCCATTGCCATCATCGCGCAGCAAGCGCGCGCAGCGAAATCACTTCAGACTCAAGAGGTGCGCGATGCAAACCGCGACCATTAACAAACCCATGCGGTTTGATCTTGCGGTATTCCCCGCGATTTTGCTCGCCGGCTTCTTTGCGGCACTCGTCGAGGCGGCCAAGTCGCCCGACTCCGCAATGGTGATGCAGGCTTGGACGTTTGCGGCGTGCATGGCCGGAACGGTGATCTGGTATCTTATCACATATGCCGACGGCATTCCGGCCGATGAGCAGTCCGGCTATGCCAACAACGTGGTCAAAGCCGGCGTCATAGCCTCGATGTTCTGGGGCATTGCGGGCATGGCGGTTGGGCTGATCATCGCGTTGCAGCTGTCGTTTCCCAACCTATTTTATTTCCCCGACCTGCCGTGGACGAATTTCGGCAGGCTTCGTCCCTTGCACACCTCGGCGGTGATTTTCGCCTTCGGTGGCAACGTGCTGATCGCGACATCTTTCTACGTTGTCCAGCGCACATGCCGCGCGCGGCTCTTCGGCGGCTCGATGCCCTGGTTCGTGTTCTGGGGCTACAACACCTTCATTGTGCTGGCGGGTACCGGCTATCTCGAAGGTGTCACGCAAAGCCGCGAATACGCGGAACCGGAATGGTATGCTGACATCTGGCTGACGATCGTCTGGGTCGCCTATCTCGTTACCTTCCTCGGCACCATCATCAAGCGCAAAGAGCCGCATATCTATGTGGCCAACTGGTTCTATCTCGCGTTCATCGTCACGATCGCGATGCTGCACCTCGTGAACAATCTCGCGCTGCCGGTTTCCCCTCTGGAGACAAAGAGCTTCTCGCTGTTTTCCGGCGTACAGGATGCGCTCACGCAATGGTGGTATGGCCACAATGCCGTGGGCTTTTTCCTCACCGCCGGCTTTCTGGGCATCATGTACTACTTCATTCCGAAGCGGGCGGAGCGGCCGATCTATTCCTACCGGCTTTCGATCGTGCACTTCTGGACACTGATCTTCATCTACATCTGGGCTGGGCCGCACCATCTTCTCTACACCGCGCTGCCGGAATGGGCACAGACCCTGGGAATGACCTTCTCGGTCATCCTGTGGATGCCGTCCTGGGGTGGCATGATCAATGGCCTGATGACGTTGTCCGGAGCGTGGGACAAGTTGCGCACCGATCCCGTCATTCGCATGCTCGTCGTCTCGGTCGCCTTCTACGGCATGAGCACGTTCGAGGGACCGGTGATGAGCGTGAAAACCGTCAACGCTCTTTCGCACTACACGAACTGGACCATCGGCCATGTGCATTCCGGCGCGCTGGGCTGGGTCGCCTATGTCAGCTTCGGCGCGATCTACTGTCTGGTGCCGTGGCTCTGGAAGAAAGAGAAGCTGTATTCCAACTCCCTTGTGGAATGGCACTTCTGGATCTCAACGCTCGGTATCGTGCTTTACATCACGTCGATGTGGGTTGCAGGCATCATGCAAGGCCTGATGTGGCGGGCCTACAACGACTACGGCTTCCTTGAATACAGCTTCGTGGAAACCGTTCAGGCAATGCATCCCTACTACATTATCCGCGCGGTCGGTGGCGGGTTGTTCCTGAGCGGCGTGTTCATCATGGCGTTCAATCTCTGGATGACTGTGCACCGCGGAAAGCCCCTGGTCGCCGCAGTGCCCGAGCCTCATGCACCGGAAGACATGGCGCCAATGTCCGCTGCCGCCGCAGGAGCCGCATCGTGAAACACGAATTCCTCGAGAAAAATTCGATCCTTCTTCTGATCGGCATCCTGATCGTCGTCGCCATCGGTGGCGCGGTTGAGATCGCCCCGCTGTTCTGGGTGAATGGAACAGTCGAAAAAGTGCAGGGCATGCGACCCTACACCCCGCTCGAGCTCGCGGGACGCGACATTTACGTCCGCGAAGGCTGCTATGTGTGCCACAGTCAGATGGTGCGCTCTCTGCGCGACGAAGTGGAGCGCTATGGACACTACAGCCTGGCCGCTGAGAGCATGTACGACCACCCCTTTCAGTGGGGTTCGGAGCGGACGGGCCCTGATTTGGCTCGCGTCGGCGGCAAGTACTCCGACGAATGGCATCGCGAACATATGAAAGATCCGCGTTCGGTGGTGCCGGAATCGATCATGCCACCCTACGCCTTCCTGTTCACCAAGCCGTTGGATTATCGCGACATTGAGGCCCAGCTGAAAACGAACGAGGAGGTCGGCGTTCCTTACAGCAAGGACGAGATTGCCAACGCCAAGGCGGACCTTGAAGCGCAAGCGGATCCGAACAGCGATGGCATAGATGCGTTCCGCAAGCGCTATCCGAACGCGCAGGCGCGCGACTTCGATGGTGACCCGACCACGATCACGGAGGCGGATGCCCTGATCGCCTACCTGCAGATGCTTGGCACGCTGGTCGACTTCAAAACCTATCACGCGCACGCGCCGGAAAATCGGAGGTAGACGTGGAACATTGGGCATATGAGGACGTGCTGGCGTTCACGCGCAGCTGGGACGCCGTCTATTTTACGATCGTATTCGCAGTCGCCCTCGCATACGCGCTCTGGCCGGCAAACAAAGCGAAATTTCAGGAAGCGGCAATGCTGCCCCTCAAAGATGACGGAGAAGCGCCGTGAGTCACTCAGGGAAAGACGTCGACCAGCACTCCGGCACCGAAACAACGGGTCATGAATGGGACGGCATCAAGGAGCTCAACACACCGCTGCCGCGGTGGTGGTTGGGCATATTCTACGCCTGCATCGCATGGGCGATCGGCTACTGGATACTGATGCCGTCGTGGCCTCTCCTGCATACCTACACCCATGGGCTTCTCAATCATTCGCAGCGTGACGATGTAACGGACGCCGTACGGGCGCTGCAGACGGCGCGCGCCGGCAAAGAGCACGCGCTGAGCAAGGCGAACCTCGAGCAGATTCAGAACAATCCCGATCTTCTGCAATTCGCCATGGCGGAGGGCAAAGCGGCGTTCGGCGACAATTGCGCGCCTTGCCATGGCTCCGGAGCGCAAGGCGGCCACGGCTACCCAAACCTAAATGACGATGTTTGGCTGTGGGGTGGCAAATTGGAGGACATTCAGCACACGATTACCGTGGGTGTTCGTTCAACCGATCCGAACACGCGCGAGTCCCAAATGCCATCATTCGGCCGCGACGGAATTCTGAAAGCTTCTCAGATCGACGATTTGACCGAGTATGTCGTCCATCTTTCCGGACGCCCCGCTGATGGAAAGGCGACCACACGTGCCGCCAAGGTGTTCGCGCAGAATTGTGCGATGTGCCATGGCCCGGCAGGGCAGGGCAACCGCCAGATGGGTGCGCCAAACCTCACCGACAAAGAATGGCTATACGGCCCGACACGCGCGGATATCCATGACCAGATATGGAACGGCCATGGCGGCGTGATGCCTACTTGGGGTGGGCGCCTGTCACCGGAAACGATCAAATCATTGGCCGTATATGTGCATAGCCTTGGCGGCGGCGAGTAGCGGAGAAGCGTCGTGACGGTTCATACCGTTGTAACAAGAACGCCAGTCGAAGCGGCGCACGGTGTCGAAACCTCCGACGCCGAAGCCAGCAACAGTGCGAGCCGGCGCAAATTCTACAAATCGCGCGTTCCCATCTATCCCAAGATGATGCACGGCACATTCCGGCGCATCAAATGGATTGTGATGGCGGTTACGCTCGGCATCTATTACCTGGCGCCATGGATCCGCTGGGATCGCGGCCCATCCGCCCCCAGCCAGGCCATCCTCGTCGATTTTGCGCACGAGCGTTTCTACTTCTTTTTTCTCGAGATCTGGCCGCAGGAAGTTTACTACATCACCGGCCTGCTCATTATGTCTGCGGTCGCGCTGTTTCTGGTGACGTCGCTGTTTGGCCGGTTGTGGTGCGGCTATGCCTGCCCGCAGACGGTGTGGACCGATCTTTTCATCTTCGTCGAGAATTTGATCGAAGGGGACCGCAGCGCGCGCATACGCCTCGCTGCCGCGCCATGGTCTGCCGGCAAAGTCGTCAAGCGCGTATCCAAGCATACGGTCTGGTTGGTCATCGCGGTCGCTACGGGCGGGGCATGGGTGTTCTATTTTGTCGATGCGCCGACGCTCGCACGCGAGCTCCTGACCGGTACGGCTTCCATAGCCGTGTACGCGGCCATCGCCGGCTTCACCTTCACCACCTATTCTCTCGGCGGCCTGATGCGCGAGCAGGTTTGCACATTTATGTGCCCCTGGCCGCGTATTCAGGGAGCGATGACGGATCGCGAAGCCTTGAGTGTGACCTACCGCGTCGATCGCGGTGAGCCGCGGGGTCCGCACAAGAAGGGATCGCCTTGGGAAGGGCGCGGCCATTGCATCGACTGCCGGCAATGTATCGCCGCATGCCCCATGGGGATCGACATTCGCGACGGACTGCAGCTTGAGTGCATAAACTGCGGGCTTTGCATTGACGCCTGCGACGATGTCATGACCAAGATCGATTTGCCACGGGGGCTGATCGCATATGACAACGATGCCAATGTGACGCGCCGATTGAGAGGCGAGAAGCCGCGCTTCCGTTTCGTTCGGCCTCGAACGGTGCTTTATGCCGTCGTTTTGGCTGTGGTGGGTTGCGTGATGGTCTACAGCCTCGCCACGCGTCGCAGCCTCGATCTGGACGTATTGCGGGACAGGAATCCCAATTTTGTGTCGCTATCCGGCGGGGCCGTGCGCAACGGTTATACGCTCAAACTGATGAACCGCTTCGACCGCCCGCGCGAACTTTACCTCGACGTCACTGGCATCAAGGCCAAGGCCGTCAATGTGATCGGGGTAGGTGACGTCCATCTTCCAGTCAAGCTGGCGGTGGAAGCGGATAAGGTCCGCGCGCTGCGCGTATTGATTACCGTTGCACCGGAGAATCTGAGGTCCGGAAATCAGCACATGCTGTTTTCACTCAGCAATGCGGCGCAAACGGAGCATCGCATGGTTAGCGCGGTATTCGTATCGGGGAGATCCTGATGTTCGGCAGGCTTACGGGACGTGATGTGCTTTTTTGGCTCATCGCTTTTTTCGGCCTCATCGTAGCGGTGAATGCATATTTCATCACGATTTCGATAACGACCTTCCGTGGCGAGGACGAACAGAAACCCTACTTGCAGGGGATTGAGTACAACCAGACGCTTCGCGAGCACGCAGAGCAAGCAAGGCTGAACTGGACCGCCTCCATCTCAGCCAGCCGGATTGCCTCCGGCGCTGTGAAAATTGTCGTCTTGCTCGACGATGTAAATGGAAATCCCCGCAGTGATGCCGTGCTTGCTGGAGAACTGCGTCATCCGTCCGACGAAACGCGCGATCATGCCATTGTCCTTCATGAGGTCGAGAAGGGGAGGTACGTAGCGGATGTGATGGCGGTAGCCCCCGGCGCATGGGACGTTCTCATCAAGAGTTCGTCGAAGGCAGAGCCATTCGATGCGGTACGAAGGGTGTGGATACCCTGATGCTGACGCGTACTCCTGCGATCACCGACGACCATTCCCGGTTTGTGCGGCGCGAGAAGAGCGGGGGATCTTCGTTTGACGTGGTGGTGAAGGGAGCGCATTGCGCCAATTGCATCGCCAAGATCGAACGCGGCGTGAGCGCGATAACGGGCGTGAGCGCGGCGCGCCTCAATCTTTCCACCGGCAAGCTGCACGTTCAGTGGCAAGGTGGCGCGGTCTCGCCGCTTGCGGTGCTCAACCGGGTGCGGGCTCTTGGCTACGAAGCGCAACCCTATGAAGCCCCGGAAGTGCTTGGCGCGGACGAGAAGGAGGGCCGCGATCTGTTGCATGCGCTCGCCGCGGCCGGGTTTGGTGCTGTCTTCGTGGTGGGCCTCACCGATGCCGTGTGGTACGGCGGTGACGACATGGTCCCAAGCTTGCGGAACACATTCTTCTGGTTGGCCGGCGCGGTGTCCGTTCCACTGACCTTGTATGCAAGCATCCCGTTTTTTCAGTCCGCGTGGCGAAGTTTGTCGCACGGGCAGACAAACATGGATGTGCCGATCAGCGTGGCCATGATTCTGTCGCTCGCGCTGAGCATCTATGTGACCGCGACACACGGTCAGAACACCTATTTCGACGCCGCGATCATGCTGGCGTTCCTGCTATTGATCGGCCGGTATTTGGATTTCCGCTTGCGCGACCGCGCGCGAAGCGCGGCACGACACCTTCTGGCGCTCCAGTCGGCACTGGCGCGGCGTTTGAAAGCAGATGGGGCCGTCGAGACCGTTGCTGCGGGCGATATTGCGCCGGGTGACCAGGTGCTTCTCGCGTCTGGGGAACGGGCCCCGGTGGACGGAACGATACAGAGCAGCGACACGCAGGCTGACGTTTCGTTGGTTACAGGTGAAAGTGCGCCCGTAATGCTAAAGCGCGGAGCGGTCATTCACGCTGGCACGATCGTTGTGGGTGCGCCGGTCACGGTCGCCGCAACGGCGCGCGTCGAAAACTCGCTAGTTGCGGATCTCGCCCGCTTGCTGGAGGCGGGACAGCAGCGCCGCAGTTTGTACGTGCGTGTCGCCGATCGCGCGGCGAGGGCTTATGTGCCGCTGGTGTTCAGCATATCGCTGATCGTATTCGCCGGATGGCTTTTCGCGGGCGGGACGCTTGCCCTTGCCGTAACCAACGCCATTACCGTTTTGATCATCACGTGTCCTTGCGCGCTGGGGTTGGCCGTACCGGCCGTTCAGATCGTCGCGACCGGACGTCTTTTCCAGCACGGCTTGTTCGTGAAGTCGGGCGACGCGCTTGAACGGATGGCAGAAGTCGATACAGCGGTCTTTGACAAGACCGGTACCCTTACTTTCGGAGTGCCTCGGCTCGCGAATGCGCGCGACATCCCTGAGCCAGCGTTGGAAGCGGCGGCTCGCCTTGCGCGGACGAGCAGTCATCCGCTGTCAAAAGCGCTGGCCTTGGCGGCCGGCGAAGGGCCCGCTGCGGCGAACGTGCGCGAAGTGCCGGGGGCGGGTTTGGAAGCCACTGTCCAAGGCACGATCCTAAAATTGGGCAGCGCGGCCTGGTGCGGCGTCGCTTCGAGCGCAAAATCCAGCGAACTCTGGTTCCGCGAAGGGGAGCGCCCTGCGGTGTGCTTCGCGTTTCACGACGAAGTGCGCCCTGAAACTCGCGATCTGGTTTCGCAGCTGAAGGCGCGCGGCATAGCCGTTCACATGTTGACGGGTGATCGCGACGCCGTCGCGTCGCGGCTGGCTGCGCTGGTGGGCATAGAACACTGGCGCGGTGAAGTTGACCCCAAGGCCAAAGCCGACTTCCTGGAATCATTGCGCCGACAGGGCCGCAAGATTCTGATGGTTGGAGACGGCATCAACGATGCAGGGGCGCTGGCACTTGCACATGTTTCCATCGCGCCGGGCTCCGCTGCTGATGTCAGCCAGCGCGCAGCAGATATGATCCTTCGCGGCAACAGTTTATCTCCGATCGTGGAAGCTCTGGACGTGGCGCATAAGGCGCGCAGGCTGGTGAACCAGAACTTCGCGCTCGCGGTCCTTTACAATATCACTGCCATTCCGATGGCGGCGCTGGGAATAGCAACTCCGCTGATTGCGGCCGCGTGCATGGCGGGATCGTCCCTGATCGTAACGATAAATGCTCTCAGGCTGGTAAGGAGCTCGGCTTGAGCGGGTTTGCGCTGATCATAGCCGCGGCGTTCGGTTTCGGCCTTTGCATGCTTGCCTTGTTGCTTTGGTCGCTTGGCAGCGGCCAGTACGACGATCTGGAGGGCGCGGCGAGCCGGATATTATTGGACGAACCTGACGATAATTGAGCGCCTATGCGGCACTGCGTAGCTCCCCGCAATCGGGATCTTGCAGCCGATAGCCGGCGCCCCACACAGTATGGATATAATTTTCCCCGCCGGTGGCCTCCGCGAGCTTCTTGCGAAGCTTGCATATGAACACATCGATGATCTTCATCTCCGGCTCGTCGATCCCGCCATAAATCTGGTTGAGAAGGGCATCCTTGCTGAGCGTCGCGCCCTTCCTGAGAGCCAGCGCCTCCAGCATCTGATATTCCTTGATCGTCAGATGGACTCGCGTTCCGCAGGCGCTGACGGTGTGGTCGTTCAGGTTGAGCGTGAGCTTGCCCGTAACGATGGTCGGTGCAGAAAGCGCCAGCGATCGCCTCACCACAGCTCGAATGCGGGCCACCAGTTCGTCCTTGTGAAACGGCTTGGAAATGAAATCATCGGCGCCGGCGCTCAAGAGCCTGACCCTGGCGTCCACGCTGATGTCTCCTGACAGCACCAGAACAGGAGTGCCGATCTTCGCCGCGCGAAGGCGCGTGACGACCCTGTCGCCTGGCATGTCCGGCAGCGACAGATCGAGCAGGATCAAATCATATTTGCAGACCTTCGCCAGATCGATGCCTTCTCCCGCTGTTTCCGCGTGATGTACCGTGCAGCCTTCTTGCTTCAGGATGGCTTCGACGCTGCGCGCGAACGGGCGGTCGTCTTCAATGATGAGCAAATGCATGGTGGCGACCCTCGCTTGCCGTATCCGGTTCTGTGACAGTCGGCGGCCAGGTCTAACGCGAGATCCCGACCGCCGCGCCGCATGCCCCCGACAACTCCGCACTGGGCATTGACGAATTAACCATTGCATGGGCGGCAGGGCAGCAGAATCAGGATTATGACCTAAGGAAGTTCCCCTACTTCAGGACGTGGCGGCCAATGCCACGCGAACGAGGTCAGAAAGGCTTTTCGCATGCATCTTGGTCATGATGCGCGCACGGTGGATCTCGATCGTTCGGGGCGAGATTCCCAATTCATAGGCAGCGACTTTGTTCGATCGGCCGGCAACGAGCTTGTCGAGCACGCTGCGTTCGCGGGGCGTCAATTCAGAGAGCAGATCCTGGGCGGCCTTTGCTTCGGCGACCCGGTCCCGATCGCGGCTGCCGATTTCCAATGCCCGGCGGACAGCGGAAATCAAGGTATCGTCGTTCGAAGGCTTTTCCAGAAAGTCTACCGCGCCGGCCTTCATCGCCGTGACCGCGAGCGGCACGTCGCCATGGCCTGTCATGATGATGACCGGTATTCGGATATCCCGCTTGTTCATTTCCTCTTGGAGCGTCAGACCGTCCATCTCCGGCATCCGGATATCGACGATCATGCAGCCCGCATCCGGCGGAATATCGGCGAGGAACGCGAGTGCCGAAGAGAAGCCGGCGACCGCATAACCGAACGATTGGAGCAGGGCACTCAGCGAGCGGCGTATCGCCTGATCGTCGTCGACCACCACCACCAAACCGGAGTCGCTCATGAAAACTCTCCCTCGTCGGTAGAGTAGGGAAGCGTGATCCGGAACACTGCGCCGCGCACGCTCTCAAGCAATTCGATGTCGCCGCCGTGCCGTTGGATGATGGAACGAGAAATCGGCAGTCCCATTCCCATGCCGGTTTGTTTGGTCGTGATGAACGGCGCGAAGAGTTTGTCTTTAACTTCCGGCGTTAGACCAGGTCCGCTGTCGGCGATGACAATTTCGATGGCGCCTTCCTGCGTGAGGCCGGTACGGATCGTGATGCTCTTGTGTTCGCAATCGCTCATCGCGTCGATCGCGTTGCGGATGAAGTTCACGAGAACCTGCTGAATCTGGATTTTATCGATCCAGATGGGCTCAAGCCCTTTGCCAAGCTGAAGGTCGACCACGACGTCGCTGTCGGAACCGGGCACGAAAGTGAGAGAGACGGACTCCCGGACGATCGCATTGATGTCCTCCATCGCGTGGTCGCTCTCCCGCTTTCCGAGAAAGTCGCGCAAGTTGCGGATAATGCTGCCCGCGCGCAGAGCCTGGCTTCCGGCATCGGCGAGGAAGTCTCGCGCGGTAACGATGGACTCGTTGTCCGAAGCGGCCTGTGCCTTTGTCAGCGTGTGCTTCGCGGCGTTTATATAGTTCGTCACGGCGGCAAGAGGCTGGTTGAGTTCGTGAGCGATAGCGGCCGTCATCTCGCCCATGAGGCTGAGCCGCGTAACATGGGTGAGCTCCGACTGCAGCTTTTGCAGCTGGATGGTTTTCTCCCGCTCCTCGCTGATGTCGCGCACCATTTTTGAAGCCCCAACCACACGCCCGTTGGAGTCGTGAATCGGCGAAATAGCCAGTGCGACGAATATTTCCTGCCCGTCCTTGCGGCGGCGCACGGTTTCATAGCGATCCACGTCCTTCCCCGCGCGGATCGTCGCGATGATGCGGTCTTCTTCCTCCATGCGATCCGGAGGAATCAGCATTGAGATGTGCTGCCCAATCGCCTCGTCGGAGCGATAGCCAAAAATCCGCTCAGCCGACAGATTCCAGCTTGTGATGACGCCATCGAGAGTCTTGCTCAGGATGGCGACATCCGAGGATTCCACGATCTGCGCCAGCAGCCGGTCGGTCACCTTGTGCCGTTCGGCCTCTTCTCTTGATGAGGTCAGATCGCGCACAACCCCGATGAACACGCGCCCGTCGTCGATCCTTGCTTCGCCCACTTCCAGCTGCATCGGAAAGAGCGACCCATCCTCGCGCCGACCGGTGATCTCACGCCCGATGCCGATGACTTTGGCGATTCCGGAGTTTCGATAGCCGGCGAGATAGCGATCATGCTCGTCGCGATAGGGACTGGGCATCAGAACGGAAACGTTCTGGCCGATCACCGCAGAAGCCCGATAGCCAAATAGTCGCTCGCATGCAGCACTATACAGCCGGACAATACCGGTCTCGTCGATGACAATAATTCCGTCGATAGCCGTAGAAAGGACGGTTTTGAAGAGGATGCTATCGTCTAGTGCTGATTGGTGAATACTTCCCATAGGAAGTTCTCAACTGCCCCCAGAACACCAATTCGTGTCATTCGATTGAATCATAACATAAAGTGTACCGGCTTTGACAATAGTGAATTGGGCGGATGTGTGACCGAACTAGTCGGGCGGCAACCGCCGTGGAGGCCCTTCATCATCTCGACAGCACGTCGCATTCGATGTGTGGAAGCAAATATTCGCGTCCGGCGACCTTTAGTAAAATTACCGCTTCCCAATCTATTTTGATGACGTAAGCGTCAACATATGAGCGGAGGCTAGGCGTGATCGTGTGAGCTCCATTTAACGCGCGGCTTCGAATAAGGGCGATCGCAAATTCCAGCCGCGGCGCGGGAGTTTCAGATGCGCTGGCGACTTGACGGCCGCCTTGGCTATTCGCAGCCATTCAATGCGCTTTTCCAGCGGGATAAGGCTGACGCTGCCTATGAACAGAGCGTCGTCCGGAATGAGGTTATGTAAGGCAAGCGGCTTTCCGGGGCGCCCGGGATGGCATCGATATGCCAAGGCGGGCATATCCATGGTCACAATGAATTGGACCCTCCGGCTGGGCGCGTCTGCCATGTTTTCTCGACGCTCTTCGCCCTTCGCGACGAAGTCTGCAACCACTGGCGGTGATTTGCCCAGCCACATCGGAAATACGAGAATCACGTAGGAGGCACGTGTGTAGGCCTCCAGGGCATCCACTTCTCCCAACAAGCCACCATCGTTGCCGAACGCGCCTTCGCCAAGGGCGATGCTATGTGTCTGCCAACCCGCGGATCGGCAAGCATCGCTTACGTTCTGTGCAAGCGCGGCGCAGTAACGGTGCGGCCTGGGGTCAGGATGGCCGTTGATGACGAGAGCATTTGAGTGAGGAAGATGTTGGCGCCTTTCCAGGGTAAGCCAATGTCGCACCTTCTTGAATGTGTTGACTTCCGAAGCCGCGAGATCCGCTTGAAAAGGAAGTTTGAGCGCATCAAGCAGCATGGGATGCTTCCAATTGCGCTGCATGAAAGCGGTCGATATCGGTCAGATCCGTAAAGGTTACCACGGTAGCGCCGTTGGGAAGGCGCGACATCGCGAGCGAAATCGACCTCCCATCGGCGCGCGGCGTGCGTCCCCAATCAGCGCAGCGCTCGGGCTCGTTGGACGTCACTCCCGCCGCAACGATGCTCCAAATCTCATCGTGGCCAATGCGAGATTCGCAAAGACCGGCGATCTTGCGAAAATGCGGCTGGTCGGCGAGTTCTTCTTCCGACAATTTCCACAGCCGGCTGAACCCCTTGTTGTGCAGCATCAGGTGTCCGTCCGGAGCAAAGATCGCGATCGCATCGTCCAGCGCATCCAGCGTTGCCCGCTGGACCTGTGTCAAAAGCCGGATCGAGGCTTCCATTTTGAGCTTTTCGCTCACGTCCTCGACGACGAAGAAGAGGCCGCCTTCCATGTGGGGGCAAACGCGCACCCTGATGCTCTTGCCTCCGCGGAGATGCAAGAACTCGCATTCCGGCGCTTTGCAGGTCTCGAATTTTGCAAGCTGATTCTGCTTCCACGACTGAAAGTCGGCCTGCTCCGGTAGCTGGCGCGTCTGCCGAAGGCGATCGATGATCTCGCCAAACGTCGGATGGGTATCCAGCCAGTCCGGATTGAGGTCCCAGGTCTGCGCGTAACGGATATTGTACCGCGCGATGCGCTTGTCTTTCCCGAAGATCGCCACGCCGGCCGGAAGCTCTTCCAGCACTTCATCGGTCGCGTCCTGAAACAGACGCAGCCGCGCTTCCGCTTGAGCCACTGCCGTCGTATCAAGCGCGGCGCCGAATACCGTGCCATCGGAGAGGCGTTGAATTTCCATAGCGATTGCGCGCCTTCTCCCTTCAGCCAGCACGTAGCGGGTGGCCACTATGGGGCCGATTGCGCCCAGAGCGGCTTCTGCCAGTCCGGGCTCTGACTTTTCGAGAGCCGTATTTGAACGCCTGGCGTCGTCCAGCGAGGAACACCGTGCGATATCGAGATAGGCCTGATTGGCCCATTTCAATGTCAGATCGTGCCCGCGCGACCAGACCGGGATGGAGAGCGCTTCCAAAATTCCGCGATAGTCCACGCTGTCGTCGAGTCCGAGATCGCGAAGGAAAACGATTGCCCTCTTGCCTGCGGGCTTGCCACGGAGTGAAACGATGTTTCCCTGTGGATTTCGGGCCGAGATCTGAAATGCAGTTCCGGAATTCACCAGACAGCTTATCGCGTGAGCGACATTCCCGGCATCTGCCCCGGACATCAGCTGCTGAAGCATCCCGTTAGCGTGGCCGATGCTAAATGGCTGGTCAGCGCCATGGCCTATGACGACCACTGAATCCGATCCGGCGTTCAATATCAGTTCGCGCAGCCGGATCGCATCGGCAGCACGCGACGCTTCGTTGCGGACACCCTTTCGAAAGTTCACGAACCGAATGTAAAGCGAGACCAGAAGCGTGCTGCACACGACACCGATCAAGATCGCGCAGACTGCAATGGCGGTGAGAGCGAACTCTCCGTCGGCCTTGGGGTGCAGCGGTTGCGGTGTAGAAGCGTGCGCATTGCCGTGCGGGGCTAGCGATAAAAAAATGCTCATGAGGTGGGCTTCAATCTTCCAGAGCCAAGCGCCGGAGCGCGCCCATGTCGGCGATGATCAACTGGCTGGAAGCAGGTATGATCAGGACGCGATCGTTGCGTAACGCCGAAAAAGATCGACTGACGGTTTCAATCGTCAAACCCAGATGATCCGCGATGTCCTGCCGCGTCATAAGCAAATGCAAGGGGTCGCCCTGTCGGACATCCATCCGCGACGCCAGGCGCAATAGAAAGGAAGCGAGCCGCTCCTTGGCGCTCTGGCAGCTAAGGACGAAAAGCTGGTGCTGCGCTTCGAGCAGCGCGGCGGAGAGATGACACGCGATGCGTGTCCGAAGCGCGGAATCCGACTGTGCGAGTTCGTCAATCCTCGAACGGGGATAGGCTACCACTGTGACGGCTGTGACAGCTTCTGCTGTGGTCGGCTGATCGGGACATTCCAGAAACCCGAGAAGATCACCGGGCAGTAGGAAGTCGGCGATGCAGCGCCGGCCGTCCGCGGTGTGGCGGCAAATACGAACGATGCCGCTGACGATCTTGAAGACTTTGTCGGCGGGATCTCCTTCGTGCACGAGGATTTCGCCGCGACCGAAATGAAGCCTGAGGCTGAAGCGTTGTGCTTTGAAGAGATGATCGGCGAGCGTCGTCGGTGGTGAAGCGGCGATGTCTTGGAAATGGCCCGCCGCGCACTGGGTGGCGCTATTGGATGTTGTCATCATAAGCCCCTCATCGTTTTCATCAGCCCCGATGAGGCAGGTTTTATTAATCCTAATTCGAATCAAAGAGGGGAGAATCCCGTAGGGAGATTCGCGTAATCGCTACTTCGGAAATGTACCTATGCCTTCACGGCGCTCAAACGTGGTCTTAGGAACGCCTTGAACAAAGTGTCTTTCGCAGAGATCGATAGTTTTCGCGATGGAGTGAGCGCGCACGACATTCCTCGAGTTGCGAAGGGCATTCGAGGCTGCTTTCAAGCTGATGGTGTCAGCGATCTCTCAATTGAAACTCAATCGATATGACGGCGAGGGTCGCGCAACTCAGTCCATGGCTCGACCGAGGGTGTGAGGTATGTACATTTACCTACGCTTGCAGACCATGTGAGACGCCAATCCGGGCCATTTATTTAGAGCGCATTTACAGGCGTTTCCTACCATCGGCATATGCTCAAGGTTCTGGGTTGCATCCAGTACGATCACGATCTGCGCTTGGTGTTCATCGCCGTGGCGCTATGCATATTTGCGTGCTGGACAGCGATAAGTCTGCTGAGGCGCGCAAGGCTTAACCAGAGCGGTCGTTCGCGATGGACCGTCTGCGCAGCCGGCGTATTCGGCGCTGGCGTGTGGGCAACGCATTTCGTAGCGATGCTTGCATTCCACACGTCGCTGCCCGTCGGCTACGACCTCAGCCGCACCATTCTCTCGATCGTTGCAGCTATAGGGCTATCGCTGGCAGGCTTTCTGTTTGTCATGCGGTCAAGGCCGCTGCCGGGCAGCATGTTGCTCGGTGTCGGCATCTGCGCAATGCACTTTATCGGCATGAGCGGGCTGCGAGGTGACTTCGTCGTGGCTTGGGACGTCCGGTATGTTGTGCTTTCCGTCGCCGTGGGCATGACGTTTGCCCTGGCAGCCGTCTGGACGGGAACCGTGGTGCGCAATCTTATTGGAAGAATTGCTTCCACTGCGCTGCTCGTCTGCGGTGTTTGTTTGATGCACTTCTGCGGAATGAGCGCGATGACGCTTGTGCCGCAAGGCCCAAGCCCGATCGCGGATCCAGTGTTAGATCCGCAAATGCTTGCAGCCGCGATCGCCGCCGTTGCCGCGCTGATCGTGGCCTTGGGCCTGATCGGGGCCCAGCTTGACGAACACCTTGCTACCCGCAAGACAATGGAAGCCGAGCGCCTGCGCGGGTATGTCGAAGAGCTAGAGGGCACGCAGCGAGAACTGGCGGCCACATCGAACAAGCTGCGTACCGCGCTTGAAAAGGCGTCTGCCGCCAATGAAGCGAAGTCGGCGTTTCTGGCAACGATGAGCCATGAACTGCGAACGCCGCTCAACGCCGTCATCGGCTATACCGAATTCATGCTGAGCACGCCTTTTGGTCCCATCGGCGACAGGAGATATTGCGAATATCTCGATGACGTTCATGGCGCAGGCGTGCATTTGCTTTCCATCATCAACGACATTTTGGACTTATCCAAGCTGGATGCCGGGCAAGTGGAGTTGCGCGAAGAGACTATCTCGCTTCCGGATCTTTTCGACAGCGTGCGGTGCATGATGGAAGGGCAGGCGCGCATAACGGGTTGTCGGGTTCGAATGGTGGTGAATGGCGACGTGACCTGCATCGTCGCGGATCATCGGCGCCTGAAGCAGGCCCTGCTCAATCTCCTATCGAACGCGATAAAATTCACGCCGGCCGGCGGCGATGTTTGCCTGAGTGCGGTATTGGAGCAAGGTTGCGTTCAGATCGCCGTATCCGACACCGGCATCGGTATCGCTGAAGACGACATTCCAAAGGCTCTTGAGCGGTTCGGCCAGATAGATAGTCGCCTGTCTCGCAAATATGAGGGGACTGGACTTGGCTTGCCGTTGGCCAAGGAGTTGGTCGAGTTGCATGGCGGCACGCTCGCGCTTGAAAGCGCCGTCGGGTCGGGCACGACGGTCACGATAACATTGCCGAGTTTCAGGACCTGTCGTCGTGTGGAAAAACCTCATATCCCTGATGCCGTGAGCTGTTATCGCGTGGCGGTCTGACTGCGGCGGCGAAGCATCGCACCGAACGTCATGCGGGCTGCTCCGCGAGAGCCTGTGCCGCCATAATCGCCTGGTGGATGTTTGCCGACGTCATAAGAAATCCGCTGGCGTGAAAACGCCGCAAATCTTCGCGAAGCGGTGGTTCCAGCCTGCCGGTCAACTCATCGGAATTGCGGCGGAGATGGCCGTTGGATTCCACTTCGCGAAGCAATCGCAATACATGCGACCGCGATACCGCAAATTTGCGTGCGAGCGGAGCGACCGCCAGTTTGACGGGCCCTTCCGGCGGATAGGTGTCACCATCGTCACCGGAAAGCGCGATTTCATGGAGGATGGCGATCCCCGCGTCGCGCAGCGCGAAAGGCGTTATCGGCGTGACAGCGGCGGTTTTTAACGCGCGTCGCAATCCGCGGCCGCCATTAAGCGCAAATTGGCGAAATACATCCTGTTCGCCGATGGCATCGGCTGCAGCTTTCGCTTCCGGTTCGACAATCGCAAAGGCCAGCAACTCGCGGCGGAACATGTCGGCGAACGCCGCCTTCATGGTGGGGCTGGCGACATATATGCGCGTTCGCTTGTCGGATGCGTCGGCGGCGGGAACCACATATCCCAGCATTCGAAGCCGGACGAGAATGGCCGCCGCCAGACCTGGACTTGCAATGTCCAGTTCGGCGCATAGTTCTTTGATCGTGGTGAGGGTTAGGCCGCCGCGCGCGTCCAGATAAAGGGCGAAAATTCCGTAGAACAGGCGCCGAATATTCTTCACGGTGCGTGACATCGACGGATTGCCCGTGTGCCGCTCGACCGCAGCACTTGCGGCTTCGCGCGCTGCGGCGGGAAACAGAGGATTGCCGATCAATCTGTTGTAAGCGACGTCTTCAATGTCATCGCGGTTCAGGACTGCGTTGGCCCAGTAAGCAAGCCCCGGTGATTCCGACACTTATATTTAGGGCCCCGACCCTGATGATCGCCAAACGGCTTAAGCATTCATCATATATGTACGCGGCGATGCGGAAAATGCGGCCGATTGGGCGAAAATACCAATAGTTACAGCCGGTTGGTGTTTCTCCCTACCGCGCGGCCCGATCGCCGCGCGCCAATTGCTCTCAAACTTGGCCATCGCACGCCGGAAAACGGGATGGGTACAAGCTGTCCGGTTCGGCTCGCATTTTGCGGGCTTTGGCGGGGGCTTTGGGTGCGAAACGCTTGGCTAGAATCGGATGCGCGGCGCGTAAAGCCGTTATGTGCCGTCGGCACGTTCAGCGCAGCCATAGAGGATTGCTTCGGCGATGCGGCAATAGCGCGGCCCAAGCTGTCCGAAGGGAATGGACGGCCGCTGCTGGTTGACGCCGCGCGCGCCATCGGCGAGCAACCCTGCAACATCGGTCGCCGTCGTATTTTCTCGCAGCCGAAGCAGTTTGCGTGCGCAGAGCATGTCGATCAGTTCGGCAAGGCGCGCGTGCGTATCCGCCGAAATCTCGATCAAGATGTCGTTGCCCAGCTCGAATGCGATCGCATTCACTTCCACGCCGTGCGGGCTTTGCGCGATCTCACGCCGCACTCGGCCGTAACGGGCGTCGAGCCATTTCGCCACAACGTCGAGCCCGCTTCCGCCGCGCGCCAATTCCTTGTCCGCAATCCATTCGGCGTTCGCGAATCCTTCGGCGTTTTGCAGACGCAGGACGGCGCGAAGGGTCTCCTCTTTCGACTTGAAGTGCTTGTAGAGACCGCGCCGCGTCAGGCCGCAGAAGTCCGCAAGCGCTGTCATCGTCAGCCGCGAATAACCTTCGCGCAGAAACGCATCACGCGCGCGCTGAACAACCTTAAGCGTAACTGAATCAAACGGTTGAGTGTCCATAATGCTCAATTTTCCACGAATTGTGACCGCTCTTAAAGACCGAACGAATTGTCGCTTCGACGACAAGGCTGATTGCGATGTCTCGCGACAGCATGCGTGGGCGTGGGGAATAACGATGACCGATTTGAAATATGTTCTGCGCGCGCAAGTGGATTTTCTGCGCCGCGCGACGGCCATCATTGCGACGACCGTCCTCATCTTTATGCCGATGCTGGCATACGCGCCTGCAGCATACCCGACCGACTACACCGGCAGCTCTGGCGGCAACGGCGGCGCCGGCTCTTACAGCGGTAGCACCGGCAACCCCGTCAACGGCGGAGGCGGATCGGGCGGCTCGAATGGCAACGGCGGCTCGGCACCATCCGGCGGTGGCAACTCGGGGTATTCTCCCAGCAATCCCGGCGGCAACGGTGGCGCCGCCGATTCAGCGGGTAGCGGCGGTCAGAATTACAGCTACGGTGGCAGCGGCGGTGGCGGCGGCGCGGGCGGCGCGGGTTACATTCTATCCGACGGCAGCACGCTCGCGGGCAGTGGCAGCGTCACGGGTGGCAACGGCGGTAATGGCGGCGCCGGAGGCGGCTCCTACTCACTGGGTGCCATCGGCGGCGGCGGCGGTGGTGGCGGTGGCGGGTCCGGCATCCTGGTGCTGGGATCAGGCAGCATCACCAACAGCGGCGACATCCTCGGAGGTACGGGCGGGTTCGGCTCGTCAACGTATTACAATCAGTTTTCCAATCCTCATCAGGATGGTCAGAACGGCGCCGGTGGCGATGGTATCAACGCAGCCAATTCGACAGGCGTGACGATCGACAATAACGGCGACATCACTGGCGGCGACGCTGGATACGCCGCTTTCGTCACCTATCAACGAACGAATGTGGGTGGCGCCGGGATATACGGCCAGAACATCACACTCAACAACACCGGCGGAACGATCAAAGGCGGCGCGGGCAACGTCAGTTGGGCGGCGGGTATAGAACTCACCGGCGGCACGAATGCGCTCAATCTTAGTGGCGGCACTATTGCAAGCGGCAATCCCGGCGATGCGATCAAGCTGGATGGGGGAACAAACACGATCACCATCAACGGCGCCAGCATCGCGCCAGATCTGGGCGGCACCGGTATCGAGATTGCCGGCGGCACCAATGGCTTCACGCTGAGCAGCGGCGGCATATCGATGAAGTCGAATTCGTCGGGAGGCGGAGGACTCATCATCGGCGGCAATTCCAGCAACACCTTCACCATGACCGGTGGATCCATCGCGCCCGCCGACGACTATCAGGACTACATGCCCGCCATCAAAATCAATTCCGGCAGCAGCACATTCAATATCAGCGGCGGAACGATCAACGGCGGCTATCAGTCGAACATCGTTCAGCTCTATGGCGGCACCAACACCTTCAACATCGGCGGCACAGCCAGCCTGACGGGCAATTACGTTGGCGATGCGATTGTCATCGGTAGCGGCACAAACACGCTTAACATCAGCGGCGGCACGGTTCTGAACAGCCAGTATGGCAACTACGCGATCAATACATCCGGCGGTACCAATATCATTAATGTCACCGGTGGAAACGTGGGCAAGATCTATCTGGGCGGCGGCACCAATACGCTGGAAGGTGGCGGGTTCAGCAGTTCGGTCACGCTGGCGAGTGGCGCGACGGCAAAGGTCATTGCCGCGGGAAGCGACGTTTCGGACATAACAACCTTCGACAATTTCGGCGGCTTGACGATCGAGTCCGGCCGCTCGCTGACGGTGTCCACCTTCACGAACGAGAGCAGCGGCACGCTCACGTTGAACGGCGGTGCGAAACTGATCGCGTCCACGCTCAATCTGCTGGACGGCAGCACGATCGCGGGCGCGGGTACGCTTTCGAGCGGCGCCAATCCGCTTGCGCTCAGCGGCGGTTCGATTTCGGCGACGGTGGGCGGCACCGGTGGCCTGGTGAAGAGCGGTACCGGCACGCTGACGTTGACCGGCGCGAACACCTATTCCGGCGGCACGACGGTGAATGGCGGCACGCTGTCCATCGCTTATGGCGCGCTGGGCGGCGGCGATGTCACGCTGGCGGAAGGCACGACCATTCAGTTCGCCGGCTCCAACTTCACCACCACGAACGATTTCCACATCACCGGCGATCCCGTCTTCGATGTTGCGGATGGAACGACCCAGACCGTATCGGGCGTCATCGACGATGCGACCCCGTCCAATCCCGGTATCGTGGAGAAGACGGGCGCCGGCGCACTCGTTCTTTCCGGCGCGAATACCTATAGCGGCGGCACAACGATTGAGGCGGGCGTTCTGCAACTCGGCGTGGACAGCGTCTTCAGCACGCTGGGCGATCCCACCAGCGGTATCGTGAGCTCTGCTATCGGCACCGGCACGCTGACCTTCGGCGGCGGAACACTTGAGACCAGTCTCGATACCATCATTGCCAATGCCATCGATCTGAACACCGCCGATGGCACGATCGCGTTGGACGGCCATCAGGTTTCGCTTGCGGGCCTCATTTCCGGCACGCACGGGCTGACTGTCACCGACAGCACGGGTGGTGGCACGCTGGTATTCGCGGATGCGAGCAATTCGCTCAGCGGTATATCCGTAAGCGGCACCGGGACGCGGATCAGGGAAAGTGCCAATGGCGATTTTGGCAGCGGCCTTGTCGATCTGGGCGACGGCACAGGCATCAAATTCACCGGAGCGGACACATATACCAACGCCGTGAATGTATCGGGCGATGTCACATTCGATCTCGGCGGCAAGGCCGTCACCTATAATGGCTTGATCGCAGATGGGGCTGCCCCCGGCGCTGTGACGGTCATTGGCGGCGGAACGCTGGCTCTGAAGAATACGGCCAACAGCTATACCGGCGGTATTTACATCTCCGGCGGCAGCACGGTCAGCATCGATTCCAATGGCGAGCTGGGCGGCACGGCGGGCGGAGTGACGCTTGGCGATGCGACGACAACCGGAACGCTGGCGATAACGCAGAACATCACCTCCGCGCGCACCATCACGCTCGATGCCGGCGGCGGCACCATCTCCGCGTCCTTCGGCAAGACATTGACGCTTTCCGGACAGGTGACCGGCAGCGGCAGCCTCACCGTTTCCGGTCCGGGCGGTGTATTCCTGACGGGTAGCGCCAACAACTATTCCGGCGGCACAACCATCGCATCCGGCGTTGTGACGGCGGGCAGGGCGAATGTGCTGGGCACCGGCCCCCTCGCCATCAAGTCGGCCGGTCTTCTGGACCTGAACAATCGCAATCAATCCATCACATCGCTTTCGGATGGCGGCGACACGCATGGCGGCATCATCGCCAATTCGGCTGGCGCCACGGCGGTCCTCACCATCGGAAGCGACAACTCGGACAGCGCTTTCTCAGGCGTCATCCAGAGTGGCAGCGGCAACATTTCGCTCGCCAAGATCGGCACCGGCACGCTCACGCTCTCGGGCGCGAACACCTATGGCGGCGGCACGACGCTCAGCGCTGGAACGCTGCAGATCGCAGCCGACTCTGTTTTCAACACCGCCGGAAACCCGGCAAGCGGTATCGCAAGTTCGGCCATCGGCACAGGCACGCTCACGCTGGACGGCGGCACGCTCGCATTCGGCGGATCGTACACGCTCGCAAACAATATCTCCCTGACCGCCAATGGCGGCACGATCGATGCAGCCGGCGCGATTATCGAATTGGCGGGCGATATTTCCGGCAACGGCCCGGTCACGCTAACGAGTTCGGCGTCCTACCCCGGCGCTTACATAAAGCTGGGCGGCCACAACACCTATTCCGGCACCACGACCATCACCGCTGGCCGCGTGGTCGCGCTCTCCAGTACCGCGCTCTCGGCAAATTCCGATTATTCGCTGACCGGCACGAGCAGTGGCCACGACTGGCCGCAAATCGATCTCAACGGGTTCTCGCAGACCATAAAGTCCCTGACCGGGAACAACTTTACCTACGGGATAACCAACAATGGCGGCAGCAATGCCACGCTGACGATCGCCCCGGGAAGCGGCAGCGCGACAAATTTCGGCGGAGTGCTGAGCGACGGAAATAACGGGCATCACTCGCTTGCTGTCGTCCTCGACGGCGCAAGCGATGCCGAACAAATCTTCTCCGGCAACAACACCTATAGCGGCGGCACGACGATCCGCAGCGGCATACTCGGTGCGGGAAGTGCATCCGCTCTCGGATCCGGCGCCGTTACGGTCGACGGTGGCACGCTACTCGCGGGAGGATCGTACACGTTCAGCAACGCCGTGCTCGTGGATGCCGGAGGCGGCACGATCGACAACAATGGTAACGCGCTTGTGTTGTCGGGCAATATCGCCGATGGCGCAACGCCAGGATTGCTGACGCTGAAAGGCAGCGGTAGCGTCAGCCTGACCGGTACCAATACGTTCAGCGGCGGTCTCACCGTCGGCGGCACGCTTTTCGCCAATGGCGCGAACACTGTGGGTAGCGGCGCGATCACGCTGAAGAGCGGTTCGGAAATGGACTTTGTGACCGCCGGCGGCAACTTTACGAACGCTTTCAAGCTGCAGCCCAATGCTTCGCTGCGCGTCGATCCCAATTCCCAGAACGTTGCGGTGACGTTGAGCGGCATCATATCCGATGCCTCCTCCACGCCGGGTTCCCTGTCGGTCAACGGCCTGAGCTCCGGCACGCTGACGCTATCGGGCGCGAATACCTATTCCGGCGGAACCACGCTCAACGTCGTCAAGATTCTCGCTAACAACAACAGTGCGTTCGGAACCGGGGCCATCACCACGAACAGCGGCAGCCTGGGATCCACCAAGAGCGTGCTGACGCTTGCGAACGACATACACACGCAGAACAACAACCAGTTCCGCATCCTGGCCGACGCAAACACCATCAAGCTGGAAGGCACGATCAGCGATGGCAGCAACAGCGGCGGTCTGCGTCTCACGCACACCTATGCCGTGACACCCGGCACCGTTCAGATCGACGGCGACAACACCTATACCGGCGGTACCACCATCGATGGCGTGACGGCGATTGCAGGCACCGATACGGCCTTTGGCACGGGATCGATCCTGTTTACCGGCGGCACGCTGAAGGCCGCTGGCGGCACGTCGATGACGTTTGCCAACGACATGCAGATCGGCGACGGAAATGCACTGATCCTTGCGCAGGGGCGAACGGTCTCGCTCACAGGCAGTATCGCCAATGATTCCGGACATGGTGGTACACTTACGCTCGGGGTTGGCGGAGCATCGGATACCAGCACGTTCATTCTCTCGGGACACAACAGCTTCAGCGGCGGGTTGAGTGTTGCAGGCGGCACGGTGGAGCTGGGGGCATCCGATGCCGCTGGTGACGCGAGCGGCTTCATCACTTTGGCGCAAGGCACGACGCTGCGATACGATAATGGCGTAAACGTCGCAAATCCGGTTTCGCTCACGGGCGATGTCACGATGAGCGTTCTGTCCGGCAACAGCGCGATCCAGTCTGGCGACATTGGCGACGATACGCCGGCCACGCCCTACACCATTACCAAGGCCGGCGCTGGTACCTTGGCGTGGACGGGGAGCAACGCATCCTCCGCGAACGTGAAACTCGTCGCCGGCACACTGGAGATCGGAAGCCAGAACGCCTTCGGCAGCGGCACCTATATCTTCAACGGGGGCACGTTGAAGTTCGACGGCGACTACACGATGTCGAATGACATTACGGTCGAAAATGCCGGGGGCACGCTGCAAATCGATGCGCACGACATCACGCTCTCCGGAACGCTCTCGGAAGCGTCAGGAAGCACGGGATATCTGTCCGTCAGTGGCACAGGTTCGGTTACCGTCACGGGGCACAACAATCTCAGCGGCGGTACAAGCGTAGACTCCGGCGGCGTTCTTACCGTCGGCAATGCTTTCGGGCTTGGTACGGGCGTTGTTGCTCTGGGCGCAGGCTCGACGATCAAGTTCATCAATGGCAGCAGCAGTTTTTCCAATGCGTTCACGCTCGACGGCGATCCGGCCTATTTCGTGGATACCGGGCTGACCACCACGCTGACCGGCGTGATTTCCGACGGCGGCTCGCCCGGTGTGGTGGAGAAGACTGGTTCCGGCACGTTGGTGCTCGCGGGCGCCAACACCTATTCGGGTGGCACGGTCCTCAGCGAGGGTACGCTGCGTGTCGGCGCCAACACGGTTTTCAACACAGCGGGCGACATCTCCAGCGGCATCGCCAACTCCGCGCTCGGCACCGGGACGCTCACTTTCGATGGCGGCACCTTGCAGGCCGGTGGAGACTACAAGGTCGCCAATGCGATGGACGTCAACACAACGGACGGCGCAATCGACGCCAATGGCCACGTATTGGAGCTTGATGGCGTCATCAACGGCACCAACGGACTGACAATAACCGATCAGGCGGGCGGTGGGGCCGTACGGATGGCGGCGTACAACACCTACACCGGCGGGACGACGATTTCCGGCGCCAAGGTAATCCTCTCTGCCGGGACAACGATGACCGCAAGCGCGCTGGGAACGGGCACTGTGGTCCTCGATGCTGGAACGCTGCAAGGCGTGAGCGGCGGAAGCGCTTTCTATGTCTTTCCCATGGCATTGGGGGCGGGCGGCGGCGCCCTTGAGGCCAATGGCGCAACATTGTCCTTCACCGGCGCCATCTCCGACGACGTCATGTCGGCTGGCGGCCTCACGATCAACGAGGCAGGGGACACCGGCAAAGTCACGCTTTCGGGCAACAGCAGCTACACTGGCGGCACAACGATCGCGGGCGGAACATTGGCCGTGAACGGTGGCACATCGGCGCTCGGCACCGGCCGGTTGGAGATGCGGTCCGGCACGACGCTGGACTTGCTCAACAACGCTTCGCTCGCCAACGACATCCTGCTGGATGACACCACGCCCACCATCAATGTGGGGAGCGGTAGCGCGACGCTGAGCGGAAATCTTCGGCAAAATGCCGGCACACCCGGCGGCTTCACGAAGACCGGAACGGGTACCCTGGTTCTGGCGGGTTTGAGCAACAATACCAGCAGCACATCGGTGGAGGCGGGAACGCTGGAATTGCAACAGTCGCAAGCCGCCGCAAGCAATGGCACATATGCTATCGCTTCCGGCGGTCATCTCCTCATCGATGGCGGATTCGGGAATGTCTATATCGGATCCTTGTCAGGCGCAGGCAGTGTGCAGGTTGGTGCGGGCTCGCAGCTCAATGTCGGCGGAGCGGGTCTCAATAGCGATAACACCATGTTCTCCGGCGTCATCAACGCCGACTATCTGGCATATGACGGCCTGGGCACGCTGACGCTTTCCGGCACGGGCAACGCCATCAAGAACCTCGTTGTTTGCGGTTGCACCAGCAGCGGCGGCATCACGCTGACGGGCGGAAGTGTTACGTCTGTTATCGGCGTTTCCGTTGCCGGCCAAACCTTCACGGTCGCCGGCGGCGAACAGCTGACAACACCAGACATCGAGCAAAATGGTGGAACGGTCACGATAAGCGGCGCTGGCACTGTCGTGGATGCCACCGACGGAGGATCAGGGACGATCGCCATCCACACGACCGCCGGCCAGGCGCCGGTGTTCACTGTATCCGGCGGCGCGGAAGTGACGGGCGACACGCTTGCCAGCAGCATAACGGGTGGCACCAACGCGCCCCAGATCACCGTCACGGGCACGGACAGCCTGTTGTCCCTGAACAACGGCGTGCAGCTCGCCAATGGCACGACGCTCACGGTCGCCGCCGGCGCGACGCTGACCGCGCCGTCCATCGACCTGGATTCCAATGCCACGCTGAAGATCGGCGCTGGCGCGGCGGCGGGCACGATTGGCGACGCCAGCACGCAAATCGACGGACTGTCGGGCGGCACCAGCGTTGTCGCCAACTTTACAGGCGATAGTGCGTTGGACGGTTTGCTAACCGGCGCATTGGGACTTTCGGTGCAGAGCGGCAACCTGACGCTTACCAACGCCGCAAACGATTACAGCGGCGGCACGACGATTGCCTCCGGCGCGACGCTCACGCTGCAGGATTCTTCAGCCGGTAGCGGCGCAATCGTGGATTCCGGAACGCTGGCGATCGACAATAGTGCCGCGTCCACGTTCGCCTACAGCCCGACCGGCACCGGTGGATTGTCTCAGATCGGCGCCGGCGCGCTGACCGTCAACTCCGCGCAAAATTATACAGGCCGCACGGTGATCGGATCCAATTCCACGCTCTACCTCACGGGCGCGGGCGACCTGTCGCAATCCAACGCTATCGAGGCAGATGGCACGTTGGACGTTTCCGGCGCGACGGCATCCAGTGTGACCATCTCCAAGCTCTTCGGCGATGGCGATGTCGAAATCGGTTCGAAGACACTCGTCATCACCGGCAGCGGCGGGGTGTTCAGCGGCGCGCTGAACGACAGCGGCGACCATGGCGGCCTGACCATTCTCGGAAATCAGATACTCAGCGGCATCGTCCGCCTGACGGGCATGATGACGCTCGGCAACGGCGCCACGTTATCCGTGAGCGGGCCGGACTCGCTCGGCAGCGCCGCGCTCGTGTTCAATGCTGGGTCGACATTGATATTTGGCGGCAGCGGCACCTATGCCAATGCCATGACGTTCGAAACTGGCGCGCCGATCTTCGACGTCACCGACCAGACCGTGACGCTTTCGGGTGTGCTCGGCGGCCCGGGCGATCTCGCCGTGACGGGCGCAAACGGCGTTCTGGCGTTGACGAACACCGGCAACAGCTATGCGGGCGGCACGGAAATTTATGGCGGCGCCACGTTGAACGTCGGCGCCGACGGCGAGTTGGGTGCGGCCGCGCCGCTGCAACTGGGCGACGGGACGACAAGCGGAACGTTGCAATATGCTGCATCCTTCGCGCTCGATACCGGACGAACGATCACACTCGACGGCGGCGGCGGCGTGATCGACACGAATGGCTTCGACGTCGCGATCGCGCAGGCCATCGGCGGAACGGGCGGACTCAGCAAGATTGGCGTTGGAACGCTGACTTTGTCGGGAACGAGTAGCTATACGGGCGCTACCGTGGTGAGCGCCGGGTCATTGCTGGTGAACGGCACGATCGCATCGTCCAGTGGCGTGTCGGTCGCATCGGGCGGCACATTGGGCGGCAGCGGCACGGTGAGCGCGGTGGCGGTTTCTTCCGGCGGCGCGATTGCGCCGAACGGCAACACCCTGCACGTGGATGGCGTGCTTACGCTCTCAGGCGGGTCGACCACGGCAATTGAGGTTGCACCATCGGCGTCTGGCGAAATCGCGGCGAGCGGGAATGCATCGTTGAATGGTGTGCTCGCCATTGCGCAAATGGCAGGCACCTATGCCGGCGGAAAAACCTATCAGCTCATCTCCGCGTCGAGGGTCGCGGGGACATTCGACAGCGTGACGGGTGCCAGTTTCACCGGCCTCGACAGCAGTATCGTCTACAGCGCCACGGGGGTCGAACTGGATCTCGAGACTCCTGCGGGTGGCGGCGGCGGCGGTGTTACGACCAAATATTTGTTCGATACATATGGAAAGACCCGGAACCAGATTGCTGTCGGAAAAGCACTCGCCGCGGGCGATCCGAATGGCGCGCTCTATGTCGCGATGGGCGGTATCGTGAAGGCGGATGTCGGGGCCGTGCCCGCCGCGCTGGGACAGCTATCCGGCGATATGCATGCCAGCATCCGCAGCGCAATGATCGATGATAGCCGTATCGTTCGGGACGCAATGCTCGATCATATCAGCACCGGCGCGCAGAGCGCGTCGGTTTGGGGAACGGGCTTCTACAGCCACGGTGGCATCGACAGCGATGGCAATGCCGCCACCCTGGATCACAGCCTCGCCGGATTCCTCGCCGGCGTCAACATGCCCCTGGGCGATGGATTCCGCGCGGGCATCGGCGGCGGATATGCGTCGAACCGCGCATCGGAGCCGGGACGTATGAGTACGGCGAGCGGAGAGAGCGGACATGTCATTGCATACGCGGCGTGGAACGAAGATGCGTTGACCCTCAAGCTTGGCGGCGATTTCGGCTGGGGCACTGTCGACATGACCCGGCAGGTGCCGGCGCTTTCCGAAACGAACCGCGCTTCGCAGAACCAGAGGACGGCGCAGGTCTTCGGCGAAGCATCCTATCTGCTTCAGACCGATGCAGCCCGCATCGAGCCTTACGGTCGGCTTGCGCATGTATCGGCGCATACCGGAGACTTCGCAGAGAGGGGCGGTGTGAGCGCGCTGTCGGGCGGTGCTACGCAGGATGATTCCACTTACTTAACCCTCGGCGCGCGCATTTCGCTGGCCGATGTGAGGATCGGGGATGCCAATATCCTTCCAAAGCTCGGTATCGGCTGGCAGCATGCCTTCAATAGCACGGCGCCGGACCAGTTCTTGACGCTTCAGAACGCTTCGCAGGATTTCACGGTGAGAGGCGTGCCACTTGCGTCCGACTCTGCGGTGGTGCAGGCGGGCATTGGCGTGCTGTTGTCGCCGGACGTTGCGCTCGATCTGGAATATGACGGAGCGTTCGCTTCGAAGAACCGCGACAATGGTGTCCGTGGCGCGATCCGGTGGTCGTTCTGAGATTGCGGCGATCTAGTGTCGGGAATCCGCAGCGAGCGCTGCCGTTTGCAAGCTGTCGTCTGACAGCGCCGCGGAGGCGCGTTTTTCGATGCGATGTGCCCAGCCGCTGAGCGCAAAGAGCAACGCGCCGGAGAGAATTCCGATGCCGCCGGTGAGTGCGAAGAAGGTGGGCACCGAGAGAATGCTCCAGAGTGCGCCGACGGCCCCCGCCGCAAGATTGCCGAAGAACGCCGCCATGAACCACGCCGCGATGGCTGTGGCCGCAAACTCGGCCGGAGCAAGCTTTCCGAACAGGCCAAGGCCAACGGGGAGGATGAACAGCTCGCCGACAGTGTAGACGAAGAAGAAGAACGCCAGCCACAGCCAGCTTGCGCGCGCATCACCGGATAGATGCGCAACGAGTGCGAGCATCAGGTAGGAGATACCGACGATGAGCCCGCCGGTCGCCATCTTTCCGATGCTGCCAGGTTCGCGGCCGCGCTTTGCCGCGCGCGTCCACCAAGCCACGATAGCGGGCGTGAATAAGAAGATGATAAGGGGATTCAGCGATTGGAACCATGTCATCGGAATCGAAAACGATCCGACGTGCCGGTCGAGACCGATGTCCGCCCACAGCGCCACGGTGTTTCCAGATTGCTCATACGATGCGCGGAAGATCACCACGATCGCGATCACCGCGAGCAACAAGATGTAGATTTCCGTTTTGGTTCGCTGACGTGCGCCGACCGTCTGGTCCTGACGATCCGCGGGACTGTTGTTTTTGGGCAGGTATTTCGATCCGCCGAGATAGGTGAACAGGCCGATCAGCATGCCCACGCCCGCCAGGGTGAAGCCCCAGTGCCAGCCATAAAGCTCCCCAACCGTGCCGCAGACGAACGGCGCCAGGAACGCGCCCAGATTTATGCCGACATAATAGATGTTGTAGGCCGTCGCCTTGCGCGGATCGTCCGGCGCATAGAGCTGGTTGATCTGGCTGGCAAGGCTGGGCAGGAAGAGGCCGTTACCCGTGGCGATGGTGGCAAGCGCGACGTAGAACAGCGACGGGAATGCCATCATGAAATGGCCCGCCGCCATGATCGATCCGCCGATGATCACCGCGCGTCGACGCCCCAGCCAGCGATCGGAAATCACCCCACCGATCAACGGCGTGAAATATACGAAGGACGAATAGAGCCCGTAGATATAAGAGGAATGCGCCTGCGTGATCAGCAGTTCTTTCGTCATGTAATAGACGAGCAGCGCGCGCATGCCGAAGAAGGAGAACTGGTCCCACATCTCGGTGAGGAACAGAATTGTCAGCCCGCGCGGATGGCCGAACCAGGTCTTTGATTGCAGGTGTGCCAGATCCTCCGTGCTCACGCGCGGCTCCGCGCAGCGGGCTCGGAGGTGAAGCGGTTTGGCGAAAGCTGCGCAATAATCGCAGGTTCAAATTCATCCGTGGTTTCACCGCGCAGCAGGGACGCGGCCAGGCGCGAGGCGGCGGGTGCCGTCTGGATGCCGTATCCGCCTTGTCCCGCGAGCCAGAAGAAGCCCGGCAATGAGCCGTCGAATCCGATCACCGGCGATCGGTCCGGCGCGAAAGACCGCAAGCCCGCCCAGCGGCGGCGGATGCGCGTGATGGATAAGGTCGTTGCCTGTTCGACGCGATCGACCGCGACCGCCACGTCGAATTCTTCCGGCTGAACGTCGCAAGGTGGAACAAGCGTTTCATCTGCCGGCGAAATGAGAAGCAATCCCGCGTCGGGCTTCAGATAAAAGCTCTCGTCGATGTCGATCACCATGGGCCATGAATCGGCGGCGATGCCGGCAGGCAATTCGGCGAGAAGCGCGGTGCGGCGGCGCGGCTTGATCTTCAGCGGTGTTGTGCCCGCTTTATCCGCAACGGTATCGGCCCAGGCGCCCGAAGCATTGACGACAACCGGTGCCGAAAATTCGCCGTCGCGGGTTTTCACTGTCCATATGCCGGCCCGGTGCGTGAGCGATTGCACGTCGGCGTTCACGAACAGCGTTCCGCCCTCGGCCTTGAACTGGCGCAGGTAACCATGGTGAAGTTCGTTCACGTCGACGTCGGCCGCGTCGGCTTCATAGAGCGCCGCTGCCACATAGTCCGGCCGCAACACGGGGCAGGCGCGCAAAGCCTCGTCCTGGGAGAGCCTGCGGATGGCGCCGGCGAGATCGGAATTGCGCGCAAATTCTTCAAGATGCGTCAGTTGCTCATGGCGCGCCACATAAAGCGATCCGCGCGGCTTCACCAGCGGATGGGCTGCAAAACCATCGGGCGGATTGTAGAAGAAGTCGCGGCTGGCGCGGGATAGCGCGCGCACGACGCCATTGCCGTAAATCTCGGAAAACAGCGCTGCGGAGCGTCCCGTCGAGTGATAGCCCGGATGTTCCTCGCGCTCGACAATAGCGACGCGATGCGTGCGGGCCAGATCGGCGGCCACAGAAGCGCCGGCAATTCCTGCGCCGATCATGAGAATATCGAAGGATTGTGCGCTCATGAGGCGTGCACGACCGGTGCTTCGCCGCGGCGCACGGCGCGCGTGGCCGCATAGAACAGCATGCAGCACAACGCGACCGAAGGTGTCACCACGGTTGTGAGGGCAAGCCCAACTGATGCGCTATCGCCGTAAACATAGTCCGTCGTGAGTGCCACCAAGGTTGGGCCGAGCCCAAGACCCACAATCGTGTTGCAAAACGCAATGGTTGCCGTGCCGAGGCCACGGCTCTCATGGGGCAGAAGATCGAGCGTTGTGGCGATGCCGATGACCCCGGCCGTCGCGGAAACCGTGATCCACGCAAATGCGCAGAACAGCGTGAGCGAGGACGACGACAGGATGCCGACCGGCGCCACCGCAAATCCCGCAATCATGATGACGCCGGCGGCGGGAATGCGCGCGAGCGGTCCAAGGCGCGCGGAAATCCGGTCGGCGAGAAATCCGCCGAGCGGCGTGCCGATCAATCCTGCGGCGATGGCGACGCCGCCCAGCGCGGCACCCACCTCATCGGCGGTGAAGGCAAAGCGGCGCGTCAGCAATGCGGGCGTCCACGACAGGATGGCGTAATCCACGATCGACCCGATCGCCATGGCCGCATAGAGCGGAAGCAGAACCGCGTATTGATCGCGGAAGATACGGAAGGTGTTCGTGAGTGAGAGCAGGCGGGCCGAAATCTCGCCGGGCGAAAATTTGCGCGTGCCGGGCTCGCGCAAGGTGAGAAAAATCGGCGCGAGCAGCAGCCCGATGAGGCCCAGAACGACGAGGACATTCCGCCAGGGCGGCAGTCCGCCCAGTACCGGCAGCCCTGCGAACGCTGCATGCTCTGCCGCGCTGAGGAGAAAGCCGCCGATAGCAATGGCGCTGCCGCCGCCGATGACCATGCCGGTGAGAAAAACGCCCGTCGGAAGCGCGCGCACCTGCGGCGGGAAATAGTCGGCGATCAAAGACATCGCCGCCGGCGCAAGGGCTGCCTCGCCGATACCCACCAGCAGCCGGGCTCCAAAAAGCGCCGAAAAGGAGTCGGAAAATCCGCAAACGATGGTGCCGAAGCTCCACATCGCGACCGCAAATATGAGCAGCGCGCGGCGCGGAACCAGATCGGCGACACGTCCCAGCGGCAGGCCGATGAAAGAATAAAGCACCGCGAAGGCGGCACCCTGCAGAATGGAAAGCTGCGTATCGCTGATATGCAGGTCGCCGCGGATAGGATCGACAAGCAATGCGAGGATCTGCCGGTCCGTGTAGGACAGCACGGCGGCAACGGCGAAAATAGCCACGGCCCACCAGGCCTGCGCGCGGGGCGGATATTCTCCGATGCTTTCGGTGCCGGACTGCATCTGGAGAAGTTCGGCCTTTCTGCTTGAGATTTGATCGCCTTCCCTGTTTTATTCTAGGGAAAATTTTTTCTCAATCAGAAAAATCGGAACTCGGCATGCGTGTTTTCGCGGCAGGACTGATCACCGAAACCAATACCTACGCACCATGGCCGACCGGCGTGCAGGGCTTCTCGGAAGAAGGTCCATTCCACGGGGACGCCACCACGCGCGGCAGGGATTCGGAGATGGGCGTTCTGGCCTGCGGCTGGCGCGATCTGTGCCGCGAGCGCGGATATGAATTCGTGGAGAGCCTTTTTGCCTTCGCGCAGCCGTCAGGAAAGGCGGTGCAAAGCGTCTATGAGGCCTATCGCGACGAGATACTAACCGACCTTAAGGCGAAGGGGCCGTTTGATATCGTGCTGCTGTTCCTGCACGGCGCGATGGTTTCCCAAGATTGTGACGATTGTGAAGGCGATATCCTTTCGCGCGTCCGGCAACTGGTTGGACCCAACGTGGCCGTGGGCGCGGAGCTGGATCCTCACTGCCATTTCACGCCGCTGATGGTTGAGAGCGCCAACGCCATTGTGATCATGAAGGAGTATCCGCACACCGACTACATGGAACGGGGCAGGGAACTGTTCGATATTTGCGCGGGCATGGCCGAAGGTAAGCTGAAGCCGGTGTCGCATCTGTTCGATTGCCGGATGGTCGGGTTCTATCCCACGACGACGGAACCGATGCGCAGCCTGGTGGACAAATGTTTTGCGGCGGAGAAGCGCCCGGGTGTTCTCTCGGTTAGCATCGTGCATGGTTTTCCGTGGGGCGATACACCGGAAACGGGTACCAAGGTTCTGGTGGTTGCCGATGGCGATGCTGGCATCGCGCAAAGCGTCGCCATCGAGATCGGCCGGGATATCTATGCGCACCGCGAGGCGCTGCTGCCGAAATTTCCGAAGATCGACGAGGCGTTGGGCACTGCGCGCGAGACCAATGGTTGTGCGGTTCTGGCCGATACCGCAGACAATGCGGGCGGTGGCGCGCCAAGCGACAATGTTTCGCTTCTTCGCGCGATGATCGAGCGCAAGGTCGAAGATGCGGTGTTCGGCTGCATCTGGGATCCGATCGCCGTGCGCACCTGTGCCGAAGCCGGCGTCGGAGCCACGCTGCCACTCCGTATCGGCGGAAAATGCGGGCCCGCGTCCGGCGACGCCATCGATATAGTTGCGACGGTAAAGGCTTTTAAGGCCAATCATGACCAGCAGGGACTGGGCCCTGCGCGGTGCGCGATGGGGGATGCCGTGTGGATCGAAGTCGAACGCATCGACGTGGTGTTGATGTCCACGCGCACACAGACATTCTCGCCGGATGCATTCACCGGACTGGGGATCGACCTGAAGAAGAAGCGCGTGATCGCGCTAAAATCGAGCTGGCATTTTCAGGCGCTGTTCGGTCCGATTGCGGACCGCATCATTCCGGTGGCGACCCCGGGCGCAATCCAGATGGATTTTGCATCCATCGACTACTGCAAGAAGCGCGATCAGGATTTCTTCCCGCGTGTGAAAAACCCGCTAAGCCTTTAGGTTTTGGATTTGCGCTTGCGGCCGGGCTTTGGCGTCTCGGCATTTTCGCGGCGCACAGCTTCCATCAGTTGCGACTCCGGGCCGGAGCAAATCGAGAGCACGCGGCACGGGCCAGCATCCGCTTTCAGATAGGCGTGCGCCATGCCGCTGTCGAAATAAAGCGAATCGCCTTTGCGCAATGTGAGCGGCGCATAGAGCTCGGAATGAAATTCCACCGTGCCTTCAAGAATGTAGGCGTACTCTTCCCCGGAATGGCGGATCATCTCGCCGAATTCTTCCAGCGTGCGCTTGCGCAGTTCCGCGATGACGGGAACGAACCGCTTGTTGAGGAAATCCGCCACGGGATAGATGTGGCCGTAGTTTTCAGTCGCGATTTCCTGGCCTTGTCCTGCAGGCGTGAAGCTTCGCCGCCCCGTCACCGTGCCCGGCATGCTCGCGACTTGCGGCGTGAAGAGCTGCGAAATGTCGACACCGAGCCCCGCGCTGATGCGGGCGAGCTTGTCATAGCTCAGCGACATCCGGTCGTTTTCGATCTTGGAAAGCGTGGATACGGGCAAGTCCGTGCGCTTGCTGACTTCCGCGAGAGTCCAACCGCGCTGCATGCGTAAGGCCTTGAGCGCCGCACCCGGTCGCGCAGAGGTGCGGCCACCCGTGTCGCGATCCGCCAGTTTCAGCCGGTGATGTGCCATGCATGAGTCTCCTGGGACCAAGAGTATTTTCGTTCGCTTCCGCTGTCGAATTTAGCATATTTGAAAATTGTTGCATTATTGGAAAATATCGGCGAAGTTTCTCCCATCGCGCAAGTTTTTTAGGGGGACTCGCATGACACGCCGCATCACCACCGTATTGCTGGGGACGATTTCTTTGCTGGCGCTCGCTGCGCCGGCCTGGGCCGATAGCGGCTCGATCGAGGAGGTCGTCGTCACCGCAAGCAAACGCGCCGCCGCGCTGAAAGACGTGCCGATGGCCGTCACCGTCGTCGGCCAGGACGATCTGGATCGCCTGAACGCGCGCAGCTACGAGGATTTCATCAACAACGTGCCGGGCATGAGCCTGACCGAGGCATCGCCCACGCATCCGCAGCTCATCCTGCGCGGCATCAATGCCGGCGGCGTCGGCTCGACCGTCGGCACTTACGTCGACGAAACACCGTATGGGTCCAGCAGCGGCCTGGCGAACGGCTCGATCACCGCACCCAATCTGGACACGTTCGACATTCAGCGCGTCGAAGTGCTGCGCGGCCCGCAAGGCACGCTTTATGGCGCCAGTACGCTCGGTGGTCTGCTTAAATTCGTAACCAACGCACCAGATCCTTCCGGCTTCGCCGCGCAGGTCGAGGCGGGCGGAACCGAAGTCGACCATGGCGGCTCCGGCGGCTTTGCCCGTGCAATGGTCAACGTTCCGGTGTCGGATGATTTTGCAGTGCGCCTCGTGGGCTACGACTCCCATGACGGCGGCTGGGTCGACGATCCGGGCCGCGGCGTGAAGAACACCAACGGCGTCACCAATTATGGCGGTCGCGTCGAAGTGCTGTACCAGCCCACCGACAAGCTCTCCGTGCGGTTGAACCTGCTGTCGCAGAAGATCGATGCCGGCAACAATAATGTCGAAGATGTCGTCGTCACCGGCAACAGCTTCCATCCCTTGGTCGGCAATTATCAGGAGCTGCGCACGACGAACGAGCCCAGCCGCGCGCGCTACATGGTTTACAACGCGACGATCAATTGGGATTTCGACTGGGCAAGTCTGACTTCGGCAACGAGCTATGGCACGTTGCGCGATCAGGTGTTCCAGGACGGCACCGGCATTCTCGGAGTCGATATCGATGGCCGGCTGGGCGTTCAGAAGTTCACACAGGAACTGCGGCTGGCGTCCGAGCCGAATAGCAACGGTCTCGAATGGCTCGTTGGCGGCTACTACACGCAGGAAAAGGCGAGCCTTGTTCAGAATCTCGTCTTTGCCCTCAACACGCCGTCCATCGGTTTCCTGGAGCTCGACTCGCACTATGCGGAGACGGCTGCGTTCGGAGACGTGACCTATCACTTCACGCCGGCCTTCGATCTCAGCTTCGGCGGCCGCTATGCGGAAAACCGGCAGCGCGCGAGTGAATCCGGTCTTGGGGTTGCAGGCGGTCGTTCGTCAGGCGACGTGTTCACGTGGTCGACCGCGGCGCATTACGCGCTAGACGAGCAGGTAAGCCTCTATGCGCGTGTCGCAAAGGGCTATCGTCCGGGTGGGCCCAACGCTCTTCCGATCGGCAATCCCGCGGGCGTGCCGACATCCTACAACGCCGACTCGCTTATCAACTATGAAGCGGGCGTGAAGGGAGACTTCTTTGACGGGCAGGTCTCGCTCGACGCGGACGTGTTCTACATCGACTGGAGCAACATCCAGCTTCTGACGGTGATCAATAATACGGGCATCAACGGCAATGGCGGCTCGGCACGAAGCGAAGGCGTCGAATGGAACGTCGACTGGCGCCCGATCGACAATCTGAGCATTGGTTGGAATGGCGCTTACACGGACGCCAAACTGACCGAAGACACTGATCCGATTGTGGGCGGAAAATCCGGCGACTCTTTGCCGTGGGCGCCGAAGTGGACCACCTCGATCAACGCCGACTATCGCTTCGACTCCGGCAGTGCATGGACGCCCTATATCGGCGGCAGCTGGCGCTATATCGGCGAGCGCAACTCGGACTTCCAGGCAGGCGGGCGTCCGCTGCGCCTCGACTCCTACAACGAGCTTGATGCACGCATCGGCCTCGACTGGCAGCAGTGGGAGCTGGAGCTGTACGGCAAGAACCTGAACAACGCGAAGGGCGTCACGGCTTTCGCCGCATCAGGCTCCTCCGCGGCCTCTGCGAATGCTGCCACGGTCGCGTTGATAGCGCCGCGTGAAGTCGGCGTGGTGTTGCGCGCGAAGTTCTAGTCACAGGCGGCGCGTCCTTCCCTTGGGGCGCGCCGCTTCTTTTTTGTGAGGTCTTAATCGTGTTGTCGCTGGATATCCGTTCGGAACGCTGGCCTCTGAAAGAACCGTTCCGGATTTCCGGCTATGTTTTCACCGAAGCGGAAATCATTTTCGTTGCGCTCACACAGGACGGCGTGACCGGGCAGGGCGAAGCGGCCGGCGTATACTATCGCAAGGAAACGCCAGAAACGATGACGGCGCAGATCGAAGCGGCGCGCACATCTATCGAGGCCGGGCTGTCGCGCGATGCACTGCGGGAAATTCTGCCCACGGGCGGCGCGCGAAATGCCGTGGATTGCGCGCTCTGGGATCTGGAGGCCAAGCGGTCGGGCATTCCGGCATGGAACATGGCAGGGCTCAAGCCGCCGGGCATCACCAAGACGACATTCACCATCGGCGCCGATACGCCGGAAAAGATGGCGGCCGTTGCGCGCGGCTATGCGCCGGCGCAGCGCTTGAAGCTGAAGTTGATCGGCGAAGACGACGCGCCGCGGCTCAAAGCTGTTCGCGCTGCGCGGCCCGATGCGTGGATCGGTGTCGATGCCAACCAGGGCTTCACGCGCGCCTCGCTGGCGGCGCTGATGCCGGTGTTGCAGGAAACAAATGTGAGCCTCATCGAACAGCCCGTGAAAGTCGGGCAGGAGGCGGAGCTCGATGGCCTCAACTCGCCCATCCCGCTCGCTGCCGATGAGAGCGTGCAAGGTATCGGTGACATCGCGGCCGCCAAGGGCCGCTTCGATATCGTCAGCATCAAGCTCGACAAATGCGGCGGGCTTACCGAAGGGCTGATGATGGCCCGCGAAATCCGCGCGCAGGGCATGCGCCCGATGGTGGGCTGCATGGAAGGAACGTCGATGGCGATGATCCCCGGCTGTCTGGTGGGCCAGCTTTGCGAATTCGTGGACATGGATGGCGCGATGTTCCTGGCGGACGATCGAGCGCCCGCTGTGACGTATCGCGATGGCGAAGTGATTTGTCCCAACACGGGTTGGGGAATGCCGGCGACGGGCGAGAACCTGCGCGCGGCGTCTTGAAGGGGAGGGTCGAGACGATGATGAAGAAGATTCTCGCGGCAGGATCGGTGCTGCTTGCGCTTGGTATGACCGCCGCGTTGGCGGCGACGCCCTCGGCCGGGCCGGCGCCACTGCCGCCTGCCGCGACAACGCCTGCGCCAACCGCACCTGTGGTCGCGCCGCCATCCAGCACGCCCCAGGCCCACGAAATGACGGCGGAGGACTTGCACGCCTTCTTCGATGGCATGGTGCCCTACGCGCTGCACGCCGGGGACATCGCGGGCGCCACGTTCGCCATCGTGAAGGACGGACAGATCATCTTCGCGCAAGGATATGGCTACGCGGACATCAAAACGAAGAAGCCCGTCGTCGCCGATCAAACGCTGTTCCGTCCGGGCTCCGTGTCCAAGCTATTCACATGGACGTCCGTCATGCAGCTGGTCGAGCAGCACAAGCTCGATCTGGATGCCGACGTGAACACGTATCTCGACTTCAAGATTCCCGAAGCGTTCGGCAAACCGATCACGCTGCGCAACATTATGACCCACACGGCGGGATTCGAGGAAACGCTGAGCGAACTCTTCCTGCAGAAGCCCGACCAGCAATACCCCATCGGTGAATATCTGCAGCGGCACATGCCCAAACGCATCTTCCCGCCTGGAAAAGTGGTCGCTTACTCGAACTACGCCACCACGCTTGCGGGATATATTGTCCAGCGCGTGTCCGGCGAGGACTTCAACGACTACGTCGCGAACCATATCTTCAAGCCGCTCGGCATGAACAATTCGACGTTCAAGCAATTACCGCCGCCCGCGCTGCTGAAGAACCTGGCCACCGGGTACAAGCAGGCGTCGGATCCGACGCCTGTGCCCTTCGAGGTGGTGGAGGCCGCGCCTGCCGGATCGCTGTCTTCGACGGCCACCGACATGGCGCGCTTCATGATGGCGCATTTGAATGGCGGCCAATATGACGGCGCGCGCATACTGAAACCGGAAACGGTCAAGCAGATGCACTCGCTCACCTATGTGCTCGCGCCGGGCCTGAACGGGTTCGATCTGGGCTTCTATCAGGAGAACCGCAACGGTCATCAAATCATCGGCCATGCCGGCGATACCGAGGCGTTCCACAGCGATCTGCATCTCATCACGGATGCCAATGTTGGCTTCTTCATGTCGCTCAACAGCGTCGGCAAGGATGGCGCTGCGGAGAATGTGCGCGTGGGAATCTTCCGCGCGTTTCTCGATCGCTATTTCCCTTACACGGCGCCGGAAGAAAAGACGGTTGCCGATCCGTCCAAAGACAATGCAAAGGTCGTCGGCTACTATGTCGCCAGCCGCCGCAAGGACACGGCGATGCGCCTTCTGTTCCAGTTGGGGCAGACGGCCGTCGTCGAGCAGCCGGACAAGACGATCACGGTCGACATGCTGAAGGACTTCAGCGGCGCGCCGAAGAAGTGGCGCAATGTCGGTCCGCTTACCTATCGTGAAGTCGGCGGTCAGGCGCATTTGAAATTCGTTACCGATCAGGACGGAAACGTCGACTACTTCACCTCGGACGATTTCATCCCGGTGGAGTTGCTGCAGAAGACGCGCGGACTTGAGCAGTTGAACAATCTCAAGCTATTCGGCCTTGGCACGCTCCTGCTCTGTGCGCTGACTGTGGCGATCTGGTTCGGTGGCTGGATCACGCGCCGCCGTTTTGCCCGGCCGTTGGAGATGACCGATCGTCAGCGTCAGTTGCGGCTTGGCTCGCGCCTTGGTGCGGTACTCTTTCTTGTCGTGGTGGCGGGTTGGGTTGGCATCCTCACGGCGATCCAGGTGGACGAATATCTTCTGCTCGGCGGCAAGCTGAATCCTTATATCGGCGTGCTTTATGTGTTGGGCGTGTTCGCGTTCCTTGGTGGGTTGGCAATGGTCGCCAATGGCGTGATGCGCGCGCTTGGCGGGCCCGGCGGATGGCTGGTGCGTGCTGGCGATCTGGTGCTGGCGCTGGCCGGGCTCTACGGCCTGTGGGCGATCTGGGCTTACGGCTTTGCCAACTTCCACTTCAATATCTGAGGGCTTAACGATGCGATCCTTGCTAGGTGGAGTAGCCGCCGCTGCGTTGCTTGTTCTTTCCGGAACGGCGATGGCTGCTCCGCCGGCGAACCTGGACGCCTATGTCGCCAAGTCGATGCAGACGTTCGGCGCGCCGGGCATGAGCGTTGCCATTGTGGAGAACGGCAAGGTCGTTTTCACCAAGGGGTACGGTATCCGCTCCATCGCCACCAAGGCGGCGGTGAACGAGCACACGGCGTTTCCCATCGGTTCGGAGAGCAAGGCGTTTACCGCGGCGGCGCTCGCCATTCTGGTGGACGAAGGCAAGCTGAAGTGGACCGACCGGGTGGTGGACAAGCTGCCCGGCTTCCAGATGTACGACCCCTACGCCACCGAGCACATGACGATCATCGACCTGCTGACGCATCGCAGCGGGTTGGGATTGGGGGAGGGCGATCTTCTGATCGTTCCGGCCACCACGCGTTCGCGCGCCGATATCGTCCATGCGCTTCGTTATTTGAAGCCGGTCACGGGTTTCCGTGAAGTTTTTGCTTACGACAACATTCTCTACATCGTCGCCGGCGCGCTGGTGCAGTCCGTCTCCGGCGAGACCTGGGAGCATTTCGTCGAGAACCACATCTTCAAGCCTGCCGGCATGACGGATGCGACGACGGCCTATCATCTCGACGCAAAGAACGGCGTGGCGCTGCATGCGCGCATCAACGGCCCCATCATGGGTATGGGGCCGCAGAGTATTCTCATGCACGGCCTGGAAGGCGGCGCATCGGCGCCGGCAGGCGCGATCAACGCCAGCGCCACCGACATGGCGAAGTGGATGCAGGTTCAACTCGCGCACGGCAAGCTGCCGGGTGGCGGGCAGGTCTTCAGTGCAACGCAATCCGATGAGATGTGGAAGCCGCGTGTTGTCGTTTCACCGGATTCCTTCGGCGCGGCGACATCCGCGGTTATGGCGGCCCTTTCGCCGAAATTCCAGGACTATGGGCTTGGCTGGTTCGTGGAAAACTATCACGGCCACACGATTATCGAGCACACGGGCGCTGTGCTGGGTGCGGTGGCGGCGCAATATCTGATTCCTGAAAAGGGCGTCGGCATTTCCGTGAACATCAATTCGGAAGACGGCGCGGCGCGCCGGGCCGTGGCGTTCCATCTCATGGATTACTATCTCGGCATTCCCGATCAGCACTGGAATGCTTCGCTAAAAAAACTTGTCGACGGCATGATGGCCGCCGGCCAGAAGGCGATGAAAACCCAGCCGGAGGCGATGAAGCCGAACGACAAGTCGAGCCTTCCGGTCGCGTCTTACGCCGGCGTTTATCGTGACCCTTGGTATGGCACGGCGACAATCGCCACCAAGCCAGGCGGCAAGCTCTGGATGAAGTTCGACGAGACGCCGCGCATGGAAGGTCCGCTCACCCATGTGGCGGATGACACCTTCAAAGTGGTGTGGGACGATCACATGATCGAGCCGGCCTATGTGAAGTTCGACATAGCCAGCGGCAAGATCTCAAAGATCGAGATGAAGCCCGTCTCGCCGCTCGCCGATTTCAGCTTCGACTATCAGGATCTGCATTTCGCTCCGGCGAAATAGTGACACGCCGACCCGGCCCTGGTATCTGCCTGTTTTGGAGGCACTGCCGCGCGCCCGGCGGGCCCAGCCATTCCGGCGAAGCGCTGCTCTTCAACGCAAGCCGTTGATTTAAAACAAGCTTGAGGGCCGGTTGCCGCCCTAAAAGACCTGCGGCATCTGAGCTTCGCCTCTAGCAATTGCGAACCATTCGCATTATCTAATGGGCGTCCCCGAAATGGGGCGGGAGAGTGTTTTGCGTCTAAATGAGCTTGCCATCGGCGACAGCGGAGTCATTCGCGGGATTGAACCTGTGGGCGGCAATGGCGCGCACGAAATGAGCGCGGACGAATTGGAACGCCGTCTCCTCGAGATGGGCTTCGTCGAAGGTGCGCGGTTTGAGATTCTGCACGAAGGCCTCATCGGCCGCGATCCGATCGCGGTGAAGCTGGACGACATGCGCGTGGCGCTGCGCCGCCGCGAGGCCGCCGCCATTCTGGTTGAACATCAACACGTGCCGGTTCTGCAGTCGTGATGGCACTGGTCCAATGAGCGATGCGATTGCCATGCGGGTTGCCCTTGTCGGCAATCCCAATTCCGGAAAGACGGCGCTGTTCAATGCGCTGACGGGCGCGCGCCAGAAGGTCGCCAATTATCCCGGCGTGACGGTCGAGCGCAAAGCCGGCGTGGTCACCACGCCACAAGGCCACCGGGTCACTGTTCTCGATCTTCCCGGTACATATTCTTTGCGCGCGCGCAGCCCGGACGAAGTCGTGACCCGCGACGTGGTCCTCGGCCGCTTCGCCGGCGAAGACCCGCCGGACGTTCTTGTCTGCGTCGCTGACGCCACCAATCTGCGGCTGGTGCTGCGCCTGGCACTGGAGCTGAAGCGCGTGGGCCGCCCGATCATGCTGGCGCTCAACATGTACGACATCGCCGAGCGGCAGGGCGTGCGTATCGACATCGAAGGCCTTTCGAACGCCTTGCAGATGCCGATCGTGACCACGGTCGCGGTGCGCAAGCGCGGGCTGGATACGCTTCTGCGCGAGGTGGATGCACTGTTCCAATCGAAAGCGGCGCAGGCTTCCCTGTGGCATGAACCGGCAGCCGATGAAATCCGGCAGGCGCATCGCGATGCCGAGCAGATCATGCGCAGCTTCGTGAAGCCGCCGCTACGCCCCGATACATGGACCGGCCGACTGGACAGTGTGCTGCTACACCCCGTGGCGGGCACGATCATTCTTTTGGCCGTGCTGTTCCTGATGTTCCAGGCGGTGTTCAGCTGGGCCACACCGCTAATGGATTTGATAGACGCCGGCTTTGCGTGGCTTGGCCAGCTTGTGACGCATTATCTACCACCGGGACTGCTGCAAAGCTTCGTGTCGGACGGGTTGATCGCAGGCGTTGGCAGTGTCGTCGTGTTCCTGCCGCAGATCCTGATCCTGTTTTTCTTCATCATCCTGCTGGAAGATTTCGGCTACATGTCGCGCGCCGCATTCCTGATGGATAGGCTGATGGGCGTTGCGGGACTTCACGGCCGCGCTTTCATTCCGCTGCTGTCGAGCTTTGCATGCGCCATTCCCGGCATCATGTCGGCGCGAGTGATCGACAACAAGCGCGACCGGCTTACCACCATCCTCGTCGCGCCACTCACAACATGCTCCGCGCGCATCCCGGTCTATACGCTCATCATCTCGGCCTTTATCCCAAACCGCACCGTGTGGGGCTTTGCCAACCTTCAGGGATTGGTGATGTTTGGGCTCTATGCGACCGGAATCGTCAGTGCACTTGTTGTCGCTTTCGTCATTCGCAGGCTGTTCTGGCGCAGCGCATCTGAGCCTTTCCTCATCGAATTGCCCGCTTACAAGATGCCCGATCCGATGAATGTGCTGCGCGGCGTGATGCAGCGCGGCCGTATCTTCCTGCGCCGCGCGGGAACCATCATCGCTTCGATGATGGTGGTGATCTGGTTCCTGTCGAGTTTTCCGGGTGCACCCGCGGGCGCAACCGGCCCGGCCATCGATTACAGCCTCGCCGGCGTGATCGGACATTTCCTTCATCCGCTGCTCGCGCCGATTGGGTTCACCTGGCAGATGACCGTGGCGTTGATCCCCGGCATGGCGGCGCGAGAGGTTGCGGTCGGCGCGCTCGGCACCGTCTATGCGGTCAGCGGCGATGTCGCGAACGGCACACTGGCCAATACGCTGGCGCATCAGTGGTCCATGGCATCGGCGCTCGCGTTTCTGGCTTGGTACGTTTTTGCGCCGCAATGCATGTCCACGCTTGCCGTGGTGCGCCGGGAAACGAACTCCTGGCTGTGGCCGTCCGTCATGTTCGGCTACATGCTGTCGCTCGCCTATATCGCGGCCTTCATCGTGTTCCATGTTGCGCAGGCGTTGGGCGCCTGACCATTCTTCTTATTCTTAGATTTCGGCTCGCCGCATCGCGTTGATACCCACCTGCAGGCCTTTCACCGGAAACTCCAGCAATTTGCGCGGCCCGCCTTTCCCGCGCACCACGATGAAACCCGGTCCTGCGCCGGATAGAAGCGCGGCTTCCTGCCCGCGATGGATCGCCGCCACCGCCACGCAGCGCTCCGTGTTGCAGTTTGTCAGCCGCAACCGAACGACCTTGTCGCCGATCCGCATGAATACGGCCTTGGTGTCCGTCGTGATGGGTGGTAGCGCCGCGATGAGGGCGAGGTCGCCATTTCGCTTCAACGTGCGAAAGACCAGCCGCGCCGCGATCTTCTTGGTGTCGCCCTTGCGGCGAAACGACAGGAACAACCGGCAACGTCCAAGGCCATGCTCAGCCGTCGCGTGCGGTCCACGCTTGCCGAAAGGCGTCAATGTGAGCGGCAGGGGTGCATCGCCTGTTTTCTGAACGGGCGCGCAGCCGAGCCGCCATGCGCCGATCTGCTTGCCGCCGGTAAAGCCGGGTTCGACTTCCGCCGCGGCCTGTGCCGGAAGCTGCGAAACCGAAGGCCCTCGATGCATGGCGAGATAGGCAAGGCTCGCCAGCAGAATGACGGCCAACACCACACCGATGATCATATTGCGCATGTTTAGGTGCCCGAATGCTCACCCCAGCGGGTTAGACCAGCGCTTCACTGCGCGCAAGTTTGTGCCGCTCCCGCGCGTTAATCTTGCGTAACCGAGCGGATTTCTGGCACACCCCGCCCATGAAATACGATGCGATCATCATAGGCGCCGGGCACAACGGACTCGTCTGTGCCTTCTATCTTGCCCGCGCAGGGATGAAGACCCTGGTGCTGGAGCGGCGCGACATCGTCGGCGGCGCGGCGATCACGCAGGAGTTTCATCCCGGCTTCCGCAATTCGATGGCGAGCTATGCCGTCAGCCTTCTCAATCCCAAGGTGATCGCGGACATGGACCTGCACGGGCAGGGCCTTCGCATCGTGCATCGCACGATCTCCAATTTCCTGCCGCTGCCCGAGGGCGGCGGCCTGCGCGTCGGCGGCGGGCTGGAACGCACGCAGGCGGAAGTCGCGAAATTCTCCCGCAAGGATGCGGAGCAGCTTCCGCTTTACTATGACGCCATCGACAAGACGGCCGATGTTCTGCGCGAGCTCGCGTTGAAGGCCCCGCCCAACGCGGGCGGCGGCGTGCAGGATTTGCTCAAGCTCGCCTCGCAGGCGCGCGGCGTAGCCAAGCTCACCCTCGAAGACCAGCGCGTGCTGTTCGACCTGTTCACGCTGAGTGCGCGCGAATTCCTCGACCGCTGGTTTGAAAGTGATCCGATCAAAGCGGTGTTCGGCTTCGACTCCATCGTCGGCAATTTCGCCTCGCCCTCCGCGCCGGGCTCGGCCTATGTGCTCGTGCATCATCTCTTCGGAGAAGTGAACGGGGCCAAGGGCGCGTGGGGACATGCCATCGGTGGCATGGGCGCGATCACGCAGGCGATGAAACGCGCTTGCGAGGGACAGGGCGTGGAAATCCGCACCAATGCGCCGGTCGCGCGCGTGCTTGTGCAGAAGGGCAGGGCGGCGGGCGTCATCCTCGAAAGCGGCGAGACGATTGCGGCAGATCGCGTCGTCGGCAATCTGCATCCGCAACTGCTCTACACCAAGCTGCTCAGTCCGGAAGAACTGGATCCAGATTTCGCGCACCGCATGGACAATTACGTGTCCGGCTCCGGCACGTTCCGCATGAATGTCGCGCTCAGTGAGCTGCCGAAATTCCGCGGCATGCCCGATACCGGCGATCATCTGGGCAGCGGCATCATCTGCGCGCCGTCGCTGGACTACATGGAGAGTGCCTATCACGACGCGAAGGTGTTCGGTTGGTCGCGCAAGCCGATTGTCGAACTGATCATTCCGTCGGTTCTGGACGATACGCTGGCGCCGCCGGGCAAGCATGTCGCCGCCATGTTCTGCCAGCACTTTGCGCCGCAGCTTCCTGACGGACGTAGCTGGGACGCGGTGAAGGACGAAGTGGCCGATCTCATCATCGATACGGTGACGGAATACGCACCGAATTTCCGCGACAGCATTCTTGGCCGCGTGGCGCTTTCGCCGCTCGATCTGGAGCGCACCTTTGCGCTGGTCGGTGGCGACATCATGCATGGCCGCATGTCGCTGGATCAGCTTTGGGCCGCGCGCCCGGTGCTGGGCTATGGCGATTACCGCAGCCCGATCGACGGCCTCTATATGTGCGGTGCGGGCACCCATCCGGGTGGCGGCGTCACAGGCGCGCCGGGCCACAATGCGGCGCAGGAAATCCTGCGCGATCGCCCAGTGCTGAAGCGGTTGTTCGGCTAGCTGCGCCGCCGGTTGATCATCAGCATCTGGCCGCGCTCTTCGCTTTCCATCGCGGTGGTGAAATTGCCGATCTCCAGTGCCGCATCCAGCGCGCGCTTGGTAAGGCGCAGCGCATCCGGCTGTGCTTCGAGCATCGCCTTTGCGAGTGTCATGCCCAGTTCGTCCAGCTGCGCGTCCGGCACCACGCGCGATACCAGACCCATGCGATAGGCGTCCTGCGCATCGACCGGGCGGCCGGTCAGCAGGATCTCGCGCGCATTCGATGTGCCAATGGCGCGCTGCAGCCGCCAGCTCACGCCCAGCTCGGTGCCGGACAACCCGATCTTTAGAAACGCGGAATGAAACTTCGCACTTTCGCCCGCGACCAGAACATCGCAGGCGAGGGCCAGCGCCAAACCGCCGCCCGCTGCCGCGCCATGCACCGCGCCGATGATGGGCTGCGGGCAGGCGCGCATTGCGCTCATCGTGTCGCGCAACACCCAATCGCCATGTGGACCGTCGCGCAGCTGGTCTGGCTGGCCCATCGCCTTCAGGTCCGCGCCGGCGGTGAAACCGCGGCCCGCGCCGCGCACGATGATCACGCGCGTGGCGGTGTCGCGCCGCCGCTTCTCGAAATAATCCAGAAGTCCTTCGGCCATTGGATGGTTGATGGCGTTCAGCCGGTCCGGCCGGTTCAGCGTCACGCGCTGGATTTCACCGAAGGTTTCGACTTGGAGAATGTCGTCGCTCATGAAAACGCCCGCAGAATGTCTGCCGACATTGTGCGGGCGCTCCGTTAAGCGGTCAATCGGCGATCAGTTGCCGCCTCAGATTCCACCAATGAAATCGCGCTTGCCGATCTCCACGCCGTTGTGGCGCAAAATGTCGTATGCCGTAACGACATGGAAGTAGAAGTTCGGCAGCGAGAAGTTCACCAGGAACTGCTCGCCCTTGAATGTCATGTCGTTGCCGCCGATCTTCAGCGTGACGTCGCGGCTTTCCGAACCGTCAACATCGCTGGCCTTGATCGTGGCCAGGAAGTCCTGCGCCTTCTTCACGCGCGCGTGCAGGTCGGCGAAGGTCTTCTCTTCGTCCGGCCAGCTCGGCGGCTCCTTGCCGGCAAGGCGCGACAGGCCGCCCTTTACCTGATCGGTCGCGATCTGGATCTGGCGCGCGAGCGGCGCCATGTCGGGATAAAGCCGCGCGTTCACCAGAACGCTCGGATCGATCTTCTTCGCTTCGCAATGCTCTTCGGCTTTCTTGAGGATGTGCGAAAGCGTCTTGAGCATCTGGCCGTAAGCGGGAACGGATGCCTGATACATGGAAAAAGACATGAACAATTCCTCCGCGAATGTTTGAAGGCGCGGGTTTATCATACCGTCCGGGAAGGCCGGAAACCCTTTGTTGAAAGGGATATTGACGCGTATGGCTCACGGCGCGAGCCATGCGAATTTCGCAATCCCTATTTCGATTTCAGGAAGCGCAAGACGTCCGCATTGAACTGCTCCGGGTTCTGCAGGAAAGCGAAATGGCTCACTTCCGGCTCGATCAGAAGACCGGAATTGGGCACCCAGTCTGCGAGGGTGCGCGGCTGGTCGTGCTTGATCATCTCGTCATGATCGCCGTCCACGATCCATGTGTGGACTTTGATCTTCTCAAGATTTGCCTGCGTCCAGCGCGGCTGTGAATCCCACATATGGGTGATCTGCGACACGAAACTCTTGTATTCCTTCGGTGTCGGCGAGTGCGCTTCGTACTCTTTGCCCGCGCGGGCGATGTATTGATCGACGACGGCGCTCGGCGCATTACCGACACCGCTAGGATCGTAGTTTGCGGCAAAGGCAAACAGCTTTGTCAGCCGCTCGGGATGATGCATGGCGATATCCAGCCCGATGATCGCACCATCGCTCCAGCCCACAAGCGCCACTTTCGGTATCCTCAAATAATCCAGCAGGGCAACGACATCGCTTGCCATCAGATCGTAGCCGAACGGATCGGCATTGCGCGAGGACCGTCCATGGCCCCGGCTGTCCATCACGATGACCTTGTAGTGCGCCGCCACCAGTGCGCGCACCTGGTTTCCCCAATAGTCGCTGTTCGCCAGCCCGCCATGCACCAGCAACACCGGCTCGCCCGTTCCAAACTCCGCATACCAGAGCTTTATGCCGTTCACCGGTGCATAGCCGCTGACATCGGCTTTCGGCAGCGTCGGTGTCGGCGGGAGGGTGAGCCATAGTTGCGCGGCAAGTGCGGGCGTTGTGGTCAACATCGCCAAGGCAAACAGGATCGCGCGCATCGATAGCCCCTATTGTGCGCCGGTTTCTCCGATCAGCGTAACACCCACGGCAACCAGCACAACCGCGATGCCTTTCTGGATCAGGCTGCCAGATGAAAGGTCTTCACGGCCGAAGCGCGGCGCGAAAAGCGAGATCAGCACGCCGAAAATGAAGACGAACAGCGATGTCGTGCCGCCGATGGCCGAGACCAGGCTCACCGGCCCGAGCAAGGACGCATACCGTGCCGCCAGTCCGCCGCCGAGATTGATCAGCTCGTTCGCCGCATTGATGCCCACCACCGCGCCGGGATGTTTCGCGAACATGCCCGCGAACTCACGCCGGTAATAGGGAATGGCCAGCATCACCGCGCCGAACACCGCTTCGCCGGCGAAGTTCCAGAAAGTGACCGCCCAGAACGCATCCTTGATCGCATAGAATTTGAACAGCACCGTCGATACGGCCAGCGTCGCAGTACAGGCTAGAATGAGCCCGACGACGGGCAGCTTGAACTTGTGGCGATGGTCCGGATTCCACGAGATCACCAGTGCGCTTGCCATCACCAGCAAGCCGCCAGCGATGCGCGGCCATGTCAGCGTTTCGTGCAGCACGAAATAGGCGATGGCATAGGTGAAGAGGGTCGACGTCTGGAACAGCGGCGCAATGGTCGTCGCTTCTTCCTGCTGCAGGGCGCGCAGGTAGAAATACATCGCGGTCATGTAGAGCAGGCCCATGATCCCGGTGACGACCGCGCCGGTGGCGCCGATGCTCATGACGTCCACGAATGCCGCAATGAACGGTAGGCCGAGCAGCCCGATCAGCGATGTGAAGATCAGCAAGGTACCGACGCCGGTTTCCTTGAAGAATTTCTCGACGAGGTATTTGTCGATATGGGTGGAGATCGCCCACAGCACGGGGCCGCAGAAGGCCAGCGCGATCCAGCTCACGCGCGATGCTCGCGGATGGCGGCGAGGAACACCTTACCGAAATCCTTCAGCTTCGCGGCGCCCACGCCATGCACCATGCCGAACTCGCTCTCGTCGCGCGGCCGAAGCTGCGCCATGTCGATCAGCGACTTGTCCGAGAAGATCACATAAGGCGGTACGCGCTTCTCTTTCGCGAGCCGCATGCGAAGCGCCTTCAACGCGGCTATCAACGACTGATCGGCCTCAGATTGTTCTGCGATCTGCTCCGCGCGCGCCTGCCGCTTCGTGCGTTCGCGCGGCTTCACCGGGCGTGCTTCGAATGTGCCGGTGCCGCGCAGCAGCGCGTGACCTTTCTCCGCGATCTCCAGACCGCCATAACCTTGCAGGTCGTGCCGCAGCAATCCTTCGCCCGCCATCTGGCGAATAATCGATTGCCACTCGTCCTTCTTGCGCAGCGTGCCTTTGCCGAACACGTCCAGCGCGACATGCGCCTCGCTCATCCGTTCCGTGCGATTGCCCAGCAGCACATCGATAATATGCCCCGCGCCATAGCGCTCGCCGGTGCCGTGAATCGCCGCCAGGATTTTCCGCGCATCTTCCGTAGCGTCCACGCGCACGGACGGCTCCCGGCACACGTCGCAATTTCCGCAAGGCTCAGCTTGCTCGCCGAAATATTCCAAGAGCAATTGCCGTCGGCAGCGCGAAGCTTCGCAATAGGCCAGCAGCATGTTCAATCTTGCGTGTTCGCGCCGCTTGCGTTCCTCGCCCGCATCTTCCTGATCGATGAAAACCCGGCGCATGCGGATGTCTTCGAGCCCGAACAGCATGTGGGCTTCCGCCGGTTTGCCGTCGCGTCCTGCGCGGCCGATCTCCTGATAATAAGCCTCAAGACTGCCGGGCAAGTCGGTGTGGAACACGAAGCGCACATCGGACTTGTCGATACCCATGCCGAAAGCAATCGTCGCCACCATCACCACGGCAGGCTCGGTCATGAAGCGGTTCTGGTTCGCCTCGCGCGCATCCTTTTCCATGCCGGCGTGGTAGGGCAGGGCATCCACCCCGGCATCGCGCAATTGCTCCGCGATCTTCTCGGTCTTCCGGCGCGACAGGCAGTAGACGATACCACTCTTTCCGCGGTGTTTCGCGATGAAGTCCAGCAGTTGCTTCGCGGTGTTGCGTTTGCTTTCCACTGTGAGTGCAATGTTCGGCCGGTCGAAGCCCTGCACCAGGGTCTCGACACGGTTGTTGAAGAGCTGCAGCGCGATATCCGCGCGGGTCGCTTCATCCGCCGTCGCGGTCAGCGCGATGATCGGCGTTTTGGGAAACATCTCGCCCAGTCTGGAGAGCGCGCTGTATTCCGGCCGGAACGCCGGCCCCCATTGCGACACGCAGTGCGCCTCGTCGATGGCGATGAGGCGCACGTCCAGTTTGGCCAGCGCCTCCAGCATGCGTTCAGTCATCAGCCGCTCGGGCGCCATATAAAGAAGACGGACTTCGCCTGCCGCCACGCGGCGCCAGGCGGCCACGTTCTCGTCGCGGCTGCGGGACGAGTTGATCGCTTCCGCCGCCACGCCTTCCAGCCGAAGCGCCGCCACCTGATCCTGCATCAGCGCCACCAGTGGGGAGACCACCACCGTCAGCCCGCCCATCACCAGCGCCGGCACCTGATAGCAAAGCGACTTGCCCGATCCGGTCGGCATGATGGCCAGAACATTGCGGCCGCCCAGAATCGAATCGATGGCGTCTTCCTGACCGGGCCGGAAATCGTCGAAACCGAAAACGTCTTTCAGAACGTCGCGCTTGGGGTCGTGCTTCCGCTGCGGCAGGGCCATAAGAACCGGGAGATATATTGTCGAACGGGGTGAGTCTCCCTAACCTGCCACAACCGCCGCCGCAGAGCGACGGAAAGGGGAGCCGCTCATGATCATTCGTTTGGCCGCCATCGCGGCTGTTCTCGCCGCCTGCGCAACGGTTGCGATTGCTGCACCGGCCGCCAATCCCGGCGCCAAGGTCGACAGCGCCGTGATTGCGAACGCCAACGCCCACCCCGGCGAATGGCTGACCGCGGGCCGCACCTATTCGGAGCAGCGTTTCTCGCCGCTCGACAAGATCAACGCCAGGAATGTGAAGAAGCTTGGCGTCGCCTGGCAGTATCGCACCTATTCGGTGCGCGGCCTCGAAGCCACGCCCATCGTTGCCGACGGCACGATGTTCATCACTCTTCCATGGAGCATCGTCAGCGCGCTCGATGCGAAGACCGGCAAGGAACTCTGGAAATACGATCCCAAGGTGCCCGGTGCCACCGGCCGCTATGCCTGCTGCGATGTGGTGAACCGCGGCGTGGCGCTGTGGAAGGGTGCGGTGTTCGTGGGGACGCTGGATGGCCGCCTGATCAAGCTCGATGCCAAGACCGGCAAGCCGCTCTGGACCGTGGATACGGTCGAGAACCACAGCCACACCTACACCATCACCGGCGCGCCGCGCGCGTTCGACGGCCTCGTCGTCATCGGCAATGGTGGCGCGGAGTATGACAGCCGCGGTTACGTGTCGGCGTTCAACGCGGATACCGGCAAGCTGGTATGGCGCTTCCATGTCGTGCCCGGCGATCCGTCCAAGCCGCAGGAAAACGCAGCACTGACGCGTGCGCTCAAGACATGGGACACCACCGGCAAATACAAATTCTGGAAGATCGGCGGCGGCGGCGCGCCATGGAATTCCATGGCCTACGATCCGCAGCTCGATCTCTTCTATTTCGGCACCGGCAATGGCAATCCGTGGAACCGCGAGCTGCGGTCTCCGAAGGGCGGCGACAATCTTTATCTGTCGTCCGTTGTCGCGTTGCACGCCAAGACGGGCCAGTTCGCCTGGGCCTATCAGACCACGCCGGGCGACACCTGGGATTTCGACTCCACCGCCGACGTCGTGCTCGCCGATCTGAAGATCGACGGCAAGATGCGCCATGTGCTGATGCACGCGCCGAAGAACGGCTTCTTCTATGTGATCGACCGCGAAACCGGAAAGCTGATCAGCGCGCAGAAGTTCGCGACGGTAACATGGGCGAAGAGCATCGACCTTAAGACGGGCCGTCCGGTGGAAGAACCGGACGCGCGCTACACCAAGAAGATGGCGGTGGTCTATCCCGCCGCCACCGGCGCGCATAACTGGCAGCCGATGACCTACAGCCCGCAAACGGGCCTCGTTTACATCCCGGCGATGGACGCGGCGGGTCTCTATGTCGGCCAGAAGGATTTCAAATATCACCACGGCGCATGGAATTTGGGCGTGGATTTTGCCGCTCTCTCGCAGGCCGTGCTCGACATGATCAAGGCCGGCAAGGCGCCCGCGCCATCGGTCGGCTACATCAAGGCGTGGAATCCGGTCACGCAGAAGGAAGCGTGGCAGGTGTCGATGGGCGGCTCGTGGAACAGCGGATTGCTGTCCACTGCCGGCAATCTGGTGTTCGGTGGCGACGCCTACGGCAATTTCACGGCCTACAACGCCAAGACCGGCGAGAAGCTTTGGTCGATGGACCTGAAGACCGGCATCCTCGCGCCGGCGATGTCCTACATGATCGACGGGCAGCAATATATCGCGCTGCTTGCGGGCTGGGGCGGCGCCGGCGGCATGGCGGCGTTCAAGGATCCGAAAGCGGCGCTGTCGAAATACCAGACCAACCAGGGTCGTCTCTTCGTGTTCAAGATCGGCGGCGCACAGCAAGTCGCGGCGCTTGCGCCGGAAGGTGTTCCGCCGGAGGAGCCTCCGCCGCAAACCGCGAACGCCGCCACGATCGCGAAGGGCTTCACGCTCTATCACCGCACTTGCCTCGTCTGTCATGGCTACTTCGCGCAGTCGGAAGGCGAGGTGCCGGATCTTCGCCTGATGCCGAAAGGCGTTTGGGCGTCGTTCGACGACATCGTTCTGGGCGGCGCGCTGGCCGACAATGGCATGGCCTCGTTCAAGGACGTGCTGTCGAAGGACGATGCGCACGCGATCAAGGCGTATATCCTTCAGCAATCGCACGAAGCGTGGGATCAGGCGCACCCGAAGGCGAAACCTGCGAAGCCCATACCGAAAGGGCCACCCGGAGGCATGCCGACGCACTAGAGTTCCATTTGGCTCTCTTCCGGCGGCACCGCAAAGCTGGCATAGCTCGGCGCCGCAAGATGGAGATGTCGCATGGGCGATCTGGTTCTCACGACCTTCAACTGGGTACCCGAAATGCCGCGCGGCTTCGTGCGTGACCTGCGCGTGCGCTGGGCATTGGAAGAAGCCGGTTTGCCCTATCGCGTGGAAAGCGTGCCATTCGATAAGCGCGGCGCGGAACATTTCGCGCATCAGCCTTTCGGCCAGGTCCCGTGGCTCACCGATGGCGATCTCAACATTTTCGAAAGCGGCGCCATCCTGCTGCATCTGGGCGAGTTGAGTGAAACGTTGATGCCCCGCGACGCGCGCGGGCGAAGCCAGGTGCAGGAATGGGTTTTCGCCGCACTCAATTCGCTGGAGATGGCGGCCCTGCCATGGGGGCTATTTCAGTTCATGGGCTTTCAGAAGGACACGCCGGAATGGAAGTTCATGGACGGCTTCCTCAACGACTCCCGTCTCCAGAAGCTGGAGCCGGTGCTGGCAAAACGCGAGTGGCTCGCTGCGAACGCATTTTCCGTCGCGGATATCCTGATGGTGGATGTGCTGCGCCTGGTAAACCGGTTTGACGGTCTGGCGAAGTATCCCGCCTGCCATGCTTATATGGAGCGCGCCACGCAACGGCCCGCGTTCCAGAAAGCCCTTGCCGACCAGATGGCGCACTTCGCGGCTGCGGACTAGGCGGCGTTATTTTCCGCCCGGAAAATACTCGACATGCGTCTCGCCATCACGGCCGAAATAGACTGGGCGCCGGCCAAGAAGCGTCACGATATAGCCGGCACATCCCGCGCCGGCGATCTTTCGGCAGAAATCGCGATAGCTGTGTTCGTTGCGTTGTGACTGCCCCACGGCATCGGCAACGCCGGACGCGCTGAAGCGCTGTGCGATTGGCGCGTTCGCCGGATGCGCCGCGATCTCCACGCTTTGACCATCGGGCAAATAGTAGGTCTTGGTCGCGCGGCGCAGGTCGCACAGATAGCTCTCGACCCCAGCCGCGCCTAGCTTGCCAAGAATTTCCGGGAAGGAGAGGGCGTCGTCATCCGACGCTTTTGTACATTCGTGCAGGATGGCCTTTACTGTCGCGTTCATGAGGGATGTCGTTCCTATCAATCGACCGGAATGGTCTTGAGTTGTTTGCGCACTGCGAGGTGCTTCAGGATGCGCAGCAGCGCGGCGTGATCTGCTTTGGAAAGCTCGCCGAAGAACTCGGCATCGTTGCGGTCGGCCAGCGCCGCCAGCGTTGGCAATTGCCGTGCGCCTTTTGCGGTAAGCCTAAGCATCTGGCCGCGTGCATCGTTCGGCGAAGGCTTGCGCTCGATGGTTCCGCGGACCTCCAGCCTGTCGAGAATTTTAGAGATCGCGCCACGCGTCATTCCCATCTCGGCGGCGATAGATGATGCCGACACGTCCGGGCGTCCGTGCATCAGGCGCATCACCACCCACTCCGCTACCGACACGCCTTGCGCCGCCAGCTTCTCCGCAAACGCGCCAGAGGCGCTGTTGGAGACGAAACGCAGCCAATAGCCGAGATGGGACTCCAGCGATGCCGGTGCGGTATCTGTTTCCATGGAAACTATGTAGTTTCCTTGGAAACTATAGTCAAGGGTGTTCGCGCATTTGCGCCTCGCAATGTCCCCCTACTATCCTTGCGCCATGGACTGGGGCGCTTGGGGACGGCGGATTGCGGATGGCGCGAACCGCTTCTGGAATGGCGGCGGCGAAAGAAAGCCGTGGCTGCGCCGCGCGTTGGCCGTGATCCTGTTCCTGCTGATCCCGGGGCCGATCCTCTATCTGCTGCTGTTCCGTTTCCTGCCGATCCCGTTCACGCCGGAGATGGTCATCAACGCCGTCACCTTGAACGCAACACACTATTCCTGGGCGGGCGACAGCGTGTCGCCTTATCTCGGACAGGCGGTCATCGCATCGGAAGACCAGAAATTCTGCTTCCACCACGGCTTCGATTGGCAGTCGATCGACAAGGCGCTCAAGACCCATGAACGCCATCCGAAACGGCGGCTGCGCGGCGCCTCGACTTTGTCACAGCAGACCGCGCGAACGCTGTTCCTTGTCTCTTGGCGGAGCTGGGTGCGCAAAGGCGTGGAGGCCTATCTCACCATGCTGATGGAGTTTTTTTGGCCGAAGGACCGGATACTTGAGGCCTATGTGAACACCGTGGACTTCGGCAACGGCAATTTCGGGGCGGAAGCGGCGGCGCATAGTTATTTCGGCATATCGGCGTCGGCGCTCAATCCCTATCAGGCGGCGCGTCTGGCGGCGATCCTGCCCAATCCGCATCATTACGATGCCGTCCATCCCGGTCCCTATGTCGCCCGGGAGACACGGGTGATCGTGGGGCGGATGAGCGCTGTGCGCCGCGATGGGCTGGCCGCCTGCGTTCAGCACTAGAGCGCCGCTTCGTCTTTCACTAGTCTGCGCGAATCATGCGCAAGCTGACCCATCTGCTGCTTTCGCCACCCTCGCGCTTCGTGCGGTTGATCGTGGGTGAAAAGCGCCTGAGCGTCGATCTGGTGACGCCGGAAGATCTCTTCGGCCACCTGCCGGTGTTCGTGGATCTGGATGGAACCCGCTGCGAAGGCCTGTGGGCCATCGTCGATCACCTGGAAGGCAGTTACACCGACCATCCTTTGACCCCGGAAGGTCCGAATGCCCGCGCAGAGTCGCTGCGTCTTCTGGATTGGGCCATGGGTCCTCTGATGGAAGCGGTGACGCGCCGGATCGTGTTCGAGAAGGGGTCGCAGCGCTACACCGGCGCGCCCGTCACCCGCGCGCCCGACATGGACGTGGTGCGCAAGGGCCGCGAAAACCTGAAGCCTATCCTCACCCAGCTCGGCGAAGCGGCGGAGACGAACGGCTATCTCGCCTCGCGCGAAGTGTCGCTCGGCGATCTGGCCGTGGCGGCGCACCTCTCGGCGCTGGATTATTTCGGCGAAGTGCCGTGGGCAGATTTCCCAGCGGCGGCGGAATGGTACACGCGGCTGAAATCGCGTCCGTCCTTCCGTTCGCTTCTGAACGATCGCGTCCCGGGCCAGCCGCCCGTCATGCACTATTCCGATCCCGATGCCTGATCTTCGCGCGCAGATCCGTGCCCGCGCGCTGAGCGAAGGTTTCGATGTTGTGCGCTTTGCGAAGGCGGAAGCGCCGCCCAATGCGGCCGAAGCCCTGGCGTCGTTCCTCGGCAAGGAGCGTCACGGCACGATGGACTGGATGGCGCGCAATGCCGACCGGCGCGCCGATCCGCTAACGCTATGGCCCGATGCGAAGACCGTGATCGTGCTGGGCATGAATTACGGCCCGCGCGACGGCTATTTCGATCGCGAAATCCCAAAGGATCGCGCGGCGATTTCGGTCTATGCGCAGAACGACGACTACCACGACATCATCAAGAGCAAGCTGAAGAAGCTGGGCCGCTGGCTGGCACATGATTTCAGGACCGATGTGAAAGTGTTTGTGGACACCGCGCCAGTAATGGAGAAGCCGCTGGCGCAAGCTGCGGGCGCCGGATGGCAGGGCAAGCACACCAATCTTGTCTCGCGGCTTTATGGTTCATGGCTGTTCCTGGGTTCGGTATTCACAACGCTGGATCTGTCACCCGATGAAGGCGAGGTGGATCATTGCGGCGGATGCCATCGCTGTCTCGATGTCTGCCCGACCAACGCGTTTCCCGCGCCGTACCAGATCGATGCGCGGCGCTGCATTTCCTATCTCACCATCGAGCACAAGGATCACATCCCGCTCGAATTCCGCGCAAAGATGGGCAACCGCATCTATGGCTGCGACGACTGCCTCGCAGTCTGTCCGTGGAACAAGTTTGCCAGCCTTGCGCGCGAGATACGCCTGCGCGCCCGCGCCGAACTTGTGCAGCCGAAACTCGCCGAACTGGCGAAACTGGATGATGCGGAGTTTCGCGAGATCTTTCGCGGCTCGCCGATCAAGCGCATCGGCCGCGACCGGTTCATCCGCAATGTGCTCATCGCCATCGGCAATTCGGGCAACGAACAGCTGATCCCGAATGTCGAGGAGCTTCTGGCCGATGCCTCGCCGCTCGTGCGCGCGATGGCGGTGTGGGCGCTTGGCAGGCTCGCGCCCGATCGCGCGCGGTCCATCGCAGAAGCCAGCGCCACGGTGGAATCCGACGGCGGCGTGCAGGCCGAATGGGCTAGGGTTTCGCAGGTGTAGCGGGCTTCGTCGGCGCCGGCTGGTTCAGAAGATTGAGCCGGTCGCGCGCCGTCGCGGCAGCGTTGCTTCGCGGCGATTGCGAAACGACGGCCTGCCAATCCGCTTTCGCGCCCGCCTGGTCACCAGCCTCCATCTTGAAATCGCCGCGCATCTCCAGCGCTTCGGCATTGGACGGCGAAAGCTTGAGGGCCTGGTCGATGTCGGCGCGCGCGTCCGCTTTTTTGCCCATGGCGTGTCGTGCACTGGCGCGCAGCACAAAAATGTCGATACGGCTCGGCGCTATCTTCAGCGCGGCGGAAAGATCGTTCTCCGCAGAGAGCCAATCCTTCTTCAGGGCGAAAGAGCGCGCGCGGTCCAGATAAAGGTCGGGATCGCGCCCGCTGAATCCGATGGCGGCGGTGAAGGATGATTGCGCATTGTTCGCGTTGCGCCCCAGCAGCCACGCATTGCCGGCCTGGTCGTAAAGATCGGCGCGTTCCGCCGACGAACCCGCATTGCGCGCCAGATCGTCGAGCTTTCCGGCAGCGTCGGCATAGCGGCGCAGGGCAACCAGCGCGACGGCCTCACAATGTTGCGCCGAGGCGCCACCGCCCGCCTTCTCCCAGTCGGTTGCGGCATTGAGCGCATTCTGCGGCGCGCTGCGGATGAGCAGCAGGCAGTTGTCATAGCGGTTCCGCCCGCCGATGGATGGATCGTCCAAAGCGGTTGCCTGCGCGAGAGCCGGGCCGGCTGCCATGAGCGCGGCCATAACGAAGAGTATGTGTCGCATGGTGCTAGAAAAGCGGCCCGCGCGGGCGAAAGCAAGCAACTCCGTCTAACATGTCGGACAGGCTTCACGCGAGGCGGCAAATCGGCAATTGTGCCGCCGCATCCCACAGTTATGAGTCCTTCGTGCCATCCGATTCCGCTGCCAAGCCTGTTGTTCTGCAGGTCATCCCGTCGCTGGATACCGGCGGGGCGGAGCGGACGACGCTCGACGTCGCAGCGGCGCTGGTGCGCGAGGGCTTCACGGCGCTGGTCGCCTCGCGCGGCGGACGGCTGGAAGAAGAATTGGCCGCCTCGGGCGCTGAGCTTGTCCGCCTGAATGCCGCCTCCAAGTCGCCGCGCGTGATGTTTTCCAACGTGCTGGCGCTGCGCGACGTGATCCGCAAGCGCGGCGTAAGCCTCGTTCATGCCCGCTCGCGCGCCCCGGCCTGGAGTGCGCTCAGCGCCGCAAGCACGGCGAATGTTCCGTTCGTGACGACCTATCACGGCATCTATAACGCCGGAAATCCGCTCAAGCGGTTCTACAATTCGGTCATGATCCGCGCCGATGCGGTGATCGCCAATTCGCAATGGACCGCCGATCATATCGCGCGCGAATACCGCAAGAAGCCGAAGAAGCTTGTCGTTATTCCGCGCGGCGTCGATCTGGTGACATTCGATCCGGCTGCGATCCCGCCGGACGACATCGCCGCGCTTCGCAACAGATGGGGCGTGAGTGAAGGCGATTTCGTCGCGCTGCTTCCCGGCCGGCTCACGCGCTGGAAAGGCCAGGGCGTTCTCATCGATGCCATGGCGCAGCTCAAGAAAAAGGGAACGCTCGGCAATGCGCGCGCGATCTTCGCAGGCGACGCGCAAGGCCGCGACGACTACGAGAAAGAACTGCGCACCCAGATCGAGGAAGCGGGGCTTTCGGATCACGCGTTCATCGTCGGGCACGTCAGCGACATGGCCACCGCCTATGCGGCGTCCGATGCCGTGATCTCTGCTTCCACCGATCCCGAAGCCTTCGGGCGCGTGGCGGCGGAAGCCTCCGCGATGGCCAAGCCTGTGATTGCATCCGACCATGGCGGCGCACGTGAGACCGTGCTCACCAACGTGTCCGGCTTTCTGGTGCCGCCGGGCGCCGCATCGGCATTGGCGGTTGCGCTGGAACGGGTCATTGCCACGCCGCCGCATGGTCGCGTGAACATGGGCATGGCGGGCCGGGCGCACATCATCCGGAATTACTCGCGTGAACGCATGTGCAGCGAAACCATCGCGCTCTACCGCTCCCTGATTTCCACCTGAGGCGGGTGGACCCGCGCCGGTCATCTGCTAGGCTCGATTCATCGGATGGAGGGGACATTATGAAATTCGCATTCGCGCGTTACGCCTTGCTCGCGATTCTTTCGTTGTTCGTGGTTGCCATGGCGCCGGCCGCGCAGGCGCAACCGGCAGCCGCGCCGACATCGCAGGTCAATGTCGCGCCGTTGCCGCCACCGCCCGCAAAGGCGCAGACGAATTTCGATGCCGAGAAGGCGACGAACGCTTATCTCGCGCAGATCAGCGGCGAAGCGCGCTCCAAGTCCGACTCCTATTTCGAAGGCGGCTACTGGCTGATTTTGTGGGATACGCTCTATGCCATCGCCGTTTCGGCCCTGCTGCTGTGGTCGAAAGCCTCGGCCGGCATTCGCAACTGGGCGCAGGCGCGAACGCGTTCCCGTTTCCTGCAAGTCTCGATCTATGTCGCGATCTATTTCGTGGCGGTCACGGTGCTCACCTTCCCGATGACGGTGTACGAAGCCTTCTTCCGCGAACACGCCTATGGGCTTTCGAACCAGAATTTCGTGCAGTGGTTCGGCGACTTCATCAAGGGCGAGGGTATCGGCCTCGTCGCCATGGTGATCGGTGTTTCGGTGATCTATTCGGTGATCCGCGCGACGCCGCGTTACTGGTGGGCCTGGGGTACCCTGGTCATGGTCATCTTCGTGATGATTGCGGCCGTGATCGCGCCGGTCTTCATCGCGCCGGTGTTCAACGACTACAAGCCGCTCGCCGAGAGTCCGCTGAAGGACAAGATCCTCTCGATCGCACGCTCAGAGGGCATACCGGCGCAGAACGTCTATGAGTTCGATGCCTCGCGGCAAACCAAGCGCATTTCCGCCAACGTCTCCGGCTTTCTGGGCACCACGCGGATTTCGCTGAACGACAACCTCATGAATCGCAGCAAAGACCAGCGTGAGATCATCGCGGTGCTCGGCCACGAGATGGGCCATTACGTTCTGGATCACACCGTGCGTCTGCTGCTGATGATGGGCCTGCTGTTCTTTGTCGGTTTTGCCTTCGTGGCCTGGGGCTATCGCGTGCTGACGGGCATTTTCGGCGGCAACTGGGACGTTCGAACCATCGAAGACCCGGCCGGGCTTCCCGTGCTCATGGCGTTGATGACCTTCTTCTTCTTCGTCGCAACGCCGGTGCAGAACACGATCTCGCGGACGACGGAGGCCCAGGCGGATATCTTCGGCGTCAACGCCGTGCGCGAGCCGGATGCCTTTGCGCAGGCCGCGCTCCAGCTCAGCGAATACCGCAAGCTCGATCCCACGCCGCTGGAAGAAGCCATTTTCTACGACCACCCGTCCGGCCGCAGCCGCATTCACATGATGATGCAGTGGAAGGCAGAGCATCTGAACGATTGGGACATCAAGAACGGTCCCAAATCGCCGCAATGAGCGGTTTCGCGCTCAGCGTGGAGCGGCCTGGCGCGCCGCTCCATGCCGCCGCGCACAGCCACCATCCCTGGCCCGATGTGACATTGGCCGCGCAAGAGCAGGCATGGCAGGACGCGGCGCGGTTGCTCGATGGCAAGTGGGGCCATGTCTTCGACAAGGTGATCCCGGCGGCGCAGAAACATATCGCGCGCCAGCTGAGCCTGCCGGACCCGTCAACGATCGCGTTCGGACCGAATACCCATTCCTTCGTGCTGCGGTTGATGTCCTGCCTGCCGCCCAAGCCGCGCATCCTCACCACCGGATCGGAGTTTCACAGCTTCGCACGCCAGATCGCGCGGCTGGAGGAAGATGGGCTGGTGCAGGTGACGCGTATACCGACGGAACCGTTCGACACTTTCGAAGCGCGCTTTGCGGACGCCGCCGCGAAGGGCGGCCACGATCTTGTCTTCGTGAGCCAGGTCTTTTTCGATTCCGGTTTCGCCGTCACGGACATGGCGAAGATCGTGAATGCCGTGCCGGACAAGGGCACGTTCGTCGTTGTCGACGGCTATCACGGCTTCATGGCTGTGCCGACGGATTTCGGCGCGCTCGCGAACCGCGCCTTCTATCTGGCGGGCGGCTACAAATATGCGATGGCAGGCGAGGGCGTTTGCTTCCTGCATTGCCCGCCGGATTACGGCCCCCGCCCGCGCGACACCGGCTGGTATGCCGGGTTCTCGTCGCTGGAACGCGCCGGCGGCGGTGTTGGCTATGCGAGCGATGGCAGCCGCTTTCTGGGTGCGACCTTCGACGTATCGGCGCTCTATCGCTTTAACGCCGTGCAAGGCTGGCTGCAGAGCGAAGGCCGCAGCGTGACGGATATGCTGGCGCATGTCCGCATGATCGAGCACATCTTCCTGGCCGAACTGAAGCCGGGGCGGCACGACATCGATCCGTCGATGCTGGTGGTGCAGAAACATTCCACGCGTGGACGATTCCTCTGCTTCCGCACCGGAGCGGCTGGGAAGATCACGCAGATGCTGGCCGAGCAGAGCATCATCGTCGATCACCGCGGCGATCGTTTGCGCATCGGGTTCGGAATCTATCACGACGAAAGCCACGCGCAGAAACTGGCGCGGGCGTTGCAGCGCTAGTGCGAACTCGTCATGGCCGCCCTCGTGGCGGCCATCCATTTTCCAGAGTCCGGAAAAACTTGCACCGCTTCTGGAAAATGGGTGGCCGGGACAAGCCCGGCCATGACGAATTTTGGAAAAACGGAAAGACTACGCTTTCACCAACTTCTCGAACGCCGCGACCAGCGGGTCTTCCGTTTCGAAGACGTAGTCCACGGTCTGCGCGGTCACCGAGCCGCTCGCGCCGCGGCGGCGCAGGATGGTGATGGCATCGGCGAGCTTGTCGTTCGGGCAGAGCAGCGCGAATTCGCCGCCCGCATTGCCGCGCGCCGGCTGCGAAAGCACGGACACGCCGATCTTCGCCACGGCCTGAAGCGCCGCATCGGGCTTTCCGTTCAACCGCACGCGCAACACGTGCGAGGTCTTGGCGCGTTCGCGTGCGGCGAGGCGTGCGAGCAGGCTTTTCGCCGCGCCCGCGGTTGCCGCCGTCCACTTCGCGGAAAGGCTTGCGGCCAAGTGAGACTGGCTTTTCAGGATCGTGCCGTCTTCCAGCGTCTTCAGATCGTTCGCCGCGAGCGTTGCCCCGGTGGTGGTGATGTCCACGATGGCTTCCGCCGCGCCCGCCGCCGGTGCGCCTTCCGTTGCGCCCGCGCTTTCCACGATGCGGTAGTCCGCGATGCCCGCGCCCGCGAAGAACTGGCGGGTGAGGTTCACATATTTGGTGGCGATGCGAAGGCGGCGGCGATGGCGCTGGTAGAACGCAGCGCACACATCGTCGAGATCCGCCATGTTCGAAACGTCGATCCACGCCTGCGGCACGGCGACGACGACATCGGCGAAACCGAAGCCGAGTTTCTTCACCAGAGCGATCTGGCCGTCGCTCTGTTCGGTCTCGCGGATCAGGTCTTCACCGGTGATGCCCAGATGCGCGTCGCCCGACATCAGCGCGGACGCGATCTCGGACGCCGAGAGCAGCATCACATCGATCTGCGGCATACCATCGATTACGGCGCGATAGCCGCGCGCGCCGGCGGCTTTGCTCATGGGCAGCCCGGCATCGGCGAAATAGGCATTGGCCTGTTCCTGCAGGCGGCCTTTCGACGGAACGGCAAGAATCAGCTTGTCGCTCATCGCTTGGCCTTTGCTTGCGCGGCTGCGGCGGCAAGCACCCGTTCGGTGCGGATGGCCACGCCGATCGCGGGCACCGGCTTCTTCGCGCCAAGCTGCTCCATCAGCGAGTCATAACGTCCGCCGCCCGCCACCTGCACAGCGCCTTCCGCGTCGCGCGACCACAGCTCGAAGACGAAGCCGGTGTAATATTCCATGTTGCGCCCGAACCGCGCCGCGAAGCTGACCTGCTTGGGATCGACGCCAAGCGATTTCAGCGTGGCGATGCGCTGGGTCATCGCCTTTAGCGGTGCATCCAGCGACACGCCCGCCGATTTCGCCAGCGCGCGCATCTTGTCGATGGCCTGCGTGGCCGGTCCGGAAATGGCGAGCAGCTTGGCAAGCGCGTTCGCGATCCAGGGATCAAGCTTCAGCGCCGCGGCGTCGGCGGCCTGTTCGATGAGGCGATCCACGATCTCCTCGCGCGAGCGTCCGCCGAGTGGCGCCTTGCCGATCATGTCCATCAGGCCTTCGAAGGCCGGCCGGGCTTCGCTTTCGCTGAGCGTGCCCAGATGCGCGAGAAGCTTCTGCGTGCTGGTCGTGCTCTTGCCGGAGAGCTGGTCGAGCAGGGCTTCGAAATAGCCGCTGCGCCAGAAGTGGCGCTTCAGCCGCATGCGCCACTGCGGCGGAATGTCGAGCGCATCCACGAAAGTGGAGAACAGCGACAGATCGCCAAGCTTTACCGTGAAGTTCGAAAGCCCGGCCGCGCGCACCGCCTCGATGGAAAGCGAAAGCACTTCGGTCTCCGCCTTCATGCGGTCGGTCACGCCGAGAAGTTCGGCGCCGGCCTGGAAGAACTGCGTGGGGCGTTCCGGCTCGCCCGGCTGAAAGCGGAAGGCAAGTCCGTGATAGCAAAGCCGCGCCGGGAATTTGCCCTTCGCGTCCAGCCAGTTCTTGCAGATCGGAATGGTGAGATCTGGCCTGAGGCACAATTCGTTGCCCGCCGGATCGGTGAGGGTGAAGGTGCGGCGGCGGATTTCCTCGCCGGACCGTTCGAGGAAGATTTCGGCCGGCTGCAGAACGGATGGCTCCTGCCGCGCATAGCCGCGCGCCGCAAACACGTTCAGAAGCGCGGCCTCCGCCGCGTCCAGCGTGGCGATGCGCTTTTCGTCGTAGGTGGGAAAGGCGCTCATTTTCCGCGCGCCAGCATCTTGCGGACTTCGGCGATGAGGGCGGGGCGGTCCACCGTCGTCTGCGCTTCGCGGTTGCCGACCCAGTCGGCGCGGTTTTCGATGCTCTTCGCAAGCTCGGCGCCCAGCGCGAGGTCTTTCAGGGTCACCTTGTTGTTCGCGCGCTCGTCGCTGCCTTCCATCACCGCGATGGCCGCGCCGCGCTTGTCGGCATATTTGAGCTGGTCGCCGAACTTCTTGGTGCCGACATAGGTTTCCGCGCGGATGCCCGCGGCGCGCAATTCGCCCGCCATCTTGAAGCTGGATTGCACATCGTCCAGCGCCAGCACCACGACGAGCGGCGAGAGCGCCGCCTCGTTGCGATCCTTCAGCGCGGAGAGCAGGCGCGAAACGCCGATCGAAATGCCCGTCGCCGGAACCTGCTGGCCCGTAAAGCGCGCAACGAGGTCGTCATAGCGCCCACCGCCCGCGACGGAGCCGAACACGACTTCTTCTCCGGCGTCGTTTTTCACGCCAAACTGAAGCTGCGCCTCGAACACGGGGCCTGTGTAGTAATCGAGGCCGCGAATGATGCTCGTGTCGATCTGCACGCGATCGTCGCCATAACCGGCCGCCAACGTGATGCCCTTGATCGCTGTGAGATCGTCCATGCCCGCGAGCGAGCCGATGTCCGCGGAGCCGGTGAGAAGTTTCATCACCTGCTCGATCTGTGCGCTGTTTAACTCCGCGCCCTTGGTGAAGTCGCCGGATTCATCCTTGCGGCCTTCGCCGAGCAGGGCGGCAACGCCACGCTCGCCCAGCCGGTCGAACTTGTCGATGGCACGGAGCACAGTGCCGCGCTTTCCCATGTCGATATTGTTGGCATTGAGCACGCCGTCCAGCAGCTTGCGGCTGTTGATCTTGACCATGTACTCGCCGCGCTTCAGGCCAACCGCCTCCAGCGCATCGCAGGCCATCATCAGGAGCTCGGCATCGGCGGCGGGAGAATTGCTGCCCACCGTGTCCGCATCGAATTGCGTGAACTCGCGGAAGCGGCCCGGCCCGGGCTTCTCGTTGCGCCACACCGGACCCACCGCATAGCGGCGGAAGGGCTTGGGCAGGTTCTGGAAATTCTCCGCCACATGGCGGGCGAGCGGCGCGGTGAGGTCGTAGCGCAGGCTCATCCACTGATCGTCGTCATCCTTGAGCGAGAACACCCCTTCGTTGGGGCGGTCCACATCCGGCAGGAACTTGCCCAGCGCATCGGTGTATTCGAAGGCCGGCGTTCCGAGCTGCTCGAATCCATACGACTCATAGACGGCGCGGATCTTGTCGAGCACAGCCCGTTCGCGCGCGATCTCGCCCGATGTGCGGTCGCGAAAACCGCGCGGGAGACGCGCCTTGGGGCGGGATGCTTTCTGCTCTTTCATGGAACCGACGCTGCGCTGCAAAACCGGCGTCTTGATACAGAAAAACCGGGAAAATGCGAAATTTCCGGCGGGCGCCGGACCGGTATTTCCCATGGCGGGCCTTGGTTTTTGTCCATCCGAACCTACATCTCGCTCACTGCCGGGTTCCCGGCGGAGGGAGAGGCGAGATGTTCTTTCACGATTTCCTGCTGCCGGGCCTGTTCATCTGGTGGATCTTCGGCCACGGCGTCGGCTCGATCATCGGATTGATCGTGCTGATCTGGGTGCTGAGCCTGATTTTTCATCCGTGGCGCCGCTGGGGCTATCACCCCTATTACTGGCGCCGCAGCTGGGGGCCGCCGCCTGCGTCAAATGCGGCATCCATCCTTGAAGAGCGCTACGCCAAGGGCGACATCAGCCGCGAAGAGTACCTGCAGAAAAAGCAGGACCTGGGGCCGAACGGAGTCTGAGATGCATATCGTGATGCCCGCGCTGTTCGTTCTCGCATGGATCGGCGCTGCCGCGTCCTGGGCCGTCGCGGCCTATTCGACGGCGCGTGTGTGGACGGATGGCTCGGTCGCGATGGCCGAACGTCATCGTGCGCGCACCTTCAAGGCCGCGATCTATTCCGCCACTTTCATCGTCATGGGCTTCGTCGCCGGAACGGCCGGCGGCCTGTTCGGCAATCTGCACATCTAAAAATCGAACCAAATGCTGGAGATGCGCACCGGCGTACTTCGGTGTGATCGCCTCCCATTGTTATTGGCAAGGCGCAGGAACACCTTCTACGGCGGATGGGTGAACCTCGGCCTTTTGGCCATATGGGGAGGACGTCATGCGTCGCGCACTATTCATTTCAACAGCATTGGTCTGTTTGCCGCTTGGAGCCGCCATGGCCCAGCAAACTATTTCGCCCGATCAGGTGAAAGATTCTCATGGGCATCTGAAACACACGCCAAGTCTCGGACAGCAAAAGCCCAACATTCCCGCCTATTACGATTCACAGCGGCCGAAAGACATGCCGCAATTGACACCCGACGTTACCAACAACACGGGCATCCCGCCGATCGGCACGATGGGCGGCAAGAACAACCATCAGAACTGGACGCCCACGCTTCCGGGAATGGGCGGCGATACGTCAAGGCGCGGCGGCGAGCATCACGACACCGGCCCTGAACTGCCCGGCACGGAAAACCACAACGGCGACAATCACAGCGAAAGCGGCTGGGACTATCGCGAACATGGCGAGCCGGATATCCCTGAGCCGCAGGAACACGAAAAGCCGCAGGAAGATCATAGCGGCGTAAACAACAAGCCGCCGAGCGATTCATCGGCCGGCACCACCTCCACGTCGGGTGGCAAGGACAACACCACGTCCAACACAAAAAGCGATCAGGACAGCGGCAAGGTCACGACACCGGACCATCAAAACTCCGACAACGAAAATACCAAAGAGCATGATTCCGGTGAGCCGCCGCAAAACGACGACAAGATGGTGACACCGGATTACGATCCCGCGCAGCCCGCACATAGCGGCCAGCGTTACGGCAAGCCCGGCAACGGCCAACCCGCCGGCGATCCGGACGACACGCAGACCACCGGTACGGGGCAACCCAATCCAAGCGTGATGCTGCACAACCCGAACCAGGTTCGTCCGAATGGCGACGGTAGTTCCGCCGGCGGGCGTAACGGTTCTCGCCTGCCGCGGGTCAACGGCGCCTACGATCCAGCGGATGGCTCTATCGCGCCGGGAACGGGGACGGCGCAGCCCACAAATATTCCGGAGCATCCGGGTACCGAAGGCCGTTAGCCGCTTCGGCAGGAGCGCGGCCGCAAGCCGCGCTCCTTGTCATTCCGCGGCGATTTTCTCTTCCGTGAGCGGGTGTTCGAGGCGGCCGACCATCTCCTTCGGCACGACCTGCCAGAAATTGTCCCGCTCCACGTCCCAATGCGCCAAAAGCTCGTTCGCGAAGACCGACATGGTTTCGCGGCGGTGCTCGTCGATCAGGTTGTAGAGCATGTTGTTCCAGTGTGAGGTCTGGATGCGTTGGGCAATGACCGTGTCGCTGTTGAGATGATCCTCGAACAGCCCATCCGCGTCATAGACGAACGCCATGCCGCCCGTCATGCCCGCGGCGAAGTTGTCGCCGATGGCGCCCAGGATCACCGCCACGCCATTGGTCATGTATTCGCAGCCATTTGAGCCGCAGCCTTCGACCACGGTCACCGCGCCGGAGTTTCGCACGGCGAAGCGCTCGCCCGCTTGCCCTGCGGCAAACAGCTTTCCGGCCGTTGCGCCATAGAGGCAGGTGTTGCCGATGATGGTGTTGTCGCGCGCCACGATCTTGGCCGCCGTCGTCGGGCGCAGCGAGATGGTCGCGCCGGACAATCCCTTGCCGACATAGTCGTTCGCATCGCCGAACACTTCGATCTTCACGCCCTGCACGGCGAAGGCGCCAAGCGATTGCCCGCACGAACCGCGCAGGCGCAGGGTAAGATGCCCCGGCGGTAATCCCGTCATCCCCCATTTGCGCACGATGCGCGACGAGATGCGCGCACCGATCGTGCGCATCGTGTTGCGCACATTGTAGGTGAGCTGCATCTTCTCGCCGTGGTCGAGGAACGCGACGGCATCCTTTTCGATCTGCGCATCCAGCGCGTCGGGCACTTCGTTGCGGCCCTTCTGCGTGGAATAGCGCGCATGATTGCCGGGATCGGCCTGCACCAGCAGGGGATTGAGATCCAGATCGTCCAGCAATTCCGAGCCGCGGCTCATCTGGTAGAGCAGGTCGGTGCGGCCGATCACTTCTTCCAGCTTGCGGAAGCCCAGATTGGCCAGGATGTCGCGCACTTCCTCGGCGATGAAGCTGAACAGGTTGACAACCTTCTCCGGCGTGCCGGTGAATTTTTCGCGCAGCTTCTCGTCCTGCGTGCACACGCCGACGGGGCAGGTGTTGGAATGGCATTGCCGCACCATGATGCAGCCCATCGCCACCAGCGATGCGGTGCCGATGCCGTATTCTTCCGCGCCCATCATCGCCGCCATGACGACATCGCGGCCGGTGCGGATGCCGCCATCGGTGCGCAAGGTCACGCGATGGCGAAGGTTATTGAGAGTCAGTATCTGGTTGGCTTCGGTCAGCCCCATCTCCCACGGCACGCCGGCATATTTGATCGACGTCTGCGGCGAAGCGCCGGTGCCGCCATTGTGGCCGCTGATAAGAATGACGTCGGCTTTGGCCTTCGCAACGCCCGCCGCAATCGTGCCGATGCCGCTTGCGGCCACCAGCTTCACGCAAACGCGCACTTCGGGATTGATCTGCTTCAGGTCGTAGATGAGCTGTGCCAGATCCTCGATGGAATAGATGTCGTGATGCGGCGGCGGCGAGATCAGCATCACGCCCTGCGTGGAGTGCCGCAGCTTCGCGATCATCTCCGTCACCTTGAAGCCGGGAAGCTGTCCGCCTTCGCCGGGCTTGGCGCCTTGCGCGACCTTGATCTCCAGCTCGCGGCACTGGTTCAGATATTCGGCGGTGACGCCGAAGCGGCCCGACGCTACCTGCTTGATGGCGCTGTTGGGATTGTCGCCGTTCGGCTTGGCCTTGAAGCGTGCCGAGTCTTCGCCGCCTTCGCCGCTGTCGGATTTCGCGCCGATGCGGTTCATCGCGATGTTGAGGACTTCATGCGCTTCCGGGCCCAGCGCGCCAAGGGACATGCCCGGCGTGACGAAGCGTTTGCGGATTTCGGTGATGGACTCGACTTCCTCCAGCGCGATCTTCGGTCCGCCGGCGCGCATGTTCATGAGATGGCGCAGCGAAACAGGCGGCAGCGCCCAAACGCCGTCGGAATATTTCCGGTAGAGTGAATAGGAATCCGTCGTCACCGCCGTCTGCAACAGATGGATCAGGTTCGCGCCGTGGGCATGCGTCTCGCCCGTGGCGCGCGCCTTGTAAAAGCCGCCGACGGGCAGGGCGATCACTTCTGTGTCGAACGCCCTGGCATGCTGGCGCGCCACTTTCTTGGCGACACCGAGCAAGCCTATGCCCGAGATGCGGCTGGTCATGCCGGGGAAGATTTCCGCCACCATGGAGCGTGACAGCCCGACGGCCTCGAAATTGTAGGCGCCGCGATAGGACGAGATCACCGATATGCCCATCTTGGACATGATCTTCAGCAGTCCGGCATTCACCGCATCGAGATAGCGCTTCACGCAAGGCCCCAGCGCCATCTTGCCGAGAAGCCCGCGCGCGTGACGGTCCGCGATGATGTCCTGTGCCAGATAGGCGTTGATGGTGGTCGCGCCGACGCCGATCAGCACGGCGAAGTAATGGGTGTCGAAACATTCGGCCGAGCGCACGTTCAGCGACGTGTAGGTGCGAAGCCCCTGCTGCACGAGATGCGAATGCACCGCGCCGGTGGCCAGGATCATGGGGATCGCCGCCAGTTCGCCGCTGATGCGTTCGTCCGTCAGAATGAGGTGGTTGTAGCCTTGCCGCACGGCGTCTTCGGCATCGCTCTTCACGCGCTCCAGCGCGCGCGCGAGCGCATTGCTGTCCTTGGGCTTGCCGTCGCGCACTTCAAACACGCAGTCGATCTCGTAGAAGCTGCCTTCCAGGTGATCCTTCATGCGCTCATACATGCCGGTGGAGATCACCGGGCTCTCGAGCACATAGACGTCCGTCTGGCTTTCGTCCTGCGCCAGCACGTTGCCGAGATTGCGAAAGCGCGTCTTCAGCGACATCACGCGTTCTTCGCGCAAGGGATCGATCGGCGGATTGGTGACCTGGCTGAAGTTCTGGCGGAAGAAGTGCGACAGCGGGCGGTACTGGTCCGACAGCACGGCGAGCGGCGTGTCGTCACCCATGGAGCCCACGGCTTCCTTGCCGTCCTCCACCATCGGATGAAGGATAAGTTCGACGTCTTCCAGCGTCATGCCGGCGGCGACCTGGCGGCGGCGCAATCCGTCCTTGTCGAACAGGCGCGGCTCCGGGCCGGGGCCGATGATCGGCTCCAGCTCCACGATCTTCTTGGCCCATTCCGCATAAGGAAATTCGCCTGCGAGCTTGTCCTTGATCTCGCGGTCTTCGTAGAAGCGGCCTTCGTCCAGATCGAGCGCGATCATCTGCCCGGGTCCGACGCGGCCCTTGCGCACGACCTTGCGCTCATCCAGCACGACCATGCCGGTTTCCGAACCGGTGCAGAGCAGCCCGTCTTCGGTGATGGCGTAGCGCTGCGGGCGAAGACCGTTGCGGTCCATGCCGGCGATCACCCAGCGGCCATCGGTGGCGGCCAGTGCGGCGGGGCCGTCCCAAGGTTCCATCACGCCATTGGCATAGGCATACATCGCGCGATGCGCATCCGGCATGGTGCTGGCCTTCTTCGACCAGGCTTCGGGAATGAGCAGCGTTTTGGCCAACGGCGCGGAACGACCGGCGCGCACCAGAACCTCGAACACATTGTCGAGCGCGGCGGAATCCGAGCCGCTGGGCTGCACGATGGGCTTGATGTCGTCGCCATGCTGGCCGAACAACTCCGAGGCCATCTTGAACTCGTGGTTCTTCATCCAGTTGACGTTGCCGCGCAGCGTGTTGATCTCGCCATTGTGCGCGAGCATGCGGAACGGTTGCGCCAGCCGCCATGTCGGGAAGGTGTTGGTCGAATAGCGCTGGTGGAAGATCGCGAAGGCGGAGACGAAACGCTCGTCCTTCAGGTCCGGATAGAATTCACTCAGATGCTCGGCAAGGAACATGCCCTTGTAGATGAGCGAGCGTGACGACAGCGAGCAGACGTAAAAGTCCTGGATGGACGCTTCGCGTACGCGCTTCTCGATGCGGCGGCGCACGAGATAGAGGCGACGGTCCAGTTCTTCGAGATTGCCGTCGCCGGCATCGAACATGATCTGCTCGATTTCGGGGCGGGTGGCGTTGGCCTTTTCGCCGATGATCGAAATGTCGATCGGCACCTGCCGCCAGCCATAGAGATAGAAGCCGAAGCGCAGGATCTCGGATTCCACGATGGTGCGGCAGGTTTCCTGCGCGTTGTAATCGGTGCGCGGCAGGAATATCTGGCCCACCGCGATGCGGCCCGAGCGCAGCTTGTGCCCGGTCTGCTGCACCGCCTCTCGGAAGAAATCCTGCGGCACCTGCAGATGAATGCCGCAGCCGTCGCCGGTCTTGCCGTCGGCATCCACGGCGCCGCGATGCCAGACGGCTTTCAGCGCATCGATGGCGCGCGCGACAACGTCGCGGCGCGGCTTGCCGTCGATGGCGGCAACAAAGCCGACGCCGCAGGCATCATGTTCCTGCTCCGGCGAATAGGCATGCGCCTCTTCAAGCTTTTGAGCGTTGGCGAGATAGCGCGCAATGTCGTTTTCGGCGTGGTTCATGGCTTCACTCCGCCGCTTCCAGCGCCGGTTGCGCTTTCGCCTGAATATATTTGTGAATGTTCGCCGCCGCGTCGCGGCCATCCTTGATCGCCCAGACAACCAGCGACGCGCCGCGCGCGATGTCGCCGGCGGCAAACACGCCGTCCATCGTGGTCTGCAGCGTCTTGGGATCGGTCGAGAGCGTGCCGCTGCGCGATACGCCAAGGCCCGGCGCATCGAACTTCTGCGGCAGGTTCTCCGCATCGAAACCCAGTGCCTTGATGACGAGATCGGCATCCATCGTGAATTCGCTGTCGGCAATCTCCACCGGCATCTTGCGGCCTGACGAGTCCGGCGTGCCAAGGCGCATGCGCGTGAGGCGCACGCCGTTCACCTTGCGCTTGCCGAGGAAGCCCTTGGGCAGCGTTAGCCATTCGAACACCACGCCTTCCTCGTCGGCATTGGCGACTTCGCGCAATGACCCCGGCATGTTCTCCATGTCGCGGCGATAGATGCAGGAGACGGACTTCGCACTCTGGCGGATGGCCGTGCGCACGCAATCCATCGCGGTGTCGCCGCCGCCAATGACGGCGACGTGCTTGTTCTTCGCATCCAGCGCGCCGCTGTCGAACTCCGGCACGGCATCGCCGAAGCCCTTGCGGTTGGAGGCGATGAGATAATCCAGCGCCTCGACCACGTTGTTGAGCGCGACACCCGGCGCATCGATGGCGCGCGCCTGGTAGGTGCCCGTGGCGATCAGCACGGCGTCATGCGCCGCGCGCAATTCGGCCAGCGTGGCGTCGCGTCCAACTTCAAAGCCGAGCTTGAAAACGACGCCGCCGTCTTCGAGCCGCTTCAGGCGGCGCGCGACGACATCCTTCTCCAGCTTGAAGTTCGGGATGCCGTAGACAAGCAAGCCGCCGGCGCGGTCGTGCCGGTCATAGATCGTCACCTTGTAGCCGAGGCGGCGCAGCTCCTCGGCGGCGGCAAGCCCCGCGGGCCCCGCGCCGACGATGCCGATATGCTCGCTGCGAACGCGGCGGTGGGTGAGGGGCTTCACCCAGCCGTTCTTCCACGCGGTATCGGAGAGATATTTCTCCACCGCGCCGATGGTGACGGTGCCGTGTCCCGATTGCTCGATGACGCAATTGCCTTCGCACAGCCGGTCCTGCGGGCAGATGCGGCCGCAGATCTCCGGCATGTTGTTGGTGGACTGCGAAAGCTCATAAGCCTCTTCGAGGCGCCCCTCGGCGGTGAGCTTCAGCCAGTCGGGGATGTTGTTCTGCAGCGGGCAATGCACCTGGCAGAAGGGCACGCCGCATTGGGAGCAGCGGCTGGCCTGTTCCTCGGCCTTGGCGGCGATGAACTCGGCATAGACCTCGTGATAGTCCCGCGCGCGCGCTTCGGCCGGCCGCTTTTCGGGCGGCTGCTGATCGGTGGACACAAAGCGTAACATTCGTTCTGCCAAGACTCGCTCCAGCGCAAGGAGATTGCTCAATAGAAGGAATGAGGCCGGAAATCGAGCGTAAAATGCCTGATGAGACAGTATAGGTGTCATATATCGTCCCGGATAACCCGTCCTCGCAGATCGGTGCCGGCAAGCCCCTCATCATCTATGACAGAGTTGCTGTCTTATTAGCGCCGTCTGCTGGAAGTCATTCCAGCGTGCTAGGCAGTCGTTCTTCCGGGTGATTCCCCACTATCGAGGCGGGCATGGGCGACTTTTTGAATGCGATCTGGCTGGGCATCGTCGAGGGCTTCACCGAATTCCTGCCCGTCTCCTCCACGGCGCATTTGCTGGTGGCCGAGAATTTCCTCGGCCTGAACAAGGACCAGTGGGAGACCTTCACGGTGGTCATCCAGCTGGGTGCGGTGCTCTCTGTCGTCGCCGTCTACTGGCGCAAGATCTGGGAAGTTCTGAGCGGCATGTTCACGCGCGCGAGGGAGCGGCACTTCGCGCTCGCGGTGATCGTGGCGTTCCTGCCGTCGGCCATTCTCGGCGTCGCCGTCATCAAGATCATCAACGGCTTCCTGCTCGATCCGTCGCGCGCGCTGCCGGTGATCGCGACGACATGGATTCTGGGCGGCATCATCATCGTAATCTTCGAGCGCATCGCGCCCCAGCCGCGCTACACCGATCCCGACACGCTGCCGCTGTCGAAAGCATTCCAGATCGGGCTGTGCCAATGCCTGTCGCTGATCCCCGGCGTCTCACGCTCCGGCGCCACGATCCTCGGCGGAGAGCTTCTCGGCGTGGAGCGCGCGGCGGCCGCGCACTTCACCTTCTATCTGGCGGTGCCCACGATGCTGGGCGCTTCGGTGTTTGAACTCTACAAGCACCACGCCGCCCTCACCTCCGCGGCGCTCGAAGTGATCGCCGTCGGCTTCGTGGTGTCGTTCGCCGTCGCCTATGTCGTGGTGAAGACGTTCATCGCCTTCGTCAGCCGCTACGGTCTGAAACCGTTCGGCTGGTACCGTATCGCCGCGGGATTGGCGCTGATCGCCGTGATGGTTATGGCGAACCGGTAACCCGCTCGCGCACGATCTCTTCATATTCGCCCTTGGGGCGGAAGCGATAGAGATAGGCGGGCACCACCGCCTCGATCGAATCCGGCACGATGCCCAGATCCTTCAAGGTCAGCGTGCCGGGCGAAACCACATTGTCGCTCTTCAGCAGGGTCACCTGGTCCGGCGTCAGTAGCGGCGTCGGCATGAATTGCAGGAACATCGCCTTCAGCGAAGCGAGGAAGAACGGCACCGGCAGCAGTGGCCGCGAACGGTGCGTCTCGCGCAGAATGAACTGCATCAGCTCTTTGAACGAATAGACGGCCGGCCCGCCAAGCTCATAGGTCTTTCCTTGCGTCGCCGGATCGGACAGGCACGTCACGATCGCATCGGCCACGTCGCCCACGAACACCGGCTGGAATTTCGTATGCCCGCCGCCGATCAGCGGCAGGAAGGGCAGCATGCGCGCCATGCCGGCGAACTTGTTGAAGAACCCGTCTTCCGGGCCGAACACGATGGAGGGGCGCAGGATCGTCGCCGCCGGAAATTCCTCGCGCACCACGCGCTCGCCTTCGGCCTTGCTGCGCGCATAGCCGGATTCGGACTCCGCATCCGCGCCGATGGACGACATCTGCACGAAGCGCGCCGCGCCCGCCGCTTTCGCCGCCATGGCGATGGTGCCCGGCGCCTCGGCCTGCAGCGCATCGAAGCTCTGGGCGCCGCGCGAATAAAGAACGCCCACGAGATTGATCACCGCATCGGCGCCCTGCATCGCGCGCGCCACCTGCGCGGCGTCGTTCACATTGCACTTCATCAGCTGGATCTGGCCCACCGTGCCCATGGGCGGCAGGTAGTGGGCGAGGTTGGGGTAACGCACCGCCACGCGGATGCGATAGCCCGCCTTGGCCAGCGCGCGCACCACGTTGCGCCCGATAAAGCCCGAACCGCCGAAAACCGTGACCAGGGATGTCATGGAAATGTCCCGCTGAATAACGCGGATTAAATAGCCAATGCCGCGCGGAACCGCAAAGCGCGCAAATCGCCGCTAGTTGTGAATCATCCACATCACCTCCCCCTTGTGGGGAGGTCGAAATTTGCGAACGCAGAGAAGCAAATTTCGGGTGGGGGGAAGGTGGACGCAATTGCCCCCCACCCGAAAAATCACGTCGCGTCCGTTCGCTGCCGCTCTCGGACTGCGTGATTTTGTCGGCCTCCCCACAAGGGGGAGGCGATACGCACGTCAATCCGCCACGTATTTCCGCGCGCCCGTCTTGGAATCGACCCACACCGTCGCCGGCTTGCCGGTCAGCCGCGCGGAGAAAGACAGCGCATTACTCAAATCGCACGGTCCACCGAAGAATGCGTGAACCTGAGGGAAACACGTCGGTGGGTGCGCGGTAGGTGAAAAAGGTCCCGTCTTTCGCGGCGCGGCTCGCGCGCGAATAGGTGAAGGCGGTCCGGATTTCCGAAAACACGTCCGCGTTGAAGAGGTGGACGAGCTTCGGAGACCCGGCGACGGGCACCTTGGGCATGAGATAGACGCCAGGCTTTTTCTGCTCGTCCGTTGCCTGGTCGCGATTGGATCCTTGCGTGAGCACCAGCAGATGATCGCCTACATCGACGATGTTGCGAATTGCCCAGTTTGTCCGGCCTACGACGACCGGCTTCTCCAGATTGCCGAGAGGCGCGCGAAACATGCGCGGACCCGGCCGGCCGCCGCGCACAGACGCCAAGGCGTCATCGGTGCCCCAGACCACGCTTTTGTCGAACCAGGTAAGATCGGTGAGGCGATATATGGTGTGCGGATAGTCGGCTACGCCGATTTGCACGCGGTCACGCACCGGGCCTGAAGCCCTGATCCAGCTATCGCCGTTGCTGCGTGACTTCCAGATATTGGATTCGCGCGGCCTGTCGCCGGACGTCAGCCACCATTCGCCGTTGCCTTGGGGGCGCACTTGAAGGAAGTGGTAATGCCGAACGTCGTCACCCGCGCGGACGATCTTCCATGTGCGGCCACGGTCCAGACTTCTGAACACGCGCGCCGACGCGAGATTTTCTCGCGAAAGCCCCGGCTCCTCGAAAGGATACTCCGCATACATGATCGTGCTTGCGGACACATCGACGGAGCGGTTGCTGTGCCATGGCGAGCCTTCGAGAACGCATTCGCTCAATATCTTCCCGGTGGCCGCATCCGCCACGATGTTGGTCACCATCCGATCGTGGGTGGTTTGTTCGAACACGGTGGTTTGAAGCAGCACTTCGTCATTGCCGATCCATTTCGCGTGATGGACCCGCCGCCCTCTTTGGCCCTTCAGGGCAAAGTGCTTCCAGCTCGCGCCAAGATCGCGCGAGATGGCAAAGCCGCCGATCGTGGTAAGCAGCACGATGTCGGTCGCAGCCCCGTTCGCCGCAACGACGTGATCGGAAAAGTCGAACGAGCGAACGCCGGGAAGGGACGGCACGCCGAGTTCGATCGTCACCTTTCGCGCGGCGTAGCCCGCGGGCAGGTCTATGCGATAAGACCGGAAATACTTGGCCGCCTGCTTGTTTGTCAGGCGTTGCGACAGACCGGCGCTGCGCGCTGCCGAAAGCGCAGCCTCAGCCAATGCGTCGGGCATTTGCTCGACGATGTTTCTGACGGCAACTTTGATGTTGCTCGGCTGCTTGTTTGAAGGTGCAAATCTGCCCATAAACCCGAACGCCTTTTTGGCGGATGTAATCGCGATTTCCTTAGCCGCTTCCGGGTCGGTCGGACAAGGCGAGCATCTTGCATGTCGAATCTCGGACTTGTACATTGAAAACAGCAACTGCGTGAGCAGCCCGAGATCTCGAGATTGCGTTGATCCCTTACTTCATCAATGAGCGGCTCGTCTCCGCAGCGAGGCGCCCGGATGCGCTCATCCTCCATCCCCATGCCCAGCGTACCGGCGGGAACACGATTCGCCGTCATGTCCTGACAGCGGTTTTCGGCGAAGACAAAATCTACAACGCGTTCAACGTACCCGATGCGAAGCCCTGGGAGAATCTGAAGGATAGTGACGTGGAAGGTTTTTCCGCCGTCACAGGTCACTTCAATTTCACTCCCATCAAACTTAATCGCGTATGTCTGCCGATCGCAGTCTTGCGGCACCCCGTCTATCGGGCCGCGTCGCTGTACAGTTTCGTCAAGAGGAAGAGCGGGCATCGGCTGCACGCTTTGGCGAACCAGCACACGCTGGAGGATTTTTACCCGAAGGCCTCCGCCATCGCGCCCCGCTACTTGCAGAACGTGCAATGCATGCGCATCTGCGATGTCGCGCGCGCCAGCGTTGCAGCCGCCTATCTGCAGGACAGATATCTTGCTGTTGGCTTCACCGAAAACATCGGTGAATTCGCGAACGCGTTGGGCGCTCGCCTCGGGTGGCCCCATCTCGACATCAAGGAGAAGGGCGCGGACAGCGCGCATTACGAACCGCTGATATCCCCCGCGTTTCGCGAGATGGTTCTTTCGGACAATGCGGAAGATATGAAGCTCTTCGACATCGTTCGCGCCGGGCCGCCATTCGCGACATATGCCGCGGCCATCGCCGCCAATGTTGCCACGTTGACGGCAAAGAAACTCCGCCGCACCGCCCGCGGTGTCGTGCGCCGGATGCGCAAGCAATAGCCGAACTTCGGCGACGAGATCTGGACTGTTTCGCAAGCGCCTTTAGAGGGCTGGAGGAATGCAACGCATCGCGTTTCCGCATTGCCATAGCGCGATAGCCAAAAGCGCGCTCTCCGCTGATCGACACGATCCAGTGGCATCGCGGCCTGAAGGAGAAGCCCACCTACATTGCGCCGAGCCTGGACGTGACGGTGTGGTTTCACGAACGGCCGGGCAGGGCGGACTGCTCCTGGTCACGCCCGCGCCGACATCCACGGCAACGTGCAGGAGCCAAGACGGCCCACTGCTCGCGCGGCGTTGGGAGCAACCTGCTGCATGTGGCGGAGTGAGGTAAACGACTATGGTGCCTGAAAGGGGTTGAGATGCTCGACCAAACTAGATCTATCGTAGAAACTTTTTTCGCTCGTATCGAGCCGATGAAGGATGTCTACAAGCAGGATTCTTTCGCATACTTTGCGGTTAAGAAAGAAAACAGATTTTTCCTGGTTCAGGGTACACTTTTCCTGAATGTGAAAGAGCCTTCGATTCCGATAGATTCATTTGTTTCAGAGAATGTACGGGCCGGACATTTCTACTTAAGCGAAACGGGCATTACCCGCGAAGTATTAGTAGAACGGTTGTTATCTGGACAAATCGAAACACCTAACGGTCCTCTCGAATTTGCCAGTTCTATCTCTGGATATGGCGCCGCATTTCAACCGTTTCATGAGCTGGGCCTGAGCACGCAAAGTAGGATTACCCATCTGACAATTTTTGGGGAACAGTCCTTTCATCACCTAGGCAACACGGCCGAGTTGGATTGGGAACTGCGCGCCTCGCCGACGCCTTATGATGGCCTTCGGGATCTACTAAATGAATACGAACCCGGCGTCCTTACCAACGTTAGCAAGGTAGAGCTAGCCGCTTTTAGTCCGGCGCTAATAGATCTTAGTTCTAGTGTCGAAGGTGAAAGAGCCACTCTAAACGTCAGTGTTGCGGCGAGCGCTGCGCGAGAATCTCTATCGGTCGGCATCCGTATTTTAGAGAAAGGAAAAATAGTCTCGCGACGTATAATAGATGCATCCCGGCTGACCTGGCAGTTTCATGATGCCTTTCACATCGGGACTCTCGACATCCCAGTTCCGAAAGCCGCAGTAGTTCACGCCATCGCAATATATAATGGAGTTGCTCAGCAGCATTATTATTTTGGCGATCCTAAGAGTTTCCAAAACCCAAGACGATCAATCTATGAAGCATTTGATCCGCAACTTGCGCTCATGACTGATATTTTTCTTAAAGCACAAGTGCAGAGGGAACAGCGCAATTTTGAAGCGATGGTAGGATGGTTGTTTTGGATGCTTGGGTTCGCACCGATTTCTATTGGTCAGACACCGCGTAGTTCTGATGCTCCTGACATAATCATGTGTACGCCGGAAGGTCATATCGCAGTTGTCGAGTGTACGGTCGGGCTCCTGAAAGAAGACCATAAACTGCCGACGCTGCACGATAGGACGCAAGCGGTTCTTAGGAAGCTAAGCGAGTCCAATTGGAACGCAATCCGCGTATTGCCAATTATCGTTACAGCCAAATCGATTGAGGACATCCGGCCAGAACTGCAAAGTGCGAAAAGCCAAGGGGCCTATGTTATCGCGCGAGAAGCATTGGTCTCGCTGGTGCAGAGAACGTTGCTTCCAATGGGGGCGGATCAGTTCTACTCAGATGCCGAGGTGGAAGTCTCAGCAAAGAACGAGCAGAGAGGCTTATAGAAAGCTTTTGGTGCCAGCGTTAACGAAGCCGATAAGGCGGTCCTATCCGGGTGCGGCTTCCGCCGGTTTGATCGTCGCGAACGAGCGAACGAATACTAGGGCGGCATTCCCGATCCCCTATGAGCTTGGGATGGAAGGCTGTCGGGAATGTCTGGCGCTGCTGGAGCAGGTAATGCCCGGCAGATACGCGCAAGGTTTTGAAGACCGTGCTGGGTCGCCGCAAAACTTGAATTCAAATGCATCGCGCGTTCCGCGGACGCAAGATCTGGATTCTCCGGCGGAATCTCAGACCCCAAAAACTTGACTTCAATTCCGAAGCCCGCACCAGCCGAGGGTGGCGCGCCGTCCTGGCAGTCTCACGAACAGCCAAAATATTTCTTCCTATATCTCTTGCCATAGTCCTATCTGTTCTTTATATGTTCTACCGGGTAATGGCCGGGAGATAAACAAGCCGTGAAGCTCTAATCATCGCAAGAGACAGACAGGTAAGGGGGCCACTTGCGGCACCCCGCGCGGCCGCCGGTTTTCGGCGCTGGATAACAGCTCGGACGAGAACAGCGTTATTCCGGATTGGCGGCTCGCACGAAAACCGGGGAGGTTGGAGCGAAGGCGCTCACTGGTTGGCCTGAAAGACGGCCATCCTAGGGCCTGCTGCGTAGCTGGACACCGAAAGGCCTCATGGGGCGCGCCCGCGAAAGCGGCGCGGTACTCTATGGGGCTTTTCTTTTTTGGGCTGCGAAGACGGGCCTGTCACCCGAAGCCTCCCTGCGCTCTTTTGAGCTTCGGGAGGTAAACTGCCCCAAAGGTGGCCTGCCACCCGAAGCTCCTGAGGAGCGTAGGGTGGTGCCCAGAAGAGGACTCGAACCTCCACGCCTCGCGGCGCTAGTACCTGAAACTAGTGCGTCTACCAATTCCGCCATCTGGGCCGACAGCTTTTGAGGGCGCGATGTTTAGGGGCGGGCAAAAGCGAAGTCAAACCATTCCCCGCCCGGCCATTTCGGCTGCGCTTTCCCGCCCGATGGGCGTATAGTCGGGCCAAGAAGAAAGGTTGCGGGTTCGCGACCGACGGCCAGGTTGACCGCCAGCCGCTTCCCCAACCGTGAAAGGTTCGGGAGGAAGCGACATGCCCAACACCATCCGCAATCCGATCGAGTGGAGCGGCGCGCAGATCGTCAGTGCCGGCCATGCCATCGCCACCGCGCGGCGCTCGCTCGATCATATGTCCGACACCGTCCATTCGCCCGCGCCCGCGGTGCGCAAGATCGCCATCGCCGATGTGCGGGAGTCTCTTGCGAAAGGCTTCGAAGATTTCGAGGCCTATCGCAGCGACGTCCTGTTCGTCGGCATCATCTATGCCGCCGTGGTGCTGGTGCTGGCGCGGCTCGCCTTCGGCGCCGATTTCATTCCGCTGGTGTTTCCGCTGGCATCGGGCTTCGCGATCATCGGTCCCTTCGCCGCCGTCGGTCTGTATGAAATGAGCCGCCGGCGCGAGCAGGGCGCCGAAGTATCGTGGTCCAACGCCTTCGACGTGTTCAAGGCGCCGGCCGTCGGCGGCATCTTCGCGCTGGGCGTGATGCTGGTGATGCTCTTTCTCGTCTGGCTCGCCGCCGCCTGGGGAATCTACGCGCTGACGCTCGGTCCCGCGGAGCCCACATCCATCAGCACCTTCGCGCATGACGTGTTTCTGACCGCAGCCGGCTGGACGATGATCGTTGCCGGTGTCGGCGTGGGCTTTCTCTTCGCCTTGCTCGCGATGGCGATCAGCGTGGTGTCGTTCCCCATGCTGATCGACCGCGATGTCGGCCTCGATACCGCCATCGCCACATCCGTCCGCGCGGTGAAGGAGAACCCGCTGCCGATGGCGGCGTGGGGGTTGATCGTGGCGGCGCTGCTGGTCGCCGGATCGATCCCATTCTTCATCGGTCTTGTCGCCGTCGTGCCGATACTGGGTCACGCGACCTGGCATCTCTATCGCCGCCTCGTCGCGCGCTAGCGGCTCCGGCAGGTCTGGTTGAAATGAAGCGGCAGGGCTTCTAGGGTCGATTCCGCACGCCCGAAGCCGATTTCATGAAGATCAAGCTCCACAAGAACGACCTGCCGGCCGGCCTCGATCTCGGCCCCATCGTCGCCATCGACAGCGAAACGCTGGGCCTCAATCCGGTCCGCGATCGGCTGTGTCTCGTGCAGCTGTCATCGGGCGACGGCACCGCGCACATGGTGCAGTTCACCGACGGCAAATACGATGCGCCCAATCTGAAGAAGCTGCTCACCGATCCCGCCGTCACCAAGCTGTTTCACTACGCCCGCTTCGATGTGGCGATGTTCCGCAAATATCTCGGCGTGATGACCACGCCGATCTACTGCACCAAGATCGCCTCCAAGCTCGTGCGCACCTACACCGACAAGCACGGTCTGAAGGACCTGGTGAAGGAGTTGCTCGGGACGGATCTCTCCAAGGAGCAGCAGAGCTCCGATTGGGGCGCGCCCGAGCTGTCGGAGAAGCAGCTCTCCTACGCGGCCAATGACGTGGCCTATCTCCACCGGCTCAAGGACGCGCTGGACGGTATGCTGGCCCGCGAGCACCGGACGGACCTCGCCCAGGCGTGCTTTGGCTTTCTGCCGACGCGCGCGGAACTCGATCTGGCGGGCTGGCCGGACACCGATATTTTCTCGCATTAACGTCTTGGTTTCACTGATTTAATGCTGTGCCGGGCCGCGGCTTGAAGGCCCTTCCGCCAGCCCCCATAATTTGCTCTACGTCTTGGCACGAATTTCGCGTTCTGGCGGCGCCTCAGGCGCTCGCTCAAGCGCGGTAGCCGGCGGATCAGGGGCGCAGGCGTAACCGTACGGATAGGACCATTGATGCGTTCCGCGAACCGCCTTTCGGCCGTAACTTCCCTTCCGCGCAATCCGCGCGAGCGGAACAAGGACGCCACCGCCGCAAAGCGCGTGTTCGACTACGCGATCGACGCCATCCGAGACATGGAGCGGTCTCTGAACGGCGATTTCGGCCGGGCGGTGGATGTTCTCTATCGCGTGAAAGGCCGTGTTGTGGTCAGCGGCATGGGCAAGAGTGGCCATATCGCGCGCAAGATCGCCGCCACGCTTTCCTCGACCGGAACCCCCTCGCAGTTCATCCATCCTGGTGAAGCCAGTCATGGCGATCTGGGCGCACTCACGCGCGATGACGCACTGCTGATGCTCTCTTATCGCGGCGAAACCGCCGAACTGGGCGATATCATCACCTATGCGAAGCGCTTTCGTATTCCGCTGATCGGCATGGCCGGCAATCCGGAATCGACCTTGCTGCGCGCCTCCGACGTGGCGCTTGTGTTGCCGAAAGCGCGCGAAGCCTGCCCGATGGGCATGGCCCCAACGACATCCACAACCCTCATGCTGGTGCTGGGCGATGCACTCGCGGTGGCACTGATGGAGCGCCGAGGCTTTTCGCCGGACCAGTATCGCGACTTTCATCCGGGCGGATCATTGGGACGCATGCTCGTGCGCGTTAGCGACATCATGCACAAAGGAAGCGAGATTCCGCTTATCAAGCCCGATGCATCCATGCGCGAAGTCATCGCGAAAATGGCTTCGGCGTTCGGCTTTGCCGGTGTTGCCGGCGTTGTGGACGCGAAGGGCAATCTTACCGGAATCATCACCGATGGCGATGTACGCCGCCATCTCGAACGGGATCTCCTGGATCGCAAGGCGAAGGAAGTGATGACGGCCAATCCCAAGACGATTGGCGCAGACCTGCTCGCGGCGGAGGCGTTGGCCTTCATGAACTCCGTCCAGGTGACCAGCCTCTTCGTGCTCGATACAGAATCAAAGTCTAAGAAACCTGTAGGTCTCCTTACGGTTCACGACTGCCTGCGCGCAGGAATACAGTGATGAAAGAACGGCGTGCCGGATCTGGCGCCGTTGCCGAACCCCTCGGCAATTCCAAACCGCCGCGCGGCCGGTTCGAATTCACCGCGCGCTCGCGCGCAACGATCCATGACGCCGAGCGATACGCGCGTTTCGTGAACATCATGCGGCGCGGCTTGCTTCTCGCCGGCCTGCTTCTGATCGGACTGGTGGTCGGCTATTCACTGCTCCCCCGCCAATCCCAGCGCATGGCAATGACGTTTGAAAAAATGGGGATCGTCTCCGGCGATCTCTCGATGACGAAGCCAAAGCTCCATAGCGTGGACAGCGAGGGAAACCCTTTCACCGTAACGGCCGATAAAGCCATCCAGAACCCGAAGAACCTCAGGCAAGCGACTCTCGTCAACGTTCAGGCGGATCTGAGCTTGAAAGGTGGGCAGTGGATGAGCGCTACGGCGCCCAAGGGACTGCTGGACGCCGAGGCGCGCCAGCTCGAATTGCGTGGTGCGATCGCGGTGTTTACCGATGAGGGCTATGAGTTGCACACCGATCTCGCGCATTTCGACCTGGCGAAAGGCGTCGTAACCGGATCGCACAAGGTGAACGGACAGGGTCCCGCAGGGACTTTCGTCGCCGATCGTTTCCGCATCGAACGCCTGATGGACCCTTGCGAACATTCAAAGAAATCTGGTGGCGCTCGGAAGTCGAAGGCACGCATCGGCGTTGTTTGTCCGTCCGGGCCGTCAGATGCGTCGGCGCCCAGAAGCAAGCCAACGATCTATTTGATCGGAAATGTGCACATGAAAATCTATCCGGGAGCGATGAAGAAAAAATCATGATGCGGCGAATTGGGTTTTTTCTGGCGGGATGCACTTTGTGGGTGTCAGCCGTAGCGCTTGCCCAAACTGGGGGCATCGATATGGGCAAGCATGACTCTTCCGCTCCCATCAACGTCTCTGCAGATCAATTTGTGGGGGACTTGAACAGCAAGGTCGGAACCTACATTGGCAACGTTATCATCGTTCAAGGAGACTTCCGGCTTCGCGCCGACAAGGTGAGCGTGCATGAGGCAGACGGCAAGCCGAGCTTTATTGATGGCGCCGGAAATGTGTTGTTCACATCTACATCCGGCAATGCCTCCGGCGATACCGGCGTCTATAATCTCACCAGCAAGAGCATCACGCTTGATGGCAAAGTCGTTCTGACGAAAGAAAAAAACGTCATGCGCGGCTCCCATTTGGTCATGAACCTTGAGACCGGAAAGGCCCAGCTCACTGCCAAGGGCGTGTCCGGAGGCCGGGTGCAGGGGGTTTTTACGCCGCCGCCAAAGGGGGCGCCCAAGACCGCTCCGAAATCGCAAACGGACGGTAAATAGGCGGCGAAATAGCCTTCACAGTTCCTTAAATTCCGAAAGGCACAGTTCTTGCCATGACTATCCAATCCGGTTCCGAATCCCAGCATCCCCGGCGCGACGGCGACAAATCCGTCCGCGTGGTTGAAGGCTCGGGCGGATTGGTCGTCACCAAGATTGGAAAGAGTTTCAAAAAACGGCCGGTCGTGCGTGCCGTGAGCCTTACACTTCGCCGCGGAGAGGTGGTTGGACTGCTAGGGCCGAACGGCGCAGGCAAGACGACCACCTTCTATATGATCACAGGGCTGATCCCTGCGGACTACGGAACGATCGAACTTGATGGGCACGACGTCACTGCGATGCCCATGTATCGCCGCGCGCGGATGGGCATAGGTTATCTTCCGCAGGAAGCGTCGATCTTCCGCGGCCTCTCCACGGAAGAGAACATCCGTGCGACGGCCGAGCTTGTGGAGAGTGATCCGTCGCGGCTGGAAGCGATGGTCGAAGAGCTTATGGCGGAGTTCGGCGTGACCCATGTTCGCGACACGCCGGCAATCGCGCTGTCGGGCGGCGAGCGCCGCCGTGTCGAGATCGCGCGCTGCCTCGCGACGCACCCGTCCTATATCTTGCTGGACGAGCCGCTGGCCGGCATCGATCCCATCGCGGTGAACGATATTCGCGACCTGGTGTGCCATCTGAAAGATCGCGGCATTGGAGTCCTGATCACCGACCATAATGTGCGCGATGCGCTCGACATCATCGACCGCGCTTACATCATACATGAAGGCCAGGTTTTGAGAGAAGGCACGCCCCAGGAGATCGTGGGCGACCGTGAAGTGCGCCGTATATATCTCGGCGAAAGATTCTCGCTTTAGCGAAGTCGTTTAGGGGCAGCGTATGGCGTTAGCACAGCGATTGGAGATGAGGCAGGGCCAGTCCCTGGTCATGACTCCGCAGCTGCAGCAAGCCATCAAGCTGCTCCAGCTTTCCAATCTCGAGCTCGCGACCTTTGTGGAGCAGGAGCTGGAAAAGAACCCCCTTCTCGAAAAAGACGAACGGGACCATGCACCTGCCGAAGAGCCTGCTGCCGAGGGCGTAACGCAAGGCAATGAGACACTTGATGCCGGTTTGGCGCGAGAAGATTTCTCCAGGTCGCAAGACATGGATGCTGCCCATGAAGATCTGCACGCCGAGGATTTCGGTTCCGATCGGTCACAGCCGCAACAATCAGCCTCGGACTGGTCCAATCTCCGCGCTTCCGGCGCCCCCATTGGCGAAGACGGCGAAAATGCCATCGAACGGACGTTGTCTCACGATTTAACATTGCGCGATCATCTTACAGAGCAACTTTCCATTGCTGCGCTAGATGGTGCCCATAGGCTGATCGGCGCTGCCCTGATCGATTCCATAGACGAGGCGGGCTATTGCCGTGCCGATCTCGACGAACTGGCTCTACGCCTCGCGGTGAAGCGCCAAGAAGTCGAAGACGTGCTCACGGTCGTGCAGGGGTTTGAACCGACAGGCGTCGGTGCGCGCGATCTTTCGGAATGCTTGTCTCTGCAGCTGAAGGAGCAGGGCAGGCTTGATCCTGTCATGCAAGCCTTTGTGGCCAACTTGGAGCTCGTTGCGAAAAGAGATATCTCACGGCTTTGCGATCTTTGCGGATGCGACGCGGAAGACGTCGCTGACATGCTCTCGGAAATTCGAGGCCTTACGCCAAAGCCAGGTCTTGCATTCGGCTCGGAGCCTGTTCAACCAGTCGTGCCGGACGTGTTTGTTCGCGAAAGCGCGGATGGAGGGTGGCACGTCGAGTTGAACTCGGAGACTTTGCCGCGGTTGCTTGTCAATTCTCGATATTACGCGAAAGTATCCGGCTCGGCTCGCGACAAGGATTCAAAGAATTATCTGACCGATTGCCTGAACAACGCCAACTGGCTGGTGAAGAGCCTGGATCAGCGTGCGCGCACAATCATGAAAGTCGCGAGCGAAATCGTTCGCCAGCAGGATGGGTTCCTAACCTACGGGGTGCGCCATTTGCGGCCGCTCAACTTGCGGACGATCGCCGACGCCATTTCGATGCACGAGTCCACCGTGAGCCGTGTTACATCGAACAAATACATTGCGACGCCGCGCGGTCTTTTCGAGTTAAAATATTTCTTCACGGCGTCGATCCAGGCGGTGAACGGCGCCGAAGCGCACTCGGCAGAAGCGGTGCGAGACCGCATCCGCGAAATGATAGACAATGAAGCGTCGGAAGTGCTCTCGGATGACCGCATTGTCGCGCTCTTGACGGCCGATGGGGTCAATATCGCGCGCCGCACGGTCGCGAAATATCGTGAGGCGATGCGGATTCCTTCCTCCGTAGAGCGCCGGCGAATGAAGACTTCTGAACTTGAAGGGGCAGTTGCTCGCTGATTTCCGGGCGTTTCGAAGAGCGTTGACTTTGGGTGGAGGGGGGCCTAAACACCCGCCGCCTTTTCGACGGAAGCCACGGCGGGGCGGGGAATTTTCCGCGCAACCGAACCTCAGATTGGTGCGTTGACGAACCATGAACGTGCGGGTGTCTGGCAAGCAAATCGAAATTGGTGCGGCGCTTCCCGAGAAAGTGCGCGCGGAGCTTGAAACAGCTGCCGCGAAGCACTTCGACGGAGGGGCGGAAGCAAATGTCGTCTTCTCTCACGAGGGTCCGATGTTCCGCGCTGATGGCGCGATACACTTGGATTCGGGGCCAGTCATGAAAGCGGAAGGTACCGGCAAAGACGCCTACCTCGCGTTCTCAGCCATGCTGGAGCATCTGGAAAAACAGCTTCGTCGTTACAAGCGGCGCTTGAAGAATCACCATTAAAGGCGGATTACGCTTCCAACCGATTCCGCTGATTGTCGCGTTCAGAAGGGTACCATGGAAATCACCGATTTGCTCGCGCCAGAGGCCGTTATTCCGTCTTTGAGATCTCAGGGAAAGAAGCAGTTGCTTCAAGAGTTGTCTGAACGGATTGCGCCTATCTGCGATATTCCGGAGCGGCGCATTTTCGAGACGCTTATCGAACGCGAGCGGCTGGGTTCCACCGGGATGGGGCAGGGCATTGCTATTCCGCATGGCAGATTGTCGGGTCTCAAGAAGATCGTTGGGATGTTTGCCCGGCTCGAGACCGCCATCGCTTACGACGCTGTCGACAACCAACCGGTCGATCTTGTCTTTTTGCTGCTGGCCCCCGAGGGCGCCGGCGCGGACCATTTGAAGGCGCTTGCGAGGGTTTCGCGGCTGCTGCGCAACCAGCAGACATGCGAGAAGCTCCGTGCGGCGAAGGATCCTGAAGTCCTCTACGCTCTGCTAACGGAAAAAGCAGGCGGAGGGACAAGTTCACAAGCGGCCTAGTCGCTCCAACGTCCAGACGCGAAAAGGGCCGGAGGTCTTCCGGCCCTTTTTTTGTTGCCTATTCCACTTAGTGAACACTCACCGGAGTCAACTCATTCTGAATGGCCGCTCCATATGCAGTGTCCCACGAGTCGGTGTAGCCCAGCACTGTGCCGTCCACCGCGTGCAGCACGTATAATTTCAACGTCGCGGGGAGCTTAATACCCTCGGGCATGATTCCGAGGCGCGTCGCCTCTTCGATCCCGGTGGGCTTGATGTAAGCGATGCGGGTATCGACCATATCGGTGTTAAAAATCTGATTTTTCTGAGTCATGGTAGGCTTCCTTTCCGCCCTCACGCTTTGCCTTGTGAACGGCTTCTGATCTCGATTGTTTTCACCGACGTCTCGATACGAGGCCTGGCAAGATCAATTGCCAACAATCCATTGTCCAAATCCGCACCTGTGACTTCCATTCCATCCGCAAGCACGAAAGTCCGCTGGAACTGCCGCGCCGCGATGCCACGATGAAGAAACGTGCGATCCCCGGATTCGTTCTGTTTGCCTCGGATCACCAGCTGATTGTCGGCAACCGTGACATTAAGGTCGTCGCTCGAGAAACCGGCGACAGCCAGAACAATGCGAAGCTGGTCTTCGCCTGTGTGCTCGATATTGTACGGCGGGTAGGCATCCGCAGTGCTTTTGGCGGCGCGTTCCAACAACCGCTCAAGATTTTCGAAGCCCAACAGAAAAGGGCTACTGAAAGCAGGATTTCTGTTCATTTTCAAAGCCCTCCTCGAGCGGCCTTGTTCAATTCCCGCGGCCCCGAAGGCGCCGCCATCTGATAAGGATATGGTGTCTGCCACCTCTCTGATCAAGCGTGCCCTTTCCGTTCCCGTTCACAAAGAAATTATGGCTACTCAAGGAACAAAACGCCGGATAAATCGAGGCGACCCGTACAGCACGCAAGTGAACATGAACATTTGGCTAGATGACGCGCGGGCGGGCAACGAGACCGTCAGGCATTTTTCAAATCCACATTTCATCGTGGAAGCCAGAACGGTCGATCAACTCCAAGACGCATTTGCGGTCTTAGAGAATGCAAGGCGCTCCGGTTATCACCTGGCCGGGCACTGCGCCTACGAGCTGGGTTATGCGCTGGAGCCCCGGTTGAAGAGCGCTGAATCGCGGGAATACGATTTCCCTTTGCTTCGGTTTGGCGCATTTAGCCGCTTTGAAATGCACACAAGTACGGCTGCGCTTCGGGCGCTCCAGGCGAACACCAAGGGCCGATGCTACACCAGCCCGTTGAGGCATGATTGGAAAGCGGGAGTGTATGGCCAGAAATTCGAGCTTGTTAAACGCTTAATTGCGGCCGGCGATATCTATCAGGCGAATTTAAGCTTTCGCTCAGCATTCCAGGCCGTTGGCGACCCAATGGCGCTCTATCTTCAACTGCGTGATCACTCAAAGGCCGCACATGGCGCGTTTCTGTTGAGTGGCGATCAATACATTCTCAGTCTGTCTCCGGAGCTTTTCTTTTCCATCAACAGCACGGGGGATGTTGTTGCCAAGCCCATGAAGGGAACGCGCCCGCGGGCAGCCGAGGCTGTTGCCGACGATCTGCTTAAACGCGAGTTGCGAGATAGCGCAAAGGACAGGGCCGAAAATCTAATGATTGTCGATCTGTTGCGCAACGACCTCGGCCGGATTGCGCGCCTAGGAAGCGTGCGCGCTGAAGAGCTGTTCGTCGTTGAGACTTACCCGACGGTTCATCAGATGGTTTCTACCGTGCGGGCGACCTTAAAATCCGAAATCGCTATTCGGGACATGCTAATCGCGCTGTTTCCCTGCGGATCGGTCACTGGCGCGCCCAAGATTCGGGCCATGCAAATCATCCGCGAACTCGAAACCACTGAGCGGGGCGCTTACTGTGGCGCTATAGGCTATCTTTCGCCAGACGGTTCGGCAGAATTCAACGTGGCCATTCGAACCCTCACAATCTCCAGTGGAAAAGGCCAGTTAGGCATCGGTGGAGCGATCGTACATGACTCGCTGATGCGCTCCGAATATGAGGAGTGTCTGCTCAAAGCGAGATACTACGAACAGGCTCGCCGGCCGATTGAGCTGATAGAGACGCTTCGCTTCTCTCCGCAGAGGGGCTTCGACCGGGTGCATCGCCATCTTTCGCGGATGCAATTGTCGGCTAAGGCATTTGGGATCGAGTTTGACTCGGTCGCTGCTGCGGTAGCGCTCGAAAATTCCGTCGCCGACACGACAGGCGACCAAAGGGTGCGGCTTGCGCTGCTTGAAAACGGCGAATTCTCATGTACGAGCAGTCCAATACCGGAGGCGGCGCCCGCGCTATGGCGATATCGTTTCTCTTCCGTCACGATGTCGAGCAAGGATGCTCTTCTGCGTCACAAGACGAATTGGAGAGACGTCTATGAGGCGGAACTCTCGCGTCTTGGCAGCGACGAAGTTCTGTTCATGAACGAGCACGGTCGCGTGACGGAGGGCAGTCGCACAAACATCTTCGTTCGTCGCAATGGCCGATTGGTGACGCCCAGAGTAGGCGAAGGGCTTCTTGGCGGCTGTCTGCGACAGGAGATGCTTGAAAGCAATGCGTGCGCGGAGGGCGAGGTGTATCCGGAAGACTTGGCGGCCGCAGATGAAATATTTCTGGGAAACTCGCTTAGAGGGCTTATCAGGGCTCTTCCTGCCAAGCCCTAGGCCGCGAGGTTTTCTTCTTCATAGCGCGGAAAAGTGAGCGTCACTGTCGTTCCCTCTCCCTCAACGCTTTCGATGCGGAATTTTCCCTGATGCATTTCCGTGAGGGCACGCACGAGTGCGAGCCCCAGCCCTGTCCCCGTTTGCGTGGTGCCGGCAGTGTTGCGGACTTGAACGAACGGATTGCCCAATCTGTAGATCTGCTCGGCCGGAATGCCGATGCCTGTATCGCGCACTGACAAGACAACGCGATTTTCGGCATATCGCACCTCAGCCGTGACCTGTCCGTATTCCGGCGTAAACTTCACGGCGTTTGAAAGCAGATTGAGCAATATCTGCTTCATTGCGCGTCGATCGGCAGACACAATCGCGGTCGACGCCCTGCAACTGCATTCAAGAGCAATGCTGCCGGCGGTGGCTTGCTCCTGCATCAGCTTTACCGTTTCGCGAACGAGATCCGCCAAATCCAGCCTCTCTCGATGCAGCTCCTGCTTTCCAGCCTCGATCTTGGACATATCGAGAATGTCGTTGATCAGGTCGAGCAAATGCTTTCCCGCACCGCGGATCAAGCCCGTATACTCAAGGTATCGCTTGTCACCGAGTGGACCAAAGAGCTCGGCGTGCATCATCTCGGAAAAGCCAATCACGGCATTGAGCGGCGTTCGCAATTCGTGGCTCATGTTCGCGAGGAACATCGATTTGGAGCGACTCGCTTTTTCCGCCGCGTCCTTCGCTACGAGCGCTTCTTCACGCGAATTCTCAGCGCGAGCAATCGCCGATGCGAGCCATTGCTCGAGCCGGCGCCGCTCTTCCAGCGCGGCACCCACCAGCGCGACAGAAAATCCGACAACGGCAACAAATATCTGCACGATTGTCACCTGTTCGCGCAGCGTGTGGGGTTTGAGCGCTCCTGCCGAACTACCGAGCAGGATGGGTGCCACCATATAGATCGCAACGATCAGCAGGCCGATCGAACCGCCCGCAAATCCCCTTTTGAATGTGAGTAGCAATACGCAGGGAAAGAAGAGGAAGGCGGTGGGATAATCTTGGACATAGTTCAGAACTGCAACGCTCAAAAGCAGGCCTATGAGTGCAACGCTTTCAAGGCGCTCCTCTTTCGAAAACATCGTGCGCAGCGCGGTCGGCTTAACGGTAAGCAGCGGAGGCACAAGCATGATGAGGCCGAGAGCATCACCGCCAAACCATGTCCAGACCGAAACCCAGAAGTGGCCGGTTCCGATCGTCTCGAAATAGGCTGACGCGAGCAGTCCGGCGATGAGCGGTGCTGGTCCGGCTGCCAGGATGTAAAATGGGATGAGGGATTGTGTCCGTGTGAAATCCCGATCGAACCGAAAATATCGCATGGGGTAGGCGACGATCAGGACTTCGAAGAGATTGATGAGCGGTGTCACGATTGCGCTCGAGATCGGGTCTCCGATCGTCAGATCTGCGATGAAGTTTCCAATAAAGCCCGCCGCCAATATCGACGGCCAATGGCGGCGAGCATGAGTCAGGAGCGGCGCGAGAATGAACGCGTTGCCTAGCCAAATGCCCGCGATGCGCTCGCCATTCCATGCCAGCGCCAAGCAAAGAACCGCAGAGGCGTAAACCAGCAGGGCGACGAGAGCCAGCGCCGCCTTTGATGGCCGATTTGCAGACAGAAATCCGCTATGGACCGCACTGACCGTCATGGCTTCAGAGCTGGACCGCTCGCCCGTGTTCGCTACCGGAGCATGTTATGCGGCGGTGCAATAACGGCCCGTTAATTGACGAAAATGCAAAGAAAAAGCGCCCGGCGTGACCGAGCGCTTTTCCATGTCAATACAAGGTGAACGAAAGATTACTCCTCGTCTTCGTCCTTCTTGCCCGTGCGCTTTTTGAGCGCGGCACCCAGGATGTCGCCCAGCGAGGCACCGGAGTCGGACGAGCCGTATTGTGCGACGGCTTCCTTCTCTTCGCTGATCTCCCGCGCCTTGATGGAGAGCGAAACGCGACGGCTGGCCTTGTCGATTTGAGTGACCATCGCATCGACCTTGTTGCCGACCTGGAAGCGCTCCGGACGTTGGTCGTTGCGGTCGCGGGCGAGGTCTGCGCGGCGGATGAACGCTTTCACGCCATCGGCCAAGCTGACTTCGATGCCGCCATCGTTCACTTCCGTGACCGTAACGGTGACGACCTGGTTCTTGCGCAGCGCGCCGCCGTCGGCGCCGGCGGTTTCCATCGGGTCTTTCTCAAGCTGCTTGATGCCGAGGCTGACGCGTTCCTTTTCTGCGTCGACGTCCAGCACCTTCGCTTTGACCATCTGTCCCTTCTCGTAGGACTTGACGGCTTCGTCGCCCGATTGATCCCAGGAGAGATCGGACAGGTGCACCATGCCGTCGATGTCGTTGTCGAGGCCAACGAACAGACCGAACTCGGTGATCGATTTGACTTCGCCTTCGATTGTCGAGCCGACCGGATGGTTGCTCGAGAACGCGTCCCAGGGATTGTCCTGCGTTTGCTTGAGGCCCAGCGAGATGCGGCGCTTGTTGGAATCGACTTCCAGCACCTGCACATCGACATCAGTGCCCGGCGTGACGATCTTGGACGGGGCGACGTTCTTCTTGACCCACGACATTTCGGAAACGTGGACGAGACCTTCCACGCCCGGCTCCAGCTCAACGAAGGCGCCGTAGTCGGTGACGTTGGTGACTTTGCCCTGGAACTTCGCGCCGACCGGGTATTTGGCGGCGACACCTTCCCACGGGTCGGTCTGCAGCTGCTTCATGCCAAGGCTGATGCGTTGCGTGTCTGGATTGATCTTGATGATCTGCACCTGGACCGTCTGGCCGACGTTGAGAACTTCTGTCGGATGGCTCACACGGCGCCATGCGATGTCGGTGACGTGCAACAGGCCATCCACGCCGCCCAGATCCACGAATGCGCCGTAGTCGGTGATGTTCTTCACCACGCCTTCAACGATCTGCTTTTCCTGCAGCGACGCGACCAGCGAGGAACGCTCCTCGGCGCGGCGCTCTTCCAGAACGGCGCGACGCGAGACAACGATGTTGCCGCGGCGGCGATCCATCTTGAGGATCTGGAACGGCTGAGCCTGGTTCATGATCGGACCGACATCGCGCATGGGGCGAACGTCCACCTGCGAACCCGGAAGGAACGCGACAGCGCCGTCGAGATCGACGGTGAAGCCGCCCTTCACGCGGCCGAAGATCACACCTTGCACGCGCGCCTGGTCGTTAAACGCCTTCTCGAGGCGGATCCAGCTTTCCTCGCGGCGCGCCTTGTCGCGCGACAGCACAGCTTCGCCCATCGCGTTCTCGACGCGCTCGAGATAGACCTCGACCTCATCGCCGACATTCACATTGGCCGGCTGGCCGGGCATCGAGAATTCCTTGAGCGCGACGCGGCCTTCGGTTTTCAGTCCGACATCGACCACGGCGAAGTCGTTTTCAACAGCGACGACCTTGCCTTTGATGACGTTGCCTTCCTGCGGCGACTGGTTGTCGAAGCTGGCTTCGAGCATGGCTTCGAAGTCTTCGCGGCTTGGGGTGGCGATGGATTCTGCTGCGGCGGAACGGGCCATTCGTATTCCTTCAAAAACATTTGTGCCGGCCGCGCATTTGCGGCGGTCTTCCCAAACGGGCGCGTGCCCGCAAGGCGGTTGGTTTTTTCGAGATATATTCGGGACCCGCTCGATATGGGCGCCGCCGGGTCTCCTTAACCCCTGGGGCGGGCCCTGAGCGCCTCGACCTTTGGTTGAACCAAGGCGAGGGCGGCCGCGAACGCGGCGTCTATACCCAAATGGCTGGTATCGAGCAAGGCCGCGTCAACGGCGGGTTTCTGCGGGGAAATCGCCCGGTTCGTATCCCGGGCATCGCGCTCCCGAATTTCCCTGAGGATCGTGGCTTCATCGGGAGCCGCGCCATAACCCTTCAATTCGAGCCAGCGCCTGTGCGCCCGCACCTCTGGAGCGGCGTCCACGAAGAGCTTGGCTGTCGCATCGGGGCAAACGACCGTCCCTATATCCCGTCCGTCGATCACCGCGCCAGGACCGCGTTTGGCGAAATTGCGCTGATAGGCCAGAAGAGCGGCCCGCACCGTGGGAAAAGCAGAAACGAGAGATGCCGTTTTCCCGACCTCTGCGGATCGGATGCGAAGATCACCGGCCATTGATGGGTCGATTGCCTGGGCTGCGCGCGCTGCATCACTTTCGCTGTTTGGATCACCACCCGCGTCGAGGACGCCAAGTGCCGTCAACCTGTAGAGCGAGCCTGAATCCAGATGATGGAAGCCAAAATGCGTCGCCAATTTTTTGGCAAGCGTGCCTTTGCCGGATGCCGCAGTGCCATCTACTGCGATGACAATGCTCATGCGTTCACGCGAAGAAAATCCGCGCCGAGATCGCGCATCAAATTCTCAAATTCCGGGAAGCTTGTTGCGATCATAGAGGTGTCATCCACCGTCACGCTTTCGTCCGAAGCCAGCCCCATGACAAGGAACGACATGGCAATGCGATGATCCATATGGGTAGTCACGCGCCCGCCGCCCGGAACTTTCCCGCCTTCGACAGTCATGTTGTCTGCAGCTTCGGTTACTCGGACACCGTTCGCTTTCAGCCCATTCACGATGGCGGACAAGCGGTCGCTTTCCTTCACGCGCAATTCGTCGAGGCCATGCATCGTGGTCCTGCCATCGGCAAAAGCGGCGGCCACAGCCAAGATCGGATACTCGTCGATCATCGCGGGCGCCCGTTCCGGGGGGACGTCCACGCCCTTCAGCGACGAGTATCTTGCGAGCAGATCGCCCACTTTCTCTCCGCCGCTTTCACGAACGTTCGCGATGCCGATATCCGCGCCCATTTCCTGCAACGTCAGCAAAAGACCGATGCGGCGCTCGTTGAGAAGGACGCCGGGGATAGAGACCTCAGATCCCGGCGTTATCAATGCGGCTACCAATGGAAAAGCTGCGGACGAAGGGTCGCGCGGCACGTCAACCGGGCAGGGCTTCAATTCGGCTTCACCCATCATGTAAATCGCTTCGCCTCGGGCCAGCGGCTCGACGGAGATATCCGCGCCGAATGCCTTCAGCATCTTTTCGGTATGATCTCGGGTCAGTGCGGATTGGGAAATGCGCGTACGGCCGGGCGCGTTGAGAGACGCAAGAAGCAGAGCGGATTTCACCTGCGCCGAAGCAACCTGCACATCGTAATCTATGCAGATCGGTCTGCTTGTTCCGTGAAGTTGAAGTGGCATGAGGCCGCCTTCCCGGGCGTCCCAGGTCGCGCCGAACTTCTCCAGCGGTTCCAGTACGCGTTTCATCGGTCGGGAGCGTAGCGACGCGTCGCCGGTAAAGGTCGCGGTGATCGGCGTCGTTGCCATCGCGCCCATGACAAGGCGTGACCCTGTGCCCGAATTGCCGAAATCCAGTTCTTCGGCCGGCGCGGCCCAGCCGCCGACACCCGTGCCCCAGACGCGCCACAATCCAGCATCCTCGCGTGTGACCGTTGCACCGAACTGGCGCATGACCTTGGCGGTATTGAGGACATCTTCGGCTTCCAGGAGACCCGAAATCCGCGTTTCTCCGACCGCGAGAGCCCCAAGAATGAGCGCGCGATGCGATATGGACTTGTCGCCGGGAACCTGCGCTGCGCCCCTTAGAGAGCCAGTTCGGCGGGCGGCCAGGGGGCGGGCAATTGGGGCGGTATTCATAGCGAAATTTCGGCCTTTGACAGGGGGACTGATAAGTGGCAAACGACCCGGCCTCCGAAACCGGACTGAACGCGGGAAGTATAACTTTGGTCAAGGCTGATCTGGGAATTAAGCGTGTGTGCCCCTCGTGTGCGGCACGATTCTACGATCTTCAGAAGCGCCCCATCGAGTGTCCGAAGTGCGAATTCAGCTTCGAGCCCGAGGCGCTCTACAAACAGCGCCGTCCGCGCACGCCTGAGCCTGCGGTTCCGGCCGCCGTCGTCGAACGTGATGAGGACGATGAGGACGAGAACGAAAACGAGAACGAAGACGCCGAGGAGTCTGAGGACGAGGAAGACACCGCGGATGAAGCGCCGCTGGTCGTTGCGTCCGATGACGACGAGGATGAGGACGAAGAGACCCCCGACACCGAGACCGAAGCTGAAGGCGCGGGAATGTCGGTTGTGGACGGCGACGATGCGGACATCGACATCGACGATGAGGATATCGGCGACGACGAGGAAGACGACGCCGGACTCCTTGACGAAGACGACGAAGACAGTGACGACGTCAGCGGCATCATTGACGCTGACATCGAGAAGGACGAGCGCTAAACATCCCGCGTCGGTCCCCAGACCGGCGCCAAGAGTGGGGCCATAGCTCAGCTGGGAGAGCGCCTGCATGGCATGCAGGAGGTCAGCGGTTCGATCCCGCTTGGCTCCACCAATTTCCGCTCGCGGCTTGCTATTCATCGCAATTTCGACAAGACAGGCGTTCACGCCGGAGTAAGGTCTTCCGGCATTCGTGCCATCTGAGGAACTGCCTTGCCCGCATTTTCCGATGCCCGGACAGTTCCATCGGGCTCCACGGTCGAAACCGATCTCGCAATTATTGGGGGCGGTCCTGCCGGCATCAGCCTCGCGCTAACTTTGGCGGGCAAACCCTTTCGCATTCTCATTCTGGAAAGCGGCGGTACTTCTTATGACGACAAGACGCAGTCTCTCTATGACGGTGTCGAGACGGGCGTTCGCTACACGCCGCTGAACGCAACGCGCCAGCGGCACCTTGGTGGCGGCACTAATCATTGGGGCGGCTGGTGCCGCCCCTTGGACAAGAGCGATTTCGAAAAGCGTTCATGGGTGCCGTATTCGGGATGGCCGTTCGGTCTCGAGGCTTTACAACCTTACTATCCGCGCGCGGCGGAATTGGTCGAAGCCGGACCGTTTGATTTTGCCGGCAACCCACAATGGCTCGACAAATACGGTGCGCCGCTGGCGCTCGGGCAGGGCGGCGTTTACACAAGCTGGTTCCAGTTCAGCAAAATGCGCGGTTCCGAGCTGCCGACAAATTTTGGCGAGCGCTACGCGGCGGACCTCAAACGGGTGCCGAACCTCACCGTTATGTTGCAAGCCAATGTGACCAACATTGCTTTGGCTCCTGATGGAAAGAGCGTGGAACACCTCGATGTGGCCACGCTCTCCGGTGGCAAGTTTGCCGTGAAGGCGAAATACGTCGTGCTGGGGACCGGTGGCATAGAGAACGCGCGTCTTCTTCTGGCATCGAACGGCGTGCAGAAGCACGGCATCGGCAACGACCATGATCTGGTCGGCCGGTTTTTCATGGACAACCCGATCCCGCGGCAGACCGCGAAGCTTGTCTCGTTCTCAGGCCCGATCGCGCCTTACTATCCCAGCAGTCAGCGCGGAGATGGCGCCGTTTTCCGCGCGACGCTCGCGGTGACCGAGGCGTTCAAGCGCGCCACGCACGTCATGGGCTCGCTTACAACCGTTGAAAACAAGGTTGAGCTGGATGATTTCGGCAAGGCCGTCGTCGCGACAACAGCTTCGGCACTCGGCGTCGATGCGAGCAACGCGCAAGCTTACGAACTGGGTTGCGGGATGGAACTGAAGCCCGATCCGGACCGCCGGTTGACGCTGACTGGCGAAAAGGATCCGTTGGGCATGCCGCGGCTCAAGCTCCATATGACGATCGGCGATGAGGATTTCGCGCGCTACAGGCAAACGATGAAGGAGCTTGGCCGGCAGCTTCTGGCCGCAAGATCGGGCATGATCCATCTGGATCGCTCATCGCGCGAAAGCTGGTTTGAGGTGATGGATTGGGGCAATGATCACGATGGCACCACGCGCATGCATGACAATCCGAAGCTGGGCGTGGTGGATGCCAATTTGAAAGTTCACGGCGTGTCGAACCTGTTCGTGGCGGGCAGTTCGACGTTTCCCACGAGCGGGGCATCCAATCCCACCATGAACCTAGTCGCGCTTACGCTTCGTCTGGCCGACCATGTGAAAGGGCTCTTCGCATGAGCGAGGATTGGAAAGCCACGGTGTCGCGGCGCCCGTTACTGGCGGCGCTGGGCACTATCCTGGGCGTCGGCGTTGTTGGTGGGGCGATCTATGAAGGCGGCCACGCTCTCTTTCACCGGCTTCCCAAAGGACCCTATGGGCACTTGCTTGCCGAGTTGGGAGATATGCCCAGCGCGACTCGGGTCGGTCGCGCCGTCTTGGCTGAGATGCCTGATTTTCGGGCAACAGCCGTGGCGGGCAACGTTCGGCGCGGGTTGGCTGGGCGGTCTTTGCCCGTCGTGTTGACCGAGGATGCGGTCGAGGGACGGATCGATGAGGTGCAAGCATGGGTCCTTCCCGTCACCTTGACCCAACTCTGCGGCCTGGCGGCGTCGCAATAAGGGACATCTTTCGTCCTGGTGTCCGCGCTTGCGGGATTTCAGCCACGTTTCTTGAAAAAAGCGCTTTGCGTTCAATTGGTTCGCTTGACTCCAATTGACGCCCCCCGGACCCCATGAGAGGGTTAATCTGCCGGTCAGGTCGAGTCCTGCCGGGGGAGGCCCGCGGGGGCAGGGGATGATCAAGTCTGAACTGGTTGCGCGATTGGCGCAGCGCTATCCGCACTTATATCACCGCGACGTCGAGCGGATCGTGACCACGATGCTCGACTCGATCACGAAAGCCCTTGCGGAAGGGCATCGCGTGGAACTGCGCGGCTTTGGTGCCTTCTCCGTGAAGGTGCGTCCGTCGCGCATGGGCCGCAATCCACGCACGGGCGAGCCGGTGGCTGTAGACGAAAAGCGGGCACCGTTTTTCCGCACCGGCAAGGAATTGCGCGAGCGGCTGAACACAAACGGTCACGCAACGGCGCCGTAGGAAACTGTAACGCCCTGTCACTTGCCCTCGTCATCTGCGCGCATTAAGACGCGCACTCGATGAGCGCTGAACGATTCACGAACCCCGTATTCGCCGCTCTCGACACGCCCGATCTTTCCCGCGCGCTCGAGATCGCAAAATCCATCCGTCCCCATGTCGGTGGTCTCAAAGTGGGGCTGGAGTTCATCACGGCACTGGGGCCGGATGCGGTTCGGCGGATTGTCGAAATCGGCGCGCCGGTTTTCGCCGACACGAAATTCCATGACATTCCCAATACCGTCGCAGGCGCTTCCAAAGCGATCGCATCGCTGGGCATCTCGGTCTTCAACATTCACGCTTCGGGCGGCGAGGCGATGATGCGTGCTGCGAAAGACGCGGCGGCATCCGTCAACCCGAATGTGAAGCTCATTGCTGTCACCGTCTTGACCAGTCTCGAAGACAGCGATCTGGATGCCGTGGGGCAGAAGAAGCCTGCGCGGGATCAGGTGCTTCGGCTTGCCGAGCTGGCAAAGAAATCCGGCCTCGACGGTGTGGTGTGCAGCGCCCATGAGATCGAGCCCATCCGCAAGGCGATCGGTCCGGACTTCATGCTCGTCGTGCCGGGTATACGCCCCGCGGGTGCGGACATTGCCGACCAGAAACGCGTGATGACTCCCGTCGACGCCCTCAAGAAGGGTGCGGACATCCTCGTGATCGGGCGGCCTATTGTCGGTGCACCAGACCCGGGTCAGGCGGCGCGCCAGATCGCTGTGTCTCTAGGTTAAATCGCGATACCCGTCTTACCCAGACAAAGAGCGCGGGCGTAATCAGCAGTTCGACGAACAGGGCCAGCGTCATGGTGATGTCCGGCCCTCCGACCACTGCCAGCGAATACAGCCGCGATATTCCTCCCACAAAGACGATCAAGGTCAGAGCGCCCATGCGGCCGGCGTGCCTTTCCACGTGCGGAACGATGGTCAATGCCTGTACGCCAATTCCCAGCAACAGGCCGGACAGATACCGCATATGACTGTCTGCCGAGACGCCGGCGGACACATCGAAGAACGACGGCCCGTTGAGCACGCCCGACAAGCCAGCGGTTATCGGAATCAAGGCAACCACCAGAAGCGCTGCCTGCAAGAAGCGTTTTTCCAAGAGCATGCGACCTATACGCAGGTCGGGCATGTTTGGCTCATCATTGCTCGCGCAATTTGATTGAAGGATAGTGGAAGCAACCGCGAAGGACCGCCATGCCGCCTTACAAGCTCTATGGATCTCCTGGCACCGCAAGCATGTGTGTCCACTGGATGCTGCTGGAATTGGGCGTGCCGCTCGAATTCGTTTCGCTCGATTTCGAGAAGGGTGACCAGAAAACGCCCGAATATCTGAAGGTCAATCCAACGGGCCACGTGCCGGCGCTCTTGATTGACGGCGTGGCCTATGGCGAAGCCGCGGCATTGCTGATGGTCCTCGCGGAGCGCCATCCCGATGCACAGCTAGCGCCGCCCGCCGGCGCGGCGGAGCGCGCGCTCTACCTGCAATGGATGTTCTATCTCGCCAACACGCTGATGCCGGCGTTCCGCCTCTGGTTCTACGCCGATGAAGGCGCCGGTCCCGAGAACGTCGAGGCGACGAAAGCGCAGTCGCGTACCCGTATTGAGAAAGTCTGGGAGCGGTTAAATGCGCTGCTCGGCGATGAACGCGCCTATGCCATGGGCGCGCATCTGACGACGGTCGATTTCCTGGCGGGGATGCTGGCGCGGTGGTCGCGCAACATGCCGAAGAGCGCTGCGGACTGGCCCCATCTGCGAGGCTACGTAGAGCGGCTGCGCGCATTACCCTCCTATCAGGAAACGCACAGGCGTGATGGCCTAACGGGCTGGATTTAGCCTGAAATTCCCTTTGCCTTGCTTTCGGCTGCCGCGACGGCGATAAGCGCCAGCCATGGCAATCCAGGTCAAAATCTGCGGCATAAACAGCGTGGAATCCGCCGACGCGGCGGTGCGCGCGGGCGCCGATTTGGCCGGACTGATGTTTCATCCCAAGAGTCCGCGCGGGCTTAACATGGAGCAGGCGCGGAGCCTTTCGGATCGCATGAAAGGCCGCGTGCGTCTGGTCGCGGTCATGGTCGAGCCCGATGACGCGACGATCAAGAGCGTGATCGCCAGCGCCCGGCCAGACTTCATCCAGTTGCATGGCAAGGAAAGCGCCACGCGCGTGAGCGAGATACGATCGCTCAGTGGGCTCTCTGTCATCAAGGTCCTGCCCGTTGCAGAAGCAAATGACTTCTCCGCTGCATCCCCGTATGAACCCGTCGCCGATATGCTCATGTTCGACGCCAAGGCGCCCGCGAATGCGACGCGCGAAGGTGGTCATGGCGCGGCGTTCGATTGGGCCCTGCTCAAAGGCCGGACATTCGCGCGGCCATGGCTGCTTGCCGGTGGGCTGAACGCCGAGAACGTCGCGCGCGCCATCGCGATCAGCGGCGCGCCCGGTGTTGATGTCTCATCAGGCGTCGAAACCGCACCGGGACAAAAGAGCCCGGATATGATCCGCGCCTTTATCGAGGGCGTACGCAACGCAAACCACGCGAGCGCGCAGACATGAATACGCTTCCCAATTCCCTTCGCAGCGGTCCCGACCCGCAAGGCCATTTCGGCGCTTATGGCGGACGCTTCGTTGCCGAAACGCTGATGCCGCTCGTTCTCGATCTGGAGAAGGCCTACGAAGAGGCGAAGAACGATCCGAAGTTTCAGGCCGAACTGAACGGCCTGCTGAAGGATTATGTCGGCCGCCCCAACCCGCTCTATTACGCCGAGCGGCTGACGCAGCATCTGGGCGGCGCGAAGATTTATCTGAAGCGCGAAGACCTCAACCACACCGGCGCGCACAAGATCAACAACTGCCTTGGCCAGATCCTGCTCGCGCTGCGCATGGGCAAGACGCGCATCATCGCGGAGACGGGCGCGGGCCAGCATGGCGTGGCGACGGCGACGGTGGCGGCGCGGTTCGGACTGCCCTGTATCGTCTATATGGGCGAGGTGGATATCGAGCGTCAGAAGCCGAACGTATTTCGGATGAACCTGCTCGGCGCAGAAGTGCGGGGCGTCTCATCAGGCTCGCGTACCCTGAAGGACGCAATGAACGAGGCGATCCGCGATTGGGTCGCCAATGTCCATGACACCTTCTACATCATCGGCTCTGCGGCGGGCATGCATCCCTATCCGATGATGGTGCGCGACTTTCAGTGCGTCATCGGCGACGAGATCAAGGCGCAGATGATGGCGGTTGAAAGCAAGCTGCCCGACCTGGTCGTGGCCTGCGTCGGCGGTGGATCGAATGCCATCGGTACCTTCCATCCATTCCTTGATGACAGCTCTGTCGAAATCCACGGCGTCGAGGCAGCGGGCGAGGGTGTGAATACGCATCGCCAAGCCGCGACGCTGACCAAGGGTACGCCGGGCGTTCTGCATGGCTCGCGCTCCTATCTGCTGCAGGACGATGACGGCCAGATTGAGGAAGCGCATTCCATCTCCGCCGGTCTCGATTATCCCGGCGTCGGGCCTGAGCATTCGTGGCTCAAGGATCAGGGCCGCGTGAAGTATTTCTCCGCCACCGACAAGGAAGCGATGGAGGCTTTCACCACGCTCTCCAAAGTCGAAGGGATCATTCCGGCGTTGGAGTCCGCGCACGCGCTGGCGCATGTCATGCGCATTGCGCCGACCATGCCGAAGGATGCGGCTATCGCCGTGACGCTTTCGGGACGTGGCGACAAGGATGTGTTCACGGCCGCCGCCGCGTTGGGTGTGAAGATATGAGCCGCATCGAAGCTCGCTTCGCAGAATTGAAAAAGCAGAACCGTGCAGCCTTCGTGCCGTTCATCACGGCGGGCGATCCGGATGCGGAGACATCTTTCGCAATTATGGAGAAGCTGCCCGCGATCGGCGCCGATCTGATCGAGCTGGGCGCGCCGTTCTCCGATCCGATGGCGGATGGCCCTGCGGTGCAGGCGGCTTCGCTGCGCGCGCTCAAGTCCGGCGCGACCATGCACAAGACGCTGGAGATGGTTCGCCGCTTCCGCAAAGGCGACAACAAGACGCCCATCATCCTGATGGGCTACTACAACCCGATCCATCACTACGGCACGGCGAAGTTCGCGCGCGATGCGGCGGCGGCCGGAGTCGACGGCCTCATCACGGTGGACCTGCCGCCGGAAGAAGATGAAGTGCTGCGGGTTCCGGCGAACGAGCATGGCATCGATGTCGTCAGGCTTCTGGCGCCCACCACCAACGACGCGCGCTTGAAGACCGTGCTCACCGGCGCCAGCGGGTTTCTCTATTACGTGTCCGTCGCGGGCGTGACGGGTACCAAGACGTTCGATGCTTCGGAGGTGGAGCAAGCGGTGAAGCGCATCCATGCCGGGAGCGCGTTGCCCTGCTGCGTGGGCTTCGGCATCAAGACCCCGGAACAGGCGGGGCAGATCGCGCGTATCGCTGACGGGGCGGTGGTCGGATCGGCCATCGTGTCCCGAATCGCGGAGCTTTCCGCAAATGGCGCGAAACAGGCGGAAGTGGTTAAAAATATTGCGGAATTCTGCAAGTCCCTCGCCGATTCCGTGCATGCGGCCCGTGGATAACCTGTGGTAGGTTGAGGCATGAACTGGATCGCCAATTTCGTCCGCCCGCGCATCAAAGGCCTGATGCAGGGCAAGACCGAGACGCCCGAAAACCTCTGGAAGAAGTGCACCGCCTGCGGGGAGATGATCTTCCACCGCGACCTGGAGGCGGCGCAGAACGTGTGCCCGAGCTGCGGCCATCATATGCGCATCGGCGCCAAGGAGCGCTTCACGGCGCTGTTCGATGCCGGGGTGTTCGAAGAACTGCCGCAGCCGACCGTTCCGGCCGATCCGCTGAAATTCAAGGCGGAAAAGAAATACGCCGACGAGATCAAGTATGTCCGCTCCAAGACCGGGCGGCAGGAAGCGCTGCAGGCGGCGCGCGGCACGCTGGACGGCATGCCGGTGATGGTGGCGGTACAGCCTTTCGACTTCCTGGGCGGATCGCTCGGGATGGGCGTGGGCGAGGCGCTGGTGCTGGCCATGCAGGCGGCGGTCGAAGAGAAGCGGCCCTTCATCCTGTTCGTCTCCTCCGGCGGCGCGCGCATGCAGGAAGGCCTGCTGTCGCTGATGCAGATGCCGCGCGTGACGATCGGCGTGCAGATGCTGAACGATGCCGGCCTGCCTTACATCGTGGTGCTGACCGATCCCACATTCGGCGGTGTGTCCGCGTCCTATGCGATGCTGGGTGACGTTCATATCGCCGAACCCGGCGCGCGCATCGGCTTCAGCGGCCAGCGCGTCATCGAACAGACGATCCGCGAAAAGCTGCCGGAAGGATTCCAGAAGGCCGAATTCCTGCTCGACCACGGCATCGTCGACATGGTCACGCACCGCCACGAACTGCGCGCCACGCTTTCCAGCATCGTCCACATGCTGATGAAGAAGCCGCGGCCGCGGAGCAGGGCGCTGACGCCGCCGCCGGTGATCGAGGCGACGCCTGTGAAGACGTCCGATCCGGCCATCAAGAGCGGGGCGAAGATATGAGCGAAGCTGCTTCCGGCAGCGACGCCATCATTGATCGTCTCCTTCATATCCATCCCAAGGGCATCGATCTGAAGCTCGACCGCGTGGAGCGGTTGCTTGCGGATCTGGGCCATCCCGAACTGAAGATGCCGCCGGTGTTTCACGTGGCGGGTACGAACGGGAAAGGCAGCACCTGCGCCTTCCTGCGGGCGATGATGGAGGCCAGCGGCAAGCGGGTTCATGTCTACACCTCGCCGCATCTTGTCCGGTTCAACGAGCGCATCCGCATCGCGGGCGATCTGATCTCCGACGAAGAACTCGCCGACACGCTGGAAGAATGCGAGCGGGTGAATGCCGGCAAGGAGATCACCTTCTTCGAGATCACCGCCGCAGCAGCATTCCTCGTCTTCTCTCGCCATCCCGCCGATGCGCTGGTGCTGGAGGTCGGGCTTGGCGGCAAATACGACGCGACCAACGTGATCGCCAAGCCGCATATGACGATCATCACGCCCATCGGTCTCGATCACGCGGAATTCCTCGGCAGTGACATCGCCAGCATCGCGGCGGAGAAGGCGGGCATTGTGAAGCGGGGTGTGCCGCTGGTGGTGGGCAACCAGGACGATGTGCCGCGCGATGTGATCGTGCGCCGGGCCGATGCGATGAGTGCGCCGGTGTTCGTCTATGGACAGGATTTCTTCTGCCGTTCCGAGCATGGCCGCATGATCTACGAGGACGAGAATGGCTTGCTCGATCTTCCGCTGCCCAAGCTGATCGGCCAGCACCAGATCGAAAACGCCGCCACGGCCATCGCCGCGCTACGCCACGCAGGTCCGGGGTGGGCCCCGGACAGTGCGATTGAGGCGGGCTTGCGCAATGTGCAATGGCCCGCGCGGCTGCAACGCCTGACCAAAGGTCCGCTCGTTATGCTGGCGCCGGAAGGCGCGGAAGTGTGGCTCGACGGCGGGCACAATCCGCACGGCGCCGCTGCCGTGAGCCGCGCGCTGGCGGACCTGGAGGAGCGGTCGCCCAAGCCGCTCTATCTGATCTGCGGCATGTTGAAGACGAAAGACGCGCGCGGATTCCTGGAACCGTTCGGCGGGCTGGCGCGCCACATCACCACTGTTCCGATCGAAGGCGAGCCGGCCTCGCGCGGCGCCGGCGAACTCTACGACGCGGCGCGCAGCGTCGGCCTCAATGCCACGCCGGCCGACGACATCGAAGATGCGATGATGCAGGTGGAAGCATGGACGCGCGCGCAGCCGCGGGACGAGCCGCCGCGCATTCTGATCTGCGGCTCGCTCTACCTCGCGGGCCGCGTGCTGGCGGAGAACAGCTGAACTTCGTCGATGTCCGGAAAAAAGATCCGGCGTTCCTAGGACGCCGGATCCCTCGGTGATCGTACGCATCACCGATCCCGGTTTTGATGTTGTGCGCGTTTGCGCGTTCGAAAAACAGCCGGGAAAAATACGCACCGGAAAAATACGCATCGGGATTTCAATGGGTTGGTAAACCAATCCTTGCTGCGATGCGTGACGCGCGCGCATCTCGGCATTGATCCTGCGCGCTTCCGCTTCCTTGATCGCGGCGGCGGCGTTGTAGCGCGCGGCGAGCGCCTTCATTTCCACGATGCAAGCGCGCACGGCCTTGCGGTGGGCGCGCGCTTCTTTGGTGAACATGCCGGTTTTCAGGCGGTTCTTGTTGCCCAGCGGTGCGCCGCGCCTGCGGCGGGGGGAATTGAAGTCAAGTTTCGGCACCACGGATTTGGCATCATCGGAATTGAAGTCAAAAAATAGGAGCTGCGTTTTCATCAGTCGTCCGCGAGATCGGGATTATAGAGGCCGTTCTCGTCATGATCGCGGCGCGGCCGGTATTCGTTCTCGCGCTTTTCGCGCTCGCGGCGGCGGCGAGCGATGTCGCGATAGGTTGCGTTCCGGCGTTGCTGTTCGCTGTTCTCGATCCGCATATTCGCAAGGCGCATGCGCGTGTCCGCGTCGGCGGCGCGGGCGATGGCGCCCATCAACTGCGCCGCGGTCGCGCCCAGCCGCGCCGCCGCCAGGGCCGCGTCGTTTTTCGTCTGCGGCGCGAGTTCGCAGTCGCGCGCGGTCTGCGCGCTGGTGTCGACCAGGGAGGCGCAGCTTCGCAGCGCGTCCCGCAGGACGCTGGTGGCGGGCACGATATCCTCCCGCATCAAGTCTTCTGCCGTCCGCTCGCGAGAGCCGGACGGGTCTGCCGGGCCATTACCGGCGGTGGCTTCGTTCTCTTCCATGCAAGAACGTATAGAGAACATACTTTCCTGTAGCAAGCGACATTATGAAAAAAAGTAGTGTTACAAGAGAAGTGAGGTGAAAATACCTCAATCAAATACGGATATGATTTCCGTATTTATTGAAATAGCGAAATTATTTCCGTATATTTACGGCGATAAACGGAGCGGACATGCCGCTGCTTAAGGATTTCGGAAGCTTCCACATTCGGATGTATTTCCGCGACCACAATCCGCCGCATGTTCACGTGGTTTCGGCGGACGAGACGGTGCTCATCGGAATCGCCGATGGCGCGATCCTGCGGGGCACGATCCGGACGGCATCCTTGCGCGAAGCGCAGGACTGGATCGCCGGAAACAGAGACGTGCTGCTTGCGAAGTGGATGGAGTTTCAACAATGAGCGACGGTATGGCGCGTGTGAAAGCGGTGAAACCGGGCGATGATTTCACGCTGGATATCGAGTGGGCGGACGGCACCAGGACGAAGGCCGATTTGACAGGCCTGATCCATAGCTCAAGGCATTTCTCCGTATTTGCCGAAGACGCGCGTGCCTTCCAGCATGTGAAGCCCGTTTCCTGGGGCGACGGCATCGAATGGGAAAACGGGCTGGACTATAGCGCCAACACGCTCAAGGAGCTTGCCGACGAACAGAAGCCCATGAGTGGCGACTATCTGGCGAAATTCGTGGCGCGCCGGAAACTCAACAATGCAGAGGCCGCGAGGCTGCTGCACTGCACGACACGGACATTGCAGAGTTTCTTCAAGAAAAAAGAGCTACCGGAATATGTGGCGTTCGCGGTGCGGCGGTTCGAGAACGATCCCACGATATTCGCCGCGCATTATCGCCCGGTAGCGGTCCGTCCGCGCGGGCGGCCCAAAGCGCTTTCCGGTGATTGACTAGGCCGGATCAGCTTTCACGCACGCCAGTTCGTTGCCGCTCGGATCCTTGAAGTGGAACCGCCGCCCACCCGGGAAGGCGAAGATCGGCCGCGTGATCGTGGCGCCGGCCTTCTGCACGGCGGCGAGGGAGCTTTCGAGATTGTCCACGTCGATCACCACCAGCGGTGCGGCTGTCGCTTCCGGCATGTCGCCCTGCAATCCCAGGTCCACGTCGCCCGTTGTTGTGGCGGCATAGGTGGGGCCAAAATCGGCGAGGCTCCAGCCAAAGGCTTTCGCATAGAAATCCTTCGAGCCGGCAAAGTCCTTCGATGGCAATTCGACGTAGTTGATGCGCGCCATGCTGCGATGCTCTCCCTGAAGACCACGGCAGTCTAGGCTTCGGCGCGGCGACCGGAACAGGCCGGCTGGCTTGCTGCTGACAGCGCCTGGCAGCAGCGTTCGCAAAGCGCGGAAAGGCTAATGGATGGTGGGAGACGGGCTACGGGACAAATGACCGAGAAAAGAGGCCACCCGCTGCCAATAACGGCAACCGTCCACATCGCCCTTGCTGCGACAGGCATCGGCCCGCTCCTCAGCAACATGGGTTGCTTCGGAACCCAGCGCGTCCTGCATGCGAAGTGCGGCCTTGTAAGCGTCGCCCATGGTCATGCCGCCTAGATACGCGGCGCGCGTGCGGCCGTTTTTGACGCGGATCAAATGCCGATGTCAGCGAAGCGGCTGCCCGCCAAAAAGAAGGGCACGGAACGCTGCTGGTTCCGTGCCCCATATTCATTCGTCGTGCTGTCACTTTTCCTTGCGCACGCCTTTGAATTTGCCGCTGCCGGACTTCACGTCCATGAAACGGCCGCTATCGGCATCGCGCTTGGTCATCTTGTCGTTCTGAGGATTGCGGACCTGGGAGCGCTTGCGCACGGCGCCGTTGCGGTGACCGTCTCCGGCCGGCGGGTTGGTTGCCATGATCGTCCTTTCTATGCGCGGGCTTCGTTGTCCACCGGCTTGCCCTGGCGCATTTTGTGGCCGGTGAAGCTGCGGGTTTCGGGGGGCGGCAGGCCTTCCGACTTGATCTGGGCGAGAAGTTCCTGCTTGCGCGTGGCGAGTTGTTCGCCGAGCGCATCCATGTCGAGGCCGGCCTTGCGCGCCTGCGCGAACAGGCCTTCCGCCGGCTTTTCTTCTTCCTTCACGTGGTGATGAATCTGCTCGCACAGCGCCGTCATCTTGGCGTCGTAGAATTCATCGTCCACGTTGCCCTGCGCCAGTTCGGCGATCAGGACCTTGGCGCCGTCGTGTTCGACATAGGATTCCAGCCGAAGATCGTCTTCCACTTCGCCGTTGCAGGCGGGATAGAAAATCTCTTCTTCGATTGTGGCGTGAACGGTGAGCTCGGTGCAGATCTGCTGCGCGAGTTCCTTTTTCACATCCTTGCTGCGGGCATTCGAAAACTTCTTGAACAGGTCTTCCACCTTGCGGTGGTCGGCTTTCAGCAGGGCAATGGCATCCTGCTTCTCGGATTTCTTCGACATTAGCGCTCTCTCCTTGGCGAGTGCTAGGGGAACGCAATTCCGAGATTCGGGTTGCAGTACGGAAGCAGACAAACCCGGCTAGTTTTTCCCGCCGCTCCGTGCCTTGATGAGGTCGGCAATGATTTTCGCATCGTCCGGCGTGGCGGGATTGTAGACCATCATCGAGAGGTCGGGCCGGCCGTCCACGGCGAAGGTGGAAAATTCCATCGCGATAGTTCCACCTTGCGGATTGCGCAAATGCTTTGTGCCTTCGCCATGCGTCTGCACGTCGTTGCTCTGCCACAGCTTCGCGAACACCGGACTTGCCGCCGACAGTTCCGCCACTAGCGCCTTGACCCGTTCCGACGCGCCGGCGCGCGCGACGTCGCCGCGGAACACAGCGACCACGTAGCGGGCGACATGTTCCCAGTGCGTCTGCGCGTCGATCGTGCGCTGCGAGGTGAACATCAGGCGCAGGATGTTGCGCTTCTCCGGCGGCAGCTCGGCATAGTCGGTGAGCAAGGCCGCCGCCGCCTTGTTCCACGCCAGCACATCCCAGGTTGCGTTCTTCACGAGCGCGGGGGAAAGCGGCATGGCATCGAGGATGCGCTGCAGGCGCGGCGAGATGCTGTCCGTCTCGCGATAGCGCACATCCGGCGGATGGCCGAGGCCGATGAGGAACAGATGCTCGCGTTCCACATCGGTCAGCATCAGCGCGCGCGAGATTCTGTCGAGCACATCGGCGGACGGTGCGCCGCCGCGGCCCTGTTCCAGCCATGTGTACCAGGTGGCGCTGACATTCGCGCGCTGGGCGACTTCTTCGCGGCGCAGGCCCGGCGTGCGGCGGCGCTTCAGCGACAGGCCGAAGGCGGTGGGATCGAGCTTGCTGCGGCGATCCTTGAGATATTCGCCCAGCGGGGTGACCTGGGTTCCGGCGGCGCTCATCCTGTTACCTATTATACCCGTATAACGTCTTATCTTTACTAGCATATCACAACGCCTAGATAAGTGCGCGAGACAAATTGCACAGGCGCGCGGAATGAAACTGAAAGACAAGAAGGTTCTGGTGATCGGCGGCGGCTCGGGCATCGGCTTCGGCATCGCGCAGGGCGCGGCGGAAGAAGGCGCGAAGGTCACCATCGCCTCGCGCAACGCGGAGAAGATCGCGGAGAAAGCGAAGAGCATCGGTGGAACGGCGGTGGTTCTGGATGTCACCGAAGAAGCGGCGATCGAAAAATTCTTTAAGGAGAATTCCGGCTTCGATCACATCGCCTTCACGGCGGGCGATACCGATGGCCTCAGCATGGGCGCGCTCGCCGATCTGGATTTGAAGCAGGCGGCGAGCCGGTTCAACACGCGCTTCTGGGGCGCGGTCGCCGTGGCCAAGCATGGCGCGATCAAGCTGCCGCCCGGCGGATCGTTCACCTTCACCAACGGCATGCTGGCGCATCGTCCGATGAAGGGCATGCCCATCGTCTCCGCAAGCGCGATGGCGGCGGAAGGTTTGGTGCTGGGGCTTGCAGTGGACCTTGCGCCGGTGCGCGTGAATTGCGTTTGCCCGGGGCTGATCGAAACCGAATTGTTCACGCGCTACGGCGAAGCGCGGCACGACATGCTGAAGGCGATGGCGCAAAGGCAGTTGATCCAGCGGCCGGGCACCCCCGTAGAGGCGGCGGAGGCCTATCTCACCTGCATGCGCAACACCTTCATGACCGGGCAAGTGCTCAAGATCGAAGGCGGCATCGCGATCGCCAACTGATTGCCGCCGAACACAGGAGACCATCATGCGTGTATTCGTTACCGGCGCGGCCGGGTTCATCGGGCAAGCCACCGTGAAGGAGTTGCTCGCGCACGGCCATGAGGTCGTGGGCCTCGCGCGAAACGACGCGAATGTCGAAACGCTGAAGAAACTCGGCGCGAAGGTGCATCGCGGTTCGCTGGAAGATGTCGAGAGCCTGAAAGCCGCGGCGAAGGATGCCGATGGCGTGATCCATCTCGCCTTCATTCACGACTTCGCGAAGTTCGCGGAGAACGGGCAGATCGACAAGCGCGCCATCGAAGCAATGGGCGAGGTGCTCGCCGGCACGAACAGGCCGTTCGTCGTCACCTCGGGAACCGGATTCCTGGCGCCGGGGCGGCTGGCGACGGAAGACGACGTGTCGGCGTCGGGCGAAGGCGTGCCGCGCGTGTCGGAAGCGGCGGCGTTCGCGTTCGCCGATAGAGGCGTGCGCGTATCGGCCATTCGCCTGCCGCAGGTGCATGGCGGCGAAGGCAAGGCCGGGTTCGTCGGGTTTCTCTTTGAAGTGGCGAAGCAGAAGCGCGGGTCCGGCTATGTCGGCGACGGGCATGAACGCTGGCCGTCGGCGCATCGCGACGACGTGGCAGTGCTCTACCGGCTGGCACTGGAGAAGGGGCGCGCAGGCGCTGCCTATCATGCGGTCGCGGAAGAGGGCGTTCCGACGCGCGCGATGGCGGAAGTGTTCGCGAAGGTGTTGAACGTGCCGCTGGTGTCGATCAAACCGGAAGATGCGCAGGCGCATTTCGGGTTCATTGCGATGTTCGCCGGGCTCGATATTCCGGCATCCAGCGCCAAGACGCGCGCGGAACTGGGATGGACGCCGACGGGCATCGGACTGATCGAAGACATCAGCCGGCCGGGTTATTGGCCGGCGTAACCGCTACTTGGCGGACATGCACTTCGCCATGAAGGCGGTTTCGTCCTGCGATCCGGTGGGGGTTATCTTCTTCTGCGTCAGCCAGCGGGACTGGCATGCCTGCTTCTTCTCCGCCGTGTTGAGATGTTCGGGCGGCACGGCGCGGGTGGCTGCCGTGGGCGCGGCCGTTGGACCGTTTTCCATGCAGACCTTCAGGTAGTCGGAATAGGTTGTCTTGGCCTTGTCGGCGGCGGACATGCTGTTCCATGTGTATTTGCAGGCCTGCGGATCGCCCGTGGTGGAGGTCGCGCCGGCATAGCTGCCGAGCGCGACAAAACCCATCGCCAGAACGCCGCCGAGAATCGCGCGCATCGCTTCCTCCCATTTATTTGTCTGAATTGTGAACGCGCGGCAGCGCAATCTGTTCACGGCGCGCGAAAGCAAACAGCCCGGCGTTGCCGCCGGGCTGTCCGCGCCCTCCATGAACTTGCGGGATCGGTGCGCTTATCGCGCGCTTTTCACTTCGCCGGATCCCATGATCGTCTGGCTGATATGCGGGTTGCCGGCATAGATCACGGAGCCGGAACCGGCGATCTCCACATCCAGCTTGTCTTTCGCGTTCGCGCGCACCTTGCCGCTGCCGTGAATGGCGACATCGACGCTTCCGGCCGGCGCATTTGAAAGATCGACATTGCCGCTGCCGTTGATCTCGATGGCGATCTTCGGCTGCGGCGCGAAACCGGGCTGCGCCATGACCTTGCCGCTGCCGTCGATCTCCACGGCGTCGAAACCGGGTGTCGTGATCTCGACATTGAGGCGATAGCCCATCGGGCAGGAATTGTCCCAACCGAACCAGCCGCCCTTCTTGGGGCAAGACTTGAACACCAGATCGCCGTCCTTGACGTAGATCTGCGTGTTGTTGGTGTCGCCTTCCTTCAGCACCACGCGCTGCTGCGCGCCGTGAACGAAGGTGACGACGCCCATGCCTTCGATGGTGACGGAATGAAAGCGCTGCACCGGCACGGTGGTGTCCGCCTGCGCGGCGGTTGCGGCGAGCGCGGCGGCGGCCGCGAGCAATGCGATCTTCATGCTGATGTCCTCAATCTTTCTGCTGCACGGCGCCGCCATCTTCGGCGACGAGGTTCTTGATCTGCGGATTGCCCCAATAGCGCACCACGCCGCCATCTTCCGCGCGCGCGTTCATTGTGCGTCGCGGCTGGACCGACAGCACGCCGCCATCCGATGCGTTCGCATCCACATCCGCCGCGGCAATGGCGCGGGCATCCACGACGCCGCCGTCATTGGCCTTGCCCGCGAAATGCTGCTGGCCGGGGAAGGATCCTTCCGCCGCGATGCGCGCGCCGTCCTCGGCATGCAGCGAGGTGACGTTCGGCATCGTGATCTCCACCTTGAGGCCGTATTGCCACGGGCAATGCCAGCCGGTCTTGCAGGTTTCGATGTGCAACGTGCCGTCGCGCACTTCCAGCTGCGAGTACTGCGTGGAGCCGCGGGTGATCACGACGCTTTGCCGGTTGCCGTGATGGATGACGACGTTGGCCCCATCCACCGCGACGATGCTGGTGAAGCCGGGCAGGTTGAGCGTTTCATCGGCGAGCGCCGGCGTTGCGGCAAGCAAGGCGGCGGTCGCGAAAAGCATGGCGCGAGTCATGTCGATAATTTCCTTCTCAAGAACCCTGGCGCACGTCGCCGCCACCGGAGACGGCGGAGGAGACGCGGGGATTGCCCCAATATTGGATGAGCCCGCCGCCGCTCACGGCCGCGTGCAGCGTGCTGCCGGCATAGACCTTGATCTTGCCGCCGCCGTTCACCGCGGCGTTGACCGCGTCGGCATGCACGGCGCGCATGTCGATATTGCCGCCGCCGTCGACTGCTGTGCCGAGGCGAGACGCTGTGAGATTGGCCGCGCCCACGATGGTGCCGCCGCCATCGACGGCGACTCCTTGAAGATCCGGCGTGGCGATGTCGATGCGCAGGTCGTAATTCCCGTTCGGGCAGGAATGGTCGCAGGCGTCGATGACGAGGGTCTGGCCGTCTTCCATCGTGAAGCTGGTGTATTGCGTGCTGCCTGAAACGAGGGTGACGCGCCGCTGGTCGCCGCGATGGACATAGACCTGCCCTCCGCCGCGAAGCTCGATGGACCGGAACGGCCCGACGGCGATGGTTTCGCCCGCGGTTGCCGCGGTGGCTGCCAGGCTGGCGGCGGCGGCAAGAAAGAGAATGGATTTCATGGAGGTCCTCCCGGGACTTATCTGGGAAAGCCTAGCCGCTGAGTCACTAGTGTGAGCCCATATCAAATGCGGGCGCGAGCCATGCGCCTGGCCGGAAGGCTGCGAAAACCGGCCAGGGCGGGACGCCTTGTGGGCCTTGACCTGCCTGTTGCGCCGCACGCTACGGAACGGGGTAGGGTCCTGGAACCAGTTCGCAAATGAGGTTCTTACCGTGCAGTTCGACGATGTCGTGTTGGGGCGCCGCAGCATCCGCGGCTACAAGAAAGATCCGGTTCCGAAGGCGGTGATCCGGGAGGTCATCGAGCTGGCCATGCGCGCGCCATCGTCGCTGAACACCCAGCCGTGGAATTTCTATGTGGTGTCCGGCGAACCGCTGGACCGCATCCGCGCGGGCAATACCGAGCGCAACCTGGCGGGCGTGCCGGACTCGCGCGAGTTCCGCGGACATGGCGCATACGAGGGCGTGCATCGCGAACGGCAGATCGAAATCGCCAAGCAGCTATTCGCCGCCATGAACATCGAGCGCGACAACAAGGCGAAGCAGCAGGATTGGGTGTTGCGCGGCTTTCGCCAGTTCGACGCGCCGGTGTCGGTGGTCGTGACCTATGACCGCTCCATCCATGGCGGCGACATCGCGCCGTTCGATTGCGGCGGCATCGCCAATGCGCTGGTGAACGCGGCGTGGTCGCGCGGGCTTGGCTGCGTGATCAACAGCCAGGGCATCATGCAATCGCCCGTGGTGCGCGAACATGCGGGCATCCCCGACGATCAGGTGATCATGATCTGCATCGCCATGGGCTATCCGGACGACAGCTTCCCGGCGAACGCGGTGATCTCGCGCCGCAAATCGGTGGACGAGGCGGCGGTGTTCGTGGGGTTCGACGAATAAGTCTTGCGTTGAAGCGCGCGCTACAACTCGAACAATCACCTCCCCCTTGTGGGGAGGTCGGAGAGCGAAGCGATCCGGGTGGGCGGGCGGTGCGTGCAGTCCCCCACCCGAAAAATTCTTCGCTGCGCTATGAATTTTATCGCTCGCACGCTGCTGCTACTCGCCCCCACAAGGGGGAGGTGATACGCAAACGAAAAGAGCCGCCACTTGCGTGACGGCCCTTTCGAGGAGATCCTGAGAATGACTTAGATCGAGCCTTCGATCCATTCCTTGATCTTGGACTTGGGCAGCGCGCCGACTTTCGTGGCAGCGACCTGGCCCTGGGAGAAGATCATCAAGGTGGGCACGCCGCGCACGCCGTATTTCTGCGGGATGCCCGGGTTCTCGTCGATGTTGACCTTCGCGATCGTGACCTTCTCGCCGAGTTCGGATGAAAGCTCTTCGAGCGCCGGGGCGATCATGCGGCAGGGGCCACACCACTCCGCCCAGAAATCCACCACCACCGGCTTCTTGGAATTGAGAACGTCGGTCTGGAAGGAGGCGTCGGAAACTTTCACCGGAGCGGTCATGGAACGAACCTTGGTTTGAGGATGGCTGGTCGATCAATATTTAGTGGCTGTGGGCGGGGAATCAAGCCGCGTTCGGATCGCGCCGATTTCCGCCTCCAGCATGTCGTCCGGCAGCGGCATCAGGCTGGGGCCGTCGGTCCACACCAGCGCGCATGTGATTCGTTTGCCGGGAAACACCTTGGAAAGCGCGGCTTTGTAGAGCGCCATCTGCGCCTTGTAGACGGTGGCAACATCTTCGGCGCGCGCGGGCGGCGGCCGGTTCGTCTTGAAATCCACAACGAGGACGTCATTCGCTGTGATCGCAAGCCGGTCGATGCGGCCGTTCAGCCGCGCGCCTTCGCCGAGTTCCGCCGATAGATCCGCGACGAGCGCAACCTCCGCTTTCGAGCCTTCGCCGAAAGCAGCGGCAAATTGCTTATCCGACAACACCGCGAGGGTTTCGTCGGCAAGCTTCTCAGCGTCAGAGTCTTCCACCTTGTTGGCGCGCAGATAGCGAAGGGCTGCATCGCGGCGCTTCGCATCGTGCAAATCGGGCAGGCGCGCGATCAATCCGTGAATGAGATTGCCGCGCTGGAAACGCTTCGCGCCGTCGCCATCCAGAGGCGAAAGAGTCGCCGGCTGTTCGAGGCCGGCGGCATCGGAGGCGCGGATGAGACGTGGGTTCGCGCGTTCCGCTTTCGCCTCCGCCATCGCCCAGCCCGGCAGCGGCGCTTGATCGTTTGCGGCGGTCACGTCCGTGCCGGTGAAGGGTTCGGTATCCACGTCGCCGATAACGCGCGGCAGATTGTTTTCCACGTCGCCGCCGCCGACGCTGTCTTCGATATATTTGTACCAGCTATCGGCATTGAGCTTCTGCTTGCCCTTGAAGCCGTGAATGTAGAGCCGCTCGCGCGGGCGGGTGAGGGCGACATAGAGCAGGCGGCGGTTCTCCTGCAGCCCCGCATCCTTCACCGCCTGTTTCGCGGCGGCGATGACCGGCGGCGTCTCTTTCTTGTCGAGATTGTAGAAGACCGCATCGCCATCGAAGATCAGGCGCGGGTTGGAGGTCTGCGGCGCGCGCGCGGTGTCCGGCAGGATAACGATCGGCGCTTCCAGGCCCTTCGCGCCATGCACGGTGATGACGCGCACTTCGTTGCGGCCGCGTTCCATGTCGCGCTTGATCTCGGAATCGCCGCGCTCGATCCAGTGCAGGAAGCCTTCCAGCGACGGCGTGTTGAGCTGCTCGTAGGACAGCGCGAGCGAGAGCATCTCGTCGATCGCATCCTGCGCGTCCGGGCCGAGGCGCGACAGCAGCGCGCGCCGTCCACGCTCCGGGCCCAGGGCGCGGGCGTAGAATTCATGTGGCGGGATGTAGTCCGCGCGGTCCAGAACCGCAGCAAGATAAGCGTGTGCTTTTCCGAAGACGTCTGTCTCACCCGCGCGGTTTCTCAGCTCTTTCCACAGCGCGCCTTCGCGCGGCTGCGCCAGCGCATAGAGATCTTCGTCGCTGAAGCCGATCAGCGGCGAACGCAGCAGCGCGGCGAGATTGAGATCGTCTTCCGGTAACAGCGCGAAACGGCCCAGCGCGATGAGATCCATCACGCCGATCTGCTGGTTCAGGCGGATGCGGTCCGCCCCCGCCACCGGCACGTTCAATTCCTTCAGGCGGCGGATGATCTCGCCCGCGAAAGGTTCGCGCCGCGGCAGCAGGATCATGAAATCGCCATAGCGGATGGGCCGGTCGTCTTCCGGCTTCACGTCGGCGAGGCCGGAAAGCTTTGTTTTGCCGTCGCAGAGTTTTTGAATCTGCCGCGCGATCTGATCGGCCAGCACGCGCACCTTGGAGCCCGGACGTTCCACATCGAGCGGCAGCATCCAGTAATCGGTGTCGTCTTCGGTGGATTGCTCCAGCACGGGCCAGATTTCGACGCGGCCTTTCACCTTCGTGCGATGGGGCGTGTGGCGGATATCGGCATCGTCGGAGGTTAGGCCGTTGCGGGCGGCGCCTTCGAACACCTTGTCCACGAATTCCAGCACTTCGCGCGCCGAGCGGCGGGATTCCACCAGATCGACTTCGCGCAAATCGCCGCCCGCGTCGCGCACCAGCTTCTGGAATTCCTGCTTGTTGCCGCCGAACTCGCGCGGATCGGCGCCCTGGAACGAGAAGATGGATTGCTTCTCGTCGCCCACGGCAAAGATGGTGCGCAGCTTGTCGCCGCGCGCGCCCTCGCCGGTGAAAAACTCGCTGCTCAGCCGGCGCACGATTTTCCACTGCTCGGGGCTGGTGTCCTGCGCTTCGTCGATGAGGATGTGGTCGATGCCCTGATCGAGCTTGTAGAGCACCCATGCGGCAGAGCCGCTGCGTTCCAGAAGATCGACACTGTTAGTAATGAGATCGGCGTAATCGAGCACGCCGCGCAATTGCTTGGCGCGGGTGTAGACCGCACGCGCGGCGCAGGCCAGCGTGATGCCCGCTTGCGCGAAAGCCGCCGCATTCGCCGCCATGCAGCGATTGCGCGCGTCCATCATGCGTTCGGCGAGATCTACGATATATGTGACGAGGTCGGGACGTGCGGTCTGCAGCGCCTTGCTGGGGAATTTCGCGCGCGGCGTGCCTTCCTTGGTGAGAAGGCTCAGCAGGAATTCTTCGAAATGTTCCGGCGCAAAGCTGTTGCTCGTCAGCAGCGCAATGCGCTCCGCCGCTTTCTGGTCGTTCGTGCCCCCGCCGGTAAGCCAGCCGAGCGCCTCCTTGAGTGCTTTCTCTTCGCGCTTCATCGTGGTGCAGAAATCGCCCGCGATGCTGGCGTAGCTGTCGCCGGGCGAAATGCCATGGGCGCGCGCGATGGCATCCACGATCTGCTCGGGCTCCTTGCCGGAAACGAAAGCGTCCAGCTTGCCGCGATCCGATCCCATCGCGACTTTCAGCATTTCGCCGACGGTGCTTTCGCTGGACTGGGTGGCAAGCAGCGCAACGGCTTGCGCGAGTGCTTCATCGCCTTGCCCGGCGCGCTCCAGAACATCGGCGCGGGCTTCGGCGATAAGCTCGTGTGACGTGGGATCGTCCAGCACCTGGAACGACGCGGGCACGCCGGCTTCCAGCGGAAACCGTGTGAGCAGGCGTTCGCAAAAGCCGTGCAGCGTCTGGATCTTCAGCCCGCCGGGCGTTTCCAGCGCCAGCGCAAACAGGCGGCGCGCCTTCGCAAGCTCTTCCGCGCCTGTGGCGCTGCCGCCGATCTTGCCGATCTCTTCGCGCAAGCTGGCGTCGTCCAGCATCGCCCATTCGCCGAGCTGCTTGAACAGGCGGTGTTGCATCTCCGCCGCGGCGGCCTTGGTGAAGGTGAGGCAGAGAATCTTCTCCGGCTTCGCTCCGTCCAGAAGCAGCCGCGTCACGCGGTTGGCGAGCGTGTGCGTCTTGCCGGAGCCGGCGTTCGCGGCCACCCACACCGAATGGGTGGGATCGACGGCATCGAGCCAATTGGTGGAGCGCGCGGTCATTCGTCGTCCATCCCGCTCTCGGACCATTCGCGCACGCGTTCCAGATGCGCATAGTCGCTGTGCTGGCGCGCTTTCACCGGCATGACCTGCGCGTGATAGGGCTTCTCTTCGCGGTCGAAGTCGCGGATGCGTAGCATCAGGCGCTTCTCGGCTTCATCGATCAGCGCTGGAACATCCTCGATCTCGACCGTCTCGCCTTCCTTCTTGCCGCCGATGAACTTGATGTAGAGAAGTTCTTCGGCTTCCAGCGCGCCGATCTCCTTGAAGCCATTCGCATCGCGCAGGATGACTCCTTCCAGCGGAAGCTGCGGCGCCAGCAGGGCATTGATCTGCTTCTTTGCGGGCGTCTGGCCGGTCTTATAGTCCACGATAGCCGCGCCGCCGGTTTTCAGCACGTCGATGCGGTCGGCACGGCAGCGCAGCTCGAAATCGCCGCCGCTGCTGGCGAATTTGCGCGCGCCCTTTTTCTCCACGAAGGAGCGCGCAAGCGCGGTGCGCCGTTCGCGTTCTTCTTCCACAAACCAGTGGGCAGCTTTCACGAAGCGCGGCCGCCACAATGCTAGCGCCGCATGCGGGATGGCTTCGCGCGCGAAGATGGCATCTGCAATTGCGATCAGCCGGTCGGCGGCGTCGGCGGGCAGAGCATCGGGATATTCCAGCGTGAACTGCTCCAGCGCTTCGTGGATCGTATTGCCGCGTTCCAGCGGGCCTACCTCGTCATCCAGCGGATCGAGCGGGCGCAGCCGCAGGATGTGTTTCGCGTAGATCGCATAGGGATCGCGCAGCCACGTCTCGATCTCCGTGACCGTGAGCGAGCGCGGGCGCACGTTGACGGGCGGCTTCGGCGCGGGGCGTTTCTCCGGCTTGGGATCGCCGGGATTGTCGAGCTGCCGCGCCCATTCGGCATAAGGCGTCTTGCACGGCAGTTCCTTCTCCAGACCTATGCCGTGGGTGAGCTGGCGCAACCGCTGGATCCAGCGGGACTCGATGGTCGGCGTGCCTTCGGATTTCTGCGCGCGGGTGAGGATAACGCGTGGCCCGCTTGCCAGCGCTGCAAAGTCGTGCGCGGAGAGGCCGATGTCGCGCTCCGGGCGTTCGAGGCCCATGTCGTCGCGCAGCTGACGCGAGATCCACGGGTCGACTGGCGCGCCCTTCGGCCAGACGCTTTCGTTGAGGCCGCCAAGCACGACCGTGTCGAAACTTTGCAATCGCGCTTCCAGCGGGCCGAGAATGGAAAGGCGCGGATGACGGCCGAAACTGGGCCGCACACTCGGCCCTTCCGCCAGCGCGCGAAACAGCACGGGATAGGAACTGGCTTCGACGGCTTCGATGCCCGCGGCGGCCAGCTTCAGCGCGGCGACGAAATCGGCGGCCTTGTTGCCGTCGTCCTTTGCCCACAGACGCGCCGCGCCGGTGTCGGGGTTCGTGCGCGCGAGGGCTTCGGCGGTGCGGCCATGACAGTCGGCGGCGTCGGCGATGGTCATGTCTTGCGCGAAGAGTTTCTCCAGCGGCTGCAAAATCTCCACGACGCCGACGAACCATGCCTTCATTTGCGCAAAGCGCCTGGCAGCGGCGAGCGCAGGATTGCGCTCGTCATCGGTATCCGCTTTCTCCGCGCGGCGCTCGGCGTCGGCTTCGCCGGCGGCGATGGCGCGCAGGATTCCGTTCAGGCCCGGATCGGGGCGTGGCCCGCGCAGGGCGAGGCGATCCAGCTCGCGCACTTTGCTGCGGAAGGCCGACGGTTCTTCGCCACCCGCCGCGAGCGGATGCTTCAGCAGGGCCAGCAACGGGATCGGCGCGAATTGCTGGTCGGCGGCTTCGGCGATCAGGCAGAGGAATGTGCCGGGCGGCGTATTGGCCAGCGGCTTGCCCGCGGAGTCATCGATCTCGATTTTCCAGCGGCGCATTTCGGACGCCACGCGGCGCGCGAGATTGCGATCCGGCGTGACGAGCGCGGCGGTCTTGCCCGGCTGTTCCAGAACTTCGCGCAGGATGAGCGCGATGGCTGTCGCTTCCTCGCCGGAATTCGCTGCTTCGACCAATGACAGGCCTTCGAGCCCGCGCGCGATGTCGCTTGGCCGCGTCTCGGCGATGGCGCGCCAGGCATCGGTGGTGGGAGCGGGGCGCAGCACTTCACGCAGCAGCATCTCGCGCGGCTTGTTGGCGACCGCTTCCATCGGCTCCCAGTCGCGCACGTCCTTGCGGGCGACGCCGATATCGCCGAGCAGCTTCTTCATGCCGTATTGCGGGTGACCGGGATCGAGTTCGTTCCAGCTCTTCGCGTCCAGATCGCGGTCGAGGCCGGGCAACACCACGAATCCGTTCGGCAGATTGGCGATCACGCGCAGAAGATCGGCGGTCGCGGGAATGGAGCCGGTGGAGCCCGCCGCGATGACGGGGCCTTGCGGCGGATTCTTCTGCAGGTGTTGGGCGAGCGCCGCGAGCGCCAGGTTGCGCCGCACGGACGGATCGAGCGCGCCTTCCTCGGCGAGCGCGATGGGCCAGATGTCTTTCAGGATGGAGAGGAATTTCCAGACGCGCTCCCAATGCTCGGCGAAACGATCCGGCACGAGTTCCTGCAAGGTGGAGAGTTCGACGCGCTGCGTCTGCAATTCATCCAGGAATTTCGCCAGGCTGGCGGACAGCGACGCGGCCTGCGCAAAGGTGAGATCGGGATTGGCTTTGCGCACCAGCCGCGCCAGCAGCATCTGGCGGCGCATCGGCGCGATGGCGGGTGGAAATTCCAGCGCGTCTTCGCTGGCGAAGATCAACTCGTCCTCGTCCACGTCGCCCAGTGCATGCATCTGCGGCAGGAGCGCCGCGCCGCCCATGATGCGCGCGAAGACTTCGGGGAAATCGCGCACCGCGCGGCGCGTCGGCAGCCAGATGGTCGCCGTCGACAGCGCCATCGGGTCTTTCTGCGCGGGATCGAGCTTCGCGATCAGGCCTTTTGCCAGAGTCTCGGCAAACGGTGCGCTGGAAGGAATCGTGAAGACGTTGGGCATGGGCCTTATTGTATTCCCTCTCCCCTCCGGGGGAGAGGGCAGGGTGAGGGGGCGTGCCAAACACAGACCTCCTCACCTCCAGCAGCGTCGCCGCTGCAATTCTTCCGAGAGACCGCGTTCTACGACGCCCCCTCACCCCAACCCTCTCCCCCTTGGGGGAGAGGGAGCTTCTTTGTCCTACGCATCCGCCATGAATTCTTCGGATTGCGTGACGGCATCCGGGCGGTCGATGTGCATCCACACGCCGTCGAGGCGCTGGCCGTAGAGGCGGCCCTTGGCGATGGCTTTGTCCCACAAGGGATTGATCGAGAACTTGCCGCCTTCCACGCCGTCGAACAGGCGCGGGTGCAGGATCTCGATGCTCATCCACACGAAAGGCGAAATGCGGCCTTCGGGAACGCGGGAGAGCTTTCCTTCCGGGTCCATCATGAAATCGCCGCGGCCGTCATAGCAGACGGTGGTGACGGTGGGCGCGAGCAGCATCAGCGCGTCCATCTCGTAAGGGTTCCACATCGCGCGCAGGCGGGGCAGCGCGTGCGCCGCGCCTTCCACCCACACGGTGTCGGCATTGGCGTGATAGAACGGCTCGCCCTTGAAATGCGGCAGCGCCTTGAAGATGCCGCCGCCGGAATCGAGGATGGTGTCGGTCTCGTCCGAGATGATGAACTCCGCGTCCTTGCGTTTGGAGACGTGCTCGCGGATCTGGTCGCCCTTGTAGTGGATGTTGACGACGATGGTCTGCACGCCATCGGCAACCAGCCGGTCGATCACATAGTCGATCAAAGCCTTGCCCCGCACTTTCACCAAAGGCTTGGGAATGTCGTTCGTCAGCGGACGCATGCGCGTGCCGAAACCGGCGGCCATGATCATCGCGCGGGTGATGGTTGCACTCAAACCGAAACTCCTTGCGGCCTTCCGCGCGCCGAAAGCGGAACGCGCTTGTCATACCATGCCTTGAGATCGTGCAGCGCGGGATGGGACAGGTCCTTGTTCAGGTAGCCCCACACGCGTGGCAGGTAATCCAGATAGCGCGGCTTGTTATCTCTTTTGTAAAGGCGGGCGAAGATGCCCACGATCTTCGCGTTGCGCTGCGCCGCCATGATCGCGGCCTGCGCGCGAAAATCCGCCTCGTCCAGCGGCTTGCCCTGCGCGGTCATCTGCTTCAGGTATCGCGCGGTCATGCGCTCGGCCAGCGCGCCATCCACATCGCGGCGGGCATCTTCCACCAGCGAAACCAGATCGTAGGCATGGGTGCCGGCGACGGCATCCTGAAAATCGATGATGCCGACGCGGGCATGGCCGCTGCGCGCGGGCAGCCACAGCAGGTTCTGCGCGTGATAGTCGCGGTGCACGAAGACGGACGGATGCGCGAACACCGGATCGAGCGTCTGTTTCCACAGCGCGCGATGTTCGGCGAACTCTTCGTCTGTCGCACTGCGGCCAATGCCGACAGGGAAGAACCATTCCGGCAACAGATCGGTTTCGGCGATCAGCGCCGTCTCGTCATATTTGTGCAGCGGCTTGTCCGCGAGCGCCGGCGGCGCTTCGTGGGCATGCAATTTGGTCAGCGCGTCGATGGCCGCGCCGTAGAGCTCGTCGGCATCCGCGCCATTGGTGAGAACGTCGGCATAAAGATCGTGGCCAAGGTCTTCGATCAGCGCGAAGCCCGCCTTGGTGTCGGCGGCGAAAATCTCCGGCGCGGTCAGGCCCTGTGCGCGCAGGAAGTTGGACGCGGCCACGAAGCGGCCGACATCGGCGCCGGCAAGCCGGGCGATGGCGTTGTAACCGAGCGCGCGGCGTTCTTCCGGTGTGGCATTGGCAGGCGCGGTGGGTTGCTCGGCATGTTGCGGCTGATCCATCACCATGGCTTTGCGGCCGCCAAGATCGGCGCGGAAATAGCGGCGCGTGGAGGCGTCGCCCGGCAGCGGCGCGATGGCGGCGTCGCCCCAGCCCGCGCTTTTCAGAAACGCGGTCATCTCTTCGCTGCGGTCAGACATGAACGTCTTTCAGAATTTCGCTCCAGCGCGACGGGCCTTCGATATGGGCGTTGCGCGAACGATCGTTGGTGATTGTGAGTTTTATATGGAGCGCGTCGGGCGGAATGGCGTTCGGCGCTTTCTCCGGCCATTCGATCAGCACCGCGCCTTCGTCCAGCGCTTCGTCGAGGCCAAGCTCGTTGAGTTCGGACGGTTCTTCGATGCGGTAGAAATCGTAGTGCCGCACGGCCAGCGTCGGCGTCTCGTATTGCTGGACCAGCGTGAAGGTGGGCGAGGGTACGTCTTCGGTCACGCCCAGGCTTTCAAGGATGGCGCGCGCCAGCGTGGTTTTGCCCGCGCCGAGATCGCCTTCCAGCGCCACTGCGTCGCCGGCCCGCAATCCACCGGCAATCCGCGCGCCGAGCGCCTGCGTGCCCGGCAGGCCGGCCAGCGGAAAATCGCCCGCGAATCCCTTGTTTTCCATGCGCATTGCCGGTTTGTAGCCCGCCGCTGCGTCCGCCTCAAAGCGTCAATTGCGGCTGGCGGCGCGGCCATGCTAACCCCGGTTTCAACAAGACATTCCGGGGCAGGATTTGAGCGAACGCATCGTCATTATCGGGGCCGGGCAGGCCGGGGCGCAGGCTGTGGCCAGCCTGCGGTCCGACGGGTTCACCGGCGACCTGGTGATGATCGGCGACGAAGCTTACGCCCCCTATCAGCGCCCGCCGCTGTCCAAGACCTATCTGATGGGCACGCTGGATCGCGAGCGGCTGTTCCTGAAGCCGGATGCGTTCTACGCCGAGGCCAAATGCGAACTGATGCTGAATGCCAGCGTCGAGCGCATCGACCGCGACAAGAAAGTGGTGACGCTGAAAGATGGCATCACCGTTCCCTATGACAAGCTGCTGATCGCGACGGGATCGCGCGTGCGCGAGATCAGATGCCCCGGCGCGGATCTGCCCGGCGTGTTCTATCTGCGCAGCATCGCGGATGTGGACAAGCTGCGGCCTGCGTTTGAGACGGCGAAGAATGTCGCCATCGTCGGCGGCGGCTATATCGGGCTGGAAGTCGGCGCGGTGGCGCGCAAGCGGGGGCTGAATGTCACCGTTTATGAAGCGCTGGATCGGGTGATGCAGCGCGCCGTGTCCAAGCCGATCTCCGATTTCTACGACAAGACGCATCGCGATGCGGGCGTGAACATATTGCTCAACACCGGCGTGGAAGCGTTCGAGGGGCAGGGCAAGCTGCAATCCATCCGTGCGGGCGGGAAAAGCTATCCCGCGGATGTCGCGGTCGTGGGCATCGGCATCCTGCCGAACGATCTGCTGGCGAAGGATGCGGGACTTACGGTTGGCGACGGCATCCATGTCGATCCGCATTGCCAGACATCCGATCCGAACATCTGGGCGGCGGGCGATTGCACGCGCCATCACGGGCGCGACGGCAATCACATCCGCCTCGAATGCGTGCAGAACGCCATCGATCAGGCGAAGTTCGCCTCGCTCGCGATGATGGGTCAGCCCAGGCCCTATAAAGAAGTGCCGTGGTTCTGGTCGGACCAGTACGACCTGAAATTGCAGATCGCGGGGCTGGCCTGGCCGGGGGATCAGCTTGTGGTCCGCGGCGACCCGGCAGCCCGGAAATTCGCGGTTTTCCACCTGCGAAACGGGGCGGTGGCGGCGGTGGAGGCTGTGAATGCGGCCCCGGAATATATTGTCGGCCGCAAGCTGATCGCGGACGGCACCCATGTCGCGCCGGAAAGGCTTGCAGACATGGCCGTACCTATGAAAAACATAACCCAATAACTGACGCCAGCGTCACCTTTCAGGGAAGAGACCATGCCGAAGATCAAATACATCGAGCACAACGGCAAAGAGCATGAAGCCGAGGTGCCGGAAGGCTGGTCGGTGATGGAAGGGGCGGTGAAGAACCTGATCCCTGGCATCGATGCGGATTGCGGCGGCGCCTGCGCCTGCGCGACCTGCCACGTCTATGTCGATCCCGCATGGGCCGGCAAGGTGGGCGAGAAGTCCGACATGGAAGAGACTATGCTCGATTTCGCGCAGGAGCTTGAGCCGACCTCGCGCCTCTCCTGCCAGATCAAGGTGTCCAAGGAACTGGACGGCCTCGTCGTGCGGATGCCGAAGAGCCAGCACTAGATGATCTGGCAAAGGCATCATCTGATCTATGCGGTGATCGCGATCATCGTTGTCGCCGCATTTCTGATGCTGTTCGCGCCCTCGCTCGGCTGGATCACGCGCTAGTTTTTCAATCCGTTGTGCCTGCGCCACTGGCCGGGGCTGGTGCCCACCTGTTTCGTGAACGATCGCGTGAAATGACTTTGGTCAGCAAAGCCGCAAGCGGCGGCGATACTCGATAGCGACAACTCCGCGTTGCTCAGAAGCGCGAGGGCTTTTTCGATGCGCCGCTCGCGCAGCCAGCGGTGCGGCGATGTCTTGGCCGACTGCCGGAACGCGCGTGCGAAATGCGCGACCGACAGGCCGCACGCGTCCGCCAATTGCTTCAGCGAAATGTCCGATCCCAGATGGGATTGCATCAGTTCCTTCGCGCGCCGTTCCTGCCATCCGGCAAGGCCACCACTGGTTGGACCGCGGCCGATATCGGCTTCGCTGTGCGCGGAGACCACATGCGTCGCCAGCGCATGCAGAACGTGATCGAGATAAAGACCGTCGACAGCCGCACCGCGCTCCAGCGCGGGCAGCAATGCCAAGCCGAGATGCTGGATGGTGGCATCGGTCTTCGGCACGCCGAACTGATAGCGCAGATCGCCCCGAAAGCGCATACCGTTCTGTTCGGCGATTTCGCTCAACGCGGCATGGGGCAGGTAGAACTGCAATGAGTTATAGGGCGTCCGCATGTAGGCGCTGGGTGCGCGGCGCATATCGTAAAACGCGGTTTCGCCGGGCTTGAAGGGCTCGAACTTCGTGGATTTTCCTTCCTGCCATAACTCATGGTCCGGCGAACTCCACACCTGAAAGCCGACGAGATGGGCTTCGTCATATGCCATCGGCGGGCTGGGATCGGGCGTCGCGAAATCGGATTTGATCTGTGTGACGGCAAGGATGCCGCGCTTTAATGTGCGCGTGACGTGGAAGTTCTGCTTTTCCAGTTGGAAACGCCCGGCGAGTCCATCGCCATAGGCGCGCGCCGGCTCACCGTCGAATTTTTCCCGAATGCCCACGTTTCGCGCTCCACACGCAAAATGTTGCGCGTGAACTTATCTCACCGCGGCGCGCGGCACTACTGCCGGTGGCGGAATGAGATGGGATAAGCGCCATTGCGCACCAGCAGCATCGGATCGGCGGCTTCGATTCCATCCGGCAGATTAGCGGGCAGGAACAGCAGCTTGGGATCTTCCGTCGCCTGATCGGCGACGGCATTAATCGTGATTGTGCCGAGTTTCACCAGCTTGCGCGATTCCGGCCAGGCGACGGACGGATTGTCGATCAGGTCGCCTTTCTGGGCGATCTGCGCATACCAGTCGAACCGGATCGGGCCTTTGGAAAGGCGTTGTTTGAGTTCGGGTTGCAGATAATCCGCGCCTTTGGCCTTCATCGCGGCATCATCGAGATAATGTTCGCCCCCGGCCGGTACGAAGCGGTAGCGCACGAAAAGCGCGTGACCGGCGGTGTCGGTGAATTTGAAAGCATTCACGCCGTAATATTCGGCGGTACCGTAGCTTTCCGGCGGCGGCTTTTGCGTTGTCAGGAAGGTTTTGGCGACCGGGTGCGTGGCAAGGAATTTCTCGACAGCGTTGGGGTGCGGCGCATCGTTGCCGCTCGCGCCGATGGCCAGCAGCAACTGCCGGAATTCCTCAGCGTTCTTCGTGGGAAAACCGTTGAAGCTATGCGCAACGATGTCCATCTCGGTTTCGCCGGGCGCCATGAACTTCACAGCAAAGCCGCGCGGATTGGCATCGCCGATATTGTCGGGAATGGTTGGAATGCCGGTGAAATTCGAGAATCGAACGATGACGGGGATGTTTCCGGCGGTGAACAATTTTGCCTTGCTTATCTTATGAGCAGCAGGATCCGGCACGAAGGTGCCGGTGACAATGATGCCCTTGGCGTGCACGGCGCGGGAATGGTTGTCGCCAAAAGCGCTGTGCAGTGCATCAACCATTACCTGGGGCTTGGGCTGGGTGTCAGCGGCCAGCGCCGGAACGGCCGAAGAGGCCAGAAGTGCACCCAACAAAATATTTCTGGCGGATTTTCGCATGGACATCTCCGGTGTGAGGGATAGGGTTTAAGGCGCTGCGCGCGCTGGCGCTTTCACCTGATGCGCCTTTTTGTCTTTTCTTCGCATAAAATGATCGGGAAACGTTGCGGTGTGCACTGTTGCTGTATTCTGCAAAGCAGCAACAACCATCCGGGGGTAATTCATGCTTCGCATTTGTTTCGTCGCAGCTGGCTTTCTGGCACTTGTCTCGCCGGCCTTCGCGGTTGAGCCCCTTCCGGCCGGTTTCAAGACCCAGGACATCAAGACCAACGGCACCACGATCCATGTCCGCGTCGGCGGCACGGGGCCTGCGGTGGTGATGCTGCATGGTTTCGGCGACAGCGGCGACATGTGGGCGCCGGTCGCCAAGGTGCTGATGAAGACGCACACGGTCGTCGTACCGGACCTGCGCGGCATGGGGCTCTCGGCGCATCCGGACACCGGCTACACCAAGAAGAACGAGGCGGTGGACATTGCGGGCGTGATGGACGCGCTGAAGATACAGAAGGCGGATCTCGTCACGCACGACATCGGCAATATGGTGGGATATGCGCTGGCGGCGCAATATCCCGCGCGCATCACCAAATGGGTGGTGATCGACGCGCCGCTGCCGGGCATCGGACAGATCTGGCAGGACCAGCTTACCAATCCGAAAACCTGGCACTTCAATTTCTATGGGCCGGATGAAGAGCGGCTGGTGGCCGGCCGCGAGCGCATCTTCCTCGATCGCTTTTATAACGAACTGTCAGCGCATCCCGAACGCATCGACGAAGCGACGCGCGCGCATTACGGGGTGCTTTATGCCAAGCCGCATGCGATGCATGACGCCTTCGAGCAGTTCAAGGCGTTCCCGCAGGACGGCGTGGACAATCGCGCCATGCTGGCCAAGGGCGGCAAGCTGACGATGCCGGTCTATGCGCTGGGCGCCGAGAAATCCTATGGCCTTACGATGAAGAAGGATTTGGATCAGGTCGCCGTGAATGTGACGGGCGGTGTCGTTCCCGATTCCGGCCACTGGATCATGGAAGAAAACCCGGCGGCGACAACGAAGCTGATCGTGGACTTCCTGTCGAAGTGATTTGAAACAAAAGCGACATTCCAATTGCTGCATCGCGATGTGGTGGGGCGATGCCGCTTTGGCATGCACTGCGGCAGGCAAATAACGCTTCCTGCGTGACGGTCTTTGCGCGACGCTCTCTCCAACAATTGTCGAAAGGGGTTTCTCATGACAGACGATATTTCGAAGGCCTCCCGCCGTGCATTGCTTGCCGGAAGCGTGGGCGTTGCCGCCGCCGCTGCCGTGGCCGGCGCTGCTGAAGCCGCGCCGAAGAAGAAGGCCGCATCGCAGATGGGCACGCTGCATACGCGCATGGAAAGCGGTTATGTCACCACGCCCGATGGCGTGCAGATCTTCTACAAGGATTGGGGCACAGGTCAGCCGATCGTGTTCAGCCATGGCTGGCCGCTGTCTGCGGATGACTGGGATCCGAACATGATGTTCTTCCTGCAGCACGGTTATCGCGTGATCGCGCATGACCGTCGCGGGCACGGACGCTCGACGCAGACGGACACCGGCAACGACATGGACCATTACGCCGCCGATCTTGCGGCGCTCACCGCGCATCTCGGCCTGACCAACGCCATTCACGTTGGTCACTCCACAGGCGGCGGCGAAGTGGTGCACTATGCGGCGCGTCATCCCGAACGCGTGGCGCGCTGCGTGGTTATCAGCGCGGTGACGCCGGGTCTGGTGAAGACGGACACCAATCCCGACGGCATTCCGCGTGAAGGCTTCGATCCCTATCGCGTGCAAACAGCGACCAACCGTGCCCAATTCTTCCGCGATGTGCCGGAAGGGCCGTTCTACAACTTCAACAAACCCGGCGTAAAAACCATTCCCGGCATCGTCGACAACTGGTGGCGCCAGGGCATGATGGGCGGCATCAAGGCGCAGTACGACTGCGTGAAAGCGTTCTCGGAAACCGATTTCCGCGGTGATCTGCAGGCGCTGAACGTACCGGTGCTGGTGATGCACAGCAAAGGCGATCAGGTTGTGCCGTATCCGCTGTCCGCGCCCAAGGCCGTCGCGCTGTGCAAGAAGGGCACGCTGAAAACATACGAGGATTACCCGCACGGCATGATCACCACGCAGGCGGATGTGATCAACGCCGACCTGCTGGCCTGGCTGCAGAGCTGAGATGAATCACCTCCCTCTTGTGGGGAGGTCGACAATTCGCGAACGCAGTGAAGCGAATTTCGGGTGGGGGCAGCCCCCACCCGGATCGCTTCGCTCTCCGACCTCCCCACAAGGGGGAGGTGATTTCGACTACGCCACGTTGCGCTGTTCGTCTGTCGGCGGCGTCGCGTCCGGCAGGCGTCGTGGCAGATGCGCGCGCACGAGCGTGCCTTGTCCGGGTGCGCTTTCGATTTCCACCCATCCGTCGTGGAGTTCGACGAAGCGGTTGACCAGCGCGAGGCCAAGGCCGGCGCCGGCGCGTTTGCCCTCGCGGCTTTGGGCGCTGAAGCGGTCGAACACCTGCGCTTTCATTTCCTCTGCGATGCCGGGGCCGGAATCCTGCACATAGATCTGCACATCGTCGGCGACGATTTCTGCCCCCAGCGTGATGCGGCCGCCGCGCGGGGTGAAGCGGAAGGCGTTGGACAACAGGTTGAAAACGATCTGGCTGACACGCCGCGGATCGACGATCACAAGGCCGATATCCTCGCGCACGGCGAGCGTGAAGGTAATGTCGAGGCTCTCGCTGTGCTGGCGCAAAGGCTCGGACACGCGCTGCAGAAGCTCATGCAGGTCCACGCGCGCAAGCTCCAGCCGCATGGTGCCGCTGTCGATCATCGCCAGATCGAGAATGTCGCTGGTGACTTCGGAAAGCTTTTCCGCCGCCGAAAGAATGTCGCGCACATACTCGGCCTGCTTGCCGCTCAGCGGCCCGGCAACGCCCGTTGCCAGCAGGTCCGCAAAGCCGCGCACGGCATTGAGCGGATCGCGGAACAGGAACGAGGCGTGATGCACGAAGTCCGACTTGAGCTGGTCGGCGGCTTCCAGCGCTTCGTTGCGGTCGCGCAGCGCGCTTTCGATGCGGAAGCGGTCGGTGATGTCGGCGAAGGTAACGAGCGTTGCCCCATCGGGCAGCGGCGCCAGCGAAACGGCGAGGATGCTGTCGTCATCGCGCTCGATCTCTCCGAAGTCGCGGCTGCGCGTGGCGCCGGACGAGACGGCGGCGACAAGCTTCTGCCACTCCGCTTCATCGCCGAAACGCGCCGTACAGATCTGCGCGATGCGATTGATATGCGGCTCGCCGCCAAGGTCGGCGGCTTCCATATCCCACATCTTCACGAATGCCGCGTTGTGCAGCTTCATGCGGCCATCCGGCCCGAACACGGCCACGGCTTCCTGCAGCGTGTCGAGCGTGGCCGACTGCACCTTGATGAGCTGGTTGTAGGAGCTTTCGAGCGAAATCTTCTCGGTGACGTCCTCGAACAGGAACGTCAGGCCGCCGAAGGGATGGGGCTGCGGAACGATCCGCAGCGTCTTGCCGTCGGGCAGATGCCAGAGTTCTTCGGGATGATCCTCGCCGGGCGCTTCGAACATCGCCAGCCAGCCGCGCTTCCATGCCTGGTAGTCCCGTTGCTCGGGCAGGCGGCGCGCTTCGCGCAAACGGTCCAGGATTTCGCCGGCGGTGGGATGGGTATCCAGCCAGTTGTCCGGCAGGTTCCACAGGCGAAGGAAGGCGCGGTTGTAGAAGTTCAGCTTCTGGTCGCGGCCGAAGATGCCGACAGCGGTGGCCAGCTTGTCCAGCGTGTCGGCATTGGCGTCGACATGCTGCTGCAGCTTTGCTTCGGCGTTGGAGACATCGGTAACGTCGATGGCGCTGCCGACGATGCGGCCGTCTTCGATGGGTGTGTGCGTGAAGGCAAGCGCGCGGCGCTGCCCGCCCATGATGGCGAAGCGCTTGGCTTCTGTGGTGCGGCCTTCGGCGCGCGCGGTGGCGGCAAGATCGCGTTCGCTGCGGTCGAGCGCGGTCTGCAGGCCCGCCGCGAACTCCGCATCGCTCGCGCCGGCCGCTGCGGCGAAGGCGCGATTGCCCCAGACGAGCGACAGCGTCTTGTCGCGCAGCCACACCGGTATGGGCAGGGCTTCCAGCACCGCGCGAAAGTCCGGCGCGGATTCCTTGACGGTCGTGTCTTCCGGTTCGAGCCACACCGCTGCCATGCTGCCGACGGCGCGGCCGCGCAGTTTCACCGGCCGGTCGTTGCGGTCATGCGCAACAAGCTGGAACGGCACGCCCTGATCGCTGAGCGCGTCGATGGCTTGCGACAGTTCGGTGGCATTCGCACCTTCGAGGCAGGAATCCAGCAGCGCCTCGGCGCCGGCATAGGAGTGCGAGGCGGATCCGTCGCGGCCCCATACGATGAGCGGTTCTTTTCCGGCGGCGATCAGTGCATCGCGTGCGCTGGCGGATGCGCGCATGCGCGCGTTCGCGCCGCGCAAGGCGCTGCGCAGTCTCAGCGAGATGTGCTGTTCGGCGAGTGCCCAAAGTCCGGCGGCGATGGCGAGCGCCACGGCGCCCGTGCCCACAGCGATCGCCACCATGGTGGTCTCATCGATGGCATGGCTTGTGGTGGCGGCGAGGGCGGGCACGGGCGCGAAGGCGGCCAGCGCGGCTGCGCTGGCGAGCACCTTGCGGCCTGGTCTTCGCCATGTTCGTGGGCCCCGACTGGGACGCATTAACGCCATTCCCCCAAACTCGCCCCGGTCTGGCGGCGAATCACCATTGGAATCAAGAAGATACGCGCGGGGTCCGAGTCTGACTAGGGAATGTGGTTAAGAAAGTGTAAAAACCAAAATCTGGCCAATCGCCCCAGATTTTGGGCGCTTTTCCAATAGCTGAGTCAAATCAGAGAATTACGTGTTCCGGGTACGGACTTTGGGGTCTTCAAACCCACATCCGAACCAGCGGACCCTTTCGCCCATAGACCGGATCGCATTGCGGCGCGGCCACGCGCGCGATGGCGCGGCGGGCTTCGCCAGGGCGAATATCCTGCGGCTGCGGCTCGTCATATTCGCCGCCGCCTTCGCCCAGCGGGTAGGCGCCGACGACCAGAAGGTCGTCCGATTTCTCGATTCGCTGATGGCCCGTGCCGGCGGGATGAACGATCACGTCGCCGGCCTGGATATCCAGCACCGGCCCGTGCTTGCCGCCGAACTGCACACGGGCCGAGCCGCGCGCGATGCCCAGCACCTCGTGCGTATGCGTGTGGAAGTGCAGGTAGTCATAGATGCCGTCGCGCCAGGAATTGGCCCAGCCGTTTTTCTCGAAGAGTTCCTCGAAAACGGCGGCGGGATCTGTCGCGGCGTCCAGCACAACCGCCTTTCGGTAGATCAGAAACGGAAAGCTTTGATTGTTCGGTGTTTCACCGTCATCGCGGAAGGTGTGTTCTTCCGGCTCCACATCGCGCAGCACGATCTTGTCCGCGTCGGGACGGCCGATGCCGGTGGTGCGTTCGGCGAGTTTCTTGGCGTTTTCAAGGATGGACATGCTGGTCTAACCGATGGAATCGGGAACCGGTTCCTGCGCTCGCCGGTTGAATGCATGAATGAGTGCCAGCCAGGAGGAATTGCATGGCGCGTAAGTATTCCAAAAGCGCGAGCAAGGACGTGGAGCGCGCGGTGAAGAAAGAAAAGAAAGGCAAGCTGCGCAGCGGCCCGGGCGGGAAGGGCGGCAAGGTGAAGAGCCGCAAGCAGGCCATCGCCATCGGACTTTCCGAAGCGCGTGCGAAGGGCAAGAAGGTTCCGAAGAAGGCCAAGAGCAAGAAGCGCAAGGGCGGCAAAAAGAAAAAGAAGAAATAGACGCACGGGCGGCGGAGGGCCGATGTCAAAAGCAGTTGGCAGTCGGTCGCCCGGTCGCACCCGGCCGATGGAGGCGCGGCTGGTGGACGAATTGCCAAAGCACGGCAACTGGCAGTTCGAACCCAAATGGGATGGATTTCGCTGCCTCGCTTTCCGGAACGGCGCGAAGGTGGAGTTGCGCGCGAAATCGGGCAAGCCGCTGACACGCTATTTTCCGGAAATCGTCGCCGCGCTGAAGGCCATAAAGGCGAAGCATTTCGTGGTGGACGGCGAGTTGCTGATTCCGCAAGGGACGACATTGTCGTTTGACGCGTTGCAGATGCGGCTGCATCCCGCGCAAAGCCGTATCGACAAGCTTTCGCGCGAAACGCCTGCCGTTCTCATGCTGTTCGACATGCTGGAAGATCCAGACGGCGCATCGTTGATGAAGGAGCCGCTGGAGGTACGCCGCCGCGCGCTGGAAGCTTTTTTCAAGACGGCGAAAACCGAACCGCTGAAGCTGTCACCTTACAGTCGCAAGCTGACGGACGCCAAGAAGTGGTTGAGCCGCGCGGGGCGTGGCGCGCTGGACGGCGTGATCGCCAAACCGCTGGATCAGCCCTATCTTCCGGAAGAACGCGCAATGCTGAAGGTGAAATGCCTGCGCAGCGCGGATTGCGTGGTCGGCGGCTTTCGCTACGCCACGGGCAGCAAAGACATCGGTTCGCTGTTGCTGGGACTCTACAACGACGAGGGCAAACTGGATCACGTCGGTTTCACGTCGTCGATCTCGAAGGATGACCAGCCCGCATTGAAGAAGAAGCTCGCGCCGCTGCGCGGCGGCGAAGGCTTCACCGGCGATGCGCCCGGAGGGCCCAGCCGCTGGTCGACCGCGCGAAGCGCTGCGTGGGAACCGCTGAAGCTGAAGCTTGTCGTGGAGGTGCGCTACGACCATGTCACGGGCGATCGCTTCCGCCATGGGACCAAGTTGCTTCGCTGGAGGCCGGACAAGGCGCCGAAGCAGTGCACCTTCGATCAATTGCAGAAGGAAGCGCGGCCAGCGCAATTGATGAAGAAGCTCTTCGGCTAGAGCGCCACGTCGCGGATGTGTTCGTTTTTGGCGATCTGGAAGGCGTCTGCCTTGTGAATGATGGGCCAGCGCATGATCAGACCTGCACGTGGAACAGCGTGCCGATGCCGGCCGACACGGCCATGGCGACGATGCCCCAGAACGTCACGCGCAAGGTTGCGGGAAGCAGGGGGGCGCCGCCCGCGCGTGCGCCGAGCGCGCCGAGGGCCGCCAGCACGATCAGCGACGTGATATAGACCGCCGCGACAACGATGCCGATCGGCGCAAGCAGTGCCGCGACGATCGGCACCGCGGCGCCGGAGGAAAAGGCGGCGGCCGATGCGAGTGACGCCTGAATAGGACGCGCCGTGGATTCCTCGGTGATACCGAGTTCGTCGCGTGCATGGGCGGCGAGCGCGTCTTTCGCGGTGAGCTGCCGGGCGACGTCCATCGCCAGATCATGCGTCAGACCGCGCTCCACATAGATGCCGGCCAGTTCCTTCAGCTCGGCATCCTTGTCGGTCGCCAGTTCCTGCCGTTCCTTTGCGAGATCGGCTTTCTCGACGTCTGCCTGCGAACTCACCGACACATATTCGCCGGCCGCCATCGACAGCGCGCCGGCAACGAGGCCGGACACGCCGGCGATCAAGATGCTGCCGGGCGAATGGGTTGCGGTGGCGACGCCGAGGACGAGACTGGCCGTCGAGAGCACGCCGTCATTGGCGCCGAGAACGGCGGCCCGCAACCACCCGGTGTTTCCGATGCGGTGACGTTCGCGGTGCCGCCGTCTGGCCATTGAATCCCTTAGTAGCGGTAGTGATCCGGCTTGAACGGGCCGGACTGCGGAACGGAGATGTAATCCGCCTGCTTCTTGCTCATCTCGGTCAGCTTCGCGCCGACCTTCGCCAGGTGCAAGCGGGCCACCTTCTCGTCCAGATGCTTGGGCAGGGTGTAGACCTTCTTCTGGTACTTGCCGTTCGCGTTGAACAGTTCGATCTGCGCCAGCGTCTGGTTGGTGAACGACGCGCTCATCACGAAGCTCGGATGGCCCATCGCATTGCCCAGGTTCACAAGACGCCCTTCGGAGAGAAGAATGATGCGGTGATTGTCCGGGAAGGTGATCTCGTCGACCTGCGGCTTGATGTTGTCCCATTTGAGGTTTTTCAGCGCCGCGACCTGAATTTCGGAATCGAAGTGGCCGATGTTGCAGACGATGGCGCGGTCTTTCATCTTGCGCATGTGGTCGATGGTGATGACGTCCACATTGCCCGTTGCGGTGACGAAGATGTCGGCGCGCGGCGCGGCATCGTCCATCGTCACGACTTCATAGCCTTCCATCGCTGCCTGCAGCGCGCAGATCGGATCGATTTCGGAGACGAGCACGCGGCAACCGGCCTGGCGCAGCGAGGCGGCGGAGCCTTTGCCCACATCGCCGAAGCCCGCGACCATGGCGACCTTGCCGGCCATCATCACGTCGGTGCCGCGGCGGATGCCGTCCACCAGCGACTCGCGGCAGCCATAGAGATTGTCGAACTTCGACTTGGTAACGCTGTCGTTCACATTGATGGCGGGGAAGAGGAGCTTGCCGGCCTTCTCCATCAGATAGAGGCGGTGCACGCCGGTGGTGGTTTCTTCCGAAACGCCCTGGATGCTGGCCGCGACTTCGGCAAACCAGCCCTTCGGCTTCTCTTTCAACAGGCGCTTGATGAGCGCATAGAAAACTTCTTCTTCCTCGTTCTCCGGCTTGTCGAGGAAGGCGGTGTCGCCTTTCTCGGCGCGCAACCCGTGATGCACCAGCATCGTGGCGTCGCCGCCGTCGTCGAGGATCATGTTCGGGTAGCCGCCGCCGTGCCAGTCGAACAGCCGCGCGGTGTAATCCCAATAGTCTTTCAGGCTCTCGCCTTTCACGGCGAAGACCGGCGTGCCGGTTGCCGCGATGGCAGCGGCGGCGTGATCCTGCGTCGAATAAATGTTGCACGACACCCAGCGCACGTCGGCGCCGAGTTCCTTCAGGGTCTCGATCAGCACCGCAGTCTGAATCGTCATGTGCAGCGAGCCGGCGATGCGCGCGCCTTTCAGCGGCTTCTTCGGGCCATATTCCTCGCGCGTGGCCATCAGGCCGGGCATTTCGGTTTCGGCGATGGAGATTTCCTTACGGCCGAAATCGGCGAGCTTGATGTCTGCAACAACGTATTCGTTGGCCACGTGAGAATCCTTCTGCAGTTAACGCGGGCGGTATAGCAGCCGCATTGGAGCGGGGCAAGGAACATATAAAGAAATATGCATATCCTTATTTTGACTGTAAGTGCTTGGGTGAAATCATGTTTTCGAAATATCAACGACTGCGCGATTAGGATTTCCCCTAATTGGGGCTGCAGATGACGAGGCGGGGCATTGTTTGGAGCGCAGGCGCGGCTTTGGCCGCGTGTGGCGTGCTGGCTTGGGCACTGCGCGTTCACACGCCCGCTATCGCTGGCGATCCCGCCCATCCGGGCGCCGCTATCGCATCTTTGGAGCAGGTGACGCTGCATGGCGATCCGCAATGGATCCTCATTCGCGGCCGCAATCGCAACGCGCCCATCGTTCTGTTTCTGCATGGCGGCCCGGGCAATCCGCTGATGCGGCTGGCGCATGCGTTCCAGCGCACGCTGGAAGATGATTTCCTCGTCGTGCAATGGGATCGCCGGGGCGCAGGCAAGAGCTATCGCGGGCCCGTCGATATTCCGCATATGCGCACGAGCGTGGAAGTTTCCGACACCATCGCGCTGATCGAAAAGCTGCGCGCGAGGTTCGGAAACCGAAAGGTCATTCTCATCGGTCATTCCTATGGCAGCGAGCTGGTAGCGCTGGTGGCGGCAAAGCGGCCGGATCTGGTGCGGGCCTTTGTCGGCGTTGGGCAGGTGGCCTGTCGCTGGAAGGATGTTCTGTCGATGCAGGAGGGCTGGCTGCTTTCGCACGCTACGGCGCGACACGACAACACGTTGGTCAGCACGATCCGATCGCACAAGCCCTTCGATCACGAACTGGCGGTGTTCGCCTATGGCGGTGCGCTGGCGAATGCGAACGGCAAGCTGCCGCTGTGGCTCGCAAGCCTGCGTGCGCCCGAATATTCGCTGTACGATGTGTGGCGCGCGCGCGCGGGAATTCGCTTCACGCATGGTCACCTGAAAAGAGACGTCTATTCGGGTGCGCTGATGGATGCGGTGCCAAGGCTTTCCGTTCCGGTCTATTTCTTCGAGGGGCGCGGCGATCGCATCACCCCGCCGCAATGCGTGCGGAACTATCTCGCCCGCCTCGATGCGCCGCACAAAGAGATCGTGTGGTTCGAACGCTCCGCGCATTATCCGTTCCTCGAGGAACCGGAGAAATTCCATCAGGCTTTGTTGCGCGTTGCAGAAAACACAGATGGCTGACGTATTTCTTGCGCCGGCCGCACCGCGCGGCTATCGAAGATCATGGCCTTCCGCACCGATATTCCTGCGCGGCTCGACCGACTTCCCTGGAGCCGCTTTCACACGCTGATCGTGATGGCGTTGGGGATCACCTGGATCCTCGACGGATTGGAAGTGACGCTGGTGGGTTCGCTCTCCGGTGTGCTGTCCGAAAAGTCCACGCTTGGGCTTTCGCCAAGCCAGATCGGTTTGGCGGGAAGTCTCTATATCGTCGGCGCAGTGATCGGCGCGTTGATCTTCGGCGATCTGGCGGATCGCTTCGGCCGCAAGAAACTCTTCACCGTGACGGTTGGGCTCTATCTGATCGCGACCATCGCGACGGGCTTCTCCTGGAACTTCGCGAGCTTCGTGATTTTCCGGATGTTGACCGGCGCGGGCATCGGCGGCGAATATTCCGCGATCAACTCGGCGATCCAGGAATTCACGCCGGCACGCTATCGCGGCCGCGTGGATCTGGCGATCAATGGCAGCTTCTGGATCGGCGCGGCCATCGGTGCGCTCGGCTCGCTGGTGGTGCTGGACACCTTGCTCATTCCCGAATGGTTGGGATGGCGGCTCGCCTTCGTGATCGGCGGCGTGCTGGCGATCGTCGTCGTGTTCCTGCGCCGCTTCGTGCCGGAAAGCCCGCGCTGGCTGATGATCCATGGCGATGTGGCGGCGGCGGAACGCACCGTGGCCGATATCGAGCGGCGCGTGGAAGGGCACGCGCATGAAGCGATGCCGGCGCAGACCATCGAACTTTCCACCACCCGGCGCAGCTTCGGCGAGATCGTGCGCGCGCTGTTCGCGCAGTATCCGCGCCGTACCGTGCTCGGCATTGTGCTGATGGCGACGCAGGCGTTCTGCTACAACGCCATCTTCTTCACCTATGCGCTGATCCTGACGAAGTTCTACGGCATCGCGCCGGCATCGGTGGGGCTCTACATCCTGCCGTTCGCGCTGGGCAATGTGCTGGGGCCGTATCTGCTGGGGCATCTGTTCGATACGGTCGGTCGCAAGACGATGATCGCGGCGACCTATGCGCTCTCCGGCGTCATCATGCTGGCGACCGGCTGGCTGTTCGCCAAGGGCGTTGTCGGCGCGGGCACGCAGACGGTGCTGTGGTCGATCAATTTCTTCTTCGCCTCCTGTGGCGCGAGCGCCGCCTATCTCACGGTGGGCGAAAGCTTTCCGCTGGAAGTGCGCGCGCGGGCCATCGGCATCTTCTATGCGTTCGGCACGGCGCTGGGCGGTATCACCGGGCCGCTGGTGTTCGGCGCGCTGATCGAAAGCGGCCAGCGCAGCGACGTGTTCATCGGCTATGTGATCGGCGGCGTGCTGATGGTGTTTGCCGGCGCGGTGGAAATATGGCTCGGCGTCGACGCCGAGCGGCAATCGCTGGAAAACGTCGCGCCGCCGCTGTCGCGGACCTAGGGCCCATCTACCTTAAAGCCGCGGGCGCGCAGCATCGCGGGAACGCCCTTGGGGCCGGCAAGATGGCCTGCGCCGACGGTGATGAAAAATGTGTGGTCCTCGTTCAGCATTGCGGAGATCTGGTTCACCCAGCGCGCATTGCGATCCTCGAACAGCGCTTTCTCCATGCGCGGGTCGCGTTTCAGTCCCGCATTCATCAGCTTGCCGAGGCGTTTCACATCGCCTGCGGCCCAGGCGTCGATCAGGTTTCCGACCTCGCCCTTGTCCTTGAGGATTTCCTTCAGGCTTTCGTCGAATTCCTTGATCTCCAGGTCGCGATCATCCGGCATCAGCAGGCGGAATTGCTGCTCCGGCGTTTCGAGCGCGCGAAAGTTCTTGATGCCGCGCGCAACCGCATCGGCATAAATCGCCCGATCGACGCCGGACGTGGATGAGAGATGGCGCTGGTTCATGTAGCCGATCTCGATCAGCAGCGCGGCAAACCACGGCCGCTTGTCCACCAGCAGGGCCGGGTTCACGCCGGACACATCCAGCGCCTTGCGATAATCGTCGCGCGCCTGTGCATCCAGTAGCGAGGGCAGGGCTGTGTCCTTGGGCAGGAATGCGTGATCGCGCACGAAGTCGGCAATGTGCGCTTTCGTGGAGTCGTCCATCGGGATTTCGAACACGAAGGTGTCGGCGGCTTTCAGCGCCGCTGACACCTTGGGCGTCTGCCAGTCCATGTTGGGCGGCAGGATGTGGATGGAGCCGAAGAGGTAGGCAGTTCCCTTCGGGCCATGAACCGTCCAGATCGCCGGATGCGCCGCGATCTTGCCGAGCAAAGGCTGCGATGCTGGCGCTTCCGCAAAGGCACGCGGCGCCAGCAGCGCAACCGCAAGCGCTGCCGCGGCAAGCTTCAACCACTTATGCAATCGTCACTCCGTTCAGCGATAGGCGAAGGGCGGGTTCTTCTTGTCGAGGTCGCGATAGCGGTCGCGCAGGCGCGTCTGCCGCGAAACCAGCGGGATGTTCGCGCCCTTGATGAACACCGCGGTCGGCGCGCTGGTGACGTCCAGCGGATCGCCGTCCCATACCACCACATCGGCGTCCTTGCCGGGTTCGAGCGTGCCGTAGCTGTCCGCGATGCCGAACACCGCGGCCGGGTTCTTCGTGATCGCGGCGAGCGCATGGTCCCAGTTCATCCCGTTCGCCACCGCATTGCCGGCGATCTGCGTGAGCGTGCGCGCATATTGCGCCGGCCCGTCATATTGCGGCTGGAAAGCGATGGTGACGCCCGCCGCATCGAGCCGCGCGGCGGTTTTCAGCGTGGCGCCAAGTTGCGAGAAGCTGGTGGGCAGGTTCACATCATTGTCGAACACCACCGGCACATGCGCCGCGGCGATGTCGTTTGCCAGCCGCCATGCTTCGCTTGCGCCGAAGAGCACAAGCTTGATGTGGTTCGCCTGCGCATAGGCCAGCACCTGCCCGATGCTGGACGCGCGCTCAACATGTACCAGCAAGGGCTCGCTGCCCTGCGTGACCGGGCAGAGCGCATCCAGATCGACGCGCAGGCTGCGCTGGTCGCGATAGCCGCCGGGGCGGTGATAGCCGGCGCGCTGCGCGCAATATTCGCGCGCGTCGTCCAGCGTTTCGCGGAACTTGGTCCAGATGTCCGGCCGGGCGTTCTTCTGGCCGTCGCCGCCATTGGGCTCCAGCACCGCCATGACACCGGCTTTCGTCTTCACGACGAGATTGGGGCCAAGACCAAGATCGATGACCGCCGCCGTGCCGCAGAACACATCGCCGCAGTCCACCGGCGCGACAAGCGAACGGGTGATGCCCGCGATCCGCGCCACGGGAATTTCCGAGGATGCCGGATTGATCGCATCGGCCACGTCGAACGCCGCGCTATCCTGCTCCTGGTTCGGCGCGCTGTCGTTCACTTCGGCGACAAGTTGCAATTCCTGGATGCCGAGCTGCGTCCACGACGCCATCAGCCCCGGCGTCACCGGCTTGCCGTGCGCATCGATGATCTTCGCGCCCGGCGGCGCGGTGAGGTTCGCGCCGACCGCCGTGATCTTGCCGTTTTCGATCAGCACATCCGCATCGTTCAGCGTGCCGGCGCCGACCGTGTAGACATGGCCGTGACGGACGAGCGTGGCGTTGGGCGGTGGCGCGGCCTGCTGCGCGAGCGCGGCACTCGCAAAAGCAAATGCAGACACACCCGCGAGGATCAGAGACGTTCTCATTGGCCCGCACCTCCGGTGTTGGCGTTGTCTTCCTGCCCGATCTCGAAATCGCTGCGCGGGCTGAGCTTGGGATTGTTGCGGTCGTAGAGCAGGGCGCCGTCGATGAACACTTTCTGCGCATGCGCATAGACGCTGAGCGGATCGTGATCCCACAGCACCACATCCGCATCCTTGCCTTTTTCCAGCGTGCCGGTCTGGTTCAGGATGCCCAGCGCCTTCGCCGGATTGCGCGTCATCCACGCAATCGCGTGCGCGCGCGTGATCGGATAGCCCATGCGCCGCCCCGCCGCCATCGCCTTGGCGACTTCCTGGTTGAGGCGCTGGATGCCGAGTGGATCGTCGGAGTGGATCATGGCGCAGGCGCCGGCGTGATCCACCATCGCGATGTTCTCCGGAATGCCGTCATAGGCTTCCATCTTGAAGCCCCACCAGTCCGCCCACATGGCGGCGCAGATGTGGTTCTTCTTGAGCAGGTCGGCCACCTTGTAAGCTTCGGCAGCGTGATGGAACGCGGCGATGCGGAAGCCGAATTCCTTGGCAACGTCGATCATCGTCGCCATCTGGTCGCCGCGATAGCAGTGCATCTGCACCGGGATCGTCCTGTCGAGAACCAGCGCCAGCGTTTCCAGATTGAGATCGCGGTCCGGCGGATCGCCCTTCTTATCCTTCCAGTAGTTGCGCCACTTTGCGCGGTATTCGATCGCCTTCTGGAAAGCGGCGCGATAACCGGCGACGTCGCCCATCAGCGTCATCGGGCCGCCCTTCTTGCCGTAGACGCGCTTTGGGTTTTCGCCGCACGCCATCTTCAGGTCGTAGGGTGCGTTCGGAAATTTCATGCCCTGCGTGGTGACAGCCGGGACGTTCTTCAGCACCACCGAGCGGCCGCCGATGAGATTGCCGGAACCGGGAAGTATCTCCAGCGTGGTGACGCCGCCCGCCAGCGCGCGCGTGAAGCCGGGATCTTGCGGCCACACGGAATTTTCCGCGCGCACGTAAGCGGTGACGGGATTGACCATCTCGTTGCCGTCGGCCGTCGCTTCGTTGGACGGCGACGGATAGACGCCGAGATGGGAGTGAATGTCGATCACGCCGGGCGTCACGAATTTGCCCTTGCCGTCAATCACCACAGCGTTCGCGGGCGCGGTGAGGTTCTTGCCCACGGCAACGATCTTGCCGTTTTGCATCAGCACGTCGCCGCCATCGATTTCCTTGTCGGTGCCGGTGAGGACCGTGGCGTTGCGAATGAGCGTGGGCTTCGACGGCAGCGGTTTATATGTGGAAGGGAACTGGTCATTCGGGAACTGGTCGGCGACATGCTTGTCGGCTCCGGACTTGTGAAGCGCCGGTATCAGCGCCCATGCCAGGACAAGCGCCACGACGACGATTGCGGCGGCGCCCCACGCGGGCAGGCCGTTCTTCCCCATGTGAAAATCCCCTCGTTGACGAGGGGCAGAGTTGCGCAGTTTCGCCGGTGCGCGCAACCGGAAAAGGCGTGATCAGTCTTCGCCGAACTTGGCTTCCACAAGCGCGAGGATCGCCTTCATCGCTTCATCGGCGTCGGCGCCTTCGGCTGATATCTCGATCTGCGAGCCCAGCGGAGCGCCGAGCATCATCAATCCCATGATGGAACGGCCATCCACCGATTGTCCGTCCTTGCTCACCGTGATGCGGGACTGAAACCGCGCGGAGGCCTCCACGAGCTTGGCGGAGGCCCGCGCGTGCAGGCCTTTCTTGTTCACGATGGTGGCGACCGCGCGCCGCTCGCTCATGCGTGACCTGCGAGGTCGGCGGAGCCTGCGCGCAAATATTTGCGGCCCGCGTCAATGGATTCTTTCACCGCCTGTTCGAGCGGCATGCGGCTGCGAATGTCGACAAGCTTGATGAGGCTGGGCAGATTTGCGCCGGCAAGCACTTCCACCTTGCCGCGCTCCAGCAATGTGAGCGCCAGGTTGCACGGCGTTCCGCCATACATGTCGGTTGCGATCACCACGCCGCTGCCCATGTCGACGGCTTTCACCGCCGCGGCGATCTCGCGCTGGCGGCGCTCGATGTCGTCTTCGGGGCCGATGCAGACGGCGCGCAAGTGAGTCTGCGGGCCGACCATGTGCTCCATCGCGGAAATGATTTCCTGCGCGAGGCGCCCATGCGTAACGAGAACGATTCCAATCATGACAAAACCAAATCCCAGCGCGGCGCACGATAGCAACATGCGCGCGCGAGAAAAGACCTCATTGGGGGTTGCGATGCTCGCGGAAAAGTGCCTTGGAAAATGCCGCCGCGGCGAGCAGGATTTTGGCAGGAGCGGAGGCTTCGAGCGGCGCAAGCCAGAGCAAGGGCGGACGTTCATCTTCGTTAAGCGCCAACTCCGGCGGTGTCACATATTTCTCCGGTTGCGGCATGCGCGGAACGTAGCCTTCCTCGATCATCTCCACCGCAAGCGCAACGCGCGCTTCGGCCCTGAAGGGCAGGGCCAGAACTCCAAGCCCGCGCACTTCCAGCAAACCGGCCAGAGATTTTGGCGCGCGGGCGAAGAGGGCGCGGTTCTGGATGAACATTTCGACACGATCGTCGGCAACCAGTTGGGCGCCGCGCTCGATCAGGCGCAGCGCAAGATCGGACTTGCCCCTGCCGCTTTCGCCGAGAAGGAGAATTCCCGCATCTTCGGGCGCGCCAAAAGCCTTCGCCGCATCCGCGAGCACGATGCAGGAGGCATGGATGTTGACCATGGACATTTATGTGGTCCTCGACAGCGGCAATTCAACGGTGAAGCGCGCGCCGCCGCCTTCACGATTTTCGGCCCATATCCTGCCGTTTGCGCCTTGCGCAATCTGCCGCGCGATGGAAAGCCCGAGGCCGGAATTCTTGCCGAAGCCATGTTCGGAGGGTCGCTCGGTGTAGAAGCGGTTGAAGATGGATTCCAGATTGTCCGGCGGAATGCCGGGGCCTTCGTCGGCAATGCTGATCGACGCCTTGCCGCCGTCTACGCGTGCGGCGATGGACACCGTCGCGTTGTCGGGGCTGAAGGAAACGGCGTTGTCGATCAGGTTGCGGAAGATTTGGCCAAGACGCTCGTCGCGCCCGATGACGGTTGCGTCCTCCGGCACCTCGGATGCGAGCGCGAGACGAATGCCGCGCGGCAGTTCCATGAAGTTGTAAACCTCCACGATCGTGTCCAGCAGGTGCGCAATCCGCACGCGGTTCGGCGTTTCGCGGCTGAGTTCGGCATCCAGCCGCGAGGCGTCGGAGATGTCGCTGATTAGCCGGTCGATGCGGCGCACGTCGTTGCGCACCACCTCCATCAGCCGCGCGCGCGATTCATCGTCTTTGGCGCGCGAGAAGGTTTCGATCGCGCTCTTGAGCGATGTGAGCGGATTCTTCAACTCATGCGCGACGTCGGCCGCAAAGCTTTCGATGGCATCGATGCGGTCGTAGAGCGCGCGCGTCATGGCGGAGAGGCTTTCGGCCAGATCGCCGATCTCGTCATGCCGTTCGCGGAAGACGGGAAGGCTGTCGCGTCCGGCGCGCCCGCTGCGCACGGTGTCGGCGGCGGCCGCCAGCCGGCGGATGGGCTCGGCGATGAATCCCGCAAGGTAGAGAGACGAAAGCAGCATCACCACCAATGCGACCGCAAACACTTCGATCAGGGTGACGCGCTCCTCGCGCACGATATCGTCGATGTCGCCGCCTTCGGTGGAAACCATGAGCACGCCGTAGATCGCCTTGAAGCGCTGGATGGGAACGGCGACGGACAGCACCATGCGGTTGCGTTCATCCACGCGCTCGGCCGTGGCGGTCTCGCCGCTGAGCGCGGCGTTCACTTCGGAATAGACGCGCCCGTCACTGCCGGCTTCGAAATAAGGCTGCAGCTTCGCGAAGGGGCGGATGCCCATCACGCCATCGAACAACCGGCGCCCCGTCTGGCGGACGCGGCTCCAGAAATCGAGCGGCGGCAGATAGGAAATCTGCACGACGTTGCGCGGCAGAAGCTCGCGCGTGTCGATCTCCAGCTTGCCGCTGGTGCCGTAGAGCCGGGCGCGCAGCTTGGTCGGCGCGATGAGTTGGCGCAGCAGCGACTCCGCTTCCTCGCTTTTCAGCCGGTGCGTCTCTTCATTGGTGGTGTATTCGGCCAACGTGCCGGCGACGATCAATGCCTGCTGGCGAATGCCGCTGACGCGTTCGTCGACCAGGCTGCGTCCGCTCGTCTGCACGATGAGCACGCCGCCAATGAGGATGATCAGCGCAACCGCGTTGAAGAAGATGATGCGCCGGGTGAGGGCGGAAAATCGCGGAAAGCTTGCGGGCGTATCGAAAGCCACGCGCGGCCACTATTCCTTGTAGCGATAGCCGACGCCGTAAAGCGTCTCGATGGCGTCGAAATTGTCGTCGATCGCCTTGAACTTCTTGCGCAGGCGCTTGATGTGGCTGTCGATGGTGCGGTCGTCGACATAAACCTGGTCGTCGTAGGCCGCGTCCATCAGGTTGTCGCGGCTCTTCACGAAGCCCGGTCGCTGCGCCAGGCATTGCAGGATCAGAAATTCGGTGACGGTGAGGCGCACGGGCTTGCCGTCCCATGTGCATTCGTGCCGCTGCGGATCGAGCGCCAGCTTGCCGCGCACCATGGCTTCCTTCTTCGGCTCGCCATTGGCGGGCGCGGAAGACGGCTGCTTGTGGCCTTCGTTGCGGCGAAGCACGGCTTTCACGCGCTCCAGCAGGAGCCGCTGCGAGAACGGCTTGCGGATGTAATCGTCCGCGCCCGCGTTCAGCCCCATCAGCTCGTCGATCTCTTCATCCTTGGAGGTGAGGAAGATCACCGGCAGATCGCCCGCCTGACGCAGGCGGCGCAGAAGCTCCAGCCCGTCCATGCGCGGCATCTTGATGTCGAGAATGGCGAGGTCCGGCGGCGTGGTGTTCAATCCTTCCAGCGCGGTGGCGCCGTCCGAAAAGGTCTTTACCTGATAGCCTTCCTGCTCCAGCAGCATGCTGACGGAGGTGAGGATGTTCTTGTCGTCGTCGACCAGCGCGATTGTCGCCATGATTCCTGCCCGTTCGCTCGTTCGGCAATATAAAGAGATATGCCGCAAAGCCCAAACCGCGCGCGATTCGGGGCGCCGCGCAGCGATGGGCTCAGACGAACTGCACCTTCAGGATTTCGTAGGAGCGCGCGCCGCCGGGGGCCGCGACTTCCACGCTGTCACCCTTGCTCTTGCCGATGAGCGCGCGGGCGATGGGGCTGGAGATCGAGATCTTGCCCTTCTTGATGTCGGATTCGTGGTCGCCGACAATCTGGTACTTTTTCTCCTCGTCGGTGTCCTCGTCGACGAGCGTCACCGTGGCGCCGAATTTCACCGTGCTGCCGGTCATCTTGGACACGTCGATCACGTCGGCCCGGCCGATCATGTCCTCAAGCTCGATCACGCGGCCTTCGATGAAGGACTGCTTCTCCTTCGCAGCGTGATATTCCGCGTTTTCGGACAGATCGCCATGCGCACGCGCTTCGGCGATGTGCTTGATGATCTCGTGGCGGTCCACGTTCTTGAGCTGGTTCAGCTCATCTTCCAGGCTCTTCAAGCCCGTGGCGGTCATCGGAATGCGTTCCATGGCACCTATAACGTCCTAAGTGTCAAAAGCGCCCCTTCCGGCCGGGAAAGGACCGGAGCGGACGCCTAGAAATATGATAAGTACTTGTTACGCCTGGGCTTTCTCAATCGCCCAATCAGCGATTACATCAGGAATTGTAAGACTGGAGAGGGGCTACTTCAAGGGACCCCTCCCGGAGTGCCCGGATCGCCTGGGTGGCCGCAGCCGCACCGGCAACCGTCGTGTAGTAGGGAACTTTCTGGTGCAGCGTCGTGCGGCGGATGGAGAAGGAGTCCGCTAGGGACTGCGTGCCTTCGGTGGTGTTGAACACCAGCTGCACTTCGCCGTTCTTGATCGCGTCCACGATGTGCGGCCGCCCTTCCAGGACCTTGTTCACCACTTTCACCGGGACACCCTGGTCCTGAAGAAACTGCGCGGTGCCGCGCGTGGCGATGATTTCAAAGCCCATGTCGACCAGGTCGCGCACTGGCGCCAGCGCATAATCCTTGTCCGCATCTTTCACGGAGACGAACACGATGCCGGAATGGGGCAGGCGTAGCCCGGCGCCGACCTGCGCTTTCGCGAAGGCGCGGCCGAAGTTTTCGTCCAGCCCCATCACTTCGCCGGTGGATTTCATTTCCGGGCCCAGCACCACGTCCACGCCCGGGAACCGGTTGAACGGCATCACCGCTTCTTTCACCGCGATGTGCTTCAGGTTCGGCTTTTTCAAATTGAACGATTTGAGGGTCTCGCCAGACATGACGCGCGCGGCGATGGAGGCGACGGGCAGGCCGATGGCTTTTGCCACGAACGGCACCGTGCGGCTGGCGCGCGGGTTCACTTCCAGCACATAAATTTCGCCATCCTGCACGGCGTATTGCACGTTCATCAGTCCGCGCACGTTCAGCGCTTTGGCCATGGCAACGGTCTGGCGCTCGATTTCGGCGATGATGGCCTTGGGCAGCGAATGGGGTGGTATCGCGCAGGCGCTGTCGCCGGAATGCACACCGGCTTCTTCGATATGCTCCATGATGCCGGCAATGAAGACGTCGCCATCGCTGTCGCCGATGGCGTCCACATCCACTTCGATGGCGTGGTGCAGGAAGCCGTCGATCAGCACCGGGTTGTCGCCGGAGATCTTGAACACATCGCCCTGCGCGACCGTGGCTTTGAGCGTCGCTTCATCCGGCACGACGACCATGCCGCGGCCGCCTAGCACGTAGGACGGGCGCAGGATGATCGGGAAGCCGACGGCTTTCGCGGCGGCGATGGTTTCATCCGGCGTCATGGCGGTGGCGTTCTTCGGCTGCTTGAGACCGAGCTTTTGCAGCAGCGCCTGGAAGCGCTTGCGGTCTTCCGCCAGGTCGATGGCATCCGCGCTGGTGCCGAGGATCGGCACGCCTTCCTCGGTCAGCGTGTTGGCGAGCTTCAGCGGCGTCTGCCCGCCGAACTGCACGATCACGCCCGCGAGCGTGCCCTTGCTCTGCTCGATGCGCACGATTTCCAGCACGTCTTCGGCCGTCAGCGGCTCGAAGTAGAGACGGTCGGAGGTGTCGTAATCGGTGGAAACGGTTTCGGGATTGCAGTTGACCATAATGGTCTCGAAACCCTGCGCCGACAGCGAGAACGCGGCGTGGCAGCAGCAATAGTCGAACTCGATGCCCTGTCCGATGCGGTTGGGGCCGCCGCCAAGGATGATGATCTTCTTCTTGTCGCTCGGCTTGGCCTCGCATTCGGCGACGCCGTTCACCGGCGTTTCGTACGTCGCATACATATAGGGCGTGATCGCCGCGAATTCGGCGGCGCAACTGTCGATACGCTTGAACACCGGGTGGATGTTATGCGCGGTGCGCAGCGCGCGCACGCCTTTCTCCGTCATGCCAGCGAGCTTGGCGAGGCGCGCATCGGAGAAGCCCATCGCCTTCAGCGCGCGCATGCCCGCGGCGTCTTTCGGCAGGCCGTTGGACTGGATGTTTTTCTCGGTGGCAACGATTTGCGCGATCTCGTTCAGGAACCATGGATCGTATTTGGCGATGGCGGCGACATCCTCCACCGGCATGCCGTTGCGCAGCGCCTGCGCCGCGACGCGCAGACGATCGGGCGTGGCTTTGGCCAGCGCGGCGCGCATGGAGTCCTTGTCATCCGGCAGATCGATCTCGTCGAAGCCGGTGAGGCCGGTTTCCATGGAGCGTAGCGCTTTCTGTACCGACTCCGCGAAGGTGCGGCCGATGGCCATGGCTTCGCCGACCGATTTCATGGAGGTGGTGAGGGTGGGTTCCGCGCCGGGGAATTTCTCGAAGGCGAAGCGCGGCATCTTCGTCACCACATAGTCGATTGTCGGCTCAAACGATGCCGGCGTGACCTTGGTGATGTCGTTCTGCAATTCGTCCAGCGTGTAGCCGCAGGCCAGTTTCGCCGCGACCTTGGCAATCGGAAAGCCGGTGGCCTTCGAGGCGAGGGCAGAAGAGCGTGACACGCGCGGGTTCATTTCGATGACGACCATACGGCCGTCCGCCGGGTTCACCGCGAACTGCACGTTCGATCCGCCCGTCTCCACGCCGATCTCGCGCAGCACCGCGATGCTGGCGGAGCGCATGCGCTGGTATTCTTTGTCCGTCAGTGTGAGGGCAGGGGCGACAGTGATGCTGTCGCCGGTGTGCACGCCCATAGGGTCCACATTCTCGATGGAGCAGATGATGATGGCGTTGTCGGCGCGGTCGCGCACAACTTCCATCTCATATTCCTTCCAGCCGAGAACCGATTGCTCGATCAGCACCTCATTGGTGGGCGAGGCGTCGAGGCCCGCTTCCACGATCTCGAAGAATTCTTCGCGGTTGTAGGCGATGCCGCCGCCGGTGCCGCCGAGCGTGAACGAAGGGCGGATGACGGCGGGCAGCCCGACTTCGTCCAGCGCTTGCAGCGCATGGGCGAAGGCTTCAGGCGAAAGCTCCATGATCGGATTGTTTTGACCGTCATAAAGGAAGTTGCCGGCGTCATCCTTCTTGTGGCGCAGATAGCCTTTCAGCGTGACGCCGGTCGGCACATCGAGGCCGATCTTCATCATCGCCTGGCGGAAGAGCTCGCGGTCCTCGGCCTTGTCGATGGCATCGGCGGAGGCGCCGATCAGCTCGACATCGTATTTCTCCAGCACGCCGCGCTTGCGCAGCGACAGTGCGGTGTTGAGCGCGGTCTGCCCGCCCATGGTCGGCAGCAGCACGAATTTCTTGTCTGCCGGGACATTCGGCTTCTCGCGCGCGATGACCTTCTCAACGAATTCCGGTGTGATCGGTTCGATATAGGTCGCGTCCGCCATGTCGGGGTCGGTCATGATGGTGGCGGGGTTGGAGTTCACCAGCACCACGCGATAGCCTTCGGCCCGCAGCGCCTTGCATGCCTGGGCGCCGGAGTAGTCGAACTCGCAGGCCTGCCCGATGACGATGGGTCCCGCGCCGATGATGAGGACGGTGTGGATATCGGTGCGTTTGGGCATGTTTTCTCGCGCGCGGATGGCCACACGCGGAAAGCGTGCGTGGCCCGGTCAAACTGTAGGTTAAGTGGACCGTCTAGACCCTTGAGCCGGTTGCCGCAACCCTAGAATTGCCGCAGTGCACAACCTTGTTTCCGGCGCGTTTTTGGGCGCTTCAACTGCGCCATCTCAGCGTGCGCGGCTTCACCGGGTTTACGAAAGGCGTTCCGTTGGCAGTTGATTCTGCCCATGCCTTTTTCAGCCGGTGGTACCACATCGCCGGAACGTCCGAATCCTGGATCAGCATCAGCGGCGGATTGTATTTGAGGCCTTCCTGCTGGCGCAGCACCGCGCGGCGGTCGTCGCCCAGGAAGGTCGGGCCCAGCACCATGAAGAACGGACGGATGAAGCCCAGCCATGCGGGCCAGAAGAAGATCTGCGTCACCTGCGTGTTGGTTTCGTCGATGGGCGTGCAGGCGGTGAAGCCAGACACATCGAAACTGCGGCCGAAGATCGTGCCTCGGATATTCTCGAAGCGGATGGAGGGAAGCTCGAAGGTGATCTCGGTGGAGACATCTGCGCCGCCGAGGATCTTGTAAGCCTGTTTGCTCGGCGCATGGCGCGTCATCACGAAGCCATTGGGCAGCGGCGCATAGGATTTCTGCTTCTCGCGCATCTTCACGCGCCACCACCAGCGGCCATGCACGAAGGGCGCGTGCGCCGGGTCCATCAAACCAATGACGGCATGGTCGATGTTGCAGGGGAAATGCTGGCTCTCGATCCAGCGCGGCTTGGCATTCGGCACTGGCACGCGCGGCGGCTCGCTTTTCGGCGGCTCGCGTTCGTTCTGCGCGAAATAGATCCAGAGAAGCCCATCCTGCTCGCGCATCGGATAGGACCGCACGCGGATCTTCGACGGATCGATATTCTCCTGGCCGCCCACGGTGGAGGGAATCAGCGCGCACACGCCATCCTTTTTGAAACGCCAGCCGTGATAGGGGCATTCCACCGTGTTGTCGGATTTGATCTTGCCGTAGGACAGCGGAATGCCGCGATGCGGGCAGATATCGCGGAGCGCAAAGGCGTCGCCGTCTTTCGTGCGGCCAATAAGGACCGGCTCGCCGAGAAGCTGCATGTGTTTCATGCCGCCGGGTTTGATGTCGCGTGCCAGCGCCGCGAAATACCAGCAGTCGCGCAGGAATACGGGTTCTGCGGCGTCGGTCTTTGCGGCGGTGCGGTCGATGGTGTTCACAGTGCGAGTTCCGTTAGTCCCGCGCGAACCAACACGAACGCGCGGCAACGGTCTTTGTGATAGCGCAAAATCGGGAAGCGTAGAACCGGGCAGGCCCGCCGCCCGCGATTCACCCTGTTCCAAGCTATTTTCCGGCTGCGGGCTTCAACAATGTCTCGAGCGTGGTCATGAAAAGGCGGCCCTTGTCGTCCGGCAGCTTGTAGGCCCAGCCGTCTGTGTGCTCGTCGATCGCGCGCGCCTCGCGTGCCGCGTCAGGCTTGCCGGGGGCGCCCTCGGCATAGACGGTGGCCCAGAAGGCCGGCCCCTCGGCCACGATCTTCACAGTCACCACCAGTCCGTCGAACGTGTGCGTCACGATGCGGGGCGCATTGGAGAAATCGAAATCGGAGGCGGGGCGGGCATTGTCGAACGTGAAGCCGGTGATCGCTCCAGCGATGGTGTTGGCCGCGCCGGGATAGGCCAGTTCGCGGCCGGCGGGCACCGGCGTGAGCGTGAAGTCCAGATCGTTGGGTCCGTCACGATGCACCGAAAATGCCGGGCCGGAGATCGGCGTCACGTCCACGGACTGGATGCGCGACGGATCTATGGACAGGATGTTCTTTTCCATCCAGTCCGAAGCATCGCTCTTCGGCACGAACACGCTGCGCGCCAGCCAGCTTTGCTTGTCGCCGGGCTTTCGGATGTAAAGCCCGCTCGCGCCGCTGGGATCGCCGATGTCGGTGCTTTTGCCGGCGATGAGCGAGGCCAGAACCGCGCCTTTGTCATCGAGCAGCTCGATCAGCGTGCCTTTGCCTTTGGGTGGCGCGTCCACCGCGATGCGGCTGTACCAGTCCGGCCGTGCGGTTGCAGGCTCGATAGTCTGCAGCGCCGCCAGCCCCACCACCGTTTCGCGCAATGTCTCGAACGATGCCGGATAGTCGGAATGCTGCGGCAGGATCCAGCCATGCTCGGGATCGAACACGATGTTCAAATTGCCATGGGCCTTCGAAACGATGTGGATGCGCGCAACCTTGCGGATGGCGCCGGGCAATTTGGGAAAGACGGTTTCGGCTTCGGTCTTCGTGCCCATCATGGCGGACTGATGGTGGATGCCGAGCACAGCCAGCAGGATGGTGACGACGGCGACGAGCGCAAGGATCGCCAGGTTGCGGCGGCGCGGATCGCTGCGGACCGTATCGAGCACGCTCATGCCTTCACCGCCTTGGCGCGGCGGCGGCGGCGCAGCCACGCCGTCACCACCGCAAAGAGCGCCACCAGGATCGGCACCAGCGCGATGTTGATGAAGGCGAGAAAGCTGCCCAGCGCGTCGATATCGCTGCGCAGCCGCGCCTGCACGTCGCGAAGCTGCGCGCGGGTGCTGATAAGATCATGCTTGAATTTCTCGATCTCGTCTTTCTGCGCCGGTGTCAGCGTCTTGGCGTTCTGGCCGTTGGCGGCCTGACCTTGCTCCAGCGCATGCAGGCGCTGTTCGGTGTCGGAGAGGCGCGCCTGCAGCGCATCGGCCTCCTGTTGATATTGCGCCTGTGCTTCCGCCTGCATCTGCTTGACCACCGTGAAGGGCCGATCGCTGGAGGCACGCGTGCGCAGCGAGATGAGGTCGGACGAGCCGGTGAGGTTCTCCACCGCGTTCAGCACGAAGGCGATGTTGTCGGCGAAGGGCTGGGCGATGCGCTTGCCGAACAGGTCCTGTGTATGCACCCAGAAGCGGTCATCGAAGATGTCGCTGTCGGCCGCGACGATCACATTGATGTCCTTCGCCGATTTGATCGGTGCAACTTGCGGGAATGCGCTCCTGGCCGGGCCGGTGATGCGCGCGGCGATGGTGTAGGGCGCGCCGGCGGGATGCACGAGATTCCACAAGTCCTGCGGTCGCGTGGTCATCTGCACCACGGGCGTATCCAGCAGGCTGGCCTGGTCGGATGACGATATCAGCGGCGTGAATTTCGTCGTCGCGCCCTTGATCGGCGAGATCGCGCCGGCGCTGGCAAGGTTCACCGTTTGAAGCTGCGAGGTGACCTGGTCGGTCTTGTTGAAGTCGTTGGCGTTCAGATGCAGCCAGATCGGATAGCGCGTGGTGGGATTGCGCGGATCGCCCGAGGTCTGCACCTGCTGCGCCAGATCGCGATCCCCCAGCACCTTCTTCGGATTGTAAGCCACGCCCCACGATTTCAGCAGGTCGGGCAGGTTGGATGACGTCGGCGCGCCGCCATTGGCCATCTGCGCCATCTCCGAGTTCGGGTCGAGGAACACCAGCGCGTGGCCGCCGCGCATGACGAACTGATCGATGGCCAGCTTTTGCGGCAGGTTGATCGTCGGCGGCTGTACGATCACCAGCACGTCGACATCGGATGGAATTGTGGTGAAGTCGGTGCTCAGCATCTGCGTATTGTAGCTCTGCTGGAGCTGGGCATAGATCATGTTGGGCTGCGCGCCGCCCTGCATCATCATCTGCATCCCGCCATCGAGCGGCAGGCTGGTGAGGATGGCGATCTTCGCTTTCTTCGGATGCGACAGACGGTAGATCAGCGCGGAAAGATCGTATTCGAGATAGGGCTCGCGCTCCGCCGTGAAGAATGGAACGATTTCCTTGTCGCCCACGGTGTTCGACGCGACGAGTCCGAAATAGACGGCGGTGCCGCTATCGGTCGGTGCGCCGGTCAGGCCGTTGGCGGTGGCTTCGTCTTCTTCCGGCGTGAAAGGCTCCGGATCGACCTCCTGCAGCACGATCTTGCCGTCGCTGCGCGCGGCATATTCCTGCAGCATGTCGCGCACGCGCCGCGCATAGGCGTCGATCTGGGCGTAGTCGGATGCCGTCTTCTTGGAATAGAAGAAGCGCAGCGTCACCGGCTCCTTCAGTTGCGCGATGATATGCTTGGTGCCCTGCGACAACGTGAACTGGCCGTTCTCCGTCAGGTCGAGCTTGGAGTCGGTCAGTCCGGTGTTCGCCGCGATGTTGATGGCAACGAAGATGACGGCCGCGAGGATCACGGCGGCGATGGCATAGACGCGGCGCGAGACAGGTCTCATCTCAACTCGTCCGCTTCAGGTCGATCACCACGATGTTCACGAGCAGGAACAGCGCGATGAGAGAGATGAAATAGATCACATCCCGAAGGTCGATCACCCCGGCCGTGATGGCGGAGAAATGGGTGAGGAAGCTGAAGGAGGCGATGGTGTTGATCAGCAGCAGCGGCGCCCAGTCGCGGAAGAAGTCTAGCACCAGCGGCGCGCCGGACACCGTGAACAGGAAGCACACGACAACGCTCACCACGAAAGCGATCACCTGATTGCTGGTCATCGCGCTGACGGCGGCACCGATGGCGAGATAGCCCCCGGCCATCAGGAAGCTGCCGATATAGCTGGCGAAGATCACGCCGTTGTCCGGTGCGCCGAGGAAGTTCACCGTCAGCCAGATGGGAAAGGTGAGGGCGAGCGCGATGCCGGTGAACGCCCACGCCGCGAGGAATTTGCCCAACACCGATGCCCACAGCGGCACCGGCAACGTCATCAGCAATTCCATCGTGCCGGTGCGCCTCTCCTCCGCCCACAGCCGCATCGCGATGGCGGGCACGAGGAAGAGATAGAGCCACGGGTGATAGCCGAAGAACACCGTCAGGTCGGCGACGCCGTTCTGGTAGAAATTCCCGATGTAGAAGGTGAAGGCGCCCATCGCGAACAGGAAGATGACGATGAAGACGTAGGCCAGCGGTGTCGCGAAATAGGTCGCGAACTCGCGGCGGAAGATGGGCCACACCTGTTTCATGCGCGCGCCTCACGGGCACGCGTAGCGTCATGCGTGGTGATGGCGCGGAAGACGTCATCGAGGCGGCCGGGCTCGGCGTAAAGCTCCTGCACCTTCCACTCGTCATCCGCAGCCATGCGGCCGATGTCTTCGATCAGGAGCGCACCGCCTTTGGGGAATGCGGTGAGTTGTACGGCGCCGTTATCGCCTTGCGTCTGTTCGATGGTGGCAATCGCGGGAATGGTGCGCAATTTTTTCGTGATATCCGCCGCATCCCGCGCCGCGACGGTCAGCGTCACCGCGTTGTGATGGCGCGAGCGGGCCAGCAGCTGCGCAGGCGTTCCATCCGCCACCACCCGGCCGCGGTCGATGATAACGGCGCGCGTGCAGATCGCTTCCACTTCCTCCAGCAGATGGGTGGAGACGATGATGGCTTTCTCTTTGGCCATCGCGCGGATCAATGCGCGCACCGAATGTTTCTGGTTGGGATCGAGGCCATCCGTCGGCTCGTCCATGATAAGTACCGGTGGATCGTGCAGGATCGCCTGCGCAAGGCCGACGCGTCGCTTGAAGCCCTTGGACAATGTGTCGATGGGTTGATCCAGCACGGGATCCAGATCGGTCTTGGCGACGACGGCTTCGACACGGTCCTTGATTGCCGCGCCGTCGAACCCGCGCACGCGCGCGATGAACGCGAGGAACTGGCGCGGTGTCATGTCGCCATAGGCCGGCGCGCCTTCGGGCAGATAACCGATGCATTGCTGCGCGGCGATGGTGTCGGTCTCCACGTCGTGGCCGCAGACGGACACACGGCCGTGCGAGGGCGCGAGAAAGCCCGTGACCATTTTCATGGTCGTCGATTTGCCCGCGCCGTTCGGCCCCAGGAAGCCGAGCACTTCGCCTTTGCCGACCTTCAGGTCGATCCCGGCGACAGCGGCAACGGCGCCGAATTGCTTTGTCAGGCCCTCGATCTCGATCATCGCCCGCAACGAAGAATAAGCCCCCGCGAACGGCTTAACGGGAATCGGTCGCGTACCGCAAGAACAAGTTCCTTAAAGCTCGGTCATGGGTGGTTCCCGTGAATGTGACCGCGAAAACGCGCGCAAATCCGCCGTGCGCCGCTTTCGATATTTGCGTGTTCGCGCAAAGCGGACAGAATGAATTTCATTCACCATCGTTGGAGTGCCTTTTGATCGACACCCGCGTCTTCATCCGCGCCCTTATTGTCGGCGTGGTTCTCGAAATTGCCTTGATGATCGCCACGCATTTCATTCCGTTCATCGAACGGCAGGGCTTTCTGCTCGGGGGCATGACGATTTCCGCCGTCGCGGGCTATTTCTATGCGATGGATACCGGAAAGGGCTATTTCACCAGCGCCACGATGGCGGCGATCATCGGCGGCATCGCGGCACTGATCGGCGTCGGCATTTCCGTGGCGCTGCACGATGCCCCGACGCGCATCGTGCCCTTGTTCACGACAATCTGCGTCGTCACCGGCGCGGTCGGCGGATTGTTTGGGCAGATGTCCGCCAATCTGAAGAAGATGGGCCGCTAGACGCGCAGCATCAGTCCGCCATCGACCACAAGTCCGTGGCCGGTGACGAAGCCCCCGTCATCGCTCGCCAGAAAAAGCGCGGCGCGAGCGAGATCGATCGGCTGGCCCAGCCGGCGGAGCGCCGCCTTCTTCGCCCAGATCTCCGCGATGTCGGGACGCGCATCCCACAAGCCGCTGGTCATGCCTGTCTTGATCGCGCCGGGCTCAAGATAATTCGCCGTGATGCCGAACTTGCCCAGCTCCAGCGCCAGCGTGCGGGTGAGCCCCGCGACACCGGCTTTCGAGGCGCAATAGGCCGACAATCCGTAATCGGTGCCCTCCGCCATGACCGACGCCACGTTGATGATGCGCCCGGCAGCCGAGTCTTTCAGATGCGGCAGCGCCTTCTGGCACAGGCGCATCTGCGCGGAGAGATTGATGTTGATCTCGCGCTGCCAGATCTCCTCCGTCATCGCTTCGATGCGCGTGGAGGACGAGACGCCGGCATTGTTCATCAGGATGTCGAGCTTGCCGAAGCGCTTCACCGCCTCACCGATGATCGTGTCGGCGGCATCCATGTCGCCAACGCTCTTCTCGAATGTCGCGACATTCGGATGATCCGCGGCAAGCCCCTTGTCCGGCAGATCGACGGCCAGAACCTTGGCGCCTTCTTCCGCGAAGAGTTGTGCTGTGGCTTTTCCAATGCCAGAGGCGGTGCCCGTCACGATGGCGGCGCGGTCTTTCAAACGCATGGACGTTCTCCCGATGTCTTTGGGGAGAAAGTGGCGCAGATTGGCGGGGAGGGGAAATGTCGGCTGACCAGTGCAATCCGGTAGGGGCTGGGGGGCAGATGTCTTCCGGACCGCGATCAGCCGACGCCGCAATGTGTGCCAGCCGATGCTGGCTTGAAAACGCCCGGAAAGTGGCTGTTTCGTGTTTCCATCAAGAAATGGCTTTTATATTGATGAGTATTTGATTATTCTGCTGTGACAAAGTTGTGAGGACAACCAGGGGACGAATGCTGCGCGGAAGCGACCAACTGGAAGCATATGTGGACGCGAACGGCGCGCGGGAATCGGCGGCCCAGATTCGGTGTCGCGAAGAAACGGCGCAAATGCCGATGGCGATGATGCAGATCGGCGCCGACCAGGGCGCGTACATGGCGCTTCTGGCCAAGCTGATCGGCGCAACGCGCTATCTGGAGATCGGCACCTTCACCGGCTACAGCGCACTCAGCGTTGCACAGGCACTTCCTGCGAACGGCCAGATCGTGTGCCTCGATGTCAGCAAGGACTTCACCGATCGCGCCCGCGAATACTGGAAAGAGGCTGGCGTTGCCGGAAAGATCGACCTGCGCCTCGGCCCCGCTGTCGACGAGATGGATCGCATGATCGCGGCCAAGGAAGCGCCATTCGATTTCGTTTTCATCGACGCCGACAAGCCGAACTATGACGCCTATTACGAGCGCGCGCTAAAGCTCGTGCGCCAGGGCGGACTGATCGCGCTGGACAACATGCTGTGGAGCGGTGCCGTGGCCGATCCCGCCAATTCCGACGCAAGCACCGTCGCCATCCGCGCGCTGAACAGGAAGATCCACGCCGATGAGCGGGTGGACGTCGCACTCGCCACCATCGGCGACGGCGTGATGCTGGCACGCAAGCGATAGGGCTTGCGGGCGGGGGCGGGGAGGATCACACTTCCTGCAATGGCAGAGGAACCCATAGCGTTCCTCCGCGCGGAACAACGCTCAACCGCGCGGACGGGACATTGGAGCGGTGGCTTCACGGCGGCGCAGGTGCGTTATGACCGGCGCGAGCTCAACCAGATTCTCAACATCTACGGACGCATGGTCGCCGCCGGCGAGTGGCGCGATTACGCGCTCGATTTCTGCGACGACGTTGCGGTGTTCTCGATCTTCCGCCGCACCGCCGAGATGCCGCTCTATCGCGTGGAGAAGCGGCCGCAGCTTCGCAACAAGCAGGGCATGTATGCCGTGATCGATGCCGGCGGGCGCATTCTCAAGCGCGGGCATGAACTGGAAAACGTCCTGCGCGTGTTCGCCGGCAAGCTGATGAAGGCGCTTTCTACCGACTAATTTTCCTCCCCGTTTACGGGGGAGAAATTATTTGTTCTCCGCCCAGTTCATCGCGTCCTGCTCGACGCGCTTAATCCAGTCGTTCTTTTCGCGGTTATAGGCGGTGGTGTCGTCCGGCTGGGCGGCGGCGGCGCGCAGCTTCTCCATTTCATAAGCTTTCGCCACGAAGGGATGGCTGCGCAGGTAATCGCGGAAGGCGAGGATGCGGGCCGCGTTGATATTGCCCGGCTTGAAGAAGTGCAGCTGGTAGACGCGCACGCCGGTTTGCGGATCGGCGAAGGTGCAGAAGCGGCGGCCTTCCAGCCCGAATTCGCCATGCCATTTGTAGCCCAGCCCGCGCACGATCTCTTCCTTGGCATCGAGCGCCGCCAGATCGCGCACATAGGGCATCAGGTCCACGATGGGCTTGGCCATGATGTTGGGAATGGCGGTGGAGCCGACGTGATGCACGCTCGTCACCGTATCGCCCAGCGCCGCCTTCAGCCGCGCGCTTTCCGAAGCCGCCATCCCGGCCCATTCCGCGCGATGCGCGACAAGCTCGACGGGGATGACGGAGGGCTTTTCTTCCATGAAGTTCCCTTAACGAAAAAGCCCCGGCGTTTCCACCGGGGCTTTCGCGTATGCGGGGTAGCAGGCCTTAGCGGCGGTTGCCCATCAGGCGCAGCAGCATCAGGAACAGGTTGATGAAGTCCAGATACAGCTTCAGCGCGCCGAAGATTGCCTTGCGGCCGGTGACGACGGCGTCTTCACCGCCGACATAGCTGTTCTTGAGGGCCTGCGTGTCATAGGCGGTAAGGCCGGTGAAGATCAGCACGCCGGCCACCGAAATGATCCACTGCAGCATGGTGGAGTGCCAGAAGAAGCCCACCACCGATGCGATGATGATGCCGATCAGGCCCATGAACAGGAAGTGGCCAAGGCCGGTGAGGTCCGTCTTCGTCGTGTAGCCCCAGAGGCTCATCGCGCCGAAGGTGGCGGCGGTGATGAAGAACACCTGCGCGATCGATGCGTAGGTGTAGACCACGAACAGCGACGCGAAGGTCACGCCGACCAGCGCGGCATAGCCCAGGAAGCTTGCCTGGGCGGCGCCCACGCTCATCTTGTTGATGCGGAAGCTCAGGAACATGACGAGGCCGAGCGACGCGAACAGCAAAACCCACATCAGGGGGCCGGTGAACAGTGTGACGCCGAGGCTCGTCAGCATCATGCCGTTGGGCAGGCGCGCAGCCGCGTTGGCCGGATTGTCCGTCACCGCGGCGAGGAACGTGCCGTAGGAGGTCAAACCGGTGACCGCCAGGCCCGCCAGCATGTAATTGTAGATGCGCAGCATATAGGCGCGCAGACCGACGTCGATATAATCAGCGGTGGTCGAGGCGCGTGCGACGCGGTTGTCGAATTCAGCCATAATTTCTCCTTTGCCCGCCGGGTTGCGGCGAGTCCTCCCTAATATGGGAACAAACAGAGTGCGGATCAAGCTGCCGGAAATCCGGAAAAATACAGGTGCCATAAAGGAATGACGGCACCTTTCGCGATTGTCACGAACTGCGCGGAGCGCGCCGAAGAGATCGCCATCGTCACGCGCGATGCATTCGTGCGCGAATACGGCTCAGGCGATGGCGAAGTGGCGCTGATTGCGCGATTGCGAACCGATGGCGACGTGGCCGTGGAACTGGCGGCGGAGGCGAATGGCGAGATCGTCGGCCACGCGATGTTCAGCAAGCTGTCGGTCGATCCGGCGACATTGAAGGTGGCCGCGCTCGCGCCGGTGAGCGCACTCATCGACCGCCAGAAGAGCGGCATAGGTTCGGCGCTCATCCGCGAGGGACTGGCGCGGTGCAATGCGCTGGGCTTCGACGCGGTAGCCGTGCTCGGTGACCCGAACTACTACGCACGCTTCGGCTTCACGCGAGAAGCTGCGAAGGTATTCGATACCGCTTACGCCGGCCCGCACTTTCAGGCGCTGGAACTGCGCGAAGGCGCGTTGCGCAGTGGCCGATGGAAGCTGACCTATCCGGCGGCGTTCGACGGCGTCTAAGGCGCGCGTAGCAGGGCTGCGGGTTTGGTGGAGAGTGCCGCCCACGCCGCGCCAAGTCCGAACAGCAATGTTGCCGCGCCGCCACCGGCGACCGTCAGCAGCGCCGCGCCGGCATCGAACACCAGATCGACATCGAAAACGTATTTCACCACCAGCCACGCGCCCAGTGTTCCCGCTGCCAGCGCAATCGCGCCGGTGATGACGCCGATCAATCCATATTCGATGGCATAGACCGACGCGATGCGCGCGCGCGTGGCGCCCAGCACCTTCAGCACGGTGGAGTCGTAGAGCCGAGCGCGTTGTCCTGCGCTGATCGCGCCTGCCAGCACGAACAACCCGGCGAGGATGGTGACGAGACTTGCGGCGCGCACGCCATCCGAGAGTTGCTGCAGGAGCCCATTCACCGCGGCGATGGCGTCTTTCACGCGCACTGTCGAGACGTTCGGGAATTTGTCGGTGACAGCGCGGTACATCGCTTCTTCGTCGGCGCCTTCCACGCGCACGGTGGCGAGGAAATCGTGCGGCGCCTTGTCGATCAGTCCCGGCGACAGGATCATCACGAAATTCTGGCGGCCGTTGCTGAAGTCCACATGGCGGAAGCTCGTGATCGTGCCGGTGAGTTCGCGGCCCAGAACATTGAGCGTGATCTTGCTGCCGAGCTTCAGGCCGAGCTGCGGCGCCAGATCGCCGTCGAAAGAAATCTGCGTCGGGCCCTGATAGTTTGCGGGCCACCATTTGCCGGACATGATTTCGGTGTGATCCGGCGGCGTGGTGGCGTAGGTGATGCCGCGGTCGCCATTCAGCACCCAGCGCGCGCTCTTGTCGGCCTTCACATCTTTTGACGGCACGCCGTCCAGCGCGGTGATGCGCCCTCGGATCATCGGCGAGCGCTTGTAGTCCGTCGCGGATTTGAAGCGATGGATCGTGGCGTCGAAGGCTTGGGTTTCGCTCGGCTGGATGTCGACGAAGAAGAAACTCGGCGCGGTGCCCGGCAGGGCATCCTTCACCTGCGAGGAGATCGTGTTGTCGAGAAGCGTGACCGTTGCGAGCAAGGTGAGGCCGAGGCCGAGCGCGACGACGACCGAGACGGTGGCCGCGCCGGGACGCGTGAGATTGGCGAGCGCCAGCCGCCATGTCGCGTTCGCCGGGCGCGGCACGCGGCGCAACGCCCAGCGCAAGCCCATCGCGACCAGCCGCAACACGATCAGTGCTGCCGCCGCACCGGCAATGAACCAAAGGGCAAAAGTCGGATAAGGCGCGATAAGTGTCGCTAGCGCGATGACAATCAACCCACAAACGCCGGCGGCGATGAGATAAGGCAGCCGCCCGCGCGCATTCGTGGGTGCAACGATGTCGCGAAACAGGCTTGCCGGCGCGATCTCCCGCGCGCGCGCCAGCGGTGGAATGGAGAAGGCGGCGGCGGACAACAGGCCGAAGATTGCGGCGAGTACGAGAGGACCGGCATAGACGGTGTAGATGGCCGGTGCGGGAATGTCGTCGCCGAAGAAATAGCCCACCGCTATCGGCGTGATCGCGCCGAGCATCAGCCCAATGACCACGGCGAGCAGGGCTATCGCCATTACCTGCAGGAAGAAGGCGAGGAAGATCAGCCCGCCTTCGGCGCCGAGCGATTTCAGCGTGGCGATTTCCGCGCGCTTGCGATCGAGGAAGGCGCTCACAGCCTGTCCCGCGCCGACACCGGCGACCGCCAGCGCGGTCAGGCCGACCAATGTCAGGAACATCGAGACCTGTTCGATGAAACGGCGCGTGCCGGGCGCGGCATTGGTGCGGTCATGCAACTCCCAACCGGCATCGGGGAAGGCGGCATTGGCATCATGCCGGAACGCCTTCACATCCGCATTGGCGGGCAAAGCCACGCGATAATAGTAATCGATCAGGCTGCCGACGGTGACGAGGCCCGTGCGATCGAGCCCGGCGCGGGACATCATCACATGCGGGCCGAGGCTGAAGCCGCCCGACAAGCGATCCGGCTCGCTCGCCAGCACGGTGTTGATCCTGAAATTCTGCGTTCCGATACGCAGCGTATCGCCCAGCTTCATGTGCAGATGATCGAGCAGTGTCTGCTCCGCCGCCGCGCCGCAGATGGTGGCGTCGCATTTCAGAGCAACCGCAAGAGCCGATGCGGGCGACAGGCCGACGTCGCCATACAGCGGATAGGCGTTGTCGATGGCCTTGATCTCGACCAGCGAACGCTCCGCCTCCTTGCCGTTCTTGATCGCGTAGCCCATGCCGCGCAGCATCGCGATCTCGGACAGTTTGCCGCGCGTGGCGAGCCAGGCATGTTCCTGCGGCGTCGTCTCGCGATGCACGAGTTGCACCGACACGTCGCCGCCGAGCAGCACGCGGCCCTGGCTCGCCATGCCGGCGAGCATCGCATCCGCCAGCGAGCCGACGCCCGCAATGGCGGCTACGCCGAGAACCAGGCACGCGAAGAAGATGCGAAAGCCGGACAACCCGCCGCGCAATTCGCGCCGTGCCCAATTCGCTGCCAGCGTAAAGGAATTCATTTGCGCTCGTCCGCCACAATCAGGCCGTCCTTCAGGCGGACGATGCGGCTGCATTGCTGCGCCAGCCGTTCTTCATGCGTGACCAGAAACAATGTCGTCTTCGCCCGCGCATGCAGCGCGAACAGAAGCTCGGAGATTTCCTCGCCGGTATGCGTATCCAGATTGCCGGTCGGTTCGTCAGCGAAAAGAACGCCGGGCCGCGGTGCGATCGCGCGCGCCAGCGCCACGCGCTGTTGCTCGCCGCCCGAAAGCTGCCCCGGATAGTGATCGAGACGCTTGCCAAGGCCCACGGCTTCCAGCTCCGCCTTCGCCCGGTCGAACGCGTTGCGCGCGCCGGCAAGCTCGAGCGGGACGGCGACATTCTCCAGCGCCGTCATGGTCGGGATGAGATGGAAGCTTTGAAACACGATGCCGATATGCCCGCGCCGGAAGCGCGCGAGTTCATCCTCGCCAAGCTTGGTGATGTCCGTGCCCGCGATGGAGACGCGTCCGCCGGTCGGCGCTTCCAAACCCGCGGCAACCATCAGCAGCGAAGACTTGCCGGAGCCGGACGGGCCGAGCAGGGCGATGGTCTCGCCCGGCGCCACGGCCAGCGAAACGCCCGACAGGATGTTCACCGGCCCGGCGGCGCTGGACAATGTGAGTCGTATGTCCTGAAGGTCGATGGCGGCGGTCATGCGAGGGCTCTGTGAAAGGCCCCGCTGGTCGCGCAAGGCACAAGGGCATGATAGGCGATATGGCATGACATATAGGCGATTCAAGCTGGTCTGGATCATGGCCGCGGCGTTTCTTTGCGCGGCCGCGCCCGGATGGGCCGCGCCGGTTAAGATCCTCGCGATCGGCACCAGCCTGACGCAGGGCTACGGCCTGCCGCCGGGAACGGAAATCCCCGCCGTGCTGCAGAACGAATTGAAGAAGAAGGGCATCGACGCCAAGGTCATCAATGCCGGGGTCTCCGGCGACACGTCTGCGGGCGGGTTGTCGCGGCTGGACTGGTCGCTGGCCGATCATCCCAACGCCGCCATCGTGGAGCTGGGATCGAACGATGCACTGCGCGGCATCGATCCGGCATCGACGGAAAAGAACCTCACCGCCATTTTGACGAAGCTGAAGGCGCGGCACATTCCGGTGCTGCTGCTGGGCATGCGCGCGCCGAAGAATTTCGGGCCGGAATATGAAGCCAGGTTCAACCCGATCTATCCGAAGCTCTCGAAGCAATTTGGAACGCTCTATTATCCGTTCGTGCTGGACGGTGTGGCGTTGAACCCCAAGCTGAATCAGCAAGACGGCATTCATCCCAATCCGCAAGGCGTGAAAATCATTGTCGGCAAGCTCATGCCCTATGTTCTGAAGCTTGTCGCCGAGGTGAAGCACTAGATGTTCCGGCGGCTGCTTTCCGTCAGCGGGTTCACGTTACTGTCCCGCATCACCGGGTTCATACGCGATATCCTGCAGGCCGCCGTTCTGGGCGCGGGCCCGATGTCAGATGCGTTCATCGTCGCCTTCATGTTCCCCAACTATTTCCGCTCCATCTTCGGCGAGGGCACGATCAATCCCGCGTTCCTGCCGCGCTATGCGGCGCTGCATGCGCGTGGCGAGCATCACGAAGCCGCGCTGTTCGCCGACCGCGTGTTCTCCTGGCAGATGCTGGCGCAGCTGGTCATCCTGCTGGCGGCGCTGCTCTTCATGCCGATCATCATCCGGATCGTGGCGCCGGGTTTCATCGAAAATCCCGGCCAGCTCGCGCTGACGGTGCACCTGGCGCGCGTGACGTTCCCCTATCTGATCCTCACCGTCGTCGCGATTCAGCTTTCGGCCATGCTGAATGCGATCAACAAATTCTGGGCGGCGGCGGCGTGGTCCAACTTCCTCAACCTCGGCATGATCACCATGCTGCTGCTGGCGCACTGGTTTCCCAACGCGGCGGAAGCCGCGGCGTGGGGCGTGCTGTTGGGCGGCTTCATGCAGCTCTTCTTCATGCTGTGGGCCAGCCGGCACGACCATTTGAGCCTGCGCATCGCCTGGCCGCGCTGGACGCCGGAGATCCGCGAATTCTTCCGCGCTTTCGGCGCCGTGACGATCGGCGCCGCGGGCGTGTTCGTCGCGCCTTTCATCGATACGATCATCGCCAGCCTGCTGCCCGCCGGCAGCCGGACGGCGCTCTATTATGCCGACCGCATCAACCAGTTGCCGCTGGGCGTGCTCGGCATCGCATTGGGAACGGTGCTTCTTCCGGCGATGTCATCGATGCTGGCGGTCGGCGATCGCGCGGGATCGGATCATGCGCAGAACCGCACCGCCTCGCTCTCGCTTCTGCTGACCTTGCCTTTCGCCGCCGTGTTCGTCGTCATTCCCGATACGATCATGCGCGGTATTTTCGCGCATGGCGCGTTCGATAGAAGCGCCGCTGCGCTAGCGGCCGTGGCGCTCGCGACCTATGGCATCGGCCTTCCGGCCTTCGCGCTGTCGCGCATCGTGCAGGCGACGTTCTACGCGCGCCACGACACGGCGACGCCCGCGCGCGTAACCATCGCGTCGTTGTTGTGCAACATCGCGCTGAAGGTCGTCTTCGTGTGGGGCCTCGATCTCGGCATCGCAGGCGTCGCGCTGGGCACGGCGCTGGGCGCGTGGATCAATGTCGGCGTGCTGACATGGATCGGTCGCAGCCGGTCGCTGCTGACGATGGACGATGCGTTCCGCCGTTCGTTGCTGCCTGTATTGCTGGCGGCGATTGCTGCCGCATGCGGTGCGTATATCGGATCGTTCGCGTTGCAGCATGTGCATGTGCCGTTCCGTAGCGAGATCAATCTGCTGATGGCGATGGTGCTGGGCGGCGCGGCCTATGGCGCCGTGGTCCTCGCCTTTCGCCGGGCCCTGCCGCTGGGGCGGCTGGCCGGATGAGATTGTTCGTGGCGCTCGCGATTCCGGATGCCGTGGCGCAGGGCATGTTCCTGCTGCAGGGCGGGATTCCCGGCGCGCGCTGGCAGACGCGCGAGCAGCTTCATCTGACGCTTCGCTTCATCGGCGAGGTAGACGGCCGTGAAGCGAACGATATCGACGACGCGCTGTCCGTCCTATCCGCGCCGCGCTTTTCGCTGGCGCTCAAAGGTGTGGGCGAGTTCGGCGGCAAGAAGCCCCATGCGGTTTGGGCGGGTGTGAGCGAACGGCAGGCTGTCGATCATCTCAACCGCAAGATCGAATCCGCGCTGCAGCGCATCGGCGTCGCGACAGATGAGCGCAAATTCACGCCGCATGTCACATTGGCGCGGCTGCGCGCGGCGCCCCTGAACAAGGTGATGGACTGGCTCACAGACCACGCGCTTTATGCCAGCCAGCCCTTCGAGGTTGCGTCTTTCGCGCTCTATTCCAGCACGCTGACCCCGAACGGGAGCGTTTACGCGCCCGAGCGCATTTACCAGCTGACGTAATGGGAGGTTGCCATGAAAATGAAGAAACTCGAACCGAAGGCGCGCGCAGCGGCGCTGAAATCCCTCAAGGGCTGGAAAGAGACAAAAGGCGGCGAGGCCATCGCGAAGAACTTCAAGTTCAAGGACTTCAACGAGGCCTTCGGCTTCATGACGCGCGTGGCGCTGCTGGCCGACAAGATGGATCATCACCCCGAATGGTTTAACGTGTACAACAAGGTCGAGGTGACTCTGTCCACGCATGACGCGGGCGGCGTCACGCAGAACGATATCGACATGGCAAAGGCGATGAACGCCTGGGCGTAGTGCGTGAATGTGAGCGTAATGAGTTTTGACAAGCAGATTGCCGTTCGTTGTTTCGAAGAGAACCCGCCCAGCATCGATGCCAAGCCGTTGGTCGAATACTGGTTGTCGTTGTGGCAGGGCGATGCGCTTCCCGCGCGCACGGATTTCAAGCCCAAGGCGGTTGTGAAGGCGCTGCCCGCCATCGCGCTTTTCGATGTCGTGCCGGACAACAGCGTTCACTGTCGCCTGATGGGCTCCAGCCTCACGCAGGGATTGGGGCAGGATCCAAAGGGAAAGGATTGGATGGAGCTGACCCGGCCTGAGGATCGCCCGGAGCGTCTTCAGCGCTGGTCGGAAGCGGCGCGCGGTGCGATCGGCCGGGGGTTGCGCACCGGCTACCGCGCCTCCGGCGAAAAGCAGTTCTCGGAAGAATTGTTGTTGCCGTTTGCTGCGCCGGATGACGGGACGGCTTGCCAGGTGCTCTATCACATCTCCTGGAAGCAGACGACGTACAATCCCACGCGCGGCGGCGTAGACGCGGTGAACAGCCTCGCCGAAGAATTCCGCCTGACGAACCTTCGCCGATGAGCATAAGGCTGCTTGCGATATCCGGCAGCCTGCGCGCGGTGTCGACCAATTCCGCGCTGCTGAACGCGGCAGCTCTGCTTGCGCCTGCGGGCATGGAGATAGATGTCTGGCAGGGCCTTGCCACGCTTCCGCATTTCAATCCCGACGACGACGTCGATCCCTTGCCGCCGCCGGTCGTGGACTGGCGTTCGAAGGTCGCCGTAGCCGACGGTCTTCTGATATCCAGTCCCGAATATGCGCGCGGCATTCCGGGCAGCCTTAAAAATGCTCTCGACTGGCTGGTGAGCGGGCCGGAGCACCCCGGCAAGCCGATAGCCTTCTTCCATGCCTCCGAACGCGGCGTGGCTTCGCAGGCGGCGCTGCGGCTCGTGCTGGAAACGATGGGCACGCGCATCGTGGATAGCGCGTGCATCACCATCAACCTGCTGGGCACGGAGAAGGATGCGGCGACGGTTGCCGCCAATCCTGCCTACGCCGCGAAGATTACCGCAGCGCTCAAAGCCTTCGCGGAAGCCATCGCCGGTTAGACGCGCGCGAGCCTTCCACCCACCATGCTCAGGATCGGCAGCGAGGGCAGGAAGGTGAAGTGATACCAGAGCGGGAAGTGTTCCCAGATGCCCAGATGCACTGGAATGAAGATCGCCAGAAGAACGATGCCGGTGATAAGCGGCCACCGCGATTTGTCGCGTGCGATCAGCGCCGTCACCAGCCCCGCGCTCAGCGTCGCCACGAAGCTGATGCCAAGCCGCGCCCACATCATCTCAACCGTAAAGGTCATGGCCTTTTCGACGGCGGCATAGCCGGGAAGGCCGTAGCGCAATCCGTAGTTCAAAATCGTGACGACGATGGTCCACACCAACAGTGCGGCGATAACCGCCCCGATTTTCCGCAGCATGCCTGATCCCCCTCGAACCTTTGCCATTCAACCACAGCAGTGAAAAATCCTCTTGTAAGAATTTTCCCGCTGAATCACCTCCCCCTTGTGGGGAGGTCGGAGAGCGAAGCGATCCGTGTGGGGGGCGATCGTTGAGCGCGCTCCCCACCCGAAAAATTCCTCACAATGCTCGGAATTTTATCGACCTTTCCACAAGGGGGAGGTGATTGGCCTCAGGCCTCGAACCGCCAAACATCGCCATCGGACTTCACATGCCCCGCGGTCGGCGGGCCGAAGTGTGTGCCGATCACAAGAATGGGCTTGTCCGCCCATTGCTTGAACATGGTGTGGCGCCGCGCGTTTGCGGCCTGCTGATCGCCATCGAAGGCGGACAGCCAATCGGGTCTGCCGAACTGGCAGGGATGATGGATCATGTCGCCGGTGATGACGGCGGTCTGCCCCTTGCTTTCGATCATCACGCTGACATGGCCGGGCGTGTGTCCCGGCGTCGGCACTAGACGGATCTCGGGCGAGATCTGATGATCCATCTCGACCGTCTCGGCGAGTCCCGCATCGAAGGTCGGCTTCACGGAGTCGTTCATGATCTCCGCCGTTTCGCCCTCCGGGCCCTTCATCCAGTGCTCGTATTCCGTCTTGCCGATGAGGTAGCGGGCGTTCGGAAAGGTCGGCACCCACTTGTCGCCATCCTTCATCGTGTTCCAGCCGACATGATCGACGTGAAGATGCGTGCAGACGACGGCGTCCACTTTCTCGCGCGGGAAGCCGGCCTCGGCGATATGCTTGAGGAAATCGGTCTGCAGCTGCTGGCCCCGCAGGAGCGCGCGAGGCTTGTCGTTGCCGATGCAGGTGTCCACGACGAGCTTCATGCCCGGTGCGTCCACCATCAGGGCGTGGATCGACAGCACCATCGCGCCGTCTTCCTGCACGAAGTTGGGATAGAGCCACGGCATCTCGCGCAAGGCTTCCGGCGTCGCCTGCTGCAGGAACGAGTACTTGTGCTGGACCGGCAATTCCGATTCCACCACCCGCGTCACCGTCACATCACCGATCTGCCATTTCAGCATGCCATCCTCCGATTTTCCCCCAGCATGGCTTGGAACCTGGCCCATGACGAGAGCCGGAACCGCACGTGCCGGTTGTCGTTGTTAAAGACCTGTTCGGGAGGATGGAATGTCAGACAATGCAGGCGGCGGCGGGAACACGTTTCTCGCCTTTATCGTGGGCGCCCTGGTCGTGGTGGTGGCCGTGTTCGGGTTTTTCTACGTCACCGGCGGCCATATGGGCGGCGGCGGCACGCCGACGGCCAAACTCGACGTGAACGTGAAGCACTAGCGCCGAAGCCCCTCCAGCATTTTTCGCAAACCTGCCGATAGCGCCCGGGCGGATTTTTTCGCATCGGGCGCCGTCGCGCACACCAGGCAGGCTTCCATCACCGCGCCCATGAGAAGATGCGTGGCCGCATCTATCTCCTGTGCGGACGCCTTTGCACCCAGCACATGCGTCATCGCCGCTTTCGCGCCGGCGCCGAAGAAACGGTCGTCAATCTCGCGCCATTTCTTCCAGCCGATTACCGCTGGGCCGTCGATGAGCAGGATGCGCTTGCGCAACGTGTCTGTCGCCGCTAGCAGATAGCGCAAGGTCTCCGCCGCAATGACGTCCAGCGGATCGGTCATCGCGCGTGTCGCTGCCGGCGCGGGCAGGGCGGCGATCTCCGCCTGCACATCCTCCAGCACGCGGGTGAAGATCGCTTCCTTGGATTCAAAGTGATGATAGACCGCGCCTTTCGCCACGCCCGCGCCGGCCGCGATGCCGTCGATGCTGGTGGCATCGAAGCCGGCCTGCGCGAACAGCTTTCGCGCCGCGGCAAGGATGTCGGCGATGGTGGCGGCGCTGCGGTCGATCTGGCGGATCATGACGTCTCCGTTACCACGGTTGACCAACAGACTGGAAGTCGGTAACAACAGACTTGAAGTCCGTAACTTGATCGGGAGGCTCCCCATGGCCCGCATGACGTCTGTTCTGTGTTTTTCCGGCGTTCTGCTTTTTTTGCTCGGTCTGGTTACGGGCTTCGCGATTCCCGCCTTGAAGTCGCCGCGCATCGGGCTATCCGCGCATCTTGCCGCCACGCAGATGGGCGTGGCGTTGATAGCTTTTGGCTTTCTCTGGGAGCGTCTGACCTTTTGGAACGGCTGGAGCGCGCCGCTGGCGCATGTGCTGTGGATTTCGTTTTACATTGTCTGGCTTGCCATCCTGATGGGCGCGTTCTGGGGCACTGGCAAGGCGATGCCCATCGCGGGCGCGGGCCATGTCGCCGCGAAATGGCAGGAACGCGTCACACTGGTGCCGCTTGCTCTGGGCTCATTCGGCGGCTTCGGCGTGGTGTTGATGATGCTCATCCAGTGGAAGTGGAACGCCTAGCGCGTTGCAACCGGGAACTTTGCAATTCGGACTTTCGCGATAACTCCGCGTTAGCCTATCCGTCATAGAAATCGAAACACTGGGGGCATGTTCGAAGTTTCCCGACTGATGGAGGGAGGGAACCTCATGGCGAAACCCGCACCGATGCATCCGCGCGAAGCCGAACGGCAGGCCGCGCTCGACTCCTATCGCATCCTCGACACCGATTGCGACGAAAGTTTTGACAGGCTGACGAGGCTGGCAAGCGCGGTGACCGGATCGTCGATGGCGACCATCACGCTGGTCGATCGCGACCGGCAGTGGTTCAAATCGAAAGTCGGCATTGCGAACGATGAGACGCCGCGCAAAGACTCATTCTGCGCGCATGCGATCCTGGGCGACGACATCATGGTGGTGGAGGACGCGGCGCTGGACGAGCGGTTTGCCGGCAATCCGCTCGTCACCGGCGATCCCAATATCCGCTTCTATGCGGGCGTGCCGCTGGTCACGCGCGGGGGCCTCGGCCTGGGCACGCTCTGCGTGCTCGACAGCAAGCCCCGGCAATTGAGCGAAGAGCACAGAAAGCTGCTGCGCGACATCGCCGCCATGGCAGCGGAAGAGATGGAGTTGCACCGCAACTATCATCAGCTTCATTCCAGCAGGCTGGCGCTGGAGAAGAACCACAACGAGCTGCAGATCGAGCATGAGCGGCTTGAAACCGTGGCGGCGATGGACGGGCTCACCGGCCTCGCCAACCGCCGCACGCTGGACCGGGTGCTGTCGCGCGAAATCCGCAGGGCCGCGCGGCGCAAGATTCCCGTCGCCATTGCGTTGATCGATGCGGATCACTTCAAGCTCTACAACGATCGCTATGGCCACCAGGCCGGCGACCAGTGCCTGAAGGCGATCGCCAAAGTGCTGCATCAGGCCTCGCGCCGTCCGAACGATCTCGCCGCGCGCTATGGCGGCGAGGAATTCGCGATGGTGCTGCCGGATACGACGGTGGTTGGCGCCATGCGCGTGGCCGAGGACATTCGAAAAGCCGTGCGTGCACTCGAGATTCCGCATGCCGGGAGCGTCAAGCGGCTTGTGACCGTCAGTGTTGGCGTGGCCGCCGTCGTTCCGGAGAAGGGCGGCGAGGAAGAGATATTGCTCAAGGCCGCCGACGAAGCGCTCTACGAAGCCAAGAAGCAGGGCCGCGATCAGGTGGCGACGGGCCGCGTGCGCGCGTCGATGCGCGTTTCGCCCATCGGCAATCCCGTCACGCCGCCGCGCGTGGCTACTTCTTCGGGCCGTTCTTCACAAGGTCACTGACTACCGTTGGATCGGCGAGCGTCGTCGTGTCGCCGAGATTGCTGGTGTCGCCTTCGGCGATCTTGCGCAGGATGCGGCGCATGATCTTGCCCGAGCGCGTCTTGGGCAGGCCCGGCGCGAACTGGATCACGTCCGGCTTCGCGATGGGGCTGATCTCCTTGCTCACCCACTGTTTCAGCGAAGCATTCAGCGCATCGGTCGGCTCGACCCCGGTCTTCAGCGTGACATAGGCGTAGATGCCCTGGCCTTTGATGTCGTGCGGGAAGCCGACAACCGCCGCCTCAGCCACGTCGTGGTTAGCGACGAGCGCGCTTTCCACTTCGGCGGTGCCGAGGCGATGGCCGGAGACGTTGATCACGTCGTCCACACGGCCCGTGATCCAGTAATAGCCATCCTCATCGCGGCGGCAGCCGTCGCCGGTGAAATATTTGCCCGGATAGGTTTTGAAATAGGTGTCGATGAAGCGCTGGTGATCGCCATAGACCGTGCGCATCTGCCCCGGCCAGCTATCGAGCAACACGAGATTGCCGCTTGTCGCGCCTTCGAGAACCTTGCCTTCGGCGTCGACGAGCTGCGGCTGGATACCGAACAGCGGCTTGGTCGCGGAGCCGGGTTTGAGATCGGTCGCGCCGGGCAGGGGGGAGATCAGGATGCCGCCGGTTTCCGTCTGCCACCATGTGTCCACGATGGGGCAGCGGCTGTCGCCGACGACCTTGTAATACCAAAGCCACGCTTCCGGATTGATCGGCTCTCCGACCGAACCCAGCAGGCGCAGCGACGCACGCGAGGTCTTCTTCACCGGCGCTTCGCCTTCGCGCATGAGCGCGCGCAGCGCGGTGGGCGCGGTATAGAAGATGTTGACCTTGTGCTTGTCGATCACTTCCCAGAAGCGCGAAGTGTTCGGATAGTTCGGCACGCCTTCGAACATCAGCGTGGTCGCGCCGTTCGCCAGCGGGCCATAGACGATATAGCTGTGCCCCGTCACCCAGCCGACGTCGGCGGTGCACCAGTAGATGTCGCCGTCATGATAATCGAACACATATTGATGCGTGAACGCCGCATACATCAGATAGCCGCCGCTGGTGTGCAGCACGCCCTTGGGTTTGCCGGTCGAACCTGACGTGTAGAGAATGAACAGCGGGTCTTCCGCGTTCATTGCCTCGGCCGGGGAATCGGCGGAGACTTTCGCTGCCGCCTCGCGATACCAGACATCGCGGCCGGACTGCATCTCGACCTTCGCGCCGGTGTGCTTCACCACCACGACGCTCTTCACGTCCGGGCATTTCTTCAGCGCTTCATCGACATTGTTCTTGAGCGGGATCGGCTTGCCGCCGCGCACGCCTTCGTCGGACGTCAGAACGATGGTGGAGGCGCAATCCTGAATGCGGCCGGCGATGCTGTCCGGCGAGAAGCCCGCGAAGATCACCGAATGCACCGCGCCGATGCGCGCGCAGGCGAGCATCGCGTAGGCCGCCTCCGGGATCATCGGCAGATAGATGGTGACACGGTCGCCTTTCTTGACGCCCTGCGCCTTCAGCACATTGGCGAAGGTGCAGACCTCGCGGTGCAGCTCTTCATAGGTGATGTGTTTCGCGTCCGCCTTCGGGTCATCTGGCTCCCAGATGATGGCGGTCTGCTTGGCGCGCTTGGGCAGATGGCGGTCGATGCAGTTGGCGGCCACGTTCAGCGCGCCGTCCTCGAACCATTTGATGTGCAGGTTCTTGGCGTCCCACGAGACGTTCTTCACCTTCGTGAACGGCTTGGCCCAGTTGAGCCGCTTGGCTTCTTCGCCCCAGAACCCATCCGGGTCCTTTACCGAGCGCGCATACATCTCCTCATATTTGGCCTTGTCGATGAAGGCGCGCTTCTTCGCGTCGGCGGAGACGGGGATGAGCGTATCGGACATGGCGTTTCCCAAGCTTTGTTATGCCGCGATATTGGCGGGCGCGCGTGGCGGGAGCAAGAAGCTATACGCGCCGATGTCCACGGAAAAAGACAATACCACTTGCGAGAAGAATAAAGCCCGCGCCGATGGCGAGGATTGTCAGAGTCCGGCTGAGCTCGCGATTGATCGTGAGGAAACCGACAACGCCCGTATGCCAGAAGATCCAGTCGCCGCCAATCTCGCTCGCAAGCTGCGGATTGCCGCTCGATAGCACGACGATGCCGTCGCCATTCGCCGGATCGATCCGCGCCGTGGTGTTAATGCCGGGCGCGTTGTTGCCGTCGTGTCCGATGACGAATCCGCCTTTGCCATTAGGGGCATAGAGAAGGTTGCCGAGCCCCCACACCGGGATGCCATAGATGTGTGCCATGGGCTGGCGCACCAGTGCGAACGTCTCCGGCTTGAGCGCGCTCGTTTTCCCCGCAAGCTGTGCCTGAAGAAAGCGCGTCATGTCCTCGACCGAGGTGAAGAGCGACGCGGCGGCCAGGGCCGTGAACCTGCGATAGTAAGTCTCGTGGCCGTTAGCGTCATACACTTCGGCAAGATGCGCGGGATCGGGATTGACGAAAGTCGAATGCGTCATGCCGAGCGGGCCCAGAACGGTTGCGCGCATGTAGTCGTTGAAGGGCCGGCCGGTGACGTCTTCGATCATCATCTGCAGCATCGTGTAGCCGCCGCCGGAGTAGCGCCACGTATCGCCCGGCGCGATGCCGACGCGCACGATGCCATCGGCACCCGGCTGTGCATCGGCGGCATGGGTCAATGACTGGGGCAGGGATTGCGGTTTCGCGTTCGGCGCGAAACCCAGATAGCCAAGCCCATCCGTAAGTCCTGCGACGTGGGCCAGCACGCGTCGAACCGTGACGCCATTATTGTCGAACTTGCTCGGCGGCAGTTTCCAGCGTTTGAGGTATCGCGATACTGGTGCATCAAGATCGATGCGCCCCTGCTCGACCAGACGCATCACCGCGATGGCCGTGATCCATTTGCTCATCGACGCGACCTGGAACAGCGATCTGCCATCCACCGGCCGCCCGTGCGAAAGATATAGCGTCCCGGCAACGCGCCCATCCTTGAGCAACGCCATCGCGATGTCTCCCTTGGACTCGGCGTTGAAGCGCGTCTTTGCGGCGGCGATGAACCCGGCGGTGTCGCCGCGCGGCGCGGGAAGCGGACGCCACCAGCCTTCGCGCGTGCCTGCGCCCACGAACACGGCCCAGAGAATAAGGACCGCGATCGTGGCTATGACGATAACGGCCCCCCGGCGCATCGTTATTCTCCCAGGATCTCTTTCGAATCCTGTCCTGGCCGCGGCGGATCGCGGCGGATGCTGGCGGGGGTTTTGGAGAATTTGATGGGCGGCTTCATCGCACGCCACTTTCCTTCTGTCGGGTGCTCGCGCATCTGGAAGAAATCCACCGCCTGCAGGTGCGGATCGACCATCACTTCGTCCAGCGTGTTGGCGCGCATGATGGGGATGCGGTGCTCGTCGCCGAGCTTCATCCATTCTTCCACCGTATGCGCCATCGCCGCTTCGCGCTGCATGGCGTAATAGACGGCGACGCGGCTGCCTTTCGGCGCGTTCGCGAAGCGGTCGCTTTCATAGGCGTTGGGAATGCCGCCCAGCTCCATGAATTTCGCCGACGCGGCGCGGCTCACCGGCTGGATGCAGATATGCCCGTCCTTGCATTTCAGCGGACGGCGATCGTTCGCCAGCGCGGGCGTGTGGCCCAGCTTGCTCACCGGCGGTTCGAAGGTGTGGCCATAGAGATGCTCCACCATCATGAAGCTCGTGAAGCTTTCGAACATCGGCACTTCCACGAACTGCCCTTCGCCCGTCGCCTTCTGGTGATAGAGCGCCGCAAGCGTCGCCCACAGCGCATGCATGGACGACACCTTGTCGGCCACGAAGCTGGGAAGCAGGCGCATGTCTTCGTTTCCATCCACGCGCGGAAGCAGATCGGCGGTGCCGGACGCGGCCTGCACCAGATCGTCGAACGCCTGCCGCCCGGCATAGGGACCGTCGGACCCATAGCCAACACAATGCACATAGACGATGTGCGGATTGATCTTCGCGACTTCCTCATAGCCGAAGCCGAGGCGGCCCATCGCATCCTCGCGCACATTGTGGATGAACACCTGCGCGGTGGGGATGAGGTCGCGCAGCCTGGCGCGGCCTTCATCGGTCTTCAGGTCCAGGGTCAGCGAGCGCTTGTTGCGGTTGAGCGTCATGAAGGTGGCGCCCATGTCCTCGTTCCTGGCGAATTTGGAGCCATGGCGCTGCCGGTCGCCGCCGGGGTTCTCCACCTTGATCACGTCCGCGCCCAGATCGCCCATCACCTGCGTGGCGTAGGGCCCGAAGATGAATTCGGTCAGGTCGAGAACGCGGACGCCGTGCAATGGGCCGTGAGGCATGGAGAAACCCTGTCGAATTGCTATTATTTCTTGTTGGCGGGAGAGATTAAGCGATGGCGGCGCGAGCGCAACCGAAGGCGAAAGCCAAATCCACGGCGAAAGCCAAAACGAAGGCAAAGACGGCGCGACCCAGCGTCAAGCCGGCGCCGAAGGCGAAACCCGCCGCGGAAGGCGAGTGGCCGCCCAAATCCATCAGCGAGCAGAAGGTGAAGGAGGCCACCGGCCGCGGCTGGATGGGCTGGTTCGTGATCCTGAACCTCATGGATGCCGTGTCGAAGCCGCACAAGGCGGTGGCAAAGGAGTTGAAGGAGAAATACGGCGCGCCGAGCTGGTGGGCGCAGATGATCACGGTGGAATACGAACGCGCGCGCGGCGGGCGCAAGAAGAACGAACGCGCCGGCGGCACCTATGCCGTGAACGTCACCAAGGTGATGCCGGTGAGCCTGTCCAAACTGTTCGCGGCGGCAACCGCAAAGCGCAAGGACTGGTTCCCGCCCGGCGCCTTCGAGGAAACGAGCAAGACGAAGGACAAATACTGGCGCGGCACATGGAAGTCCGGCCGCAAGCTGGAATTCGGCTTCTACGCCAAGGGCGACGGCAAGGCGCAGATCGCGCTGGAGATCGGCAAGCTGCCGTCACCCGTCGAAGTGGAGCAAGAACGCGCCGCATGGAAGAAGGCGATGGAGAAGTTGCAGCGCGCTCTGGAGTATTAGATGGGTTTGATTCGCACTAGCGCTGTCATCGCTTTGCTCTATGGCTTGCTGGGTGTGGCGGTCTTCTTTGTTCCGCTTTTTTATCACTTGCCGCTGCAGCTTTATTTCGACGTTGGAGACACCATTCCCGCAATCACGAATGTTGCGTTTTTCGTTGGCGCCTTCTTCGCTCTTCGACGGGCCGACCCATCGATACTCATCGCTGCATGGAGCTGGGCGTTGGCTTTACATGCGTCGGCATTGGTCCACACGATTTTGCTAACCAAAGATTCTCACAGCAGAACAGCTTCGCCTTTCTTCACAATGGCGAGGCAAGCTGACCTTCATATTGGAATGGTTCATCTCGCGGTAGTGGTGATTGGGTTCACTACCGTTATGCTTGGATATCAATTAATTCGGCGGAACGCGCAACGGGCTTAACCCGCCTTCGCCATCCAAATGTAATGACGCGGGCCTTTGCCGTTGGCATTGGCGCGGGTCTTGATCTCTTCCACTGTGAATCCCGCGCTCTGAAGCCGCCGCGTGAATTTCGGGCTTGGGGCTGCCGACCACACAGCCAGCACGCCGCCGGCGCGGAGCGCCCGTCGCGCCGTATGCAATCCATCCAACGTATAGAGCCGGTTGTTCGAGGCTTGAGTGAGGCCGTCCGGCCCATTGTCCACGTCGAGCAGGATTGCATCGTAGCGCGACAAGCCTGCGGCAATGGTCTTTCGCACATCTTCTTCTCGGATGATCACGCGCGGATCGTCGAGGCATCCGGCGGACAGATGCGCCATCGGCCCGCGCGCCCACGCGATCACGGCAGGCACGAGTTCCGCCACCGTCACGCGCGCATCGGAACGCAACCCGGCGAGGGCAGCGCGCAAGGTGAAGCCCATCCCGTATCCGCCGATCAGCACATGGCAGTTCTTGCGACCGCCCACGCGCGCGCAGGCCAGATCCGCCAGCGCCACTTCCGATCCGCTCATGCGGCTGTTCATCAGCGGTGTCGGCCCGGCGAAGATCGAGAACTCCTCGCCGCGCCGCATCAGCCGCAGCTCATCGCCGCCGGCAACCGCAACTTTGTCGAGAAGAACCCACGGGATCATGCGACCACACTACTGTCATCCCCGGCGAGCGCGAAGCGCGAGGGAAGGGGACCCAGGTCGTCGTTCCAGAAAGGCCCTCTTGTCAAAAGTAATGAAGCCTAGTCGGTTCGGACGCACAAATTGCAGCCGTCTGGGGTTCCGTCTGCCGCACGGACATGAACCTCGAGATAGGAGCATGAATAGGTATCCCCTCCGGACACAAACTGGGTGACCCAAATTCCCGAGTGAAGCTTGCTTCGCCAATAGCCTCTCACGCCTGCCGCTGGATAGCCGGGAGCACATTCCTTTTTGGCAATTGCTATCGCTGATGCCTCGTCCCGGATAGTGTCCTTCGGTCCGGCGGTATCCGAAATCCAAACGCATCCCACAAGTGCGAAGGTCGCCAAGAAGATCGCAATAAACGACTTCACAAATACCACCTCGGAGTTATTCAGCCCGATTTCTACCTTACCATCATATTTCTCTGAGTAACTGAGCTCGTGGCGCTACCTGGGTCCCCTTCCCCTCGCTCTGCTTGCGCATCGCTCGGCTGGGGATGACAATGTGTTTTTATTGGAAACGGACGTATGCAACTCCATCTCTCATCCTGGCCCGAAATCGACAAATATCTGGAGACGTCGAAGGCGATCCTCATTCCCATCGGCTCGACGGAGCAGCATGGGCCGAACGGGTTGCTCGGCACCGATGCCTTGTGCCCGGAGATCATCGCCAAACGCGCGGGCGACGAGAGCGGTATTCTCGTGGGGCCGACCTTCAATGTCGGGCAGGCGCAGCATCACATGGCCTTCTCGGGCACGATCACCTTGCGCCCCTCCACCATGATCGCGGTGATGCTCGACTGGACGCAAAGCCTGCGCCGCCACGGTTTCGAGCGCATCTATTGGCTGAACGGCCACGGCGGCAACATCAACACCATCAACGCCGCGTTCTCGGAGATCTATCACGGCGTGACTTTTAATAGTTCTGGCGACCGCTCCGGCTCCAACCAGCCGCCGCTGCGCTGCATGTTGCGCAACTGGTGGGAACTGTCCGGCGTGAACGATGTCTGCCGCCAGCTATTCCCGGTGGGCGAGGGCAGCCATGCCACGCCATCCGAAGTCTCCGTCACCTATTTCGGCTATCCCGAAGCGGTGAAGCGCGTGGACATGTCGCCCAAGATCGCCCCCAACGGCCCCATCCTCGACGCCGAAGACTACCGCCGCAGATTCCCCGACGGCCGCATCGGCTCCGATCCTTCACAAGCGAGCGTCGAAGCCGGCGAGAAGATCGTCAACGCCGCGGTGAAGGCAGTGATCAACGAGTTTAGGAACTTCGCGGCGAGTTAGCGTGCGAAGCTCGCGAGGGCTGCTTCAAGCGCGTGAATCGCTGACTTTGGATACGGACAAGTCGTCCATCCGGTTTCAGGCTTGTCTAAAAAGGCTTTTGCCTCGGAGAGAATTGCGGCGGATAAATCCAGAGCGCCACAGTCCCCGCGGAAGACCAGATCATCTTCGCTGGTCGGTGCGTGTATGTCAGCGGGCTCATAGACTGAGATTTGCACGGCACCCGCACCGTCGGAAATATTAAAAAGACTTTCCGCGTGCATCCGCCACACCGCAGGTTCTCTGTCGAAGGTCAGGTTGGCTTGTGCGGCCCCCGCCGCAATTTGCAAACCCCATCTCACAAGATCCCCAATCGCATCCGTCGTGTAGGAAACGCTGGTGAGGACAAACTGTTTGTTCTCCATATTTAGAATGATGCTGATCCAGCCTGCCGCTTCATCGACGATACTTAGAACTTTACGGCTCATGCGCGGGAGCCGAAATCATGTGTTGTGCTTAGGTGCCGCTGCTTTAATTCCGGCGGCGAGAGAAGCTTGAGCTTGCCGACGGTCAGCTCATCGATCTCCAGTTTGCGGACACGGCTCTTGCCGACCGAAACGCGCCCAATCGCCAGCGCGCCGATGGCGAAGGCGCCTACGGCAAACGCGCCGAGCGCAATTGCACCCGTTGAGATGACGGCGGCGGCAAGGGCGGAGTTGGCGCGGTAGGAGCGTCTCATCATTCAAATATAACCGTCATGGCCGGGCTTGTCCCAGCCACCCATGAACACCATGCATCACGGCGCGTATGGGTCCCCGGGACAAGCCCGGGGATGACGAATGTGGTTGGGTGTTGGAGCTAAACCTCCAACGCCGGCGACCAAGCATAGCGCACATCGGGCAATTGTTCTTCGTTGCGGTGGCCGTCCGTGCGTTCCACCGCTTCCAGCCCATGCCGTTCGTAGAAACGCCGCGCGCCTTTGTTGGCCTGGAAGGTCCACAGGTCGAACCCGCCGGGGCGTTGCAGCTTCACGCGCTCCAGCAGCGCGGAGCCGATGCCTTCGCCGTGAAACTCCGGATGCACATAGAGATGATCCAGCCGGTCGCCCTCGATGCACGCCAGCCCGGCGATGCGGCCGTCCATCAGCAGCACCCAGGTTTCGCATTCCCAGATGAACTTGCCGACGAAGGCGCGGTCTTCCTCCGCGCTGTGCAACTTCGGAAAGAAGTCCATGCTTTCCAGCGCGGCAGTGAAGAGCGCCGCCGCCTCGGCAGCATCGGTCGCCACGGCGCGGCGGATTGAGATTCTCCCCATGCCCCTAACTTGTCATGTTTGGAACTCCGCGTCTCCGCGCCTCCGCGTGCAAGAAATGTTCACGCGGAGGCGCGGAGTCGCGGAGAAAATGTCCGGGCGCACCGGGCCATGACAGCGGAGGGGAAGGCCGCTAAGGTGGATTCATCCCAGGGGCGCTCTTGAAAGAGGGCTGAGATCGGCAATCCCGCCGGGTCCCTTTGAACCTGATCCGGTTAGTCCCGGCGTAGGGAGAGGCGAATGAACAAACCGATTCTGACTCCGAAAACCGTTGCCATCACCACCGGCCCGCTGCCGGGCTCGCGCAAGCTCATGCTCGACGGCGTGCCGTTCCGCGAAGTACCGCTGGACGGCGGCGAGGCGCCGGTGCGGCTCTACGATACATCCGGTCCATACACGGACGATTCCGCCAAGATCGATATCGAGAAGGGCTTGCCAGCGAAGCGCCGCGAATGGATTCTCGCGCGCGGCGATGTGGAGGAATATGACGGCCGCGCGCGCAAACCGGAAGACGATGGCCTCAAGCGCGGCGAGCTTCTCTCCGTTCCGCAATTCGACCGCAAGGGCCTGAAGCCACTGCGCGCCAAGGCGGGCAGGAACGTCACCCAGCTTCATTATGCGCGCCAGGGCATTATCACCGAGGAGATGCGCTACATTGCGGCGCGCGAAAACCTTGGGCGCTCGCCGCTGCGCGACGGCAACTCCTTTGGCGCGTCGATCCCCGATCATGTCACGCCGGAATTCGTGCGCGACGAGATCGCGCGCGGCCGCGCCATCATCCCGTCTAACATCAACCATCCGGAAACCGAGCCGATGATCATCGGCCGCAACTTCCTGACGAAGGTGAATGCCAATATCGGCAACTCCATCGTCACTTCCGGCGTGAGCGAAGAGGTCGAGAAGTTGGTGTGGGCGATCCGCTGGGGCGCCGACAATGTGATGGACCTTTCGACCGGCCGTCACATCCACACCATCCGCGAATGGATCATCCGCAATTCGCCGGTGCCGATCGGCACGGTGCCGATCTATCAGGCGCTGGAGAAAGTCGGCGGCGTCGCGGAAGAACTGACGTGGGAGCTGTATCGCGACACCTTGGTGGAGCAGTGCGAGCAGGGCGTGGACTACTTCACCATCCATGCCGGCGTGCGCCTCGCGCATATTCCGCTGACGGCGGATCGCGTGACAGGCATTGTGTCGCGCGGCGGTTCGATCCTCGCCAAATGGTGCCTCGCGCATCACAAGGAGAATTTCCTCTACACGCATTTCGAAGAGATCTGCGAGCTCCTCAAGCAATATGACGTTTCGTTCTCGCTGGGCGATGGCTTGCGCCCCGGCTCGACCGCCGATGCCAACGACGCGGCGCAATTCGCCGAACTCGAAACGCTGGGCGAACTCAACAAGATCGCGCAGAAGCATGACGTCCAGGTGATGATCGAAGGTCCCGGCCATGTGCCGATGCACAAGATCAAGGAGAACATGGATCGCCAGCTGAAGGCTTGCGACGAAGCGCCGTTCTACACCCTCGGGCCGCTGACGACCGATGTCGCGCCGGGTTACGACCACATCACGTCCGCGATTGGTGCGGCGATGATTGGCTGGTTCGGCACGGCGATGCTTTGCTACGTCACGCCGAAAGAGCATCTGGGCCTGCCGGACCGCGACGACGTGAAGGCCGGCGTGATCGCCTACAAGATCGCGGCGCATGCCGCCGATCTGGCGAAGGGCCACCCCGCCGCGCGCATCTGGGACGATGCGATGAGCAAGGCGCGCTTCGAATTCCGCTGGCGCGACCAGTTCGCGCTCGCCCTCGATCCGGAGACCGCGCAGCTTTACCACGACGAAACGCTTCCGGCGGATGGCGCAAAGGTGGCGCATTTCTGCTCCATGTGCGGCCCCAAATTCTGCTCCATGAAAATCAGCCAGGAAGTGCGCGACGCCGCGAAAGGGCAGAACGACACGCTTTCCACTGCCGAAATCCGCGCCGCGATGGCGAAGAAGTCCGAAGAGTTCAAGCAACACGGCGGCGAGATCTATCTGCCAAAGGATGCAGCGGAGTAGGGGATGTTCAGGGGGATATTGCTGATCAGCGTGCTTTTCTGCGCGAGCATCACCGCTGCCCTGGCCGATGACGGCCATCACTGCAAGCTGACGGCGGACGAGAAAGCTGCCAACGCAAAGCTCAGCTTCGACGAGTTCGACCAGCAGGGCACAACGCCGTCCACATGGCGCGCGCTGATGAATCGCGATTGCCCCGGCCGCGCGGCCGAAGCAGCGGACGATTATCTCGTCAACGGACCGGCGCAAACGCCGGAACACAAATCCGATATCCTGTTCCACGAAGCGCAGGCGCTCGCGATCATGGGCGACAACGCGCAAGCTTCGCGCCTCGTCGCCGCCGCGATCATGCCCGACCGCGCCAATCACGGCGATCTGGACTGGACGACCTATCTCGTGGGCACCTGGGGCTTCCTCGTCAACAACCGCGCGGCGCTGGACGATGCGTCCGCGAAGCTTTCTGCCGAGCCGGGCGAGGCGAACCAGACCGACGCAAAGGTCCTGCGCGGCCTGCAGGCCTGCTTCGACAAGAGCTACGACGAAGCCTACAACCAGTGCCGGCCGAAATAGCTCAGTGCAGCGTGCGCCGCCCTGTGATCGCGTGCCAGATCAGGAGCACGACGATCGCGCCGATGATGGCGACGAGCGTGGAATAGAGAAAGCCACCCTCGCGGGCGCCGCCCAAGGTCTGCATCAGGAAACCGCCCAGCATCGCGCCCACAAGGCCAAGCGCGATGTTGAGGAAGCATCCCTCGCCGCGATCGTTCACCACCTTGCTGGCGACGAACCCCGCGATCAATCCAACGATGATCCAGCCCAGAAATGACATGCGCGTTCTCCCTCGCGCCAAACATGGTATTGGTCGCGAACTTGCGCAAGATCATACTCGCCGCATTCCTTTGGGGTATGCCGAGCGGATGACGAAGGCAGCACAGGATGTCCGGATAGGCCCGCGGCGGTTCTTGCGCCTGCTGGGCCCGGGCCTCATCACCGGCGCAGCGGACGACGATCCCAGTGGCATCGCCACCTATTCCCAGGCCGGCGCGCAGTTCGGCTTCCAGCTTTTGTGGACGATGTTTCTCACGCTGCCTTTCATGGCGGCGATCCAGATCATCAGTGCCTGCATCGGCTGGCAAACGGGGCAGGGGCTTTCGCGCAATATCGCAGGGCGGATGCCGCGCGTGGTTCTGCTCGGATGCGTGGGTGCGCTCGCGGTTGCGAACACGATCAATATCGCAGCCGACCTCGCCGCCATGGCCGATGCGCTGCGTCTTGTCGTTCAGGGTCCGGCACTTCTCTATGCCGCAGCGTTTGGCATCCTCTGCCTCATCGCCGAGGTTTTCATCCCCTATCACCGCTATGCGGGCTATCTGAAGTTTCTCACACTGGTGCTCTTCGTCTATGTCGCTGCCGCGTTCAGCGTGCAGGTGGACTGGAGACAGGTGGCATTTTCGACATTTCTGCCGAGCTTTTCGTTCCGCTCCGACTATCTTCTCACCATCGTGGCAGTCTTCGGAACTACGATCAGCCCTTATCTTTTCTTCTGGCAGGCATCGCAGGAAGCCGAGGAATCCGCGCTCAGTGTCCGACGCCACCACCGCATCGCGGAGCATTATTCCGCGCGCGCCTTCCGGCACATTTCATACGACACATGGACGGGGATGATCGTCTCCAACGTCATCGCTTTCTTCATCATCGTCACGACTGGCGCCACATTGCATCAGCAAGGCGTCACGAACATCCAAACGGCGGCACAGGCGGCGGAAGCGCTCAGGCCCATCGCTGGCGAACTGACCTTCGTTCTGTTTTCGGCTGGCATCATCGGCACGGGCCTGCTCGCCGTGCCGGTGCTAGCGGGATCGGCCGCCTATGCCGTCGCCGAAGTGTTCGGGATCAGTGGCAGTCTGGAACTTCCGGCGCAGCGCGCGCTTGGCTTCTACGGTATCATCAGCGCGGCAACGGTTGGCGGGTTGCTTCTCGTCGCTGCGAAATTCGATCCCATCCAGATGCTGTTCTGGACGGCCGTCATCAACGGCATTGTCGCCGTGCCGATCATGGCAGTGATGATGTTCGTGGTTGCCGGAAAAGCCAGCGCGCAGGCGATCGTCCTGCCGCGCTGGCTGGTTGTCCTGGGCTGGCTCGCAGCGGTTGCCATGGCCGTGGCGGTTGCATTGCTCGTTTGGACGAGCTTGCCCGGCTGATAGACAAAAATCGGGTCTATTGCGCGCGTTGGGAGCCGCCCAGCGTTGGCGCCTCAACCATCTTCCCCGTTAGTCCGAGAAACATCATCGTTTCAGGGATGCTCTGGTTGAGAATCTTGTCCAGCGAAGTGTGTACCGTCGAAATTTGCTCGGGCGTCATTTCTGGCGGCTTCTTCGGCCAGGTGGAGTTTGCGACCGTGTCAAACGGCTGGTTGCTGGAAAACGATGGCGGCATCGTCGCGGTGCGCCACATCAGCCATTTGAGCGTATGCGCATCAATGACGGCAATGGCATAGCGGGCGAAAACGTCCGTGATCTCAGGCATCGCGGGAGTCCAATTGACCATGCCCAGCCCGTTGCAGTCGTGTTGGCCGATGGCACACGCCTGTTTCACCTTAACAACGACGATATAGAGATCGACATCCTGAGAGGCGGCCAGCCCGGGAAAGGCTGGATCCTCCTTGCCGTCGGCGTTCAGAACGCGTGCGCCACGCAATGCGGTCAGATCGGCGCTTGCCGATTTTACCGTGAGCCGCGGGTCGAGATTTTCCGTGATCGTTTTGACGACTTCGGCATCTAAGTTCCAGTCTGGGACCGGCAAGGCATAAACATCATGCGCGAAGAACATGCCGGAATGTTCGAGGTCTAGCTGATCGCCAATTACGGAAAACACGGCGACGGATTTCGCGCTGCGATATGGCTTTTTATCTTCTGGAATGGGAACAAGCGTCCGCGCACCGGTATCCGGCAACGATACGCCAAAACCCATCGAACGAATTGTTTCGACAAGAGAAGCAGAGACAATTTTGTTTACGTACAGGTGCAGATCTTCCTTTTGCGCATCGGCAAGCGGTGCATTGCGGTCCAGCAGGAGTTCCGGCCCCGTGAACAAGCCGGCAAAAGATGGTTTCTCACCGTTGTGCAATGCGATGCGCGCATAGGATTTGGCGATAGTGCTGAACGAGTGAGCGTCGATCAGGTCGATTTCGTAGTTTGCCCAGACCACGGGGCGCATCGTTGTGCCGAGATTGTTTCCGTTTTCCAGAGCCAGCCCTTGAACGCCCGGTGCGCTGCCTTCCAGATCGGGACGCACGACCATAAAAGCATCGATGCCATCATTCGGTATGGCGGCCAGTATCTTCTTCACGGTACCGCTCGTGTTATTCAACGGGCCGTTGGGAAGTTTTTGTATGGAAGCGCGATCGAAGTTTACGCTCTTGAATGCGAAGCGTGACCCTAAAAGTTGCTGCAGCGTAGCAGCCACGCCGTCGTCGATTTTCCAGTCTGAGATATCGACGTTCTTTGAACTCGCGCCCCAGAACCCCCCGTAGCCCACCGCGATGGATTGTCCGATGGCCGAGACAACAGCAACGGTGTGGATATTGCTGTAATCACCCTTGATCGTCGGCATTTGGGCTTCGATCGGCACGAATACGGGAATGAAGATCGCTCCCGCCACAGCGGGCGATACCATGGCGATAAAAAGCGCGGCTGCGAGAGCGATCTTCCGGAGCATAATGTGTCCTAAACCGTCACCACCACTTTGCCCTTGGCTTTCCGGTCCATGAGCATGCGGATCGCTTCGCCGGATTTTTCCAGCGGCACATGCTCGGAGACGTAAGGCTTCAGCTTCCCGGCCGCGATCATGTCGAGCAGGCTTTGCATGCTGTCCGCCGCGTGCTTGGGATCGCGCGCCGCCATGGCGCCCCAGAACACGCCGACGATCTGGCAGCCTTTCAGCAGCGTCAGGTTCAGCGGCACCTTCGGAATCTGTCCCGCCGCGAAACCGATCACGAGATAGCGCCCGTTCCAGTTCATCGCGCGCAGGCCCGGCTCGGCATAATCGTCGCCGACAGGATCGTAGAGCACGTCGGCGCCCTGTCCGCCGGTCAGCTTCTTGATCGTCTCGGAAAGTTCTTTCTGCTGGTCGCGGTTCAGCGGCACCTTCGGATAGACGAAGCCATCATCCGCGCCGTTCTTCTTCGCCAGCTCCAGTTTCTCCGGCGTGGAGACACCCGCGATCACGCGCGCGCCCAGCGCCTTGCCGATTTCCACCGCCGACAGGCCCACGCCACCCGCCGCGCCGAGCACGACAAGGTTTTCGTCCGGCTGCAGATTGGCGCGATCCTTCAGCGCGTGCCATGTCGTGCCGTAGGTCACCATGAAGGAGGAGGCGACATCGAAGGGCACGTTGTCCGGAATCTTCATCGCACGGCGCGCGTCGCCCAGCGCTTCTTCCGCCATGCCGCCATTGCCGATGGACACGCAGACGCGGTCTCCGACTTTCAGGTTCGTCACGCCTTCGCCCAGTTCCTTCACGATGCCGGCGATCTCGCCGCCGGGCGAGAATGGCAGCGCCGGTTTGAACTGGTACTTGTCCTGGATCATCAGCACGTCCGGAAAGTTCACGCCGCAGGCCTTCACCGTGATGAGCACCTGGTTCTTTCCCGGTGTGGGCGACGGCACATCGCGGACTTCCATCTCTTCCGGCGGGCCGTAATGGGTGCAGAGCGCGGCTTTCATGACGTTTCCTTCAGATTGGGATTTATCGTTCGGGTATAAACTAGGGCATCGCCGCGGCTGCCGCCAACCCATGCCGCAACGGGAGGCGGCACCTGCGCATTATGCTAAAGTGCCCGCGAGGGGCACTTTTCCTTCGGGATCGGAAGCCATGAAAAAGCATATTCTCTTCGCAGCGGGCATTTCGCTGCTGCTGGCGGGTCCGGCGTTCGCCAGCCCAAACTGTCTGGAAATCAGTCAGATCTATAATTTCAACGCGCCCGACAACAAGACGCTGGTTGTCGAGGACAACACGCACAACAAGTTCAAAGTCTCGCTGATGGGCTACTGTCAGGGCCTGACCTTCAAGGAAGGCATCGCGTTCAAGTCCGTCGGCGGTACGGGGCTTTCCTGCCTTGCGGCGGGCGACAATGTGCTGGTGCACAATTTCGGCACCGGCGGCCAGCGCTGCCCGATCCGATCGGTCGTGCCGTACACAGCCGAAATGCAGAAAGCCGATGCCGATGCGGCAGCGGCGAAGAAGGCGGAGCAACATTGAAAATCACCTCCCCCTTGTGGGGAGGTCGAGAAAATCGCGAGCGTAGCGAAACGATTTTTCGGGTGGGGGGCCGGATGCGCCGTCCCCCACCCGGATCGCTTCGCTCTCCGACCTCTCCACAAGGGGGAAGTGACTAGATCGCTTGTATCTCCGCGTCCACCAGAGCCTTCGCCGGTCTGCGTTCCCCGACGACCTTTCCGCGCGTGTTCAGGATCGGCGCGCGGATGATCTCGTGCGCGCCCTTGTCGTCCGTCAGCACGCCGAGCTTGTCGAGGATCGCAGCGATGGCGGTCTCCGCGCCGCGGCCCGCGCCATCGTCGATCTTCAGTGCCACCCCGAGCCCGGCTTCGGGGATGATGGCGGCATAGTAAGCCTCGGCGCCGGCCTTGGTGGCCACCCGGCCGTTCGCAGCGCGCATGAGGATAGTATCCGAACGTCCTGTTCCGGCTACCAGATCCGGATGGGCGATCATCGCGGCCACGATGTGCTTCATCGCCGCGCCGCGCTGCAGCGGCTGGTCCGACGGATCGGCGAATTTCGCCAGCACGCGGGCGAAGCTGGAGGTTGGCAGCGCAAAGGCAGGCGCCACGCAGCCGTCGATGCCATAGGGAATGTCGGCCGGGTCCATCCCGGCCAGTTCACCCAGCGCCTTGGCGATGGCGACCTGCAGCGGGTGATCGTGCAGCTCATACCCTTTCGTCGCCACGTCCCAGTGGCGGCACACGGTGAGGAAGCCGGTGTGCTTGCCGGAGCAGTTGTTGAACACCGGCGTCGGCTTCTCGCCTTTGCGGATCATCGCCTCGTTCACCGCTTCGACGCGGCTGGGATGCGCGCCGCAGGCGAGGTCGGCTTCCGTGCAGCCGATCTTTTCCAGCCATGCCGTCACGCGTTCGGTGTGCATCGGCTCGCTGGAATGCGAGGCGCAGGCCAGAGCGATTTCTTCGTCCGACAGATCGAAGGCATCCGCCGCGCCGGATTCCACCAGCGGCAGCGCCTGCACCATTTTCAGCGACGAGCGCGGAAAGCTGACAGCGTCCACATCGCCGAGCGAGAACACAATGTCGCCTTTGGCGTTGGCAATCGCCACGCAGCCGCGATGCACGCTTTCCACGCGGTCGCCGCGGGTCACTTCGACGAGAATGGGATTTGCCATCGCGCTTCTATATCATCGGGAATCGCGGGAGGCATATCAGGAATGCGCGGCTATTTCGCGGTGGGCGTGGACGGGATTTCCAAGGCGATGAACCTTGGCAATCTCATGCGCATTTCCCACGCCTTCGGAGCAAGTTTCTTCTTCAGCATCGACAGCCAGGTGAAGATGGCCGACATCAAGCTGGCCGACACTTCGGCTTCCGCCGGCCACATCCCGTACTACAAGTTCGACACCGCCGCCGATCTGCGCCTGCCGCAGGGTTGCCGGATGGTGGGCGTGGAGATCACGGAGGATGCCATCGAGCTTCCCCGCTTCAAGCATCCCACGCGGGCCGCCTATGTGTTTGGCGCAGAGCGCTACTCGCTCTCCCAATCCACACTCAACCGTTGCGACTTTGTGGTGAAGATCCCGATGAAATTCTCCATCAATGTCGGCATGGCGGGCGCCATCGTCATGTATGACAGGCTGATCAGCCTCGGCGGGTATCCGCAGCGCCCTGTTCGCGCCGGCGGCCCGGAGGCGGAAATACCCCCACAGCACACATGGGGAGCGCCCATCGTGAAGGACCGGCGGCGCTAATTTCCCGCACCGCCTTTGAAAGGGGGCGGGTGTCCCTTATGTAAGGCCTCCCGCCATTTCCAACGTCCGATTCAATGACAGTTCCCGCGATCAATATCGAACATCTCCGTAAGGCCTATCGCACCGGCACCGTCGCCGTGCAGGACTTGTCCATGCAGGTGCAGCCCGGCGATTTCTTCGGCTTTCTGGGGCCGAACGGCGCGGGCAAATCCACCACCATCCACTGCATCACCGGCATCGCCACGGTGACGAGCGGCAAGATCGAGATCTTCGGTGTGGACGCGGTGAAGAACTATCGCGAAGCGCGCCGGCTGATCGGACTCAGCCCGCAGGAGTTCAACGTCGATACTTTCGCCACCGTCACGCAGATCGTGGACTGGATGGGCGGCTATTTCGGCATGAACGCCGCGCAGCGCAAATCGCGCACCGACATGCTGATCCAGCGTTTCGATCTCACGGCGCATGCCAAGAAATCGTTCCGCGAACTCTCCGGCGGCCTCAAGCGCCGCGTGATCCTCGCGCGCGCGCTGGTGCACGATCCGAAGCTTCTCATTCTGGATGAGCCGACGGCAGGCGTGGACGTGGAGTTGCGCCTCGATCTGTGGCGCTACCTTCAGGAGCTTAACGCCGAAGGAAAGACGATCCTGCTCACCTCGCACTATCTGGAAGAGATCGAGCGCCTCTGCAAAACCATCGCGGTGATCGCGGGCGGAAAGATCGTGCGGCAGGGACCGAAGGAAGACTTCTTCACCGTGCCCGGCGGGCTGGAGAAAGCCTATCTCGAAGCCACCGGCCACAAGGCCGACCACGTTGCGGCAGGTGCGGCATGAGCGATGTGACCGTGGACAGCCCCCGCAAGATGGGCATCAACTGGATCGGACTTGGCACCATCATCCGCCGCGAATGGAGCCGCGTTTGGCGCGTGCCGATTCAGGCCTTCCTCGCGCCGTGGATTTCGGCGCTGATGTTCATCTTCATCTTCGGCTTCGTGGTGGGCGGCAATATCCGCCACATCGCGGGCCATCGCTATGTGGAGTTCGTGCTGCCGGGCGTCTTGATGCTCAACATCATCAACGCCGCCTTCCTGCAATCCACCTCGCAGATCTATTTCCAGCGTTTCCTGCGCTATATCGAGGAAACGCTGGTGGCGCCCCTCTCCTATGTGGAGATGATCATCGGCTCGCTCACCATGACCATCGTGCGCTCGGTGGTGACGGCGGTTGGCATTCTGGTGATCGGCCTGTGCTTCGGCGCCACGCACATGCACAACATCTTTGAGTTCCTTTTCTGGATCATCGCAGTGTCGATCGTGTTCGGCCTGCTGGGCATCATCATCGCGCTGTGGGCGAACAACTTCGAACAGCTCACCATGCTGAACGTGTTCTTCATCGCGCCGCTGTCCTTCGTGGGCGGTGTTTTCAACACCGTGTCGATGCTGCCTGCGTGGCTGAAATGGCTCGCCTATGCCAATCCGTTCTTCTACTTCATCAACGGATTGCGCGATTCCATGATCGGCTTCGACGAAGCGCCGCCCTTCCTCGGCATCGCCGTGGCGCTGGGCCTGATCGCCGCGCTCGGATTGTGGACATGGCGGCTGTTCTCCATCGGCTATGGCCTCCGGGAATAGCGGATGCGCGCTGCGTTGACCGCTCTGATATTGCTCGTATCCGCGCCGGCTTTTGCGGATGAAATCCAGTCAACGTTCGAAGGTACCTGGAATCTGATTTCGAAACGCCCGGATTGCACGAAAGCAGACTATCCCGATCTGGTGATATTCACTTGTGACAAGGAAATGGTGCTTTGGTACTTCACCAAGCCGAATAGCGCTGCGCATCCCGGGATCGTTAAGCGTTCCATCGTACAGGAGCCTGACGGAGCATGGGCGGCGCACGAAGAAGGCCGCTCATATGGTTCCGATGCCGCCCAGTCCGCATTCAAAAACTGGATGGCTTCAATCGTTGCATTGGATGAAAAAGCCAGACAAGAGTTGGCACGCGAGCACGCGCCGCACTAGCAGCGCGTTTCGGTCGCCGAGAATGAGCGAAGATTGTGTCCATGGATGAAACACCGTTTCTGGAACGCCGCAAAGCGCGCGCGTCGGATGCGGTGTTCATCTATCCGTGGTTTTCATCGCATCTCGATGCGGTGATGTGGGCAGGCCCGAAGGTCGCCGATCCGTTGACCGTGGAGTGGCTCGCGTCGGAGTTCAAATCCGATGTGCATTGGGTGTGGGTCGATGACGACGACACCCCGCAGGCGATGTTCAAGCTGATCGACAAGGGCAAGGGCCGCGCGCATCTCACGCGCTTCGCCATCGCGCCCGCCATGCGGGGCAGGGGTCTCACCAGCGGCATGATGCAGGAGATCGCTGACGAAGCCTATGAAGCCGGCGCCGATCATCTCACGCTGAACGTCTATCACTCCAACGCGCATGCAAAGCGCATCTACGAGCAGCTCGGTTTTGAAGTCGTCGAAGAAAACGACCCCACCGGCGATCCCGGCGGGCCGAGCGTGCATATGCGCCTGAATTTGGAAGAATAGAACTTAGCTGTCATGGCCCGCAAAAGCGGGCCACCCAGGTGACGCAGCTTCTATCTTCCAAAATCGAACTTGGCCTCAACTGGGTGGCCCACTCTCCGGTGGGCCATGACAATTGTGGATTAGTCCTTGAGCGGCTGGCTGAAGAAGATGCGGTTTCCGAACGGGTCCGTCACGGCCATCTCCAGCGTCCCCCAATCGGTCTTCTCCACGCCGGGGCGATAGTAGCGGTAGTTCTTCGCAGCCAGTTCCTTCTGGTATTCCTCGACGCCGTCCATGTTTACGCGCAGATGCTGGCCGGGAACGCCGTCGCCGTGATGTTCGCTCTGTTGCAGGATCAAGCCGCCGCGCGAGATGCCGCGATAGAGCGGCGCGTTGTCGTCGAAGCGATGCTCCCAATCCACCTTGAAACCCAAAAAGCCGAGATAGAACTCGTCGGCCTTGGCGACGTCGAACATGCGCAGGATGGGTACAATGCCGGTGAAGCGGATCGCCATGCGCTATCTCCTTTGGAGTCGATGGCACTATAAGACGCTTAGGTGGTGTCGGGGCGTTACGTCTGCGTGAAAATCGTAACGAGATGTAAGCCTACACCGCGCGCGTCTTTGCGCCCGGCCCCGGCCGCACCGTTACGTCTCGCGCGTTCAATGCCTCGCCGCATTCGGAGCAGGTGAGCACGGATTTGAAATCATGACCGCAGGTTTTGTGGGTGTGCAGCATCGGCGCGCCGCGCTTGCCCGCATAGTGCCTGTCGCCCCAATGCACCAGGCTGATGATGACGGGGTAGAGGTCCAGTCCCTTGTCGGTCAGCCGGTATTCGTAGCGCGGCGGGCTCTCCTGATAGGGCACTTTCTTCAGGATGCCTTCGTCCGCCAGCAGCGCCAGCCGTTCCGACAAGACGCGCCGCGCAATGCCGAGCTTGGCCTCGAAGTCATCGAACCGCCGCGTGCGTAGGAAGGCTTCGCGCAGGACCAGCAATGTCCAGCGGTCGCCGACCACCGCCAGCGAGCGGGCGAGGGAGCAGTCTTCGCGCGATAGTTCATCCCAACGCATGCGCGCACAGTGCCATTGACTCAGTCTTAAAACAAGACTTACTGTCGCCGCCGGAAAGCGAGGTCCCCATGGCCCAACGCAATGCCACCTGCGCGGTGATCGGCGCGGGCGACTACATCGGCTCCGCCATCGCCAAGCGCTTCGCGCGCGAGGGCCACACGGTCTTCGCCGGTCGCCGCAGCGCCGAGAAACTTCAGACACTCAAGAACGAGATCGAAGCCGAAGGCGGCGCTTGCGAAACGCGCGGCATGGATGCGCGCAAGGAAGCGGACATCGCCAACTTCCTGAACGAAGCGGACAACCATGCGCCGCTGGACGTCTGCATCTTCAATGTCGGCGCCAACGTGAATTTCCCGATCCTCGAAACCACCGAGCGCGTGTTCCGCAAAGTTTGGGAGATGGCGTGCTATGGCGGCTTCCTCACCGGCCGCGAAGCTGCGCGCCTGATGCTGCCGCACGGCAAGGGCACGATCCTCTTCACTGGCGCCACCGCCAGCATGCGCGGCGGCAGCGGCTATGCGGCCTTCGCCTCCGCCAAGTTCGGCTTGCGCGCCGTGGCGCAGAGCATGGCGCGCGAATTGGGGCCGAAGAACATTCACGTCGCCCATCTCGTCATCGATTCCGGCGTCGATACCGCTTTCGTGCGCGAGCGCGTGAAAGCATCGGGCCGCGACCCCGATGCGCTGCCGCCCGACACTTTGATGGAGCCGCACTCCATCGCCGATGCCTATTGGTATCTGCACAGCCAGTCGCGCGACGGCTGGACGCACGAACTCGACATTCGCCCCTTCGCGGAGAAATTCTGATGACGCCCCAGGTGGATTTCCTGTTCGATTTCGGCAGCCCCAACGCCTACTACGCGCACAAGGTGATCCCCGGCATCGAACAGCGTACGGGAGCGACCTTCACCTATGTTCCGGTTCTCCTCGGCGGCATCTTCAAGCTGACGGGCAACCAGCCGCCAGCCGTCGCCTTCGGCAATGTGAAGAACAAGATGCCGTATGAGATGCTGGAATCGCAGCGCTTCGTGAAGAAGCACAACATCACGCAGTTCAAGTTCAATCCGAACTTCCCGGTGAACACGCTGGCGCTGATGCGCATGGCGGTGGCGGCGCAACACATGGGCATCCTGCCGCGCTATGTGGATGCCGCGTTCCACCACATGTGGGAGGAACCCAAAAAGATGGACGATCCGGCGGTGATCCACGCCGCGCTTCTCGAATCAGGGCTGGACGCCGATGCGCTGATCGCCGCCGCGCAGACGCCGCCGGTAAAGCAGGAACTCATGGCCAACACGGAGAAGGCGGTGGAGCGCGGCGCGTTCGGCAGCCCGACATTTTTCGTCGGCAGCGAAATCTTTTTCGGAAAGAACACGTTGCGGGATGTCGAGGAAGAGATCTTGCGCGCCAAGGCGGCCTGACCGGAACCCCTTAACCCAAGTGCCCGCACCGGGTGGACTTTTCCGCCCGGCTTCCCCTATCTTCCGGCCACCCAAGACATATAAAGGCCTGATTTCTCAGTGAAGAAACGGCCATTCACCACAAACGCATGTTCAGGGGTTGGAACCACGATGACTCGTAGCCTTTCCGCAGCACTTCTTGTCGCCGCCTCGCTCGCGATATCCGCGCCCGCGCTGGCCGACAATCCGACGGTGCTGGGCTCGTTCAAGGACTGGACGGCGCTCACCGCCGGAAGCGGCGCCAGCAAGTCGTGCTGGATCATTGCCAAACCGCAATCTTCGGACCCGAAGAACGCCAAGCGCGATCCGATCGGTTTCCTCGTCACCGACTGGCCGTCGCGCAAGGCGAAAGCCGAGCCGCAGGCCGTGCCCGGCTATCCCTACAAGGACGGCAGCACCGTCACCGCGCAGGTGGGTTCGGACAAGTTCGATTTCTTCACCAAGAACGACAACGCCAATGGCGACGGCGACGCCTGGATCAAGAGCCCGGACGATGAGGCGCGCCTGGTAAACGCCATGCGCAGCGGCCAGCAGATGATCATCACCGGCGTCTCCAAGCGCGGAACGATGACGCACGACACCTACTCGCTCGGCGGCGTGTCGGACGCGCTCGACAAGATCCACGCCGAATGCGGGATGTGACATCGCGCCTCTCCCGACCCATCTTCCTCCTCATCTTGGTGGAATGCATATCCACCGCACATGCGGCGCAGAGCTGCCCTTACGAACGCGCTCATTACCAACTAATGGGCTCACCGGGAGTCAGCGCCGCTTTTCAGAAGAGACCGCATGTAAAGCAATTTATGGGCGACTTATATTTCGTGGTGCGGACAAGTAGCGGTCGTGTCCTTTGGTTTGTTCCCGAAGAAGGGAACGGATATACCGATATTTCTTTGATACCTACATCTGCTCCCGACACGTCGCAAAAATCTCCAGTCGTCGCTAAGGGATCTGACGAGATCTATTTTGGTATAAACGCCAACCTTTCATTCCGAACGGATTTCCCAGTGAGTGGGATGCCGGCGCCGGAGTACATCTTTGCACCCGACTTGGGACCGCATGTATGGTATAGTTGGTCTGATGGTCACCCACGAGATGTAGTGCCTCGCGCGCTGTTCAAGTTGGCTTATTGTGAAAGACACTAACAAAGCCGTTTCAATCAATTTGCTCGGCCTGTCTCCGGACGAGCTCAAATCCGTGCTGCTGGATGCGGGCGTGGAGGCGAAGTCCGTCTCCATGCGCGTGAAGCAGTTGTGGAACTGGATCTATGTCCACGGCGCGCGCGATTTCGCGTCGATGACGAATCTCGCGAAAGATTTCCGCGCGCTGCTGGAAGAGAAGTTCACCTTGGCGCGGCCGGAAATCGTCACCGAGCAGATCTCCAACGACGGCACGCGCAAATGGCTGCTGCGCTCCGCCGGTCAGGAATATGAAGCCGTCTATATCCCGGAGAGCGATCGCGGGACGCTGTGTGTGTCGTCGCAGGTGGGCTGCACGCTGAACTGCCGCTTCTGTCACACCGGCACGCAGAAGATGGTGCGCAACCTCACGCCATCGGAAATCCTGGGCCAGCTCTTCGTCGCGCGCGACTCTCTCGCCGATTGGCCGTCCACGGCGCCGGGCCGCAAGGTCACGAACATCGTGATGATGGGCATGGGCGAGCCGCTTTATAATTTCGACAATGTGAAAGCCGCGCTGGCCATCGTGATGGATGGCGACGGGCTTGCGCTCTCCAAGCGCCGCGTCACGCTTTCCACCGCCGGCGTAGTGCCCATGATCCAGCGGGCAGGGGACGAGATCGGCTCCTCGCTCGCGATTTCGCTCCACGCCGTGCGCGACGAAGTCCGGGACATGATCGTGCCCTTGAACAAGAAATACAAGATCGCCGAATTGCTGGATGCCTGCCGCAACTATCCCGGCGCTTCCAACGCGCGCCGCATCACGTTCGAATATGTGATGCTCAAAGGCGTGAACGACAGCCTTTCCGATGCGAAGGCGCTGGTGAAACTGCTGAAGGGGATTCCGGCGAAGATCAACCTCATCCCGTTCAACCCTTGGCCCGGCGCGCCTTATGAATGCTCGGACTGGGAGCAGATCGAGAAATTCGCCGAAGTCGTGAACCGCGCCGGTTACGCCTCGCCGGTCCGCACACCGCGCGGCCGCGACATCATGGCCGCCTGCGGCCAGCTCAAAAGCGAAAGCGTGAAGCTGAAAGCCAAGGACCGCATCGCCGAAATGGAAGCCGCGCGCCTGGCGCAGATGCCGGGTTAGTTTCCGCTACGCCAACAACACTCTCACTTGTCATGGCCCGCCGGAGTGCGGGCCACCCAGTTGAAATCCTGCAAATCTGCCGGTGATTAGAGCGCTGACGCTTCTTCTTTCCAGAAACGTGAAAACGTCACCTGGGTGGGCCGCACTCCGGCGGGCCATGACAATCTGGGTTTTGCGATACGGCGTGTTAGCGTGGTGTCAGAAAATCCGGAAACGCATCATGACCGATCTCTCCGACAAAATCGCCGTCGTCACCGGCGGATCGCGCGGCCTCGGGCGCGAGATGGTGCTGGCGTTTGCGAAGGCGGGCGCGGATGTCGTGATCGCGTCGCGCAAGCTGGAAGCCTGCGAGGAGGTCGCGCGCGAGGTGGAAAAGCTCGGCCGCCGCGCGCTGCCCGTCGCCGCGCATGTCGGCAAGTGGGACGACAACGACAAGCTCGCCGACGCCGCCTACAAGCAATTCGGCCGCGTGGACATTCTGGTGAACAATGCCGGCATGTCGCCGCTGGCGCCGTCGCTGGCAGAAACCAGCGAGGCCTTGTTCGACAAGGTGGTGGACGTGAACTTCAAAGGCCCGTTCCGCCTGTCCGTCTGCGTCGGCGACAGGATGATCAAAGGCGATGGCGGCGTGATCATCAACTTTTCTTCCACCGCCGCGTTCAAGCCGGAGCCGCACACCGTCCCCTATGGCGGCGCGAAAGCCGCGATCAACGCGATGACGGTGTCGTTGGCGAAAGCCTATGCGCCGAAGGTGCGCGTGAACTGCATCGCGCCCGGGCCATTCCTCACCGATGTCTCAACCGTATGGCGCGAGAACAAGGCGTTCGAACAGGCGCTGGGTCTCAAACGCTTCGGCCAGCCGAACGAGATCGTCGGCACTGCGCTTTATCTTGCGAGCGATGCCTCGTCCTATGTCACAGGACAGGTTATCCGCGTCGACGGCGGCACCTGGTAGTCACCGCGCGGCGTTGGGCAGGTTGCGCATCGCGCGGTAGCCCTGCGCCATCGGCGTCTCTTCGAAGCTCGCTCGCGCCTGCATGCGCGCCAGCCAGCCGGCCGCGTTCTTCGCCTGCTCCAGATGCGCTTTCCCCTCCGCGGTCAGCCCGAAGAACAGCAGCTGCGCGAACAGAAAACTGTCCGCAATCGTGTATGCGCCGCCGGCGAGATAGCGCCCGCCGGAAAGCGCCTCGTCGATCACGCGCATCTGCACGGCAAGCTGCTCCGGCGCGGATTCGAGAAACGCCACATCCGGCGCGGCATTCCACAGCGGCTTCACCAGCCGCTCCTTCATGAACTTGTTCATCACCGGAAAAACGTAGCTGTTCACGATCCCGATCCAGCGGATCACCTCCGCTTGCCCCAAAGCGTCGGGCGGCTGGAGCGCAGGCCCGTCGAAGGCCTTGTCGATATAGTGCGCAATCGCCGCCGTTTCGTAGAGAAACACATCGCCATGCTGCATCACCGGCATCTTGCCGAAAGGATGCAGCTTCAGATGCTCCGGCGAGCGATATTCGAGCGGCTGGAAATCGTAAGCCACGCCTTTCTCGCGGGCGATCAGCATCGCCGTCCACAGATAGGCGCTGTCCGCCATGGAATGAAATACGATCTTCGCCATCTGCCCTCCGTCTGCCGCCAGTGTCGTCCGGGTGGGCGGCGACTTGTTGCGCAGGATCAACAAGGGGATAAGAGAGCAGGTCAGCACACGGGCGGCAGCGCGATGAACGATTTGCAGCAAAGACGTCTCCAGGTCGCGCGCGATCACATGCGGCTGGAGATCACGCATGAGTGGGAGGCGGTGCTCGCCACCTTTGAGCATCCGCATTACGACATCAATGACGGACAGGCCGTGTTCGACGGGCGCGACGCGGTGCTGCACTACTTCACCCAGTCGCGAATCCCGTTCCCCGATCAGGGCAACGAAGTCATCGCGATGGCGGCGGATGGCGACAAAGTGCTGGTGGAATTCTGGCTCACCGGCACGCATCTGGGCCCGCTGCGCCGCGGCAACCGCACCATCGAACCCACCGGCAAGAAATTCCGTGTACGGATGATGGCCTCGTTCGAGTTCAAACCCGGCTCGGACAAGATCGTCTGCGAACGGCCCTATATCGACACCGGCGCCATCGACCGCGCGCTCGGCATCGCCTGATGTGCTAGGATGCCGCCAGCCAGGGGGAGGCGCAGGCGATGCTGAAAGCGCTGGGTTGGATCGCCGGAATTCTTGTCGTTGTCCTCGCCGCGTTGTGGTGGATCACCAAGCCCACCGCGCCGGAGGCGTTCTACGCGTGGAACGCCGCGATTCCCGCAAAGTCCGGAACGCTTCTGCGCCGCGAAGCCTTCACGCGCGGCGTGCCGAACGGCGCCGTCGCTTGGCGCATTCTCTATGTCACCACGCTGCAGGGAAAGCCCGCGCTCGCCAGCGCCGTGGTGATGGAATCCGCCGCGCCCGCGCGAGTGCCGCGCCCCGTCATCGACTGGACGCATGGCACGACCGGCGTGGCTTCGGGCTGCGCGCCATCCGCCTCCGCAAAGCCGTTCCATTGGATTCCCGCGCTGAACGATCTGCTCGCGAAGGGCTGGGTCTATGTCGGCACCGATTATGCGGGCCTCGGCACGCAAGGCCCGCATCCTTTTCTCATCGGGCCGGATGAAGCGCATTCGTCGCTCGATGCCGTGCGCGCCGCGCGGCAGTTGAAATCCGCGCATCTCGCCAACCGCGTCGTGGTCTGGGGCCATTCGCAAGGCGGCAACGCCGCGCTGTGGACCGGCATCGAAGCGCCGCGTTATGCGCCGGACGTGAACATCGTCGGCATCGCCGCCATCGCCCCGGCCAGCGATCTGGTTCCGCTGGTGGCGCATGTGCGCGGGCCGGTCGTCAATGTGTTCCTGTCTTACATCCTGCGAGCCTATGGCGCGTACTATCCGGACGTGCAGGCGAAGGACTACGTGACCACGCGCGCCCGCCTCTTCACCGGCGACATGGCCACGCGCTGTTTGCTGGACTGGCGCGCGCTGTTCGCCGTGGGGGAGGCGGTGCTGGCGGGCAGCACTTTCTTCGCGAAAGACCCGGCGCAAGGCACGCTCGGCAAGCGCCTGCGCGAGAACACGCCGGATGGCGCGATCCCCAAGCCGGTGATGATCGCGCAAGGCGGCGCCGATCCCATCATCCTGCCCGCCATCCAGAAGGCCTTCGTGCAACGGCGCTGCGCCGCGGGACAGAAGATCGAATACAAGCTCTACAAAGGCCTCACCCACGGATCGATCGTGGAGCTGGGTTCACCGCTGGACGACGATCTGGTGCGATGGACGGCGGAACGGTTTGATGAGAAGGAACAGAAGGACATTTGCAAGTCTAGGGAATAGGTATCCTGTCGCCCAATTCCGTTCCCCGATCAGGCCAACGAAGTCATCGCGATGGCGATCGACGGCGACAAGGTGCTGGTGGAATTCTGGCTCACCGGCACGCATCTGGGCCCGCTGCGCCGCGGCAACAGGATCATCGAACCCACAGGCAAGAAATTCCGTGTACGGATGATGGCAAGTTTCGAATTCAAACCCGGCAGCGACAAGATCGTCTGCGAGCGGCCTTATATTGATAGGGGAGCGATAGACCGGGCGTTGGGACTGGTCTAGCGTTCAAATATTCGTTCAATGTAGACTGGGCCGAGCAACTCTGAGGGGAGAGATGGTGGTTCAGTTTAGTATAATTTTTATTGCGGCACTATTCGCGACCGCGGCAGCTGCGGATGAGCTATCGACTGCCGCGCAGAACGCTTTGAAAGCATCAGACCCGGCCGGTGCGATTAAACTTGCCACGGAGGCTCTCGGCTCGTCAAAAGTGGTGCCAAACGATGCGCGGATGCTTCATGCTATTCGCGGGCAGGCTTATTTGGCCGAAAAAGAATATGACCTTGCTGCTCATGATTTGACGGCGGCGATAGGTATGGGCAGCTCGCCGACGGACGTCTGCGCGCTAATCGGTGATGTTTTCCTGCTGCGTGGGAAATCTCAGATCGGCTTGTTCAAATATCGCGATGCCATCGACGATATGAAAGCGGCAACTGTCTGCGAGCCCACAAGTCCCGAAACGTGGACTAATTTGGGAAACAGCTATTTTGGCGCATTAGAAGCAGCTGATGCTATAAAGGCTTACGACGAAGCTCTTCGATTGAGTCCTACCTATGAGGAAGCGCTTTTACAGCGCGGTAAGAATTTCGAGAATGCTCGAATGTACGATCGCGCGCTAGCGGATTACGCGGCGGTGCTTAATCAGGATCCAGCTAACGCGGGAATTTATAACAATCGCGCTACGATTTTTGTTGGCATGGGCCGCTTCGATGATGCGATTGCGGATTTGAGCAAGGCGATTGAATTGGATCCGTCCAACATGTTGCAATTCATAAATAGAGCGTACGCATACTATTATGACAAAAAGTATGAGCTGGCTCAGGTCGATCTCGATCAAGCCAAGAAACTTCATGATGATCCTGTAAAGGAAGAAAGCCTTGAAAAAGAGGCCGGGCCGGTGTTCGTAAAAAGGCAAGAATATGAGATGGCAGAGTTGCAGGAATTACTCGACAACAGACCAAAGTGAAGTCCAGCTAGGCCAACTCCTCACCCACGCCACTGCATCTTCCAGCCTGTCATTCCCCCAAAACAACTCATCGCCCACGGTGAAGCTCGGTGCGCCGAAGATGCCGCGTTTAATGGCTTCGTCCGTTTGCGCTTTCAGTGCGTCTTTGTTCTCTGGCGCGTTCGCGCGCGCCCAAGCCTCGTCCGGATCGGCGCCGACGCGCTTCACCAGCGAGCGCAGCAGGTCATCGTCGGTGATGTCACGCTCTTCGCCGAAGTTCGCGGTATAGACCGCGCGCGTGAACGCGCCGGTCCAGCCGTCCTTCTCGCCCGCCAACGCAATGCGCGCGGCTTTCAATCCGTTTTGCGGGAAGCGAAAGGGCGGAAGTTTCAGCGGCAAACCTTCCTTCGCGCAGATGCGCTGCAGGTCGCGCCACATGTAAGCGCCCTTCACCGGGTAGATGTTGAACGGGCTGTCGTTCCAGCCCTGCGCGTTGAAGATGGGCCCGAGCAGAAACGGACGCCAGCGCAGAGCCACGCCCGCCGCATCCGCCAGCCGCTGCACGCGCATCGCTGCCGGATAGGAGGAGGTGCTCGCGAACTCGTACCAGAACTCGATCATGCGAAGAGGTTACAGCAAACCAAACCTCAACCGTCATGGCCGGGCGCGTCCCGGCCATCCATTTTCCAGAAGCGGTGCAGGAAGTTTTCCGCCTCTAGAAAATGGATGGCCCCCACAGTGGGCGGCCATGACGGTACTGAAGAAAATAGTCCTTGACGATCCGGCTAAATGTTCTTATTGTGTTCTCACCAAGCCATGATCGTCAAATGTCGCGTTTTTCCGCCCTCTATTTCGCGTTTTATATTTTCCGATCAACGGCTTGAAGGAAAAGTGCAGGGGACCCCTCCCCCCCACCCCGCGATTTTTCGGATCAATTCCGTCCGTCGCAATCGCAGGCCCAAAAATTTGACTTCAATTCGGGAAGGAAGGGGCGGCGGGGGATAGGCCCAAAAGGCAGGAACGAGTCGTTGTGGCGGAAGAAAGGATGAACGCCAGATATTGAAGACCCGGTACGCGGCAATCGGCCATCGGACAAAACCCGTGGCTCTGCTAACTAAACGGCAGAGAGAAATCGGAGCGTTGCCGTGTCCGCGAAGGTCAAGAAAGTGGTGCTCGCCTATTCGGGCGGGCTGGATACCTCGGTCATCCTGAAATGGCTGCAGACGACCTATGGCGCGGAGGTTGTCACCTTCACAGCCGATCTGGGCCAGGGCGGCGAGATCGAGCCGGCGCGCAAGAAAGCCGAGATGCTGGGCATCAAGCCCGGCAACATCTTCATCGAGGATGTGCGCGAAGAATTCGTCCGCGATTACGTCTTCCCGATGTTCCGCGCCAACGCCTTGTATGAAGGCGTCTATCTTCTGGGCACCTCCATCGCGCGGCCGCTGATCGCCAAGAAGCAGATCGAGATCGCGGAGAAGGTGGGCGCCGATGCCTTGGCGCATGGCGCAACCGGCAAAGGCAACGACCAGGTCCGCTTCGAGCTGGGTTACTACGCGCTGAAGCCGGATGTGAAAGTGATCGCGCCGTGGCGCGAATGGGACCTGACCAGCCGCACCAAGCTGATCGAGTTTGCCGAAGCGCACCAGATCCCGATCGCGAAAGACAAGCGCGGCGATGCGCCGTTCTCGGTGGATGCGAACCTTCTCCACTCCTCGTCGGAAGGAAAGGTTCTGGAAGATCCGGCGGTGGAGCCGGAAAGCATCGTCTATCAGCGCACCATCGATCCGCAGGATGCGCCCGACAAGCCGACGGTGGTGGAGATCGGTTTCGAGAAGGGCGATGTGGTGTCGATCGATAGCAAGAAGCTGTCGCCCGCGACGCTGTTGACGGAGTTGAACGAATTGGGCCGCGCCAACGGCATCGGCCGTCTCGATCTGGTGGAAAACCGTTTCGTCGGCATGAAATCACGCGGTGTGTATGAGACGCCGGGCGGCACCATCCTGATCGCGGCGCACCGCGCGATGGAATCGATCACGCTGGACCGCGGCGCGGCGCATCTGAAAGACGAACTGATGCCGCGCTATGCCGAACTGATCTACAATGGCTTCTGGTTCTCGCCAGAACGCGAAATGCTGCAGGCGCTGATCGACAAGAGCCAGGAATTCGTCACCGGCGTCGTGAAGCTGAAACTCTACAAGGGCAATGTGATCGTCACCGGCCGCTCCTCGCCTTACTCGCTCTACTCGCAGGATCTGGTGACCTTCGAAGACGACAAAGGCGCTTACGACCAGAAGGACGCCGCCGGCTTCATCAAGCTGAACGCGCTGCGCCTGCGGACTTTGGCAATGCGCAAGAGGAAACAGAAATGAGCAACGCGAACGCTGAGCAATTCGATGTCTGGAACGGCATGGTCGGCCAGAAGTGGGCCCGCCTGCAGGACAAGACCGACTTGATGCTCAACAACATCACCGACGCGCTGATGCCCTTCGCGGCAGCGAAGCCCGGTGAGCATGCTCTGGATATCGGTTGCGGCTGCGGCACCACCACGTTTCGGCTCGCGATGTCCGTATCGCCGAACGGTTCGGTTGCCGGCGTGGATATATCGGCGCCGATGCTCGATGTGGCACGCGCCCGTTCGCAGGCAATGAACGCCGACATTCCCTTTATCGAAGAAGATGCCTCCACGCATGATTTTCAACCGGTGTTCGATCTGGTGTTCTCGCGCTTCGGCGTGATGTTCTTCGACGATCCGGTTGCGGCCTTCAGGAACATCCGCACCGCGCTGTCGCCCAAGGGCCGTCTTGCCTTCGTCTGCTGGCGTGCTTTCAAGGAAAACGACTGGGCGTTCCTTCCCTATATCGCCGTGCATCCATTCCTGCCGGAGCAGCCGAAAACCGATCCTCATGCGCCGGGCCCGTTCGCCTTCGCCGATGGTGAACGCGTGAAGGACATTCTCACGAAGGCCGGTTTCAGCAATGTCAAAGTCGAAGCGCTCGATACGACATGCAGCCTTGGAAAGACCGCTGCGGAAGCCGCCGATGAATCCTTGAACATCGGTCCGGTCTCGCGCGCGGCCAACGATCTGCCGGAGGACGTTCGCGCCAAGGCACGCGACGCGATCGAGACGACATTTGCCAAGCATGTCACGGATGTCGGTATCGCACCGAAAGCCGCGTGCTGGCTGGTCAGCGCGACGCGCTAGTCGGCCTTCTTCTTTTTGGAAGGTGTGCCGGGTGGCGTATCCTTCAGGATACTGGCGCGCACCCAGCCCTTGGTGCCGTGGTCGTCCACCTCGGCCCATTTGTCGGAGAGCGCGATCAGAGTCACCGTCTCGCCCTTGGCGAGTTTCCGGATCGCCTCGGAAGAGGTGGAAGGCGCCGGCCGAAGATCGGAATTGCCGCGGCGCACATACATCGTGCCGCTCGCCGGCTTCGCAGCGGCGACAACATCGGCCCCGGCTGCCACTTGCGCATGATGGGGATGCGCGGCCCGCGGATGCGAAACGCGCGCTTCCCGCGTGACCGTGGGAATCCCGCCGGAGTCGTCGCCCGGAAGTCGCGTGGACGTCGTCTGTTGTGCAGGCGCGATGCCCGGAATGTTCGGCAGGCCGTTATGCGCGAAGTACTTGTAGCCTGCGAAGGCCAACGCGGCGATGAACAGCCCCACGCCGATACCGCTGCCATGCGCCACGCCAAGGCGCTGTCGATAGGACAGGCCGGTGCCGGGAAGCCCCGCATTGGTGGTGATGCCCGGCTTGCCGATGTTTACATCGGCCCCGCGCGGGCCGACGCTTCCCGATAGGCCGCCCTTGCTTAGATTGAGGCGCAGGAAGCCCGGAATGATGCTGATAACGCGATGAAACCGCAAAGGCATCTTGCCATCCCCGACAAGTCTCCACGGCGCGAATACTAGGCGCAGCAAGACCAGCCGGGCAAGAACGGCAAGTGCCGCCTGCGACGGGCGCTAGACGTCGAGCGCAGCGTTGAGGGCGTTGTCCTGGATGAACTCGCGACGCGGCTCCACCACTTCGCCCATCAGCTTGGCAAACAGGTCATCGGCCTCATCGGCATGCTCCACCTTAACGCGAAGCAGCGTGCGGGCGTTCTCGTCCAGCGTGGTCTCCCAGAGCTGCTCGGGGTTCATCTCGCCCAAGCCCTTGTAGCGCTGAAGCGACATACCCTTCTTGCCCCACTCGAATACCGCATCGAGCAAATCGGTGGGAGAGAACACTTCGCGCGTTTCGTCCTTGCGCGTCACCTTGCCGACCTTCAGATAGGTCGCCTGCAACTCGGACGCCATCCGGTCGAGACGGCGGGCATCGGTGCTGTCAATGACTGCGCCATCGATCGCCACGGTCTCACGCACGCCACGCACGTCGCGCCAGAACTTGAGGCCACCATCGTCCATAGGCTCACCGTGCCAGCCGCGCTCGGTTTCGTCCGCGAGATGGTCGAGACGTGTGGCGATGTATTTTGCGGCGTCCGCCGCCTTTTCCTTGTCGCCGAGAACCTCGGAGTTCAGCGCGCCGGCAATCGCCGCCTGTTCCAGAACGAAATGCGGATAGTGCGGCGGGAAGCCATCAAGCGCCGCCTTTGCGGCGCGGGCTTTTTCCACGATCGCATCGAAGTCCGAACCGCTTACGGTTTCGCCCGTGTGCAGCGACAGGCTGGCGCCCTGCGAGCCTTCGCTCACGAGATAGTTCTGGAACTCGCCCTCATCCTTGAGGTAGCGCTCGGACTTGCCGCGCGCGGCCTTATAGAGCGGCGGCTGTGCGATATAGAGATGACCACGCTCGATGAGTTCCGGCATTTGCCGGTAGAAGAACGTGAGCAGCAATGTGCGAATATGGGCGCCGTCCACATCGGCATCGGTCATGATGATGATCTTGTGGTAGCGCAGTTTGTCCGCGTTGAACTCTTCGCGGCCGATGCCCGTGCCGAGGGCCGTGATAAGCGAGATGATGCTGTCGCTCGTCAGCATGCGATCGAAACGGACACGTTCGATGTTTAAGATTTTGCCGCGCAGCGGAAGCACGGCCTGATTTTCGCGATTGCGCGCCTGCTTGGCGCTGCCGCCGGCGCTGTCGCCCTCGACGATGAAGATCTCGCACTTGGAGGGATCGCGCTCCTGGCAGTCCGCCAGCTTGCCGGGCAGGGATGCCCCATCGAGCACACCCTTGCGGCGGGTCAGCTCGCGCGCCTTACGGGCCGCCTCTCGCGCCGCGGCAGCCTCTACCACCTTGCCGACGACCTGCTTGGCCTCACCGGGATGCTCTTCGAACCACCGGCCAAGGTTTTCCAAAACCGCGCCTTCGACGATGGGGCGCACTTCCGACGAAACGAGCTTGTCCTTCGTCTGAGAAGAGAATTTCGGGTCCGGCACTTTCACCGAAAGGACACAGGTTAGGCCTTCGCGGCAATCGTCGCCGGTCAGCGCGACCTTTTCCTTTTTCTGGATTCCGGAGTCATCCGCATATTTCGTCACCACGCGCGTCAGCGCCGCGCGGAATCCGGCTAGATGAGTGCCGCCATCGCGCTGCGGGATGTTGTTGGTGAAGCACAGCATGCTCTCGTGGTAGCTGTCGTTCCACGTCATCGCGACTTCAACCGTGATGCCTTCGCGCTCGGTTGCGATCATGATCGGCGCGGGAATGAGTGATGTCTTTGCGCGATCGAGATATCGCACGAACTCGGCCAGCCCGCCCTCGTAGTGCAGCGTGACTTCCCTTTTTTCCACGCCGCGCTTGTCGGCCAGAATGATCGTCACGCCGGAATTGAGGAACGCGAGCTCGCGCAGGCGATGCTCCAGTGTCGCAAAGTCGAATTCCGTTTTTGTGAACGTGGCGGGCGAGGGCAGGAAGGTGACTTCGGTGCCCTTTTTGCCGGGAGCCTCCGCAACGACTTTCAAAGGTGCTTCGGGCTCGCCATGGCGAAAGCGCATGTAGTGCTCTTGCCCGTTGCGCCAGATGCGCAGGTCAAGAAACTCAGACAACGCGTTCACGACCGACACACCCACGCCATGCAGGCCGCCGGACACCTTGTAGGCGTTCTGCTCAAATTTTCCCCCAGCATGAAGCTGGGTCATGATCACTTCGGCAGCCGAAACGCCTTCCCCGGCATGAATGTCCGTCGGGATGCCGCGGCCGTTGTCGTAGACCGTGCAGGATCCATCGGCATTCAGCGAAACATTCACGGCCGTTGCATGGCCGGCGAGTGCTTCGTCGATGGCGTTGTCCACGACTTCGTAGACCATGTGATGCAAGCCGGAGCCGTCGTCGGTATCGCCGATATACATGCCGGGACGCTTGCGCACGGCATCAAGGCCTTTGAGCACCTTGATGCTCTCGGCGCCATATTCGTTCGGGTTGGGTGTCGCGGGTGAAGACATTTGGGTCACTCTGAAATCAGCGCGGGCGTCGAGTCGGCGACGGCAAACAAATCCGCTTTTGTTTTTAGAGGCGCGAACATTTCCATGTCCGTGCCGGTCATCCAGGCTTGCGCGCCGAGGGCGAGAATTTCCTCGAACAAGGCGGCGCGACGTTTGGAATCGAGATGGGCTGCGATCTCATCCAGCAAAAGAATGGGCGCGCGGCCGTCTCTCATATGGGAACTCTCCCATGCGTGCGCAAGGACGATGGCGATGAGAAGCGCCTTCTGTTCGCCAGTCGAGCACTCGGCTGCATCAGTGCGTTTCTGCACGTGACGGACCACCAGATCCGACCGGTGTGGTCCAAACGTCGTACGTCCGGCCTCGGCATCACGCATGCGCGCGTGGCGTAAGCGACTTTTGAATTCTACGGAAATGTCTGCTTTCTCACCCAGCAAATCGTCCGCCTCGCCACGCAGCGACAATTGCGCAGAGGGAAAGGCGCCTGCCTCGCCGCGGGCCGCAAGGGCGCGATTGAGGCGCTCCACACCTTCCGCGCGGGCGGACGCAACGGCGATGCCTGCATCTGCCATCTCGGCTTCGAGCCCGTCCAGCCACGCCGGGTCGCGCGGACCATATTTCAGCAAGCGCGCGCGCTCGCGCATGGCGGTTTCGTAGCGGGCTGCATTGCGGGCGTGTTCCGGAACAAAACCAAACACCAGGCGATCGAGGAATTTCCGTCGTCCGCTTGCGCCTTCAATGAAGAGGCGATCCATCGCAGGCGTAAGCCACGCCATTTGAACCACCTCCGCCATATCGGCGGCGTTGTTCGAAGGCGTTCCATTCAGATGCACTTTGCGCCGCTCGCCCCCATTGGGACCAAGCGTCAAACCCGTGCCAATCTCATAGTCTTCGCCGCTCCGCGCAACCGTTGCTGCGACCGCCCAAAGCGCGTCGCTTGGCGCGGACGGCCCCTTGCGCGTGTGTTCCCCCAATGTCGCACCGCGAATGCCACGTCCGGGCGATAAAAGGGAGAGTGCGTCCAGAATATTTGTTTTGCCGGCGCCGTTCGGACCGGCCAAGACGACGGGGCGACCGCTGACCGCAATGCTGCCGCTCGCGTAGGAGCGGAAGTTTGCAAGAACAAGACGCGTCACCGCGAGGCGCGGCGCTTCAAAAGCAGGAGCCGCGCCGTTGAGGCGCTGATGCGAAGCGCCAGTCAAACTCAAACCCGCATCGGCATGAGGACGTAAAGCGTGCGCGGATCCTCAGTGTCTTCGATGACCGTAGGTGAGCCGGCGTCGGACAGGAGGAAGCGAACTTCCTTTCCGTCGAACTGGCTCGTTATGTCGAGCAGGTAGCGGGCGTTGAATCCGATCTCGATACCCGCAGCGCTGTAGGTCGCGCCCATCTCTTCAGTGGCCGTGCCGGAGTCTGGATTGATAACCGTTAGGGTCAGCTTGTCCTTGGAGATACCAAGCTTCACAGCGCGGGTCTTATCCGCCGAGATGGTGGAAACACGATCGACGGCCTGTGCGAATTCCTTGCTATCGAGGCCTAGTGCTTTGTCGTTTCCGGCGGGGATGACGCGCTGATAGTCCGGGAAGGTGCCGTCAATCAGTTTTGACGTCAGTTCCACACCGTCATTGGTGAACTGGATCTTGGTATCGGACAGCGAGATGTCTATCGCTCCCTCGCTATCGTCCAGCAGGCGGCGGAGCTCGGTGATTGTCTTGCGCGGCACGATCACGCCCGGAATGTCCGACGCGCCTTCCGGCAGATCAATTTCGAACCGCGCCAGACGGTGACCATCCGTCGCCACGGCGCGGAGGTGCTGCTTTTTCCCCTCTTTGGCGGCGTGCAGGTAAATGCCGTTCAGATAGAAGCGCGTCTCTTCGGTAGAGATCGCAAACCGGGTCTTGTCGATCATTTGCTTGAGGTCGTTTGCCTCAAGGCGGAATTTGTGAGGAAGGGCACCAGCCGCCATCTGCGGGAAGTCTTCCTTCGGCAGGCACGCCAGCTCGAACCGTACAGAGCCGGCCGAAACCTGAAGCCGGCCACCCTCGCTCGTCAGAAGCTCGGCCTGCACCTGTGCCCCTTCCGGAAGCTTGCGCACGATGTCGTAGAGCATGTGGGCAGGAGCGGTCGCTGCGCCGTTGCGGATGACGTCCGCCGGCAGGTTCTCGACGATCTCGATATCCAGATCGGTAGCGGTGAGCTTCAGTTTCCCCTTGGCCGCTTCGATCATGACGTTGGACAGGATCGGGATGGTGTTCCGGCGTTCAACGACGCTCTGCACGTGGGAAAGGGCCTTCAAAAAGGCGCCGCGTTCGACGGTGATTTTCATCGGTTTTGCGCTTCGGTCCTGTCGCGTTAAAGAGCCCGTTTTCGAGACCGTATGAGGTCTCGCATGTCCTTGAAATCATTAGCGATTTTTAGGCGCCCAGACTCAAGCCCCCGAGTATATCAGGAGGTCAGCAAAGACAACAGCTTTTGGGCGGTCAAGGAGGCCGGTTTTGCGCGAATTCCACTGCGCAAAGCCGGTCTCTAGGGCGTTTCTACGGGGTATTTCGGGACAACACCTGGCGCAGGAAATCGACTTCCTGCTTGAACATTGTGTCTTCGTCGCAAAGGGCTGCCACGCGGCGGCAGGCATGGAGCACGGTGGTGTGGTCACGGCCGCCGAACCGCTTACCGATTTCCGGCAGCGACCGCATCGTCAGTTCGCGGGCAAGAAACATGGCCACCTGACGCGGGCGTGCAACGCGGCGTGAGCGTTGCGGAGACTGGAAGTCGCGAAGCTCGAGTTTGTAGAACTCGGCCGTCTTGCGCTGGATGTCTTCGATCGAGGTTTTCTTTGCTGCCACCGTGGCCTGACCGAGAATATGTCGCGCAGCGTCCAGAGTGAGAGGCTGCTTGGTCAGATCGGCATAGGTGGCGATCTTGTTGAAGGCGCCGACGAGATCGCGCGGGCTGCTCTCTTCGTTGTCGGCGATGTGTTCCAGAACATCCTCAGGCACTGTCAGGCCGCGCGCTTTGGCAAACTCAATGGCACGAGACTTGAGGATAGCCACACGGGTCGCGCGATCGGGCTTGTCGAGCGCAATGACCAGTCCGCCGGAGAGGCGCGAGCGGACGTCAGCAGAAAGATTGTCGATGGCGCTGGGCGCCTTGTCGGCGGCGATCACCAGCTTGCGCCGAAGGTCGGAGAAGGCATTCAGCGTATGGAGGAACTCGCTGACGGTATAGGTCGACCGGCAGAGATGCTGCAGATCGTCGATGAGCAGAATATCGGCCGCGCGCAGGTCTTCCTTGAAGCCAAGTGTTTCCTTGCGGTTCAGCGCGCCAAGGAACTGGCGCATGAAGTCCTCGGCACCCAGGAACAATGCGCGCTTGCCGCGCTTCTTGGCCTCAAGCGCGATGGCATTGAGCAAATGCGATTTGCCATAACCGAAACCACCATGCACGTAGAGCAGGGAAATCTCTTCATTTTCTCCCGTTCCGAGCGCTTTCGCGGCGCGATAGGCGAATTCGTTCGCAGGGCCTGGCACAAAGCTCTCGAACGTCTGTGCGTTCTGCAACAGCTTTGTGGAAAGCGCTTTGCGGCCCTCAGCCTTGTCCGTTTCCACCATCGGCAGAGGGGCGGCTTCGCGAACCGTAGTGGTCGCCGCGACGACCGGGCGCTGTGCTGCGACAACGATTTCTACTGTCACATCCTGTCCGGATTCGGTGGCGAGTGCTCGATCGATGCGCTGCAAATGATGGCCGGCAACCCAGTTGCGCGCAAAAGGCGTTTGCGCGCCGATCTTGATATCGGAGCCATCGGCGGAAGCGAAAGTGAGCGGGCGGATCCATGCGTCAAACACGGCGTCGCCCATGTCACGGCGCATGCGCTCGCGCGCGGCCAGCCAAATCGCATTCCAGTCCGCCGATTTCGCCATCGATTGTCCCATTTCCCATTCGCCCTTTCTTGTTATGCCCCGATGCCGTGGGAGGCTCGGGTTCCCCTATCTTCAAAATTCAGTTCTGGCGCCACGGAAGACCGGAGGCCTTCCATCCATTCACATTGCCTCTGTGACCTTCACCATCGAGATTGCCCTCGAACCCGCCTGCGACGTTGTAGGCGCGCGTGAAGCCGGCGCGCGTCATCGCTATCGCGGCGGCTTTGGAACGTGCTCCCGACCGGCAGAGAAAGAGGAGGGGCGCATCTTTCGCAACGCCAGCACGCTTCATCTCCTCAGCGGTGATCCGCGCGAAGTCCGGGTTGATCTCGCCCGACGGAAAGCTCTGCCACTCGATGGCGTGGACCTGACGGCCCAGAGGTGCCAGGTCGGGCAGGCCGACATAAGTCCACTCCGCTGCGGTGCGCACGTCGATCAACTGCGCCTTAGGATCGGAAGTCAGCATGTCCCAGGCCTGCTGGACGTCGATGTCGCCGGCATAGTCTGGAGCGGAATTGTTCGTCGGCATGGCTGCGGACCTACAGAGACGGCTTGTCCACACGGCATGTTCTGCATGCCGTTGGAGCAGAATTCTAAGTAAAGGCTGGAGCTAAGACTTCGGATTACTGATGGCTGTGCCAGAAATGTGCACTACGACTTTGTTTTTACTTATTTTTGTCTTAGGCATTTCTGCACAGGCCCCGTCTCAACGGATTAACGATAGGCGGTGTGCGGGGTGCGAATCAAGAGAACGAAATGGGAAGACGTTAAGGAATTACATTTTCACGACGATTTTTTGAAGCGCTAAGTGTATGTAACGCATACGGATTTTTGTTTCTGAGCCGAATCAAGAGGTTAACAAAAGTGACGCGTCTTGTGCCGATTTCGGTCTGCATGCCTATGGTTAAAATCCTTTAGTCCGCACACGGAACAAAATAAAACAGGCCCGGAATATTACTCCGGACCTGCCAAATTCGTCAAAGACTTAAGTGTTCGTGGGCTCAGCCCTTGAGCTTGGCCACGCGCTTGGTGAGGCGGGAGACCTTGCGGGAGGCGGTGTTCTTGTGGGTCACGCCCTTGGTGACGCCGCGCATGATCTTGGGCTCCGCCGCCTTGAGAGCCGCCACGGCGGCCTTGTGATCGCCGGCCGTGATCGCCTCTTCGACCTTGCGGGTCGCGGTGCGGATCTGGCTCTTGCGGGCGTGGTTGATGGCCGTGCGCTTGGCAGTGGTGCGGGTGCGCTTTTTGGCCGAGGCGATATTGGGCATAGGTCGTCCTGAATTCCTTGGGAGGCGGGCGTATAGCCCTTGAGCGTCCGGGGGTCAATTGGGAGTTTATTTGTCCAGAAAGCCGGGTTTCCGCTTTTCGCTGAAGGCGGCCATGCCTTCCTTCTGATCCTCGGTTGCGAACATGGAGTGGAACACGCGGCGCTCGAAGCGGACGCCTTCGTGCAGAGTCGTTTCATAGGCCACGTTCACGGCTTCCTTGGTCATCATCACGATCGGAACCGACTTCTCGGCGATGGTCGTTGCAGCCTTCATGGCTTCGGCCATCAACTCGGTGGCGGGAACCACGCGCGAGACCAGGCCGGCGCGTTCGGCTTCGGCAGCATCCATGTTCCGGCCGGTAAGACACATCTCCATCGCCTTGGACTTTCCGACGAAGCGGGTAAGGCGCTGCGAGCCGCCGATGCCCGGCATGACGCCAAGATTAATCTCCGGCTGGCCGAACTTCGCCGTGTCGGCGGCGATGATGAAGTCGCAGAGCATGGCGAGCTCGCAACCGCCGCCCAGCGCATAGCCCGCGACGGCGGCGATGATCGGCTTGCGGATGGCACTGATGCGATCATTCGCGGCAGCGAAGAAATTGGCCTTGAACATATCCATGTAGGACTGACCGGACATTTCCTTGATGTCGGCGCCGGCGGCGAAAGCGCGCTCTGAGCCGGTGAGGACGATGCAGCGCACCTCCGTGCCGCGATCCCATTCCTCCAAAACCGAGATCAGCTCGGACAGCAGTTCGCTGTTCAGCGCGTTCAGCGCCTTGGGGCGATTCAGCGTGACGACGCCGACTTTGCCTTCGATTTTCGCGGTGATGTTCTGGTATTCCATGGTCACTCCTGCCGCGCGGGCTTGTCCGGGCCGTGTAATATCACTTCAACGAGCAAAGGACATGCGATGAAGCGCCTTTTCTTCATATTGCGCACGCGTGGCGCCAACTGGAACCGCGAGCGCACGCTTGAGGAGCAGGAAGGCTGGGACGAGCATGCCGCTTTCATGAACAGCCTGGCGGAAGAGGGCTTCATCGTGATGGGCGGCCCGTTGGAAGGCACGCCGAATGTGCTGCTGCTGGCGATGGCACAAAGCGAAGACGATGTTCGCACAAGGCTCGCGGCCGACAACTGGGCGCAGCTGGATTTGCTGCGGGTGGAACGCGTGGCGCCGTGGGATGTGAAGCTGGGCATCTGGCAGAAGACCTAATCGTCGAACCGCTTGGAACGGGTCTGCTTCAACCGGGAATGCACTTTCTTCTTTTCCAATCGCTTTTCCTTCGATGATCGCGTGGGCCTCGTGGCGCGGCGTTTCTTGGGCAAGGTTGCCGCTTCGCGGAGCAGGGCGATCAGCCGTTCGCGCGCGTCTTCGCGATTGCGTTGCTGATCGCGAAATTGCGAGGCGCGGATGACGACGGCGCCGTCTTTCGTGAGCCGCGATCCGGCGAGCGCTTCCAGTCGTGCATGAATCTCGAAGGGCAGGGCGGCGCGCTTCGCGTCGAAGCGCAGGATCACCGCGCTTTCCACCTTGTTGACGTTCTGGCCGCCGGGACCGGAGGCATGCGTGAACCGCTCCGAAATCAGGCTTTCGTCGATCGAAAGAAAAGGCGTGATGGGGATCATCGGATTCGGATGCGTTTTCGCGGTTCGCGACCTTCGCGCCGCGCCAGTTCCGCTTCGCCCATTTTCAATATCGCACGGGTGAGGCGGGTGTGATTCCTGATCATTTTCAACACGGCCAAGGTATCCTCTGCGTAGCGACCATGTTTGAAGGCCTGCCGGTTGCCGGGCTGAGCGCCGCGCCCTTTGCGGATACCAGATGTGGTGGCTGTGCTTCTAGGACTCGTTCCTGCGTTATGGGCTCCCCCCACCTTCCCCCTGTCTTTCCGATTTGAAGTCAAATTTTCGGGGCTGGTTTGGTGGTTCATTCGAATAGGTCTCCTCAGAAAGTGGCTTAGAACAAATATGGAACACAGAGATAGGGATGTCAACCATATAATAGGAACATTTATTTTACCCTTGAAAGGCAACCAAATGGTTGCATATTACGTCCCATGAGTATGGACGCTGTGTTTCGCGCTTTGGCGGACGAGAGCCGCCGCCAGTTGCTGGACCGGCTCCGCGACAAGAACGGACAGACCTTGGGTGAATTGTGTGAGGGCCTCGACATGTCCCGCCAGGCGGTGACGAAGCATCTGGGCATTCTGGAAGAGGCGAACCTCGTCGCCACGCAAAAGCGCGGCCGCGAGAAGCTGCACTTCCTCAATCCCGTTCCGATCTTCGACATCGCGGACCGCTGGATCGGCAAGTTCGAACGCGGCCGCCTGCGCGCGCTGTCCGATCTGAAAAAGGACTTGGAGAAGGAATGATGCCGTCCTTTCTCAATCTTCCCCAAATGTCATGGCCCGCCCGAGTGCGGGCCACCCAGTTGAGTTCTGCAAATTCGACGACCTGTAAAGCGCCGGCGTTTTTCTCTTCTGGATTGGAGAAGGCGTCACCTGGGTGGCCCGCACTCCGGCGGGCCATGACAAGCGGAGAGGGATGATGACGAACAAAAACAAACTCACTACCGAACCCACGATCTACGTCACCTATATCGCCACCACGGCGGAGAAGTGCTGGGCGGCACTGACGCAGAGCGAATTCTCGAAGCAATATTTCTTCGGGCAGATCGTGGAAGGCGATTGGCGCGCAGGCGGAAAGATCCGCTACCGCATGCCGGACGGCAGCGAACATATCGAAGGCGAAATCCTGAACTTCGATCCGCCGCGCCATCTGCGCTTCACATGGCGCATCGTCAGCATGGCAGGGCTCAAGCATCTGCCCGATGCCATTGTCTCTTACCGCATCGAGGACGCCGGCGAGGGCGTCATCCGGCTCACCATGCTGGAAGAACATCCGACACCGATCGATGAGCGCCTCCTGGGCGGAGGCCGTTCCGGCTGGCCCGCGATCCTGAGCGGTTTGAAGTCGCTGCTGGAAACCGGCGCGGTGCCGAAGATCGCGCCGCCGACACCGCCACAAGAAATGCTGGATTACATGAAGGAGCACGGCGCATGAGCGCGTTCGTCTACGTCACTTATATCTACACCACGCCGCAAAAAGTTTGGGACGCGATCACCAAGCCCGAGTTCGCGCGCAAGTACTGGCTGCACTACAACGTGTCGGACTGGAAGAAAGGCTCGCGCTGGGAGCACCAGAAGGGCGACGATTCCGGCGAGGTGATGATCGACGGCACGGTTCTGGAATCCGATCCGCCGCGCAAGCTGGTGACGACCTGGACGCGGCCTGACAAATCCAAAGAGCCGTCGCGCGTTACTTACGACATCGCCGAATACAGCCCGGGGCTCGTTTGTCTCACCGTCACGCATGACGCGCTTGAGAACGATCCCGCCATGGCGGCGAGCGTTTCCGGCGGCTGGCCGAAGGTTCTCTCGAACCTCAAATCGTTCCTCGAAACGGGGAAGTCCGAAAACATCTGGCTCACAAAAAACAAAGGGTAATTACCATGGCAAATAGCTCATTCGTATACGTGACCTATATCCGCGCGCCGAAGCAGAAGGTTTGGGACGCGCTGACCAAGCCGGAATTCCAGAAGCTTTACTGGTTCGGCGGGCATCAGGAGAGCGACTGGAAAAAGGGTTCTTCGTGGAAGATGTACATGCCGCAGCACGGGCTGACGGATACCGGCGAGATCCTGGAAAGCGATCCTCCGAACCGCGCCGTGATCAAATGGCGCAACGAGTTTCGCCCGGAGCTGAAGGAAGAGGGCTATTCGCGCTGCGTCTATGAATTGGCGCAGGAAGACGACCTGACCAAGCTCACCATTTTGCACACGATCGAGAAGGAGAACGCGAAGCTCATTCACGCCGTGTCCGGCGGCTGGCCGCGCATTCTTTCCAGCCTGCAGTCCTATCTCGAAACCGGCCGCGCGCATGGCGACACGCGCAGCATGGCGGCGCAGGCGCATAAGTAGACACCTAGAACCCTCTCCCCCTTAGGGGGAGAGGGCAGGGTGAGGGGGCATGCAAGGCAAACTCTTTTTCTTTTCCGCGTATGCGCCGATGCAATTTGGCTTTGAAGTGCTGTGCTCTAGGATCCCCCCTCACCCCAACCCTCTCCCCCTGAAGGGGGCGAAGGAGTTAACTCGGCTTGATGAGTAGAAGTTGGAGCCAGAAGCGCATGACCAAATCCGTTTCCACATTCCTGATGTTCACCGGACACTGCGAAGAGGCGCTGAATTTCTACACGTCGCTGATCTCCAATTCGAAGATCGACAACATCGAGCGCTGGGGCGCCGGCGGTCCGGGCAAGGAGGGCAGCGTGATGCGCGCAGGCTTCACGCTGAACGGCGTCAAGCTCATGGCGACCGACAGCCCGCCGGTACACGCTTTCAATTTCACGCCTTCGATATCCCTGTTCGTGGAATGTGACGGCGAGGCGGAGCTGGACAGGGTGTTCGCCGCGTTGAGTGAAGGTGGAAAAGTGCTCATGCCGCTGGGCAATTACGGATTCAGCCAGAAGTTCGGCTGGTGCGACGACCGTTTCGGCGTATCGTGGCAGCTCAACCTAAGCTGAGGCGGGCATGGCGCGGATCACGGGATTTGGCGGCGTCTTCATCAAGAGTCCGGATCCCAAGGCGCTGAGCGCCTGGTATCGCGAGAAGCTGGGCATCGCGGTGGAGGGCTGGGGCGGCGCGATGTTCAAGCAAAGCGCACAATCGCCCGATACCGCGACGTGGAGCCCGTTCGAAGAAGGCACGCAATATTTCGCGCCATCCAAGCGCGACGTGATGATCAATTTCGCGGTGGACGATCTGGACGCGTTTCTCAAAGAGATCGAAGCACGCGGGGTGAAGGTTCTTGGCAAGATGGAAACCGACCCCAACGGCAAATTCGCATGGGTGATCGATCCGGACGGCACGAAGCTGGAGTTCTGGCAGCCAAAGTAGGCGTCTTCTTGCCGCTTACTTGAGAAAATCAGCCAGACGACGCTTTTGTGGGCCTTCGTCTGCGCTCACGCTATTCGCATATCGCAAGTAGTAGATCGACTCGGACATCGGTCCGCTGATGGGATTTGTACACTTTGCGCAGCGCGCGGGATTTGAGAAACGCCACTTTCCGCCAAATGGAGGGTCGAGCAAAGCTGCTTCGAAAATGGTTTGCTGTTTTGTATCCAAAGCCCAAGGATTGTGAGCGCCTACCAATTTTTCATATGCCGGATCGTAAGCGCTCCAAATGAAAGTTAGATCACCGGAATCGTTATATAGAAATCCCTGATCCCCAAAACCCGCATGAAATGGATAGGGTTGATCAAAAACGTTCTCATGTCCGCAGAAGCGGCAGTGAATGGGGGTCATGTCGGCACCATATCCAGAGTTTGAAACCGATTACTTCTGGCACACCGGGCAGTAGAAGCTTGAACGCCCGCTTTGCACGATGCGTTTAATGACGCCGCCGTCCTTGCGGTTGCACAGCTTGTTTTTGCGGTCGTAAACGGCGAAGTGATGCTGGAAGTAGCCTAGCTCGCCATGCACCTGCTTGTGGTCGCGCAAGGATGAGCCACCGGCCTTGATGGCCTGGTGCAGCACTTCCTTGATCGCGGTGACGAGGTGTCTGATCTCCTCCGGCTTAACGCGGGATGCGCGCCGCCTGGGCGAAATCTTCGCGCGCCACAGCGCCTCGCAGACATATATATTGCCGAGGCCCGCGATCAGCCGCTGGTCGAGCAGGGCGGATTTGATCGGCGTCTTCTTGCCCTTGAGCGCATCCTTCAGGAACGCGGCATCGAAATCCTTCGACAACGGCTCGATGCCGACCGCCTTGAACAGCTTGTGGGTTTCGATCTTGTCCGTATCGATCAGCGTCATCAACCCGAAGCGGCGGTGATCGTTGAACACCACCCGCGCGGGCGCGTCGGTGTCGAACACGACGTGGTCGTGTTTGCCATTGCCGGCTTCGTCGTCCAGCCGTTCGTAGTAGAACTGGCCGAGCTTGCCGCTGCGATCCTTCGCATAGACGCTCATGCTGCCCGACATGCCCAGATGGATGACCAGCGTTTCGCCGTCTTCCAGATCGGCCATGATGTACTTGGCCCGCCGCCACAGGCGCACGACCTTGCGGCCGGTCAGCCGCTTGGCGAAATCCCTCGGAAAGGCGATGCGCAGGTCCTTGCGCCGCGTCTCGACATGGGTGAAACGGTGGCCCTCCAGCGCGGGCTTGAGGCCGGTCATCACGGTTTCGACTTCGGGAAGTTCAGGCATTATACAGTGCTTCTGCCATGACCACCGACACCAAATCCACTGCCAGCTTCGGATATCGCGACGTGCCGGAGGCCGAGAAGGAAACCCTCGTGCGCGAGGTGTTTTCCTCGGTCGCCAGCCGCTATGACCTGATGAACGACCTGATGTCGGCGGGGATCCATCGCATCTGGAAGGACGCGATGGTGGAATGGCTGAACCCGCAGCCGGGGTGGCGCTCCGTGGATGTGGCCGGCGGCACGGGCGACATCGCGTTCCGCATCGCGGACATGGCGCGGCTACGGGGTGGCGAGGCCAAGATCACGGTCTGCGACATCAATCAGGACATGCTGAACGAAGGCGTGCGCCGCGCGGAGGAAAAGGGCGAGCAGGCGCTGGAATGGGTGTGCGGCAGTGCCGAGGCGCTTCCGTTCCCGGACAATTCTTTCGACAGCTACACCATCGCGTTCGGCATCCGGAACGTGACGCATATCGACAAGGCGCTCACCGAAGCGTTGCGCGTGTTGAAACCGGGCGGGCGGTTCCTGTGCTTGGAATTCTCCAAGGTGGAAGCGCCGGTGCTGGATGAACTCTATGAACGCTTTTCTTTCGGCGTGATCCCGAAGATCGGCGAATGGGTGGCGCAGGATGCCGAAAGCTATCGCTATCTCGCCGAAAGCATTCGCCGCTTTCCGCCGCAGGCGAAGTTCAAGAAGATGATCGAGACGGCGGGACTTTCGCAGGTGAAGGTGCGCAATCTCTCCGGCGGCATCGCGGCCATGCATTCGGCGTGGAAGATATGAGCGCGTGGTCCGACTTCTGGCGGCTGCATCACGCGGCGCGGGTTCTCGCGAAACACGACGCGCTGATTCCGCGCGAATATCTCGATGGGCTGCCGTGGTCGCTGCGCTTCGCGCGCCGCGTGCTGGGGACGCGCGAGCGCGACGATGCGGCGACGTCGCCCGGCGTGCGCTTGGCGCAGGCGCTGGAGAACCTCGGTCCGGCCTACATCAAGCTGGGGCAGGTGCTGGCGACGCGGCCGGATCTGATCGGTGCTGATACGGCGCGCGCGCTGGAGACGTTGCAGGATCGGCTTCCGCCCTTTGCGACGGACGAAGCGAAAAAGCAGATCGAAGTTTCGCTGCTGAAACCTGTGGATGCGCTGTTCGCATCGTTCGGCGAACCGGTGGCGGCGGCGTCCATTGCGCAGGTGCATATCGCGGAGACGGCGGATGAAGCGCCGGTGAAAGTCGCGGTGAAAGTGCTCCGGCCCGGCATCGCGCAGGAATTCGCCAAGGATCTTTCGGCTTTCGCCTTCGCCGCGCGCATGGCCGAGCGATACTCGTCCGAAGCGCGCCGGCTGCGCTTGCGCGATGTGGTGAACACGCTGGCGGCATCGGTGGCGCTGGAGCTCGATCTGCGGATGGAAGGCGCCGCGTCCTCCGAGCTGGCGCAGAACACGAAGAACGACCGCGAATTCCGCGTGCCGCATATCGGCTGGAACCGGACATCGGATCGCGTGCTGACCAGCGAATGGATCGACGGCACGCCGATCCGCGATCCGGCGATTGTCGAAGCCGCCGGCCACGATCCCAGGCGCATCGCGGTGATCGTTGTGCAGAGCTTCCTCACACAGGCGCTGCGCGACGGCTTCTTCCATGCGGACCTGCACCCGGGAAACCTGTTCGTGGATGGCGAGGGCAGGCTGGTGGCCGTCGACTTCGGCATCATGGGCCGGCTTGATCCCGCCATGCGCCGCTTCCTGGCCGAGACCCTCGCCGGATTCCTCGCGCGCGATTATATGCGCGTGGCGCAAGTGCATTACGACGCCGGCTTCGTGCCGCCGGTCCATCCCATCGAGACCTTCGCGCAGGCGCTGCGCGCGGTGGGCGAGCCGATCTTCGGGCGCACCGCGCGCGATGTGTCGATGGCAAGGCTGCTCGCGCAGTTGTTCGACACGACTTACCGCTTCGACATGCCGGCGCAGCCGCAGCTGGTCCTTCTCCAGAAAACGATGGTGGTGGTGGAAGGCGTGGCGCGCGGGCTCGATCCGGATTTCGACATCTGGGAGTCCTCGCGGCCCGTCGTCGAGAAATGGATGCTGGAGCAGGTCGGCCCGGAAGCCCGCCTCAAGGAAATGAGCGACGGCGTGAACACGCTGGGGCGCCTGGCGCGCGACCTGCCGCAATTGCTGCGCAATGCCGAGCTTGTTTCAACGATGCTGGCGGACGGCGGCATGCGTCTGCATCCAGACACGGTTCGCCAGATCGCGGAAATGCAGGCCGCGCGGACGCGGCACATCCGCATCGCGATATGGATCGGCGCAGTGGCCTTAGGAGTGATCGCCGCCGGATTTCTTTAGGCGCTGCTGCGCCACCTTCACGTGGCCGGCGTCACAGGTCTCCGCACCCTTCGTTCCCACGACATAGACCGTGAGATCGTAGGTGTGGTCCGAGATGTCGGGAAGATCCGGCACCGTCACGCGCACCGCGCCAGCCGCAACCTTCTGGTCAGTGGCAAGCACCTTGCCGTAACCGGGCGACTGCTCGCCGGGTTTCGCGGCGATCGTCATCACCACGCGCACGTCTGAGTCCTTCTGCGCAACCTGCAGCGGGCCGCAGGCCACGCCGATCATGTCACCCGGCGCGACAACCGGAACGACTTCATCGTTCGGACCGAGCGTCGTGTCGTCCGCGAAAGCGGGCGAGCAGAACGCAGCGGCGATTATCGTGGCGCTGGCGAAGATCATTTTGCGCATCGGGCCGTCCTCCCAAACGGAAAAGCCGAAGCAGGCAATCACCTTAGCAGGGATTCCGCCGCGTCCATAGGGATTTGGAACGGCGAAGCCGGGCAGCGTTGAGCCGCCCGGCTCCTGTTTTTGCCGTTCAAATCACCGGTTGCGGCTGAGATACCAGAACCGCCAGCACATGGTGGTGGCCGCCACCAAGAGGCCGAAGGCGAGGCCGATCCAGATGCCCAAGCCCTTCAACCCGAAGGTAAAAGCGAAGAGCAGGCAGGCCGGGAAACCCGCGATCCAGTAGCTGCCGCCGGCAATCCACATGGGTGCGCGCGCATCCTTGAGACCCCGGAGGGACAGCGCGCCTGTCACCTGCACCCCGTCCACGATCTGGAAGACCGCCGCCACATGCAGGAAGACGATCGCCAGCCGGATCACATCTGCGTTAGCGGCGGCATCCGCGAAGTAGAGCCCGGCGATTCTGTCCGGAAAACTCCAGATCAGGATGCTGGTGCAGCCCATGAACACGATCGCCATGCCGATGGCGAGCCATCCGGCGCGCCGCACCGCTTCGCCGTCGCGCCCGCCTGCCGCCAGGCCGACGCGCACCGTCGCCGCCATGCCGATGCCGAGCGGCACCATGAAGGTGATCGACGGCACATTGAGCGCGATCTGATGCGCCGCCACCGCCGCAGTGCCGAAGGTGCCCATGATCAGCGTCGCCGAGTTGAACAGCATGGCTTCGAAGATCATGGTCATGCCGATCGGCATGCCCAGCCGGAACACTTCCCACAACTTCTCGATATGCGGGCGATGGAAACGCCTCCAGATACGATACTTCCGCAACGCTGGCGTCAGCCGCACCACCAGCACCATCGCCAGGAAACTGAACGCATAAGAGCATGCGCTTGCGATGCCCGACCCGACGAGGCCGAGCCGCGGGAAACCGAAATGCCCGAAGATCAGCGTGTAGTCGCCGAGCGCGTTGAAGAAGATGGCAAAGCCCATCACCCACAAGGACGCATTCGGTTTGGACAGCGCTGTCGAGAAGTTGCGCAACACCTGATAGCCCAGCGAGAAGGGCAGGCCGAGGCAGATCGCCGTGACGAACAGGCTGGCGTTGTAGGCAAGCTCTTCGGTCTGGCCGAGCAACAGCAGCGTGTGCCTCGACAACAGCAGGAACCCGATGAGGGGGACCGACAAGAGCAGCACAGCCCAGAAGCCCATACGCGTTGCCGCGCGCACGCCGGCGCGATCCTTCGGTTTCTCGCCCAGGATGTGCGCGATCATCGGTGACACCGCCGCAACGGGGCCGCAGCCGATCAGCCAGGTGAAGAAGAACACCGTGTTGCCCAGCGCCGCCGAGGCGAGCGCAGTCTTGCCCAGGCGGCCCAGCATCACGACGTCGGTCGTCATGATCGCCATTTGCGCGAGCTGGGTAAGCACCAGCGGCCACGCGAGCTTGAGCATCTCGCGCGCTTCTGCGAACCACGCATCGAGGCCATGACCGCTTACGCGGGCGCCGGCGTGGGAAAGATCAATTTCTTCAGCAATATCAGACATGATACGGGCACTTCTTTATTTATTGCCCGAACCTGGCTGCGTGGGGAACGCCAGATACAAAAATCCCCTCCGGAGCCAGGCTCGGGAGGGGTGAAAACTGCGCGATCAGGATGTCCTAATGCGCGCTCTCCTCGCGAGCGGATACGGCGCGATCGCCGCCCGGGAGTCCGGACGGTGCGGCCGTGCAAACCTTCATGATCGATCGACTATTCATATTCAGCCGGTTTTCCCGCGCGAGAATCGCAACCGCGGCCCCATGCCGCGAAGTGCACCGTGGGTACGCCCGGCCCTCAAGCAAGTCAACGGCGTTGGTTAAAAGTCATACGCGTGTTGCGCGGAACGCACATGCTGCAACGCAACTGTAACGCAAAGCGGCGGCGCGCTACTGTTCGTACATGGCACAGGCGGCGCTGTTCGACGGCAAGGGACTTTCGGTGATCGACTACCGCTGCGAGGCGGGGCCGGAAACGCCGCCTTTCGTCGAATGCCATGATCGCCATTCGATTTCCTATGTGCGGCGGGGAAGCTTTGCCGTTCGCTCGCGCGGCCGGACATTCGACCTGGTGGCGGGATCGTTGTTCATCGGCCATCCCGGTGATGAGTATGTTTGCTCTCACGATCATCATGTTTGTGGCGACGAATGTTTGTCCGTGCAGTTGGAGCCGGAGCTGGCGGAAACGATTGCGGCATCGTCGGACCAGTGGCGAAGCGTCGGCGTTCCGCCATTGGCCGAGCTGATGGTTGTTGGCGAGCTGGCGCAATCGGTTTCGCGGGGCGAGAGCGATATCGGGCTGGATGAAGCATCGCTTGTTCTTGCGGCGCGGTTCGCACGCGTGACGTCCGGCAAGACGCGGCAGGCGATTTGTGCCGGCGCCGCGGAACGCCGCCGCGGTCGATGCCGCCGGATGGATCGAGGCGCATTCGGCGCAAGAGATCGATCTGGCGCGCGTGGCCAGGCAGGCAGGGCTGAGCACATTCCACTTCCTGCGCGTGTTTGCGAACGCGCTGGGCGTGACGCCGCATCAATATCTGGTGCGGGCGCGTCTGAAGCATGCGGCGCGTTTGCTGGCGGACGAGGAACGCGCCATCACCGATATCGCGCTCGACGTCGGCTTCGCGGATCTTTCCAACTTCGTGCGTAGCTTCCGGCGTGCCGCGGGCGTCAGCCCCGGCCAGTTCCGTAAGGCGGCGCGCGGCGACCGCAAGATTCTCCAAGACCGGATCGCCACCAGCGCCGCATGATTCAAGCTCCGCTGTTGGAGAGGATCATGGCTTCCATTCGCATTGCGTTTGCCGTCGCGGCGCCGCAGGAGGCGGTGTGGTCTGCATTTCGCGATACCGGCGCCGTCCATACGCGGCTGGCAAAAGGATTCGTCACGGACTGCCGTTCGGAAGAAGGCGCGCGCGTCGTGACATTCGCCAATGGCTTTGTGGCGAAGGAGCTGATCGTGGATATGGACGACGTAACCCGGCGGCTCGCCTATGCCGTCAGCGGCAGCCCGCGCATGACACATCACAATGCCTCGTTTCAGGTGGTGAGCGAGGGAGCCGGATCGCGCGTGGTGTGGATCGCGGACCTGTTGCCGAACGAGGCTGCGGATGCGATCCGCGCCATGATGGAGCAGGGCAGCGAAGCAATGCGGCGAACGCTGGAAGACGCCGCCTAGCTGTAGCGGAATTCCGCGCCGGTGAGATCGATCAGCGGGATTTCCGTCTTCTCGCGCCAATAGTCCTGCGTGTGCTGCCATTCGTGCTTCTCGCCGCGCTTCGGCAACAAGTGCATGCTGCGCATGAGATAGCCGGGATTGAAGTTTTCCTCGTCGATCCAGGGCAGCAGCGTCATATCCTTGTCTTCTGGACGCAACGCGACCTCGACTTTCTTCTTGCCGGTTTTCGACATGTGGTTCAGCAGGCGGCAGACGAAATCGGCGATGATGTCCACGCGCAAGGTCCAGCTCGCGCGGAAATAGCCGAATATCCAGACCATGTTCGGCACGCCCGTAAACATCATGCCGCGATAGGTGACCGTCTTTGAATAATCGACCGGCTGTCCGTCCACGGTGAAGGCAATGTCGCCCAGAACGCTGAGATTGAAACCGGTGGCGGTGACGATGATATCTGCTTCGAGTTCCTTCCCCGACTTCGTCAGGATGCCTTTCTCGGTGAAGCACTCGATCTCATCCGTCACCATGGAGGCCTTGCCGGATGCGATGCCCTTGAAGAGATCGCCGTCCGGCACGAAGGCGATACGCTGGCGCCAGGGGCGATAGCGCGGCGTGAAATGCGTTTCGACGTCGTAGTCCGGTCCCAGATAGGCGCTCACGCCGGCCAGCAATTCCTGCTTCACGACCTCCGGTTCCTGAAACGAGCGGCGGGTGAACTCGTCCTGTGTTTTCAAAATCTGACGGCGGGTGATTTCGTGGATCCACTCCTCGGATACTTCAAGCGCGCGAAGCTGATCGGCCAGCTCGTTGGCGTTGCGCGCGGGAATGAAATAGGTGGGCGAGCGCTGCAGCACGGTGACGTGCTTGCAATCGGCGGCGATGGCGGGGACCACGGTAGCGGTCGTCGCGCCGGAGCCGATCACGATGACGCTCTTGTTCTTGTAGTCGAGGTCTTCCGGCCAGGTCTGCGGGTGGACGATTTGGCCCTTGAACTTGTCCATGCCCTTCCAATGGGGCGTGTAGCCTTCGGCGTGGCGATAGTAGCCCTGGCACATCCACAGGAAGTTGGCGGTAAAGCGAACCGGCTCGCCGGTGTCGCTGCGTTCGCCTTCCAGAGTCCAGAGATTGTCCTTGCTGGACCATTGAGCGGTGTGAATCTTGTGCTGGTAGCGAATGTGCTTGGCCAGATCGTTCTCGTCGATCACTTCGCCCATATATTTCAGGATCTCGTCGCGGCCCGCGATGGGCCCACCGGTCCACGGCTTGAAGCGATAGCCGAAGGTGTAGAGGTCGCTGTCGGAGCGGACGCCTGGATAGCGGTGCATCCACCAGGTGCCGCCGAAGCTCTCCAGCCCTTCGAGCACTACGAAGCTCTTGTCGGGCGATTGCTGCTTGAGGTGATAGGCGGCGCCAACGCCGGAAATGCCGGCGCCGACGATGACGACATCGAAATGCTCGGTCTTTGCGATCGCATGCGGCGCTGTCTTGTCCACGGGCGTTCTCCCTCTTTCTGATTATTTGTCAGTCCGATTTTGGCAGCGGTCTTTGAGGCAGATCAATCTCGGCTTTCGCTACGGAAGCAGACGCAACGGAAGGCGCAAAGCGCGATTGGCGAAGTCGCACACCCGTGTTTAGGTTCTTCCAACAGCTATCGGAGGAAACAACATGGACTTTTCAATTCCAAAGCACATCACGGAACTTCTCGGCGAAATCGACGCCTTCATCGATCGCGAGATCGTTCCGCTGCAGAAGCAGGATGACAACGACCGCTTCTTCGATCATCGCCGCGAATGGGCGCGCACCGATTTCGAGCATGGCGGATTGCCGCGCAAGGATTGGGAAGCGCTGCTGGGCGAGATGCGCAAACGCGCGGACAAAGCCGGCTTCCTGCGCCTGGCGCTGCCGGAGGAATTCGGCGGAAAAAACATCGGCAATCTCGCCATGGCGATCATTCGCGAGCATCTCGCCGCGAAGGGCCTGGGCCTGCACAACGACCTGCAGAACGAGACATCGGTGGTCGGCAATTTCCCGCAGATCCTGATGATGCGCGACTTCGGCACCGAGGAGCAGAAGAAGACGGTGCTGCCCGGCATGCTGAACGGCACGGTGCGCATCGCGTTCGGTCTGACGGAGCCCAAGCACGGTTCCGACGCGACGTGGATGGAAACGCGTGCGGTAAAGGATGGCAATGGCTGGCGCATCAATGGCGAGAAGATGTGGAACACCGGCGTACATGTCGCTTCGCACGACATGGTGTTCTGCCGTACCTCCGGCAATGACGGCGATGCGCGCGGGCTGACCTGCCTGATCGTGCCGATGGATGCCGAGGGCGTGAAGATCGAAGACTATATGTGGACGTTCAACATGCCGACGGACCACGCCCGCGTGTCGTTCAAGGATGTGTGGGTGCCGGACAGCGCGGTGTTTGGCCCTGTGGATAACGGCCTCGTGCTGGCGCGACATTTCGTGCACGAGAACCGCATCCGTCAGGCCGCATCGGGCCTCGGCGCGGCGCAATACTGCATCAATGAGAGCATCGACTACGCCAACACGCGCAAGCCTTTCGGCAAGCCCTTGTCGCGCAACCAGGCGATCCAGTGGCCGCTGGTGGAGTTGCAAACGGAAGCGGAGATGCTGCGCTGGCTGATCTATCGCACCGCGTGGGAGATGGACCGCATGACGGGACCGGAGATCCAGCTCTATCTCTCCGACAAGGTTTCGATGTGCAACTACAAGGGCAACAACCTTGTCTGCAATGCTGCGGACTGGGCGATGCAGGTGCATGGCGGCTGGGGCTATTCGCGCCACAAGCAGTTCGAGCACATTTACCGTCATCATCGCCGCTATAGAATCACCGAAGGCAGCGATCAGATTCAGATCCGCAACGTGGCGGGACACATGTTCGGCTTCATCGGAAAGAACCGTCCGCGCGACCATTAAGACGTTTCGCGGCGAAATCTGTTTTGTTTTTGCACGGTGGCACAGATGCAAGATGCGCATCTGTGCCATTTGCGTTCACGTGAGCGTACAAAACTATTTTTTCGGCAAAATCTTCGCGTATACGCATTGATTTGTGCAGCGCTTTTTACTGTCATGCATTCTGTCAGCGCGGGCGGAATGCTGAGCGCCGCTAAATGCATATGGGCAGGGGCTGGGAAAATGGAGACGCAGGCGCTCGGCTTCGTGCTGGAACATTCGCCGCGCAGACAGGCGCATCTCCAGCACACGATTCAGGAGATCGACAGGGCATCCCATCCGCGCGCGATTTCGCTGATCGCGGCCTGGGAAGAATTGAGAACGCGCGGCGGCATGTGCGTGGGCCGTGATTTCCCGTCGCGTGGTTTCGCGAGCCTGCTGCCGAACATCATGCTCCTGGAGAAGCTGGAGAAGGTGCGGGACTTTCGCATCCGTGTCGCGGGCTTTGGCATGCTGTGTTTCTATGGATTCGATCCGACAGGCCGTCGGCTTTCGGATATTTTCAGCGGCGAGAAACTGAAGGCACGCTGTGAGGTGCTGGACGACGTTCTGCGGCGCGATGGGCCCAGCCTTGCGCTGTCGCGGCTGAGCAGCGGCACCGAGACCTTCCTGCAGCGGGAGATCGTTTGCCTGCCGGTGCTGGCATTCGACGCGCGTACCCCGCTGGTGCTCGTTGCCTCGTTCTGGAACAGGCGCTGGCTGAATTGACTGCGCCGGGTTAGCGTTCGCCGTCACGACGAACGAGGCCGCCTTGCCGAAAATTCTCAACATCGCCCATCGCGGCGGCGCGGGACTCGCGCCGGAGAACACGCTGGCGGCGTTTCGCGACGCCGTGGCGCGCGGCGCGGATGGTGCGGAACTGGACGTGCAGCTTAGCAAGGACGGGCAGGTCGTCGTCTATCACGACTATCGGCTGAAGCCGGAAATCACGCGGCTGAACGGCCACTGGCTGACGCGCCCGACACCGCGCATCAAGGACTTGAAGTTTGCGGAGCTGGAGAGCTTCGATATCGGCCGCTGCGATCCCCATTCCAAATATGCCGCGACCCATCCAGACGTGCAGGCGAAGGACGGCGAACGCATTCCGACACTGACCGATGTGGTGGCCATTGCCAAAACGGCCAAACGGGATTTCTGGCTGCAGGTGGAGTTAAAAACCTCCTTCGCCAATCGCGACGAAGGTCCAGATCCCGTCGCCCTGGCGGAAGCGGCGGTGAAGGTCCTGCGCGATGCGGAATACCTGCATCGCACGATCTTTGTCGGCTTCGACTGGCCCGCGCTGCTGCACGCGAAGAAGCTCGCCCCCGATACCGAATGCTGGTTCACGACATTGGCGCAAAGCTGGTTTTCCGATGGCCCTGTGCCGCCGCAGGACGATCCCCCCGCCGAGCCCGCGCTGCAGATGCTGCGGCACTGGGCCAAAACCGGGACCTCGCCCTGGGCTGGCGGATACGATGCGGTGAAGTACGAAGGATCGCTTCTGAAAGCCATCAAGGCGGCAGGCGGCGACGGTTGGTTTCCGCCTTATGGCGACATCAATCCGATGCGCGTGAACTTCGCGCGTGCGCTGGGGCTGAAGGTTGGCGCGTGGACGGTGGATGCGAAGCTCGACATGCAGCGCATGATCGGTTGCGGACTGGACGCGATCTGTTCGGACCGGCCGGATATACTGGGCGGCCTGTTGGGCTGATCAATCGTATTGAACGCCGGGCACGCCGCTAATGTCCTGACCCCATGCGATCGCCGATTTAAGCCAAATCTGGCGCCGGGGCGGAAGCTCTGCCCGTTGGCGGACCGTGCCGAGGCGGATGTTGTATTTCACCCGATCCTTCTCGCTGGTGGCATAGATGGGAGAGCCGCAGTCGCCGCAAAAGCCTTGTGCGCGTTTGTTTCCGCTGTCAGCGGTCTTCACATATTCCTTCGGCGTGCCGCGCGTGATGCGGAAATCCTCCGCCTTCGCGGCGATGCTGGCACGGAACGGCGCGCCCGAGAGCTCCTGACAGGCGGTGCAGTTGCAGATGACCGTATTCGCGGGATCGACCACCGCTTCATAGGCGATATTTCCGCAATGGCATTGGCCGTCAATGTTCATCAGATGCATCCGTCTGTTGCGCGATCATCCGCGCAAAGCTGCCATGCGGTCAATTCCGCCAAATGCTGCATTGCGCTTTGCGGTTCCCATGCAATGAATCGGCGAGGGCAAAAAAGGGACCAGCCATGCGGACGAGAGACATCACGTATGAAGCGGGCGGCAGGACGCTCACGGGCTATTATGCCGTGGACGAAGCGCGCGCGGGCAGGCAGCCGGGGATTCTCGTCTGCCATCAAGGCGGTGGCCTGCGCGACCATGAGAAATCCCGCGCGCGCAAACTGGCTGAGCTTGGCTACGCCGCCTTTGCTTATGATGTCTATGGCGAAGTCGCGCAGACGCCGGATCAGGCCATGTCGCTGCTGACGGGACTGATGGCCGATCCGAAAACCTGGCGGGCGCGGATGCTCGCGGGCATTGCACAGCTCAAGGCGCAGCCGGAGGTGGACGCGGGGCGATTGGGTGCGATCGGTTTCTGTTTCGGTGGCGCAAGCGTTCTGGAGCTGGTGCGCATCACGGCCGATCTTGCGTGCGTTGTGTCATTTCATCCGGGTCTTCAGGCTGTTCCGGAAAAAGACGATCGCCCGGTTCACGGGAAGGTGGTCGTGTGTGCTGGCGAAAAGGATCCGCTAATCCCGGCGGAAGGGCGCGACCGGCTGATCGCGCAGATGAAGGCCGCAGGTGCGGACTGGCAGTTCCTGATCTATGGGAAGGCTGGGCACAGCTTCACGGACAGAAGCGTCGATGCGCTCGGCATCCCGAACTTCAACTATGACGAAGCCACCGATCGCCGATCTTGGGCTGTGATGCGCCAGATGTTCGAAGAAACGTTTTGAATCGCGAGAGCAAAGAAATGCCCGCCCGCGTTTGGCAGGCGGGCACTTTCCGGCTCAGGCGCTGATGTCGACGGTATTTCCGACACCGGGGGCAGTTGCGGACAAGGTGGAACTTGTCACGCCGCTGTCATCGGAATCGCCGTCATTGTCGGGGCCTGGGCCTTCGGTAGCTTCCGAGGCTTTGGCCGCCTGCATCATCGGCTGCATTGCGCCTACGCTTGCGATCTGCATCCTATTCTCCTTTTGAGGGACGCAGGCGCGAGCCTAGGCGTGAGGCCTGAATGCCGTGTAACCGGCGGCTATACAGTTTCCCAACCTCGTAATGTACGCGGCTTACTTAACAAGACCTTCCTCTTTCATCGCCTGCTGCACAGCCGGACGCTGCGACACGCGCTGGAAGAAGTGGCGCAGGTTTTCCGGAAGATCGATCTTCATGTGGTGCGCCCATGTGGTCATCACGAAAAGATAGGCGTCGGCGACGGTAAAGACATCGCCTGTGAGGAAATGCTTTCCCGCGAGTTCGGCATCCACATAATCGAAGCGCTTGGCAATCTTTGCTTTCGAATCCGCTTTCACTTCGTCCGAAGCATTGCCGAAGAGCGGCCCGAAACTTTTGTGAATTTCGCCGTTGATGAAGGTCAGCCACTCGGCGACCTTGTAGCGACCGAAGCCGGCGGCGGGGAGAAGTCCGGTCTCGGGCTTCAGGTCGGCCAGATATTGCACGATGGCCGGACCCTCGGTGAGCATGTTGCCGTCGTCCAGCTTCAGCGCCGGCACGTAGCCCTTGGGGTTGACCTTGTAGAAATCCGTACCGTCTTCCAGCTTGTGCGATTTCAGATCGACCTTGACCAGTTCGATCGGAAGGCCGGCTTCGGCGGCAACGATGTGCGGCGAGAGCGAACAGGCGCCCGGCGAATAATATAGCTTCATGTGAAATCTCCTCGATGGCGGATCGCCATTTGAAGGAGTAACGCACGGCAACGCAATCTGTTCTGCTTTTCCCTGAACCCGACACGGGAAATCAGAAATGGCCGCCCGTGATGGCGTAAAGCAGGAGCCATGGCTCGATCACGAAATCGATCGTCGCATGCGCAATGAGCGGCGGTATGAGGCTGCGGCCGCTGGCGAGATAGACGATTCCCAGCATGAGGCCGAGGATTGCGGTGGCGCCCACGGCGCCGATCATCTGGCCGATCTGCACATGGCCGCTTAACGCGCCCCATCCGACATGAGCAAGACCGAACAGGAGCGCGGAAATCAGAAGCTGCACGATCCAGTGTGCGCCGCCATCGCGCGCCTGCGTCATCACGAAGCCGCGGAACACGCCTTCTTCACAGATGCCCGCCGAGATTCCGATGCCGAGCGCGACAAGGATGCGGAACAGGGACCAGTCGGTGAGCACCGGCGCACCGGCGCGGATCATGCCCATGACCACGTATCCCGCGTAAAGAACACCGACGACGAAACCGAGCAGCCAGCCCCAGATCGACGAGGAAACGTTCCAACCGATGCTCTGCAATGTCTGGCCGCGGAGGCGAAGGATCAGATAGGACGCGCCGAAGAGCGCCCACACCAGAAAGATGCTGCTCACCGCCTGCACCGCCACCATGTCGCGCGGCGTTACGATGCTGAAATGCGATGAGATGACGACCCGCAGCGGCGGCAGCACAACTTCCAGGATTGCGAATGCCGCAATCAGCAGGACGATGGCGGTCCACGGCCCGATGCGCGCCGGCCTGATGGGTTCCGCGTCCATGCGAATCTCCGCGATGCGTCTGCATGGCATGTTGCTGACAATTCACCGAAACGCCATCGCAGCCCCAGGGGATGGTTTGCAATTTTCTGCGAAATGCCTTCAAAGAGCGCCCGAAACGGCTTTGGCAGGCCCTCTTCAGGATTAACAAAAATCCGGGAGGACCGAAGCCCGCGGGTCGGCTAGGTTCGCCCCGCGAATTGAGGTTCGAACATCATCGTGACGAAGACCATCGCGCGCGGCGTTGCCTTGCTGTTGATCGCGGCAGGCATTGTTCTGGGTATCCTCTATCGCCACGACATCCATCCACTGACCATTCGCGACATGATCGCGGGCAGCGCTTGGGCGCCGCTTATCTTCATCGGTTTGCAGATCGCCGCGAGCTTGTTGTGGGTACCGCGGACAATCCTCGGTCTGGCGGCCGGACTTATCTTCGGGCTTGTCTGGGGATTGGTGTGGGCCATCGTGGGCGCGACGTTGGGGGCCGCCGCCGGTTTCGGCTTCGCACGCTTCATGGGCGGCGAGGGTGTGCTGGATCATTCGCCGCGCATCGGCCGCATGATCCAGCGCGCGGAAGAAGGTGGCTGGCGCGCGGTGGCGATCCTGCGCCTGATCCCCGGCCCGCCACACAGCGCCATCAACACGCTGCTCGCGCTGACGGAACTGTCATGGCGCGACTATCTGATCGGCTCGTTCCTCGGCATGTTGCCGATCACCTTCGTGCAGGTGGAGATCGGAGCATCGGGCAGTGCGGTGTTCACCGGCGAAGCCGGATGGCTGATTGGCTGCGTTCTGCTGGCGGTCGGACTCGCCGCCTCGTTCCTGCTCAAGCGCGTGGGACGCCGGGCGGGAATGGACGAGTCCGAACCCGAAGCAAACGCCTAGCCAATTCCCTCGAACAGCGCCGTCGAAAGATAGCGCTCGGCAAACGACGGAATGATCGTGACGATCGTCTTGCCTTCCATGCCCGGACGGCTTCCGACTTCCAACGCGCCGGCAATGGCCGCACCGGATGAAATGCCCACGGGAATGCCTTCTTCGCGCGCAACGCGACGCGCCATGTCAAACGCCGTTTCGTTTCCGATGGTGATCACTTCGTCGATCACCTTGCGGTCGAGGATCGTGGGCACGAAGCCCGCGCCGATACCCTGAATGGGATGCGGGCCGGGCTGGCCGCCGGACAGCACCGGCGAGTCTTCCGGCTCCAGCGCGATGATCTTCACGGACGGCTTCTTTTCTTTCAGCACCTGACCGACGCCGGTGATGGTGCCGCCGGTGCCGACGCCGGCGATGAGAACGTCCACCTTGCCGTCGGTGTCGTTCCAGATCTCTTCCGCAGTGGTACGGCGATGAATGTCCGGGTTGGCCGGGTTCTCGAATTGTTGCGGGATGATCGCGTTCTTGTTCGCAGCGACGATTTCCTGCGCCTTGGCGATGGCGCCGCGCATGCCCTTGGCGGCTTCGGTGAGGATCACTTCCGCGCCGAGCAGCGCGATCATCTTGCGCCGTTCCACCGAAACCGATTCCGGCATCACGACCGTCAGCTTGTATCCCTTGGCGGCGGCGGCGAAGGCGAGCGCGATGCCCGTGTTGCCGCTGGTGGGCTCGACCAGCAAGGACTTGCCGGGGGTGATCACGCCTTGCTTTTCCAGCGCTTCCACCATGGCGACGCCGATGCGGTCTTTCACGCTGGCGATGGGATTGAAGAATTCCAGCTTCAGCAGGATGTCAGCCTTGGCGCCTGCCTCCTTCGGCAGGCGATGGAGGCGCACCAGCGGCGTATCGCCAATCGTGTCGGTGATGGAATCGTAGATGCGTCCGCGGCCGGGTTTGCGTTCCGCCATGTTCTTGTTCTCCTGTTAAATCGTGAAGTCCGCGGTGACGCGGGACGCTCCGCAATCGACACCGGCGGCGCGCGCCTGCGCGCAGAGGTCTTCGATGGAAATGGCGTCAAGTTGCGCCATCACCTGATCCTGCAGCTTGGCGATCAGCGGCGTGACCACGCGCGTGCCGAGTTCGGACCGCGGTTCGGGATTCTCCGCTTCGCCGTCGTCGATGGCTTCGGCGACACGCACCACATCGCCGATGGAGATGCGCCGCCGTTCGCGGGCGAGGCGATAGCCGCCGCGTGGGCCGCGCACGCCTTTCAGCACACCGGCGCGGACGAGCTGCTGCATCACCTGTTCGAGATAGCGTTGCGGCACGCCCTGACGCGCAGTGATTTCCTTCGCCTGCACGGGCTCCGGCCGCGCGTTGAAGGCGATGTCTATGACGGCCTCAAGGGCCAGCATGGTCTTGCGGGATAGTTTCAACATGGGTCTGCTCAGTTCTGCTTGATGTGGATTCCGGTAGAGCCGAAGCCGCCCGCGCCGCGCTGCGTGGCGCCAAGTTCGCTGACTTCGACAAATGTCGCGTGTTCGTGGCGGGCGATCACCATCTGCGCGATCTTGGTCCCGCGCTTGATGGGAAACGGCGCATCGCCGTGATTGATGAGGATCACCTTGATCTCGCCGCGATAGTCGCTGTCGATTGTGCCCGGCGTGTTGAGGCAGGTGATGCCGTGATTGAGCGCGAGACCGGAGCGCGGCCTCACCTGCGCTTCGAAGCCATGCGGCACGGCCAGCGCGATGCCCGTGGGGATCGCGGCGCGCGCGCCGGGTTTCAATTCGGTATCGGCATCGATCGCGGCGAGCAGGTCCAGCCCCGCCGAGCCTTCGGTCGCATAGGCCGGAAGCGGCAAGTCCTTCGCGTGGGGCAGGCGGAGAATTTCGATCTTCACGCGGCTTTGCCTTTCAATGCGTCCGCGATGCGCGCGGCGAGGCGGGTGCCCACTTCGCGCTTGTCGAGTTCGGGCCAGTCTTCAACGCCGCTCTTGCTGACGAGATGGATGGTGTTCCTGTCGCCGCCCATGATGCCGGTGGCGGGCGAGACGTCGTTGGCCACGATCCAGTCGGCATTCTTCTTCGTGAGCTTGGTTTTCGCGTTGGCGATCACGTCGTCTGTCTCCGCTGCGAAGCCGATGACGAGGCGCGGACGCTTGGGGCCGTTGCCGATGGTGGCGAGGATGTCCGGGTTCTGCGCGAGCTTGAGATCGGGGACGCTGCCGCCTTCGCGCTTTTTCATCTTGCCGTTCGCGACCGTCTCCGGCCGCCAGTCGGCGACGGCGGCGGTGAACACGCCGACGTCTGCAGGGAGGGCGCTCTCGCACGCTGCCAGCATTTCGCGCGCGGTCGTCACCTTCACCAGCTTCACGCGGTTTGGAGCGACGAGTTCGACGGGCCCGGACACCAGCGTCGTTTCCGCACCGGCTTTCGCCAGAGCGTCGGCAATCGCATAGCCTTGCTTGCCGGAGGAGCGGTTGGCAATGAAGCGCACCGGATCGAGCGGCTCCTGCGTGGGGCCTGCCGTCACCAGCGCTTTAACGCCGGCTAAAGGGCCGGATGCGCTCTGCGCCAGCGCAGCCTCTATCGCGTCTGCGATCTCGTTCGGCTCCGCCATGCGGCCGGGACCATATTCGCCGCACGCCATTTCGCCGTCATTCGGGCCGACGAAGAGCACGCCATCCTGCTTGAGCGTTGCGAGATTGCGCTGCGTGGATGGCGCGTTCCACATGCGCACATTCATTGCCGGCGCCATCAGCACCCGCTTATCGGTTGCCAGCAAAGCGGTGGAGGCGAGATCGTTGGCAAGGCCGTTCGCCATCTTTGCCATCAGATCGGCGGTGGCCGGAGCGACGACGACGAGGTCGGCGGAACGCGAGAGCTGGATGTGCCCCATCTCGGATTCGTCGGTGAGGCTGAACAGATTCTGGAAAACTTTTTCGCCCGTCAGTGACGCAACGGAAAGCGGAGTGACGAAGTGTTCGCCTGCTTTTGTGAGCACTGCGCGGGTCGATATTCCGCGCTCGCGAAGGCGGCGGATGAGCTCAAGGCTCTTGTAGGCCGCGATGCCGCCGCCGATGATGAGAAGAACGCTATTGCCACGCATGGCTAAACCCCTTGCCGGGAAAATCCCGCGAATAAGGGGAGTTTATAACGAATAACGAGAGCGAAGTGTAGATACTTCGTACCGGGAGCCAACGCCATGAATATACAGGTGAAATCCGATCTTCCCCCCTTCAAGCCGCTGCCCCAGAAGGCGCCGGACATCGCCGTGGAGCGCAAATCGGACGGCACGGTGTACATCCGCTCCAACCACCCCATCGGCGAGATGCCGCGTTCCATCGCGCATTTGCTGGAAGCGCGCGCGGCGGAGCATCCGGATCGCAACTTCATCGGCCAGCGCCAGATGCTGCCGGACGGAAAAACCGGTGACTGGAAATACATCACCTATGGCGAAGCGAATGCGCGCGCGAACGCGGTAGCGCAGGCGCTGCTCAATCGCGGGCTCGGGCCCGATGCGCCACTGATGGTGCTCTCCGGCAATTCCATTTCGCATGCGGTGATGATGCTGGGTGCGATGAAGGCGCGTGTGCCCGTGGCACCGGTATCCGTCGCTTACTCGCTGATGAGCGGCGATCACTCCAAGCTGAAGCATGTGTTCGAAACCGCGAAGCCCAAGATGATCTTCGCGGAGCAGGGGCCGATGTATGCCCGCGCGCTGTCGGCGCTGCCGCTGGACGGCGTGGAAGTCGTCACCGTGCTGCCGATTCCCGATCGCAAGACGACGGCATATGACGATCTGACGAAGACGAATGTGTCGAACGACGTGGCCGCGTCGCTGGACAAGATCGGCCACGACACGGTTGCGAAATATCTCTTCACCTCCGGTTCCACCGGCATGCCAAAGGGCGTGATCCAGACACAGGGCATGATGTGCGCCACCATCGCGGCCAGCGAAGCGCTGCGCATGGAAGAGCCGGATCCCAACGAGATTCCGCAGAGCCTGGAATGGATGCCGTGGAATCACATCTCCGCCGGCAATATCGGCTTCAACGGCAATCTGAACGCCGGCGGCACCGTGCATCTGGACATGGGCAAACCGATCCCCGGCATGTTCGACGAGACGATCCGAAATCTGCGCGAGATTTCGCCGCTCGTGTTCGGCTCCGCGCCGATCGCGTTCGGCTGGCTGGCCGAAGCGATGGAACGCGATCCGGCGCTGCGCGACAACTTCTTCAAGAAGATGCGCTATGTCGGTTATGGCGGCGCGACGCTCTCGCAGGATATCTATGAGCGCATTCAGGCGCTCTCGATTGCAGCCACCGGCGAGCGCATTCCGCTCACCACCATGTATGGCGCGACGGAGACGCAGGGCGTGACGGTGGTGCATTGGCTGACCGAGCGTGTGGGCCTTATCGGCCTGCCGCTGCCGGGCATCACGCTGAAGCTGGTGCCGAACGGCCAGAAGCTGGAGGTGCGCGTGAAAGGCCCGACGGTGACGCCGGGCTATCTCAATCGCGACGACCTAACGAAGAAGGCATTCGACGAGGAAGGCTATTACAACCTTGGCGACGCCGCGAAGTTCATGGACGAGAACGATCCGGCGCAGGGCCTCGTGTTCGACGGCCGCGTGACGGAGGACTTCAAGCTCGACAGCGGCACATGGGTCTCTGTCGGCACATTGCGTCCGCAATCCGTGGCTGCTGCATCGCCCCTGATCCAGGACTGCATTGTGTGCGGGCAGGACAAGCCGTTTGTGGGATTGCTCGCGTGGCCGATTATCGCCGTCGCTAAGGAGATTGCCGGCGATCCGTCGCTGTCCGGGCCGGATGCGATCGTCTCCGCACCGAAGGTTCGCGAGTTCGTGCAGACAGCGTTTGCCGCTCACAACAAGCAGAGCGGCGGTTCTTCCGGCCGCGTGAAGCGCGTGATCCTGATGACCGAACCGCCGTCGGTGGACGGGCATGAGATCACCGACAAGGGCTATGTGAACCAGCGCGCGACGATGGAACGCCGCGCCGATCTGGTGGCGAAGCTCTATCAGAACCCGCCGCCGCCAGAGGTGATCGAGATTCCGTGACGGTCACACCGCGCGAGATCCTGGACTTCTGGGCCGACACCGTCGGCGAGACGCGCTGGTATGTCGTGGAGCCTGCACTGGATGACGAAATCCGCACGCGATACCTCGCGCTCTGGCGCGAGGCGCGTGACGGTAAGCTTTCCGATTGGGAACGCACCGCGGAGGGCGCATTGGCGCTGCTGATCGTGCTCGATCAGTTTCCGCGCAACATGTTTCGCGGCAAGGCCGATACGTTTTCAACCGACCCGCAGGCCCTTGCCGTGGCGGATCGTGCCATCGCGCAAGGCTTCGACCGGAACATCGATAAGCCGATCCGTCAGTTCTTCTATTTGCCCTTCGAGCATTCGGAGAACATGGCCGATCAGGATCGCTCGGTAGCTCTGTTCGGCGAGCGAATGGGCAAGGACGACCGAACCTTCCCCTACGCCATGGAGCACCGCGCGGAGATCGAACGCTTCGGGCGTTTCCCCAGCCGCAACGCGCAGTTGGGCCGAACGTCCACGCCGGAAGAGGCGGAATTCCTGCGCCGCAAGGCTTAACGAGCGATGAATGCGGCCTTAAGGGCTTGCTTACTTTGCCGCGCCTATCATTCTCGTCATGAGAACCGGGGACCTTTGCCAGCTTGCCGCCGAACTCGCCTTCGAACATGGCGAGGATGCGGTGGATTATGCGCGCCGCGCGGTGGTCGCGCTGGAGTGCGAAGGCGAAGATGAGCGCGCACAGTTCTGGTATGCGCTGTCGATTCTGCTGGACGACATCGTGACCCACCGGGTCGATCCGGACCGTCCCGTCGTTATTCACTGATCTTCCGCTGTTTTTGACCTGCTTGCGCAGGGCCGCGAAGGCCGTGCAGACTTGCCTGCATTCTCACCGGATATCCGATGCCTCTCGACCCCGTATTGAAAGCTTTTCTCGACCAGGTTGCCGCGATGGGCGGACCGAAAACCTGGGAGATGACTCCCGCCGAAGCGCGCGAGTCCTTCGCCGGTCTGATGCAGCTTGCCGGGCCGAAAGACATTCCCATCGGCAAAGTGACCAACATTGCGATCCCCGCGCCGCATGGCGAGATTGCCGCCCGCTCCTATGCGCCGGTGGCCGCGAACAGCGCGGGACTGCCGACGCTTGTGTTCTTCCACGGCGGCGGCTGGGTGATCGGGAACATCGATACCCATGACGGGCTTTGCCGGATGATCGCGAACGGCTCAGGCTGCCGCGTGATCTCAGTCGAATACCGGCTGTCGCCGGAAGCCAAATATCCGGATGCCGTGGACGACGCCGTGGCTGCGCTGGAATGGATAGAGAAGAACGCTTCGCAGCTTGGCGTGGATGCGAACCTGCTTGCTGTCGGCGGCGATTCCGCGGGCGGTGATCTGGCTGCCGTGGTGGCGCAGATCGCAAAAGCGAAGGGCGGGCCGAAGCTGTCTTATCAGTTGCTGCTTTTCCCGGTGACGCAGATCGGCGAGGAGACGCGTTCGCTGCGAGAATATGCGGAGGGCTATTTCCTGGAACGCAAGACGCTGGACTGGTTCTACGCGCATTACCTGCCGACGGACGCCGACAAAAAAGATCCGCGCATCTCGCCGCTGGCGGCGGAAGACGTGTCCGGGTTGCCGCCGGCCTACATCATGCTCGCGGGCTTCGATCCGCTGCACGACGAGGGACTTGCCTATGCGGAGAAACTGCGCGCGGCGGGTGTGTCGGTGACCGTGGCGGATTATCCCGACATGGTGCACGACTTCATCTATCTGCAATCGGTTCTGCCGCAGGCGTCCGAGGCACTGAACGGTGCTGCGAAGGCGCTGAAAGAAGCGCTCAACTAGGGATCAGCTTTCCCGGATTGAGGATGCCTTTCGGGTCGAGCGTCGTCTTGATCGCGCGCAACACCTCGACGCCGAGTTCGCCTTTTTCCTGTTTCATCCATGGCAGGTGATCTTCGCCGACGCCGTGATGGTGGCTGATCGTGCCGCCATGGGCGACGATGGCGTCTGTTGCCGCGCGCTTGATGGCGAGCCACTGCGCCACGTCGCCATCCAGTGCGCGCGGGAAGATGTAAGTGAAATAGAGGCTGGCGCCGTCCGGGTAGGAATGGCTGATATGGCAGGCAACGATGCCGCGCGCACCGGGACGCGGCGCGGTTTTCTGGATCGTTTCCTCCAGCGCTTTTTTTACGGCGGCGTAGAGCGCATCGATCTTCGACCAGCTTGTGGCGGTTTCCAGCGTGTCGACGCCAAGGCCGCGATCCATCATGGGCTCGCGCAGATAGGGGCCATGGAAGCGGCCCTGATACCAGCGCGCGCCGGTACTTTTGCCGATGACGAGGGCACCCAGGCTCTTCGCGATCTCGCCAAAGCGCCGATGGGACCGTTCGACGGTGGCTTTGTCGCCTTCAAAGCCCGCCACCATGGCCGCGGCGCTGTCACCGAACTTGCGATATTTCAGATAGGCGTCCGCGATACGCCGGCCGATGCCTTTGCGTTTCCCGACCGAACCATAGGCGCGATAGAAACGCGTTTCTTCCGCATCGGAGAGACGCAGCATCGCGACGGGCAGGCCTTCCTGAACAGCCTGGCGGATGGCGGCGGTACCGCTCGCGAATTCGTGGAAGAGGAACCCGGTGTAAAGGCTCGTTGCCGGCGCCGGATGAACATGGAAGGTCGCTTCCGTGATGATGCCGAACGCACCTTCCGAACCGAGAACCAGATCGGTGAGGCGAGGACCCGCGGAGGAAGCGGGGAAGTCTTCCGTCGTCAACAATCCGCGCGGTGTGGCGAGTTTTGCCGCGACGAGCCAGTCATGCGCGCGGCCATAGCGGCTCGATTGCTGTCCGGCGCCACGATGGGCGATCCATCCGCCAAGCGTGGAGAACTCGAAACTCTGCGGATAGTGGCCGAGCACGAAGTTTTGCGCGCGCAAAAACTTGTCGAGCGCGGGACCATAGATACCCGCTTCGGCGGTACTCGTTCGCGAAAGCGGGTCTATACGGATCAACCGGTCCATGCCCGACATGTCGAGCGAAATGACGGATTTGAATGCGCACGGATCCGCAGTGACGCTGCCAACCACGCTGGTACCGCCACCGTATGGTACGACTGCAATTCCATTGTCCGAGGCGAAGGAAAGAACGGAAAGCACTTCCGCGGTGCCGCGCGGATAGAGGACCGCATCCGGCGCGGTGGTCACATTGCCGGCGCGCAGATGCAGAAGATCATGATACGAACGGCCGCGCGCGTGGAAAGCACGCTCGTATTGATCGTCGCGCACGCGATCTTCGCCCAGCGCCTTGGCGAAATGCGCCCGGTGCGAAACGTCTAGTCGCGAAGGCGGTAGCGCGATGTCTTCCAGCTCACGGGCAGGAGTGGCGAGCAGGCTGGGCATGCCGACTTCGTTCGCGAGCCACGTCCACGCGGCTTCGTTGCCGGCAACCTCATCCTTGTGTGCGGCCCAGCCCCAGCCGTTCCAGCTAATCTTCGTGCGATCGCTCATGGTTTCAAACTATCAGATCAGCAGCGCAAATTGAGGACACGCGGGAGAATTTCGAAGGTTGCTGGTAAACGGCCCGCGCTTTCCCCGTCCACCTCCACCAGAACCGGATGCCCGCCGGTCTCCGCCACCGGCACCGCCACCACTCGGCTGCCGCGCAAGGCGCGCACCGACGGGTTGTTCAGATGCTCGCCGGTATAGATGAGCTTCATGTCGGCAGCGGCGCGGCTTTTCGGGGTGCCGCCCATGACGATCACATCGAACGCGCCATCATCGGGCTTGGCGTTGGGCGCGACTTTCATGCCGCCGCCGAAATAGACGCCGTTGGCCACGGCCACGGTGGAGATATGCGTGATCTCATCCAGTGCACCGTCTACGCGTATGCGCACAGCCCGGTCGCGATAGCGCAGCATGCCCATCAAGCTGTGAAAGGCGAAGGCAAACTTGCCGCCGAACAGCTTGGCGACGTGCGCGCGGTTTACCGAATCCACGATCAGTCCGGACATGCCGAAGGAGGCGATGTTGATGAAGTAGCGTTCCACCGGCTCGCCATGCCGCGACAGGCACGACACACGGCCAACGTCGACTGTTCGCACCTTTGCTGATTTCAATCTCGCGATGGCTGCTTCATAGCCGGGGGCGATGCCGAAGGTCTTGCGGAAATCTCCGCCCGTGCCGCTGGTGACAAACGCGAACACCGCATCCGGCGAAACCGGCACACCATCGGCGAAGAAGCCGTTGATGGCCTCATTGATGGTGCCGTCGCCACCGACCGCCACCACTTCCGAACAGCCCTCGAGAAGGGCGTCGCGAACCAGTGTGATTGCCTCTCCGCGGCGGCGCGTCTTTACCACCGTCATGTTGGGATAGGCGCTCTCCAGCGCGCGTTCAATGGACTTCCACTCCCGTTTCGTGCGGCCGCCGCCGGAGCGCGGATTGACGACAACGAGCGCGCTCATTGCGGCGCCGTGGTGAGTTGGAAGTTCTTCTGCACGCTAGCGAGTTCGCTGCGCTTGCGCGTGTCGTCCCAGCGCAATTCGGCGGCCATGATATCGGCGACGCGATTGAGCCGGTTCGCGCCGGGATTGCCGAGCTGACCGATGCCCGTGCGGCGCATGACGACATCGTCCAGCGTGAGCGCGGCTTCCTGCTGAATGGCAAACAGAACTTGCGCGCCGATGTCGCCGGACTCCGACAGCGGCTCGCGCAGATCGGGCCGGTTGCGGCAGAGCGCCAGAACCTCGCGGACGCGCGTGCCGTAAAGCCGCGCGAGATGATCGATATTCGGCACAGGATCATGCTCGGCTTCCATCTGCGCCTTGAATGCCGAGAAGCGCGCGATGTTGCCGCCGGGCAGCGGCGCGTTTTCCGTTCCGCTCGGTTTCACCTTGACGCCAAGCCTGCGCACGACGGTGTCCACCGTCTGCAGCGCCAGATCGCGCGAGGTTGTCCATTTGCCTCCGATAGCGGAGAAGAGATTGTTCAGGCCGTCGTCCTTTGCGTGATCGACAAGCTCTGCGCGGCGGCTGGCGCCATAGGTGTCGCCGGAGCCGTCATCCACCAGCGGCCGAAGGCCCGCATACCAGTGCTGCACGTCTGCGCGCGAGAGAGGCGGCGAGGGAAGATTGGCGTTGATGAAGGCGAGAAAGTCGTCGATGTCGGACTCTGTGACACCGACATCGTCCGGCTTGCGGCGGAAGGCGGTATCCGTGGTGCCGAGCAGCGAGTGGCCGCGCCACGGCAGCACGAAGAAGTGGCCGCCACCGGCAGCAACCGTGAGCGCATCCTGCTTTGTCATGGACGGAACAATCAGATGAATGCCCTTGGCGCGCAGGATCTTGTGCGTTGCGGGCTTGCCAAGAGCTTGCGCAAGGAAAATATCGGCCCACGGTCCAGCGGCGAGCAGGGTGACTTTCGCACGCACATCGAAATGCGCATCGCTTGGCAGGTCATGCGCCTTGGCACCTTCCACCACGCCATTGCGAACGAGCAGGCCATCCGATGCCACATGGTTCGCCACCGCCGCGCCATGCGCGACCGCATCCAGAATGCATTCGAGCGCAAGACGCTCCGGTGAATACATCTGCGCGTCATAATAGAGGAACGCACCCTCAAAGCCGGTTCCGGCCAACGAAGGCTCGCGCGCGGTCGCGTCGTTTGCGTTGAGGTAGGAATGTCCAGGCAGGCGCTGATCCGGATCGTCCAGCCAGCCGCGGTCGTAGGACAGCGCATCATAGAGCGTGAGGCCTGCCGCAAGGGTTGCACGTCCCTTGAAACCCGCATTGTAAAGCGGAATGAGGAATGGCAGCGGGTGGACGAGATGCGGTGCGGTGCGCTGCCAGATTCGGCGCTCGCGCAGGGATTCGCGGACCAGACCCAATTCAAAGTTGCGCAGATAACGCAGGCCGCCATGGATCAGCTTGGAATTGTGGGCACTGGTTGCGTGCGCGAAATCGTTCTTCTCGATCAGCGCGACCTTCAACCCGCGCCGGGCCGCGTTGCGCGCCACGCATGCGCCCGTCACCCCGCCGCCGACGATCAGCAGGTCGAAAACCTCGTTGGAAAGGCGGCTCAAGTCTCGGCGCATTTGGGCTTGGTGTACGGCACGGAAGCTCTGCTAGGCTCGCCTACAGACAACAAAAAAGAGGGACGGGCAATGCCGCAGGTGAAGGCGAACGGGATTGACATCGAGTACGAAAGCTTCGGGCGCGATAGCGATCCGGCCCTGCTTTTGATCATGGGCTTTTCGGCCCAGATGACGATGTGGCCGACGGCGCTTTGCGAGGGGTTGGCCAAGAAGGGCTTCCGGGTGATCCGTTTCGACAACCGCGATATCGGATTGTCGACTCATCTTGCGCAACTCGGCGCGCCGAATATCGGCGAGGCGATGATGAAGGCGATGAGCGGCCAGCCGGTCGATGCGCCTTATCTGCTGGACGACATGGCGAAGGATGCGGTGAGCCTGCTGGATGTGCTGGGTATCAAGCGCGCGCATATCGTGGGTGCCTCGATGGGCGGGATGATCGCGCAGATCGTGGCCGCGAAATATCCCGAGCACACGATCAGCCTGACGTCGATCATGTCCACCACCGGTCGTCGCGATCTTCCGCCGGCAAAGCCCGAGGCCATGGCGGCGCTGACCACCGCGCCAGCAAGCGACAGCCGCGCGGATCGTATCGCGCAGGGGATCAAGACATGGCGCGTGATCGGCAGCCCCGGCTTTGCCGCGACAGACGATGAACTGCGTGCGACCGTAGAAGCCGCCGTGGACCGCTCGCCTTACGATCCGGCCGGCATCGGGCGGCAACTGCTTGCTATTGTCGCGTCGCCCCCGCGCAACGACATCCTGAAGAATGTGAAGGCACCCGCGCAAGTGATCCATGGCGAGGCCGACCCGCTGGTGCCGATGGAAGGCGGAAAGGACACCGCGGCTTCCATTCCTGGCGCGACGCTGCATCTCGTGTCTGGTATGGCGCATGATTTCACCAATGCGCTGGTGCCGGTTTATCTGAAACTCATCGGCGACTTCGTACAGGGTGTCGAGAAAGCGAAGGCGGCATGAAGATCAAGGCGAACGGTATCGAGATCGAATATGACGAGGCAGGCCCGAAAGGCGGCACGCCGCTTCTGATGATCCAGGGCTTCGGTTCGCAGATGACGAGCTGGCCGGACGAGTTCTTCCATATGCTCGCAGATGCGGGCCTGCGCGTGATCCGTTTCGACAACCGCGATGTAGGCCTGACGCAAAAATGGGACGGCATCTTTCCCAAGACCGAGAATATCGTCGCGGCGCTGAAAGCGGGTGAAAAGCCGGACGTGCCCTACACATTGTCCGACATGGCGAGCGATGCGGCTGCGCTGCTGGATACGTTGGGCATCGAGAGCGCGCATATCGCCGGGGCCAGCATGGGCGGGATGATTGCACAGCTTGTCGCTTTGGATCACCCCCAGAAGACGCGCTCGCTGATTTCGATCTTCTCAACCACATCCGATCCGTCCTTGCCGCGATCTTCGCCGGAAGCGCAGGCGGCGCTTATGGCACGACCGGAGGGCACGGATCGGGACAGCGTCATCTCGCATTCGCTGAAGGGCAGGCGGGCCTATGCGTCGACCAAATGGCCGTTCGATGAGAAACGATTGGGCGATTTGATCGGGCGTTCCTATGACCGCGCGTTCTATCCAGAAGGTACGTTGCGCCAATGGGCGGCCATCATGGCGAGCCCGCCGCGCACCGAGCGCCTGAAATCGCTGAACGTTCCGGCTCTGGTGCTGCATGGATCGTCTGACACGCTAATCCCGCCCGCGGCGGGCCGCCATACGGCGCAGTGCATTCCCGGCGCGGAGCACCACGAGATCGAAGGCTGGGGACATGATCTCCCGCTGGAGGTGATCCCGATCCTGGCTGAACTCATTCTGCCCTTCATTGCGCGCGTGGAAAAAGAGCGCGCAAGAAAAGCAGCCTGAAAACGAAAACCCCGCCGCGGCAAAACCGGACGGGGTTTGAAACTCGCGAACGCGGGCAGATTACTTGATCTTGCCTTCGTTGAATTCGACGTGCTTGCGCAGCACCGGATCGTATTTCTTGATCTTGAATTTCTCGGTCATGGTGCGCGTGTTCTTCTTCGTGACGTAGAAGAAGCCGCTGCCGCTCGAGCTGTTAAGACGGATTTTCGCGGTGGTGGGCTTCGCCATGACGGTTTCCTTGAATCTTTGCGCCGAAGGGCCGGTAACCTAGCCATCGGCGGCGGCAAGTCAAGATGGCCGCCGTAATCTTTAACTAATTGAAATTACTACCATTATTGTCGGCCGATCGTCAGGGCGAATGGTTAGGAGGATGTTTCCGCTCTTAATCGATTTTTCGCCAAGCTTCACGATCGCGAATCCCAAAGACCTGCGGAAATCCGGGAAAATACGCAACTTTAGGTACTGTTACGTACTTTCTTTAAGAGGCGCCTGTCTAAACATGCAGACGCACTTTCTGATGGACGGGCTGACGTGGGGGCAGTTTCCAACTTCGCGCTGCTGAAGGACTTCGGCAGAGAAACCTCGAGCGACAAGCGGCGCGAGCTTTTGCGGCGCGCGACCGAGATGTTCATCGTCTCGGACGAGGCCCTGTCCGCCCAGGATAGCGCGCTGCTGGATGAAGTGGTCCAGGCCATGACGGCAGAATTGTCCGCATCGATGCGAGCGGATCTCGCGCGGAAGGTCGCATCCAGCGGCCATCTCCTCAATCGTTCGGCGCGCACGCTTGCGATGGACGATATCGAAATTGCCCGTCCGGTGTTGGAGAGCTCCAGCGCCCTGACCGAGCGCGATCTGCTCGACGTTGTGGAGCAGAAGACCGGCGATCATATGATGGCGATCACCCGCCGCACCGATATCGGAACGAACGTCTCCAGCGCACTGGTTACGCGCGGCGAGGATCGTGTGGTGGCATCGCTTCTCGAAAACCAGACCGCCGCAATCAACGAAGAGACCTACGAGCGCGTGGTGAAGCGCGCGGAGACGAGCCGGATACTTCAGGCGCCGATCGTCAGGCGCAAGAACGTGCCTCTTCACCTGTTGAATGATCTCGTGTTCCGGGTTGAGGCAAATCTCCGGCAGGAGATATTGCAGCAGTTCACAAGCGTCTCACCGGAAGATCTGAATGCGGCGCTGCGCAAGAGCAAGCGCCGTCTTGCGCAGACCCAGGAACATCTGACACGCGAAGTGCAGGCTGCGCGCCGCCATGTCGACCAGATGGACCGACAGGGCCAGCTCGTGCCGCCGGTACTCGTAACACTGCTGCGCGAAGGCGCAACAAAGCGGCCGATCTTCATCCAGGCGTTCGCGAAGATGACCGACATGCCGGACGATCTCATCGACCGGCTGGTGAGCGCCGGCGATCTGGACGCATTGGCTATGCTTTGCCGCGCATCCGGGTTCGACCGTGCATTGTTCGTGACGCTCGCCGCCATGATCATAGGCGGGGAGAACCCGTTGAGCAGGATCGAGGAATTCGGCGCGCTCTATCTGCGCGTGCCGACCGAGGCCGCGCAACGGGCCATACGCTTCTGGAAAGTGCGCAGCAGCGCCGCCTAGAGAAATTCCATCTGCGATTTGCCGCGCAGAAAGCGGAAGAACGGAACCGGGCGCGAACCGTCCGGTCCATCCGACAGCCTTGCTTCGACCTCGTCCAGCACCGTGCGGGTGATGGACGGCAGGTCAAGCGAGCGGGCCTCCGCCAATGTCAGCCAGCAGGGCTTAAGAAGTTCGTTGTTCTCGCTGGTGTCGAGCGTATGCGCGATGGTTTCGGCATCGGCCATGAAGAACCGCGCGTCGAAGCGGCGCGTGCGATTGGGCGGCGTGATGGCGCGCGCGATGAATTCGAAGGAATCCAGGCGCGGCGCGATGCCGTGTTCGAAGAACTTCCGCCAGGCAGGCGCGCGCGTGCGGGGCAGTTTTTCCGCGCGCTCTCCGACAAGGATGCCGGCCTCTTCAAAGGTCTCGCGGATGGCAGTGAGTGCGAAACCCCGCGCACGTTGCGCGTTCGCGCCCTTGATCAGGCGCTCCGCCACGTGCGGCCGCAGATCGCCGCCAAGCAGGATGCGCTGATCGCCCGGATCGACGCGGCCGCCGGGGAATACGAACTTGTTCGCCATGAAGGCCATGTTCCCGTGGCGCTGCCCCATCAGCACGCGCGGTCCTTCCTTGTCCCGACGCACGAGAACGAGCGTTGCCGCATCCTTCGGACGCAGGCGGTTCTTGACGATGACTTCGTCCTTGTCGAAGGCGGCAGGAGGCTTGACCATGAAACTACCTAGCGGCGCTTGCGCGTTTTCCGCAAGTTGAACTTCGGCTTGTTGCCGGAACCCCGCTTTGGCGCTGCGTTAGCTTCGGCGAGTTCGAAGCGCAGGCCGCCGGTGAGCGGTGCAGCCTCTTCCAAACGAACCGTGAGGCGATCGCCGAGCTTGTAGGTGGTGCCGCTGCGGTCGCCGATAAGCGCGTGCAGGCGTTCATCGTGACGGAAATATTCGAAGCCGAGGCTGCGCGCCGGGATCAGACCTTCTGCACCGCTTTCCGGAATGCGCACGAACAGACCGAAGCGCGTGACGCCGGTGATACGCACCTGGAACGTCGCCCCGACGCGATCTTCCATATAGGCGGCAACGTAGCGATCCGTGCTGTCGCGTTCCGCTGCCATGGCGCGGCGCTCGGTCGTGGAGATGTGTTCTGCGATCTCATGAAGGCGATTGCCTTCCTTGTCCGTCAGGCCGCCATCGCCCAGCTTGAGTGCGCGGATCAGCGCGCGATGCACGACGAGATCGGCATAACGGCGGATGGGCGAGGTGAAATGCGCGTAGTACGACAGATGCAGGCCGAAATGGCCGATATTGTCCGGCGAATAGACGGCTTGCGACTGCGTGCGCAGAACAACATCATTCATCACTTCGGCATTCGGGCCATCTTTGGCTTGCGACAGGATGCGATTGAACACGCCCGGCTGCACAACCTGGCCCTTGGCGAATTTGACACCGATCGTGCGCAGATAGTCGGAGAACGAGAAGAGCTTCTCCTTGGAGGGCTGCTCATGGATGCGGAAGATGAGCGGCTGACGCGCCTTCTCCAGTGTCTCGGCTGCGCAGACATTGGCCATCACCATCATTTCTTCGATGAGGCGCATGGATTCCAGCCGCTCGCGGAAGGCAATGGATTCGATTTTACCGTCCGCGCCGATCTTGATGCGGCGCTCCGGCAGGTCGAGGTTCAACGGATCGCGCTTGTCGCGGGCTTTTGCCATCGCCTGATAGGCGTTCCACAGAGGCGCCAGAACATTGCGGGCGAGTTCGGACTTGTCCCGGCCGTCGAACGCATCCTGCGCCTGCTTGTAGGTGAGGCTGGCGGCGGAGCGCATGATGCCGCGCACGAATTCGTGGCGCTTCTTGTTGCCGTTCTTGTCGAAGACCATGCGGACGGCGAGGCAGGGGCGGTCTACATTGTCCATCAGCGAGCAGAGATCGGCGGAGAGCCGCTCCGGCAGCATGGGCACCACGCGGTCCGGGAAATAGGCGGAGTTGCCGCGCTTGTAGGCTTCGCGATCCAGCGCCGAACCGGGTGTCACATAATGCGCGACATCGGCGATGGCGACGATGACGATGTGGCCGCCTTCGTTTGAAGGATGATCGTCCGGGCCGGCCCACACCGCGTCGTCGTGATCGCGCGCGTCTTCGGGATCGATGGTGACGAGCGGGTATTTGCGCAAGTCCGTGCGGCCGCGCGGATCGGCGGGCGCGGCACGATCGGCTTCGTCCAGAACCTCCTTCGGAAATTCTGTCGAAATGCCGTGCGCGTGGATGGCGATAAGGCTGATGGATTTGGGCTGGTTCATATCGCCCAGCCGGTCGATCACCCGCGCGCGCAGGGTGCCGGAGGCGCGGCCGGAGAGCGGCTCGCACAGCACAAGCTCGTTCGGCTTGGCGCCATGTGTGTCGCGGGTGTCGACGATGAATTCGTGCCGCGTTTTGCGGTCCACCGGCACGATGCGGCCGCCGCGCTCGCCTTCACGGTAGACGCCCAGCACCTTATGCACGCTGGCGCCGAGCCGCTTGATGATCTTCGCTTCATAACCGCCGCGGATCTCGGTGAGGCGCGCGAGCAGGCGTTCGCCGGCGCCTAATGCGCCGCCGCGTTCGTCGCCCTTGCCGGGTACGACGATGATCTTCGGCGGCTCCTTGTCGTGGTCCCAGCGGGCAGGGCGGGCGAGCAATTCGCCATCAGGATCCTGGCCGGTGATTTCGAGGACCGTGACTTCCGGCAGCGCGCCGGGTTTATCAAATGTACGGTGAGGGCCGCGCTCCAGCGCGCCCTCGGATTCGAGTTCTTTCAATATCTTCTTCAAATGAATGCGCGCATTGCCTTTCACGCCGAGGGCGTGGGCAATGTCGCGTTTGGTGGAATGGGGATTGGAGGCGAGGACTTCGAGGACGCGCGCTTTGTCGAGCGGGATTTCGGTTCGGCTGATCTGTTTTCTCTTCTTCAAACTCAGCCTTCGACTTCTTCCGGTTCGTTCTTTGCGGTCTTCTTCGCTTTCGCCTTCGGCTTGGCCTTCGCCTTGACAGGCTTGGCCTTCGCTTCGGCATCCGGTTTTTCAGCTTTCGCCTTTTTTGGCGCTGCTTTCTTCGGCGCCGCCTTCTTCTTTTTCTTGCCGCCGCCCTTGGCTTCGCGCTCGGAGAGCAGCGCCAACGCCTGTTCCAGCGTGACGGAATTGGGGTCCTGATCCTTCGGGATGGTGGCGTTGGTCGAGCCGTCGGTGACATAGGGTCCGTAGCGGCCCTTCATAACCTTGATGTCGCTCTCGCCGTCGGCAGCTTTGCCAAGTTCCTTCAGCGCTTCGGGCGCGCCGCGCGGACGGGCTTTGGCTTTCTTCTCGGCGAGCAATGTCACCGCGCGGTTGATACCGAGCGTGAACACCTCGTCCGGGTTTTCGAGCGAGGCATAGGTCTTGTTGTGCGCGACGTAAGGTCCGAAGCGGCCAAAATTGGTGGTGATCGGTTCGCCGTCTTCCGGGTGCTTGCCGAGTTCGCGCGGGAGGGCAAGCAGCTTCAGCGCCAATTCGATGTCGACATTGGCAGGGTCGGTACCCTTCGGGATGCCGGCGCGTTTGGCTTCCTTACCTTCGCCCAATTGGATGTAGGGCCCGAAGCGGCCGCTCTTCAGCTCGATCGGCAGGCCGGTTTCCGGATCCTGGCCGAGTACGCGAGGCTGCTGCGCGTTCGCTTCTTCCGCCGTTTGATTGAGGCGGCGCGTGTAGCGGCATTCCGGATAGTTGGAGCAACCCACGAAAGCGCCGAAGCGGCCCAGCTTCAGGCTGAGATCGCCGGTGCCGCAGGTGGGGCACTTGTGCGGATCGCTGCCGTCCGCATTCGCCGGGAAGATGTGGCGGCCCATGACATCGTTGAGAAGGTCGATGACGTGGGTGATGCGCAGATCTTTCGTCTCGCCGATGGCGGCGGAGAAGTCGCGCCAGAAATCGCGCAAGAGCTTCTTCCAGTCCAGCTTACCGTCGGAGACTTCGTCGAGCTGTTCTTCCAGATCGGCTGTGAAGCCATATTCCACATAGCGCTTGAAATAGTTGATGAGGAAGGTGGTGACGATGCGGCCCTTGTCGTCAGGAATGAAGCGGTTGCGGTCCATCTTCACATAGCCGCGATCGCGCAGCGTGGAGAGAATGGAGGCGTAAGTGGACGGGCGGCCGATGCCAAGCTCTTCGAGCTTGCGCACAAGGCTGGCTTCGGAATAGCGCGGCGGTGGCTCGGTGAAATGCTGTTCCGGCTTCACCTGCTCGATATCGGCTTTCTCCCCGACGGCGACTTTCGGCAGCCGCGCGCCGTCTTCGTCGTCCCCGGCGTCGTCCTTGCCTTCCTGATAAACAGTGAGGAAGCCATCGAACAAGGTGACGGAACCTGTGGCGCGCAAGGAAATTTGCTTGTCGGCAGAGGTGACATCGACCGTGGTGCGCTCCAGTTCGGCGCTTTCCATCTGGCTGGCGATCGCCCGCTTCCAGATCAGATCGTAGAGCTTGCGCTGATCTTCATCGAGATAGCGCGCGATTTCATCCGGCGTGCGGCCAAAGCTGGTCGGGCGGATGGCTTCATGTGCTTCCTGCGCATTCTTCGCCTTGCTGGTGTACGTGCGCGGTGCGCCTGGCACGTATTTGGCACCGTATCGTTCGCCGATCACCTGGCGAGATTCCGCAATGCCTTCGGCCGCCATCGTCAGACCGTCGGTACGCATGTAGGTGATGAGGCCGACCTGGTCGCCGCCGATGTCCACGCCTTCGTAGAGACCCTGCGCAATGCGCATGGTGTGCTTGGCGTTGAAACCCAGCTTGCGCGAGGCTTCCATCTGCAGCGACGAGGTGATGAATGGCGGCGAAGGATTGCGCTTGACCGGCTTGCTCTCCACCGAACCGATGGAGAATTTCTGCGCATTGATCAGATCGACGGCGCGCTTGGCATCGGCTTCGTTGTTGATGCCGAGCTTGTCGACCTTCTTGCCGTCCAGATGCGTCAGATGCGTGGTGAAGCTGCCGGCGGGGGCGCGGACATCGGCATCGATGGACCAGTATTCCACCGGCGTGAAGGCTTCGATTTCCTGTTCGCGTTCCACCACAAGGCGAAGCGCGACGGACTGCACGCGGCCGGCCGAGCGGGAACCCGGCAGCTTGCGCCACAAAACCGGGGAAAGCGTGAAGCCCACGAGGTAATCCAAGGCGCGGCGGGCGAGATAGGCATCCACCAGTTCCGCATTGATCTCGCGGGGGTGGGCGATGGCTTCCTGCACGGCGGTCTTGGTGATGGCGTTGAAGGCCACGCGCTCAACCTTGAGGTCCTTGCGCAGTGCCTTCTTCTGCTTGAGCACTTCCAGCACGTGCCAGGAAATGGCTTCGCCTTCGCGGTCCGGGTCGGTGGCGAGAATGAGCTTGTCGGCGTTCTTCACCGCATCGACGATGTCCTTGATGCGCTTCTGGGCGCGCGCGTCGACTTCCCAGGACATGGAGAAATCGTCATCCGGCTTCACGGAGCCGTCCTTGGGGGGCAGGTCGCGGATATGACCGAACGAGGCCAGCACCTTGTAGCCGGAGCCAAGGTACTTATTGATCGACTTCACCTTGCCGGGGGACTCAACGACCAGGACGTTCATGGGAATCGGTGACTTTTTCTCATCGAGCGCGGTGAGAGAACCGCACTGTGGTTACACATATATTAATGTCGCTTGCGCGATTGGGGGCGGACACTGGCCGCAGGTCAGCGCGAGTGTCAACGGGCCGGGGGTTTAGAATGCAATTTAAAATAGTAATATTTGAAATAATCGGCAATTACTAAACTTATAGTTGTCTAAACTTACCGCTGACGGTATCGTTAAAGGACGACAATAGTGAATGAGTGGGTTTCACGATGTCCGAAGCAGTTCAACTGGCCGGCCAACCAGACCCAGAAGTAGGCCCGATGCAGCCCAATTCAAGCCAGACTGCGCAATACACGCGCGAACTTATTGATTCCCTTCGCAAAATGGCGAAGAGCCAGCGCGAAGACATGCTGGCGATCCTGCTGGAGGCCGCTTCCATGGAAGCTCGCCGGATTGCGGGCCGGCATCGCTAGCTGAGACTCACCTTGTTTCCCGGGTGGCGCGTTAGCCGGCCACCGAGTTCCAGCTCCAGAAGCACTGTCAGCACAGCCGCTGCGGACCCGCCCGTCTGGCGGATGATCTCATCGACGTCCGTGGGCGCAGGGCCGAGCAATTCCGAGACATCGCGCCGGATACGGTCGGCTTCGGCATCTGCGGTCTGTGGAGCATCACCGGCTGAGATTCGGTCCGGTTCGCGAAAGCCGCTGCCCATGATCGGCTGCAGGACGGTCAGCACATCGGCCGCGGACTCCGTCAGTGTCGCGCCTTCGCGGATAAGCCGGTTGGTTCCCTTCGCGCGCGGATCGAGCGGCGAACCCGGCACGGCGAAGACTTCCCGGTTCTGTTCCAGTGCATAGTTCGCGGTGATCAGAGACCCCGAACCTTCCGCGGCTTCCACGATCACAACGCCGCGCGAAATTCCGGAGATGATACGGTTGCGGCGTGGGAAGTGACGCGCCTGTGGCGTCGTGCCGGGCGCCATCTCGGACACGATCACGCCTTCGGCGCGGATGCGTTCATAGAGCCCCTGGTTCTCCGGCGGATAGACGATGTCGATCCCGCCTGCCACCACGGCGCATGTGCCGCCGGCGAGCGAACCTTCATGTGCGGCAGTGTCGATGCCGCGCGCGAGTCCGGAGGCCACGACCAGATTTGCCGCTCCAAGATCGGTCGCGATGGTCTGCGCGAACTTCCGGCCCAATGCCGAAGCGTTGCGCGCGCCGACGATGCCGACCATGTCTCGCCGCAGAAGCGCGGCGTGCCCGAGGATGTTGATCAGCGGCGGCGGCGCTTCCAGTGCGGCAAGACCTTGCGGGTAATCCGGTTCGCAAGATGCGATCATCCGGGCACCGAGTTTTGCCAGGGCATCCAATTCCCTGCGTGCATCTTCGTCCGGGAGGATTTGAAGATCGCGTCCTCCGCCGCGCTTGGCCAGCCGCGGAATTTCTGCCAGCGCTTCGATGGGATCTGGATAGCGCGCGATGATATTGGCGAAGGTGACCGGCCCGACGTTCTGTGTGCGCGCAAGTCTCAGCCAGGCGCGCCGTTCCGCCTCGGACAGCGCGCGCGTCACTTACGCACCTTTTCCGACGCGCGGTTCGGTACCGTTCAGCAACCGGCGGACATTCGCGTGATGCGCCAGCAGCACGATCACCGCCATGATCGCGGTTACGGGAGCATAGCCTTCCTGATGAAACAGAACCATGTAGATCGGAGCGGCGATAGCGGCGACGAGCGCGGACAGCGAAGAGATGCGCGCGATGGCAAGGACCGCGCCCCAGGTCGCGAAAGAGAGCAGGGCTACCGGCCAATAGAGCATCAGCAGGATGCCCAGCGAAACGGCAACACCTTTGCCACCCTTGAACCCAAGCCACACCGGAAACAGATGGCCAAGGACCGCGCCAATTGCCGCCATGAGTGCAGCCTCTTCGCCCCCAAAACGTCGTGCTATGTAAATGGCGGCTGCGCCTTTCATTGCATCGCAAATCAAAGTTGCGGCCGCGGCCCCATATTTCCCGGTTCGCAGCACATTGGTTGCGCCCGTAGCGCCCGAGCCGATCTGCCTGATGTCGCCTGCGCCGGACATGCGCGCGAAGAAGACGCCGAACGGGATCGAGCCGAGCAGATAGCCGACAATAAGGCCCATCCCCAGAACGTCCCAATGTATCGAAGTGCCAACGTCCGACATCAGTGCATCTTCTCCTTGCCCCGATCGAACACGCATTCGCCGCCGACGAATGTCATGCGGGCGCGGCCCTGGAATTTGCGGCCTTCGAAGGCGGTATTGCGGGCGCGGCTGTGCAGCTTGTCGGCATCTACAATGAACGGTTCTTCGGGATCGAACAGGACCAGATCGGCGGGCAGGCCCTTCGCGAGCTTGCCCCCCTCAAGTCCAAGGATTTGCGCAGGCGTGCTTGTCACGGTCTTCATCACATCGATCAAGGATGCATGGCCGTTGTGAACGACGGTGAGCGCGGCGGGCAGAAGTGTTTCCAGTCCGACGGCGCCGTAGGCTGCGGCGGCAAAGGGAAGGCGCTTGGTGTCTGCGGCCTGCGGATCGTGGGACGATACGATCACGTCGATATGGCCTTCGGCGACACCTTCCACCATGGCCGCGCGGTCGGCTTCGGAGCGCAGCGGCGGCGATACCTTGCGGAAAGTGAGATAGGAGCCGACATCCAGTTCGTTCATCGTGAGATGATGTGCCGATACTCCGCAGGTTACGGGAAGGCCCCGCGCCTTGGCGGCGATGATGGCTTCCAGCGAAGCGCGGCAAGAGATTTGCGAGAAGTGATAGCGCGCGCCGGTGAGTTCCACGAGACGAAGATCGCGTTCCACGATTATCGTCTCCGCCGCCGGCGGGGCACCGGGCAGGCCCAGCCGGGTGGCGAATTCGCCTTCGGTCATCGAGGCGCCGTTGCTGAGATCGGGATCCTCGGCATGACCGGCGACAAGCGCGCCGTGCGTGGCGGCATAGGCGAGGGCGCGGCGCAGCACGCGCGTGTTCGGGACCGAACGGTCGCCGTCAGTGAAGGCGACGGCGCCGGCTTCTCGGAGCAAGCCAATCTCGGTCATGCGCTCGCCTTCAAGCGCGTGGGTGAGCGCGGCCATCGGCGCCACGCGAACCTTCGCGGTGGCGGCGGCGCGGCGCTTGATGAAATCCACCAGCGCCGCTTCATCGATCACCGGATCGGTGTTGGGCATGGTGACGATCGTTGTCACGCCGCCCGCAGCCGCGGCTTCGCTGGCCGACGCCAGTGTCTCGCGGTGCTCGCTGCCAGGCTCGCCGGTGAAAACGCGCATATCGATAAGGCCGGGTGCGAGAACGAGCCCCTTGCAATCGATCACTTCGGGATCGTGCGGATCGGCGGTGTTGAAGAGCTTTGCGCCCAAATCGGCGATCTTGCCGTTCTCGATCAGAAGGCCGCCCCGGGTGTCGAGGCCCGTCGCCGGATCGATCAGGCGCGCGTTGCGGAAGGCGAGGCGTTTCGTCATGTGTTGCGCCCCGCCTTCGCAAGATTGCGGGAGAGCGCGTCCAGCACCGCCATGCGGATGGCGACGCCGTTTTCCACCTGCTCCTGAATGACGCTGACTTCGAGGTCATCCGCCACATCGGAATCGATCTCCACGCCGCGGTTCATCGGACCGGGATGCATGACAAGCGCGCCCGGCTTGGCGAGGTTCAATTTTTCGCGGTCGAGGCCGTAGAAATGGAAATATTCGCGCGTGGACGGCACCAGGGCGCTGGTCATGCGCTCCAGCTGCAGGCGCAGCATCATCACGATGTCTACGCCCTTCAGGCCTTCGCGCATGTCGGTGAAGATTTCGCAGCCGAAGCGATCGGCGTCGGCGGGCAGCAAGGTGCGCGGGGCAATGAGGCGCACGCGCGCGCCCATGCGCGAGAGAAGATGGATATTGGAGCGCGCCACGCGGCTGTGGGCGATGTCGCCGCAGATGGCGACGACAAGGCCTTCGAACTTGCGCCCGCGGCGACGGATGGTGAGTGCATCCAGCAGCGCCTGCGTCGGGTGTTCGTGGCTGCCGTCTCCTGCGTTCACCACGCAGCAATCCACCTTGCGGGAGAGAAGCTCAACCGCGCCGCTGTCCTGGTGTCGCACGATCAGAAGATCCGGCCGCATGGCGTTCAAGGTGGCGGCGGTGTCGAGCAGCGTCTCGCCCTTCGCGACGGAGGAGTTTTTCACGGCCATATTGAGAACGTCGGCGCCGAGGCGTTTGCCCGCGAGCTCAAACGAGCTTTGCGTGCGCGTGGAGTTCTCGAAGAAAAGATTGATCTGCGTGCGGCCGCGAAGGGTCGCGGCTTTCTTGTCGGCGGCGCGGTTCAGCTTCACGTACTCTTCTGCCAGATCGAGCAGACCGGTGATTTCGGAAGCCGAAAGGCCTTCGATTCCAAGCAGATGGCTGGACTGAAGAATGGGCGCTGGTGCGGCCGAGGTCATTAAAGCGGGCCTTATAGGTGTGACAGACGGGCAGGGCAAGCGCCCGGCTCAGGCGTGGCTAATTTCTTCCAATGTGCGGCCTGCCGGCTCGGGGAGGAAGAGCAATGCAATCAAAGAGATGGGGATAGCCAGAAGTGCCATGGAGATGGCGGGACCGTGCGCATGGAAATGGTCGTACCACACCCCCTCGAGGCCAAGCGAAATACCGCCCGAGAAAACTTCTATCGCGTAGCCGAGACCGGCCACGGTCGCGCGATAGGCTGTGGGCACGATTTCGACAGTCATGCCGCGCGCGAGCGAATCCGCTGTGAAGAATCCGAAGAATGCCAGAATCCAGAGCGGCGGAATAACTGCCCCGCGAAGGCCACTGTAGAACGCCGCATAGGCGAGGCCGCAGGTGAGCATCATGATGAAGACCACGCGCTTGCGGCCGATGCGGTCGCTCACCCGCCCCATCATGATGTTGAGCCATAGCGCCAGCAGCCCGCCGGGGATCATCAAGGCGGTCGCCTGCCAGGGTGCATAGCCCAGGGTCTTTTGCAGATAGGTCGCCGCAAGCACCGTGGCCGGGCCGATGGCAAACCCGAAAGCCGCCACCGTCAGGAATGCGAGCAGGATACGACCGGGATATTCTTGCACCAGACGGCGAAAGAGATCGAAGGCGCCGCCGATGCGCGCCTGAATCTTCGCCACTTCTTCGTGACGGACTTCGAAGCGCTTGGTCTCCGGCAAGTTTCGGCGCAGTGCCGCGACGAACAGGATCGTGAGGCCGCCGATCACATAAAGCGCGCGCCACTTCCCTGGCAGGATGTTCACGGCGGCGAAGAAAAGGGCGGCCAGTCCCGCGCCGGTATAAGTGAGGCCCGCGAGCGTTCCGGACGACCAGCCCCGCACGTTTGCCGCGGCTTCCTCCATGATGACGACGTAACAGAGCATCTCCTCGGCATAACCGAAGACGCGCGTCAGTACCTGCGCCCAGACGAATTGCGGATAGGTCTGCACAAATGCGGTGGCGAGCGTGAAAGCGCCTTGTCCCATGATCGTGATGAGCAGAAGCCGGCGCCTGCCCACGATATCCGCGGTGAGCGCGAACAGCATCGCGACGAACGTCGCCAGCCGGAAATAGGTGACCGTCAGGCCGATCTGGTTTTCGGGAATGTGCAGCGCCGCCTGGATTTGCGGCAGGGCAAAGCCGTAGATGTTCTGGTCAAAGCCCGCGAACAGCGCGGCCGCGCCGACCAGCAGAAAGGTGCGTTCCTGGGCGCGAGTCATGCCACCCGGCGGCCGCAGCATCGGCGGCAGCCAGAGGAAGCGCGCCGGCGCTTCGCCATCGAACTGTTTCATCCTGCCTCCAAGACCCGAAGACGGTCGAGCACGCCCTGAAGAATGTATGCGGCGGCCATCTTGTCCACCACCTCGCTGCGACGTTTGCGTGACGTGTCGGCATCCAGAAGCGTGCGCGTAACTGCGGCGGTAGAAAGGCGCTCGTCCCAATAGACGATGGGGAGTGCCGAGCGTGCTGCGAAGTTGCGGCCGAAAGCGCGCGCGGATTGCGCTGATGGCCCGTCTGTCCCGTCCATGTTCAGCGGCAGACCGATCACCAGTCCGCCAATGCCGTGCTTTGTGATGATCGCTTCGATAACCGCGGCATCGACGCCGAACTTGCCACGCCTGAGCGTTTCCAGCGGCGTTGCCACCGTCAACATGGTGTCTGATAGCGCAAGGCCGATGGTCTTCTCGCCGAGGTCCAGACCGAGAAGACGGGCAGCGGGCGCTAGCGCAGGTTTCAGCGCGGCGAGTTCGATAACGGCCAAGTCAGCGGTGCCCAATCTCGATGCGATTGCCCGCGGGGTCGCGGATGAAGAAGCGCGAGAGACCTTCGGCCACGCTCTCTTCTTCTATGGCGATGCCTGCCGCCTGAACCGTTGTCTTGGCCTTGGGCAGGTCCGGGACCAGAAAACAGACGTGGCGCTTGCTCTTGGGACCGCCGCCTTCGGGGTCCACGCCGATATGCATCTGCAGATTGCCGGTCTGAAACCACGCGCCGCCGCGTCCTTGCAGCTCCGCGGGTTTGGGGATTTCGGTCAGGCCCAGCACTTCGCGATAGAAGCGCAAGGTCTCCGCCTCCAGCGCCCGGGGCGCGGCAATCTGGACGTGATCGATGGCGGTAATTCCGATGCCCATCCGCTATGCTTCCTCGAAAGGTTACATTGGCTTGCCAGCCCCGGTCCCGGTTGCTAGCAAAGCCAAGGATTCCTAGCACATAGAGCCGCCCATGTCCGTGGACAAGGACACCGTCCGCCGTATCGCCAAGCTTGCCCGCATCGCGCTGGAAGAAGAGCGCGTGGAGCCTATGGAGCGCGAGCTGAACGGCATTCTGGCCTGGGTCGAGCAATTGCAGGAAGTAAATGTCGAGGGCGTAGAGCCCATGACCTCCGTGGTCGCGCAGAAACTCAAGATGCGCGACGACGTTGTCACGGATGGTGAGATGGCTGAAGCCGTGACCCAGAATGCTCCGTCGAGCGAAGATCATTTCTTCGTCGTGCCGAAAGTCGTGGAGTAGGCCATGACGATCACGATTTCCGTCGAAAGCCCGCTGCAGGAGGACGTGCGCGCGCTCGTTCGCGACCTGAACGAAACGCTGGACGATCTCACGCCGCCCGAATTCAACTATTCCATGTCGGTCGAGGAAATGGCCGATCCTTCGACCACGGTATTCGTGGCGCGCGACGATGGCGCCGCTATCGGGTGCGGGGCGCTGAAGCGTCATGCGGGCAGCATCGGCGAAGTGAAACGGATGTTCACCCGCCCGCAGGCGCAGGGCCAAGGTATAGGCGGCCGCATTCTGGGCGAGATCGAAGCGCTCGCGCGCAAGGAAGGCCTGGAGCAACTCGTGCTGGAAACCGGCGACCGGCATCCTGCGGCTTGGCGAATATATGAGCGCGGTGGATTCCAACGTTGCGGCGCAGTGCTGGACTATCCCGACAGCAAGTATTCCGTGTTTTACGAGAAGAGCCTCGTGACGAACGAGGCGGATGCAGCATGAGCGAACTTACCGATTTCACGCTCGCGGAAGCCCGCGATGCGATCCAGAAGAAGAAGGTCTCGTCCAAGGAACTGACGAGTGCGTTTTCCAAGGCGATAGCAGATGCGCGGCCGTTGAACGCTTTCGTGACCGAGACGCCGGAGAAGGCGCTGGAAATGGCGGCGGATTCCGACACGCGCATTGCGAAAGGCGAAGCGCGCCCGCTGGAGGGGCTGCCGCTGGCGATCAAGGACCTGTTCTGCACCAAGGGCGTGAAGACGACTGCCGGTTCGAACATCCTCGGCAATTTCATTCCGCCCTATGAATCCACCGTCACGCAGAACTTGTGGGACGCCGGCGCGGTGATGCTGGGCAAGACGAACATGGACGAGTTCGCCATGGGTTCGTCCAACGAGACATCTTATTACAAGCCGGTGCTTTCGCCCTGGCGCGCGAAGAACTCCAACGCCGCGCTGGTGCCGGGCGGATCGTCCGGTGGATCGGCCGCAGCAGTGGCAGCGAACCTTTGCCTCGGCGCAACAGGCACCGATACGGGCGGATCGATCCGTCAGCCTGCCGCCGTTACCGGCACCGTCGGTATCAAGCCGACCTATGGCCGTTGTTCGCGCTGGGGCGTCGTCGCATTCGCCTCTTCGCTGGATCAGGCTGGGCCGATGACGCGCACCGTGCGTGATGCGGCGATCCTGCTGCGCCATATGGCAAGCGTCGATCCCAAGGATTCCACCAGCGTCGATGTGCCGGTTCCCGATTACGAGGCAACGCTGGAAAATGGCGTGAAGGGGCTGCGCGTTGGCATTCCCAAGGAATACCGCATCGACGGCGCACCGCCTGAAATCGATGCGCTTTGGCAGAAGGGCGCGGACTGGCTGAAGGCACAGGGCGCCGAGATCGTGGAGGTCTCGCTGCCGCACACCAAATACGCGCTGCCGGCTTATTATATCGTGGCGCCTGCTGAGGCTTCGTCCAATCTGGCGCGCTATGACGGCGTCCGCTACGGCCATCGCACCGCGCAGCCGGTACGCGACATTGTCGATCTCTATGAGAAGAGCAGGGCGGAAGGGTTCGGGCAGGAAGTGCGCCGCCGCATCCTGATCGGCACCTATGTGCTCTCCGCCGGCTATTACGACGCGTACTATTCGCGCGCGCAGAAAATCCGCTCGCTGATCCTGCGGGACTTTGAACTGGCGTGGGAGCAGTGCGACGTGCTGCTGACCCCGGCGACGCCGGGTCCCGCCTTTGCGCTCGGCGAAAAAAGTAACGACCCGGTTTCGATGTATCTGAACGACGTGTTCACGGTGACGGTGAACCTCGCGGGACTTCCGGGCCTTGCTGTACCAGCGGGGCTGACCGCCGACGGTCTGCCGCTCGGGCTTCAGATCATCGGCAAGGCGTTCGACGAGGCGACGGTTCTGCGCGCCGGCCGTTCCATCGAAACCGCCGCGAATTTCACGGCAAAACCGCAGCAGTGGTGGGCGGCATGAGCGCCAGAACGATCAAGGGTGAAACAGGCGAGTGGGACATCGTCATCGGCATGGAAGTCCATGCGCAGGTGCTGTCCAAGGCCAAGCTGTTCTCCGGTGCTTCCACCGAGTTCGGCGGAGAGCCCAACAGCCATGTGAGCTTCGTAGATGCCGCCATGCCCGGCATGTTGCCGGTGATCAATCGCTTCTGCGTGGAACAGGCGGTGAAGACTGGGTTGGGCCTGAAGGCGCAGATCAACAACCGCTCGGTGTTCGACCGGAAGAACTATTTCTACCCGGATCTGCCGCAGGGCTATCAGATCAGCCAGTTCAAGAACCCGATCGTGGGCGAGGGCGAGATTCTGCTCGACATGAAGGATGGCGAGACCATCCAGGTCGGCATTGAGCGCCTGCATCTTGAGCAGGACGCCGGCAAAAGCCTGCACGATCAGAGCCCGGACATGTCCTTCGTGGACCTGAATCGCTCCGGCACCGGGCTGATGGAGATCGTGTCCAAGCCGCATATGCGGTCATCCGAAGAAGCCGCGGCCTTCCTGAAGAAATTGCGCGCTATCGTCCGTTACCTGGGCACCTGCGACGGCAACATGGATGAAGGCTCCATGCGCGGGGACGTGAACGTGTCGGTCTGCAAGGCCGGTGGATATGAAAAGTTCCGCCAGACGGGTGACTTCAAGCATCTGGGCACGCGCTGCGAGATCAAGAACGTCAATTCCATGCGGTTCGTGCAGATGGCGGTCGAATATGAGGCCCGCCGCCAGATCGAAATCATTGAAGGTGGCGGCACGATCAAGCAGGAAACCCGTCTCTACGACAGCAAGCAGAACGAAACGCGCTCGATGCGGTCCAAGGAAGAGGCGCATGACTATCGCTACTTCCCCGATCCCGATTTGCTGCCGCTGGAGCTCGAGCAGGCATGGGTCGATCGCATCAAGGCATCGCTTCCCGAACTGCCTGACGAGAAAAAAGCACGATTCATCAAAGACTTCGGAATTTCCGCTTACGATGCGGGTGTGCTTGTCGCTGAGAAGGAGCTCTCGGAGTTCTACGAAGAGATGGCGAAGGGCGTCGATGCGAAAGCCGCTGCGAACTGGCTCAACAATGAAGTGTTGGGCCGTTTGAACCGCGACGGGCTGTCGATCACCGATGCTCCCGTCAGTGCGGCGGCCAACAACGCCATCATCCGCATGATGAGCGACAACACGATTTCCGGTAAAATTGCCAAGGACTTATTGGATATCGTGTGGAGCGAGGGCGGCGATCCTGTGCAGATCGTCGAACAGCGCGGTATGAAGCAGGTGACGGACACTTCCGCCATCGAAAAAGCCGTCGATGACGTCATGGCTGCGAACCCTGACAAGGTCGAAGAGGTGAAGGCAAAACCGAAACTCGCTGGATGGTTTGTCGGTCAGGTGATGAAGCAGACGGGTGGTAAAGCGAACCCTGCTGCCGTCAACGCGGTGCTCAAGGCGCGACTCAATCTGCCCGACGAAGGGTGATTCGCACAAAACCGGCTGGACGTGCGGAGAGGCGAGGGTGAACGCAGTATATTCGTCCGTGTACGGAAGTGTGCGTTTAATATCGATAAAATATAGGTTTTGCGACACATCGCCTCTTGCGCGATTTTTGGAAATGCCCGCGACGCTTGCAAAACAAAAAGCAACCCCCTCATATTGTTCACGTTTTGAGGGCGCGAGTCGCGCGAACCTCGAACTCTAGAGGAGTCGTTCAACATGCCAGTTGCAAAGAGAAAGAAAGCCAAGAAGGCGAAAAAGGCCAAGGCAGCGCCGAAGGCCAAGAAGACCAAGAAGCGCCGGAAGGCGAAGAAATAATCTGCTGACTTAAGTCAGACAGGTTTTGATGGCCGCGATACCCGAATGGGCGTCGCGGCCATTCCTTTTTCTGAACGCGCCGACATTCCGTTTCCGGAGCAGGAGGGGCATCATCGCGGCAAGCGCCATTTCTGAGGTGTTGCCATGAAAACCCGCAAGTCCAAGGCCAAGGGGCGTACCGCAAAGCCGGTGAAGGGCGGGAAACTCGCGAAACGCCCGGCGAAACCGATCGAACTCTATTACTGGCCCACGCCGAACGGCTGGAAAGTCAGCATGATGCTGGAGGAGTGCAAACTCCCCTATGTCCTGAAGCCGGTGAACATCGGCAAGGGCGAGCAGTTCACGCCTGAATTTCTGAAGATCTCACCGAACAACCGCATGCCGGCCGTCGTGGATCCCGATGGCCCGGGCGGGAAGTCCATCTCTGTCTTTGAATCCGGCGCCATTCTCCAATATCTCGGCCGCAAGACCGGGAAATTCTATCCCCGCGACGATCGCAAGCGCGTGGCGGTGGACGAGTGGCTCTTCTGGCAGGTGGGTGGACTTGGCCCGATGGCCGGACAAGCCAGCCACTTCCGAAACTATGCGAAGCGCGAGGGTAACGAATATGCGTACCAGCGCTATCATGACGAGACGCACCGCCTGCTGGGCGTCATGAACAAGCAGCTCGCGAACCGCGACTTTCTCACCGGATCGTACTCCATTGCCGACATGGCATGCTGGGGCTGGGTGGCTGCCATCGCGCGCTGGGACGAGATACTGGAAGACTTCCCCAACGTCATGGCGTGGATGAAGCGAATACGCGCGCGTCCGGCGACGGAAAGAGGGTTCAAGCTGGGACGGGAGTTGCGCGAGCAGCAAACGAACGATCCCAAAGCCGATGAAGAGCGGCGGAAAATTCTGTTCGGACAGCGAGCACGCGCATAAATCGCCATTCGTTAGCGCGCGTTAACCGTTTACGCCCGGCAACGTTAACCTGCCTTTAGGCTGTTCCTCTCACGATCATCGCGTGCGGCAGAAGCCCGCACATGATGAGGGAAGAATTTCTGAGAAGGGGGTAGCGATGGCGTGTGTAGATCTTGATGCGCTGACGCAATACGAAAGCGATGCACAGAAGGGCCGTGCCGACGCGCTCTACAATCTGGGTCTCGCCTATTCCACGGGCCAGGGTGTCGACGTCGACTTTGTCGCCGCGCACAAATGGTTCAATCTTGCCGCGATCAAGGGCAGCGAACTGGCCAAGAGCTGGCGCGCGCAGATCTCGGCGGAGATGGACACCAGCCAGATCGCGGAGGCGCAACGCCTCGCGCGCGAATGGCTGAACCTGTTCCGCGAACCGTCGGCCGTCTGACCCGCAACGCCTATTTGTCGTCGTCCGCCGGCGCCATTGTGCCGGCCGCAGGCGGATAGGGCAGCACGGCCACTTGCGCCGCGCGGGGCCTGTAGACATCGCCGACGATCTGCAGCGTCTGGCTGGGGCCGCCCAGCCGCACCCGATAGACCTCCATGTTGTCCAGGACGCGCTGCACATAGTTGCGCGTCTCGCTGAACGGGATGGATTCGATCCAGTCGATCGGGTCCGTGGTCGGGCTGCGCGGGTCCCCATAAGTATCCAGCCACTTGTTCACGTTGCCCGGGCCCGCGTTGTAGCTGGCCGCCGCGAGCACCATCGAGCCGCCGAAATCGGACAGGCGCTGGCCAAGCTCCGTCATTCCCAATTGCATGTTGTAGGTCGTGTCCGTCGTCAGATCGTTCGGGCGGAAGGGCAGGTTGGCCTGCTGCGCCGCGACGCGGCCGGACGACGGCATGAGCTGCATCAACCCGCGCGCGCCGGCGCCGCTGACGGCGCTGGGATCGAACTCCGTCTCCTGCCGGATGATGCCGTGGACGTAATACTGATCGGGCGCCGTCGCGCCGCCGAGATAAGCGGGCACCGTGACGGTGGGATAGAGATAGCTCCAGAAATAGATGCCGTCATAGCTTGCCTGCTTGGCGGCGCGCACCGCAACATCGCGGAAGCCCATCTTCACCAGATCGGCGCACAGCGCTTTGACGTGACCAGGCTGGTTATAGACCGTTGCGTCCTGCACAGCGAACAGGCGCAGCAGGCTGAGTTGGCCGAGGTCGGCGAGAACGCGAATGGCGCCGCTCAGGCTGTCGCCCGTATAGGCGGATGTGGCCGCTTCTGCCGGCGTGTCGTTCAGCGCCAGGTGCGGCGTGGAGTCGATCTTTGCGAGCGCCAGCTGTCCGTAGAAGGTTTCCGGCGCCTGTGTAGCGGTGTGATAGGCAACTGCCGCCTTCACAGGATTGCCGGATGCTTCCCACGCACGGCCTACCCAGTAATAGGCGCGCGCCTTGCTGATCGGACGTCCCACCGCTTTGGCAAGCGCATGGAAATGCGTCAGCGCCGTTTGCGGCTGGTTGAGATAGCGCAGCGCGATCCAGCCGGCGAGAAATTGCGCCTCGCTGTAGGGCAGGCTGTCGTCTGGCCGGATGCCGCAATCGGCCGCGAAGGTGTAGGCGTTGCGATAGTTCTTCACCTGCAACGAGTTGCGCGCGGCGACGGCGCATTCCGCCCACCAAGACGTCGGCGCCTGCGCGGCGAGCGCGTGCGACGGCCCGCTGCGCACCAGCGCCGCTGCTTCGTCCAGCTGATCCTGACGGCGGAGCGCGCGAACACGGTCGAACAGCAACCCGGGATCGTTCGAAGCCGCCATGCCGTCCACGGCGCGCAATCCGGCTGCGGGATCGGTCTTCAACTGGATGCGGACCTGCGCGATCTGCTGCTGATCGGATGACAGGCGGGACAACTCCCGCCGCGCCGCCGTGATCTCGTTGCGCAGTAGCAGGTGGCTGACGCGCTGGGCATCGATGTCGGGCGTGAAGATGTCGCCGTGGCGGGCGATGATGTCGGCTTCGTCATTGGGATCGAAGCTGCCGTCGATCCAGCCCTGCTGGATCATCTTCCTGCCGCGCTCGGCATTTCCGGTCGCGATCAGCGCTTCGCCAAAGCGCACTTCGCCAATCCCCGTGATCGGCGCATGCGCGTTGAAGAACGCCACGATGGATTGCGGCGACGTGTTGGGCGAAATCGCCTTCTCGGCGCGGGAAGAGAGCGTGTCCTTCGCCGGCCAGTCCGGATTGTTCTGGATGAAGCCGGTGATCTCCGGGAAGGTCGCGCCGCTGTTCTTGTCCAGCAGGTAGCGCCACTGGAGGACCTTGTTGGCGGCGGCGTCGTGTCCTTGCGAGGCGAGCCCCTTCGCTGCGGTCCAGTCCCCGCGATCGGCGGCGGAGAAGGCCTGGGTGTAGATGTCATGATCCGCGGCGCTGAGAATGGGGACGTTCGATACGCGCCGTTCCGACGAAATGCTCGGTCCCGGATCGGAATCGGAGATCGGCTGCATCATCACCACGCCGCCCTGCTGGGTCAGGCCCGGCGGAAGGGCAGGCTTGGACTGTCCGAAGGCGGCCACCGCTCCCACGGCAAGCATTGATCCAGTCAAAGAGGCGGCACGCAGCAAATTCATGATGAAACCCGAATATTGGAGCTGATCCGCAAAGCATAAGGGCCGCATGCCGCTCTTGCCAGCGATCCCGCCTTGCGGCGCGCGGTTCCACAAAGGTATTTTGCCCCTCTTGTCATAAAGGTGTGTCGATGCGCGACGTGCGCGAACGTATCAAAGGTTCCATTCCCGCTCTCATTACGCCGATGAAAGGCGGAAAGGTGGACGAGGCGGCGTTTCGCAAGCTCGTGGCCTGGCATATCGCCGAAGGATCGCATGGGCTCGTGCCCTGCGGCACCACGGGCGAATCGCCGACCTTGAGCCACGAAGAAGACATGCGCGTGGTGCAGATCTGCGTGGAGGAAGCCAATGGCCGCGTGCCGGTGATCGCGGGTGCGGGCTCCAACTCCACCGAGGAAGCGCTGATGCTGACGCGGCACGCCAAGGAGGTTGGCGCCGACGCGGTGCTTTCGGTGACGGGCTATTACAACAAGCCCACGCAGGAAGGCCTCTATCGCCACTTCGCCACGATCGCCGAAGCGGTCGACATTCCGATCATTCTCTACAACGTGCCGGGCCGCGCCGTGGTGGACATCTCGGTCGAGACGATGGCCCGGCTTTGCAAGATCGCCAACATCATCGGCGTGAAGGATGCGACGGCCAACCTGGCGCGGCCCTCGCGCGAGCGGCATGCCTGCGGCAAGGACTGGCGGCTGATCTCCGGCGAGGATGCCACCGCGCTTGGTTACATGGCGCATGGCGGGCATGGCTGCATCTCGGTGACGGCCAATGTCGCGCCGAAGCTCTGTTCGCAGTTCCAGGACGCCTGCATGAAGGGCGACTTCGCCGCGGCGCTTGCGATCCAGGACAAGCTGTTGCCGCTGCACGATGCGATGTTCTGCGAGACGAGTCCTGCGCCGGTGAAATTTGCGGCGTCGCTTCTGGGGCTGTGCTCCGAGGAATTGCGGCTGCCGCTGGTGCCGCCGATGCCGGAGAGCCGCGAGAAGATCAAATCGGCGATGCAGTTCGCGGGGCTGATCTAGTTCATGGCCAAGAAAAAGGACGACGGCACCAAGATCGTCGCCGACAACCGCAAGGCGCGATACGCCTATTCCATCGATGACACGCTCGAAGCCGGCATCATGCTGAGCGGCTCCGAGGTGAAGTCGCTGCGCGGCGGCAAGTCCACGATTTCGGAATCCTATGCCACCGCGAAGGGCGGCGAGCTTTATCTCGTCAACTCCTACATTCCAGAATACACCGAGGCGAGCCGCTTCAATCACGAGCCGAAACGCGACCGGAAGATCCTGGTGCACAAGCGCGAGGCGGCGCGGCTGACACAGGCGATCCAGCGCGAAGGCATGACGCTCATTCCGCTGAAGCTCTATTTCAATGCCAAGGGCCGCGCGAAGCTGGAGCTGGGCATCGCCAAGGGCAAGAAGCTGCATGACAAGCGCGAGACCGAAAAGCAGCGCGACTGGCAGCGCGACAAGGCGCGGCTGATGCGCAACAAGGGCTGACGATCACCACTCACTCAACCAGATCGCGCGGCGGGTAAGCCCCGCATCGAGGAGCATCTGTGTTGTTTGCGCGTCTTTCATCGCGGCGAGGGCATGATACTGCGCGGTGAGAAGGCGCATCTGCAGCAGCACCTCGCGGACTTCGCGTTTGATCTGCCGTCTTTGGGCGGTCGTTTCCGCGGCATAGCGGCCCGTTCGCCAGGCATTGCGATTGCCTTTTGGCGCGCCCGCCTTGTTTTTGTTGGGCAATTTCCGGCGGTGACGCTTAAGCCTCTGAGTTATATCGATAATATTCGTTTGATTGTTTGCGCGATTTTTTCCGTCGCTCGGCGTGTTTCGTTTCCAGAATGCGACCGCGGAGGGCGGTGGGCGATGTTTTCTCGCTAGGCTAGGCACGGATTAGTTCTCCTTATGTTCTTACTGAGGATGCCTCCGATTGGGACCAATTGCAAGACCGGTAGGAAGATAATTTTCGATCCATTTGCCTTGGCAAGGCGGACGCGGCATTGCCTCGCACCGGAGGGGAGCGCCATGCGCATTTCGGTTGTCGGGACGTCGGGCAGTGGGAAGTCCACGATGGCGGAGCGCATCGCTGCGGCGCTGTCCATTCCGGTCATCGAGCTGGATGCCATCAACTGGCAGGCGGGCTGGCGCGACCTCAACACGCACGATCCCGAAGAGTTCAAACGCCGCGTGGCTGACGCGGTGTCGGCCGATGCCTGGGTGATCGCCGGCAATTACAGTTTGGTGCGGCCGATCTATGTGCCGCGCCTCACGCATATCGTGTGGCTCGACTATCCCAAGCGCGTGGTGATGCGGCGCGTGATCTGGCGCTCGTTCCGGCGTGCCGTGGACCGCAAGGAGTTATGGCCCGGAACCGGCAACCGCGAAGATTTCCGCAGATGGCTCCAGAAGGATCATCCGATCCGCTGGGCATGGGACACGTTCGAACGGCGCCGCGAAGAATATGAAGCGCGCTTTGCCAATCCTGAAACGCAAACCGCGGATCTCATCCGCCTGCGCCACCCGCGCGAGGCGAGCGATATCATTGCGCGGCTGCGCGCAGCTAGTTAATTGCGCCGCGGTAACACCGCTCCATGTTCCCGGTCTTAGCGTCAAATATGGCCATCAGGATAGCGGAGTCGTCGTGGTAGCCGACCACCCACTTTCCGTTTCGTAAGTCAGCGGTCGCTTTTCCCTTGAGTTGGTCTGATTGCTCGCCAGCACAACGTAGGCGCCATGCTTCGATCGCCGCAGATCGGTTTTTGATGACCCCGTTAGGATAAGTCGGCGAACAGGCGCACAACTGCAAAGCGCTGATTGCTACGAGAACTATCAGCCCAGCTTTCATTGACCCGTTCCTCACCAGCTTACTCTAAAGCCGCTTCGCCATCATGATGTCGGGCTGGCCGAAGCCGTTGCCGTGCGGGATGACGCCGGTGATCGCGAAGCCCTGCTTCCTGTAGAAGGTGAAGGGATGGCCTTTCACCGGCTCGATGGCGGCGAGTTTCGCCAGCGGATCGGGAAACAGGTCGATGCCGGAAAGATTGGTGCCGCCGTAATCGTCATCGGTGCCGAGATAAAGCGTCAGCACATCGTCCTTGCGCGCATAGTCTTCCAGATGGGCAATGAGCGCGCTGCCGACGCCGGATTTCTGGTTGGCGGGATCGACCACCAGGGGATGCAGCTCCCACGCGTGATCATATGTGAAGATCACGCCGATCCAGCCCAGCACCCTGTCGCTGTCCATCGCGGCAAAGGCGGCGCGGTCTTCATCGTCGAACTTGGCGACTTCTTCGACGGCTTCTTCCGGCGAATAGGCGGAGCGCATGTGCGCCAGCGCGCGGTGCAGGATATCGGCGGCTTGCGCGCGCTGGGCGGGGTTCAATTCTTCAAAGGCGACGATCACGAAGGGACTTCCGGAAAGGGACAAACCAGGCGAGCGGAAAAGCCCAATCCCGCGCGCAAGATCAAGGGCCAATCCGGGCATGGCGCTTGCGAGGCTCCCGGCAGAACCGCCCGGAAAGCCTGCCATGTTCAAATTCTTTTCCCGAAAAGAGACAAAATCGCAGCCGGACCGGTTGCGCCCCTATGGCTGGGCCGGCGCTGTGAAACAGGTGCATGACGATATCGGCTGGTACGAGCAGGAGCGCGCACGGATCGACGGCCGCAGCTTCGGCCATCGTCAGGACGCGCCGGAGCGGCCGCGGCTCACGCGCAAGACGCCGGCGGAGCGGTTGAACCTCATTCCTCGGACCGAAAACAAACTGCTCGCCCGACATCCGTCTTCGCTCTTTCGGCGCTGAGCATTACCTCCTCACAGGGGAGGTGATTGCTTTCAGAGCGGTCGTATAAACCTATTTGCGCGCGACAACCCACAGGAACGGCAGACCTTCTTCGCCGGGCAGATCCTGCCGCGCCAATTCGTTTTCTTCGATCGCCAATCCGCACGCCGCCAAAAGGCGCAGGCTCTCGTCCGGTGCGGCGTGGCTGAAGTAGTTCGGCGCGCCGAGCCAATCCTTCACTTCGCCATCCGCCGGTGCGGCGCCAAGACTTGCCAGCACGAAGCCGCCGCGCTTCAGCCAGCGCGCGATATGCGCGAACATCTCGCCATGCTCCTCGCGCGGCAAATGGGTGATCGCGTAGAAGGCGCAGACGGCATCGAAACTGCCGGCTGGAAATTCCAGCCCCATCATGTCGGTGCAGAAATAGGTTGCACCCGGCGCGTTGTGGCGGGCGAGGGTGATCTGTTTCGGCGAGATGTCGATCGCGGTGACATGCGCGGTGTTCTGCGTGAGCGCGCGCGTGACCGGGAGCCCCGCGCCGCAGCCGAGCTCAAGCACCTTCGCGTCCGGCGGCAGAAGATTCAGGAACTTTTCAAGATAACGGGCGCGCACCGCCGAAGACGCGGACCAATCCAGATAGCACTCGGCGATCGCATCATAGGCATCGCGGACGATTTTCTTGCGCGGGTCCATCAGATCTGCGGCATCGCGGCGATCTTCGCTTCCTTCACCGCGTCGTCGAACATCTGCGGCGTGAGGACGCCGGTATTGGTGTTGTAACGCGAGCAGTGATAACTCGACACCAGCGACAGCTTGCCGATGCGGTAGCGCTTGCCATGCTTGAACGGGTGCGCGCTCAGCTTCGCCCCGAGCGCCTTGCACACGCTGTCATGCGCGATCTTGCCCAGCGCCAGGATGGCGCGCAGATGCGGCAGCGCCTCGATCTGGCCGATGAGGAACTGGCGGCAGGTGTTGATTTCCAGCGGCAGCGGCTTGTTCTCCGGCGGCACGCAGCGCACCGCGTTGCTGATGGCGCAATCGACGAGCTGCAATCCGTCATCGGCGCTCTCGCCATAGGTGCCGCGCGCAAGGCCGTGGTTGAGCAAGGTGGGATAGAGCAGGTCGCCCGCGTAGTCGCCGGTGAAGGGGCGGCCGGTTCGGTTCGCGCCATGCAATCCCGGCGCAAGCCCGACGATCAGAAGGCGGACTTCGTTTGCCGGCGCGGAGAAGGTCGGCACCGGGTCGTTGAAATAGTCCGGATATTTCGTGCGATTGGCTTCGCGAAAGGTCGCGAGCCGCGGACAGAGCGGGCAGTTGGGTGGGGGAGAAGCATTCGCCATGCCACTGCATACAACAATTCCGTCATGGCCGCCCTCGTGGCGGCCACCCATTTTCCAGAGGCGAGCGTTGTCCTGACGCGTCTCTGGAAAATGGGTGGCCGGGACAAGCCCGGCCATGACGATTCCCGGCGACTAAGCGCTGTGCGCGTAAGTCGGGTGATGATGCTCGTGGTCGCGGTGGTTCGTGCGGGGGCCGCCTTCGCGCGCGATCATCGGCTTCAGGTCTTCGAGCTCGATGAAATTGTCGGCCTGGCGGCGCAACTCGTCGGAGACCATCGGCGGCTGCGAGCGGATGGTGGAGACGACGCTCACGCGGCGGCCCTTGCGCTGCGCGGCTTCGACAAGGCGTTTGAAATCTCCGTCGCCGGAGAAAATGACGATGTGGTCAACCTGATCGGCCATTTCCATCACGTCGATGGCAAGTTCGATATCCATGTTGCCCTTCACGCGGCGGCGGCCCTGCGCGTCGGTGAATTCCTTCAGCGGCTTGGTGACGACGGCGAAGCCGTTGTAGTCCAGCCAGTCGACCAGCGGCCGCAGAGGCGAGAATTCTTCGTTTTCGGCGACCGCGGTATAATAGAACGCGCGGACCAGAATGCCCTTGCGCGCGAACACTTCAAGCAGGCGCTTGTAGTCGATGTCGAACTGAAGGCCCTTGGCTGCGCCGTAGAGGTTGGCGCCGTCGATAAAGATCGCAAGTTTTTCCTGGGGGTAGAACAACATGCCAATTCCTTTCAAAATTACGCAACACACAAACAAACCGCCCCTTCGGTAAATCCCCCCGACGGCTGTCTCTTTTTCTAGGCCATCATCGGCAATGTGCAAGCGAAAATCCAAAGCAACTTCATGATTTTGATTGCGCTCGGTTCCAGTCTTCCATCGCATGCGGGCGATCCCGCGCAAACACTGCGCGCGGCGCTCGTTCATCTTCGCGATAACAAGGTTACGCCCGTTGCGGTTTCACGATTCTATCGCACGCCGGCATGGCCCGACCCGCGCGATCCTTCGTTCATCAACGCCGTTGCGCGCGTGATGACGGAACTTTCACCTGAACAACTGATTGCGGCGTTGCATGATACCGAGACCGCTTTCGGCCGCGTTCGCGATGCCCGCAACGCGCCGCGCACGCTCGACCTGGACATTCTGGATTACGACGGGCGTATCCAGGACGGACCGCCGGTTCTGCCGCATCCGCGCATGGCATCGCGCGCGTTCGTGCTCGTGCCGTTGCACGATGTGGCGCCGGATTGGCGGCATCCGGTATCCGGCGCGTCACTCACGTCTCTGCTCGATGCGTTGCCTGCCGCCGAACGCGCGGCGGTCACGCCTATCGCGCCGGAATCCTGATACTGTTGCGCATGCGGTCGATCGTGCGGTTGAACTGGGCGCGATCGAAGGGCTTGACGGTTCCCGGATCGTAATTGCCGATATTGGTGGAATGGGCAAAGGCGCGTGTGGCGATGCAGGGCCGCGCGCCTTCCGCCGTCTGCACGGTTTGCTCATAGACATTGCCGGCGCCCGCATCGGCACCGTCCAGCACCAGCCAGGTGATGCCGTGATGGCCTTGCCTGCTGCGAATCTTGTCGATGGCGTCGTCCATGAAACGATCGGGCCTGCAGGGCCCGGGGCCGGGCATGACTTCGAGGGCGAAATACGAGTCGCTGGAAAGATTGGTGCCCTTGGCGAAAGCCGGATCGACCTTGAAGGCGACGCCGCGGATCGCCTTGCCGGGGCCGAGCGCGTCATAGACATGGTGCGTGTCCAGGATCCATCCGGAAGGGTAGGCGAGCGAGAACAACCCTGCGGGGTCGCGATAGAACTGCCAGCCATTCGCCTGCGCGGCCGAAGCAAGGAGAAGAAGCGGGATGGCGAAACGGAGCGCGCGCATGTCGGTCACCGGCCTGTCATGTTGCGGCGGCAAGTCTGGGGGACGACCGTTCGCCAGGCAATCGCTTCGCCGCGAACATTCTGTGCTATGACGCTCCCGTAACCGTTCGCCGCAAGTCGCACCGTGCCCAAGGAATTCGCGCCGTATATTCTCCCGCTCGTCGTAGTGTTCATCGTCGGCCGCCGGCTGATGAACAACAGGCCGCGCAAGGTGCGCGTGAACCGGATCTTCTGGTTCCCGGCCTTCATCATCATCGCGACGATCCTGACCCTGTGGTTCGCGCCGCTGCCGACGCCGTGGTGGCTTTGGATTCCCGTGGATCTGCTTGGCATTGCCGGCGGGCTGGTGGTCGGGTTCCTTTCCGCCCATCACCAGGAATTCGCGCTCGATTACGAGAAGGGGACCATCACCAGCAAGGCGACGCCGGTGGGCACGATCCTTGTCGCGGCATTGTTCCTGATGAAGTTCGGGTTGAAGTTCATCCTGCCGGATGTGAACGGCTCGCCCTTCAGCGCGACAGGGTATTTCGATTCACCGTTCCCCAGCGCGCCGCATAGCGGGCCCGCCTCGATCATGGGCTGGACAGATGCCGGCATCATCTTTTCCTGCGCCATGCTGTTCGCGCGCGCCTTCACCACATGGCTGCGCGCGCAGCCGCTGATCCACGCGCACAAGGATCATCTGGAAGAGAAAGCCGAAGCGGCGAAACTCTCCGGCGATTCAGCTTAGCTTCCGCCACGAGACGACGAGCGTCCAAAGCCCGAGGATGAGGCAGGAGATGTTGATGAAGACCTCGAACTTCATCGCATCGCTCGTCGAGGCCATGGTGTACATCCCGTTCTCGACATCGAAGGTGATGTCCATCGCCGCCAGATAGAAGAAGGCCGACGCCGCCATCAGCCCGAAGAGCGGGGCGGTGCGGTTGCCGAGGAAGAATCCGAAACCGGCCAGAAGGCAGCACAGCGACAGCCAGCCATCCGCCACCGGGAAGCTGGATTCGAAGGCGGTGTACCAGCGGTCCTTGATGACCATCACGTCGCCGCCTTGGAAGTAGTCCCACCAGTAATAAGCCGTGACCAACGCGGCCAGCACCAGCAGCCCGCCGAGAATCCGTTCCCCAATCCTCATCGATCTCTCCGAAGAACTAGTTGGCTGAAATCCGGTGGGCGACGATCAGTATCAAAACCGCATCGATCCCAATTGTTATCGTCAGCCACAACGCAAGTCTGAACCAATAGGACAACGGGTGTGTTTTGCGGAGGACCCACCCTTGGTAGCCGGTCTCGTGTGACTGCCAGTCCCATGTTGAGGCTTTGCCCGTCCAAAGTTGATAGGCTGTCATTCCGTTTGAAAGCACAACCACCGCAATTCCGCAGATCCATCCAATCAGCGGCGCAAACGTGGAAGACTGCAATGCAGACCGAAATCCGGGAAAGTTCTGGCCGATGCTCAGAACGATGAACATCGCAAATGCTGTGAGACTGAGAGCCTGTTTCCAGTTCATGTCCGGCCCCGCCTTCGACCCCCGGGTGAAAAGGTGGCAGATTCGCGACGGCTATGCCGCTCTTGCCTCCAGGCAGCCCCTTATATAATGTCCCGGCCCTTCCAAAGGGCGGGACTCGGATTCCGATCAACCCTTTGAAATCGCATACAAAAGGACTTCCGAATGGCTCGCGTTACCGTTGAAGATTGCGTCGACAAGATCCCGAACCGGTTCGATCTCGTGCTGGTGGCCGGTTTCCGCGCGCGTCAGTTGTCGAGCGGCGCCGAGCCGATGGTCGATCGCGACCGCGACAAGAACCCGGTCGTCGCGCTGCGCGAAATCGCATCGAAAGACATCAAGCCGGAAGAGGCCAAGGAGGAATACATCAAGTCCCTCCAGAAGCACGCCGAAGTTGACGAGCCGGAAGCGCAGCCGACGGAAGAGGATGTGCGCGAGGACGTGCAGGCCCGCCAGGTGACGGAAGAAGAGCTGCTTCGTGCGCTCACCTCCGAAGCCCAGCGCCGCGCCGAGCCGCAGCCGGAACCGGAAGGCGACTACGAAGAGTAAGTCTCCTTTTAGAAAAGTTTGCAGAAGGCGGTCAGCAATGGCCGCCTTTTTTGTTTCTCCCTTTGCCCCTTTGCGGGGGAGGTGGCCGAACCAGAGTCTCAAAGACTCAAGCCAAGCCCCCAAAACTCCTATATATTGTCCGAACAATGAGCGTTCCGACGCGACCCGGTGAAACAGAAGCCGCGGCGCAGGGTGAGATTCACTCTTCGCCGGCCCGCACGCGCGCGCCCGCCGTTCCCGCCGCCGCAACCGTGTTTCATCCCCCGACTCCGAAGTCCAAGGGCGCCCGCAAGCTGATGCGGCAGACCGAACTCGTGGACCGCGTGAAGGCCTACGATGCGGACGCGGACGAGGAACTGCTCAACAAGGCTTACGTCTACGCGATGAAGGCGCACGGCAAGCAGTTCCGCGCCTCCGGCGATCCTTATTTCACCCATCCGCTCGAAGTGGCGGCGATCCTGACCGAGCTGAAGCTGGATGTGCCCACCATCGTGACGGCACTTTTGCACGACACGGTGGAAGACACCTACGTCACCATCGACGACGTGGAGAAGAACTTCGGCAGGGAGATCGCCAACCTCGTCGACGGCGTGACGAAGCTGTCGCAGCTCGAACTTTTCAGCGAGCGCACCAAGCAGGCGGAGAATTTCCGCAAGCTGATGCTGGCGATGTCCAACGACATTCGCGTGTTGCTGGTGAAGCTGGCCGACCGGCTGCACAACATGCGCACGCTCAACCACATCGAGAAGCCGGACAAGCGCCGCCGCATCGCGCAGGAAACCATCGACATTTACGCGCCGCTAGCCGGCCGCATCGGCATGCAGAACATGCGGGAGGAGCTGGAAGACCTGGCCTTCGCCGAGATCAATCCCGAAGCGCGCAACTCCATCGTCACGCGGCTGGCGCGGCTGGATGCCTCCAGCGGCACCCGCGTGGGCCGCATCGCCGACGCGATCAAGCGCGTGCTGGCGGAGCGCGGCGTGGAAGCCTGGGTCTATGGACGCGCCAAGCGGCCCTATTCCATCTGGCGCAAGCTGCAGAACAAGCAGCTGAACTTCGAACAGCTTTCCGACATTTTCGGTTTCCGCGTGATCGTGAAATCGCCGGAGGATTGCTACCGCGCGCTTGGCGTTCTGCATCAGGCCTGGCGCATGATCCCGGACCGCTTCAAGGACTTCATCTCCAATCCCAAGACAAACGGCTACCAGTCCATCCACACCACGGTGATCGGGCCGGAGCAGCAGCGCGTGGAAGTGCAGATCCGTACGCAGGAAATGCACGAGATCGCCGAGCGCGGCGTGGCGGCGCATTGGCGCTATCGCGAGCACATCGTGGGCGAGCCGACCGATGCGGCGCTGGCGTGGCTCCGCGACATGGTGGAGTTGCTGGAGAAGGGCGACAGCGCCGAGGAGTTCCTCGAGAACTCACGCCTCAACATGTATCAGGATCAGGTGTTCTGCTTCACGCCGAAGGGCGACCTGATCTCCCTGCCGCGCGGCGCAACGCCGATCGACTTCGCTTACCAGGTGCATACCGATCTCGGAAACCAGACCGTCGGCGTGAAGGTGAATGGCGTGCATGTGCCGCTGCACACGCCGCTGCGCAATGGCGACCAGGTGGACATCATCCGCCAGAAGGGCTCATCGCCGTCGCCCTTGTGGGAGCAGTTCGTCGTCACCGGGCGCGCGCGCGCGGAAATCCGCCGCTATCTGAAGCATGCGCGCCATGACGAGCATGTGAATTTCGGCCGCAAGATTCTGGAAAAGGCGTTTACCGACGAGCAGCAGGAGCTGACCGAAAAAGCTATCGACGAAGTCGCCAAGAAACTGCGGCTGTCGAAGGGCGACGATGTCTATGCCGAAGTGGGCCGCGGCGCGTTGCGCGCGCAGGAAGTCGTCGAAGCGATCTTCCCGGAATTGAAGCGCGATCCCGAACGCAAGCGTCCGCTCTATGATGACGGCAAAGGCAAGAAGCAGATTTCCATCCGCGGCTTGACCGAGGGCATCTCCTACCAGCTCGGCCAGTGCTGCCATCCGCTGCCGGGCGACCGCATCGTGGGCCTGCGTTCGCCGGGGCAGGGCGTCGTCATTCACACCATCGACTGCGCGGAGCTGGAGCGCGCGCAGGACCGCATGGACGACTGGCTCGATGTTTCCTGGGGTCGCCATGCGGCCGAGGCGGGGCCGTCGCTGGCGCGCGTGGCGGTTCGCGTGAAGAACGTGCCCGGATCTCTGGGCGCGGTGATGACGGTGATCGGCAACAATGGCGGCAACATCTTCAACATGAAGGTGACCGACCGGAACCCGCTTTTCTTTGAGTTTCAGGTGGATATCGAAGTGCGCGATCTGGCGCATTTGCAGAACATTCTCGGGGCGTTACGCGTGAATACGGTGGTCGAATCGGTCGACCGCGTTCGCGGACCGGAGGAAGCTGCGGCTGTTGACTGAGAGACTTCCATCAACTCTCTCGCTGTCATCGCCCGCTTCATGCGGGCGACCCAATTTCTTTGCGCGGAGAGAAAAATGGGTTGCCCGGACAAGCCGGGCAATGACAAGTGTTTTAAGTATTTAGGACATCGAGATACGCACATATGACACCCGAACAGGTTCTGAAGGAATTCGAGAAAGCCGGCGCGCTGCTGCGCGGGCATTTCATTTTGTCGAGCGGATTGCACTCCGACGTGTTCCTGCAGAAGGCGCTCGTGTTCCAGAACGCGAAAATCACCGCGAAGCTTTGCAAGGCGCTGGCCGCGAAGGTGCGCGAGGAAGTGAAACAGGAGTTCACCGCGATCGTCTCGCCCGCCGTCGGCGGCATCGTGCCGGGGTATGAGATGGGGCGTCAGCTCAATCTGCCCGCGATGTATGTCGAGCGGCAGGACGGTGAATTCACCTTGCGCCGCGGTTTCGAGCTGAAGAAGAACCAGCCGGTGCTGATGGTGGAAGACATCGTGACGACGGGATTGTCGTCGCGCGAATGCCTGGACGCGATCCGCAAGGCGGGCGGCAAGCCGGTGGGGGCCGCGTGCCTGATCGACCGCTCCGGCGGCAAGGCGAAACTCGGCGTGAAGTTCGTGCCGCTGGCGAGCGTGAAGTTCCCCGCATGGGACGCGAACAAACTCCCGCCGCATCTGGCAGGCACGAAGGGCTACAAGCCCGGCAGCAGAGGATTGGCTTGAGCATTAAGGCGCTAAGTTTCTGCTTTTGCGCGACGCTGTTAGCATCTGCGTCGGATGCTTCTTGCTTGAAGTACAGGCCGACGAAGGTTTCCTTGGTAGGCGTTGTTGAACCCAAGATGTTTTATGGGCCGCCAAACTACGGCGAGAAGCCGGCGACAGATGAGAAAGATATCGTAGCAGTTTTAAATCTCGAGAAGCCGCTTAGGACGTGTAGCGTTCCTAATAGTGAATATGATCGTCGAACGGCAGTTGCGTTGCAGATGGTGTTCCACGAACCGCCTTACGGAAAGCAATGGAACGGCAAGCGTGTCACGGTGACGGGAGAACTCTTTCCCGCTGAAACGGGACACCACTACACGCCTGTCCTGATCGATGTGTCGGAAATTCACGCGGAAGGGGCGCGGCCATGACCAAACTCCGGCCCGGCGTGAACATTGATCATGTGCCGACCGCGCGCCGGAACGGTCAGCCACAAGCCCGGCAGCAGAGGATTGGCTTGAAACAGAAAGGACGCATGGGGATTCTCATCAGAATCGCGGACGAAGGCGATGAGGTGGTGTTGTCGATTGACGACGTGAAAGCCACGGCCGATCCTGCTTTGTGGAAAGTGGAAAACCCGTACACAGAGCAAAAATACTCTCGGAAAAAAATCGAAGGCATGAGCCTATCAAAGAAGCAGTTTGAAGATCTGGGAGTTTCTGTTGTTGCTCGGATCAATGCGTTCTTGAGGTCGAGTAGAAGCGAATGACCAAACTCCGCCTCGGCGTGAACATCGATCATGTGGCAACGGTGCGCAACGCGCGGGGCGGCGCTTATCCCGATCCGATGCGCGCGGCGATGATGGCGCAGGAGGCTGGCGCGGATGGCATCACGGCGCATTTGCGCGAAGACCGCCGTCACATCACCGATGCGGATATCGAAAAGCTGTCGCGCGGTTTGAAGATTCCCCTCAATTTCGAAATGGCGGCGACGGATGAGATGGTCGCCGTCGCGCTGAGGGCCAAGCCGCACGCCGCCTGCATCGTTCCCGAAAAACGCGAGGAGCGCACGACCGAAGGCGGCATCGATGCGGTGGGCCAGCACAATCGCCTCGCGCCGCTGGTGCGCCAGCTCGGCAATGCGAAGGTCCGCGTTTCCATGTTCATCGAGCCGGACCGCGCGCAGATGGATGCGAGCAAGGCGCTCGGCGCGCCGGTGGTGGAGCTGCACACCGGCGCCTATGCTGAAGCCGGATTTGCCGGCGACAGGAAGAAGGAAGCCGAGCTTCTGGAGAAAGTGCGCGATGCGGCGGCCTATGGCGCGTCCATCGGCCTGGAAGTCCACGCGGGACACGGTCTCACTTACGACAATGTGAAACCCATCGCGGCCATTCCGGAAATCCGCGAACTCAACATCGGGCACTTCCTCATCGGCGAAGCGATCTTCGTAGGGCTGGACGAATCCATCAAGCGGATGCGCCTCCTGATGGACGAGGCGCGTCCTCCTTCGAGGCCTCGCGAGTGATGACCGGTGCGAATGCTGTAAGAACGAACCGCGCGAGGCGCCTCAGGATGACGAGACCGAGAAGCGTCATGGTGAGGTGCGACGCGAAGCGGAGCCTCGAACCATGATCCTGGGCCTCGGTTCCGATCTCATCGATATTCGCCGCATCGAGAAGACGATGGAGCGGCATGGCGAGCGGTTTCTCGGACGCATCTACACGTCGGTCGAACGCACGAAATCCGACAAGCGCGCGCAGCGCGCGGCCAGTTATGCCAAGCGCTTCGCGGCGAAAGAGGCGTGTTCGAAAGCGCTGGGCACCGGGCTTCGCAAGGGCGTGTTCTGGCGCGACATGGGGGTGGTCAATCTTCCCGGCGGCAAGCCGTCGATGAAACTCACCGGCGGCGCGCTGAAGCGGCTGCAGGAGATGACGCCGCCCGGTTACGAAGCCGTCATAGACTTGACGATCACCGACGATTTTCCGCTGGCGCAGGCGATCGTCATCATTTCCGCTGTGGCCCTATCGCCGCAGAATTCCGCCAATAAAGCATAAATCCCGGTTCCGCCTTGACCTTGCGGGGCCCCTTGGGTTCCTTCTGGCCTTTCCCACCTGCGAGCGCGACATTTCCATGACCGATCCCAAAATTCTGGCCGCGGACGAGACGCCCAGCGATGCCGCAGCCGAACATGGCGCAGACAATGCGACACCGGTAACCGCGCCATCGCCTGCGCCAGCCGTCCCGCCCGCCGCACCGGTTGCGCCGACCACCGAAGCCGACATGGAGCCGCCCGCGGATGCGGCAGCGCCGTCTGCTCCGGTGAAGGAAGGCGAGAGCTGGATCGAAACGGTGAAAACGGTCGTCTATGCGCTGCTCATCGCGCTTGTCATCCGCACTTTCCTGTTCCAGCCGTTCAACATTCCCTCAGCCTCGATGGAGGGCACGCTGCTGATCGGTGACTACCTGTTCGTGGAGAAATTCTCCTACGGCTATAGCCGCTACTCGTTCCCGTTCGGCCTTGGGCCGTTCTCGGGCCGCATCTTCGGATCGCAGCCGACGCGCGGCGATGTTGTGGTGTTCAAATATCCGCGCGATACGTCCACCGACTTCATCAAGCGCGTGATCGGTTTGCCGGGCGATCACATCCAGATGATCAACGACCGCCTCTACATCAACGACAAGGTCGTGCCGCGCGTGCGTGTGGCCGACTACACCGAGACGGTGGACGGCATCACCTATCATGTGCCGCAGTACAAGGAGACGCTTCCCAACGGGAAGTCCTATCTGACGCTTGACCGCTATTCGGACGGCCCGGCGGACAATACGGATGTCTATGTGGTGCCGGCCGGCCATTACTTCATGATGGGCGACAACCGCGACAATTCCGACGACAGCCGCGGTTCCGTGGGCTTTGTTCCCGCCGAGAACCTTGTCGGCAAGGCGGAATTGCGCTTCTTCTCCACCAATGGAAGCGCGCATATCTGGGAGTTCTGGAAATGGCCGTGGGCTGTCCGGTATGACCGGCTCTTCACGTTCATCGACTGACGCCTTGGGCGAGCTGGAAACGCGCCTCGGTCACAGCTTCAAGGACCGTGACCTGCTCACGCGGGCGCTGACGCATGCCAGCGCCAGCACCATCGAGTCCAACGAGCGGCTGGAGTTCCTGGGCGATCGCGTGCTTGGCCTCGTCATCGCCGAACAGCTGCATCGTCGTTTTCCGCAAGATCCCGAAGGCATCATGGCGCTGAAGCTGAACGCGCTGGTGCGCAGCGAAGCCTGCGCGCGCGCGGCGGAGAAGATCGGGCTGGGGGAGTTTCTCATTCTCGCCAACTCCGAAGTGATCAGCGGCGGGCGCAAGAAGGCGGCGATCCTGGCCGGCGCCTGCGAGGCGGTGATCGCGGCCATCTATCTGGATGGCGGGTTCGATGTCGCGCACGCCTTCATCCTGCGCAACTGGGAAGAACAGTTCGCCGGTCTCGGCCGCGACATGCGCGACGCCAAGACGGCGCTGCAGGAATGGGCGCAGGCACGAAAGGGCGGCACCGCGCCGGTGTATAAGCTCCTCAAGCGCGAAGGCCCGGACCATGCCCCGCGCTTTCTGGTGGAAGCGAGCGTGACCGGCCACCTGCCGGTGACGGGCGAAGGCAGCACCAAGCGCGAAGCAGAGCAGGCCGCGGCCAAGGCAATGTTGGAAAAACTGACGGCGGTATGACGGACAACAAACAACACAGCGGCTTTGCCGCCATCATCGGCGCGCCGAATGCGGGCAAGTCCACGCTGGTGAATGCGCTGGTGGGATCGAAGGTCTCCATCGTCACGCAGAAGGTGCAGACCACGCGCATGCCGGTGCGCGGCGTGGCCATGCACGGCGACACGCAGATCGTGTTTGTGGACACGCCGGGCATCTTCAAGCCCAAGCGCCGGCTGGACCGCGCGATGGTGAACTCCGCATGGGCCGGCGCCGGCGATGCGGACGCGGTGGTCCTGATCGTGGACGCACCGGACATCGCCGCCGATCCCAAAGGCATTTCCGCGCGCGATACCGATGCCATCATCGAAGGGCTCAAGGCGAACAACCGCAAGGCTGCGCTGGTGCTGAACAAGATCGACGGCATGAAGCGCACCGATCTGTTGCCGCTGGTCGAGAAATACAATGCCGAGGGAATCTTCGAGCAGGTGTTCCTGATCTCCGCGCTGAAGGGCGAGGCGGTGAACGACGTCGCCGATTGGGTGGCGGCCAAGATGCCGGAAGGACCGTGGCTCTATCCGGCGGACCAGGCGGCGGACATTCCCTCGCGGCTGCTGGCGGCGGAGATCACCCGCGAGAAAATCTATCTGCGCCTGCATGACGAACTTCCCTATGCGACCGCTGTGGAAACCGAGAAGTGGGAAGAGCGCAAGGACGGCTCCGCGCGGATCGAGCAGACCATCTTCGTGCAGCGCGAAGGGCAGAAGGCCATCGTGCTGGGCAAAGGCGGGGCGACGATCAAGAAGATCGGCGAACTGGCACGCACCGAGATGGAAGAAATCTTCGGCCACCGCGTCCACCTGTTCCTGTTCGTGAAGGTAAGCGAGAACTGGGCGGAAGACCGCGCGCATTACGCGACGCTGGGCCTCGAATACCCGGCGGACGGCAATTAGATGCTGAAGCTGAATTGCCTGTGCGGCAATGTTCAAATCCAGGCCGATAAGCGGCCGGATTTCATCCATGCGTGCAACTGCTCGATGTGCGCCAAGTCCGGCGCGCATTGGGGCTACTATCATCCGAAGGATGTGTGCATCGATGGCGCGACATCGTCCTATTGCCGGGAAGATAAGGACGATCCCGCGGCGCAGATACATTTCTGCGCCAATTGCGGATCGACGACGCATTTCACCCTGACGCAGAGCGCCGTGGCCAAGTTCGGCAACGTCCAGATGGGCCTCAACATGCTTCTGACCGATGAAAGCGCGCTTGCGGGAATCGAACTGCGCTACCCCGATGGCCGCGCATGGTCTGGCTCAGGCGATTTCGGCTATGTGCGCCCCGCCCGGATACTGGGCGAATAGCGCACCTCTGTTTCTTGGCTAGTCGGTGATGTCGCGCGCCTGCGCCTTCTTGCTGTGCTTGTCATAGAGACAGAGCCAGCGCGCCTGCACGCCGTTTTCCTTGCCCTTGAACATGAGCGCGTAATAGAGGTCGCCGTCTTCGCCGCCGATGCCCATCACGCGGCCGGTGCTGCGGGAGACGCGCGCTTTGGGCGACATCGCCTTGATCTGGCGCGCGCAGGTGGTGTGCGCCGTCATGTCGAGCGTGTTCCAGGCGCTTTCGGAGGAGGCATTGGCCTCGACGAACATCGCAAATGCGGCGGCACAAACGGCTGCCGCCACCAAGATATTTCGCATCGCGCTCTTCCCTTGTGTTAATCACCCCTGATGCGGCCGATTATGACACACGAAGCGCGCGATGGAATGGTCTGACGATGCCATTGTGATCGGGGTTCGCGCGTATGGCGAAACCAGCGCTATTCTGGAAGTGTTGACGCGCGCGCATGGCCGCCACGCCGGGCTGGTGCGCGGCGGAAGTTCGCGCAAATCCAAATCCGCATTACAGCCCGGCAATTCCGTTCATCTTCTGTGGCGCGCAAGGCTGAACGAGCATCTGGGCAATTTCACCGCCGAACCGATGACGGCGCGCGCCGGACATCTCATCGAAAGCAGGGCGGCTCTCGCCGGCCTCAATGCCTTCACCTCCGTCGTTTCGGCGTCGTTGCCGGAGCGCGAAACGCATCAATCCGTCTATGACGCCGGCGAACTTCTGCTCGACGCGATGGCGAACGAGGATTTCGCGCATTGGGCGCCGCTCTATGTGCGCTGGGAATTGGGACTGCTGGACGAACTCGGCTTCGGCATCGATCTGTCGGAATGCGCCGCCACCGGCACGATGGATGACCTGGAATATGTATCGCCCCGGTCGGGACGCGCCGTGTCGCGCGCGGCGGCGGCGCCATACAAGGAGCGGTTGCTGGCGCTTCCACCATTCCTTTTGGGATCGCAGAATACGGAGCCGACGCCCGCGGACATCGCCGCCGGCCTGAAACTGACGTCCTATTTCCTGCTGGACCGCGTGCTGCGGCCGCATGGCAAGGAAATGCCCGCCGCAAGGCAGCGCCTGGAAGAATTGAGTTATCGCGAATCGGAATAAGAAGCGCTTATGGCCAAGCAACCACCCGCACCCGTCAAAGACGACGATATCCATCCCGAGCCGCTCGCCGAGGCGCTGTCGCAGCGCTATCTGGCCTATGCGCTTTCCACCATCACGCAGCGTGCGCTGCCGGATGCGCGCGACGGGTTGAAGCCGGTTCACCGCCGCATCCTCTATGGCATGCGCCTGCTGCGCCTTCAGCCGGAAGGCGCGTTCAAGAAGAGCGCCAAGATCGTGGGTGACGTGATGGGCGCGTTCCATCCGCATGGCGATCAGGCGATCTACGATGCGCTGGTGCGGCTCGCGCAGGATTTCGCCACGCGCTATCCGCTGGTGGACGGGCAGGGCAATTTCGGCAATGTCGATGGCGATAGCGCCGCCGCCTACCGCTACACCGAAGCGCGCATGACCGAAGCCGCCGAGCTGATCATGGAAGGGCTCGACGAAGACGCGGTGGACTTCAAGCCGAACTACGACGGCGCGGACCGCGAACCGCAGGTGATGCCGGCCGGCTTTCCGAACCTTCTGGCCAATGGCGCCAGCGGCATCGCCGTGGGCATGGCGACGAACATTCCACCGCACAATCTCGGCGAGCTGTGCGGCGCGCTGGTGGTGTTGATCGAGAACCCGAACACGCGCGACGCCACCTTGCTGAAATTCGTGAAAGGCCCGGACTTCCCGACCGGCGGCATCCTGATGGATAGCCCCGATACGATCGCGGAAGCCTACAAGACCGGCCGCGGCTCGTTCCGCGTGCGCGCGCGCTGGAGCAAGGAAGAAGGTTCGCGCGGCGTCTATCAGATCGTTGTGGATCAGATCCCCTATCAGATCCAGAAGGCCAAGCTGATCGAACGCATTGCCGAGCTGATCGAGCAGAAGAAGCTGCCGCTGCTGGACGACGTGCGCGACGAGAGCGCCGAAGACATCCGCATCGTGCTGATCCCCAAGAGCCGCACGGTGGAAGCCGAGCTTTTGATGGAGCAGCTTTTCCGCCAGAGCGATCTGGAAACGCGCTTCTCGCTGAACATGAACGTGCTGGATAGCGGGCTTATTCCGCGCGTGATGAGCCTGAAGGATGCGCTGCAGGCCTTCATCAATCACCGTCGTGACGTTTTGGAGCGCCGCTCGAAGCACCGGCTGGAGAAGATCGCCGCGCGGCTGGATATCCTTGAAGGCTATCTGATCGTCTATCTGGACCTCGACAAGGTCATCAAGATCATCCGCACGGAAGACGAGCCGAAGCCGAAGCTGATCAAGGCGTTCAAGCTGACCGAAACGCAGGCCGAAGCCATCCTCAACATGCGCCTGAGGTCCCTGCGCAAGCTCGAGGAAATGGAAATCCGCCGCGAGCACGAAAACCTGACGAAAGAGCAGAAAGACCTGAAGAAGCTGCTCGGTTCCGAACAGCTCAAGGACAAGAAGCTGATCGAAGAGGTCAAGGAGATCGACGCGAAGTTCGGCCTGAAGACCGAGATCGGCAAGCGCCGCACCAAGATCGCCGATGCGCGCGAGGTGGAGAAGACCACGACGCTGGCCGAGGAAGCCGCGCATATCGAAACCGCGGTGGAGAAAGAACCGATCACCGTCGTCTGCTCGCAGAAAGGCTGGGTGCGATCGTTCAAGGGGCATGTCGAAGAAAACAACGATGTGAAATATCGCGAAGGCGATCGCGCGCGCTTCTGGGTGCATGCGCAGACGACCGACAAGCTGATGGTGTTCGCGACCGACGGCCGTTTCTTCACCATCGATTGCTCCAAGCTGCCGGGCGGCCGCGGCAATGGCGAGGCGATCCGTACCTTCTTCGACCTGCCACCGGACGCCGACCTCGTGACGATGTTTCCATTCGTCGGCGGGCGCAAATTGCTGGTCGCGTCCACCACCGGTCATGGCTTTATCGTCAACGAAGACGATTGCACGGCGCAGACCAAATCCGGCAAGCGCGTGATGAACGTGAAAGCCGGCGCGGAAGCCGCCGTATGCCGCATGGTCGATGGCGACTCCATCGCGGTGGTTGGCGACAATCGCAAGATGGTGATCTTCCCGCTCGCCGAATTGCCAGAGATGGCGCGCGGGCAGGGCAACTACCTGCAGCGCTACAAGGATGGCGGACTGCTCGATGCAACCACTTTCACCTGGAAGGAAGGGTTGAAGGACCAGAACAACCGTCTGTTCGAGCCGTCCGAGTTGAAGGACTGGAAAGGCGCGCGCGCACAGGCAGGACGGCTTGTCCCGCGCGGCTGGGCGAAGAGCGGAAAGTTCGCGCGCTAGGATATGCTTGCGGAACTAGTCGTATACGGCGTCCGCGTTGATGCCGCATACGTCCTTCCACTTTTTCTGAACCTTGCTTGTGCCCCAGTCGCTCAAGCGTTCGCCGGGACCTACTATTCCGGGGAGCACAGCGGAAAAGCAGTAGTCTCGTCCCGTGTCGGAACAGCAGGATTCTTTGGGATTCGGTGAGCACTTCGGATATGCGATAAATTGGACGACATACCGAAATCCGGATTTATCAGCAGCCGCACGATATTGAACATAAGGATGCAGCCAATGTCCGTCGTTCCAAACGTCGATTTTTATATTGTCGATACCGCTCACTTGAGTCTTAAGCACGTTCGTCATGCATTCCGCGTCGTGCCTCATCTGGGGTGAGACATCATTTATTGACGCGCCCGCTGCGTAGCTTGACCAGAGCGCTGCCGCGATACCGAAAAAGATAATCTTCCGGCTTCGAAAATTTCTAGCCATGCTGTCCCTCCTCGATATGCAAGCCGGATAATACCACTTTTAAGTGTGAGCGCAGGCAGTTCGACGCTGAAGTTTTGGGCGAGGACCGCTTGTGCCGCCCCCCACCCGGCTCGCTATGCTCGCCGACCTCCCCACAAGGGGGAGGTGATGAGAGGTGCCATGTCGTTTCAGGAAATTCTCTACGCTGTCGATGGCCCGCTCGGCGTCATCACGCTGAATGTCCCGCAATTCAAGAATGCGCAGGGCTATCGCATGCTCGACGAGATCGACGCGGCGTTTGATCTGGCGCAGGCCGACAAGGCTGTGAAGGTCCTGATCATCCGTGGCAGCGGCGGCAATTTCTCCACCGGTCACGATCTGGGAACGCCGGGCGCCATCGCCTATCGCAAATCGCTCGGCGCCGCGCCGGGGATCGAAACCTACGACCAGTTCCGCAAATACAATCTCGATCTGCTGCTGAAGTGGCGCAACTTCACCAAGCCCAGCATCGCGATGGTGGAAGGCTATTGCATTTATGCCGGGTGGATGCTGGCCGCCTGTTGCGACATCGTTTTTGCGGCCGAGGATGCCCAGTTTCTCGCGGGCTTCGTCGAATACATGTCGATCCCATGGGATATCGGCATCCGCCGCGCGAAGGAGTTGTGTTTCGAGAGCCGTTTCATCACGGCGGACGAAGCCGCGCGCTATGGCTTCGTCAATCGCGTGTTGCCGAATGCCGATCTGGAACGCGAAACTTTCGCCTATGCGCGCCGCGTGGCGGAGAACACGCCGGGCGTGTTGCGCTATGCCAAGCTGCAGATGAACAAGGCGCAGGACCATCAGGGCTTCACGCAATCGCTGGAGGACTCGTTCGGCGATTATTTCGCCATGATGAATTTGCTGGCGGATGAATGGCGCGTGCCGGGCGAGAAGCGGCTGACGAGCGTCGATCTCGCCGTGAAGGGCCGCAAGGGCGATCGCTTCGGCCTCAAGTAGCGGGTGACAGGGGCCGATAAGCTGCTAGGGTCCTGACAGAGGAAACGCCCGAAGAAGCTGAATGACAACGGAAACGAGCGCCGCCGAAGCGGCTGAAGCCGCGCAACCCGATGGCGCCGTTCTGGTCGGGCCCGCTGAAAATTCCGGTATCAGCGGGCGGGGCTATATCCTTCTCATCCTCACGCTCGTTTATGTGGTGAACTATCTGGATCGCCAGATCCTCGGCATCCTGCTGCCCTTCATCCAGAAGGAATTCGTGCTCAACGATTTCGAAGGCGGGCTGCTTTCGGGAACGGTGTTCGCGGTGATTTACGCCACGCTGGGCGTTCCGCTGGCGACGCTGGCGGATCGCTGGAACCGGCGCAATCTCATCGCGGCGTCGCTGGCAACGTTCAGCCTGATGACGGTGATCTCCGGCTACGTCACGCAGTTCTGGCAACTCATCGTCACCCGCTTCTTCACCGGCGTGGGCGAAGCGGGCACCGGGCCGTCCATCAATTCGATGATCGCGGATTTGTATCCACCGGATAAGCGGGCAGGCGCGTTGGCGTTTTACTCGGCGGGGCTGAACATCGGCCTGCTGCTCGGCTTCTTCGGTGGAAGCTGGATGCTGCAGCATTATGGCTGGCGCAGCGCCTTCATCGCGTCCGGCGCGCCGGGGCTGCTGCTCGTCTTCCTCCTGCTGTTCACGGTGCGCGAACCGCAGCGCGGCGCGGTGGACCGCATGCAGGACACCGGCGAAACGCCCAGCCTGCTGACGACGGTCAAGCACCTGTGGCAGCTGCCGTCGTTCCGCTGGATGGCCGTCGGCGGCGGCTTCAGCGCGTTCGGCGGTTATGCCGGCCTCGCCTTCATTCCGAAGTTTCTCTACGTCTCGCACCACATGACGCCGGTGCAGATCGGCGTGACGCTGTCGCTGCTGACCGGAATCTTCGGCGCCATCGGCACCTACTTCTCCGGCTACCTCGCGGACCGCTTCGGCAAGCGCGACATCAACTGGTACATGTATGTCCCGATCATCGCGACCTTCATTTCCATTCCCTTCGCGCCGATCTTCTATCTGACGCCCAGCACCACGATCGCGCTGGTCGCGGCCTGCGGCCCGGCGGCGATGGGGGCTGCTTATCTCGGATCGCTCTACGCGATGTCGCAAGGCATGGTGCCCTTGCGCATGCGCGCGCAGACTATCGGCATCTTGCTGTTCGTGCTGAATATGATCGCCCTCGGATTGGGGCCGGCAACGGTGGGCTTCATCAGCGACCAGTTGCGTCCCTATGTCGGGGACGATTCGCTTCGCTATGCGCTCATGACGAGCATGATCACCGGCGCGCTGGGCGCCTTCTGTTACTGGCGGGCCACCAGGACTCTCAAATCGGACCTCGCCCGCGGCAGTGTGACCGTTCTGGGTTGAGGGTGCGCCGCACCCATGGTTAAGGTCGATTCATGGTGCGGGTGAGGGAATTTGCAGCCGTTGCGTCGGTGGCCATGCTGGCCATGTCTGCCGCCTATTGGACGCAAAGATTCGAGTCGAACAGCGCGTGGCAAGCCGCTGTCGCCAAATGGATTCCGGATTTCTCCGCAGAGACTTTGGAAGCCAAAGCCGAGCCTGCCACGGCGCAATGGGCTGCCGCCGGCGTTCCGCCGAAACCGCTCGCTGTTCCGGTCGCCGTGGCGCAGGCCAAGATCGTTCTGCCGCCGCCCAAGCTCATTGCCGTGAAGGTTGCAGCACCTGCACCGCAGCAGGTGGCCGAAGGACCGGCGCAACCGAAGGCCGTCGTTCCGCCGCCTGCCATCGATGCCGAGACCATGCGGGCGCAAGCGTTCGCCGTTGCGGAACGCGTGCGCCAATCGGTGCCGACGGAGCTGTTTCCGTATTTCGATACCTATCTCTATGTGAGCAAGGCGTCGTCGGGCCCATGGGCGCAGCACATGTTCGTCTTCCACAAGACGGACGCCGGGCGGCTTGCCTTTGAAGAGACATTTCCCGTCTCGACCGGACGCGAGCGTCACGAAAAATATTTCACCAGCACGCCGACGGGATTGTTCGAACTCGATCCGGAGCGTTTCGATGCCACGCATCGCTCGCATCGCTGGGGCGGCGCGCCGATGCCGTGGGCGATGTTCCTGAACTACACGATCCACAATCGTGCGACGGGCGTGGCGCTGCATTCCGGCGTGGGCCATGTGGCGCTGCTCGGCCAGCGGGCATCGGGCGGCTGTGTGCGTATGCCGCCGCAGAAAGCGGAGGAGTATTTCCGGCGCTTCCAGGCGACCGAGCACGGCCTGGTACCGGTTTTCGCGTTCGATTCCCTGGCCGGCACCACCCGGACGGACGGCATGCTCAAGCGGGATTCGGTGGGAAATCCGGTGCTGACCCCGGGCTACAAGGTGCTGCTCATCATTCAGGATTACCCCGGCGGGCCGGCCACCGTGGCGGTTTTGTCGTAGCCGCTAAGAGTTTTTCCTTGTCCGGGAACCGGTTTTTCGCAATGCTGTTAACCTCTTAGCGTACCAAAACGGGACAAGTCCCGTGATGGGCAGGTAGGCTTGCGCCTGCGAGGGGTAACCGTGTGATTTCGTTGCGGAAGCTGAGCGTTGTCTACCTGGCGGCTGCCTCCAGCTTCGCCTTGGCGGTCGGCTTTGCGCAGCATCCATCCTGGAACGTCGCCGCGCATGACGGCGCACAGTTCGCGGGCGAGCAGGGCACCGCCGCTGCTTCCAAACTCAATCGCTATGTCATTCAGCCGGGATGGGCCGCGACGAGGGTCGCATCGCTCGCGCTGTTCGATACGGTGACGAACAAGTTCGCCGCGCATGATGTGGATGTCGCGGCGCGCAAACCTGCCAAGCCCGTCGTTGTGGCGAAGGCGAAACCGAAGCCTGCGCCACAAAAACGAGAGCAGGTGATCGCGGATCTCGCGCCGCGCGCGCCGGCCAACAGCCAGCCGCACGAACTTCAGTCGCCGTCGCTGCGCCCGCCGATCCTGGAGAGCAAGCCGCACGTTCAGGCTCCCGCTACCGAACCAGCGCCGGAAACGCGCGTTGCCGAAGCACCGAAGCCGAACTTCACGCTCGCACCGCAGGCCACCGTGCCGGTCGCGCCGAAAGCGCCTGCCACCATCGCGCCGCCGCCGCTCGTCGACACGCATCCGCCCAGCGGCGTTGAGCTTGCACGCGTCGCCGCGCATTTCCGCCAGAGCCTGACGAAAGAGATGCTCGACAATTTCGAGCTGTTCCTGTTTGTCAGCAAAGCCGATCGCGGCAGCGCCGCGCAGCGCATGTATGTCTTCCAGAAGCAGGCGAGCGGCGATCTCGTCATGCTGCACAACTGGCCGGTCTCGACCGGGCGGGAAGAAGTCGAGATGGCGCCGAACGGCACGCTGCAGCCCAGCTACACGCCGGCGGGTTATTACGAGCTCGATCCCAAGCGGATGTATGTCAGCCACTTCTCCGGGCAGTGGCATCAGCCGATGCCCTACGCGATGTTCTTCAACTGGCAGAAGAACGGCTACATGACCGGTCTGGCGATCCACGGCGCGCATGGCGACGACGTGGGCCTGCTTGGCACGCGCTCCAGCGCCGGCTGCGTGCGCCTCGCGCCGGAGAACGCGCGCGTTCTCTTTTCGCTGATCAAAAACAACTACAAGGGCCTGATGCCGAAATTCGCCTACGACAAGCGCACGGCCACGATGAGCAACCAGGGCGTTCTGGTGCACACGCCGGACGGCAGCCTGCAGATGGCTGAAGGCTACAAGGTTCTCGTCTATATCGAGAACTACGGCGGCGAGAACGTGGTCGCCGCGCTGTTCTGACTTTCCGGTCCGCATCTAAAAGCGGCGGGACCCGCAAAAAGCTGCGCCGACAGGAGCGCTCGAAATAGGCCGACACCGCGTTAAACTAGGCGTGCCCCGTGATCAGCCACAGGACGATGATTAGCGGGATCGGCACGCCGATCAGGTAGAGCAGGCAAGAGCGCATGTTTCACCCTCATATCGGCGCTTCGCGGAGATAATGACGGACAAGCCCCCAAGTTCCAAAGCCTAGCTTCGGCGCAGCTCGTAGAGGGTCACGGCCGCGGCGTTGGAGACGTTGAGGCTCTCGGTGCTGCGCTCGATCGGGATGAACGCGGCCACGTCACAATGCTCGCGCACCAGCCGGCGGATGCCGGACCCCTCGGAGCCGAGCACGATGGCGATGTCGCCGGGATGGGCCGCTTCCTGCAGAGACTGCTCGCCGTCGCCCGCCAGCGCGATGCGCCAGAAGCCCAGCTTGCCCAGGTCTTCCAGCGCGCGGGAAATGTTCACGACTTCGATATAGGGCAGGGCGTCCAGCGCGCCGGACGCGGATTTGGCGAGCACACCCGATTCCGGCGGCGCGTGGCGATCCTGCACGACAACGGCACTGACGCCAAAGGCTGCGGCGGAACGAAGAATCGCGCCGACATTGTGCGGATCGGAAATCTGATCGAGCACGACCACGATGCGCCGCTTTTCGGATGGCGTGTCGAGAACATCTTCGAGATCGCGCTTCGGCAGTTTTTCCACCTGAAGCGCAACACCCTGATGCACGGCGCTGTCCGGCAACAGCCGGCCGATCGCGTTCATATCTGCGATCTCGTGTTTCACGCGACCCAGAAGCGTGGGGCCGATCTCTTGTGCGGCCCGTTCGGTGAGCACCGCGCGGTGCAGCTTGCGCTTCGGATTGGCAAGCGCGGCCGTAACAGGATGCATGCCATAGAGCCACAAGCCCTCGCGCTCCGGGCCGCGCGGCCGTTGGTGCTGGTCACGAGGACGAAAGTGGCGTTTTTCTTTTCGGGTCATCGTTTTCGGGAAGATTGGAGCGGGTGATGGGAATCGAACCCACGTAGCTAGCTTGGAAGGCTAGAGCTCTACCATTGAGCTACACCCGCGCCCGCCCAGCTTAGGCGAGAAGTGGTGGGGGAAGTAGGACTCGAACCTACGAAGGCATAGCCAGCGGATTTACAGTCCACCCCCTTTGCCACTCGGGACATTCCCCCAAACTCGCAATTTCCTTGCGGAATTTGGCGATAATAGCGGGCGGATATCGGGCAAAAGCGGATGGCTGTCAACTCGTTTGCCCCATGTTTATCGCCGCCCGAACAACGGGATGCTTCGCGGCCATTTCCGCCAGCCAATCGAGGCCGCGCCGGATCTCTTCCCCGAACATCTGCCGCGCCTGATTCAGGACATCGCTTCGCAGCTTTGCGTCGTAACCATGCTCCTGCGCTTTGGAATAGGTGCGCATGTCTGGCCCGGACAGGATTTGCGCGATCTGTTCGGCGCTGGCCGAGGCGCCCAGATGATCAAAGCATGTCGAGAGCGATGGAGCCGGATCGGCGAGAAAGCGGTCGAAGTCCAGCCACAGGATGCGGTCGGACGAATCCCGCGCGGCTGCGAGCGCACACATCTCGCTCGCCCAGCTCATGGCGACAAGCGCGCCTATAGATGTGATGGGATGCAAAGCGCTGCCGATGCGGTTTTGCAGGCGCTTGCCGCGAAAGTCGGCCAGCATTTGCGCTTCTTTGGGTGAGTGTTCCGCGCCGAGGATCGTGGCCAGATAATTCTCCGGTGACACGAACATGAAGATCGCTTTCGGCTGGCTCGGACGGCGCAGAATTTCCGCGGCCAGTTCCGAAGCGAAACTCGTCGCCTTGATGAGCACGCGCTGTTTCGGCCGGAAGCTGCGCGACCAGAGCTTCAGGAAGGTGGCAAGATGGGTCTCGAAGTCGTCCGCGCTCCACGGGCGCGGCAGGGCTTCCGGTTCGGCGCGGATGCGCGCCAGCGTGCGCAGGATGTCGGGTTCGCGCAGAGATAGCAGAGCCGGGTGGCGTCCCAGCAGGCGCCCCAGAAGTGTCGAACCCACATGGCCGATGTGGAAAATGAAATCGGCACGTTCCGCCAGCCCGCCTTCTTCGACCGCCCTGGCGATCTCCGGGAAAGCTGCCGCGCGGCTCATCACCCCCGGACCAAGAATGCGGCCGTCCAGGAAGCTGGCTTTCGCATAATCCGCCTCGGTCAGGCGGATCAGGCTGACGGAATCAGTCCGCGCATCCAGGCCGTGGGGGAAGAGTTCTGGGGAGTTGGCGAGGGGCTCGGTCAGCGGGTTCATGGGGGCGGGTTGCCGGGGTGCCGGGTGTTCCATATCACGGGCGGCGCGAAACGGGCGGTTTTGCGGTCAAGACCGCCGGGCCGGCGACCTTATCCACAGCACCGAAAAGGTCTTGGGAACGCTGAGATTTTTCCCCGTTTACCGCTTGATAAGCGGGGGGTCCGCTGGTAAACCCTCGCCCCTTGGCAAAAAACCATCGTGCCGGCGGCTCATTTCCCGCTTCCGGCGCGCTGTCTTTTTGTCTGTAGGAGTGTAGCTCAGTTGGTAGAGCATCGGTCTCCAAAACCGAGGGCCGTGGGTTCGAGTCCCTCCACTCCTGCCAAGTGATGCACGAACGAGAAACGGATTCAATATCGTGGCCGACGCTTCCAGAAAAACAGCAGACACCGAAGGCAAGGAATTGCCCGCGCCTGCTTCTGCGCGCCGCGGTGGTCCGGCTCAATTCTTCCAGGAAGTGCGCCGCGAAACCTCGAAGGTGACGTGGCCGACGTGGAAAGAGACCTATCTCACGACGATCGTCGTGTTTGTGATGGTTGGTCTGACGATGACGTTTTTCTTCGCGGTCGATTGGCTGCTCGCAATGGGCGAGCGCTGGCTGATCGGGGCGATGAGCTGAGAGCGAACCGATGAGCGAAGCTGCAACCGCACCGAAAGTCGTCGCCGACGCGCGCTGGTACATCGTCCACACCTACTCGAACTTCGAGAAGAAGGTGGTGGAGGAGATCAAGCGCCAGGCGAAGATCCAGGATCTCGAAGAGTACATCGCGGACGTGATCGTTCCGGTGGAAGAGGTCGTCGAAGTCCGCCGCGGCCAGAAGAAAAACGCCGAGCGCAAATTCCTTCCGGGCTACGTGCTGCTGCACGCCAAGCTGACGGACGAGGTTTATCACATCGTGAAGAACGTCGCGAAGGTGACGGGCTTCCTTGGCCAGAACAACAAGCCGATGCCGCTGCGCCAGGCGGAAGTCGATCGCATCCTCAACCAGGTGCACGAAGGCGCGGAGCATCCCAAGTCGTCGATCACGTTCGAGATCGGCGAGCAGGTGAAGGTCGCCGACGGCCCGTTCGCGTCGTTCAACGGCGTGGTGGAAGAGGTGGACGAGCAGCGTTCGCGCCTGAAGGTCGCTGTTTCGATCTTCGGCCGCGCGACGCCGGTGGAACTGGAATACGGACAGGTCGAGAAGGTCTGACGAAATTCGCGGTGGAGAACATCCATCGCGCAACCGCGGGAGAGCCGGCCAGGTTCGCTTGCACCGCAAACCGCTAAGGAGGCGGGTATAGAGTGGCGAAGAAAGTAGTTGGTTACATCAAATTGCAGGTGCCCGCCGGCGCGGCGAATCCGTCGCCGCCGATCGGTCCTGCGCTCGGCCAGCGCGGCCTGAACATCATGGAGTTCTGCAAGGCGTTCAACGCCAAGACCCAGGACCAGGAAAAGAACATGCCGATCCCGGTGACCATCACCGTGTTCTCGGACAAGTCTTTCACCTTCGAGATGAAGACGCCGCCGGCGTCCTACTTCCTCAAGAAGGCCGCGAAGCTGCAGTCGGGCTCCAAGACCCCGGGTCTTTCCTTTGCCGGTTCGGTGACCAAGGCGCAGGTGCGCCAGATCGCCGAAGCGAAAATGAAGGATCTGAACGCCAACGACATCGAAAACGCGATGCTGCTGATTGAAGGCTCCGCGCGCTCGATGGGTATCGAGGTGAAGGGGTAAGCCATGGCCAAGGAATCAAAGCGCGTCAAGAAAGCCAATGAAGGCGTCGATACCGCGAAGCAGTACGACGTTTCCGAAGCGGTGAAGCTCATCAAGAGCCGCGCCACCGCGAAGTTCGACGAAACGATCGAGCTGTCGATCAATCTCGGCGTCGATCCCAAGCATGCCGACCAGATGGTTCGCGGCGTCGTCGCGCTGCCGTCCGGCACGGGCCGTTCGCTCCGCGTCGCGGTGTTCGCGAAGGGCGCGAAGGCCGAAGAGGCGAAGAAGGCGGGTGCCGATATCGTCGGCGCCGAAGATCTGTTCGAGACCGTGAACAAGGGCGAAATCAATTTCGACCGCTGCATCGCGACCCCGGACATGATGGGCCTCGTCGGCCGTCTCGGTAAGGTGCTCGGCCCGCGCGGCATGATGCCGAACCCGAAGGTCGGCACCGTGACGATGGACGTCACGCAGGCGATCAAGGATGCCAAGGGCGGCGCCGTGGAATACCGCGTCGAGAAGGCCGGCATCGTGCAGGCCGGCGTCGGCAAGGCGAGCTTCAGCGAAGACGCGATCGTCGCGAACGTCAAAGCGTTCGTGGACAGCGTCATGAAGGCGAAGCCGACGGGCGCCAAGGGCACCTATATGAAGAAGATTTCGCTGTCATCGACGATGGGGCCGGGCGTGAAGATCGCGCTCAGCAGCGTCGGCGCGTCACAGGCAGCGGCGTAGTTGTTTTGAAGAATTCGGGCCGGCGATGGCCCGAACTGTCCGAGACCACCGGAGTGCCCAAGGGCCGCAAGGCATAAAGGCACTTAAAACTCTCCGGTGCAGACAGGGAAGAGAACCGAATTGCGATGGAGACATCGCCGCTCGGATTTGAAGCCCTGGGACAGAATTGCGTGTCACAGGGCTGTTTCGTGGATCGCCACGCGAAACGGTTGATAGGCGGCCTAAAGCAGCAACGCGGTAGGCCATCTAAAGGAGAGCAAAGTGGATAAAACCCAGAAGGCGGAAGTCGTTGAAGACCTGAATGGCGTCTTTGCGAATGCCGGCTCCGTGGTTGTCGCCCACTACACGGGCCTGACGGTCGCCGAGTTGAGCGATCTCCGTGCACGCATGCGTGCAGCCGGAGCATCGTTCCGCGTGGCGAAGAACCGTCTGGCCGTGCGCGCTCTGAAGGGAACGCCGATCGAAGGCATTTCCGATCTCTTCAAAGGTCCGACGGGCATTGCTGTCAGCAATGATCCGGTCGCGGCCGCGAAGGTGTCGGCGGCCTACGCCAAGGACAACGAAAAGCTCGTGATCCTCGGTGGAACGGTGGGAACGACGACATTGGATGCGAACGGCGTCAAAGCCCTCGCAAGCCTGCCGTCGCTCGACGAACTGAGAGGCAAGATCGTGGGTCTGCTCGTTGCACCTGCCACGAAGATTGCCGGAGTCGTTCAGGCTCCCGCAGGCCAACTGGCCCGCGTCATCGGCGCGTATTCCAAGAAAGAGGCGGCGTAAGCGGCAGCCAACCAACCATTCAAATCCGAAAAAACTGAAGGAAGTAAAAAATGTCGAAGATCGAAAAGCTTGTTGAAGACCTGTCGGGCCTCACGGTCCTGGAAGCCGCGGACCTCGCGAAGCTGCTGGAAGAGAAGTGGGGCGTTTCCGCTGCCGCTCCGGTCGCGGTTGCCGCTGCTGCCGGTCCGGCCGCCGGTGCTGCTCCGGCCGCCGAGAAGACCGAGTTCACGGTCGTTCTGACGGATGCGGGCGCCAACAAGATCAACGTCATCAAGGAAGTCCGTGCGATCACGGGCCTGGGCCTGAAGGAAGCCAAAGACCTCGTCGAAGGCGCCCCGAAGGACGTGAAGGCCGATGTGTCCAAGGACGAGGCCGAGAAACTCAAGAAGCAGCTCGAAGGCGCCGGCGCCAAGGTCGAGCTGAAATAGTAAGGAGGCGAGGAGGGTTGAATAACCCACCCCGCGTGCATATTTCGTTCACCCACCCCCTCCGGCGAGTCGCCCGCCGGAGGGTCGGTGGTTTTCGCTCATTCGGTACGACGCAAGGGAACGCGGAATGACTCTCTCATTCACGGGACGCAAAAGACTTCGCAAATTCTTCGGCAAAATGGTCGAAGTGGCGGAAATGCCCAACCTCATCGAGGTCCAGAAGACCTCCTACGACCAGTTCCTCCAGGTTGATAAGCCTGAAGGTGGGCGTCTGGATGAGGGCCTTCAGGCTGTCTTCTCGTCCGTGTTCCCGATCAAGGATTTCTCCGAGAATTCCCTTCTCGAATATGTGGATTACCACTTCGAGGAGCCCAAATACGACGTCGAGGAGTGCCAGCAGCGCTCCATGACCTATGCCGCGCCGCTGAAGGTGACGCTGCGCCTCATCGTGTTCGATGTGGACCAGGAAACCGGCGCCAAGTCCGTGAAGGACATCAAGGAGCAGGATGTCTATATGGGCGACATCCCGTTCATGACCGAGAACGGCACCTTCGTCGTCAACGGCACCGAGCGCGTGATCGTCTCGCAGATGCACCGTTCGCCGGGCGTCTTCTTCGACCATGACAAGGGCAAGACGCACTCCAGCGGCAAGCTTCTGTTCGCCGCGCGCGTGATCCCCTATCGCGGTTCGTGGCTCGATTTCGAGTTCGACGCGAAGGACATCATCCACGTCCGCATCGACCGCCGCCGCAAGCTGCCGGCGACGACACTTCTTTATGCGCTCGGCCTGACGCAGGAAGACATCCTCGAGAATTTCTACGGCAAGATCGCGTTCAAGCACACCAAGGACGGCGGCTGGACGACACCGGTCGACGCCGCGTGGATGCGCAACGCCAAGGCGATCGGCGAGTGGAAGAATGCCAAGACGGGCGGCGTGCTGGTGGAAGCCGGTGCGAAGGTATCCGTGCGCGGTCTGCGCAAATGGCAGGAAGACGGCATCAAGAGCATCTCGTTCACTGACGACGAACTGATCGGCCGCTACTCCGCGCTCGACATGGTCAACCCGGAAACCGGCGAGATCTTCGTCGAAGCCGGCGACGAGCTGACCAAGGAGACGCTGGAGACTCTGGTCGATCACGGCTTCAGCGAAATCGACGTGATCAACGCCGACGGCATCGCCATCGGTCCGTATGTCCGCAACACGATGAATGTCGACAAGAACCACAGCCGCGAACAGGCGCTGATCGACATCTACCGCGTCATGCGCCCGGGCGAGCCGCCCACGCTCGACACGGCGGAGACCCTGTTCGGCCAGCTGTTCTTCGATCCGGAGCGCTACGATCTTTCGAGCGTCGGCCGCGTGAAGATGAACATGCGCATGGGCCTGGACGCGCCGGACACCATGCGTGTCCTGCGCCGCGAAGACATCATCGCCATCCTGCGGGCGCTGGCGGACCTGCGCGACGGGCGCGGCGAAATCGACGACATCGACAACCTCGGCAATCGCCGCGTGCGTTCGGTGGGCGAGCTGATGGAAAACCAGTTCCGCGTCGGCCTGCTGCGCATGGAACGCGCGATCAAGGAGCGCATGTCGGCCGTCGATATCGACACCGTCATGCCGCACGACCTGATCAACGCCAAGCCGGTCGCGGCCGCGGTGCGCGAGTTCTTCGGATCCTCGCAGCTCTCGCAGTTCATGGACCAGACGAACCCGCTGTCGGAAGTCACCCACAAGCGCCGCATGTCGGCCCTTGGCCCGGGCGGCCTCACGCGCGAACGCGCCGGCTTCGAAGTGCGCGACGTGCACCCGACGCATTACGGCCGTATCTGCCCGATCGAAACGCCGGAAGGTCCGAACATCGGTCTGATCAATTCGCTGGCGACCTATGCCCGCGTGAACAAGTACGGCTTCATCGAGAGCCCGTACCGCAAGGTCGTGAACAAGCACGTCACCAACGAAGTCGTTTATCTGTCGGCGATGGAAGAGGCGAAGTACACGATCGCCCAGGCCAACGCGACGATCGACGGCCGCGGCCGTCTGACCGACGAGCTGGTGTCGTGCCGCAAGCATGGCGACTTCCTGATGACGACGCCGGAGCAGGTTGAGTTCATCGACGTGTCGCCGAAGCAGCTCGTGTCCGTGGCCGCGGCGCTCGTGCCGTTCCTCGAGAACGACGACGCCAACCGCGCGCTCATGGGCTCGAACATGCAGCGTCAGGCCGTTCCGCTTCTTCAGCCGGAAGCGCCGCTCGTCGGCACCGGGCTTGAGGACGTGGTGGCACGCGACAGCGGCTCGGCCATCTCGGCCCGCCGTTCGGGTGTCGTCGACCAGATCGACGCGACCCGTATCGTCGTGCGCGCGACCGAAGAGTCCGATCCCACCAAGCCGGGCATCGACATCTATCACTTGAAGAAGTTCCAGCGCTCCAACCAGTCGACCTGCATCAACCAGCGTCCGCTGGTGAAGGTGGGCGACAGGCTGCAGAAGGGCGACATCATTGCCGATGGTCCGTCGACACAGCTTGGCGAGCTTGCGCTCGGCAAGAATGCGCTCGTCGCGTTCATGCCGTGGAACGGCTACAACTTCGAGGACTCCATCCTCATCTCCGAGCGCATCGTGCGCGACGACGTCTTTACCTCGATCCATATCGAGGAATTCGAGACGCAGGCGCGCGACACCAAGCTGGGTCCTGAGGAAATCACGCGCGACATCCCGAATGTCGGCGAAGAGTCGCTCAAGAACTTGGACGAGGCCGGCATCACCTATATCGGCGCCGAAGTGCAGGCGGGCGACATTCTCGTCGGCAAGGTGACGCCGAAGGGCGAAACCCCGATGACGCCGGAAGAAAAACTTCTGCGCGCCATCTTCGGCGAGAAGGCCGCGGACGTCCGCGACACCTCGTTGAAGGTTCCGCCGGGCGTGACCGGCACGGTCGTGGAAGTTCGCGTGTTCAACCGTCACGGCGTCGAGAAGGATCAGCGCGCCATGGCGATCGAGCGCGCCGAGGAAGAGCGTCTGGCCGAAGATCGCGACGACGAACTCGCGATCCTGGAGCGCAACATCTTCGCCCGCCTTGAAGAGCTTCTGCTCAACAAGACGGCGGCGCACGGCCCCAAGGGTATGGCGGAAGACACCAAGCTGACGCCATCGGTCCTGGAGACGATCGCGAAGCATCAGTGGTGGCAGATCGGCCTGCGGAACGAAAAGGCGCAGGGCGAGATCGAAGCCCTGAAGAAGCAGTACGACGACTCCAAATCGCGCCTCGACAAGCGCTTCGCCGACAAGGTGGAGAAGCTGCGCCGCGGCGACGAACTGGCGCCGGGCGTGATGAAGATGGTCAAGGTGTTCGTGGCGGTGAAGCGCAAGCTGCAGCCGGGCGACAAGATGGCCGGCCGTCACGGCAACAAGGGCGTGATCAGCCGCATCCTGCCGATCGAAGACATGCCGCATCTGGAAGACGGTACGCCGGTCGACGTCGTGCTCAATCCGCTGGGCGTGCCTTCGCGCATGAACGTCGGCCAGATTCTCGAAACCCATCTGGGTTGGGCGTCTGCCGGCCTTGGCCGCCAGATCGGCGAAGTCGTGGACAAGGTGAAGCGTGACGGCAAGGCCGAACCGCTGCGCCGTGCGCTGAAGCACGTTTATGGCGACGACGAACGCCTCAAGGAATTCGATGAGCAGAGCCTCATCGAGATGGGCGAGAACCTGCGCTTCGGCGTTCCGATGGCGACGCCGGTGTTCGACGGCGCCAAGGAAAACGACATCGTCGACATGCTGAATCAGGCGGGTCTCACGTCGTCGGGTCAGGTGACGCTGTATGACGGCCGCACGGGCGAGGCGTTCAAGCGCCAGGTCACCGTCGGCTACATCTACATGCTGAAGCTGCACCACCTTGTGGACGACAAGATCCATGCCCGTTCGATCGGTCCATACTCGCTCGTGACCCAGCAGCCGCTGGGTGGCAAGGCACAGTTCGGCGGACAGCGTTTCGGCGAAATGGAAGTCTGGGCGCTCGAAGCTTACGGCGCGGCCTACACGCTGCAGGAAATCCTGACCGTGAAGTCCGACGACGTGGCCGGCCGCACGAAGGTCTACGAAGCGATCGTTCGCGGCGAAGACACCTTCGAAGCCGGTATCCCGGAAAGCTTCAACGTTCTCGTGAAGGAAATGCGTTCGCTGGCTCTCAACGTCGAGCTCGTGAACGGTCCGCAGTCGTAAAAACGGTAACGGCCCGCGCGAAAGCGCGGGCCTGCTGCCGCATCGAAATTGCAATGTGTGATCCGGTGTTTCCCCGCCACCGGATCGTCAAAAGGAAAGGCTCGTTATGAATCAAGAGCTGATGAACGTCTTCAAGACGCAGAACGAACAGCCCCAGTTCGACCGCATCAAGATCTCGCTGGCGTCGCCGGATCAGATCCTGCGCTGGTCGCACGGCGAAATCAAAAAGCCGGAAACGATCAACTACCGTACCTTCAAGCCGGAGCGCGACGGCCTGTTCTGCGCGCGCATCTTCGGCCCGGTGAAGGACTATGAGTGCTTGTGCGGCAAGTACAAGCGCATGAAGTACAAGGGCATCGTGTGCGAAAAGTGCGGCGTCGAAGTGACGGTGCAGAAGGTTCGCCGCGAGCGCATGGGCCACATCGAGCTGGCCTCTCCGGTGGCGCATATCTGGTTCCTGAAGTCGCTCCCGTCGCGCATCGGCCTGATGCTCGACATGACGCTGAAGGATCTGGAACGCGTTCTCTACTTCGAACAGTACGTCGTCATTGAGCCGGGCCTGACCCCGCTCAAGGACAAGCAGATGCTGACCGAAGACGAGTTCTACAAGGCGCAGGACGAATACGGCGAAGACAGCTTCACCGCCAAGATCGGCGCGGAAGCCATTCGCGATCTGCTCGGCGCCATTGATCTCGACCGTTTGAAGGAGAACCTTCGCAAGGAGATCTCCGAGTGCAACGGCGGCGAAAAGCCGAAGAAGCTCGTGAAGCGTCTGAAGGTCGTGGAAGCCTTCATCGACTCAGGCAATCGCCCGGAGTGGATGATCCTGACCGTCGTTCCGGTAATCCCGCCGGAACTGCGCCCGCTTGTCCCGCTGGACGGCGGCCGCTTCGCGACGTCCGACCTGAACGATCTGTATCGCCGGGTCATCAACCGCAACAACCGCCTCAAGCGCCTGATCGAGTTGAAGGCGCCGGACATCATCGTGCGCAACGAAAAGCGCATGCTGCAGGAATCCGTTGACGCGTTGTTCGACAACGGCCGCCGCGGCCGCGTCATCACGGGCGCCAACAAGCGCCCGCTGAAGTCGCTCGCCGACATGCTGAAGGGCAAGCAGGGCCGCTTCCGCCAGAACCTGCTCGGCAAGCGCGTCGACTACTCCGGCCGTTCGGTGATCGTGGTTGGTCCCGAGCTCAAGCTGCATCAGTGCGGCCTGCCGAAGAAGATGGCGCTCGAACTGTTCAAGCCGTTCATCTATTCGCGCCTCGAAGCCAAGGGCTTCAGCCAGACGGTGAAGCAGTCCAAGAAGCTGGTGGAAAAAGAGCGTCCCGAAGTTTGGGACATTCTTGAGGAAGTGATCCGCGAGCATCCGGTTCTTCTGAACCGCGCGCCCACGCTTCACCGCCTCGGCATCCAGGCGTTCGAGCCCGTTCTGATCGAAGGCAAGGCGATCCAGCTTCATCCGCTGGTCTGCACGGCCTTCAACGCGGACTTCGACGGCGACCAGATGGCCGTCCACGTTCCGCTGTCGCTCGAAGCGCAGCTGGAAGCGCGCGTACTGATGATGTCCACGAACAACATCCTCAGCCCCGCGAACGGCAAGCCGATCATCGTGCCGACGCAGGACATCGTTCTGGGTCTTTATTATCTCTCGCAGGAACGCCCCGGTGAGCCGGGCGAGTACCACGAGGATCCGAAGACCAAGGCGCCGCTGCAAGGCTTCTACGGCGACATGGCTTCCATCGAGCACGCGCTGTTCTCGGGCGCCGTCACGCTGCACGCCAAGATCAAGGCGCGTTACAAGACGGTCGATTCCGAAGGCAAGCCGATCACCCGCCGCGTGGAATCCACGCCAGGCCGCATGATGATCGCGGAGATCCTGCCGCGTCATCCGAACATCCCGTTCGAGCTGGTGAACCGTCTGCTGCGCAAGCAGGAGATCTCGCAGCTCATCGACGAAGTGTATCGTCACTGCGGTCAGAAGGAGACGGTGCTGTTCGCCGACGCCCTTATGTCGCTGGGCTTCAGGGAAGCCTGCAAGGCCGGCATTTCGTTCGGCAAGGACGACATGGTCGTTCCGGACACGAAGGAGAAGCTGATCGACGACACGCGCCACAAGGTGCGCGAGTTCGAGCAGCAGTATCTGGACGGCCTGACCACCGACAAGGAGAAGTACAACCTTGTCGTCGACGCCTGGTCGAAGTGCACCGATCAGGTCGCCGCCGAAATGATGAAGGAAATCTCCGAGCCGAAGATCGATACCGATACCGGCCGGATCACGGAGATGAATTCCATCTACATGATGAGCCATTCGGGAGCGCGCGGCAGCCCGGCGCAGATGAAGCAGCTTGCCGGCATGCGCGGCCTGATGGCGCGTCCGGACGGCTCGATCATCGAGACGCCGATCCTGTCGAACTTCAAGGAAGGCCTCACCGTGCTCGAGTACTTCAACTCGACCCACGGTGCCCGTAAGGGCCTGGCGGACACCGCGCTCAAGACGGCGAACTCGGGTTACCTGACCCGCCGTCTCGTGGACGTGGCGAACGACTGCATCATCACCACCGAAGATTGCGGCACCAAGAAGGGCGTCACGGTCCAGGCCGAAATCGATGGCGGCACGGTCGTGGCGTCGCTTTCCGAGCGCATCCTGGGCCGCACCACTGCGGAAGACGTGAAGCATCCGGACACGGGTGACGTCCTCCTCAAGCGCGGCAAGGAAGTGACCGAGGAGATCGCCGAGAAGATCGAGCAGGCGCACGTTCAGAAGGTGCGCGTCCGTTCGGTCCTGACCTGCGAGCTGACCGACGGTGTTTGCGGCAAGTGCTACGGGCGCGATCTGGCGCGCGGCACGCCGGTGAACATCGGCGAGGCTGTCGGCGTCATCGCCGCGCAGTCGATCGGCGAGCCGGGCACACAGCTTACCATGCGTACCTTCCACATCGGCGGCGCTGCCCAGGTTGCCGGTTCGTCGAAGATCGAGGCGTCCTATGACGGCAAGATCAAGCTGACCAACCGCAATGCGGTGAAGAACTCCGATGGCGAACTGATCGCGATGGGCCGCAACATGCAGGCGGTGATCGTGGATCCGAAGGGCCAGGAGCGTGCGAGCTATCGTATCGTTTACGGCGCGCGCCTGAAGGTGGACGACGGCGCGTCCGTGAAGCGCGGCGATCGTCTGGCGGAATGGAATCCGAACGCGGTTCCGGTGCTCACCGAAGTGGCCGGCGTCGTGAAGTTCGAAGATCTCGTTCCGGGCATCTCGCTCAAGGAAGTGGCCGACGAAAAGACCGGCGTGACCAACTACGTCGTGATGGACAGCCGCGGCACGGGCAACACCAAGGCGCCCGAACTGCGTCCGACGATCACGATCGTGGACAAGAAGGGCAAGGCGGTTGCCTCCCCCAGCGGCGGCGAAGCGCGTTATGCGCTTTCGGTCGACGCGATCCTGTCGGTCGAAGACGGTGCGGATGTGAAGGCCGGTGACGTTCTTGCCCGTCTTCCCACGGAAGGCGCCAAGACACGCGACATCACGGGCGGCCTGCCGCGCGTGGCGGAGCTGTTCGAAGCGCGCAAGCCGAAGGAAGCGGCGGTTCTGGCCGAGATCGATGGCTTCATCGAGTTCGGAAAGGACTACAAGAACAAGCGCCGCGTCATCATCAAGCCGAAGAACGAAAAGGCCGATCCGGTCGAGTTCCTGATCCCCAAGGGCAAGCACATCAGCGTGCGCGAGGGCGACTATGTCGAGAAGGGTGACTACATCGTCGAAGGCAATCCTTCGCCGCACGACATCCTTCGCATCAAGGGCATGGAAGAACTGGCGACGTACCTCGTCAAGGAAATCCAGGACGTCTACCGGCTGCAGGGCGTGAAGATCAACGACAAGCACATCGAAGTGATCTGCCGCCAGATGATGCAGAAGTACGAGATCATCGACGGCGGCGACACCACGCTGCTGGCCGGTGAACAGGTGGACCAGATCGAGCTGAACGAGGCGAACAAGAAGGCCGAAGCCGAAGGGCTGAAGCCCGCCGAAGGCCGCGCCGTTCTGCTGGGCATCACCAAGGCGTCTCTCCAGACGCGTTCGGTGTTCTCGGCCGCTTCGTTCCAGGAGACGACCCGCGTGCTCACCGATGCCGCGGTCAACGGCAAGGTGGATACGCTGGAAGGCCTCAAGGAAAACGTCATCGTCGGCCGTCTCATCCCGGCGGGCACCGGCGGCGCGATTGCCCGCCTGCGCCACGTTGCGACCGAGCGCGACAAGGCCCTTCAGGAAGAGCAGGCGGCCAACGCCCCCGCTCAGATCGAAGGTCCGGTGGCCGCGGAGTAATTTCTCCGCATCCTGGCCCGCGCTGATGCTGGCCGGACGACAAGCTCTAAAGGGCCGGTGGAAACACCGGCCCTTTTGTTTTGAACGCAAGAATTGGGTGGCAAAGGCGCGCCGCAATCGCCATCTTTCCCATATGACCGATGCCGCGCATCGCTGGGGTGCGTTCGACACCCGCTTCGGAACCTTTGCCGCGTCCGTGGATGCGCAGGGCAGGCTGGTGCGTTTTTCCTTTCACGCCGACAAGCGCCGCCCGCGCGGTGAGCAGGACGATGCCGCCGTGGCGCATGTGCGCGAGCAGGTCGAGGAGTATTGCGAGGGCAAGCGCCGCGCTTTCGATCTTGAGATCAATATCGAGGAAGGCTCGGAATTCGAGCGCGGCGTGTGGGATGCGATGACACGTATCCCTTATGGCGAAACCGTATCCTATGGCGCCATCGCGAGGGAATTGGGTGGCGGGCCGGAAACGGCGCGCGCTGTCGGTGCCGGCTGCAACAGCAACCCGATCGCCTTGATCATTCCGTGCCATCGCGTCGTCGGCGCGAACGGCGCGCTGGTTGGTTTCGGCGGTGGCCTGCCGCTCAAGCGCGCCTTGCTGGATTTTGAATCCGTGGTCGTAGGCCGACCGCGCGATCTTTTCGCCAGGGCTTGACCATGCGTCTTCGCCAAGTTGCGCTCGTCGCTCACGAACTTACGCCGGTCGCGCGCGACCTCAATACGGTTTTTGGACTGCGCGTGGGATTCTGCGATCCTGCGGTTGGCGTGTTCGGCCTGGTGAACGCGGTGATGCCGGTGAGTGGTGAGTTCCTTGAGATTGTTCAGCCGGTGAAAGCAGATGCCTCCGCCTTGCGCTATCTGCAACGGCGCGGCGGCGATGCGGGTTACATGCTGATCTTTCAATCGGCTGACGCGCTTGCGCACCGCGAGCGGCTTACAGGGCAGGGCATCCGCAGCATCGCGCGGCACGACACGCCCGATTACACCTTCACCCATTTCCATCCCGGCGATTTCGGCGGCGTGCTCACCTCCATCGACATGGTTGATGATGGTGCATCCTGGCGCGAACCGATGGGCAAATGGCCGCCGGCGGGAAAGCGCTGGAAGGATTCGCTCGCGCCGCAAGACGTTCTGGGCATCACGGCCGCAACCGTTCAGGCGCGCGATCCATCCGCGATGGCGAAGCGCTGGGCGGAGCTGCTGCAGGCACGGCAGCAAGGCGACACGGTCGCCTTGGACATGGGCGCCATTCGCTTTGTGCAGCCTATAGACGAAGACGGTACGGGAGTCGTCGCTATCGATATCGCCGTGCGCGATCCTTCCGCGGTTCTGGACCGCGCGAAACGCCATGCCATCCCCGTGAAAAACGATGCCGTCTGGATCTGCGGCACCGCGCTGAAGCCGGTGCTCCCGCAAGCGTGAATATGGAACGCGCAAATCAGGAGGCGGCTTCAGGCAGCCTCCGCTAACCTGAACCGATGCTGCCCAAACCCTACACATGGGACCGCGAAGCGGCCCGCGCCGGAAAATACAACGGCAAGTTCATCATCGGCGTGCTGACCACCGGGATCTACTGCATCCCGTCCTGTCCCGCGCGTCAGCCCAAACCTGAGAACGTGCGCATCTTCGCAACGGAAGACGACGCGAAAGCCGCTGGCCTGCGCGCCTGCAAGCGGTGCCGTCCCGATCTCTTCTACAAAGGCGAAGACGAGAACATCGCGTTGTTCGAGGGCCTTCAGGGCCGCGTGCGCGCCGCGCCGCAGGACTTCGCGGATGCCTCGGCGCTGGCCAAGGCCTGTGGCGTCAGCCAGACCAAGCTTGGTGAACTCTTCCGCGAGCATGCGCATCTGGCGCCCGCGACATGGCTGCGCCGCGAGCGGGTGAAGATGGCGACGGCGCAGTTGCTGGGCACGAACGAGAAGGTCGTGGACATCGGCTATGCCGCCGGTTTTGAAAGCGAATCCGTTTTCCATCGCCAGTTCCTGGCGCACACGCGCATGACGCCGGGCGCCTATCGCGCCTTGAATGGCGCCACGGTGTTCCTGCTGCAGCTTCCCGGCGGCTATCGCACGCAGGAAGTGCTGGGCTACCACGCGCGCGATCCGGAAGGCCTATGCGAGAAGAGCGAAGGCAACCGCATCTGGAAAGCGCTGCACACGCCGGACGGTGGCGTGGTGCTGGAGATCGCTATTGAACACGACGGCGCGTGGTGCCGCGTGCATGGCGCGAAGAAAAAGCTCGGCCGCGAAAGCATGGCGTTCCTGCACGGCGTCGCACTCAAGATGCTGGGCCTGAACAACGAGGTCTCTCTGTTCGAAACGCGCATGGGCCGGACGCCACGCACCGCGGCGCTGGTGGCGCGGCAGCGCGGTCTGCGCTTGCCCTGCATTCCCACGAATGTGGACGGATTGTGCTGGGCGATCATCGGCCAGCAGATCAATGTGAAGTTCGCCGTTTCGCTGCGCCGCGAACTCATCGCGCTGGCAGGCGAGAAGGTCGGAGACATGACGGCACATCCTTCCGCGGAGCGGGTGGCGGATGTCGAGGTGTCCACGCTTACCAGGCGCAAATATTCCAGGTCCAAGGCGGAGTATCTTGTGGGCGCGGCCCAAGCTGTCGCCAAAGGCGAGCTCGACGTTGAGAACCTGCCAGATGGCTCCGCCGTCGCCGCAGAGAAGAAACTCACCGCATTGCGCGGTATCGGCACATGGACGGCGCGCTATGTGATGTTGCGCGGCGGCTTTGCGGACGCAGCACCGGTGGGCGACAGCGCGCTGGCGACGGCGCTGCAGAAGCTGCATGGGCGCGACGAACGCCCGGACCACGACGAAGTTCACAAGATGATGCAGGATTTCGCGCCGCACCGCTCGCTCGCCACTATGCATTTGTGGACGAGTTTGAAAGCCGCAGCGTGAGGCCGGATAAGCGTTACTGGGCGCCGATCGACTCCAAATTCGGAGATTATGCGGCCTGGGTAGACGGCGAGGGGAGGCTCCTGCGCTTCGCGCTGCGCCGCAAAGGCGCGGCGCATGTCGATCCGCTGGCGGAAAGAAACGGCAAAGCGTTGCGTGACGTCCAGAAACAGGTTGCACAATACGATGCCGGCAAGCGTCAAACCTTCGATCTCGAGCTGGCGTGGGAAGGACCGCCCTTTCATCGGAAGGTCTGGCAGCTGCTGACCAAGATCCCTTTTGGCACGACAACGACCTATGCCGCGCTCGCAGGCAAGCTCGGCAAGCCGAAGGCCTTTCGCGCGGTTGGCGCTGCGAATGGCGCCAACCCGATCGCACTCATCGTTCCGTGCCATCGCGTCGTGGGAAGCAATCGCAGCCTCACCGGGTTTGGTGGCGGGTTGCCGATGAAGCAAGCGCTTCTGCAGCATGAGGCGCGCGTTGCGGGCAAGACGCTCGATCTCGCTTAGCGCGCGAAGCGATGGATCAGGAATGGCAGCGGAAGTGCGAGCCCTACCGCCCAATGCAGCAGCGCGATGGTGGGCAGAAGCGTGTCTTCGCCGAGATAGTAGAGTAGATAGCCACTCGCGATCAGCCATCCCAAGAGGATGAACATGAGGCTGCCGCTGATCCGGTGACGGCCGCTCTTCCAGCCACCCACGATGTGCACGCCCCACAGCAAGCCGAAGGTCCACAGGCTGGCAAAACCGAACAGGCCATGCAGGGCCAGCCACCAATGCTCGAGCGGGTTGGCCTGCGGGCCGAACATCGTCTTTGTCTGCATGAAGTAGTGGTAGATCAGCCAGAGCACGCCGCTGAGCCATAGTCCTGCCCCAACGGTGTATGTCGTCCATCGCCTTCCGCGCGCGATGCGCACGGGATGCCGGCTGTATCGCAGTTCCATCTGCATCAGGCGTGCCCCTTGACTTCGCGCCAGCCGAATTGGGCGTCGTGCACAACCGCCTGCGCGCCAAATCTGGCCAGCACTTTCGCCGCGCAGGCGCCACGCGCCATGACCACCTTCGTCAATGCATCCGCGTCCATGCAGCGTGGTGCGGCAACGGAAACGAATTGAACGGGGAGTGCCGTGTTTCCACTGCGCGCATCGATATGCAGCCCCGATCGCTCGTAACGCCGGCCGCTGACCGAGCCGCAGGAACTCGCAAGGCTGCCTTCATGAATGTCCACGATGGGAAAATCCTGCGAGGGAAAACTGTCGGAGCCGAGGCGCACCCGCTCCCTGCCGTCGCCAGTCACGCGCAGATCGCCGCCCGCGTTCACGCAGGCCTGCGTTGGTGCATATGCCTTAAGAACGTCCATGGCGCGATCCACCGCGTAGCCCTTGGCGATGCCGCCGAGATCCAGCCAGAGAGGCTTCGCGAATTTGATCTGCATGTCGGGCAGAAACTGGATGTCGCGCCATATCGCGGATCGGTCCGGCTCGGGCGCACCGTGCGGTTTCGGCAAATGGCCGCGCGCGACCAGTTGCGGCGCCACCGAAACATCGAATGTGCCTTCCGTCATCGCGGAAAGGGCGCAGGCGTGGACCAACACTTCGTATGTTCGCGGATCGACCGTAACGGGGCTTTGCCACGCTTCGCGGTTGAGGCGGGATACGTCGCTGCCGTCTTCGTGAAAACTCATCAGGGCGTGGATAGCGGCGATTTCCTGAAACGCCGCGTCGAGCGCCTGATGGGTTGTTGCCATGTCCAGGCCGCGCGCCCGCACGCGCACAACCGTGCCCAGCAGCGGCTTGGCGCGTTCAGTAGGCCAGGACGACAGCATAGGTGGCCAGCAGGCGGCGAACGCCGTCCGTGATGTGCTTGGATGATAGCGTTGCCCCGGAAATGTTCTGGATGTCGTCACCGTCTTTCAATGTGGCGCCGTTCTTCTTGCCCGTGAATTGCGCGCGCCATTCCGGCTTGCGGATGTCGCCGCCATAGGCCTCGCGATATTCGAGGATCTCGATGTCCTTCACTGCGCCATTGGAATCGAGCGCCAGCGCGAAGGGGATGAATTCGTGCTTGCCGACGACCTCGTCCACGATGAACCAGCCGCCGGTGGAGACCTTCCAGGCGTTGATGCGTTTGTTGAGGACGTTGGCGTCGCTCATGTTTTCGATCTTGCTCACCTCGTCGTCGGTCAGCGCCCGTGACACGTCGGTGAATTTGGCACCGGGAAACATCATCGCCTGTGCCTGCTGCACGCTCATGTAAACCGTGGCGCAGGCCGGTGAAGCGATCACCGCAGTGGCGCCGGCCAGAAGCAGAAATCTCGCGTCCATGGTCATCCTCAGAAATACCAGCCGAATTTCAGGCGGACGCGGAAGCGCTCGAAATCGTCCGCGTAGTTGCGGCCGCTGACGACAAAGCTGTCGGCCGGTGGATTGGCGAAGTCGCTTGCCCAGGGAAGCTGATCGAGGACGGTCAGTGTCGCGTAGAAGTGCTCGCCGCCGTAGTGCAGCGTGGGCCCGAAGTAGAAAGCGGAATTGGTCGCATTGTGGCCCGCGAGAGGGTTGAGCCCGGCCCATTCGCGTTCATGCTCGAGTTCGAGACCCGCCGACCAATTCTCCATGAAGCGATAAGACCCGGCCAGACCGAAATTCACGTCCGTCTCCTTGTCCCAATGGCGCGTCGCGTCGGCGCTGCCGGGCGGTGCCGTCGGATCGCCGGGCACGTGGCGCAGCTCCTGGGCAAGCGTCGCGTTGAAGGCGAAGACCAGCCGGTCGTCCATGAAGTTCTTCTGCAGGATGATGCGGCTTTCCAGTTCCCGCGTATCCGGCCCGATCGTCGGCTCCATGTAGAGCGCCAGGCCAACTCCATCCGTATACGGACTGAGGATGCGGTAGATGCCTTCGAGCGAAATGCCCTCGAACTGCCAGATGCTGAGCTTCTCGTTGGGATCGACCGTGAACTGCGCCAGCGTCTCGGGCTGAAAGGTCGCCCGGTCAATCCCGTCGTGGTGCGCCTCGGCGTATTCGTAATTTGCGTAGACTGAAAGCTGGAACGCGTCCGTGATTCCGAATTCGATCTCTTCGCGGTTCTCCGCAACATTGAAGCTGCCGTGCGTCTTGCCGGATCGCCACGTTGTCCAGTGCGAAAGTTCCACGGTGTCTTTCGGCAGCAGGTCGGTGGTGTACACGAACCCGAACAGCGGCTCGTCGGCGAGAGCGGGCGAGGCCGCCGCGAGCAGGCCTGCAGCAACAGCGCCGGCAATCGCGACACTTCGAAAATTCATCTGGTTCCCCAAGTTGCGAAGCATAATGAGATGCAGTCGCGAAATTAGCGGAACCGACCTGCCGCGCCAATGATTTTGCGAATGAATCGCAATATGTCGCAGGTGTAAGGGATGGGCGGGACTCAGACTAGGCTGGTCCGTCAAATCGAGGGGGAAACCATGCCCAACAATCTGCTGACGCCGGTGCTCGCGCTGGTCGTCTGGACACTTATTATCTGGATCTGGATGTACGCGACCCGCATCCCGGCGATGAACCGGGCCAAGCTGGACCCGCAAGCCGCCAGATTCCCGGGATCGCTGGATATTTTGCCGGATTCCGCCCGGCAGGTGGCCGACAATTACAACCACCTTTTCGAGCAGCCCACGATCTTCTACGCGCTCGTCTTCTATATCTATCTGGCGGGGCGGGTGGACGAGACGGCGGTCTGGCTGGCCTGGGCCTATGTGATCCTTCGGGTCATCCACTCGCTGATTCAGTGCACCATCAACCGGGTGCCTCTGCGCTTCATGGTCTTTGCTTTGAGCACGCTGGTCCTGATGGTCATGGCGGTCCGCGAAATCCTGCCATTTTTCGGGATTTAGCGGCTTTTTGGCGGCCCGGCGAAATATCGTTTCGCCGGGCTTGACCCTCAAAAGTTACCCTTCTATATAGCCGCACCTTCCAGGGCAGGCTGTCTCGCGGAATTTCGCGAAAAACGTTGCTGGGAAGCCAGTTTAACAGCGTGAGACCGCGCGACTCAGGGCGATCCCTCAGTCCTCCGCGATCGACCGGGGCAGGCCGACAGGCCGCGAGCCCCGAAAATCATTTTCGCCGCGAAAGCGGCATGGAACGGGAAGACGTATGCCGACGATCAATCAGTTGATCCGCAAGACGCGCAACGACAAGCCGAAGCGCAACAAGGTGCCGGCGCTCAAAGAGTGCCCGCAGAAGCGCGGCGTCTGCACGCGCGTCTACACCACGACACCGAAGAAGCCGAACTCCGCGCTGCGCAAGGTTGCGAAGGTGCGCCTGACGAACGGCTACGAAGTCGTGAGCTACATTCCCGGCGAAGGTCACAACCTTCAGGAGCACAGCGTCGTGCTCATCCGCGGCGGCCGTGTGAAGGATCTTCCGGGCGTTCGCTATCACATCATTCGCGGCGTTCTCGACACGCAGGGCGTGAAGGACCGCAAGCAACGCCGTTCGCTCTACGGCGCGAAGAAGCCGAAATAAGGATCGCACAGCATGTCTCGTCGCCACCGCGCAGAACGCCGTGAAATCAACCCGGATGCCAAGTTTGGCGATCTGGTGCTCGCGAAGTTCATGAACAGCCTCATGTATGACGGCAAGAAGTCCGCCGCCGAAGGCATCATCTACGGCGCGTTCGATACGATTCAGGAAAAGACCAAGCAGGATCCGCTGGTCGTGTTCCACGAAGCGCTGCGCAACGTCTCGCCGGCGATCGAAGTGAAGTCCCGACGCGTCGGCGGCGCCACCTACCAGGTGCCCGTCGAAGTCCGTCAGGACCGTGCGCGCGCTCTCGCGATCCGCTGGCTGATCACCGCCGCGCGCGGCCGCAACGAGCCGACGATGCAGGGCCGCCTGTCCGGCGAGCTCCTGGACGCAGCGAACAATCGCGGCAACGCCGTGAAGAAGCGCGAAGACACTCACAAGATGGCGGATGCGAACCGCGCGTTCTCGCACTACCGCTGGTAACCAAAGTCACGAGTTAGAAGATGGCCCGCACCACTCCCCTCAATATGTACCGGAACATCGGTATTGCCGCGCACATCGACGCCGGCAAGACGACGACGACCGAGCGCATTCTCTATTACACCGGCAAGTCGCATAAGATCGGCGAAGTGCATGACGGCGCCGCCACCATGGACTTCATGGAGCAGGAGCAGGAGCGCGGCATCACCATCACGTCCGCCGCCACGACGTGCTTCTGGAAAGATCACCGCATCAACATCATCGACACGCCCGGCCACGTGGACTTCACCATCGAAGTCGAGCGTTCCATGCGCGTGCTCGACGGTGCGGTTGCCGTATTCGATGCCGTTGCCGGCGTCGAGCCGCAGTCCGAAACCGTGTGGCGCCAAGCCGACAAGTATCACGTTCCGCGCATCTGCTTCGTCAACAAGATGGACCGCATGGGCGCGAACTTTCAGCGCTGCGTGGACATGATGATCGACCGTCTCGGCACCAAGCCGATGATCATCACATGGCCGATCGGCGCGGAAGCGGATTTCAAGGGCATCGTCGACATCGTGAAGATGAAGGCGCTTGTCTGGCACGAAGAGCAGCTCGGCGCGAAGTACGACGAAATCGACATCCCGGCCGAGTACAAGGACAAGGCCGACGAGTTGCATACCCAACTCGTCGAAATGGCCGTGGAGCAGGACGAGAAGCTTCTCGAGGCTTACCTCGAAGGCAACATGCCGTCCTACGAAGACCTCAAGAAGTGCATCCGCAAGGGCGCGATCAACTTCTCCTTCGTGCCGGTCATGTGCGGCTCTGCATTCAAGAACAAGGGCGTTCAGCCGCTTCTGGATGCCGTCATCGACTTCCTGCCGTCGCCGCTGGACATCCCGGCGGTCAAGGGCATCGACGACAAGGGCAAAGAAGTGGAGCGTCCGGCGGACGACAAGGCGCCGTTCTCCGGCCTCGCGTTCAAGATCATGGACGACCCGTTTGTCGGCTCCATCACCTTCGTTCGCGTCTATTCGGGCTCGGTTACCTCGGGCACGGGCGTTTTGAACTCGGTGAAGGAAAAGACCGAACGCGTTGGCCGCATGCTGCTGATGCATGCGAACTCCCGCGAAGACGTGAAGGAGGCTTATGCCGGCGACATCGTTGCGCTGGCTTCGCTGAAGATCACGACGACCGGCGAAACGCTGTGCGATCCCAGCCATCCGGTGATCCTGGAGCGCATGGAATTCCCCGATCCGGTTATCGAGCAGGCGATCGAGCCGAAGACGAAAGCCGACCAGGAGAAGATGGGCGTGGCCCTCAATCGCCTGGTTCAGGAAGATCCGTCGTTCCGCGTGGCGTCCGATCCGGAATCCGGTCAGACCGTCATCAAGGGCATGGGCGAACTCCACCTGGAAATTAAGGTCGATATCCTTCGCCGCACTTACAAGGTGGACGCCACGATCGGCGCGCCGCAGGTGGCTTATCGCGAGACGCTCTCCAAGCCGGTTTCGATCAAGTACACCCACAAGAAGCAGACGGGCGGTTCGGGCCAGTTCGCAGAAGTGTCGATCGATTTCGAACCGCTTCCGCCGGGTTCGGGCTTCGTGTTCGAAAACGAAGTCGTTGGCGGTTCGGTGCCGAAGGAATACATCCCGGCCGTCGAAAAGGGCCTCAAGAACCAGAAAGAGTCCGGTCTTCTCGCCGGCTTCCCGGTGATCGACTTCAAGGCGACGCTCACGGACGGCAAGTACCACGAAGTGGACTCCAACGCGCTCACCTTCGACATCGCGGCGCGCGCTGCGTTCCGCGAACTTGCGAGCAAGGGTGCCGTGAAGCTGCTCGAGCCCATCATGAAGGTCGAAGTCGTGACGCCGGAAGATTTCCTTGGCGGCGTTATCGGCGACCTCAACAGCCGCCGCGGTCAGGTGCAGGGCACCGACAGCCGCGGCAACGCGCAGGTCGTGACCGCGATGGTCCCGCTCGCGAACATGTTCGGCTACATCAACACGCTGCGTTCCATGTCACAGGGCCGCGCGCAGTACTCGATGCAGTTCGATCATTACGAAGAAGTTCCGCGCCAAATCGCGGATGAAGTCAAAGCCAAGTACGCCTAAGGAGATACACACATGGCGAAGTCTAAATTTGAGCGCAACAAGCCTCACTGCAACATCGGCACCATCGGTCACGTCGACCATGGCAAGACGTCGCTGACGGCTGCCATCACGAAGGTGCTGGCGGAAACCGGCGGCGCGACCTTCACGGCGTACGACCAGATCGACAAGGCGCCGGAAGAGAAGGCCCGCGGCATCACCATCTCGACGGCGCACGTTGAGTATGAAACCGCCAACCGCCACTACGCGCACGTCGACTGCCCCGGCCACGCCGACTATGTGAAGAACATGATCACCGGCGCTGCCCAGATGGACGGCGCGATCCTGGTCGTGTCCGCCGCCGACGGCCCGATGCCGCAGACCCGCGAGCACATCCTGCTCGCCCGTCAGGTCGGCGTTCCGGCGCTCGTCGTGTTCATGAACAAGTGCGACATGGTCGACGATCCGGAGCTTCTGGACCTCGTTGAACTCGAAGTTCGCGAACTCCTGTCCTCGTACAACTTCCCGGGCGACAAGATTCCGATCGTCCGCGGCTCGGCGCTGATGGCGCTTGAGAACAAGGAGCCGAAGCTCGGCCACGACGCGATCCTTGAGCTGATGCGCAACGTTGACGAATACATCCCGCAGCCGGAACGTCCGGTTGACCTGCCGTTCATGATGGCGATCGAAGACGTGTTCTCGATCTCCGGCCGTGGCACCGTGGTGACCGGTCGTATCGACCGCGGCATCGTGAAGGTCGGCGAGGAAGTCGAGATCGTGGGCATCAAGCCGACGACGAAGACGACCGTCACCGGCGTCGAAATGTTCCGCAAGCTGCTCGATCAGGGCCAGGCCGGCGACAACGTGGGTTGCCTGCTGCGCGGCGTCGACCGCGAAGGCGTGGAGCGCGGTCAGGTTCTGGCGAAGCCGGGCTCGATCACGCCGCACACGAACTTCAAGGCCGAAGTGTACGTGCTGACGAAGGAAGAGGGTGGCCGTCACACGCCGTTCTTCTCCAACTATCGTCCGCAGTTCTACTTCCGCACGACGGACGTGACCGGCATCGTGAAGCTGCCGGAAGGCACTGAAATGATCATGCCGGGCGACAACGTCTCGATCGAAGTCGAGCTGATCGTTCCGGTCGCGATGGAAGAGAAGCTTCGCTTCGCCATCCGCGAAGGCGGCCGCACCGTTGGTTCGGGCGTTGTTGCTTCGATCATTAAGTAAGGACCGAAGGAAGATCGTCGGTCTTTGGCCGAACAGGAATTGAAAGATGCAAAATCAGAACATTCGCATTCGGCTGAAAGCCTTCGATCATCGAATCCTCGATAATTCGACGAAGGAAATCGTGAACACGGCGAAGCGCACGGGCGCCCAGGTCCGCGGACCCATTCCGCTGCCCACCGGCATCGAGCGCTTCACCGTGAACCGGTCTCCGCATGTGGACAAGAAAAGCCGCGAGCAGTTCGAAATCCGCACGCACAAACGTCTTCTCGACATCATCGACCCCACGCCGCAGACCGTCGACGCTTTGATGAAGCTCGACCTTGCAGCCGGTGTCGACGTCGAGATCAAGCTTTAAGGAGTAAGAGCGCGATGCGCACAGGCGTCATCACGCAGAAAGTCGGCATGACCCGTCTCTTCCTGGAAGACGGTCGTCATGTGCCGGTCACGGTCCTGAAGCTGGATGGCTGTCAGGTCGTGGCGACGCGCACCAATGAGAAGGATGGCTACACGGCCGTTCAGCTCGGGTCCGGCTTCGCGAAAGCAAAGCGTTTGACCAAAGCCGATCGCGGACGTTTCGCGAAGGCGGAAGTCGAGCCCCGCAAGAAGCTCGCGGAATTCCGCGTCGACGAGAAGAGCATGCTCGAAGTGGGCGACCTCCTGAAGGCCGATCACTTCGTGCCGGGCCAGAAGGTGGACGTCACGGGAGTCACCATCGGTCGCGGTTTCACCGGCGCGATGAAGCGCTGGAACTTCCGCGGTCTTGAAGCCTCGCACGGCGTGTCGATCTCGCACCGTTCGCTCGGTGGTACCGGCGGCCGTCAGGATCCGGGCAAGACCTTCAAGAACAAGAAGATGCACGGCCATTACGGCAACGAGAACATCACGACGCAGAACCTCGAAGTCGCGAAAGTCGACGTCGAGCGCGGCCTCATCATGATCCGCGGCGCCGTTCCCGGCTCCAAGGGCGGCTGGGTGATGGTGCGCGATGCCGTGAAGCGTCCGCACAAGGATGTTCCGATGCCTGCGTCGGTGACCAAGCGCGAAGCCAAGGCTGCTCCGGCTGCCGAAGCGCCCGCAGAAAAGACGGAGGGCTGAACGTGAAGACGAAGGTCCTCAATCTGGACAACAAGGCGTCCGGCGAAGTTGAGCTGAAGGATGATATCTTCGGTCTCGAACCGCGCGCCGACCTGATCCAACGCGTGGTGGTGTGGCAGCTCGCGAAGCGCCGAGCCGGCACGCACAAGATCCTGACCCGCGCGGAAGTGAACCGCACGAAGAAGAAGACCGGCCCGCAAAAGGGCAGCGGCGGCGCCCGTCACGGCGCGCGTTCCGCTCCGCTTTTTGTCGGCGGCGCCAAGGCCATGGGTCCTGTGAACCACAGCCATGAATTCGACCTGCCGAAGAAGGTCCGCGCGCTCGGTCTCAAGCACGCACTTTCTTCCAAGGCGAAGGACGGCAACATCGTGGTGCTCGACGAAGCCAAGGCGAAAGAGATCAAGACCAACGATCTCGCCAAGCGCTTCGGCAAGATGGGCTTCAAGAGCGCGCTCGTCGTCGACGGCGAGTTCGACAAGAACTTCCACATGAGCGCCCGCAATATCAGCCACGTATCGCTGCTGCCGGCGTCCGGCATCAACGTGTACGACATCATGCGCAGCGAAAAGCTGGTGCTGACCAAGGCCGCCCTTCAGGCCATCGAGGAGCGCCTGTCATGAGCATCAACTACGATGTCATCGTTTCGCCGGTGATCACGGAAAAGGCGACGAAGCTCACGGAGGCCAACCAGGTTGTCTTCCGCGTGACGCTCGACGCCACCAAGCCGCAAATCGCCAAGGCTGTCGCGGATCTGTTCAAGGTCAAGGTGAAGGCGGTCAACACGATCACCACCAAGGGCAAGAACAAGGCGTTTCGCGGCGTCCGCTTCAAGAAGTCCGATACCAAGAAAGCGATCGTCACCCTCGAAGAGGGTAGCCAGATCGACGTGACGACGGGGCTCTAATATGGCGTTGAAACAATATCGTCCCACGACCCCGGGTCAGCGTCAGCTGGTGCTGATCGACCGCAAGGGTCTGCACAAGGGTGGCCCGGTGAAGGCGCTGACCGAAGGTCAGCATCGTCACGGCGGCCGCAACAACACCGGCCGCGTCACCGTGCGCTGGCAGGGTGGCGGTCATAAGCAGCGCTATCGCGTGATCGACTTCAAGCGCAAGAAGGCCGACATGCCGGCCGTTGTCGAGCGTCTGGAATACGATCCGAACCGCACCTCGTTCATCGCGCTGCTCAAGTACAAGGACGGCGAACTCGCCTACATCCTGGCGCCGCAGCGCCTGCAGGTTGGCGACACCGTCATCTCGGGCGACAAGGTCGACGTGAAGCCGGGCAATGCGATGCCGCTTTCGGCGATGCCGGTCGGCACGATCGTGCACAACATTGAACTGAAGCCCGGCAAGGGCGGTCAGATCGCGCGCTCCGCCGGAACCTATGCCCAGTACCTGGGCCGTGACGGCAGCTACGCGATCCTGCGTTTGAACTCCGCCGAAGTGCGCAAAGTGCAGCTCACCTGCATGGCCACGGTTGGCGCGGTGTCGAACCCGGATCACATGAACGAAGTGATTGGCAAGGCCGGCCGCAACGTGTGGAAGGGCAAGCGCCCGCATGTTCGCGGTACCGCGATGAACCCGATCGACCATCCGCACGGTGGTGGCGAAGGCCGCACCAAGGGTGGCCGTCATCCGGTTACGCCGTGGGGCAAGCCGACCAAGGGTGCCAAGACGCGCAAGAACAAGCGCACCACGAAAATGATCGTGCGCTCGCGCCGCGGCAAGCTGATGCAGGGATCGTAAGATATGACTCGTTCTGTTTGGAAAGGCCCGTTTGTCGACGGTTATCTGCTGAAGAAGGCGGAAACCGCGCGCGGATCGCAGCGCAAGGACGTGATCAAGACCTGGTCGCGCCGTTCGACGATCCTGCCGCAGTTCGTGGGCCTCACCTTCGGCGTCTACAACGGCAAGAAGCACATCCCCGTTCTCGTCACGGAAGACATGGTGGGTCACAAGCTCGGCGAGTTCTCGCCGACGCGCACCTTCCACGGTCACACCGCGTCGGGCGGCGACAAGAAAGCGAAGAGAGACTAATGGGCAAGCAAGCACGCGCCCGCGTCCTCGCGGACAATCAGGCCAAGGCGATCGGTTTCAACCTGCGCACCTCTCCGCGCAAGCTGAACCTCGTCGCGCAGACCATCCGCGGCAAGCGCGCCGAACACGCTCTGAACGAGCTGACGTTCTCGCCGAAGCGCATCGCGCACGAAGTGAAGAAGGTTCTTCAGTCGGCCATCGCCAACGCCGAGAACAACCACGATCTGGATGTGGACGATCTCGTCGTGAAGGAAGCCTCGGTTGGCAAGAACATGGTTCTGCAGCGCTTCCATGCGCGCGCCCGCGGTCGCGGCGCCCGCGTCGAGAAGCCGTTCGCGCAGATCACCATCGTGGTCGAAGAACTGCGTGAGAAGAAGGAAGCGGAAGCCAAGGCACCCGCGAAGAAGAGCAAATCCAAGGGCAAGGCGCCGGCCAAGAAGACCGCTGCCAAGAAGCCTGCCGCCAAGAAGACGGCGAAGGAGAACGCGTAATGGGTCAGAAAGTTAACCCGACCGGCTTGCGCCTGGGCATCAACCGCACGTGGGATTCCCGCTGGTATGCCGGCAAGAAGGACTACGGCAAGCTTCTGCAGGAAGACATCAAGATCCGCGAGTATCTCACGGAGAAGCTGAAGGCTGCCGGCGTCGCGAAGGTCATCATCGAGCGTCCCCACAAGAAGGCCCGCATCACGATCCACTCGGCACGTCCGGGCGTGGTGATCGGCAAGAAGGGCGCCGACATCGAGAAGCTGAAGAGCGACGTTCAGAAGATGACTTCGGATGAAGTGCATCTGAACATCGTCGAAATCCGCAAGCCGGAAATCGACGCCAAGCTCGTGGCCGAGAACATCGCGCAGCAGCTGGAACGCCGCGTTGCGTTCCGCCGCGTGATGAAGCGCTCGGTTCAGTCCGCGATGCGTCTTGGCGCGCTCGGCATTCGTATCACCTGCGCGGGCCGTCTTGGCGGCGCGGAAATCGCGCGCGTCGAGTGGTATCGCGAAGGCCGCGTTCCGCTGCACACGCTGCGCGCCGATATCGACTACGGCGTGGCCACCGCGAAGACGACTTACGGCACCTGCGGTGTGAAGGTCTGGATCTTCAAGGGCGAGATCATGGAACACGACCCGATGGCGGTCGATAAGCGCAACGCCGAAGCAGAAGAGAAATCCAACCGCGGTCCGCGCCAGTCGACGCCCGCACCGGCGCCTGCGGAGTAATGGAATAGAGCAATGCTGCAACCAAAACGCACAAAGTTCCGCAAGCAGTTCAAGGGCCGCATCAACGGCGCGGCCAAGCGCGGCACCACATTGTCCTTCGGCGAATACGGCCTGAAGGCGATGGAGCCGGAGCGTCTGAACGCGCGCGAGATCGAAGCGGCCCGCCGCGCGATCACCCGCGAGATGAAGCGCGCCGGCCGCGTGTGGATCCGCATCTTCCCGGACGTGCCGGTGTCGAAGAAGCCCGCCGAAGTCCGCATGGGCTCGGGCAAGGGCGCGCCGGAATTCTGGGTGGCCAAGGTGAAGCCGGGCCGCATCCTGTTCGAGATCGACGGCGTCGATCTGGCCACGGCGAAGGAAGCCATGCGTTTGGGCGCGCGCAAGCTGTCGATCCAGACCAAGTTCATCGCGCGCATGGCGCACCAGTAAGGAGAACCGCGATGGCCAAGGCGAAAAAATCCGTAGGCGGCGCGCAGACCGCAGATGAGTTGAACGATGAACTCGTGAAGCTGAAGAAGGAGCAGTTCAACCTCCGCTTCCAGCGCGCGAACGGCCAGCTCGAGAAGACCAACCGCATTCGCGAAGTGCGCCGCTCGATCGCGCGCATCCAAACGAAGCTTACGGAGCAGCGCCGCAAGGCTGGCTGATTGAAGGAAGAACACTATGCCGAAGCGCGTTCTGCAGGGCGTTATCGTCAGCGACAAGAACAAGAACACGGTGGTGGTCGACGTGGAGCGCCGCTTCACGCACCCGATGCTGGGCAAGACCGTCCGCCGCACGAAGAAGTATCACGCGCATGACGCCAAGGGCGAATACAAGGCCGGCGATGTCGTGCGTATTCAGGAATGCCGTCCGATCTCCAAGCTCAAGAGCTGGGAAGTGATCGGCAAGGTCGGGAAATAAGGGCCGGAAACGGTTCAGGAGTTTAAGTCATGATTCAGATGTCCAGCGAACTCGATGTCGCCGACAATTCCGGTGCCCGCCGGGTGATGTGCATCAAGGTGATCGGTGGTTCGCACCGCCGCTACGCCGACGTGGGCGACACCATCGTCGTCTCCGTGAAGGAAGCCATTCCGCGCGGCCGCGTGAAGAAGGGCGAAGTGCTGAAGGCCGTCGTGGTGCGCACCGCTAAGGGCGTGCGCCGTCCGGACGGCAGCCTGATCCGCTTCGACAACAACGCGGCGGTGCTCGTGAACAACCAGGCGGAGCCGATCGGCACCCGCATCTTCGGGCCGGTCACCCGCGAACTGCGCGCGAAGAACCACATGAAGATCATTTCGCTCGCGCCGGAGGTTCTGTAATGGGCGTGAAAATCAAAAAAGGTGATCGCGTCGTCGTCACGACGGGCCGCGACAAGGGCAAGAAGGGCGAAGTGCTCAAGGTTTTCCCGAGCGAAAACCGCGCGCTCGTTTCCGGCGTCCACATGGTCAAGCGCCATCAGCGCCAGACGCAGACGCAAGCTGGCGGCATTGTCTCCAAGGAAGGTTCGATCCATCTGTCGAACCTGGCGCATGTGGACCCGAAGTCGGGCGCGGCGTCGCGCGTGGGATTCAAGATTTTGAAGGACGGACGCAAGGTTCGCGTAGCGAAGAAGTCCGGTGAGGTCATCGATGTCTGAAGCAGGACAACAGGATAAGGCGCCGAAGTCCAAGAAGGCGCAGAAGGCGGAAGCCAAGTCGCAGGGCAACGCGGTTGCGACCGGCGAACAGCAGCGCGACCCGAACTACACGCCGCGCTTCAAGAAGCGCTACAACGACGTAATCAAGCCCGAGCTGATGAAGAAGTTCGGCTACAAGAACGCCATGCAGGTTCCGAAGATCAACAAGATCGTTCTGAACATCGGTGCGGGCGAGGGTGCTGCGGATTCCAAGAAGATCCAGCAGGCGCAGAACGATCTGACGGCGATCGCCGGCCAGAAGGCCCAGGTCACGCGTGCGAAGAAGGCCATTGCGTCCTTCAAGATCACCGCCGGCCGCGCCATCGGCACGAAGGTGACGCTACGCAAGGACAAGATGTACGAGTTCCTCGACCGCTTCGTGACGATCGCGCTGCCGCGCGTTCGCGACTTCCGCGGTCTGAACGGCAAGAGCTTCGACGGCCGCGGCAACTACGCCATGGGCCTCAAGGAGCACATCGTGTTTGTCGAAATCGACTACGACAAGACCGAGACCGTGTGGGGCATGGACATCATCATCAACACGTCTGCGAAGACCGACGAGGAAGCCATGGAGCTTCTCAAGGGCTTCCAGTTCCCGTTCATGAATTGAGGATCGTCTGATGGCGAAGAAAAGTCAGATCAACCGCAACGCCAAGCGCGAAAAGCTTGTGGCCCAGTACGCTACCAAGCGGGCGGAGCTGAAGAAGAAGACGCAGGACATGAACGTCCCGCCGGAAGAGCGTTTCGAGGCGCAGCTGAAGCTTGCAAAGCTTCCACGCAACTCGTCCAAGACGCGCATCCATCATCGTTGCGAAGTTTCGGGGCGTCCCAAGGGTTACTATCGCAAGCTCAAGCTTTCCCGTATCGCGCTGCGCGATCTCGGAAATTTCGGCCAGATCCCTGGCATGACCAAGGCAAGCTGGTAAGGAAGGAAACAAGGATATGGCGATCACAGATCCCGTCGGCGATCTCCTGACGCGCATCCGCAACGGCCAGCTTCGTGGCACGGCGACCATCAAGTCGCCCAATTCGAAGCTGCGCGTCCGCGTGCTGGATGTGCTGCAGGCCGAAGGCTTCATCCGCGGTTATGCGGAAGTGGAATCCAAGGGCCGCAAGGAGCTTGAAATCGAACTGAAGTATCACGAGGGCAAGCCCGTGATCCGTGAGCTGAAGCGTGTTTCCACGCCGGGCCGCCGCGTTTATGCGGGTGTGTCCGAGCTGAAGCCGCACCGCCAGGGTCTGGGCGTGTCGATCATTTCGACGCCGCAGGGCGTAATGACAGACTCCTCCGCACGCGAGAAGAACGTGGGCGGCGAAGTTCTCTGTCAGGTGTTCTAAGGGCGAGGAGAGAATAATGTCACGTATCGGCAAACGGCCGGTCGCTCTGCCCAAAGGTGTTACCGCCTCGGTGGACGGCAAGACAGTCAAGGTGAAGGGTCCGAAGGGCGAGCTTTCGGTGAAACTCGTCGCCGAAGTGGACGCGAAGGTGGACGAGCACGGCATCACCGTGACGCCGCGCGAAGACATGGAGCGCGCGCGCCAGATGTGGGGTCTGTCCCGCACGCTGGTGAACAACCTCGTCGTCGGTGTCACCACCGGCTTTCAGCAGAAGCTTGAAATCAACGGCGTCGGTTATCGCGCTGCGGTGCAGGGCAAGAACCTGAACCTGCAGCTGGGCTTCAGCCATGACGTTGCCTATCCGATCCCGGCGGGCATCACGATCACGGCCGAGAAGCCCACGCAGCTCACGGTCGCCGGCATCGACAAGCAATTGGTCGGCCAGGTCGCGGCAGAGATCCGCAACTACCGCCGTCCGGAGCCCTACAAGGGCAAGGGCGTGAAGTACGCGGAGGAGCATATCCGCCGCAAGGAAGGCAAAAAGAAATGACGACGAAGCTCTTTCAGCGCCGCCAGTCGCGCACGCGCTACAAGATCTCCCGCACCGCGGATCGTCCGCGCCTGTCCGTGTTCCGCTCGGGCAAGCACATCTACGCGCAGGTGATCGACGATTTGAAGGGCGCCACCGTCGCCTCCGCCTCGACCAACGAGAAGGGCGACAAGGCATCGAAGTCCTACAACACAGACGCGGCTGCTGCCGTCGGCAAGAAGATCGCCGAGCGCGCCACGAAGGCCGGCGTGAAGCAGGTCGTTTTCGACCGCGGCGGTTACATTTATCACGGGCGCATCAAGGCGCTCGCAGACGCTGCCCGTGAGGGCGGCTTGGAGTTCTGAGCATGGCACACGAAAACACTGGTGGTGGCGAAGGCGGCGGCCGCGAGCGTCGCGGCCGTAGAGATCGCCGCGACGATCGCGAAGAGCGCGACAACGAATTCGTCGACAAGCTGGTTCACATCAATCGCGTCGCGAAGGTTGTGAAGGGCGGCCGCCGTTTCGGTTTCGCCGCTCTCGTCGTCGTGGGCGATCAGAAGGGCCGCGTCGGTTTCGGTCATGGCAAGGCGCGCGAAGTCCCGGAAGCCATCCGCAAGGCTACCGAGGAAGCCAAGAAGTCGCTGATCCGCGTTCCGCTGAAGGATGGCCGCACGCTGCATCATGAAGTCCGTGGTCATCACGGTGCTGGCAAGGTTGTCGTTCGTCCGGCCCCGGCCGGTACCGGCGTGATCGCCGGCGGTCCGCTGCGCGCGGTTTTCGAAGCCTTGGGCGTGGGCGATGTCGTGTCCAAGTCGCTTGGCACCTCGAACCCGTACAACATGGTTCGCGCGGTGTTCGATGCGCTCAAGAACCAGCAAAGCCCGCGCATGGTTGCCAATCGCCGTGGCCGTTCGGTCGCCGAGATCATCTCGCGCCGCGAAGGTCAAAAGGGCGAGCAGGCATCTGCCTGATTTACCGAGCGCCGTAAGGCGCGTTGAAAGAGACAAGTGTTATGGCTGAGAAGAAGACAGCGAAGAAGGCGGGCAAGACCGTCACCGTGAAGCAGGTGCGCAGCGCGAACCGCAAGCCTGCCATCCAGACGGCGACGTTGAAGGGCCTTGGTCTGGGCAAGTTGCATCGCTCGCGTACGCTGGAAGACACGCCGGCCGTGCGCGGCATGATCCGCGCCGTCCAGCATCTGGTTCAGGTCGTCGAAGAGAAATAACGGAATAGGATGGCCCGCACGCGCTGACGCTGGCGGGCCATGACGAGGTCAAAATGAAGCTCAACGAAATCCGCAACAATCCGGGCGCCCACAAGCGCAAGGCCAAAGTCGGCCGTGGTTCGTCCTCTGGCCTGGGCAAGACGTCCGGTCGCGGCGTGAAGGGTGCGAAGGCGCGTACGGGCAATGCCGTGTACGGGTTCGAAGGCGGCCAGATGCCGCTGCACATGCGCATGCCGAAGCGCGGCTTCAACAACATCTTCGCGAACCAGTTCGCGGAAGTGAATCTGAAGGATCTGCAGCGCGCGATCGACAACAAGCGTCTTGATGCCAGCCAGAAGGTCGATGCGGACGCGATCCGCAAGGCCGGTCTGGCCAGCCGCAGCAAGGACGGTATCCGTCTTCTGGGCGATGGCGAGCTGAAAGCGAAGATCGACATCGTGGTCGCGGGCGCCTCGAAGGCGGCCAAGGCCGCAGTCGAAAAGGCCGGCGGCACTGTCACGCTCACCTTCAAGAAGAAGGTGACCGCAAACAAGAAAGGCGAGCCGGGCAAGCGCCAGACGCGCCGCAAGGAATCCGCGGAAAAGCGGGCCGCGCGCAAAGCCGGATAAGCACCTATATAATGGGCGCCCGTGCCCGCGGTTTGGGTGAGGCCGGGTTCAGGGAGTGATCAATGCCCTCAGCGGCCGAGCAACTGGCTTCCAATTTCAATTTCTCCTCGCTCTCCAAGGCGACGGAGCTGCGGCAGCGCATCCTGTTCACGATCGGTGTGCTGGTCGTGGCGCGCTTGGGCACCTACATCCCGATGCCGGGCATCGACCCGACACAACTTGCGCACCAGTTGAACCAGCAGTCCGGGGGATTGCTGGACGTGTTCAACGTGCTGGCCGGCGGCGCCGTGCAGCGCATGGCCATCTTTGCGTTGGGCATCATGCCCTACATTTCCGCATCCATCATCATCCAGCTCATGCAGACGGTCATCCCGGAGCTTGAGACGCTGAAGAAGGAAGGCGAGGCGGGCCGCAAGATCATCAACCAGTACACGCGCTACGGCACGGTCGTGCTCGCCGCGTTGCAGGCCTATGGCATCGCGCTCGGCCTTGAGCACTGGGGCAATGTCGTCATCGATCCGGGATGGTTTTTCCGCATAACGACCGTCATCACGTTGACCGGCGGCACCATCCTGCTGATGTGGCTTGGCGAGCAGATCACCGCGCGCGGAATCGGCAATGGCATTTCGCTGATCATCTTCGTCGGCATCGTGGCGCGTTTCCCGACCTATATCGCGCAAACGTTTGAAGCCGGCCGTACCGGTGCACTCTCGCCGCTGATCCTGATCTTTGCGCTTGCCGGCATTGTCGGATTGATCCTGGCCATCGTGTTCTTCGAGCGCGCGCAGCGCCGCCTTCTGGTTCAGTATCCCAAGCGACAGGTCGGACAGCGCATGTTCGGCGGCGAATCTTCGCACCTGCCGCTGAAGCTCAATGTTTCCGGCGTGATCCCGCCGATCTTCGCGTCGTCCATCCTGCTGATGCCGCTCACGATCGCGAACTTCAATTCGCAGAGCATTCCAGACTGGCTGCAGACGATCGTGACCTATCTCAGCCACGGTCAGCCGCTCTATCTGGCGATGTACGCGTTCCTGATCATGTTCTTCACGTTCTTCTACACCTCTATCGTCTTCAATCCGGAAGAGACGGCGGAGAACCTGAAGAAGTATGGCGGCTTCATTCCGGGCATTCGTCCCGGCAAGAAGACTGCCGAATATATCGACTATGTGTTGACCCGCATCACGGTCGTCGGCGCTATTTACCTGACTGTCGTTTGCTTGATCCCCGAATATCTGATCTATCAGTACAGCCTGCCATTCGCGCTTGGCGGTACGTCCATCCTGATCGTCGTAAGCGTGACGATGGATACGGTCGCGCAGATTCAGAGCCATCTGATCGCGCAGCAATATGAAGGCCTCATCAAGAAGGCGAAGCTCAGGGGATCGCGCCGGTGAATATCGTGATGTTCGGCCCGCCGGGGGCCGGAAAGGGAACCCAGGCCAAGGTTCTCCAGGAGAAGCGTGGCCTGCCGCAACTTTCGACGGGCGACATGTTGCGCGCGGCCATTGCCGCCAAATCCGAACTCGGCCTCAAGGTCGAAGCCATTCTCGCCAAGGGCGATCTGGTGCCGGATGAGACCGTGATCGGGATCATCGACGAGCGCCTGAACAAGCCGGACGCCACCAACGGCGCCGTGTTCGATGGCTTTCCCCGCACTATCCCCCAAGCCGAAGCGCTGGACCGCCTGATGGCGTCCCGCGGCAAGCAGATCGACCTGGTGATCGAGCTGAAGGTGGACGAGGCGGTACTTCTGGGCCGCGCTGAGCAGCGGGTGAAGGAGACCCAGGCTGCCGGCGGAACGCCGCGCCCGGACGACACACCAGAAACGGTCAAGAACCGTCTGGACGTCTATCGCAAGAACACAGCCCCTCTGGTGGCTTATTACGCCCAGCAGGGGAAGGTGGTGTCGGTGGACGGTATGGCGCCGATCGCAGACGTGACGGCCGCCATCGCCAAGGCCCTGGACGGAAAATCCCGCTGATTCCGGCCGCCGCCCCAAGCCTTGTAATATTCTTGCCGCGCCCCATCTATCACCGGCGGCAACCCCGCTATTTTCCTCGAAAAACAGATGAACTAGGCTGTTGACGGAGGGGGGTGGATTCCTATAATTCGCGCCCTTGCGGCGACTCCACCCTCGCAGATCCGGTTGTTTCGGCCCTGAAATGGGGAATGGTTCGGTTTGCCGCAAGCGTAAAAGTAAACAAATTCAGAAGCTTATTGAAGGATCGCTCCGTGGCACGCATCGCCGGCGTCAATATCCCAACCCAGAAGCGGGTCGAAATCGGCCTCCGCTACATCCATGGAATCGGTCCCGCAAAGGCCCGTGAGATCATCGAGAAGGTCGGCATCTCGCCTGACCGCCGTGTCTCCGACCTGACGGAATCCGAAGTCATCCAGATTCGCGAAACGATCGACCGCGACTATCTCGTCGAAGGCGATCTTCGCCGCGATGTTGCGATGAACATCAAGCGCCTTATGGATCTCGGCTGCTATCGCGGCCTGCGTCATCGCCGCGGCCTTCCGGTTCGCGGTCAGCGCACGCACACCAACGCGCGCACGCGCAAGGGCCCCGCGAAAGCGATCGCCGGCAAGAAGAAAGTGACGAAGTAATATGGCTGCCGAGAAGAAGAGCGCCGGTCGCGCACGCAAGAAAGAAAAGAAGAACGTCGTTGTCGGCGTCGCGCATGTTGCGGCCACGTTCAACAACACGATCATCACGATCACCGACACGCAGGGCAACGCCGTGTCGTGGTCGTCGGCTGGCATGATGGGCTTCAAGGGATCGCGCAAGTCCACGCCGTATGCGGCGCAGGTTGCTGCGGAAGATGCCGGCAAGAAGGCCGTCGATCACGGTATGCGCACGCTGGAAGTGGAAGTCTCCGGCCCGGGTTCGGGACGCGAGTCCGCGCTTCGCGCGCTGCAGGCCGTCGGCCTTACGGTGACGTCGATCCGCGACGTAACGCCGATCCCGCACAATGGCTGCCGCCCGCCGAAGCGTCGCCGCGTCTGATTTCGAGAGCTTGGACTAACCCCGTCGAACGAATGGGCGCGCCGCTCTCCGCGTCCGGGAAACGATGAGGAAGATTTATGTTTCAGAAAAACTGGCAAGAACTGATCAAGCCGCAGAAGTTGAAGATCGAAGCCGGGCATGATGCCGGCAAGACTGCAACGATCACGGCTGAACCGCTCGAGCGTGGCTTCGGCCTGACGCTCGGCAACTCACTGCGCCGCGTTCTTTTGTCGTCGCTCCAGGGCGCCGCCATCACTTCGATCCAGATCGAAGGCGTGCTGCACGAGTTCTCCTCGATCCCGGGCGTCCGCGAAGACGTGACCGACATCGTGTTGAACGTGAAGCAGATCGCGCTGCGCATGCATGCCGAAGGCCCCAAGCGCCTTTCACTGCGCAAGCAGGGCCCGGGCGAAGTGACCGCTGCCGACATCGCACCGTCTGCTGACGTTGAAGTGTTGAACCCCGAACTCGTCATCTGCACGCTGGACGAGAAGGTGGACTTCCGCATGGAGCTCACCGTCGCCACCGGCAAAGGCTACGTCCCGGCCGATCGCAACCGTCCCGAAGATGCACCGATCGGCCTGATCCCGGTCGACTCCCTGTTCTCGCCGGTGAAGAAGGTCTCCTACAAGGTGGAGAACACCCGCGAAGGACAGATCCTCGACTACGACAAGCTGACGATGACGATCGAGACCAACGGCGCCGTCACCCCGGATAACGCCGTAGCTTATGCCGCGCGCATCCTGCAAGACCAGCTTCAGGTCTTCATCAACTTCGAAGAGCCGCGCGAGCGCGTGACCGAAGAAGCGAAGCCGGATCTGGCGTTCAACCCGGTTCTCCTGAAGAAGGTCGACGAGCTGGAGCTTTCGGTGCGTTCGGCGAACTGCCTGAAGAACGACAATATCGTCTACATCGGCGATCTTATTCAGAAGACGGAAGGCGAAATGCTTCGCACGCCGAACTTCGGCCGCAAGTCGCTGAACGAGATCAAGGCCGTGCTGGCCGAGATGGGCCTGCACCTGGGCATGGAAGTGCCGGGCTGGCCGCCGGAAAACATCGAAGACCTCGCGAAGCGTTACGAGGACCAGTACTAACAATCCCGCCCGTGAGGGCACGGATAATTTGAGAAGAGTGCCATGCGCCATCGCAACCAGGGCCGTAAACTCGGCCGTACCGCGTCTCACCGCAAAGCCATGTTCGTGAACATGGCCGCTGCGCTGATCAAGCACGAGCAGATCACCACCACGCTGCCGAAGGCGAAGGAGCTTCGCCCGGTCGTCGAGAAGCTGGTGACGCTGTCGCGCCGCGGCGCCAAGGACCTTCACGCGCGCCGTCAGGCGATCGCACAGGTCGGCGACGAGACGCAGGTGGCAAAGCTGTTCGACGTGATCGGACCGCGCTATGCGACGCGTCCGGGCGGCTACACGCGCGTTCTGAAGGCGGGCTTCCGTCACGGCGACAACGCCGAGATGGCCGTCATCGAGTTCGTGGATCGCGATGTCGACGCCAAGGGCCAGGACTCCGGTCCGGTCATGACCGACAACGAAGTTGAAGCCGACGAGTAACTTCGTCTGCCCAGGCATTTAGAAAGAGCGGCCCTGTCGGCCGCTCTTTTTCTTTGTCAGAACCATTCCTCTTCGCCGGCCACGTCCGCCCCGGGCAGCAATGCGGACCATGGCAACGACGTCATGCGGCGGGGCATCTTCCTCGCCGGCGCGATCGCCGGTCCGCTGAGCATCTGAATTTCCGCAGCGCGCGCTACCGTCAGCACTTCAGGCTTGTCCAGGCCGAGCAGATAGCTGTTGAGCCGACAGTTCCGCGCCATAGCACCCAAATGGACGATTTCATTCTTCAGCGTCTCGGCACTCAATACGGACTTGCCGGCATCCATGAATATTCCCGACAGACCTGCGCAGAGGTAGGGGAAGTCGATCCGGCAGCCCACTGGGACGTTCGCCACCACGCGTCCAAACGGCCGGAGAATGACCGCAAGGTCGGACAGGCGAGACGGCGCAACACCGGCCGGTACATCCGTAATGAAGAACGTCAGATATTGCCGAAGCACGGAGGAAAAGGAGCGGCAGCGACGGGCGACTTCCATGCGCACCTGCGGCGCGCCGAGAAGCTCGAACGAAAGAGGCAGCCCAAGCAGAAATCTGTCTTCGGTCTTGAGGTTTGCGACCAATTGCGAGATGCCCGCAGACAGGACCGAGAGCTCGACGATCGTCTGTTCTTTTTGGGGCAGGTCGGTGACGCGAACGGGCTCGCTGCTTCTGCCGATCGCTTTGACGGACGCCCTGTTGCAGAGATAGGTGGTGACCGCTTCGTGGCGTGCGTCCCAGATGGGTTCGTACTGATAGTCGATCTCGAAGAGTTCGTTGCATCCGGCTTTTTCCGTTTCGCCAGTCGCGGCCTGCTGCTTCTTGTCCGCCTGCAGATGGTCGAAGATGTCCGACTTCGCCGCGAACGTCAGGACTTCGCGCTGGGTGAAAGGCGTGGCATCGATGGTGCCATCGGGGCCGCTGGCTGCTCTGCATACCTTCAAGAAATCGATTTCGACTTTTCCAACGACGCTGCTGAGAAGCTGGTGGGCGACCGTAACGCAGATGATCGCCGCATGTTCGGCGGTTTCGTTCGGCGACACCACGATGAAATGATCCGGATCGATCGGCGCAAAAAAGTCATTCGATGACAGGTTCTTGCGAAGAAGTTCGCCTAGCCGCTGGTGCACGGGCTGCCAGCCCGTTGTCCACCGCCCGCCCATCTCCGCCTCCAGCGGCGACAGATCGATGACATGCGCGCAGCCAGACGCCAACGCGCCGTTCGAGACGGCTCGCCGCAGATCTGGAGGAATAGAGAGCAACACTGCGGGTCTCGCGCATATGCATCGTTGGGCTACGATCACAGCTTGCGTCCTGCTGCGTTAAAGCGGGTTTATGTGTTGCGCGCGATGTGTATTTTTGCGCACTTTTCGGGTAGGTATTTTCACGTAAGTATTTTGCGAAACTGCATTGGCAAATGAAAAAGATCGATTGGAGAAAAGGCGTCGTGATATCGAAGAAAACTCTTGCGCTGATGGCGGTATTGGGAGCGCTCGCAAATCCCTGTGCGGCAGCGGCGGCGCCGGCGGAGATCGTTCCGCAATCCATGATGCAGATGCAGTTGTCCTTCGCGCCGGTCGTGAAGAAGGTGGCGCCTGCGGTTGTAAACGTCTATGCGCGCAGCGTCGTGCAGCAGCAGGTCAATCCGCTGTTTGCCGATCCCATGTTCCAACGGTTCTTCGGCATCACGCCGCAGATGCGCCAGCGCGTGCAGCAGTCGCTTGGCTCCGGCGTGATCGTGCGCGCGGACGGATTGATCATCACCAACAATCACGTCATCCAGGGTGGTCAGGAGATCGTGGTCGCGCTCGCCGACAAGCGCGAGTTCAAGGCGAAGGTCGTGCAGGCCGATGCCCGCCTTGATCTTGCATTGCTGAAGGTCGACACCAAGGGCGAGAAGCTTCCCACCGTTGCGTTCGGCGACAGCGACAAGGCGCAGGTGGGCGATGTGGTCCTAGCCATCGGTGATCCCTTCGGCGTGGGGCAGACCGTGACGATGGGCATCGTCTCCGCGCAGGCGCGCACGCAGTCGGCATCTTCGGATGCGGTCTATATCCAGACGGACGCAGCCATCAATCCAGGCAATTCCGGCGGCGCGCTGGTAACGAGCGACGGACGTCTGCTTGGCATCAACTCTTCGATCTATTCCAATTCCGGCGGCAATATCGGCATCGGCTTTGCCATTCCCTCCAATCTCGCCAAACGTTTTGTCGAAGGCGCCGGCAATGGCGGCACCTTCCAGATGGCGTGGTTCGGCGGCGAGGGCCAGCCCGTTACAAGCGCAATCGCGTCCACGGTCGGCTTGTCGAAGCCCGAAGGTGTGATCCTCAAGAGCATCTATCCCGGGAGCCCGGCGGCCAAGGCGGGGTTGAAAGTCGGAGACGTTGTGCTCGCTATCGACGGCTACGCCACGGATGACATGCAGTCGCTCAACTATCGCATCACGACGCACAAGCCGGGCGACGGTCCATCCTTCAAGGTTTTCTCGGATGGCAAATATCGCGATGTCACGGTTGTGCTGGCTGCACCGCCGGAAAGGCCACGTGGTACGACCGTCATCGGCGGACGGACGCCGCTTACGGGCGCGAAAGTGGAAAACCTGTCTCCCGCCGTCGCCATCGATCTTGGCATGGACGAAAACGCGGATGGCGTCGTGATCACCGGGATCGCGGCGGGAACTCCGTCGGCAGGTTATGGCTTCCGCCCGGGCGACATCGTGCACGCCGTCAACGGCAAGGAAATCCACACCGTCGAGGAACTCAAGCAGGCGCTCGTCGCCGCGCAGGGCCATTGGCAGCTTGTGGTGGACCGCGGCGGCAGCCGTTTGTCCCTGAGCGTGAATGGCTAGGCGTTCGTCCGCGCGTTATATTCGCGCATGAGCGATCTGTTTGAAGCTGGGGGATTAGACGAAGATGCGCCGCGCCCTCTGGCCGATCGCCTGCGCCCCAAATCGCTCGCCGAGGTCGTCGGTCAGGATCACCTGATCGGGCCGGAAGGGCCCATCGGGCGGATGGTGGCGCAGGGCCGCGCGCATTCCATCATTCTGTGGGGGCCGCCCGGCACGGGCAAGACGACCATCGCGCGGCTGCTCTCCACGCAGTTCAAGCTGCATTTCGATCAGCTCTCGGCGGTGTTCTCCGGCGTTGCCGATCTCAAGAAGACCTTCGAAGCCGCGCGCCAGCGCCGCCGCGTCGGGCAGGGCACACTGCTCTTCATCGATGAGATCCATCGCTTCAATCGCAGCCAGCAGGATTCGTTCCTGCCGGTGGTGGAAGACGGCACGGTTGTCCTTGTCGGCGCGACGACGGAGAACCCGTCTTTCGAACTGAACGGCGCGTTGCTGTCGCGCACACAGGTGCTGGTGCTGCGTCGCCTGGATGATACGGCGCTCGAAACGCTGCTGCAGCGCGCCGAAGCGCATTATGGCGAAAAGCTGAAACTCACCGACGATGCGCGGCAAACCTTGCGCGCGATGGCGGATGGCGACGGGCGATATCTGCTCAATCTCACCGAAGAAGTCGCGTCCCTGAAGATTGCCAAGCCGCTGGACAGCGCGGGGCTTACCGCTGCCGTGCAGCGCCGCATGCCGCTCTACGACAAGAGCCGCGAGGAGCACTACAACATCATCTCTGCGCTGCATAAGTCGATCCGCGGCAGCGATCCGGATGCGGCGCTTTATTGGCTGGCACGCATGCTGGCCGGTGGCGAACAGCCGCTCTACATCGCCCGCCGTCTGGTGCGCGCGGCGATTGAGGATATCGGCCTTGCCGATCCGCAGGCCGTTGTGCAGGCGCTGGCGGCAAAAGACGTCTATGACTTCCTCGGTTCGCCCGAAGGCGAGATCGCGCTGGCGCAGACGGTGATCTATCTGGCGAGCGCACCGAAATCGAACGCGGTCTACACCGCCCTTGGCGCCGCCAAGCGCGCGGCGCAGGAGCATGGCTCGTTGATGCCGCCCGCGCACATCCTCAACGCGCCGACCAAGCTGATGAAGAATCTCGGTTACGGCAAAGGCTATGAATACGACCACGAAGCCGAGGATGGCTTTTCCGGCCAGAACTACTTCCCGGACGAGATGGAGCGTGAGTCGCTTTATCGGCCGCGCGACGTCGGCTTCGAGCGCGAAGTACAGAAGCGCCTCGACTATTGGGCGAAGCTTCGGGCGAAGCGGCAGCAGGACTAGACGTCGGCCGCGTCCGTGATCTGGGATTCTTCTTCGAACGGAATCTGCGCCACTTGCGCCTGGTGCTGGTTGAACTGGGCCGCGATGTAGTGGCCGAGCGCCACCGCTGCCACGCAGAGGACCACGGAAGCCACCATGTTCACGCCCGCGCGCGCCATGGCGCCGCTGCGGATGAGATCCAAAGTCTGTAGGCTGAACGACGAGAAGGTGGTGAAGCCGCCGCAGATACCCACCATCACCAGCAGGCGCGCGTTCTCCGAAACCGGGAAACGGCCCGCGGCCAGGGTCAGGGTTCCGAAGAAGCCGATGATGAAGGAGCCGGCGACGTTGATGCCAATGGTTCCCCAGGGCAGGTCCCGGCTGATCGGCAGGGTCCACGCCGAGAGGAGGTAGCGGGCCAGAGAGCCCAGGGCGCCGCCGATCATCACATAGAGGCAGGAAACGACTGTCATGGCTTCTCCCAGGGCCGGCGAGGGTGTCTGGAAGACAGATTCCTGCCGCGATGAATTGCGGTAGGAGTCATCAGCCATCTGGCTTTTCGGGCCGTCCGGCGGTTAAAGGGGGGAACCCCATCCCCTGTGAAAACAGGCTAGGTGACTCCTCCAATTGCGTCAACGACATGGCCCAGACAGTTCACGTTTCCAAAGATGATGACGACGTTCGCGTGGACCGCTGGTTTAAGCGCCACTACCCGGCGCTGAACCACATCCAGCTGGAGAAGCTGCTGCGCAAGGGCGAGGTGCGGGTGGACGGCAAACGCGCCAAGGCCAGCGACAGGCTGTCCACAGGCCAAACCCTTCGCCTGCCGCCACAACTGGAAACCATCCACAGCCAGGCAGCGGAGAAGCGCACAAAACCGCAAACAGCTTCTCCACAGCTCAGTGAAAAGGCGAGGAAAAGCTTGGAAGATGTTGTGATCTATATGGATTCCAGCGTCATCGTTATCAACAAGCCGTCTGGCCTTGCCACCCAAGGCGGCAGCGGGCTGACTCAGCATGTCGACGGCATGCTCGACACCCTGCAGTTCGAGAAAAACCAGCGGCCCAAGCTGATCCATCGATTGGACCGCGACACCTCCGGGGTTCTCGTCATCGCGCGCACGACGTCGGTGGCGGCGAACCTGTCCGACTCGCTGGCGAAGCGCGACGCGCAGAAGATTTATTGGGCGCTGGTGAAGGGTGTGCCGAAGCACAAGCGCGGTACGATCAAACTGTCGCTGGCCAAGGAGGGCGGACACGGACCGCATGGCCGCGACGAACGCGTGGTGGCGAAAGACACGGCCGACAAGTCCGCCCAATATGCGCTCACTGATTATGTGGTGATCGACCAGGTTGGCGACGAATATGCGTGGGTCGCCGCCAAGCCGCTGACCGGACGCACCCACCAGATCCGCGTGCATCTGGCATCGCTGGGAACACCCATCGTCGGCGATTTCAAATATGGCGGCGCGGACGCGCGCGGGAAGGGCGAGGTGGCGGATCGCCTGCACCTTCACGCGCGTTCAATAGACATCGAACATCCGGGCGAGGGCCGCTTGCAAGTCACCGCGCCACTGACGTCACACATGGAGAAGTCGTGGAAGTTTCTCGGTTTCGACGAGAATGATGCGCGCAATCCCTTTCCTCCCACGGCACGCAAGAAGAGATGAAGCGGTTCTATAAAGACGTATCGATTGTGGAAGAGAACGCTGCGTGGCGGGTCCTGCTGGATGGCCGCACGCTGAAGACAAAGGCGCGCAACACGGTCGAACTGCCCAACCAGGCACTGGCAGAGGCGGTGGCACAGGAGTGGCGTGATCAGGGCGAGGAGATCGATCCGCCCAACATGTTTCTCACCCGGCTGACGTTTGCCGCCATAGACGGTGCACGCGCCGAGCGGGAGCGCGTCGCCGGTCATGCGCTCTCCTATGGCAAGACCGATCTTCTCGCCTATCGCGCCGAACATCCGGACGAGTTGGTTGTTCAGCAGGCCCGAACATGGGATCCGCTGCTGGAATGGGCCGCCAAGCGCCATGGCGCGAAGCTGAATGTCGCGACGGGCATCGCTTTTACGGAACAGCCCCCGGAGTCGCTTGATGCCCTCGAGCGCGCGATCGCTGCCGGCGATGAGTTTAACCTGGCCGCCCTGCACACCGCCGCCACCATCACCGGCTCGCTGGTGCTGGCATTGGCGCTGGTCGATCGGCATGTCACCGCGCAGGAAGCCTTTGCCGCTGCCACACTGGACGAGGCGTTCCAGTCCGAGAAATGGGGGACGGATGCCGAGGCGGAAGAACGCCTGAAGCGGCTGTCTGCCGAGCTTGCCGCAACGGAGCGCTTCCTGTCGCTCCTGTCTTGACCAGCCCGGCTAACCCCCACAATCTCCGGCCCTATTTCGAATTTCACCCCGAGCGAGCCCGCCATGAAGCACATCATCCAGGAACTTGAGCAGAAGCGCGATCAGGCGCGCATCGGCGGCGGCGAGGCCCGCATCGAAGCGCAACATCGCCGCGGCAAGCTGACGGCGCGCGAGCGCATTGAACTGCTGCTCGATCCCGGCTCCTTCGAGGAGTTCGACATGTTCGTCGAGCACCGCAACAAGGATTTCGGCGCGGACAAGAACATCATCCCGGGCGACGGCGTGATCACCGGATGGGGCACGATCAATGGCCGCATGACCTATGTCTATGCCAAGGACTTCACCGTTTTCGGCGGCTCGCTCTCCGAAACGCACGCCCAGAAGATCTGCAAGATCCAGGATATGGCGATGCAGAATGGCGCGCCGGTGATCGGCCTGCTGGATGCCGGCGGCGCGCGCATTCAGGAAGGCGTGGGCTCGCTGGCCGGTTATGGCGAAGTGTTCAAGCGCAACGTGCTGGCATCCGGCGTGGTGCCGCAGATTTCGCTCATCATGGGCCCGTGTGCCGGCGGCGACGTCTATTCGCCGGCGATGACCGATTTCATCTTCATGGTGCGCGACACCTCCTACATGTTCATCACCGGCCCTGACGTGGTGAAGACGGTGACGCAGGAAGACGTATCGCCGGAGCAGCTTGGCGGTGCGAAGGTGCACACCACCAAATCCGCCGTGGCCGATGGCGCGTTCGACAACGACGTGATCGCGATTGAAGAGTTGCGCCGGCTGTTCGATTTCCTGCCGCTGAGCAATCGCCAGGAAACGCCGCAATGGCCGACGGATGACGAGCCTCAGCGCGTGGAGATGAGCCTCGATACGCTGGTGCCGGAAAATCCCAACAAGCCTTACGACATGAAGGAACTGATCCTGAAGGTCGCGGACGAGGGCGACTTCTTCGAGATCGGCGAAGCCTTTGCGCGCAACATCATTACTGGCTTCGGCCGCATCGAAGGCAAGTCGGTCGGTTTCGTTGCCAACCAGCCGATGGTGCTCGCCGGCGTGCTCGACAACGACGCGTCGCGCAAGGCCGCCCGGTTCGTGCGCTTCTGCGATTGCTTCAATATTCCGATCGTGACGTTCGTGGACGTGCCGGGCTTCCTGCCGGGCACCGCGCAGGAACACACCGGCATCATCAAGCATGGCGCCAAGCTGCTCTTCGCCTATGCGGAAGCGACATGCCCGAAGATCACGGTGATCACGCGCAAGGCCTATGGCGGCGCTTATGACGTGATGGCGTCCAAGCATCTGCGCGCGGATGTGAACTATGCATGGCCGTCGGCGCAGATCGCCGTGATGGGCGCGAAAGGCGCGGTGGAAATCATCTTCCGTCAGGACATCGGTGACCCGGACAAGATCGCGGCGCGCACGAAGGAATATGAAGACCGCTTCCTCAATCCCTTCATCGCTGCCTCACGCGGCTATATCGACGACGTGATCCGCCCGCACTCCACCCGCTGGCGCGTCGCCCGCGCGCTTCGGATGCTGAAGAACAAATCCGTCCCGCAAATCTGGAAGAAGCACGACAACATCCCGTTGTAGTGCCCAGGGCCTAGTGCCCGAACGGACCGCCCTCATGCGCGCCGCTGTTGGTGTCGCATCCCGGCGCGCTGGGTGTGGTTGATGTCGTAGTCGTCTTCTCGCAAGGCTGAACGGGACTCGCGGGCGGCGGAGTCATGGGCTGCGTAGCGTTCGCGGGTGTTGCAGCCTTTTTATCCGTTTTCGATTTCGGCAACGTCTTGGTCGGCGTGGGCGCTGTGGTGGCGGGCTTCGGACAATTCACCGAGCGCGTATGCGTCTCGCCCGGCGCAGGCTGTGCGCATTGCGTGCTGTCCGTATTCTTTGGGTTGACGGTGGTAGATGGCTTGTCCGGCGCCGTCGACGTCATGTTGGTACTGGTCTGCGCGAGCGCCACAACGGGCGAAAATGAAAAGGCGGCGGCAGCAATACCGGCCAGCAACATCGAGCGTTCCACGAATTGTCTCCCGAACAATCTCAGTAACAAAACGCGAGACGCGCCATTTGGTGCCGTGACGCGGGAACTTTTATCCGGCTATTTTGCGCCTGCGAAGGCGGTGACTTCCATCTCCACGCGGCCGTTCATCGCCAGCGCGCTTACGCCCAGTGCCGAGCGCGCGGGCAAGCGGTCCGGCTTGAAATATTCGACATAGATCTTGTTGAACGCGGGCCATTCCTTCATGTCCGCGAGGAAGACTTGGCATTTGAACACATCGTCGAAGGAGAGATCGTTCTGCTCCAGGGTGCGCGCGATGTTCTCGAACATCTGGCGCGTCTCCGCTTCGATGCCGCCGGGTACCAGCGCCATCTTGCCGGGCACATTGCCCATCGCGCCGCTCAGATAGAGAACGTCGCCCGCGCGCACGGCATCGGAGAAGGGAAGGCCAGCATCGATGGTGCCGCGTGAGCGGATGAATTTCGGCATGTCAGAACCCTTCTGGCGACAAATTGCGACCATAGGGCATCCCTTCGCGGGTTGCACAGCAGGTCTCGCGCCATAGGATGCATTCCTCAAAAGAATATGGGGAGTATTTCTGTGATGCGTTTCACCCGAAATCTGCTGATCGCGGTCGTCGCGGTCGCTGCGCCCGCCATCGCGGCGCAATATCCCGGCCATCCGAAAACCACACCGGATCTCACCGCCGCCGATCTGTCGTCGCGCGACAAGGCCATCTCGGACGACGCGTTCGAAGGCCGTGGCCCCGGCACGGCGAACGGGGAAGCTGCGGCGCAATGGATCGCAGACGAGTTGAAGCGCATCGGCGTCGCGCCGGCCAATCACGGCAGCTATTTCCAGGACGTACCGGCGGTGAACATCACGCTGGATGCGGCGAAGTCCAGCTTCCGCTTCGATACGCCGAAAGGCGCGATCACGCCGAACTTCCCGGACAAGACGGCATACTGGACGCCGCAATTCGCCAGCAACGAGGTAAAGGTCGACAAGTCGCAGTTGGTGTTCGTGGGCTATGGCGTCGTCGCGCCGGAATATCATTGGAACGACTACGCCGGCGTGGATGTGAAAGGAAAGACTGTCGTCATCCTCATCAACGATCCGGGCGGCGAGGACAAGAACCCCGATCCGAAGTTCTTCAAGGGCAAGGCGATGACCTATTACGGCCGCTGGACCTACAAATATGAGGAAGCAGCGCGTCAGGGCGCAGCAGCGGCAATCATCGTTCATGAGACCTATCCCGCTGCCTATGGCTGGCAGGTGGTCCGCAATTCCAACTCCGGTGCGAAATCGTGGCTGGCCCGCGCGGACAAGGATATGAGCATGGTGCCGATCCAGGGATGGATCACGCTCGACACCGCGCAGGATCTTTTCAAGCGAGCCGGTCTCGATTACGAGAAAGAGAAAGCTGCCGCCAACAAGCCTGGCTTCAAAGCCGTTCCGATGACGGGCGAGACGTTGACGGTGGACGCGCATTCGACGATCCAGCATCTGAACACGCGCAACGTCGCCGGCATCATCAAGGGCTCTTCAAAGCCGGATGACGTGCTCATCTATTCCGCGCATTGGGACCATCTTGGCGTGAAGCCGGACGTGGCCGGGCCGGACAAGATCTACAACGGCGCGGTCGACAACGGCATGGGTGTCTCGTCGGTGCTGGAGCTGGCGGAGAAGTTCAAGAATTCGCCTCCGACCAAGCGCTCGGTCGCCTTCCTGTTCTGGACGATGGAGGAGCAGGGACTTTTGGGCTCCGAATACTTCGCGGAACATCCGTTATGGCCGAAGGATCATATTGTCGGCGTGATCAACACCGACGCGAACGGTCCGCAGCCGGTGGCGCATGACATGTCCCTGCCGGGCAACGGCCAGTCGCATCTGGAGGATTATCTTGCGAAAGCACTGAAGGCGCAGGGCCGCGTCGTCTCGCCGGATCCGCAGCCGGAGAAGGGCGGCTTCTTCCGCTCCGATCACTTCAGCCTCGCCAAGCAGGGCATTCCCGCCATCAGCCCCGGCGGCGGTGAAGACCTCGTCGTTGGTGGTCACGCGGCGGGCAAGAAGCTTGCGGATGATTACACCGATCACCGCTACCATCAGCCCAGCGACGAGTGGAAAGCCGATTGGGATCTTTCCGGCCCGCTGCTGGATCTGAAGGCGCTCTACGCGATGGGCGTCGATCTCGCCAATTCCGACGTCTGGCCCGGCTGGTATCCCGGCAGCGAGTTCAAAGCGGCTCGCGACAAGGAGATGGCAGGCAAGAAGCAGGACTGACGATGAAGCGTCGGCGACCGGTCAGTAAGGCCGGTCGCCGATGATTGTCACGCGCTCCATGCGGCGCAGGGCGGGCCAGTAGTCCGACACGGCATAGTGTTGGCTGGCGCGATTGTCCCAGAACGCAATGGAGTTTTTCTGCCAGCGGAAGCGGCACTGATATTCCGGGATCGCCGCCTGCGCATAGAGATGCTTCAGCAGCGCGTCGGAGTGCTCGCGCTCCATGCCGACAATATATTGCGTGAAGGCGGCGTTCACATAGAGCGCCTTCTTCTTTGTTTCCGGATGGGTGCGGACGATGGGGTGCTCCACCATCGGATATTTCTTGTTCATCGCTTCGATCTGCTCTTCGGAGAGACCGCGCTTGCGCATGGCGAGGCGGAAATGCGCGAAGTCATGAATGGCGACCTTGCCGTCGATCTGCGCCTTCACGTCGTCGGTGAGGTTTTCATAAGCGGCATACATATCGGCAAACAGCGTGTCGCCGCCGAAGTCCGGAACCTCGATCGCGCGCAGAACCGAACCCAGTGAAGGTTCAAGCCGCCACGTCACGTCGCTGTGCCAGGTGTTTTCCTTGCCCTTGTTGTCCTTGTCATGCGTGATCGCAAGAACTTCCGGAAAATTCGGCTTGTGCGGCGCGAAGGGGTGCACTTCCAGCTCGCCGAAATTCCGCGCGAAGGCGAGGTGCTGTTCCGTCGTGATGTTCTGGTCGCGGAAGAAGAGCACCTTCCATTCCAGCAGAAGATCGCGGACCGCCTGCTTGGTCGCCACGTCCAGCGGGCGCGACAGGTCGATGTTGCCGACTTCGACGCCGATGGCGGGCGTGAGCGGAGAAACGGTGAGGGCGGCGGGCGCAAGCTTGAGCGCGGCTTCAGACATGGCGTTCTCCCGGATATCTGTTCTGTGAGGTCAGGTTGCGCCTTGGCCGGACGACTGTCCCGTGCAAAACTCACCAATTCCGTAATACGGAATATGAGAGATGCCCGCCGTCGAACCGGTCCTGCGTAGCCTGCAAATCCTGGAAGCACTCAACCGCCACGCTCCGTCTACGCTCGGGGAACTTTCGGAGGTCACCCGCCTGCCGAAGCCCACGGTGTCGCGTCTGCTCGAAACGCTGGAGGAGGGCGGCTATGTCGTGCGGCTACCGCGCCGCGCCGGATACGACTTGCGTGAACGCACGCTGCGCTTGTCGTCAGGCTTTCGCTACAGCGACGCAGTGGTGGAGGCCGCGCGACCCTTTCTCTCCGCGCTGACCGCCGAACTCAAATGGCCGATCGGTCTGGCGACATTGGATCGCGATGCCATGCGTGTGCGCTTCAGCACCGGGCCGGAGAGCCCATTCACCATCGACGAGAACTATGTGAACCGCCGCGTCCCGCTGCTGCTATCCGCGCTCGGCCGCGCCTATATCGCGTTCTGCACGGACGACGAGCGTGAGAAGATCATCGAACTGATGCGCGAATCTTCGCGCGGCACGGATCGCATGGCGCGGGATCCGCGCGCAGTGTCCCGCCTGATCCAGTCCGTGCGGCGGGCGGGGTTTGCTTCGGCGGTCGAATATCCGAATGCGCCGGCGCATGGCATGGCGGTGCCGGTCCTCTCCGGAGGCCGGGCTATTGCGGCGATCACCTTGCGCTATCTCGGCCGCCGGCTGGCGGACAAGGACGCCGCGCAGCGCTATCTCGCGCCGCTGCAACGCACGGCACAGGCAATTGCGGTTTCTGTGGCCGATCACGTGCTTTGAACGGCGCGCCTTGCGAGGACCGACACGTTCCGCGCGGATCGCTCGATATGTAGCAGGCGCCGGCGCAGAAATGGTAGCGCGGCTGTGCTGGAAAGATCGCTCCAGCCCCGGCGGCGCAACTGATCCGGTCGCTTGCCGCGCGCACCACTTTCTTCCGACAAGGTGTTGAGCACGATCTCCCGCGCCGTCGAAAGAACGCCGTCCGCTTCTGCGGGATCGAACTCGGTTGCCCGCGCGAGCAGGGCCGTCCGCACGGAGGTGAGATCGGATGCGAAGAGGTAACTCGCATTGAGCAGTTCGTTGATGGTCGCAATAACGCGTTTGTCCGCGTTCGGCTCGTCGAGCAGCCGCCGCGCCGCGGCCGACAGCGTAGAGATGGCATCAAGCGCGTTGCGGCGGGAGAGGCGATAGTCCTGCTCAACGGGCGCTGATGTGAGTGCTTGTTCGGCAAAGGTGCGATTTTTATCGAGCAGGTTGGCCACGAGTTGCGGAATGTTTCGGCGCTCCCAGCTCGGCAGCAGGAAGCTGAATCCCGTTGCGAGCGCCGCGCCGATCAGCGTGTCCAGAATGCGCTCGAAGAAAAGCGGATGGACCGTGGGATACATGAAATGCAGCAACAGGAGCGCAGAGATCGAGGCGCCGAGCGCGGTGACGCGATAGTTCACCGCGCCAAAGGCATGCGAAAGACCGACGCCGACGATGACGCCCAGGAGCGGCCATATGCCGGGCAGGAAATGGATCAGGCCTGCCGCGACCACGCAGCCCAAAAGCGTGCCGACCACGCGATCGTTCCGGCGCTGCCGTGTGATGCTGTAATTCGCGCGCATGATGAGGCCGGTGGTGAGCAGGATCCATCCGCCATGCACGAAATTCGGAAATAGAAGCGTGATGGCATAGCTCGCGGTCATTGCCAGCGTGAGCCGGATCGCGTAGCGCATTGTCGGCGAGCGCAGATCGAATTGCGCCTGCAGGACGCGCAGGCTCGTCGTTTCCTGCTGCATGAAAGCCGCAAGATTCAGATTTCCGCCGGCGGTCCGTGTTTGTGGCGCGCAGACCGCGCGATGCAGATGCTGCAGCTGGTCAACCGCGCGGTGCAGTTTTGTGTAGGTGGAGTGAAACGCGGCCCGCGCGGTCTCCTCGTCCGGATCGGATGGCGGCGCAGCCGAAATGCGTGCGATCTCTCCTGCGACAAGGTCAAGATGTCCGCTATGCGACGGCACTTTCGTATTGCCGCGCGGCACCGCGAGGGCGATCACCAGCGCTTCGATATCGGATGCGATATCGGCGATAAGGGCGCGCATCCGGCGCAGCAGATGGCGGTGTGCGGAACGGCGCAGGACGTCAAGATCGGCATCGCTGGACAGGATCTGCTCGAAACAGTCGACCAAGGCCGTGAGTGCATCGACATACTGCCGCCGCCGCGCCGTCATTCGACCGGCATAAATCATGTCCCGCGCCACCTGGAGGTTCTCGGTCAGCACGCCATGGGCTTCGATGAGCGCGCGCAAGGTTGGCCTGTGCGTTTCTTCGGGATCAAACGCCGCCGCTTTTGCGCGCATGTAGTTCGCGAATGCACGCAATGCTTCGCCCAGTACGATGCGCCGGTTTCGGTCGTCGAGAGCCGCGGCCATGAAGAGCGCGAACAGCGCATATGCCAAGCCGCCTTCGGCGAAGATGATCGTATGCGCGAATGCGTTCGCTGTCGTTTCGCTTTCGCCCGTCAGGCCGATAACGAGGGCGAGAATCCCCGCCACGCCGATCCCCAGCGCCCGGCGGCCATAGGCGGAGATGAGGGCGGCCGTAAAGCTGAGCGCGGCGATCAGAATGCCCAGTGGCAGGACGTGACCACCGGTGAGCGCCGCAAGAAACGAAATCAGGCTCGTGGCGATGACCGTGCCGGCGAAGATAGGCGGCTTGATGGAGAACCGGCTCGGCTGATCCACGATGGAGGCGCATAGCGCACCGGTATAGGCCAATACCGTTACGGAAAGTCCCGCTGCGAGGTAGAAGCCGGCGCCAACAACCAGCATGCCCAGCGCAACGGCAAGGCCGTTTTCGATGTGCAGCCGGAACAGGGCGAGGCCGAGACGGCGGGAAAGCGTGGCGGGCATTTGAACGCAGGGGTAGCACGGTTTACGGACCCGGCCGAAACCCCTAAAACGCTTTCCAAATCAGGCCGCTACAGGAAGGCCGCCGGGGGACGATGTTCAAGAAAATCCTCATTGCCAATCGCGGTGAAATCGCCTGCCGCGTCATCAAGACCGCCCGCAAGATGGGTATCCGCACCGTCGCCGTCTATTCGGATGCCGACCGCGATGCGTTGCATGTGGAGATGGCGGACGAAGCGGTCCACATCGGCCCGGCGCCATCGGCGCAATCCTATCTCGTCATCGACAAGATCGTGGACGCCTGCAAGCAAACCGGCGCCGAAGCCGTGCACCCGGGATATGGCTTCCTCTCGGAACGCGAAGCCTTCGCCGAAGCGCTGGCGAAAGCGGGTGTGGTGTTCATCGGCCCGAACAACAAAGCCATCGCAGCGATGGGCGACAAGATAGAATCCAAGAAGCTCGCCATGGCTGCCAAGGTGAATACAGTCCCCGGCTATGTCGGCGAGATCAGGGACGCCGATCATGCGCGCAAGATCGCGGCCGAGATCGGTTATCCGGTGATGGTGAAAGCCAGCGCCGGCGGTGGCGGCAAGGGCCTTCGCATTGTGCACAAGGAAGATGAACTGGTTCAGGCGATCCAGTCGTCCCAGAACGAAGCCAAGGCCGCGTTCGGCGACGATCGCCTGTTCGTGGAGAAATTCGTCACAGAGCCGCGTCACATCGAAATCCAGGTGATGGGCGACAAGCACGGCAATGTCATCTATCTGAACGAGCGCGAATGCTCGATCCAGCGCCGCAACCAGAAAGTCATCGAAGAAGCGCCGTCGCCGTTCCTTGACGAGAAGACGCGCAAGGCGATGGGCGAGCAGGCTGTGATGCTGTCCAAGGCTGTGGGGTATGACAGCGCCGGTACCGTCGAGTTCATCGTCGACAAGAACCGCAACTTCTACTTCCTCGAAATGAACACCCGCCTGCAAGTGGAACATCCGGTAACGGAGCTGACCACGGGGCTGGATCTCGTAGAGCTGATGATCCGTTCGGCCGCAGGCGAGAAACTGCCGCTGGCACAGAAGGACGTGAAACTCGACGGTTGGGCGATCGAGTCCCGAATCTATGCCGAAGATCCCTATCGCGGCTTCCTGCCGTCCACCGGCCGTCTCGTGCGTTACCAGCCGCCGCCGGAAGGCACCAAGGACGGCGTGACGATCCGCAACGACACCGGCGTGTATGAAGGCGGCGAGATCTCCATCTATTACGATCCGATGATCGCCAAGCTCTGCACCCACGCGGCGACGCGCGAGAAAGCCATCGACGCGATGGCGAAAGCTTTGGACGAGTTCCGCATCGAAGGCATCAACCACAACATCGCGTTCCTCACCGCGATCATGCACAACGCGAAATTCCGCTCAGGCAAGATCACGACGGCCTTCATCGCCGAGGAATATCCCGACGGTTTCCACGGCCGGGCGATCGACAAGGCGACGCTGCAGCGCTTCATCGCGGCCGCCGTCATCAAGAAGCTCATGCGCACCCACCGCGCCGCGCGGATCAGCGGAAGCCTGAATGGCCCGCGCGCAGCAGCAAGCGAGTATGCGGTGTCGGTTGATGGCAATAACCACGCCGTAACCAGCGCTGGGATTCACGAAGGCAAGGCATCGTTGACGATCGACGGGGAAGCCTGGTCTGCCTCCACGGATTGGCGCCTTGGCGAGCCGGTGATGCACCTGCGCGAGAAGGACGGCGATTATGCCGTGCAAATTGCGCGGCTTGCCGGTGGCTATCGCGTTCGTCAGGGCGGCGCGGCTGCGACGGTCATTGTGCGCAGCCCGCATGCGGCGGAACTTGCCGCGCTCATGCCGGTGAAAGCCGCGGCCGATACGTCGAAGTTCCTGCTGTGCCCGATGCCCGGGCTGATCGTCTCCGTGAACGTTCACGAAGGCCAGGACGTAAAGGCGGGTGAGGCGCTCGCGGTCGTCGAAGCGATGAAGATGGAAAACGTCCTTACGGCCGAGCGCGACGCGAAGGTGAAAAAGGTCAACGCCAAAAAGGGCGACAGTCTCGCCCTTGATGACGTGATCATCGAATTCGCCTAGCCGAAGGTCTTCCGGATTTCGATGTAGAGGCGCGGCTGCGAGCGGATCTGGCGGCTGTCGATCTCCGTAAGCGGTGCGGTGTCGCGCGGCCCGGCATATTCATAGAACGTGTTCTTGTAGACGAAGCGTCCCATGTTATCGAGCTCGAATCGGAAGCTCCAATCCGCCGTCGGTTTGTAGATCCACGCCGCGGAAATGAGCGCGGGCGGAATGCGGCGGTGACGCACCTCCGTGAGATGATAATAGTGCTCATCCCAGCCGTTGAAGTAATCGATTTCCCATGTGGAATTCAGGCTCGGCAAGTCTTGTGTCAGCGTGAACTCGACGTCCTGCGGCCGCACGGATTGGTTTCCGGACAGACCGGGCGAGATGAAGCGCTCGACGCCTGTGACGGGATCTTTCACGCGGGTGCGGCGGAAGATATTGGTTGATTTCAACAGCCCGTTTTCGAGGCCGAGCTTGTCCAGCGGCAAGGTGAGTTCGACGTCGAGCTGGTCCAGCGTGCCGTTGCCGATGTTGCCGGGCGCATCGAAAGTGCCCGCGCTGCTGGTAACGGGAACGTTGTCCACCACATCCTTGATCTCGTCATGCATCACCGTCACCACGAGCGCGCCTTTTTCCCAGAAGTGCCGCTCGAACGAAATCTCATATTGGGTGTGCTGATCGGGCTTGATGTTTGCGTTGCCGCCCTGGATGCCGTTGCCGCCCAGGCTGCTGCTGGCGACGAAATTGCCGAAATCGAGCTGGCCGACAATGCGCTCGTAGCGCAAGCGGATTTGCGTGACTTCATCCGGGCTCCAGGTCAGCACGGCGCGGGGCTTGGGATAGAAGAATGAGCGGCTCTGTGCGTTCGCGCCGGTTTCGCTGATCGTCGAATATTCGAAACGCGCGCCGGCTTCGAGCAACCACTTAGGATCGAATTTCCAGGTGCCTTGCGCAAAGAGCTCTCCGCGCTTTTCGTTCACGTCCGCATCGGCCGATGGCAGCGGCACCGGGATTCCGTTTTCCACGTAGCTGCTGGTGCCGCTCAGGAAGTTGTAGGCCGCCTCGGCGCCGCCTTCGAAGGTGAGCGTCTCGTTTGCGGGATAGCGCAGTGTTGCGCGCGCGATCGACTCGCCGGTCTTGTTTCGGGAGCGGAAGTTCTGCGAAACGCCGGGCGCGTCCAGATAGTTGTGATCTGTGTCGCGTTCCAGGCGCTGCAGAAAAAGTGTCTCCAGCGTCGAACCTCCGACATTGCCATTCCAGTGCAGCCCAAGTTCGCCGCTGTCCGCGCCGGAACGGTCGCCGATGAGCTGCGTGCCGGTCGGGAAGTAATAGGACAAGGTGGAATGAAACGGGCTATCCTGCAGAAGCAGGTTCGCCTTGAACTGCCCATCGAACAGGGGAACGGTTGCGGCGGTGGTAAAGGCAGTGCCCGCGCCGCGTCCCGTAGAATGCGCGCCCACGGTCTGCGATGCACCGGTCAGCTCGTCCAAGGTCGTGTATGTGCCTTTGCCCACGGAATCGTCGTAACTCGCGAAGCGCTGGAGCGATGCTTCGTAGGTGTTTTCACCGCTGTGCTGCGTGTACTCGACCTTGAGGCTCGGCACCGAGTGATGATCGTTGAGCCAAAGATTGTCGGTGGCTTGCGCTACCACCTGGATCGAGTCCGCGGTCTTGCGGATAACGTTCGCGATGACGGTGTGGCCTTGCATGTCGATGCCGCGCGCGCCGCCGCGTATGACGTCGATGCGCTCGACGTCCGAGGCCGGGATGCGGTTCAGCACTGATTGCAGGTCATCCGTCTTCGAGGTTGGCCGCTGGCCGTCGATCAAGACGTTGCCGGCGGTTCCCGCGAAGCCGCGCTCCGAATTTCCGTCGTCAAAGGTGAAGGCTGGAAGCCTCTGGATCATGTCGTACGCGGTGTTGGGGCGGGCGTCGGCAAAGAATACGGCCGGATACTGAAGAACGTTCTCCTGCTGCTGGGCATGCGCTGCCGAAACAAAGGCCAGGACCGCAACCGCTGCGCCAAGGAACAAACGACTCATTTTCACGGGACCCCCAAGGACGCAAACTCTTGAACATACTTGGTTTCTGCATTGCTAATCGTGCAATGCCTGCAAAACGCATGGCTGGTGTGCGGAGGTCGTCGGGTTTCGCAATAGTCGCGCCGAATGTTCCCCCGGGGCGAAACGAATGTGTGCAACCGCAGTCGGCTTCGTATATTTGATGCGAAGCACCGCAAATCGGCACCCATGTCAGAATCGTCAGAGATTTCCACGTTTCGCGTACGCGTCGAAGGGCGCGTTCAGGCCGTTGGCTACCGGAATTTTTGCATCAGCGAAGCGACCAAGCGCGGCATCGATGGTTGGGTGCGCAATCGCTCAAACGGCGACGTCGAAATGCTGGTGCATGGCGATGAAAATGTCGTGAACGCGTTCATCACGGCCTGCGCCAAGGGCCCGGAAGGTTCCCAGGTGCACAGCATCGATCTGGAGAAGGCGGAGCCGCCGGAAGAAAAAGGATTCCACCGGCGGCCGTCCCTTTAGGCGCGCTTTCGAAACAGCTCGCGGAATACCGATATCGCAAACACGATTGCGCCAAGGGCTGTGATGCCTTCGCCTGCGGACATATAAGGCACGAACTTCGGATCGTTGCCCGCTTTCAGAAATAGCGCGAGCGCGGGAATCATCACCAGAATGCCGAGCGCCGAAATGACGAAATTGGCCCAGGCCAGGCGCGGTGAATAGTGCGACGCCGTCAGCGCGTAAAATGTGCCGTACAGCGCCATCGTTGCCCAGCCGACGAGATTGAGATGCGCGTGTGCCTGAGCAAGTGTCATGTCGTGGCTCGCGCCCATGTGCATGCCCAAAAACATGCCGGCGATGACGCAAACGATTCCCACCGCGAAAAACGCGGCCGATACGCGTGGCATAAGATCTACTCCCCGAAAGCTGCCCCCGGCAGCGATGAAATAATCTAGGCGGCGCGTTTTTCAACGGGCCCAAATACATCCTCAAAAGCGATCTTCATGGCGACATCGACATCGGCCATGGAAACGGGAATTCCCAAATCGTGCAGGCTGGTCACGCCATATTGGCGGATACCGCAGGGCACGATCCCGCCGAAATGGCTGAGATCCGGATCGACATTGAACGAGACACCGTGAAACGTCACCCAACGGCGGACGCGAACACCCAGCGCGGCGATCTTGTCCTCGCGATTGCCGCGCACCACCCAGATGCCGACACGGCCTTCGCGCCGCTCACCCTTCACGTTGAATTGCGCAAGCGTGCGGATCAGCCACTCTTCCAGATCGTGGACGAACTTGCGCACGTCCGGGCCTTTCCGCGGATCGGTGCGGCGCTTCAGATCCAGCATCACATAACCCACGCGCTGGCCAGGCCCGTGATAGGTGAACTGCCCGCCACGACCAGTCTTGAACACCGGAAAGCGCGCATCCAGCAGGTCGGCCTCGTTGGCGCTGGTGCCGGCGGTGTAGATTGGCGGGTGCTCCACCAGCCACACCATCTCGTCAGCCTCGCCGGCGGCGATGGCGGCGGCGCGCGCTTCCATGAAATCCACCGCTTCCGGATAGGGCAGCAGGCCTGGCCTGATGCGCCACTCGGGGCGGGAGAGGGTGAGGGCGTCCGTCATTAAGAAGTCCGAAACCATAACGCGGGAGGATCGAAGTCGATCATCCATGAGGCCATCCATCAAATGTCCCCCAATATCCAAGGCGTCAAGGTCGAGATTTCCGTGGTTCTCGGCCGGTCGGTCATTCCCATGCACCAGTTGCTGCGCATGGGCCGTGGCGCCGTCATTGAGCTGGATTCAAAGCAGGACGACCCGGTGACCATCATGGCCAACGACAAGCCCGTGGCGAAGGGCGAGATCATCCTGCAGGGTGACAAGATCGGCGTTTCGGTCACCTCGCTGCTGAAGGCAAATCAGTAGTACATATAAAGTGCGTGAATAATTCTAATCCACGGCCCGTTCTTGCAATATAGGGGGTCGGCGCGTATCTCTTTGTGGAACCGCTATTGTGCGGGAACAGGAGACGCGCCTTGCTCCCCATTGTTCTCAACCCGGAAGCCATTTCTGTTGGCCTGATCGGCAGCGGCGAAGCTTTGGCGCGCCGGCAGAAAATGTTGGCGGATGCCGGTATTACGCCGGTCAAGATTTCTTTCGGCAGCGCGCTGGATGGCTTGAGAGTTCTCTTTGTAGCGGGCCTGGGCAGGGCGGAGTCGGAGGCACTCGCTCAACGCGCCCGAAGCCAAGGCACCCTCGTCAACGTCGAAGACGTCCCACACCTCTGCGACTTCCATGTCCCGGCCGCGATACGGCGCGGCGATCTCATACTCACCGTTTCCACCGGCGGGAAATCACCGGGCCTTGCCAGGCTCATTCGCGAGTGGCTCGAACACAAGATCGCGCCGGAATGGTCTGGCCGCTTGAGGGAAGTTGCAGCGGTTCGCTCCAGATGGCGCGCGGAAGGCAACCCTCCGTCTGAAGTCGCGCAGCGCACGCGTGATTATGTGCGCGAGCGGGACTGGCTTGCATGAGCAGTGTGGTTTCCGTCGTCGATCGCGCCAAAGGCATTTCACCGCGTGCCTTCGATCGCACCGATTCCAGTATCGCCGATCCCGCAATCGCTGCGCGCCTTGCGGCATTGCGTGAAAAGGCAAGAGGTCGCGATGCGCTGGGCATTTTGCGGCTCGCGCTCGAGGAATTTCCAAACCAGTCGGCCGTCGTATCGTCCTTCGGTTCAGAATCCGTCGTCCTGCTTGATCTGTTGGCGCAGGTCGATGCGTCGACGCCGGTGCTATTTCTCAACACCGGCAAATTGTTTGGCGAAACGCTGCGCTATCGCGATCGCCTCCAGGACGAACTTGGGCTCACCGATGTGCGCAGCATCGGACCGCATCCGGATGACCGCGCAAAATACGATCCGGAAGGCACGCTGTGGTCGAGGAGTACCGATGCGTGCTGCAACTTCAGGAAGGTCATTCCTCTGCGCCATGCATTAGAAGGTTTCTCCGCGCAGATCACGGGCCGCAAAAAATTTCAGACGAATGCGCGCGCTGCGATGGAAGCCGTCGAGTTCTTTGAAGGACGCTTCCGTTTCAATCCACTCACCGATTGGACGCTGGCCGATCTCGAAGCCTATGCCGACCAGCACAACCTTCCTCGCCATCCGTTGGTGGACGACGGCTATCCATCCATCGGCTGCATCCCCTGCACGCGCCGCGTCGCTGCGGGTGAGGGCTACAGGGATGGCCGCTGGGCCGGCCTCGACAAGGACGAGTGTGGCATCCACACCGGCATCGACGGCGAAGGCATCTAAAATATTTCACGAAATTGACTGGGGTCTCGGGTCAGGGCGTCTTGCCTGACATTTTGTCGACATACTACATTATGAACGCTGAATGATTTGTATTTGCGTTTAGGATTGCAGTTTCGTGGCCAAGGCCCCTTCAACCCTTGCGGAATTGGTCGCTCCTCTCTCCGAGGACGATTTCATCGATGTCCTTCGCAAGCGCAAACTCACGTTTCTGCGCGGCGCCGGGACCGACCGCTATACCTCTCTCCTGAACTGGAAGTCGCTCCTTCAGATGATCGAGCGCGGGCAGCATCCCCCCAGCCTCGCAGAATTTCGCCTGATCAAGGACGGACAGATTCCACCGCCGGATCGCTGGTTGAAGAAGAAGCCTTTCGGCGAAGGCAACATGGTCGATGTCGCACGCTTTCTCGCATTCATGGATCACGGCTTCAGCCTTTCGGTGACGCGCATCGACGATTACGCGCCGCACCTGAAAACGCTTAGCAGCAACATTCGCGCGACACTGAAAGAGCAAATCAAGGTCGGTGCGATCGTGACGACCGGGCAGGGCGGCGCATTCCGCATCCACTACGACCCTGAAGATCTCATCATCCTGCAGGTCGAAGGCCGCAAGCGGTGGAAGATTTTCGGGCCGCCGGTTCTCAATCCCGTCGTTGGCGCTGTGCCGCCTTCCGCGCCGCCGGAAGACGAGATCATCTTCGATGAAATCCTGGAGCCGGGAGACTTTCTCTTCCTGCCGGCCGGCAACTGGCATCGCTGCGAAAACGAGTCGGCGCGCTCGCTCCATCTGGGCATCTTCTTCCAGGCGCCCAACGGCCTCGATGTGATTAAGGCAATCACCTCCAAATTCATGGCGGACGAAGAGATGCGCCTGCCCTTGACCCGCCTGAACGACGCCGCGGATCTTTCGGCCTTCGAGGCCGACATCAAGAGCCGTGCGATCGAGCACATCAGCCAGCTCGACCTCAGCAAGTTCTTTTCGGATTTTGAGCAGCAATAGCGCGTCTCTGGCGGCCCTCCGCAGGGCCAATCGCGGGCGGGACGGCGCCTGTTTTCGAGGCTTCCCAAGGGCTAAAGCCTCTGCTACACCCCCGCCTCCTCAGGATGCGGTCGTGGCGGAATTGGTAGACGCACTACCTTGAGGTGGTAGCGCCGCGAGGCGTGGAAGTTCGAGTCTTCTCGACCGCACCATTTTCCGGCAAGCCGGAAATTCTCAGGCGTTTAGTTCCACATCCCGGTCCGCAAGGATCGCGATGCGGCGTGGCCCGATGGCCACCACGACCTGTCCACCGACGGCGGCATTGTCGCGCGCCCACATTTTGAGCGTCGAATAGTATGGCTCGCGCTTCCAGGCGTCCGGCCGCTGCGTGTCGATGTGCGCCACGATGCGCCGGCCGCCATTTTCCGTGAGCAGGACGATCTTGGATTCGCTGGGCTTCCACTCCGGCCCCAGCGAAGGTTCCAGCAGATAGCCGCAATCGAAATTGCGGCATTCGTCGGGGCGGGTCTCATAAATTGCGCAGCCGGACTTGGGCGCGCAATGTTGGCACCACACGCCCATTTCCTTTCCCAACGCCTTCACGCCGATTACCTTGCAACACAGCGTACAGCCGTCGCAGTCGCGCACCGTCTGTCTGGGAATGGCTTGCGTCATGGGCCGTGGGGAGTAGCTTCGGCCCGCACTACGCATGAGTTCCGGCATGCGGGCAACGAATTTCTGACAGAGGCTTTTGTGATACCGAATTCCTATCCCACGCTCGATTACGACCTCGGCGACACCGCGGACATGATCCGTGACAGCGTGCGCAGCTTTACCTCGGACAACATCGCGCCCATCGCCGACGAGATCGACAAGTCCAACAAGTTTCCGCGCGAGCTTTGGCCGAAGCTGGGCGAACTGGGCGTGCTCGGCATCACGGTTGAAGAGCAGTACGGCGGCGCGGGGCTGGGCTACCTCGAGCATGTGCTGGCGATGGAAGAGATCTCCAGAGGCTCGGCGGCGATCGGCCTATCCTATGGCGCGCATTCCAATCTCTGCGTGAACCAGATCCGCCGCAACGGCAGCGAAGAACAGAAGCGCCGCTACCTACCCAAGCTGATATCCGGCGAGCATGTCGGCGCGCTGGCAATGAGCGAACCCGGCGCGGGCAGCGATGTCGTCTCCATGCGAACCCGCGCGGAAAAGAAGGGCGACCGCTACATCCTCAACGGCAGCAAGATGTGGATCACAAACGGTCCCGTCGCCGACACGCTCGTTGTCTATGCCAAGACCGATCCGAATGGCGGGCCGCGCGGCATCAGCGCGTTTTTGATCGAGCGCGGAACGAAGGGCTTCTCCACGCCGCAAAAACTGGACAAGCTCGGCATGCGCGGCAGCGACACGTCCGAGCTTGTCTTCCAGGATTGCGAAGTGCCGGAAGAGAATTTGATGGGTCGCGAAGGCGAGGGCGCGCGCATCCTCATGAGCGGTCTCGACTATGAGCGCTCCGTTCTCGCGGCGGGCAGCGTCGGCATCATGCAGGCGTGCATAGACCTCGTCGTGCCGTATCTGCACGACCGCAAACAGTTCGGCCAGCCCATCGGCTCGTTCCAGCTCATGCAGGGCAAGCTGGCGGATATGTATGTCACGCTCAGCGCGGCGCGCTCTTATGTGTACGCCGTGGCCAAGGCCTGCGACCGTGGCCAGACCACGCGCAAGGATGCCGCAGGGGCGATCCTTTACGCTGCCGAGAAGGGGACATGGATGGCGCTGCAGGCGATCCAGACCTTGGGCGGCAACGGCTACATCAACGACTTCCCGGCGGGCCGCTTGCTGCGCGACGCCAAGCTCTACGAGATCGGCGCCGGCACCAGCGAAATCCGCCGCTGGCTGATCGGCCGTGAGCTGTTCGAGGAAACGGCGTGAGTGCGCCCATCGATTGGGATCAGATGGTCACGCTGTATCGGCGATTTTCAAAGATGTCAGGCGAGGCTCGGGTGCAGGAGATAGCAACGGGCCCGTTGCAGATGATGATAATCATGGCCAGACAAGGACATGAAGGGCCGCTGAAATACATGATGATCCGTACATCAGCCGGATTGGAATACAGTGGGCGATGAGATCGACGCGTTGGCAATGCGTCCAGATAGACCACCCAGGTGACTATTCTAGAGGTGGCGTAATAGCTCATTCGTTTTGATGTTGATGTGTGTTCAACCACGGATCGAGCGAAATCTTCCAGATGCCGGAATTGCCGGTGACATAGACATCGTGGCCATTCGGCGCGAGATGCGCACCCCACGGCACGTCCTTGTTGTGATCATCGCCCAGATCGACGGGCCTGCCCCAATGATCGCCATCGCGGAACGCGATGCTGAGCCGCCCCAATCCACCCTTGACCCGACCGCTGTCGAATACAATGAAGGATTGATCCTTCGCGACGGCTGGATCGTGCAGTGTTTCGGAAGGATCGCCCAGGATCACGCGCTCCGGCGTTTGATACGCGCCATTCTTGTATGCTGCGCACCAGAACTGCATCTGCTTCCCGGCCGCGTTGAAGCGCATGAAATAGAGCGTGTTGTCGCCCGCGATGCTGGCGAAGTCGATGAACACATCGTTGTTGATGACAGGGCCGAGCCACACCGGCTTGCCCCAACCCTTTGCCGTGTGATCGACGCGCCAGATGTTGGAACCCGGCGCGGTGACGCCGCCGCCAAAATAGTTCTGCGTCAGCGGCTGGCCATTCGGCTGCGTCGGACGATCCGAATTGAACAGCAGGTAGCTGCCGTCCGGCGCGATCACCGGGTCCTGGTCGAACCAGTGGCCGGAGAAGCTTGCGACCTGCGGCTGCGCCCAGTGACCATCAACGCGATGCGAAACCATCACAGTCTTGTGCGTTCCTTCGCTTCGGTCGAAGAACACCGTGTTCCCATCCGGCGTGAAGGCGAGGGTATCGTCGCTATCGGCATGGATGATGCCGTCCAAGGTGACCGGGACGGCATCGGCTGCGAAGGCGGACGTGGCGGTGGCGAGGGCAAACGCGGCAAGAGACACGCGGATCATACAGAACTCCGGAAGGGGAAATTTCGTTGACCCTATCCATCTGGGCGGGCACGAAACGAATAACAATCGCGTGCGGCGAATGACGTCTGTTTCAGCGTCATTTTTCTGATGTTTGCGGTGTTGCTAGGTGACACTATATCTATCCGCTGCGGCAGGAGGTTCTTATGGCGTCTGAAGATGTGGTGATTTTGTCGGCGGCGCGCACGCCGATGGGCGGCTTTCAGGGCGATCTTTCCGGCATGTCCGCGACCGAGCTTGGCTCCGTGGCGATCAAGGCCGCGGTCGAACGCGCCGGCATCCAGCCGGGGGACGTGGATGAGACGCTGATGGGCAATGTGCTCAACGCCGGTCTCGGACAGGCTCCTGCTCGTCAGGCGTCCATCGGCGCGGGCATACCCAACACCGCGCCTTGCACCACGGTGTCGAAAGTCTGTGGCTCTGGCATGAAGGCGGTGATGATCGCCTCCGACCAGCTCGCGCTCGGCCATGCGGACATTCTCGTCGCCGGCGGCATGGAGAGCATGACGAACTCGCCCTATCTGCTGCCCAAGGCGCGCGGCGGCTATCGCATGGGGCATGGCGAGATCAAGGATCACATGTTCCTCGACGGCCTTGAGGACGCTTACGAGCATCGCTCCATGGGCACGTTCGGCGAGGATGCGGCGCGGCACTATCAGTTCACCCGCGCCGATCAGGACGCCTATGCCATCGAATCGCTGAAGCGCTCGCAGCGCGCGATCAATGACGGCTCATTCAAGGACGAGATCGCGCCGGTGACGGTGCAGACCCGCAAGGGCGACGTGGTCGTGGCCATCGACGAACAGCCGGGCAAGGCGGACCCCGCCAAGATCCCCTCGCTGAAGCCTGCTTTCGGCAAGGATGGCACCATCACCGCCGCCAGTTCTGCCTCCATCTCTGACGGCGCGGCGGCGCTGGTGCTGGCGCGCGCGGACGTGGCGAAGGAGAAGGGCCTCAAGCCCATCGCCCGTATCGTGGCGCAGGCCAGCAATGCCCATGAGCCCAAGTGGTTCACCACCGCCCCGGTGGGCGCCATCAAGAAGGTGATGGAGCTCGCAAAATGGTCGAAAGACGATGTCGATCTGTTTGAAATCAATGAGGCTTTCGCCAATGTGCCGATGATCGCGATGCGCGACCTCGGCCTCGATCACGCCAAGGTCAATGTGAACGGCGGCGCGACTGCGCTGGGCCATCCGATCGGCGCCAGCGGCGCACGGATCATCGTGACCCTGCTCAACGCCCTGAAGGCCCGCGGCAAGAAACGCGGCATCGCCTCCCTCTGCATCGGCGGCGGCGAAGCGACGGCCGTGGCGGTGGAGTTGATTTAGGTGAGTGATCGGTCGCGGTCTGAGCTTGACCGTCAATTGACGGAGATATTGAGAAGCTTCGCCCAAGGCCGTCAGAGCGCAGCCGATTTTGCAGCCTCTTATATGAAGGCGTGGCGAAAGCGGCGCGATTCTAGTCACGGTGCCGCGCCAAACGACGAGATATTCGATCAAGCATTCGCCGCCGCCGATTGCTTTAAGCCGCACGATGTAACGCCAAGGAACGCCGTGGACATCGGCGAAGGTCAACTCAAAAAAGAAGTGTTGGGATTCGTTGAGATTTTGGATGGCCGCTAATCCCAAAATCACCCTCGCCCCCTTTAGGGGGAGAGGGCAGGGTGAGGGGGCCTCTCCACCGGCACGCTGTTTGAAACATCATGCGCGCTGCACCACCCCCTCACCCAACCCTCTCCCCCACATGCGTGGGGGCGAGGGCTTTTGGTATGCTGTGAATCGATGACCCAGATTAAATCCGCTGTTTCGACAACGAGCGCCTCCTTCAAATCCAACGCCGAGGCGGTGGGGCGGCTTGTCGCCGAACTCAAAGACAAGATGGCCGTCGCCGCGCTCGGCGGCGATGAGCGGTCGCGCAAGCGGCATACCGAACGCGGCAAGCTGTTGCCGCGTGCGCGGGTGGAGCAGTTGCTCGATCCCGGCTCGCCATTCCTCGAACTGTCGCCGCTTGCCGCGAACGGCATGTATGACGGCGACATTCACGCCGCGGGCATGATCACCGGCATCGGCCGCGTGTCGGGGCGCGAATGCGTGATCGTGTGCAACGACGCCACCATCAAGGGCGGCACCTATTATCCGATGACGGTGAAGAAGCATTTGCGCGCGCAGGAGATCGCCACGCAGAACCGCTTGCCGTGCATCTATCTGGTCGATAGCGGCGGCGCGAACCTGCCGAACCAGGCGGAGATTTTCCCCGACCGCGAACATTTCGGCCGCATCTTCTTCAACCAGGCGAATATGAGCGCCGCGGGCATTCCGCAGATCGCCAGCGTGATGGGCTCCTGCACCGCGGGCGGCGCATACGTTCCGGCGATGAGCGACGAGACGATCATCGTCAAAGGGCAGGGCACCATCTTCCTCGCCGGGCCGCCGCTGGTGAAAGCCGCGACCGGCGAAGTGGTGAGCGCCGAAGAACTCGGCGGCGCGGACGTGCACGCCAAGATCAGCGGCGTTGCCGACCATCTCGCCAATGACGACACCCACGCGCTCGCCATCGCGCGGCGCATCGTCAGCCATCTGAATGTCGAGAAGCAGCCGAACATCCCGCTGCGGGAGTCGCGCCCGCCCGCTTACGACACCGCCGAACTGAACGGCATCGTGCCGCAATCGCTGATGACGCAATACGATGTGCGCGACGTGATCGCGCGGCTGGTGGACGGCTCGGAGCTGGACGAGTTCAAGAAAACCTACGGCACCACGCTTGTCACCGGCTTCGCGCATATCAGCGGCATGCCCGTCGGTATCATCGCCAACAACGGCATCCTGTTCAGCGAGAGCGCACTGAAAGGCGCGCATTTCATCGAACTATGCTGCCAGCGCAAAATCCCGCTGCTGTTCCTGCAGAATATCTCCGGCTTCATGGTCGGCAAGAAATACGAGCAGGGCGGCATCGCCAAGGACGGTGCCAAGCTGGTAACGGCGGTGGCCTGCGCGCAGGTGCCCAAGATCACGCTCATCATCGGCGGCTCTTACGGCGCGGGCAATTACGGCATGTGCGGCCGCGCCTACTCTCCGCGCTTCCTCTTCACCTGGCCGAACACGCGCATCAGCGTGATGGGCGGCGAACAGGCCGCATCGGTGCTCGCCACGGTCCATCGCGACGCCGATAAATGGACGCCCGAACAAGCTGAAGCCTTCAAGGCCCCCATCCGCGCGAAGTATGAGGAAGAGGGAAATCCCTACTACGCCACCGCCCGCCTCTGGGACGACGGCATCATCGCGCCGGCGGATACACGGCGCGTGCTGTCACTGGCGCTGAGCGCCTGCCTCAACGCGCCGGTGGATGAAACGAAGTTCGGTGTATTCAGGATGTAGCATGCGCGGCACGCGAAAAAAGAGGCCCGGACAAATCCGGACCTCTTCTTCTCGAGCCAATCGTACTCAAGTTTCCGCTTAGTCGTGCGGCTGCGGAGTCGAAGCAGCGCCGGCGACCGCGCCGGTGCCGCCGCCGATGGCAGCGCCAACGCCCGCGCCCGGCGCACAGCCGATCGGAAGCGTTATGACGCAGCCGATCGCCGCGCCGACCGTGGCACCCGCCACGCCGCCTTCGACCGCGCGCGCACCCGGATCCGGATGCCACTCGCCGTCCACGTAATAGCCGGGACCATCGTCGCGATCGGCCATCCAGCGGACATGCTCGTCGTGCTGGTGCGCTGCATACCAATCGTCGTTGTAGTAGGTGATCGGTTCATCGGCGCCATAGGCATAAATCTTGTGGACGCGCCAACACTCGCCGGCACCGTTACAGGCCACATAGGTTTTTTCGACGGTCTGGGCGCTGGAAATCGTCGGCGCCAGCAACGTTGCGCCCGCAATAGCGAGCAGCGAACTCAATCCAAGTGCGTGAAACTTTTTCATTTGTCACCTTTATTTGCGGCTCCGGAAAGCCATCAGGTGCCCCTCTTGCCCACTAAACGAGATGCAACGGACATGGTTCCGGGCGCGACACGCTGCGCGAAATTGTTCCGTTGGAAACAAGCCTGCCCAAGCAAGCCAGCGACTAGTAAGGATGAGATGCGCGAACACTGTTCCGCATTTCGGTTCGGGCGGATCGCTCGTCATCGAATCCATCCCGTCCGGAAGAATCGCAAATGGTGCAGCCGAACTTGCCGCGATAGGCTCCGGGCATGACCTGGGCTCTCTATATCTCCGGCATTGCCGCCATCATCTCGGCCTTCGGGCACTCGTTTCTCGGCGAGCGTTATCTCATCCAGCCATTGCTTGCTGCCGACGTTCCCTTTTTGAAACCCTGCACCCGCCAGCGATTGCTTCGCGGTATCCTCCATCTGGCATCGGTTGCGTGGCTCGGTATCGGTGCGATGCTGATCTATGAAGGGCACCGCGGCACCGCCGATCCGGCGTGGCTGTTCTTCATCGTGCCGGTGTTCGCGCTGTCCGGCCTCCTGAACTTGTGGGCCTTGCGCAGTGTGCAGCCGGGATGGATCGCGATGTTCATCGCCGCTGGGTCGCTTGCGGCGGCCTTTCTGACGCGCTGATCCAGCATCCGAATCGAAGAGAGTGAGTCGAGACCAAATTCTGATTCGCTCCCAAGAAAGACTATGGGCGGGACAATTTCCGTACCCCCAATGCGCCCTGCGAATTCGTTCCTTGTTCATCTTGGGCAATATTATGGTTAACACAGTAAAACCATAAATCTCCATTGCATCCGCGGAACCTTGGGTTCATTCCTCTCCTGTCTGTACCAAAAGGAGACAGGGCTATGGGTGGCCGGTGCGTACTCGTTAAGGAATCCGCGGAGCGTTGCGTTCTGCACAAGGAAGAAGAAGCGTCCGCGCGTTGCGTGCTGACCAAGGAAGCCGAAGCCGCGCGTTGTGTGCTGGTGAAGGAAGAAGAAGCGCGCTGCGTTCTCCAGAAGGAAGAAGCCGCCCGCTGTGTCCTCGCCAAGGAAGCCGAAGCTGCCCGCTGCGTCCTTGTGAAAGAAGAATCCGAGGCACGCTGCGTCCTGCACAAGGCGGATGAAGAAGCCCGCTGTGTACTGACCAAGGAAGCCGATGCCCGCTGCGTTCTGGTGAAGGACGAAGCCGAGGCGCGTTGCGTTCTGCAAAAGGCGGAAGAAGAAGCCCGCTGTGTCCTGGCGAAGGAAGAAGAAGCGCGCTGCGTCCTCCAGAAGGAAGAAGCCGGCCGTTGCGTCCTCGCCAAGGAAGCCGAAGCCGCGCGTTGCGTGCTGGTGACCGATACGAAGGACTTCAAGACGTCATTCTATCTCGACCGACTGAACGCCTGGGATCTTTCCATCGTGAAGAAAAAGGTCGTTCGCGACGGTCTCTTCGCGGCGGACGAAGTGGACGCGATCGAGCAGCAGTATAAGCACTTCCTTGCGGCGTCCTGCGCCCAGGATGCGCCGCTCCATGTCGATCCGCGCATGGACGATTTCTGGCACGCCCACATCCTGTTCACGCAGGACTACGCGGCGATGTGCCAGGAGGTGGCGGGCCAGTTCCTGCATCACCGTCCGACGATCCTCGACGAAGCGTAAGCTTCCTCGCATTTCTGTTTTGCGATCGGGCCGCGCAAGCGGCCCGATTTGCATTTGGGGAAACCTCCGCGCGATGTTGGCGGCATGTCCCAACTTGTCTTGCGTGATGCTGTGCGCGCCGATTGGCCATCCCTTCTCGCGCTCAATGAAGAGTCGGTCCATTTTCTCTCGCCTATGGACGAAGAAAAGCTCGCGGCCTGGTCCAATGCGGCGTCCTATTTGCGCGTGGCGGAGGAGGACGGGCAGATCGCGGCGTTCCTGCTCGCCTTCCGCAAAGGCGATGGCTATAGCGGTGTGAACTTCCGCTGGTTCGCGGAACGCTATGATGATTTTCTCTATGTCGACCGTATCGTCGTCGCGCCGCAATTCCGCGGCCGCAGGCTCGCGGATGTTCTCTATGACGATATCGAAGCCTTTGCCCGCGCGCGGGGCATTGCGCGCGTCACCTGCGAAGTGAATGCGGAGCCGCCCAATCCTGTCTCGCTCCGCTTTCATGCCCGACGCGGTTTTCGCGATGTGGGTCGCGAGGGCTATGCGGGCAAAATTGTCACTATGCTTGAGCGCCCGCTCTGATCGTTTGTCAGCCAGCGTGATTCTTTGCCATGCGAATCAACGCGCTAGGTCTGTCGCCAAAATTTCGCCTGCAACGCCCCCATGATGGGGTAACATCCGGCGGTTGACGGGGCGACAAAGCAATTCGCTTGGGGGAATAATTATGCACGACAGTATGTATTACGTGGACTGGGTCCTGGACTTTTTTCGCGCTGGTTTTGCGCAAGTGAACGCCACGCTGGGGCTTTTAATCGCGCTCTATTCGGCGTGGCGGCTGGCCGACTGGAAAGCGATTTGGACAGTGGCATTGGGCGCGGTGCTCATCCACATCATTGCGATGATTCTGGTGCCGATGATCGATCATAACGCGCCGCTGCATCTTCCGCCGCTGCTTGACGTGAGCTTCTGGAAATTTGTGATCGCGCTGTATCTCGGCTACGTCGTGGCCATTGCCGCGCTCTTCTTCGTGAAGACGAACGTGCTGAAAGGCGCGGGCGGCGGCGCGCACGCGCACTGACAACCGATCACACCATCCGGCGGTCCATGCAACCGCCGGATGGTCCGTGGCGTTTACCGTGCTGAGAGTTCCATAGAGGGGATAAGCCCATGGATTTTCAGCACATGGTCAATGCGACCTGGGATTTCTTTCGCGAAGGCTTTAACGATGTCAACGCGCTGGAAGGCCTGATTATCGCGCTCGTCGCGGCGCTGTTCGTGCCTGCCTGGCACCGCGTTTGGGCGGTGGCTTTGGGCGCCACGCTCGTCACCATCATTTTGAATGTATTGCTGCCGGTTCTGGCGGATCATGCGGCCTTCCGGCTGCCCCCGCTGATGGAGCCGAATTTCTGGCGTTTCGTCGCAGCGCTGTTCGTCGGCTATCTTGTGGTCATCGGCGTCTTCTTCTTCCTGAAGCGCCTCTTTCTCCGCGAAGCCCATTAATTGCGAGTTGGACATGGCGGCAACGAAAGCCGCCATGTCCGATCTGCGCGCGCAACTGCGCTTTACAGCCCCGCACGATGGCCCGAATTGATGCGGTAGAAATTGCGCAGAAGGATCGCAATTTCGATGGCGCGCGCCGGATCGATCGCGCCATCGACTGCTTCCTTGCTGATCGCGAAAGCATCCGGCGCGGTATCCTTGTTGACCCGCTCAAAACCCATGCTCCAGCCCTCGAAAAGCCTTTCCGGCGCGCTCCGGCGCGCCAGCACGGAGATGGCGGAATGGCGCGGGTCGCTGGCGATCTGGCGGTACACGTTGTTCACCGCCGCTTCCTCGCCCTCGAGGATTTGCAGAAAATTCTGGTCGATATAAAGAAGCATGCCTGTCACGCCGATTTTCGCGTTATTTCGGCGTGCGGATTCGAGTATGGAGTTAAGGTCCTCGTCCCCCATCTTCTGCGTAGTATGACTGGCGTAAACCAACTGATGAAACATCCATATTCTCCTGCGCCGGCCCTCTTGCCGGATGATTGCGAAGCCCCAGTAAACCGTTGACTGGCGAACGGAGTTCCTTGTGAAGCTATCCTCGCTCTTGATTGCCAACCGCGGCGAGATCGCCTGCCGTGTTATTCGTACCGCACGCCGCATGGGGTTGCGCACCATTGCAGTCTATTCGGACGCCGACGCGAACGCGCTACATGTGAGAATGGCCGATGAGGCCGTCAGCATCGGTCCGGCACCGGTGAGCGAATCCTATCTGCGCGCCGACGTCATACTCGATGCGGCAAAGCGAACGAAGGCGCAGGCAATACACCCGGGCTATGGTTTTCTCTCGGAGAATGCCGCGTTCGCGGAAGCTTGCGCCGCCGCCGGTGTTATTTTTGTCGGTCCGCCCGCCAGCGCGATCCGCGCGATGGGCCTAAAGGACCGCGCCAAGGCGCTGATGGCTAAAGCCGGTGTCGCGGTGGTGCCGGGCTATCTGGGCGACGACCAGTCCGCGAAGCACCTTGCGGCCGAGGCGAACAAGATCGGCTATCCGGTTCTCATCAAGGCTGTCGCCGGCGGCGGCGGCAAGGGCATGCGCCGCGTCGACGATGCAAAGGATTTCGCCGCCGCGCTGGAAGGTGCGCAGCGCGAGGGCCAGTCTTCTTTCGGCGATGCCCGCGTGCTGATTGAAAAATACATCACCCGTCCGCGCCATATCGAGATGCAGGTGTTCGGCGACAGCCACGGCAATGTGGTCCACCTGTTTGAGCGCGATTGTTCGCTCCAGCGCCGACACCAGAAGGTGATCGAGGAAGCCACCGCGCCGGGCATGCCGGAAGCGATGCGCAAGGCGATGGGCGAGGCGGCGGTGAAGGCGGCGAAAGCCGTGGGTTATGTCGGCGCCGGCACCATCGAGTTCATCGCCGATGCTTCCGAGGGGCTGAAGGCGGATCGCTTCTGGTTCATGGAGATGAACACGCGCCTGCAGGTGGAGCATCCTGTGACCGAAGCCGTCACGGGCTTCGACCTCGTCGAATGGCAGCTGCGCGTTGCCGACGGCGAAAAGCTGCCTGCTGCGCAGACAGATATCCAGGCCAGGGGCCATGCCGTCGAAGCGCGGCTTTATGCGGAGGATCCCAACAAGGGTTTCCTGCCGTCCATCGGAAAGCTGGAGCGTCTCTCAATTCCGGAAGATGCGGTTCGCGTCGATACCGGCGTCCGGCAGGGCGACACGATCTCGCCTTTCTACGATCCGATGATCGCCAAGGTCATCGCCTATGCCAACACGCGCGAAGCGGCGATCGAAAAGCTTGCCAACGCATTGTCCGAAAGCCGCATCGCGGGATTGCAGACGAACAACGCCTTTCTCATCCGCTGCCTGCGTAGTCCGGACTTCATCAAGGGCGATATCGACACCGGCTTCATCGGCCGCCACGAGGCCGAGCTCATCCCGCGAGAAGCCATCTCGAAGGACGTGCTGGCCGCGGCAAGCGGGCAGGTGTTGCGCGAACATGCCAACAGCAGCGATGATCCCTGGGCCACACAGGACAGCTTTCGTCTATCCGGTTTTGCCGAGCAGGCGGCGGAGTTCGTCGTCGATGACAAGCGTGTTGCGGTGCCCTACACGCGCACGAGCGCCGATACCGTGCGTCTGGCCAACGGCGACATCGCGGTGATGGAGCATGGCGAGACTTTCACGGTGCGTCCTTACGATCCCTTTGTCGCCGCCGACAGCGCGGGCGGTGCGGCCGACCGCGTTATCTCGCCCATGCCCGGCAAGATTATCCAGTTGCTGGTGAAGCCCGGAGAGGCCGTGAAGAAGGGCCAGGCGCTCGCGGTTCTGGAAGCCATGAAGATGGAACACACACTGTCCGCGCCGGCGGACGCGAAGGTGGCGAGTGTGGAAGTCGCGCAGGGCGATCAGGTCAATGACGGCGCCATCGTCGTCCGGTTCGAGACAGAAAAGGCCGCATGACTCTCAATATCATCAAGCTCTGCGTGGGTTGCGACTCCATGGAAGACCTCGCCGCGTGGCAGGCCAGGCGCATCAAGGATCAGAAGAAGCGCGGCGTGAAGAAACCTACGCTCATGCATGTCACGCGCATGATGCCGAAGAAGAAAGATGAAGTGCTGGACGGCGGCTCGCTCTATTGGGTGATCAAAGGGCAAATCGCCGTGCGCCAGAAGATCCTGGATCTCAAAGCCGTCACCAAGAACGGCACGCCGCATTGCGGCATCGTCTATGACAAGGAACTGGTGCCGGTGAACCGCCGCCATCATCGCGCCTTCCAGGGATGGCGCTATTTCGATTCGAAGGACGCACCCGCAGACTTGCGCGTGCCCAAGGGCGGCAAAGGTCTGCCGGAAGAACTGCAGGCGGAGCTCGTCTCGCTGGGACTTCTCTGATGGCGGCCGAAACCGAAGCGCTGTTTTCCTACGGCACGCTGCAGGACGAGAAGGTGCAGCGCGTGGTGTTTGGGCGCACGCTCCCTGCCGAGCGGGACGCAATCGTTGGCTACAAGCTCGTGCCGGTGGAAATTCAAAGTAAGGAAGCCGTCGCGATCAGCGGCATCGCCGTGCACACCATCCTGGAGCCCGCGGGCCCGGATGCGCCGCCGATCGAAGGCGCGCTCTTCCGCATCACGCCGGAGGAACTGGCGCGCGCCGACGCCTACGAGTCCGCAGAGTACAAGCGGATCGAAGTGCCGCTGCGGTCCGGCGCGCGCGCCTGGGTGTATGTCCGCGCCTAGTCGCCCCAGCCGGCCTTCAACGCATTTGTGAAGTTAAGGCCCAGCACTTTCTCGGCCACGCGCTCCGAATAACCGCGCTTCAGCAGCTGATCGGCAATGATCTCCGAACGCATCGGCGTGTTGAGCCCGATCACGTAGAGTGGGCGGTCTTCCTCCGGTGCGGCCACGCCGGCCTTGTGACGCTGCTCTTCGTCCTTGTTGAACGCCGCCATCGCCTCGGGCGAGGTGTCCCACGGCGCCATCGAGCTGTCGCTCCCGATGCCCACATGATCCTCACCGCAGACCTTCAGCGCGTGTGTCATGTGCGCCATGTAGTCGTCCAGCGTCGGCTGCTTGGGGCTCGCGGTCAGGTAGCAAAGGTCGTAGATGCCCACGACGCCGCCCTGATCGGCCACGGCTTTCAGAAGGTTGTCCGGCTTGTTACGCGGATGCTGGTGCACTGCGGCGCATCCAGCATGGGAGATGATTGCGGGCTTCTTCGTGGCCTTCAGCGCCTCCAGTGATGTCTTCACGTTGGAGTGGCTGAGATCCAGCGCCACGCCCTGCTTGTTCATCGCCTCGATCGCTTTGCGGCCGGTGTCGGTCAGCCCGCCATTGGGATCGCCCAGGCAGCCGGTGCCGAAGGGCGTCGCGATGTTGTAGGTGATCTGCATCACCCGCACGCCAAGGCCGCGAAACAGTTCCACGCGCTCCGGCTTTCCGTCGAGCGGTGTGACGGTTTCGAAGGAAAACAGAACGCCGGTCTTGTTTTCCTGCTTGGCGCGCGCGAAATCGGCGTGGCGGCGAATTTGGATGAAGTAGTCGGGATACATCTCGATCACCTGCTGGTAGCCGGCAATCTCCGCGACGGTGTCCTCGAAACTGTTGTCGTATCCGCCCAGCGAACTCTTCATTGCGGTAACGCCAGAGCTGCGCATCATGTCCAGCTGGCTTTGCGGGAAGGGCGGTTCGCCGTTCAATGGCGGATACATGTTCGCGTCGAACACCATCGACCGCTTGTAGAGGGCTCGCGCCGTGGCGCTCACCTGGCTGTCGTCATCCGCCAGTGCACGCATCGGGATAGCCGCCATGGCCGTGGCCGCGCCCATTGCAGCCAGAATTTCGCGTCGATTCATTGGAACTCCTCACACCGCCATGTTGTCGATCAACCGCGTCGTGCCGATTTTTGCGGCGGCAAGAACCCGGGCAGGTCGCGAAAGATCCGAAATCGCTGCCAGCGTTTCGGCATCGCGCACCGCCACATAGTCTACGGAGTCGAAGCCGGCTTCCAAGAGCGCGGAACTACCAAACTGCTCTGCGACAGGGACAGGATCGCCATGCCGAAGACGCGTAGCGACATCCTTGAGGATCAGATTCATCCGGCCCGCGACGTGGCGCTCGTCAGGATTGAGATAGGCGTTGCGCGACGACATCGCCAGACCATCCGGTTCGCGCAGGATCGGGGCACCGGAAATATCGATAGGCAGGGAAAGGTCCCTAACCATGCGGCGGATAACCAGAAGCTGCTGGTAGTCCTTCTCGCCGAAGATGGCGTAGTCCGGCATGGCCGCGATGAGCAGCTTTGAGACCACTGTGGCAACGCCGCCGAAGAAGTGCGGACGGAAATCCGTCTCCAGTCCGGCGCTCGGTCCGCCCACCTCCAGCCGTGTGGCGAAGCCTTCCGGATACATCTCTCGCACCGAGGGCGCGAAGATCACATCCGCCTGTCCGGTGCTCGCCAGCTTTGCCGCGTCGGCTTCTAGGTCGCGCGGGTAGCGGTCGAAATCTTCGTGCGGGGCGAACTGCGTCGGGTTCACGAAAATGCTCACCACGACCCTTTGGCAGACCGTTCCTGCCTCGCGCACCAGCGACAGGTGCCCGTCGTGCAGCGCACCCATGGTGGGCACGAGCCCGACGCGGTCGCCCTTGGCGCGCCATGCCGCCACGCGGGCGCGCAGATCGGCGATGGAAGGTACAATTTCCGGGGTTTTCATGACGGGCAGTCTAGCCGGACACCGCTGGAATTGCGCCTCCAAAACAGCCATATAGCCGCCCATGAATCCATCCCCACTTCGCGCCGCTATTTCGTCCGCCTATCTGGAAGACGAGGAGGCTGTTACCGAGCGCCTGATCGAAAAAGCACGCCTCTCGGATGAGGAACGCGCCGCCACCGAGAAGCTGGCGCGCGATCTGGTGCTGCGCATTCGCGCCACGCGCGGCGAGCAGACGGGCGTCGACTCCCTCATGCAGGAATACGCGCTCTCCACGCAGGAAGGCGTGGTGCTGATGTGCCTGGCGGAGTCATTGCTGCGCGTGCCGGATGCCGCGACCGCCGACAAGCTCATCAAGGACAAGATCGGCAGCGGCAACTGGGACAGCCACAAGGGCCAGTCCGACTCCATGTTCGTAAACGCTTCCACCTGGGCGCTGATGCTCACCGGCAAGGTGGTGAAGCTGGACAGCACGGCCGGGTGGGATTTCGAAGGCATCCTGCGCCGCCTCGTCTCGCGCACGGGCGAACCCGTCATCCGACAGGCCGTCACCTATGCGATGCGCATTCTCGGTCAGCAATTCGTGCTCGGCCGCACCATCGAAGAGGCGATGAAGAACGCCAGGCCGTGGCTCTCCAAGGGCTATCGGTTCTCCTTCGACATGCTGGGAGAGGCCGCCTACACGGCGCATGACGCGGCGCGTTACTACAAGTCTTATCAGGACGCCGTGCGCGCCATCGCCAAGGCGGCGCCAGACGACGGCAAGTCCGTCTTCGAGCGTCCATCCATTTCGGTGAAGCTGTCCGCGCTTCACCCGCGCTACGAATGGATCAAGCGCGCGCGCGTGATGGACGAGTTGCTGCCGCAACTCACCGCGCTCGCCGCCGAAGCCAAGGCAAACAATCTCGGCGTTACCATCGATGCGGAAGAGGCCGAACGCCTCGACATCATGCTCGATATTTTCGAAGCGATGGGCGAGGACCCACGGCTGAAGGGCTGGAACGGCCTCGGCATGGTGGTGCAGGCCTATCAGAAGCGCGCGTTGCCGGTGATCGCGTGGCTGGGCAACCTTGCGCACCGCCAGAAACGCCGTATTCCCATCCGTCTCGTGAAAGGTGCCTATTGGGATACCGAGATCAAGCGCGGGCAGGAGATGGGCATCTCCGATTATCCTACCTTCACCCGAAAGATGGCGACGGATACGTCCTATCTTGCAGCCGCGCGCGCGCTGCTGGCGGAAGGCGAGGCGGTGTTTCCGCAATTTGCCACCCACAATGCGCACACGCTGGCGGCCATCCAGACTTTCACCAAAGGCCGCACCGATTTCGAATACCAGCGGCTGCATGGCATGGGCGAGGCGCTGCACGGGCTTTATCGCGAAAAAAATCTTGGCGGCGGCAACCGCATCTATGCGCCGGTCGGCACGCATGAAGATTTGCTGGCTTACCTGGTGCGCCGCCTGCTGGAGAACGGCGCCAACACATCTTTCGTGAACCGTCTCGCCGACGATGAAGCGCCGATCGACGACATCGTGGCCGATCCGGTGGAGCAGCTCGCCGCCTGCCATCCGCGCCGCAATCCGAACATCCCGTTACCCGCCGACATTCTGCCGGACCGCAAGAACTCTTCCGGCTTCTTCTGGAGCAATCCCGTGATCAGCGAACCGACTATCGAAGAGATGAAGGAATTGGCCGAACTCAATCACATGTCGGCTCCTATCATTGGCGGCGAATTTCGATTCCATGGGGATGAAAGGCCTGTTGTCGCGTTAAATTCTCCGTCCAACCGAAACGATATGGTCGGGCTAACGGTCGATGCAACCGATGCCGATGCGAAGGACGCACTGGCAAAAGCCTACAACGCGCGCATTTCATGGAATGCGCTCGGTGGCGATAAGCGCGCCGACATTCTGGAGCGCGCAGCCGAATTTTACGAAAAGAACCAAGCACTCTTAATGATGCTCGCCGTGCGCGAAGCCGGCAAGACCAACCCGAACGCGCTGGGCGAAGTGCGCGAGGCGGTGGATTTCCTGCGCTATTACGCGGGGCAGGCGCGCAAGCTGTTCGAAGGCAGCATGCGCATGCCGGGTCCGACCGGCGAAACGAACGACCTGTCGCTGCACGGCAAAGGCGTGTTCTGCTGCATCAGCCCGTGGAATTTCCCGCTGGCGATTTTCACCGGGCAGGTTGCCGGTGCGCTTGCCGCGGGTTGTCCGGTGCTGGCGAAACCCGCCGAGCAGACGCCGCTCATCGCCGCCGCTGCCGTGAAGCTTCTGCATCAGGCTGGCGTGCCGGTGGATGTGCTGCACCTTTTGCCGGGCGACGGCCCGCGGATCGGCAATGCGTTGTTCGCCGATCCGCGTCTGGCTGGCGTGGCGTTCACCGGCTCGACCGACGCCGCCAACGCCATCAACCGCGCGCTCGCATCACGCCAAGGACCGATAGCGACGCTGATCGCGGAAACCGGCGGCCAGAACGCGATGATCGTGGATTCCACGGCGTTGCCGGAGCAGGTGTGCCGCGACGTGCTGGCATCGGCGTTCGACAGCGCCGGCCAGCGCTGTTCGGCCCTCCGCGTGCTCTATCTGCAGGAAGACGTCGCCGACAAGATGCTCGGCCTAATCCTGGGCGCGATGGACGAGCTGAAGCTTGGCGATCCCTTCCTGCTCGATACCGACATCGGCCCGGTGATCGACGAGGAAGCGCGCAAGGGCCTGCAAAACCATGTCGATACGCTGGACGCCAAGCTGCTCAAGAAGCTGCCCGTTCCGGCGGAGCTTGCGAGTGGCGTCTTTTTCCCGCCGCATGTGTTCGAGATTTCCGGCATCCAGCAGCTCAAGCGCGAAGTCTTCGGCCCGGTGCTGCATGTCGCGCGCTGGAAAGCAGAAGAACTGGATAAGGTTTGCGATGCGATCAACGCGACCGGCTACGGCCTCACGCTCGGCATTCATTCGCGCATCGATGAAACTGCTGCATTCATCCGCGACCGCATCCATGCGGGCAATGTGTATGTGAACCGCAACCAGATCGGCGCGGTCGTTGGCGTTCAGCCTTTCGGCGGCGAAGGTTTGTCCGGCACCGGACCGAAGGCAGGCGGGCCGAATTATCTGCAGCGTTTCAGTTTGGAACGCACTTATACTGTGAATACAACCGCGGCGGGCGGCAACGCATCGCTGTTGGCTGGCGGCGGCAACGACGGAATCTGATATTGATTCTCCCCATGACGGGGACGGGCAACGCACACATCATTGTATTCGGTAATGAGAAGGGTGGCAGCGGCAAAACCACGGCCGCCATGCACATCGCCGTCTCGCTCGCACGCATGGGCAAGCGTGTCGCCGCCATCGACCTCGACAGCCGCCAGCGTTCGCTCACGCGCCAGCTTGAGAACCGCGGGGCGTTCAAGGAACGCAGCGGTGCGGATATTCCCGTGCCCGAAAGCCATGTCGTTGCGCGCTCCGTCCTGAAGTCGCTGGACGAAGGCGCCGCGGAAGAAGCGAACAAGTTTGCGGAAATCCTGGCGGACGTCGAAGCCCACAACGACTTTGTCATTATCGACACGCCGGGTTCGGATACGCAGCTCTCCCGCATCGGCCATGCCGCCGCCGACACGCTGGTCACGCCGATGAACGACAGCTTCGTCGATCTGGATTTGCTCGCACGCATCGATCCGGAGTCGCTGGAGATCAAGCAACCCAGCGTCTATTCCGATTTCGTCTGGGATTGCCGCAAGAAGCGCCTGATGGCGCGCAAGCCGGCGCTGGACTGGATCGTGATGCGCAACCGCATCTCAGCGACCAATTCGCGCAACAAGCGCAACATGTCCGGCGTGCTGAACAAGCTGGCGGAGCGAATCTCGTTCCGCGTCGCGCCGGGCTTTGGCGACCGCATCATCTTCCGCGAGCTTTTCCCGCATGGTCTCACCATGATGGATCTGCCGCAGAAAACGCTTGGCATAGCCATGTCGATGTCCCACGTCGCCGCGCGCCAGGAAGTGCGTGAGCTTCTGCAAACGCTGAAGCTGCCGGGTATCAGAACGAAGGTCGCCTAACGTCCGGCGATGGCGAAGCAGCTTTGCTTGCGCTCGGTCATGCGCTGGCAAACGGCGCGGGCTTCCGCTTCCACGAACGGCCCAAAGCGCGCGCGATAGAGCGTCTTGCCGTCCACCGACTTGAACGGGATCACGATACGGTCCGCCTGCCCAAGCACGTCCTTTGACCGTGTGGCATAGGCCGCAAGCTGCTGTTTGGCCGATGGCGCGTCGCCGAAGGCGCCGATCTGGATCGTCCAGTCGCGCACGCCCTTGGTCGCGAGAGACTTAGCAATGGAGCGGGCGGGCTGGCCGCGCACCGGCGTTCCCGGATCGCCAATGTCGCCTTCGCCCTCATCTTCGCGCGCGGAGGGGCGGATCGCGGGTGGCGAAGGGCGGCGCTGCGGCATGAGCGAGGCCACCAGCATCTGGCGCGGCGCGGGCTTGGGCCGCAGATTCGGCGGCGGCTCACGCAGCTTGATGGCGCCGCTGGCGCCCGTCACAGCCATAGACTTGGGTATCGGCGGTGGCGGCGGCACAGCGGCCGCGGCAGCGAGTCGATTCCCGACATTCGGCGTGGGCGCGGGGGTGGCCGCGATCAGGTTGCCGATCTGGTCTTGCGGATCGGGGCGAGACTCGGCGGCGTCTTCGTCGTCCGCATCGTCGCTGTAGTTCTGCCGTGCGTTGGCGATGCCGGCGGGCACCGGCGTGTTGTTCATGGCCACCGCGGTCCACGGGATGTTCCGGTGAGCCAGGAGCCGGGGATTGTCCGCGACGCGCGCATAGGTGCCGTCGAGCAGGCGCATCATTTCCTTGTCGCGCATGTGCGCGGTGCGTCCGCCCATGACGACGCCGATCACCTGCGTGCCGTTGCGCGTTACCGACGAGACGAGGTTGAAGCCGGAAGCGCCGGTGTATCCCGTCTTCATGCCGTCGGCGCCTTCATACTTGCCGAGCAGGTTGTCGTGACCGTGATAATAGCGGCCGTGATAGATGAAGCCCTCGGTCGCGAAGTAGTGGAAGTATTGCGGGAAATCGAACGACAGGCGGCGCGCGAGAAGAGCAAGATCGCTCGCGGTGGAAATCTGGCGATCGTCGGGAAGGCCGGAGGCGTTGTGATAGAATGTATTGTTCATCCCGATTTCACGGGCTTTTTGCGTCATCATTTCGGCGAAGTGATCTTCGGTGCCGCCAAGATATTCCGCGATGACCACGGCCACGTCGTTCGCCGAGACCACAACCACCGCCTTGATCGCATCTTCGACATCGATCGATGTGCCGGTGTGCAGATAGAGCTTCGTCGGATGCTGGCTCGCGGCGTGCGCGGAAACCGGCATCATCGTGTCCATGCTCGTCTGCCCGCGCTTGAGGGACTCGAAGAGCATGTACAGCGTCATCAGCTTGGTGAGCGACGCGGGGTGACGCAGCGCGTTGGAATTGCGGGCGTACAGAACGCGGCCGGACACGCCGTCCATGATCAGGGCGGCGTCCTTGTTGGGATCGGTAAGGCTAACGTTTGACCAGTCGGTGCTGCTGGCGTGACGTGCAGGCGCGCGATGGTGAGATGATGCCCGGTGGCGGGCGTCTGCGGTCGCAGGAATGAGCAGGGTGGCCAGGGCGAAGGCGAGCGCGAGGGTGGCTGCAAAAATGCCTCTCCCCGCTGTCACGCCGTCGGTGGCGCGCTGCCGTCCCCACATGTACCAGATCCTAGAACTCGAATTAGCGCCCGACCTTTACGAACAAGACCAAAATGTGTCTGGGATCGCAAGGGCCGAACTTGAAATTCATGTTATATTGCGGGCGTTTACGAATGGTTAAGACTTCGTTTCCCTAGGTGGAAATACGGAACCGCAAGTTCCCCGAAGAATTTTTTGTGCAGCGCAGCAAAACCCCTTGACGATACGGTTATTGCACTGCATATAAGCCATGTTGCACTGCAGCAGGGCCGGCTGGGCCCGCCAAGACGGTGCTCTAGCAAGACGGAGAACATCCATGGCGAAGTCCAAGACCAATGAGAAGATCGTGAACGGCGCAGAGCACATCGAAGCCGCCGTGAAGAATGGCGCGGAAGCGTTCAAGACCAATTTCGACAAGGCCGTGAAGGGCTATGACAAGTTCCTCGGCCTCGGCAAGGAGAACCTCGAAGCCGTGATTGCTTCGGCCACCGTGGCCGGCAAGGGCGCCGAGACCCTTCACAACGAACTCTATGCCTATTCCAAGCAATCGATCGAAGACTCGGTTGCCGCGGCGAAGGCCGTGATGGCGTCCAAGTCGGCGCATGAGGCGTTCGAAGTGCAGACGGACTTCGCGAAGTCCGCCTTCGACCACTATGTCAGCCAGATGACGAAGATGAACGAGCTGTTTGCCGCCACGGCGAAGGACGCGTTCAGCCCGCTTCAGACGCGCTACCAGGCGTGGGTCGACGCGGTGCAGGACGTTCGCGCCGCCTAAGGCTTACCAGACGATCGTTCCGCGGCTTCCTCCCCCCATTGCGGAACGGCTCCAGAAAGGGCTCGGTGCTCAAGCGCCGGGCCCTTTCGTTTTCAACCCGGCAAGTGTGACAGCCGCCGCAGCGGAAGCGGCCCGTAACCCATCGCAACTTTTTTCCTTCGTCCGGCCAGAGACGCCGCGCTAGAATTGGCGGGCATGAGCGGCAACAACGACGAAAACGACGACGATCTGGGCGGCACCGGGCAAAATGGAACCGGGGTCGTCACCAAAACACGCCCAAAAACCAAGAAGCCGAGCCTCTACAAGGTTCTCATCCTGAACGACGACTACACGCCGATGGAGTTCGTCGTTCACATCCTGGAGCGGTTCTTCAACAAGAATCGCGAGGAGGCGGTGCAGATCATGCTGCATGTCCACCGGCACGGTGTGGGTATCTGCGGCGTGTTCACCTACGAGGTGGCGGAAACAAAGGTGGCGCAAGTCATTGAATTCTCGCGCCGTCATCAACATCCTTTACAGTGCACGATGGAGAAGGAGTAGAGTCGCAAGATGCCATCACTATCCCGCAGTTTGGAACAGGCCCTCCACCGCGCCATCAAACTCGCGAGCGACCGGCATCACGAATACGCGACTCTGGAACATCTCCTGCTCGCGTTGACCGATGAAGGCGACGCTCTGCAGGTTTTGAAAGCGTGCAATGTCGACATTGAAGCGCTGAAGCGCTCGCTGCAGAAATATGTCGACGAAGAACTCATCACGCTGGTGATCGAGGACGGCGAAGACGCCAAGCCCACCGCCGGCTTCCAGCGCGTGGTGCAGCGCGCGGTTCTGCACGTGCAGAATTCCGGCCGCGATGAAGTGACCGGCGCGAACGTGCTCGTCGCGCTTTTCACCGAGCGCGAAAGCCACGCCGTCTATTTCCTGCAAGAGCAGAACATGAACCGGTTGGACGCGGTGAGCTTCATCTCTCACGGCATCGCCAAGCGCCCGGGCATGAGCCAGCAGAAGACGGCGCGCGGCGCCGATGACGACGAAGACACCGCCGACAAGCAGAACAAGAACGGCACCGAGGCGCTCGAAGCCTATTGCGTGAACCTGAACGAGAAGGCGAAGTCCGGCCGCATCGATCCGCTGATCGGCCGCGACCAGGAAGTGGATCGCACGATCCAAATCCTCTGCCGCCGCCAGAAGAATAACCCGCTCTATGTCGGCGATCCTGGCGTGGGCAAGACGGCCATCGCTGAAGGCCTCGCGCGCAAGATCGTCAAGGGCGAGGTGCCGGAAGTTCTGAAGAATTCCGTGATCTATGCGCTCGACATGGGCTCGCTGATCGCGGGCACGCGCTATCGCGGCGATTTCGAAGAGCGCCTGAAATCGGTGGTGAAGGAACTGGAGTCCATCAAAGGCGCCATCCTGTTCATCGACGAGATTCACACCGTCATCGGCGCCGGCGCAACGTCCGGCGGCGCGATGGATGCGTCCAACCTGCTCAAGCCCGCGCTGGCGCAAGGCACGCTGCGCTGCATCGGCTCGACCACCTACAAGGAATTCCGCCAGTACTTCGAGAAGGACAGGGCGCTCGTCCGCCGCTTCCAGAAGATCGACGTGGTGGAACCGACGATCCCCGACACGATCAAGATCCTCAAGGGCATCAAGCCCTACTACGAGGAGTTTCATAAGCTGCGTTACACCGCCGATGCCATCAAGGCGGCGGTGGAGCTCAGCGCGAAATACATCAACGACCGCAAGCTGCCCGACAAGGCGATCGACGTGATCGACGAAGTCGGCGCCTCGCAGATGCTGCTGCCGGAATCGCGCCGCAAGAAGACGATCGGCGTGAAGGACGTGGAAGACGTGATCGCCAAGATCGCGCGCATCCCGGCCAAATCGGTCTCGAAGACCGACGCCGAACAGCTTCGCAATCTGGAAGACGATCTGAAGCGCGTGGTGTTCGGCCAGAACAACGCCATCCATGCGCTGTCGTCCGCGATCAAGCTGTCGCGCGCGGGCCTGCGCCAGGCGGACAAGCCCATTGGCTGCTACCTGTTCAGCGGACCGACCGGTGTCGGCAAGACCGAGGTGGCCAAGCAGCTCGCCTCCATCATGGGTGTGGAGCTGATCCGCTTCGACATGAGCGAATATATGGAGCGCCACACCGTCAGCCGCCTCATCGGCGCGCCGCCGGGCTATGTCGGCTTCGATCAGGGCGGGTTGCTCACCGATGGCGTGGACCAGCATCCGCATTGCGTGCTGCTGCTCGACGAAATCGAGAAGGCGCATCCGGATCTGTTCAACATCCTTCTGCAGGTGATGGATCACGGCAAGCTGACCGATCACAACGGCAAGAAGATCGATTTCCGCAATGTGGTCCTCATCATGACCACCAATGCGGGTGCATCGGATGCCGCCAAGGATTCCATCGGCTTCGGCCGCGGCAAGCGCGACGGCGAGGACGAGGAAGCGATCAAAAAGCTGTTCACGCCGGAATTCCGCAACCGCCTCGACGCGACCATCGCGTTCGCCCCGCTCAGCCGCGACACGATCGATCATGTGGTCGAGAAGTTCGTATTGGAGCTGGAAGCGCAGCTTGTGGACCGCGACGTGACTTTCGATCTCACGCCGGAAGCCACCCGCTGGCTGGGCGAGAAGGGCTATGACGATGCCTTTGGAGCACGACCGCTTGCGCGCGTGATCCAGGACAACATCAAGAAGCCGCTGGCCGACGAGATTCTCTTCGGCAAGCTCAAGAACGGCGGCACCGTGCGCGTGCTGCTCGACCGCGAGAACGACAAGCTCGCCTTCGAGTTCATCACCGACGCGGACACCAAGCCGAAGGCGCTGCCACCGCCCAAGAAGCCCAAGGCGGAAGAGAACGTTTGATCCTTGAAGGCCGGTAAATTGGTTCCCATGTCTATTCGAGATGTGGGAGGGGCCGATGATCAAAATTCGGAAGATTGCGTTTGCCTTGGCGGTTTTGACCGTGCCGCAGGTGGCGCTCGCCGATCCGCCACCGACCTATGGCAAGGGCGGGCCGCTCTACGATGTGATTGCCGCGCAGGACAAAATCTTCTTCGACGCATTCAATAGTTGCGATCTGAAGACGCTGGCGGCGCACTATGATGACGACGCCGAGTTCTATCACGACAAGGGTGGCGTCTCGGTGGGCAAGGACGCGTTTCTGAAGTCGGTAAAAGACAATGTCTGCGGAAAATTCACGCGCGAACTGGTGCCTGGCACGCTCGAAGTCTACGAGATCCCGAACTACGGTGCGTTGGAAATCGGCACACACAAATTCGTGCACGGCGATCCCACCCATCCGGATGGCATTGGCCGATTTACCCAGCTTTGGAAGAACGACAACGGCCATTGGAAGATGACGCGTGTCTTCAGCTATGATCACAGCCAGGCTCCGAACTAGGGTGTGGCATGACTTCGACGATCACCGGCGGCTGCCTTTGTGGCGCGCTGCGCTACGAAGGCGGCACGCTGACCACCTTCATGGGTTATTGCTGCTGCGACGATTGCCAGAAGGCGTCCGGCTCCGGCTTCATTCCCTTCGTGGGCCTTCCGCCGGGCGCGCTGAAAGTTACCGGCGAATACAAGCTGAACTTGAAGAAGCAAGCAGACGGGCGCAGCTCCGACCGCTATCATTGCGCCAAATGCGCGAGCCTCGTCTTTGGCGGGGTGCCCGGAAATCCGAACGGCAACACCATCTATGCCGGTACGCTGGACGACACGGCGCTCTTCAAGCCGTCGATGGCGATCATGACCAAATTCAAGCCGGATTGGGTCCTTCTTCCGGCCGGCCTGCGCCAGTTCGAAGGAATGCCGCAATAAGGCGGCCATCTTCGCTGCGCCACGTTGCGCCGGTGCGCAAAAAGCTTGATCCGGGCGCGCAAAGCTGCTGTTTGCAATGGGCAATCGGCATGAGTTCCAGCTTTGAACGAGCGCGATCTTCGCATTGATTTCCTGCGCGGCGTGGCGCTTCTGATGATTGCCATCGATCACGCGCCGTGGAACGCGCTCTCACTGGGAACGCTGCGCGCCTATTCCTTCGGCGATGCTGCCGAACTTTTCTTCTTCATGTCCGGCTATGTCGCGGCGCTTGTCTATGGCCGCACCCTGGCCCGCAAGGGCCTGATGCCTGCGATCGCCCGGATCTATCGCCGTGCGCGCGACCTCTATTTTGCGCAGATCGCGTTGCTCGCGGGTGTGGCGCTGTTTCTCTACGGCTATTCGGTGTTGTGGGAAGACGATTCCGTGATCGGCAATTTCCGCCTCGGCCCCATCGTCGCCCATCCGATGAAAATGGCCGCCCAGGCGCTGCTTCTGCATTATCAGCCCACCTATATGGACATTCTGCCCGGCTATGTGGCGCTTTTTCTGGTGTTGCCATTCATGCTGTGGCTGTTGCAGCGCAATGTCTGGATCGCCCTGACGGCGTCCTTCGCGGTCTATCTTGGCGTGCAGTTCGAAGGCTGGGCGTTGCACACCCAGCCGGACGGGCACGCATGGCTCTTCAATCCTTTCGCCTGGCAATTCCTGTTCATGCTCGGCGCCGCTTTCGGTTCGCGCAGCCTTGACGCGTACCTGCCGTTGCTGCGCACGCGCATGGCGCTCGCTGTCTCGGTGCTGTTCGCTGTGCCCGTCGCGGTGATGGTGGGAAGCGCGGCGTGGCACGACTTTCTTCCGGCAGTTCCGTCGTTGCGCTTCCTGGATGTCGCAACCGAAAAGGAAATGCTTCCGCCATTTCGCATCCTGAGTTTCCTCGCGCTCGCGCATCTCGGTTGGCGCTTCCTGCCGTCGGGCGCCACGCTCGCGCGCCATCGGTTGACGCGGCTGATCATCAAATGCGGGCAGCAATCGCTCTCGGTTTTCTCGGCGGGCGTCGTTCTGTCGGCCGTGGCGTCGGTGACCTATGGCGACTGGCAATCGCAATGGGCGGTGTGCGCCGCGACCGCGGCGAGCGTCGCGTTGCTGATCGCGCTTGCCTGGTGCCTGGATTGGGTTCAGAAAAACGGCATCAGCGCCAACCGTCTGCAATCGGCACCCGCGACATGAGCGAACACCAGCCTTCCATCGACGCAGCGTTGAAGCTCCTTGACGAGTTCATGACGGCGTTCAACGCGCGCGACGTCGAAGCCTTCGAGAAGACATTCAACTTCCCGTCCATTCGCCTGGCGTCCGGCAAGCTCGTCACGCTCAACAAAGGTGACATGACGAAGGACCGGTTCAGCCAGGGCGCGCTTGCGGAATGGGACCATTCGGCCTGGGAACGCCGCGAAATCGTCCATGCTGGCGCGGACAAGGTGCATGTCGACACGCGTTTCACGCGCTACCGCAAGGACGGTTCGATTATCGGCGGCTTCGACTCGATCTATGTGATCACGAAAGAAGACGGCCACTGGGGCGTGAAGATTCGCTCAAGCTTCGCACCCTGATTCTTTCCGACAGTTAATCAATCTCCTGTCCAACGCCGCATCGCCGCGCGCGCTTTAGGCTGCGCGTGCCGGTCGATTTTGGGGAGACGGCCGCAATTGCTGGTCACCGCATGTTCAAGGGCGCGCGGGAAGGGCGGAGTGCGCGCGATGTGCGGTATAGCGGTTGCGATCGACTGGGACGGCGCGGATCAGATCGTGCCGCAGCTGCTCGCGGGAATCTCCCATCGTGGCGACATCACGGACCCCGTGGTCTCTCCGCGCGTCAACACGGCCATGGGCACGCGGCGGCTGCGCATCGTCGATTGGGCGCGCGCGGTCCAGCCACAGTCCTCTTTCGACGGCAAACTGCTCGTCGCGTTCAACGGCGAAATCTACAACCATCGCGAATTGCGCGAGCAGTTGATGGCCAAAGGCGTTTCCTTTCGCACGGAGTCGGACACCGAAGTCCTGGCCAACGCGCTGCAGGTCTGGGGCGTCAAGGCGCTGGCCATGCTGAACGGCATGTTCGCCTTCGTGGCGCTCGACGTCTCGACGGGCGAGTTTCTGGCCGCGCGCGATCCCTTCGGCGTCAAGCCGCTATACGTCATTCAGTACCAGCAGGGTTTCCTGTTCTGCTCCGAGATCCGGCCGCTGTTGCGCGCGACAGATGTTGGCGACGTTCTGCTTATTCCGCCGGGTTACGTTCTTACGCGGAAAATCTGCGCCGGCTACAAAACCGCGATCGGCGAAGCGCCGGGCCGGACATCCGCTGCCGATATCCCCACGCTCGATCGTCTACTGTCCGATGCTGTGCGCGCGCGGTTGCCGGACGATTTGCCCGTGGCGATCAATCTTAGCGGCGGGATCGACAGCACGCTCGTCGCCCACTACGCGCACAGGGAACGCAGCGATGCCGTCGGCTTTTTCCTCGGCGCCGAAGACAGCCCGGACTTTCGCTATGTGGATGAATATGCCCGGCGCTCCGGCATCGCCCTGCGCATAGTCCCGTTCTCCCCGGACAGTTCCGAAACGCTGGCACGGATCGGCGAGGTGGTCGCGGCATCCGAGGCATTTGAACCGGCGCTCATCCGCGGCGCGCTATGTTCGTATGTCCTGTCGGAGGCGATTCATCGGGAAGGCTATCGCGTCGCGCTTTGCGGCGAAGGCGCGGATGAATTGTTCGCGGGCTATGTCCCCATCGAGTGGGGCTATTTCAAGGGACCGGAGGACGGCCGCTGGATCCGCGAGCAATGCATCGCGCAGATGCATTCCAGCGTGTTGCAGCGGGTGGATCGCTGCTCCATGCGCTTTGCCGTCGAGACGCGCGAACCGTTTCTCGATCCGCGCGTTGCCGCCTACGCGCTCGGCTTGGGCCGGGACTCGCTGATCGATATTGTCCGGGGCAAGCCGCGGGGAAAGAAGTGCCTGCGCGCGTTGTACGATCTGTATCCGCAAGCTCTGCCGCGCGCGATCCGCGACCGCACGAAGGTGCTGTTCGATGAAGGGGCGGGCCTCGATCTTGGCCGCCCGAACTCCGCGTGGCGCGCGCTGTTCGAGAACGCGATCTCCGACAAGGAATTGCGCGACGGCTGCCATGAATACGAGCCCTACGGCATCCGCACGAAGGAAGAACTCTTCTATATTCGCATCCTCGCCGCGAACATGGACATCTCACGGGTGCCGCATCTGCGCGCGCGCCTGTATCTTCATCTCCCGGACGGCGTCGAAAAGGCGATGCAGGAAACCGGTGCTCTTGGTTTATGAATGTCACGCGGTGTTGAGTGCATGAGCGTGCCCTTTCCGGCATGATCCTGCCCAGCCGGGGAGGGCGTGCATGAACGGCGTGTGGGATACATTCGAGGCGCGGCTGGGCCGGTTGATGTTCGCCATCGGCTGGGTGGGGCTGGGCATCCTCAGCCTGGTCTATGGCACGCCCGTGATGCGGCTGGAGACCTGGAGCAAGACCTGGCCCGGTTACAGCACGGTGGGTTACATCACCGGCGTCATCGTAATCCTCGCCGGCATCGGCCTGATGTGGGCGGAGCGCGCGAAGCTGTCCGCCAGCATCCTCGCCATCCTCACCTTCCTGTGGACCGTGGGCCTGCATCTGACGCGGCTGCTGCCCACCATCATCCATCCCGATTACTGGGAAGGCTTCGCGGAATGTTTCGCGGTGTTCGGCGCGGCCTGGGTGCTGGTATCGATCATGCCGCCGCGCCTCATCACCAATCTGTGGGACCGGATTCTCGACAACGGCATTCCCATCGGCCGCATCTTCTTCGGCATCGCGCTGCTGATCTTCGGCGCGATGCATTTCATCTATCTGGATTTCACCGCCGGTTTCATCCCGGCGTGGTTTCCGCACCGCGAATTGCTGGCGGAAGCGACGGGCATTGCCCATATCGCCGCGGGGCTGGCCATCCTTTCCGGCGTGCTGGCGCAGTTGGGCGCCACGCTCGCGGGCATCATGTATCTGAGCTGGGTCTTCGTGCTGCACATTCCCCGCGTGGTCACGAACGCGAAGGATCCGTTTGAGTGGAACGGCGTGCTCGTCGCGCTCATGCTGAGCGGCGCGGCCTTCATGGTCGCCGCCACCTTCATCAAGAGCGCCGAAGGCGAGCCGAAATAGCTATTTCTTCTTCTTGAGAGCCTTCTTCGCCTTGCGCGTTTTGCGCTTGGCGGCGGCATGGGCTTCGGCGCGATCGGCCTTGAGGCGCTTCTTCATCGGGATGGGCTTGCCCTTGTTGTCACGCTCCAGGCCCTTTGCGGGATGGCCATGTGCGCGCATGGAATCCTTGCGCGTGGATTTCTTCTTCTTGGCTTTCATGACGGTTCTCGCCGGTGAATCATCGGCAAGGAGCCTAACGGCGTTTGCGCGTTAGTCGAGGCGCGTGGCCGCCATGATGCGGCGCATGCGGCGATATTCGCGCGCATCTTGGATCACCAGCACAGCGTGCAGCAGCGCCAGCGCCCATACCACGAAGCCGGCATGGGCGAAGATCAGCGTCGCCCACAGCGCGATGGAGATCACGTAGAGGATCAGGTTGAACAGCGCCGCGAATGGACGGCCCGAAAGAACCAGCGCCAGCGGCGAACAGAAGAGGGCGATGAAGTAGATCATTTGCCCTTGGATATAAGCGCTCGCCGCGCCGGGGGAAGGCATGCCGGCGGCGCCGCAGAACGAATCCCCGTGAAAATTGCAGCGCTGCAACACTTCTTTTTGAAACAAGGGGTTATGCCCAGGATGGGGAAATATTCTGTCCAATTTCGTTTCAACTCCGAAATAAGAGTTCCTATTTCGTTCTTGTCACCGCAACGGTGGTAGCGTACATTTTTCCCAACTCTCGAATTGCGCCCAAAGCAAACTGCTCCGGAAAGTCCGGCGGCGGTTTTTGTTTTTGAAAACTCTCACGCGGAGGCGCAGCGTGTTTTCTCACATCTTATTTCGTCATGGCCGGGCTTGTCCCGGCCACTCATGATCACATCTGCATCAGCGAGATCATGCGTCCCCGGCACAAGGCCGGGGATGACGGCTGATGGATTGGAGAAGAACTCCGCGACTCCGCGCCTCCGCGTGAGAATTTATAACGCAGCGCGAATTCTCGCCGCCACCGGCTCCAGCACGTCCGGTTTCACCATGGCTTTGCCGTGGAAGCTGAGATCGGCGCCGAGCTTGCGCGGCAGGATGTGGAAGTGAACATGCGGAATGGTCTGCCCCGATGCCGCGCCGTTGAGTTGCGCCAGCATGATGCCGGGAACGTCCATTGCCTTCTTCACCGCGGCGGCGACGCGTTGTGTCGTGCGGATTGTCGCGGCGGCGGCTTCCGGCGAGATGTCGAAAATCGTTTCGCCCGGCTCCTTGGGGATCACCAGCGTGTGGCCCTCGACGGCGGGCATGATGTCCATGAAGGCGAGGGTGTGTTCGTCCTCATAAACCGCAATCTTCGGCAATTCGCCGCGCAGGATTTTGGCGAAGATGTTGTTGGTGTCATAAGCCACGGTGCGACCTCATATCATCTCCCCCCTGTGGGGAGGTCCAAGAGCGAAGCGATTGGGGTGGGGGGTGTCAAGCGCGATCCCCCCACCCGAAATTCGCTCCGCGAATTATCGACCTCCCCACAAGGGGGAGGTGATCTATCTAGCGAGCAAATACGCGGGAGTGCCAGTAGGCGTTAGGACTCTTATAGAACCAGTGTTCGTTCTTGACAGTTTTCATTTCGGCTAGAGATTTCATGTTCATTTTGTATCGAAAGAAAAGCGCGAGCAGATCGCGTAACTGTAGATCACTCGGCCGTCGCTTTAATCTGATGTGAAGATCGCGCAGTTCTCCGGTTACGCTGTGAACGCAGCCAATCGAATGTAACCAGTTGAAGAATGCGCTTTCGTCACCTCGTGAGTAAAATGTTGGACCTTTCACAACAATTTTCATTGGTTTCCATCCGTCTTCCGAAACGGCCCATGCTCCGCAAGCGCCTCAATGTTCTCGGCCACCGCTTCTCGTTCCTGCCGCAGGTAATCGCCTACCGCGCGCCTTAGTCCTGCATGCGCGATATAATGCGCGGAGTAGGTCGGCACCGGCATGTAGCCGCGTACCAGTTTGTGTTCGCCCTGCGCGCCGGCTTCGACGCGGGTGAATTTGTGCGCAATCGCGTAGTCGATCGCCTGATAATAGCAGGTCTCGAAATGCAGAAACGGAATGTTCTCGGTGCAACCCCAGTTGCGGCCGAAGAGGACGCCTTGTCCCTTGAAGTTCAGAGCGCCCGCAACCGTGCGACCTGCGCGCTTGGCCAGGATCAGCAGAACCTGTTCGCCCATCGTCGCGCCGATGCGGCTGAAGAAATCGCTGGTGAGATAAGGGCGGCCCCATTTGCGGCTGCCCGTGTCCATGTAGAACTCGAAAAAGGTGTCCCAATGCGTCTCGGTGATATCGCGTCCGCTCAACCACTCGAAGGTGACGCCCTCATTCGCCACCGCTGCGCGCTCTTTGCGCAAATTCTTCCGCTTGGAAGAGGAGAGGCGGCTCAGGAAATCATCGAACGAGATGTATCCGTCGTTCATCCAGTGGAATTGCTGGTCGTTGCGTTGCAGGAAACCCAGCGCCCCGGCATCCTTCCACTCACGCTCCGTCATGAAGGTGATATGCAGCGACGAGGCGTCGAATTCCTTCACCGCCGTCGCGCCCGCCGCGAGCAGCGCATTGCGCGTTTCTTCCTCCGGCGCACCGGCGGCGACAAGCAAGCGATGCCCCGTCACCGGCGTGAACGGCACGCTGGCCTGCAGCTTGGGATAATACTGCCCGCCCGCGCGCTCGAAGGCATCGGCCCAGCCATAGTCGAACACATATTCGCCCTGGCTGTGCGACTTCAGATACATCGGCATCAGGCCGGTAATCGCGCCATCGTTCTCGATCACCAGATGGCAGGGCTGCCATCCGGTGCGCGGCGTCGCGGATTTGCTTTCCTCGCAGGCCGCGAAGAACTCATAGCGCGTAAAGGGATGCGGATCGTCTTCACCCGCGGGATTGGCGCAGGCGTTCCACGCTTCGGCCCCGATCTCCGACGCCGCACCCGCAATACGCGCGATGATTTTGTCTTTCTTCACGCCAGCTCGAACACCGCATCCACTTCGACGGCGACATTGCGGGGCAGGGAGCCTGCACCAACAGCGGAGCGCGCATGCTTGCCCTTGTCGCCCAGCACATCGACGATGGTATCGGACGCGCCATTGGCCACTTCCGGCTGTTTGTCGAAGCCCGGCACGCAGTTCACGAACACACCCAGCTTCACGCAGCGCGCCACCTTGTCGAGATCGCCACCGGCCGCGGCCTTGAGTTGCGCCAGAAGATTGATCGCGCACAACCGCGCCGCGGCCTTGGCGTCATCGAGGCTGATGTCCTTGCCGACGATGCCCACATATTTCAGGGCGCCATTGTCCATCGTCACCTGACCGGAGATGTAAACCTGCTTGCCGCTGATCACATAGGGCACATAGCTCGCCACGGGCGCGGGCGGCGTGGGCAGTTCGATTCCAAGCTCTTTCAGCCGCGCGTCTACTTTTCCAGTCATGAATTCCTCCGGTGTTCGGGCAATCTTAGCATTTCGCCATCATCCGCAAACAGTTATACAGCCGCATGACCCTCGATGCCGATGATCCCTGTCCCGCGCGCGACGGCTTCTCCATGCCCGCCGAATGGGAACAACACGCGCGCACCTGGATGTGCTGGCCCTGCCGGAACGAGGCGTGGGATGGCCCCGAAGGCATGCTGCGCGCCAAGCAGGCCTATGCGCGCGTCGCCCGCGCCATATCGTCCTTCGAGCCGGTGACGATCGCGGCGCGTCCGCAGGATGTATCCGAGGTGAAACTCGCCACGGCGGGCAAGGTCGAGATCTTCGAAGTCGCGATTGACGATAGCTGGGCGCGCGACAGTGGCCCCACCGTGCTGGTCGGCCCCGATGGCGCGCGCGCCGGCGTGCAATGGCAGTTCAACGCCTGGGGCAACAAATATTTTCCGTTCGAGGAAGATGCGCAGCTCGCCACGCGCGTGCTGCAACGCGAGGGGCTGAAGGTCTATCGCGCGCCGCTGGTGTGCGAAGGCGGCGCCATACATGTGGACGGCGAGGGCACCTTGCTCGCCGCCGAACAGACCTTGCTGAATCCCAACCGCAACCCCGAACTCACGCCGCAGGAAATCGAGGAAGCGCTCGCACTCTTCACCGGCATCCGCAAGGTGATCTGGCTGGGCGATGGTTTTTCGGACGAAGAGACGGACGGCCATATCGACAACATCGCCTGCTTCGCGGGCGCGGGCCGCGTGCTGCTCGGCATGCCGCAGTTCAAGAGCCATCCGGATTACGAGCCAGTGATGGACGCCAAGCGCCGCTTGCTGCAAGCGCGCGACGCACAGGGCCGCGCTATCGAAGTGATTGAGCTGCCGCAACCGCAGGAAGCGCGTCTCGATACGCGCGGCCGTCCGCTGGCGGCGTCCTATGTGAATTTCTATCTGCCGAATGGCGGCATCGTCATGCCCGCTTTCAACGACCTGAACGACGAGAAGGCGCGAGCCGTCCTCGCCGATTGCTTCCCCGGCCGCGACATCCTTCAGGTCGACGCCCTCGACATCGTCGAAGGCGGCGGCGGAATACACTGTATTACGCAGCAAGAGCCAGCGTAATGTTGAGAAGAGCGAATAGCGAATGGCCAGTAGCGAATAGAGTTCGCACTCCCTATTCGCCATTCGCTACTCACTATTCGCTTGCCAGCAATTAGAGAAGACCCGATGAGGAAAGTAACCTTCGCCGCCACGCAGTTCGCCTGTTCGTGGGACAAGCGCGCCAACGTCGCCAAGGCGAAAGACCTTGTGCGGCAGGCCGCGTCCAAGGGCGCGAACGTGATCCTGATCCAGGAATTGTTCGAGACGCCGTATTTTTGCCAAGACCAATCGCCGGATCATTTCGCGCTGGCGCAGCCGTTCGAAGGCAATCCGCTGATCGCGGAGATGGCCGATCTGGCGAAAGAGCTTGGTGTCGTTCTGCCCGTCAGCTTCTTCGAAAAGGCCGGTTACGCGCATTTCAATTCGCTGGCGATGGTGGATGCGGACGGCAGCGTGCTCGGCCTCTATCGCAAGTCGCACATTCCCGACGGCCCCGGCTATCAGGAGAAATATTACTTCACGCCCGGCGATACCGGCTTCAAGGTCTGGAACACGAAGTTCGGCAAGATGGGCGCGGCGATCTGCTGGGATCAGTGGTTTCCCGAAAGCGCGCGCAGCATGGCGCTGATGGGTGCGGAGGCATTGTTCTATCCCACCGCCATCGGCACCGAACCGCCGCCTGCGCCGCCGGTCGATAGCCGCCACCATTGGCGCCGCGTGATGCAGGGACATGCCGGCGCGAACTACGTCCCGCTCATCGCCAGCAACCGCATCGGTACCGAGAAAGGCGCCGCGAGTGAGATGACGTTCTACGGCACCTCGTTCATCGCGGGCCCGACCGGCGAAATCGCCGCCGAACTCGACAGCACGCATGAAGGCGTCTGCACCGCGAGCTTCGATCTGGATGAGATCGCCAAAGCGCGCGCGTCCTGGGGCCTCTTCCGCGACCGCCGCCCGGACCTCTACACACCGATCCGCGGCCACGACGGAAGGTAGGGGGAGGGGGTAAGCATAAGAGTCGGAAAACGACTGCTCGCCCCACACGCCAACCACAAGATGTTGATATTTCGTGGCGTTTTCGTGGGGTCAAAACTTGACTTCAATTCGCTGGCGGCTCTCCGCCGGTCAGCCGAATGACGACGTTCGAATGCGCCGGCATCGCCCCAACCGCAAGATGTTGTGTTTTCGGCAACGTTCCAATCGCCCGGGATGATTTCTAGGCCTTCGGCGGCATCACGTTCATCACCGTGAGCGTCATGGCCTCCACGCCGGTCTTGATCGTCGGCTCGGGCACAACCGTGAACTGCGGCGAATGGTTCACCGGCACGGGAACACCTTTCTTCGCATCTTCTGCGATCACTTTCGGGTCCATTCCGCCGATGCCGAAATAGACACCCGGAACCCCCGCACGGGTGAATTCGGAAAAGTCCTCGCTGCCGGAAATGGGCCGCGGCATCTCTTTCACATTGTCGCCCATGGCCTCTTTCAGAACGGCGGCGGTCTTCGCGGTGAGCGCAGGATCATTGATGACCGAATAGGCCGTGTCGCCGATCTTGACATCCGGTGCCGGAGCGCCGGACATCGCGGCCACAGCGTTCGCCGTTCGATTGATGCCTTCGATGATCTTGGCGCGGACGCCGTCATCGAGGGTGCGAATCGTGCCGCGCAGTGTCGCCTCATCCGGAATGATGTTGCCCACCGTTCCGGCGCTGATGGAACCTACGGTGACAACACCGAACGCTGCGGGATCTTTCTCCCGGCTGATGACGGTCTGCACGTCTTCGACAAAACGTGCGCCCATTACGATCGGATCGATCGATTTCTCTGGCATCGATCCATGCGCACCGCGTCCCTTGAAGGTGATTTCAAGGAAATCGGACGTCGTCGAGAAGGGCCCGGCTTTGTAGTCGATCGTGCCGACGGGGTCGGGGCCGACATGCAGTGCGAAGGCGTAATCCGGCTTGCCGAAGCGCTTTGTAGAGCCCATCCGTCAGCATGGCCTTTGCGCCGCTGACAGCTTCCTCGGACGGTTGGCCGACGAACATCAACGTGCCGCTCCATTTGTCCTTCATGGAGAGCAGTGCCTTTGCCGTGCCGACCCAGATCGCCATGTGCGAGTCGTGTCCGCAGCTATGTGCGACATAGGTCTCGCGGCCGTTCCATTGTGCTTTGGCCTGGCTGGCATAGGGTAGGCCCGTTTTCTCCTGCATGGGAAGCGCGTCGAGTTCGGTGCGGACCATCACCTGCGGACCGGGTCCGTTTTTGTAGATCGCGACGATGCCGGTTTTGCCAACACTTTCGGTGACTTCAAAACCCAACGCGCGCATCTCGCCCGCAAGTTTCGCGGCGGTGCGCGTTTCCTGAAAGCCGAGTTCTGGATGTTGATGGATGTCTTTGTAGATATCGAAAAGATGCGGATAGTCCGCATTCACTTCGGCTTCGATCTGCGGCTCCACGCTAGCCACATCGAGCGCAAGCGCCGGCGCGGTGAGAGAAAAGATCGCCGCGGTGGCGAGCAACGTCGTCGAAAAACGGATGTGCATTTTGTTAATCCCCTTGATGGGGAACAGTTCACTGCTTGGCGGGCTTGGGCGCAAGCTTGACGCCGCGACCTTTGCCCACAGTCTCCGCACCGAACTTGCCGCGCAGCTTGTCCATCGCGCGCTCCGCTGCAGCCCGCTTGTCCGCGCCGCGATCGATCAGGTCGAGCGGGTCGGCCTGATGCGCCGGGGCGAGGTTTGAGATGCCGACACCGAGCAGCCGGTATTTCGTGCCATCGGCTTCACGCTTCAACGCATCGCGCGCCACGCGGAAGATGCGGTCCGCAAGCTGCGTCGGCGCATCCAGCGAGGCGCTGCGCGTTTTGAGCTTGAAGCTGGACGACTTCAATTTGAGCACCACCGTCCGCCCGGCAAGCTCGTGGCCCTTTGCGCGCGTGGATACGCGCTCGGCCTGCCGCCACAGGATTTTCTCCAATTCTTCGAAGCTGGAAATGTCCTCGAAGAAGGTGGTCTCCGACGAGATGGTCTTCATCTCGCCATGCGGTTCGACCGCACGTGTGTCGTCGGCGCGGGCGAGGCGTGAGAGCCACAGTCCCGTGGAGCCATAGCGCCGCGCGAGATCCTTCGGATCGGCATCCTGCAACTGGCCGATGCGCGTGATGCCGTCTTTCGCCAGCTTCGCCTGCAACGCCTTGCCCGCGCCGCGAATGAACCCGATGGGCTTGTCACGCAGGAATGTCACGGCTTCGGCTTCGCCGATCACCGCGAAGCCGCGCGGCTTGTCGAGATCGCTGGAAAGCTTGGCAAGGAACTTGTTGTACGAGAGACCGATGGAGATCGTGATGCCGACTTCCTTCTCCACGCGCTTCGCCAGCGCCGCCATCGTCTTGGCGGGCGTCATGCCGTGAATGCGCTCCGTGCCGGATAGATCGAGATAGGCTTCGTCCAGAGAAAGCGGCTCCACCAGCGGCGTCAGCTCGCGCATCATCGCGCGGATCTGGCGCGAGGCTTCGGTGTATTTGGAAAAGTCCGGCTTGATGACGCTGGCGTTTGGACAGAGCTTCAATGCCTGAAACATCGGCATAGCCGAGCGCACGCCATACTGCCGCGCCACATAGCAGCAGGTGGAAACCACGCCGCGTTTGCCGCCGCCCACGATCACCGGCTTGTCGAGCAACGATGGATCGTCACGCTTCTCGATCGCGGCGTAGAACGCATCGCAATCCATATGCGCGATGGAGAGCGTCGCTAGTTCCGGATGGGTCAGGATGCGATGCCCGCCGCAGGTCTTGCAGCGTTTTGCATTGTCCGCCGCGTCGGCCAGGCAGTCGCGGCAGAAGGCACTCATTTGGGCAACCCCTTCGGGTCGCCCTCGCGCCACAGCCATGCTGCGCCGCGCACGCCGCTGGAATCGCCGTGACGGTTCTGGACAATGAGAGGCTCGCCTTCCGGCGTGAACGCGTAATGCTCCACCCGCGCGGGAAGCTCTCGATAGATCGCTTCGATATTGGAAAGCCCACCGCCCATCACGATGGCGTCGGGATCCAGAATGTTCACCAGCGTTGCGATGCTGCGCGCGAAACGATCGAGCCAGACATCGAAAATCTGCCGTGCCACGGTGCCGCCGGCTTCGGACTCCGCAGCGATCTCGCGCGCGGAAAGGTTGTGCCCCGTGGCATCCGCGAATTCCCGTTCCAGTGCGGGACCGCTGCACCACGCTTCGATGCAGCCATGGCTGCCGCAATAGCATTGTGGCCCGGGGATTTCCTCAGCACGCGCGCCGGGAAGAGGATTGTGACCCCACTCGCCGCCAATGGCGTGCGCGCCGGTGATGATCTTGCCGTCCACCACCACGCCGCCGCCGACACCGGTTCCGGCGATGATACCGAACACCACGCTCTTTCCCGCGGCTGCGCCGTCGGATGCCTCGGAAAGCGCGAAGCAGTTCGCATCGTTGGCGAGGCGCACCGGGCGACCAAGCGCTGCGCTCAAATCCTTGTCGAGCGGATGGCCGATAAGCTTGGTGGAGTTGGCATTCTTTACGAGGCCCGTTTTTGGGCTGATCGTGCCGGGAATGGCGACACCGACGGTCCCTTGAGCGCCAAGCTTGCTCTCTGCGCCTGCGATCAGGTCACGGATAGCAACGACCACCGCCCCATAATCCTCGCGGGGTGTCGGCGTGCGTTCGCGCAGCACGATCTCGCCGGAAGGGGCGAGGGCCGCCACTTCGATCTTCGTGCCGCCAAGATCGATGCCGAAGCGCATCAGCCCGCCTCCGCCAGTCTGGCGCGGATGAAGGCGTCCGCATCGCGCCATGTTTCGGCGCGCAGATGTGCATGCGGTGTTACCGGCAGCAAAGGCTTCAGCCGCTCGTCTCCGATCAGGTGAATCCGGAACACCTCCGGCGATCCTTCGGCAACCGACGCGTGATGCATGGGAATGTCGTCGATGAAGAAGGTGGGACCGCTCACCCGCAATGCCAGCGCCTTCACGAACGGTCCCTTCGGACCGCTGTTTGAAACCAGCGGGAAGGGCAGCCCGAGTTTTTCGAAGTTGCGCAGCCGCGCGGGCGCCTGCGCCTCGCTGATATTGGAGAGCACCACGATGTTCATCTTCGGTGCCAGCCCGTGCAGGACCGTGTCGGCTTCGTGGACGGCTTCGAGCCAATCCAGTTCGGCGCGAAATTCATCGAGCAGGGCGGTGACCTCGACATCCAGAACCGGCGTCCGGTCTTCCTTGCGGAGCACATTGCCGTGCAGCCGATAGGTGGTGAGATCGAGAAACAATTCGCGCCGGGCGAGGAATCGGTCGAAGCCGTCCGCGAATCGCAGAATGACCTCGTCGGCGTCCACGATCAGCAGCGGCTTTTCGGCCTCCAGAGGCACGGTGGAGGGATGGGTATGAAAGCCCCGTGTCATGCGCCCGGAAGCGCCATGCGCGCCATCTGCATATCTCGGGGGTCGATTGAAGCGTCCTCGCAGAAAGCCACCAGAAGCTCCTCATCCGAAAGGAGAAAATCCATGACCGCGGCAAGGAACTCCGGCTCTCCAGCCCTCTCCCGCAATTCGTCGGCGCCGGCCCCCGACAGGGCCATAAACCGGTCCAGCGGGCCATCGGAGTTGGCCAGGTATGCCAGCCCTTTCAAGGCCAGAATTTCAGCGTTTTTCGGGGTCAGTTTGGCGGGCATCGTCAAGGGAGCGTTAAGACATCCGACCTAATACTAGCGGAAGCCAAAAGCCGAAATGAGTCTGTCGGGATTTTCCCGGGAATTTTCGGCTGGGCGTGGGGCCGGGAGAATCAAAATATGGACGCCGCAACGAAGACGGTCCTGATCGTGGAGGACAACGAGCTCAATATGAAGCTCTTCCACGACCTGTTGGACGCCAATGGCTACAACATTCTCCAGACCAAGGACGGCATGGAAGCGCTCGATATCGCGCGCGAGCATCATCCTGACCTGATCCTGATGGATATCCAGCTTCCGGAAGTGTCCGGTCTCGAAGTCACCAAGTGGCTCAAGGAAGACGACACGCTGAAGCAGATCCCGGTTGTCGCCGTCACCGCCTTCGCGATGAAGGGCGACGAAGAAGTCATTCGCCAGGGCGGTTGCGAGGCTTACATCTCCAAGCCGATATCCGTCGTGAGCTTCCTGGATACGGTCCGCCGCTTCATCGGATAAGAGAACGCCATGACAGCCCGCGTTCTCGTCGTCGATGATATTCTTTCGAACGTAAAGCTGCTCGAGGCCAAGCTGACGGCCGAGTACTTCGAAGTCGTCACGGCGTTCAACGGCCTGGAGGCACTGGCCAAGGTCGAAGAGTGCGATCCGGATATCATCCTGCTTGACGTGATGATGCCCGGCATGGACGGCTTCGAAGTCGCCCGCCGCATCAAGAGCAATCCCAAATCCGCGCATGTGCCGGTCGTGATGGTGACGGCGCTGGACCAGCCCAGCGATCGCGTTGCCGGACTGGATGCGGGCGCCGACGATTTTCTCACCAAGCCGGTCGATGACGCCGCGCTGTTCGCGCGTGTCCGCAGTCTCGTACGGCTGAAGATGATGACGGATGAGCTTCGCATGCGCGAAGCCACCGGCCAAAGCATGGGCCTGCTCGATCCGGCCCAGACGCTGATCGACAATGCGCCGTCCGGCCGCGTGCTCGTGATCGAGGATCGCCCGGAATCGGTTCAGTGGTTCACTACGGCGCTGACGCCCACCAATGAAGTGGTTGCGGCGGATAGTTTTGAGGAAGCGCTGGTGCGCGTGCGCGGCGGCGACTTCGATCTCATCGTCGTCAGTCTGGGACTGCGCGGCTTTGACGGCCTGCGCCTCTGCTCTCAGCTTCGCTCGCTTCCGGAAGGCCGCAACGTGCCGATCCTGGTGCTGGTCAGCGACGGCGACAAGCGCAAGCTGAACCAGGCGCTGGAGATGGGCGTGAACGACTATCTCACGCGCCCGGTGGACAAGAACGAGCTGATCGCGCGCGTGCGCACGCAGCTTCGCAAGAAGAACTATCAGGATCGCCTGCGCCACAACGTGCAGCTCAGCCTCGAGATGGCCATCACGGACCAGCTCACCGGCCTGCACAATCGTCGCTACATGGCGCGGCATCTGGACAGCCTGATCCAGAGCGCACAGAAGTCGGGAAAGCCGCTTGCGTTCCTCATCATGGATATCGACCACTTCAAGTCGGTCAACGATACGCATGGTCACGATATCGGCGACGAAGTATTGCGCGAGTTCGCGGGCCGCATATCGGCGAACATTCGCGGCATCGATCTGGCCTGTCGCTATGGCGGCGAGGAATTCGTGGTGGTGATGCCCGATACCGACATCGACTTCGCCTGCACGATCGCCGAACGCCTGCGGCACAGCGTTGAGACGACGCCGTTCGAGATCAGCCGGGCGCCAAATGCGCTGAACGTCACCATCAGCATCGGGATCGCATCACCGATGGGCGACGGCGACAACGCCGAAAAGCTTCTGCATCGCGCCGATCAGGCGCTCTATCGCGCCAAACGCGAAGGCCGCAATCGCGTGATCAAGGCCGCAGCCTAGGCTTCGTCTTCTTCGGAAGTCTCTTCGGCAGCAGCTTTTTCCAGTTCTTCGGAAACCGTATCGATCACCTTCACCAGTTGCTCGGGATCGTAGGCGCCGGAAATCGCATACTTGTTCTCGAAGATGAAGGTCGGCACGCCGGATATGCCAAGCCGATGGGCGAGGGCATCCTCATTCTCGATCAATGTGCGATCGGCGCCGTTTTCCAGAAGGTCCGCCACGGTTGCCGAATCCATCCCGGCTTCAGCCGCGATCTCGACCAGCACGTCGGGGTTGCCGATGTCGCGGCCTTCCTCGAAATAGGCTTCGAAGAGGCGCTCGACGACTTGGTTCTGCACACCCGCCGTCGCCGACCAGCGAATGAGGCGATGGGAATCCAGCGTGTTCGGCGAGCGCGCAATGCGATCGAAGGCAAACCTTATCTCTTCCGCTTCGCCGGCCTGCCGTAGCGCATCCTGCATGGCTTGCCGGTTCGGGTTATCGCCGAACTTGGCGCGCATATACTCCTTGCGGTCCACGCCCTCCGGCGGAATGCTCGGATCGAGACGAAACGCGCGCCAGCGAATATCGAATTCCACGTCGGGCCGCAGCGCGAGCGCTTTTTCGAGGCGGCGCTTGCCGATGAAGCACCAGGGACAAACGGTATCGGAGACGATGTCGATCTGCATGCCGTCACGGTAGCGGAAAGGGCTTGTGGTCGCAAAGCGCATTGACGGCCACCGGACAAATTCACACGATCAAACCGGAAGAATTGGAACCCTCTGCATGCAAACGGATTTGAAAGGCCGCGTCGCATTCGTGACCGGAGCGACGAGCGGGCTGGGCCGCCATTTCGCCAAGCTGCTTGCCGCATCCGGCGCGGCAGTCGCGATTTCCGGGCGTCGTAGCGATCGGCTGGCGACGCTGAAGGCGGAAATTGAAGCGTCTGGCGGCACATGCGCGCAGATCGTCCTGGATGTCACGAACGCAGACGAGATTGGTCCGGCGTTCGACAAGGCAGCGGCGTCGCTAGGGCCGGTCGATATCCTGCTGAACAATGCCGGCATGAGCGCCAATGGGCCGGTGGCCGATATCGCCGCATCCGATTTCGATATCGTGATGGCGACCAATCTTCGCGCGCCCTTTCTTCTGGCACAGGAAATCGGCAGGCGGATGATCACGCGCGGCAAAGGCGGGCGGATCATCAACATCGCGTCGATCACCGCATTCCGCGTCCTGCCAGGCTCGGCGCCCTACTGCATATCCAAAGCCGGTTTGGCGATGATGACGCAATGCCTGGCGCGGGAATGGGCGCGCTATGACATCAATGTGAATGCGATCTGCCCGGGCTTTATAGAAACCGAGCTCAATCGCGACTGGTTCGAAACCGCAAAAGGGAAGGCGCAGGTTCAATCTTTCCCGAAGCGCCGGCTGCAACAGGCAACGGATCTGGACGCAACGCTGCTGCTTCTTGCGTCAGATGCTTCGCGTGCGATCACCGGATCGTTGTTCACGGTGGACGAGGCGCAATCGCTTTAGCGCTTGATGTCGGACACTTCGCTGTTGGTTTCCGTGTCCACTTTGATCTGCGTAACGCCATAGGGCGGCAGCTTCGCGGACAGCGTTGCGCGCACGGGAATGAGCGCCTGGACAACCATTGCATCGGCGGCCGGCGGCGTGGCGACGAGTTCGTATTCCATCACGTTGCCTTCCGGCTTGTGCGACTTCAAACGCAACCGGGCATTGTTCCACCCGCCGGTCGAGACGGCGCCTGCGGCGATTATCGTGAGCTTGTTGTGCTGAATGGAAGCGACAACGCTATCCACTTTGTAGACAAGCTTCTGGCTTGCCGCAGCGGCAAAGCCGGAGTTGGCACAGACGAGAATTCCACTCGCCGTCAAAATTGCGAATACGCGACGCAACATTGTCCGCCTCTGTTTACGTGCCCCCGGCGCGGGAGCTAAGAGGGAAATACGGCACAATTGAGATGAGGAACGCAGATGGGTCCGCTGGCAGGTATTCGCATCGTGGAATTTGCAGGCATCGGGCCGGGCCCATTCGCCGCCATGCTGTTTGCGGATATGGGCGCGGACGTGATCCGCATCGACCGCAAGGGCGGCCGCGCGCCGACGCAGATGGAAATTTATCTGCGCGGCCGCAAGACCGTGGCGCTCGATCTCAAGAAGCCGGAGGCCATCGAGGCGGCTTTGAAGCTGATCGAAAAGGCGGATGCGCTGATCGAAGGTTTTCGCCCCGGCGTCATGGAGCGTTTGGGTCTAGGGCCGGACGTATGCCTGAAGCGGAACCCGAAGCTTGTATACGGCCGCATGACAGGTTGGGGCCAAACTGGCCCGCTGTCGCACGCGGCAGGTCATGACATCAACTACATTGCGCTTAGCGGTGCGCTGCATGCGATGGGCAATACCGGACAGAAACCGGTGCCACCGCTCAATCTCGTGGGAGATTTTGGCGGCGGCGCGCTCTATCTCGCGTTCGGTGTCGCATGCGGCATCATCGAAGCGCAGCGTTCCGGCAAAGGACAGGTTGTCGATACCGCGATGACCGACGGCGCGGCATCGTTGATGACGATGTTCTACGGCATGTCGGCGTCCGGTTTCTGGCAGGACAAGCGCGGCTCGAACATGCTCGATTCCGGTGCCCATTTCTATGACACCTACGAGACGAAAGACGGCAAGTTCGTCGCCATCGGATCGATCGAACCGCAGTTCTATAAGGAGTTGATGGAAAAGGCGGGGATCACGGACCAGGCGTTCACCGCGCAGATGGATCGCAATGCCTGGCCCGCGCTGAAGGAAAAGCTGGCGGCTGTTATCAAGACCAAGACGCGCGACGAATGGGACGCTCTCATGCTCGGCAGCGATGTTTGCTACGCGCCGGTGCTTTCATTGTCCGAAGCGCCAAAGCATCCGCACAACGTCGCGCGCCAAACCTTTGTCGACGTTGGTGGCGTAACCCAGCCTGCGCCGGCGCCGCGCTTTTCGCGCACGGCGCCCGAAGTGCAGCCTGTAGCGCCGGTCGATAACGCAGGCTCGCTCGCCGCCTGGGGGTTCTCGAAAGGCGATATCGAAGCGCTGCAGTCCGCCAGCGCGTTCTGAACGATGAGCGCGCTTCCGGGTACAGCGTCGCGCCGGCGCATCTATCTGATGCGGCATGGCCATGTGGACTACCTCGCAAGACATGTGGTGGCGTCCGGCGGCGTGAACGTTGTGCCGCTCACAACGCGCGGCCGATTGCAGGCCGAAGCCGCCGGTGTCGCCCTGTCGCATGTGGGTATCGACAAGGCCGTGTGCTCGGGTTATCCGCGCACGCATGAAACGGCATCTCACGTGCTCGCAGCGCAAAAGAGTCCGCCGGTGCTCGAGATTGACGAAAATCTCGTCGAACGCGGCAACGGCAAGTTTCCAAAGGTGAACAGCCGCGAAGAACTGGTCGAGCTCATGCGCGGACATTTCTCAAACGAAGGCGTGACCGCGCCGTCAGAGCGCGCCATCGAGGGTGCAGAACCTGCCAAAGACGCTCAGGCGCGCGCGGTGAAAGCGATCCGTCATCTATTGCGCAAACCCGGATGGCATACGGCGCTGGTGGTGGCGCATGAAGGCATCAACCGTTTGCTGCTGAGCTGGGCTTGCGGAGCAGGCATTAATGCGACGGGTGCCTTCGAGCAGGATACCGGTTGCGTCAACGTCCTGGATTTCGATCTTCATCCGGATGGCGAGATATGGCGCACGATGATCAAGGCAGTGAATCTCACGCCCTATAACTGGCTCAAGCACGGCATGAATCTCACCAGCCTCGAAGCGCTGTTCGAGCGGGATGCAAACGAAGAGCTTCGCTAGACGTCGAGTTCACACCAGACCGGAACGTGGTCGGAGGGTTTTTCTCGTCCGCGAGCGTGCTTGTCGATGCCGCTGGACTTAAGATGGTCCGCGGCTTGCGGTGACAGCATGATGTGATCGATGCGGATGCCATGGTCCTTCTGCCAGGCGCCCGCCTGGTAGTCCCAGAACGTGTAGAGCTGGGGCTCTGGATGACAGGCACGGATGGTATCTGTGTAACCCAGAGCTTCGATCCGGCGCAGAGCGGCGCGTGACTCCGGCTGAAACAGTGCATCCTTCAGCCACGCGTTGGCGTCGTAAACATCGTCTGGCGTCGGGATCACGTTGTAGTCGCCCATCAGGGCGGCAGGTTCTTCGAGCTTCAGGATGGCTGCCGCGCGCGCGCGAAGCCTTTCCAGCCAACCGAGTTTGTAGGTGAACTTGTCGGTTCCGATAGGGTTGCCATTGGGTGCATAGATAGATGCCACGCGCACGACACCGTTCTCGCCGGGGACGATGGCTTCGATATAGCGCGCGTGATCATCGCCGTCGCCGCCCGGCAACCGCGGCGTTACATCCTCCATCGGTCTTTTCGAGAGAATGGCAACGCCGTTGTACGTTTTTTGTCCGTGTACGGCGCAATTGTAGCCGAGCGCCTCGAAAGGCTCCTTCGGAAACTGGTCGTCCGTGCATTTCAGCTCCTGCAACGCCACGACGTCGGGTTGCGCTTCCTTGAGCCACGCCACGGCGGCATCCACGCGGATGCGGATTGAGTTCACGTTCCAGGTTGCGATTTTCACGAGCGGTCAGACCGAAAAACTGGTGCCGCAACCGCAGGACGAGGTCGCGTTCGGATTGTTGATCTTGAATGCCGCGCCGATCAGGTCGTCGACGAAGTCGATTTCGGCACCCTTTAGAAAGTCCAGCGACATGGGATCGATGAGAACGGTCGCGCCATCGCGCGCCACAACGAGATCATCATCCATCTTGGCGTCGTCGATGGTGAAATTGTACTGGAACCCGGAACATCCGCCGCCGGTCACCGCAACACGCAGCATGGCCGGCGGGGCTTCGGTTTTCAGGATTTCGGCGATCCGCTTGGCGGCTCTGGCCGAAACGGACACGGGGGAGGCGGCTTCTACGGTCATGGCGTATATGTAGGCCTGTTGAATCGAGGTTTCCAGCATGCCTTTGGGCCGGCTTTTGCCGCCACTTTACGAGCCACCGGCGGAACACGCGTCCTATGCAACACGTGCGGCGGATAGCCGGGGCCGTTTCTTCGAGGAGGCGGAAAGCCCGACACGAACCTGCTATGGCCGGGACCGCGACCGGATCATCCACTCAGCAGCCTTTCGCCGGCTGAAGCACAAAACCCAGGTGTTCGTGCAGCATGAAGGGGATTATTACCGCACACGGCTGACACACTCGCTGGAAGTCGCACAGCTGGCGCGATCCATTTCGAGGGTCCTGGCCCTCGATGAAGATCTCGCGGAGGCCGTCGCGCTCGCGCACGATCTGGGCCACACGCCGTTCGGGCACGCCGGCGAGGAGGCGCTCAACGCCGCGACGCTTGCGTTCGGCGGGTTCGATCACAATGCCCATGCGCTGAAACTGGTGACGCAGCTGGAGCATCGATACGCGCAATTCGACGGCTTGAACCTCACCTGGGAAACGCTGGAGGGGATGGTCAAGCACAACGGCCCCGTCACTGCCGCGAAGAAGCCCATTCCGGGTCCGATTGTCTCATTCAATGCAAAATGGCCGCTTGAGCTCGATAGCTGGCCTGGCCTTGAGGCACAGGTTGCCGCCTTGGCGGACGATACCGCCTATATCAATCACGACATCGATGACGGATTGCGGGCGGAACTCTTCAGCGTGAGCGACCTGCGCGAGGCGCCTCTGGTGGGTGCGCAGGTCACCGAAATTCACGGTCTTTACGGAGACATCGAACTGGGCCGCCTGATCGGCGAAATCGTTCGGCGGCTCATGAGCGCTATGGTCATAGATATCCTCACTGAAACTCGCCAGCGGCTCGCGGACGTCAAACCCAAGACAGCCGCCGATGTCAGGCGCAGTTCACACGCGATGGTGTCCTTTTCCGATGCGATGGCGAGCGAGGTGCGAGCCCTCAAACAGTTTCTGTTTGAAAGGATGTACCGTCACCCGCACGTAATGCATTCCATGCATAACGCGCAGGATGTCGTAACGGCTCTGTTCGAGGCTTTTGCGGGCGATCCAAGCAAGCTGCCAGCCGACTGGGCGGCTGCCTGTGGAGGCTCGGGCGATGCGCGCACCGTTTCGGTGGTGCGGGACTACATCGCCGGAATGACGGACAATTACGCCTTGCTGGAATATTCCCGCGTCTTCCACAAGGAGATGGATTTGTAATCCCCGAATTTCGTGATTCGGCCCCATTCGGGTGCTAGGTTCGCGAGGTTCCAGATTCGCCGAGGATGACTCCATGCCAAGTTTCGAGCGTGGCGCTTATGAGCCCAAATCCGACGATATCCGCGTCTTCGACGAAGATGAGCAGGAGATCGACGAAGAGGGGTCGCGACTTCCGCTCCTGATCGTGATTGCGCTGCTGGTGCTCGCGGCATTCGGCGGCGTGGTCTGGCTTGCTTATAGCCAGGGCGTACAGCGCGGTCGCGCCGACGCACCGCGCATGATCGTGGCCGCGCCGGGCCCCGTGAAAGAGGCTGCTGCGAACACCGATGAGCAGCGCAGCCTCAAGATCTATCAGCAACCCGCGCCGGAAGAAGACGATACGGCGGTCAATGAGTCCGCGCCGCCTCCGCCGACGCCGGTCGTACCCAAGAAGACTGAGATGGCGCAGGCCCCGGTGACAAAGCCGGCCACGAAGCCCGCCGTCGCTCCAAAGCCCGCGGAATCCAAGCCCGCACCGGCGGAGACCAAATCCGCTGCGGCCAAGCCGCCGGCTTCTGTTGCCAAACCGGTGGAAACAGCGCAATTGGCGCCCCCACCCGCAGCGAAAAGTGAGCCGGCGCCGGCGCCGGCGCCCGTCGCGGGAGGCGCTTATGTCCTCCAGATCGGCGCCTACAAGTCTCAAGCGGACGCCGACGCCGCGTGGAAGACCTTCAAGGGCAAGCATCCCATGGCGGCCAGCTATTCGGAGAGCGTTCAGAAGGCTGACCTCGGCGACAAGGGCACATGGTATCGCCTGCGCATGGGCGGCTTCTCCGACAAAGCGTCGGCATCCTCCTTCTGCGACAAGCTGAAGGCGGACGGCGGCACCTGCCTCGTCGCGAAATAGCTTTGCCATGAGCCAGCCGCGCTCGCGCGCGATCTTCGGTTGCTCCGGCGCCAGCCTTTCGGTCGAGGAGCGAGATTTCTTCCGTGAAGTCCGCCCGTGGGGCTTCATCCTGTTCGCGCGCAACATCGACGAGCATTCTCAAATTCGCCATTTGGTCTCGGCGCTGCGCGAGACCGTCGGCGATGCGGCTGCGCCTGTCCTGATCGATCAGGAAGGTGGCCGTGTTGCGCGGTTGGGACCGCCGCGCTGGAAGGCGCGGCCGCCGGCACTGCGTTTTGCGGAACTCCATGCGGTTGCACCGGAAGAGGCGCGGGAAGCGGCTTATCTCAGCGCGCGCCTTATCGCGTCTGACCTTACGGACCTCGGTATCAACGTGGACTGTCTGCCGGTGCTTGATGTGCCCGTGGAAGGCGCGCACGACATCATCGGCGATCGCGCCTATGGCCGCGATCCCTCTGTCATCATCGATCTAGGCCGCGCGGTGATCGAGGGGATGATGGAAGGCGGCGTAGCACCCGTGATGAAACATATTCCGGGTCACGGCCGGGCAGGGGCCGACAGCCACATGGAACTGCCGCGTGTTTCCGCAAGTGCAGACGAACTCAGCGCTTCGGATTTTGTGACCTTTCGTAGTCTCAACCACTGCCCGATGGCGATGACGGCGCATGTGGTCTACGAGGCCATCGATGCCCAGCGGCCCGCGACGACCAGCCCGAAACTGATTCGGGATGTGATTCGCGGTGAAATGGGATTCGACGGCCTGCTGATGTCCGACGACCTGTCGATGCAGGCGTTAACCGGTTCTCTGGACCATCGCGCCAAAGCGTCGCTCTTTGCAGGCTGCGACGTGGTGCTCCACTGCAACGGAAATCTTGCGGAAATGCGTGAAATCGCGACCGAATTGAAGCCTCTTGAGGATATCCACCTGAAAAGGGCGGAAGCTTCGCTTGCACACCTGAGCAAGGCGGAAGAATTTGATATTCAGGCTGCGGAAGACCGTGTTGCAGCCCTGTTAGGACGCCTTTCTTGACCGACGCCGCCGAGGACAATTTCGACGCTATCGAGCCGCTAGCCGCTCCCGACGAGGCGCTGCTGGTGACGGTCGACGGCTTCGAGGGCCCGCTGGATCTGCTCCTGTCGCTGGCGCGCGACCAGAAAGTCGACCTGGCGAAGATCTCGGTCCTGCGGCTGGCCGAGCAATATCTGGAATTCATCGAGCAGGCCCGCCGGATCAATCTCGAACTGGCAGCCGACTACCTCGTGATGGCGGCGTGGCTCGCCTATCTGAAGTCGAAGCTCATTCTGCCGCAGGTGCAGATCGTCGATGGCGAACCGACTGCGGACGAAATGGCTGCGCGTCTTCGCTGGCGTCTGCAACGGCTCAATGCCATGCGCGAATCCGCGGCCCGTCTGATGGCCCGCGACCGGCTTGGTCGTGAGGTTTTCCAGCGCGGCAATCCGGAACCGGTCAATGTCGTCAAACTGCGCACCTACAAAGATTCGCTCTACGATCTGCTGACGTCCTATTCGACGCAGCGCGTGAAGAAGCTGGGTGGCGAGACCTACCAACCGAAACTCGTGCCGGTGCTTCTCATTGAGGAAGCGCGCGAGCGGCTGGAGCGCATGCTCGGCCGCATCCACGACTGGAACGGGTTAAGCAAGCTTTTGCCATTCGAGTGGTCTGGCGGCGAAAGACGCCGCTCCGCTCTTGCGAGCACCCTGCTGGCTTGCCTAGAACTCGCCCGCGACGGTCGCATCGAGATCCGCCAGCTCAAGCCCTTCGACGAAGTGTATGTGAAGGACCGGCTGACGCCGATTCCGGAGGCCATCCCATGAATCGCCCCGTGCGTTTGGTAGAAGCAGAAAAAGAGATCGAATTCGTGCCCGACCGGGAAGAACAGCAAATTCAGGACGCCCCACGCGATGTTACCGGTATCAACCCGGAGCATCTCCGGATGGCCGAGGCGTTGCTGTTTGCCTCCAGCGAGCCGCTCGATGCCAAGGCGCTTGGCACGTCCCTGCCGGAAGGTGCGGACATCCCCGCCATTCTCGCCGAGCTTCAGGCGATCTATGAGAAGCGCGGCGTAACTCTCGTCTGTGTCGCGGAAAAATGGCAGTTCCGTACCGCGCCCGATCTGGCGTTCCTGCTGCGCAAGGAGCAGCCGGAGCAGAAGCGGTTGTCCCGTGCGGCGATCGAGACCCTGGCCATCATCGCCTACCACCAGCCGGTGACACGCGCCGAGATCGAGGACATCCGGGGCGTGGCCCTTTCCAAGGGCACGGTGGATGCCCTGATGGAGATCGGGTGGGTGAAGATCCGTGGCCGCAAGCGCACACCAGGCCGCCCCGTGACCTATGGAACGACCGAAGCGTTCCTCGTCCAGTTCGGGCTGGAAAGTGTCGGTCATCTGCCGGGCATCGACGAACTGAAAGCCGCCGGCTTTCTGGAGGCGTTGCCGCCGTCCGGCTTCGACGTGCCCAATCCGTCCGACGAGCTCGGCCCTGACGAGGACCCTTATGTCGAGGGTGAGGACGAGCAGATGGAATTGGCAACCGGCAGCGCCGATCCGCTCGAATAAGCCCGCGCAAACGCGGCAAATACCCCGGAAACCTTACCTTCCCTTAACGACCTTCTGACAGGCTGTCGGTTCTGTCGTTGGGGGATTGCCCGTGGTCAATGTGGACCGTTCCTTTCGGTCTTTGAGTTCGCTTGGCGGCGCATCCACCAGCCGCGTACTCAATCTCACCTCCATCGCGCGCGGTCGTGAGGAGAACGCCGACCACAAAAGCAAACCGCTCTTCGTATCGCCCGCGTTCAATCGCGCCATCATTTTGCGCCATCGCGTGCGCGGCGATGAATCCTATCTGTTTTCCGGGCGCCGCTCCGTGGCGACAAAGATCATCATTCCGTTCGATGAAACGGATTTGAAACTCGGCGGCCGTTCGTTCTTCGTGGATCAGCGCGGCTATATCGATGCGGTGAAGGAATTCGGCAACTACAAGGGCGAAGACGGGATCGATCGCGACCTGGAGATATTCCGGCTGCTCGACAGCGTGCCGTCGCTCGATCCGTTCCTGCTGCGCGAACATCTGCGCATGAACCAGTTCGATGTCGCCGATGCCTATTTCGAGATTTCGCAGGCCGACCGTCGGCGGATGTATGAGTTCGTGTCCAAGAACATTCAGGGCCTCATAACGCTGGCGACCGGCCACGCCACGAACGCTTACGCTGCCTCGACGTCCAAGCTGGTGTCCGCGCTGCTTTCGACCGAGGTGGACGAGAAGCTGGAACCGTTGCGCCTCACGCTCGGCATGGACGGCGCGGATTTCCGCGAGGGCGTATTTAGCTGGCGCGGCTTTCTCTACTACAAATGGTCGATGACCGACTTCTGGCCGCAGATCGGTGCGGTGATGCGCGCGCTGCACGGCATGCGTCCGGTCAATGTCCAGTTCCCGGAGACGGGTCTCTACATCCAGGATGCCAAGAAGCGCATCGTTGAGAGCGTGAAGGCCGCGGGAAGCGACGTGAACCGTTCGCTCAAGGACTATGACGACGCCTATGAGCAGCTTGTCGCCAAAAACAATCCAAAGGCATTCCGTGAGTTTCTTCTGACCGCGCCACGGATGTTTTTGGAGCTCGGTGAGAAGATCGGCGCCATCAGCCATATCGTCAGCTTCTGGCGCTACCGCTTTCCCAAGGGATCTCCAGCACGCGTGGATGCCGAAGAGCTTGCGGCGATCTTCCAGGATTTCGAGACCAGTTTTGGCGTGCTCTCGCAGCAGGCCTACGCCGCCTAGCCTCTACTCGCCGGGCTTCACCACCACAGCCTTGCCGTTGCGAAGCGCGATGGCCAGATGGCCATCCCGCAGGGCTTTGGCGTCGTTGCCGTAGATTTCGGCGCGCCATCCTTGCAGCGCCACCACGCCATCATCCTCATGCGCGGCGAGGCTTTCGATATCATCGGCGTTGGCGATGAGCCTTGGGGCGACATTTGCCTCCTCCGCGCGAAGACGAAGAAGCGTCTTGAGCAGGTCGATGGCAGCCTGCGAGGGCTCGCGCTTGCGGCGCTGACGGTCCGGCTCGATGCCCTCTGGTGGTTGCGCATGGCGGCCCTTTTCAATCGCTTCCATCAAGGCCTTGCCCATCCTGGAATTGGCAAAGCCTTTCGGGATGGCGCGAACCCGCTCCAGACCTTCGGCGGTCTCCGCGGGATGCGCGGCGATTTCCAGCAACGCTTCGTCCTTCAGGACACGGCCGCGCGGGATATCGCGCGTCTGCGCTTCACGCTCGCGCCATTCCGCGATGGCGGCGAGCATGGCGAGAAAGCGCTTGCTGGTCGTTCGTGCTTTCAGCCGCTTCCAAGCCACGGTAGGATCCATTGCATAGAGCGCCGGGTTCTGCAGGGCGGCGATTTCTTCGGCGACCCATTCCTCGCGATGGGTGCGCTTCAATTCCGCGTCGAGCTTCTCGTACACCTTGCGCAGATGCGTGACGTCCCCGAGCGCATATTCAAGCTGCTTGGTGGTCAGTGGGCGGCGGCTCCAGTCCGTGAAGCGCGACGACTTGTCGATCTCTGCCTTCGCTATGCTGCGCGCCAGCGTTTCGTAGGACGCTGCATCGCCATAGCCTGCGACCATGGCCGCGATCTGGGTGTCAAACAGCGGATGCGGAATGACGCCGCCCTGCTGCTGGAAGATTTCAATGTCCTGCCGCGCGGCGTGAAACACCTTCACGATCTTCGGGTTCTTCAGCAGCTCGTAAAACGGCTTCAGATCGATGCCTGTCGCGAGGGGATCGATGATCGCCGCTGTCTCCGGCGAAGCCACCTGGATGAGGCAAAGCTTCGGCCAGTAGGTCTGGTCGCGCAGGAATTCAGTGTCGAGCGCCAGGTAGGGCGCATTCTCCAGTTCGCCGATCAGGACTTTCAGATCGGCCGTATTCGTGACTATCCGCATCCCACGGCTATAGCGGATTCGAGCTTCCGCCGCCCCGTCGAAATGTCCTCGTTAGTGCGGCGAAAGACCCACCGTCCGTCCGGGAAAGCCGGCGGCGTCGAAATAGCGGGTTCCGCCGACGCGCTGGTATTCCAGCACGGTTTTCTGGCCATTCGCCGCGGGCATCGAAGCCTGCCAGCCTCTGGTCACGCTGACCGGTTTCCCGCCCTTCAGGGCCTCCGTCGCGGCACGTCCCCGAAGGGTTCCCTTCGCGGGAATGTCGAGCCCGAGAATGTGCGCCAGGGTCGGATTGATATCGGCGTTGCTGACCGGCGCCGGATCCGCGAAACGTTTTTTAAAGTCCGGGCCGATGGCCGCCATGAAGTTGCGTGTGTCCGAGCGGCTGAACGTGCCGTGCATGCCCTGGCCGGTATCGAGCGTCGTGTCGGCCATTTCGGCGGCACACATCAGCACCGGCTTGCAGCCGGGAATTATGTGCGACGCGAAACTGACAATCATGGCGGGCGAGGGCGTCAACGCCGAACCGTGCAGGTTGATTGCACTGAGCGGGAGCGCGCCGGGAATGTGTCCCAGATCGTCATTCGCGAAGATGCCGCTGATATAGTCCTCGCGCGACAGCACGTCCGCGATCTTTGGCGCGAGATCCTTCGCATTCGCGGCCGGAAGATAAATGTGATCGGATCCGCCATTGGACACGACGACGATATCCGGATTGGCGGGATCGATGCCCAGAAGCCCGATGCCGAACGAGGGAAGTTCGCCGTTCTTGTAATCGACCGGCTTGTGCAGGAACGGATCATAGAGCGGCAGGCCGAGCGCATCGGCGAGATCGATGGCGACGATGCCCGGCGGTGTCTCTCCCGGCGGAACGCGACCGTAAGTGATCTTGGCGGCGGCGCTCGTCTGGCTGTGGCGGTCGATCGTCGAGAAGCCGTGATCGGCGGTGACGAAAACATCCGTGGTTTTGTCGACACCCTGTGCTTTCAACGCGGCGAGCAATGCGGCGAGGGTATCGTCCGCATCCTTGATGCCTGCGCGACCGGTCGGACCGTTTATGCCGGGCGTGAGCTTGCCGAGACTATCCTTCTGGCTGTGCTGCGACGCATCGGGATCGCGGGACCAGAACAGCATCGCGAAAGGATGGCCGGACAATGCGAGTTTCGGCAGAACCACCTTTGTCGCCACATCGATCATGTATTTCTGCTGCTCGTTGTTCGGCACATTGGTTTTCGGCGCGGTGAGCGGCAGGCCCGCGGCCTTGATCGCATCGTTGATCTCCGGCGCGACGGTGATGCCTTTGGGCGTGTTGAGAGCGTCGTCGATGACGATGGTGCCTTTGCCGTCGCGCTGGGTGATGTCCTGGATTGCGGTGGGGCCGACCTTGCCCATGACGGCGGTGGCATAACCGGCATCGCGGGCGGCAGCGATGAGCGAAGTTTCATTCAGGTAGTTGCCATTGTAGTGCGCGGCGAGATCGCCCAGCAGCACATCGTCTTCCTGAAAGGTGATCGGTGCGCCGTTCGTGCCGGTGACGGGATAGCCGGTGTAGATCGTGTTGCCGAAATTGCCGGTGTCACCGATGTAATGGCCCGTGGCGATGGCAGAGGCGTTCACCGTGGTGATCGTCGGATAGAGCGAGTGGCTGTTGGTGAAGTCCACGCCTTCGCTTTTGAGCTTCCACAGGGTTGGCGCACTTTGCGGCGTGACGCTGACATAGCGCAGACCGTCCGCCACGAAGATCAGGACGTTGTGCGGCTTGTCCGATTTGGCCGGATCGGCTGCCGCAGGCAGGGCGATGCAAAGCGCCAGCGCGAGAGCGGCGGAAAAGCGGGCAAAACGCATGGCTGAATCCCCTGATTTGAGGCGGCCAGACTAGGGGTTGTTTGCGACATTTGAAGCCCCCAAACCGGGCTTGACCCCAAGGGGCCGAACCCGCCACATACGGCCCGTTTTTCGAGGAATCTCCTGTGTCTGAAGCCCATCCCTACCGCTCGCGCAACGCCCAAGGCGTCATGGATACCTGCGGCAGCCTGCGCGCTGCCGATGTGGGCCGCACGGTCACCATCTCGGGCTGGGTGAACCGCCGCCGCGACCATGGCGGGCTGATCTTCCTCGACCTGCGCGACCATTACGGCATCACACAGGCCGTGATCGAGCCGGACGAGCCGGCATTCGCCGAAACCGACAAGGTGCGCTCCGAATGGGTGGTGACCATCACGGGCAAAGTGGTGGCGCGCACACCGGAGACGGTGAACAAGGATCTGCCGACCGGCGACGTCGAAATCCGCATCGGCTCGCTGAAGGTGCAGAGCCAGGCACAGGAATTGCCGCTGCCGGTGTTTGGCGATCTCGACTATCCAGAAGACGTTCGCCTGAAATACCGCTTCCTCGATCTGCGCCGCGAACGGCTGCACAAGAACATCATGCTACGCTCGAACATCATCCGCAGCCTTCGCAACCGGATGTACGATCAGGGCTTCACCGAATTCCAGACGCCGATCCTCACGGCTTCGTCGCCGGAAGGCGCGCGCGACTTTCTGGTGCCCAGCCGCCGCTACCCCGGCCAGTTCTACGCGCTCCCGCAGGCGCCGCAGCAGTTCAAGCAGCTCATCCAGGTGGCGGGCTTCGACCGCTATTTTCAGATCGCGCCGTGTTTCCGCGACGAAGACGGCCGCGCCGACCGCTCGCCGGGCGAGTTCTACCAGCTCGACGTCGAGATGAGCTTCGTCACGCAGGACGACGTGTTCGCGATGATCGAGCCGGTGCTGCAGGGCGTGTTCGAGGAACATGCCAATGGCCGCACGGTGGCGAAGGCACCGTATCCGCGCATCGCCTATGACGAGGCGCTTCTGAAATACGGCACCGACAAGCCGGACCTGCGCAATCCGATCCTGATCACCGATGTGTCGGATGTGTTCGCTCGCGACGATGTCGCGTTCAAGGCGTTCAAGAACAAGACCGTGCGCGCGATCCCCGGACCGGGCGCGGGACCGCAGCCGCGTTCGTTCTTCGACAAGCTGAACGAATGGGCGCGCGGCGAGGGCGCGGCGGGGCTTGGTTACATCATCCTGGACGACGAAGGCGGAAACCTCGTCGGCAAGGGGCCGATCGCGAAGTTCATTCCGGCGGACGGGCTTGCCGAACTTTCCAAGCGCTGCGGCGTGAAGGCCGGCGACGCGCTCTTCTTCTCGGCGGATGCCAAGCAAGATCGCGCGGCAAAAATCGCTGGACTGGCGCGCACGCGGCTCGGCAATGAGCTCAAGTTGATCGAAGAAGGCACATTCCGCTTCTGCTGGGTGGTCGATTACCCGATGTACGAATGGAACGAAGACGAGAAGATGATCGACTTCTCGCACAATCCGTTCTCCATGCCGCAGTATGACCGCGAGAAATTCCTGGCGTTCAGCTCGGCCGACAAGGATGAGATCCTGAACCTGAAGGTTTTCCAGTACGACATCGTCTGCAACGGCTACGAGATGCTGTCCGGCGCTATCCGAAACCGCGACCCGGAAGTGATGCTGAAGGCGTTCGAAATCGCCGGCCACGGCCGCAACGAGACGGAGACGAAGTTCGGCGGCATGTTGAACGCGTTCCGCTATGGGGCGCCGCCGCACGGTGGTTTGGCCGTGGGGCTTGAGCGCGTGGTGATGCTGCTCGCCGGCGAAGAGAACATCCGCGAAGTCACCATGTTCCCGCTGACGCAGCAGGGACAAGACCTGCTGATGGGTGCGCCGAGCGAAGTGCTGCCCAAGCAGCTCAAGGAACTGCATCTGCGCGTGGTGATGCCGGAGCAGAAGTGAGGTGAGCTGGATCGTTCAGAACATCCATTGGATTCTGATCGTTTCCGGCCTCGCAACCTTCGGCATATTTCCCATGGTCTTTGCACCGCGTTGGGGCGTGAAAACGCTGTTCGGCGAAGATGCAACAGCGCCGTCGCACATCTTCATTGCCCGTGGTGTTGCCGGAATGATCGCGGCGAGCGGGCTGATGCTCGTCTATGCCGCCTGGCATCCGGACGTGCGCTTTCCGGTGCTGCTCTATTCCATTTTCGGAAAGACCGGATTTGTCTTCCTGGTTTTTTCGGATTTCGCGCGCTACCGGAAACAGTTCGCGCTGCCGGTGGCGATCGGCGACGCCATCATCGTGCTGTTGCTGGTGTGGTACCTGCTCGCGAGCCGCTAGCGCTGGTATTTGAATTGAAAAAAGCGGGAGGGGGGTGGGGTCCCCCCTGCCTGTTATTCGCAATGTGTTGATTGCGTGTGAAATTGTGCGTTTTAGACGCGTGCATTTTGCGCGTTTCCTTTTTCTTTTTCGAACGGCAGCGCAAATACAGAAAAACCGCCGGCTTGCGCGGGCGGCTTCAGTTCGGGCGTAGTTCGAGAATTGGGAAGAATGTACGGGGGTACCGTTGCGGTGTCAAGGAAATTATGCACCGCGAATAACCGATCTAATATATTGAAACATATGGGAAAGGGAGACTTTTCACCCGCCAGCTGCCGGGGCATAGGAAAAATATTTCTCTTTCCCTCTGGCCCTTTGGCGCGGCTTCAGCCGACGTTCTCAAGCGCCGTGCTGAGTTCGAGCGCAAATCCTTCGGGAGGAAAGCGCAACGCAACTTCGCCATTGAAGTCACTCTTTAGAACCCGCTCCAGCAGCCGCGTTCCAAATCCCTTTCTTAGAGGCTCGCCGGCTGGCGGCGGTCCGCCATGCTCGGTCCAGGTAAAGCGGAATGTCGGCTCACCATTGGGGTCGACGGTCGACCATCCAACATCGACATGTCCGCGCGTATTGGAGAGGGCGCCATATTTTGCGGCGTTGGTGGCGAGCTCGTGCAGCGACAATGCGAGAGCCACCGCCTGTTTGGGACTGAGCGTCACCGATGGTCCGTTTGTGAATATGCGCATGGCGCCTCCAGGTTGATGTGGGGCTAACGCTTTTTCAACCACCTCGGGCACGGCCGTTCCAGACCACTGTGCCGCGTGCACCAAATCGTGCGCCTCACCCAGCGCGCTGAGGCGCGAAAGAAACGTGCGCTTTTCCTGTTCCGAACCGGCGGAACGGAGCGTTTGGTTGGCAATCGCGGTGACCAGCGTCAGCGCATTTTTGATACGGTGTTGAAGCTCTGCCCCGACAATCTGCTCGCGCGCGATAACGTCGCGCAGCTCGCTTTCGACTTTCCATTCCGTGGTGATGTCCCGCGAGATCGACAGAATCTGGGCGACCGCGCCGTCGCTTCCCAGGATCGGAGCAACCGTAACGTCCCAATATTTGGGTGTGCCCTTGGCGGTGTCAGCAGGTCCGCGAAAGCGAAAAGATTGGCCGGACCGTGCGGACGCAATCGCATCCTGCGCCTGCCGGTTCATGGGCCCCGCCCAGAGGTTTGGCCAGAAACGGCCCCGCAAAATGGAAAAGTCATCGACTTCCATGACACTGCGACCGCCCTCGCTCATGAATTGCAGGTTGCCGTCCAGATCCATGATTTTGATGCAGTCGCCCGATGTTTTCAGGAGCGCGGCAAGCAGGCGGTCTGGTGCAGGCGCCGGATTGCCGGCTGCGTGCCGGTCGTTGTCGATCACTGTCATCTGCCGGTTTCTCTGCGGGTTCTGTTCGAGCGGAGGGCCTACAACGCCGTTCGGCGGAGATGCGCGATCTCCAGACACGAATTGCTGCGCCCTGAACTTCGACTGGTGGTTAAGCCCCGCCTCCGGCAAAACCTCTGCGAGCGAGTTGCCTGCTGGGAACCTGACATTGTAGTGCTCGCGCGTCTGTGCACTAGTGCACATAGCAACCCACGAAAATGGGTGATAATGCCGAAGTAGGGCGTTTTACTTTGTATCGGGGCGTAGCGTGGAAATAGGGACCAACAATCTGCTGCGGGCGCTGCGGCCCGGCGACATGGCGATTCTAAATCCGTTGCTCGAGGAGCAGGCAAGAGTCCAAGGCGATCTGCTTTACAACCCTGGCGACAACGTCGAGTTCGCCTATTTTCCCTGCAATGAGGCGCTCGTGTCTTACGTCGTGTCGAACGAGGATGGGCGGGACGTGGAAGCCATTCTTGTTGGACGCGAGGGCGCCGTCGGCGGCATCGTGAGCCGCGGGCGTTTGCCCGCCTATTGCCGTATCGTCGTGAAATATTCGGGCAAGTTTCTGCGCATGCGCGTTTCGGATCTGGAAGCGGCAAAGGAGGGATCGCCCGCTTTACGCCGTCTGTTCGCGCGCTATGCCGATTGCCTGCTGGCTCAGATTTTCCAGTCCACGGCATGCAACGCCATTCATTCCATCGAACAGCGCACGGCCAAATGGGTTCTCTCGGCGATGGAGCGAACCGGAAATCATCACGTGCCGCTTACGCATGAGGAACTGGCCGGCATGCTGGGAGTAGGCCGCAGCTATACGAGCCGTATCCTGAACACGTTTCGCGAACAGGACGTTCTGGAGACCAAGCGCGGCGCGCTGCTGGTGAAGGATTTCGACGCGCTTCAGAAACGCGCATGCCGCTGCAACGAGGCGGTCAAAATGCATTTCGACACGGTGCTGGAAGGGGTCTATCCCGCGGAGATAGACGCCGACGCCTAGTTCAGCTTGGAGCCGAGATCCTTGAGGCTCTGGTCGATCAGCGCGCCGGAGCGCGTGTCGTCCATGCGCTGGGCAATCAGCTTTTCGGCAGCGGCCGCTGCGGCATCGGCGGCCATGGCGCGGATCTCGGCCATCGCCTCGGCTTCGGCGCGGGCGATGCGCTCATGCGCGAGGCGCGTGCGGCGCTCGATGAGAGCCTTGAGCTGCTCTTCGGATTCTTTCGCGAAGCGTTCCGCTTCTTCGCGCGCCTCGGTGAGGATGGTTTCCGCTTCCGCCTGCGCGGTACTGGCGCGCTGGGTGTAGCGCATCAGGACCACTTCGGCTTCCTGTCGAAGCTGCTGCGCGGCCGTTAGCTCGCTCGAAATGGCGGCGGCGCGCTCGTCCAGCATCTTGGCCAGCATCGCCGGCACGCGGCGATAGAGGAACAGCAGGATGACGACGGCGAGCCCGAGGGCTTCCCAGAAGTCCGTCTCTTTGAGGATCTCGACCACGTTCAGCCTTTCTGCACGGCGCTGACGGCGGCGGCAGCGTCATCGGCACTGACCTGCTCGCCGGTGAGACGGGCAACGATGTCCGCGGCAGCGGCCTGCGCCGCGGCTGCGATGTGGCCCTTGGCTTCTGCGCGAACCTGCGCCAGGCGCGCTTCAGCTTCCGCCGTGGCCTGATCGGCCTTGGCGTCCGCATCCGCTTCCGCGCGCTTCACGGCCTGGGCCGCGCGCTCGCGCGTCTGGTTATTGAGCTCGCGCGCGCGTTCGCGCGCCTGTAGCAGCGGCGCCTGGTAGGCCTGCGTCGCGCGTTCGGCGGCCTGACGGTCTTCCTGCGCCTTCGCCAGTTCGTTCTGGATCATGGTGCGGCGTTCCGTGATGGTCTGGCGGATGCGCGGGCCGGCAAAGCGCCACAGCACGACAAAGAGCACGGCCATGGAGATCACGAGCCAGAAGATCTGGTTCGCGAAGGTCGTGGTGTCGAACGGCGGGAAACCGCCCGTCGCTTTCGCGGGGGCGGGCTGTTCCGTCGTCTCGGTCATGCTGCCGGCGTCGATCATCGTCAGTCGATTACGTGAACAGGATGATGAGCGCGATCACGAGACCGAACAGGCCGGTCGCTTCGCAAAGCGCGAAGCCGAGGAGCAGGTTGGTCGTCTGCGTGGCGGCGGCACCCGGATTGCGCAGCGCGCCCGAGAGATAGGAGCCGAACACGTTGCCGATGCCGATACCGGCGCCGACGAGGGCGATACAGGCAAGGCCCGCGCCGATCATTTTCGCTGCTGCAAGTTCCATAATCGTAGTCCCTTCTAGGTCTGTGAAGTCAGTGGTGGTCGTGAAGATTGATCGCTTCGCCGAGATAGATGCAGGTGAGGATGGCGAAGACGTAGGCCTGCAGGAACGCGACCAGCAGCTCGAGCGCCGTGATCGCGACGATCAGCGCGAAGGGCGCGATCGACAGGAATGCAAGGATGCCGCCGGCGCCGCCCAGCATGATCACGAAGGCAGCGAACACCTTCAGCATGGTATGGCCCGCGAGCATGTTCGCGAAAAGACGGACGGAGAGGCTGATCGGGCGGGTGAAGAACGAGATGATCTCGATCGGCACCAGCAGAAGAAGAAGCACGAACGGCGCCTTCGGTACGAACAGCTTCAGGAAGCCGATGCCGTGGCGCATGAAGCCCGTGGCGATCACGAGCAGGATGATGAAAGCCGCCAACGCGAAGGTGACCGCGATCTGGCTCGTCACCGTGAATGAGCCGGGCAGAATGCCGAGCACGTTGCAGAACAGCACGAACATGAAGATCGTGAAGACGAACGGGAAGAACTTCAGCCCTTCGTCGCCCGCTGCCGAATTGATCATGTTGTTGACGAATTCGTACGAGATCTCCGCCATCGACTGCAGGCGGGACGGCACGAGGCTGCGCTTGGAAACCGCGGCCATCATGAAAGCGGAAATCGCGCCCACCACGATGAACATCCAGAGCGCCTGGTTTGTGAAATAGATCGCATGACCGAACAGGTGGAACAGGGGATGCTCCACCAACGGCTTCACTGCAAACTGCTCCATCGGAGCCATGGCCGCGGCCATCAGTCTTCCTCGTCGCTCTTCACAGCAGGTACGGAGCCTTGCGCCGCCATCTGCTCGTTAATCTCTTTCGCCGCGTGCATCACGTTGCGGATACCGGCCGCAGTGCCCAGCACGACGAACACAATCATCAGCCACGGTTTTGTGGGATACCCGAACCGGCCGAACAGCCAATCCAATCCCCACCCTATGGCGCCCCCGCCAACCACGCCGGCAAACATCTCCGCGCCAAAGCGGTAGGCGATGCTGACCTGCGAAGGGGCCGGCCGTGCACCCCTCGCGCGCTTACGCTGCACTTCATCGAGCCGCGCTCCCAGGCGCTTGAGGTCATCGGGTCCGGTGTCGCTCATTGCTCCGCCGATCGCCTTGATTTCCGTGCGCAATTGCTGGGCCCTCGCGGCTTCCCGAAGGCGCGCGGAACATAGGGACGCACCTATGCACTGTCAAGAATGTTAAAGTGCCGTAAGCGGTTGGTTCCATTGGCGAAAATCACAGCGCGGCGAAATGCGCGCAAGAATGTTGTCGAGACGCGCGGAATCACTCCGCGGCAACGACCTGTTCCGCTTCGGCGAGCGATACCGAGACCAACTGGCTCACGCCGCGCTCCGCCATCGTCACGCCGAAGAGCCGGTGCATGCGGCTCATCGTTTGCGCGTGGTGGGTGATGACGAGGAAGCGCGTGTCGGTAAGGCGCACCATCTCGTCGAGCAGATTGCAGAAGCGCTCGACGTTTGAATCGTCCAGCGGCGCATCCACTTCGTCCAGCACGCAGACCGGCGCGGGGTTCACCATGAACACCGCGAAGATCAGCGCCATCGCCGTGAGCGCCTGCTCGCCGCCGGAGAGGAGCGTGAGGTTCTGCAGCTTCTTGCCAGGCGGGCGCGCGAAGATTTCGAGGCCCGCTTCGAGCGGGTCTTCGCTCTCGGTGAGCGTGAGCTTTGCTTCACCGCCCTGGAAGAGCTTGGTGAAGAGCATCTGGAAGTTCTCATTCACCTTGGCGAAGGATTCGATCAGCCGCTCGCGGCCTTCCTTGTTGAGCGAAGAGATGCCGCGGCGCAGGCGATCGATGGCGCCGGTGAGATCGTCGCGGTCGGTGGTGAGGCCGGTGAGGCGCGCTTCCTGCTCCTGCGCTTCTTCTTCCGCGCGCAGGTTCACGCCGCCGAGGGATTCGCGCTCGGCTTTCAGTTTCTCGACGCGCTTGTCGGCATAATCCTGCGTCGGGAGTTCTTCGCCGTCCTTGATTTCCGCTTCGCCGACAAGCTGCTCGGGCTCGATGCTCAGTTCGTCCTGAATGCGGTTCTTGAGTTCGGCGATGCGTTCGACGGCGGATTCCGACAGTGCCTGCGAACGGGCGCGTTCCTCGCGCGCGGAGGATGCGGCGGCTTCCGCAGCCTTGAGCGCCTTGTCGGCGGCGGCCAGAACCTGTTCGGCCTCGGCGTGAAGGTCGGCCGCTTCCTTGCGCGCGGCTTCGGCTTCACCGATGGCGTCGAGCAGTGACGCGCGCTTCTCGGCCAGTGTCTGCGGCACGGCTTCGAGCGTAACCAGCTCTTCGTTCATGCCAGCGAGACGGCGATCCAGTTCTTCGATCTGCGACGTGGCGGCGGCGCGGCGGGATTCCCAGCGTGATTTCTCTTCGCCGATGGTGCCTAGGCGCAAGGTGCGCATTGCGCCGGCGCGGGTGAGGCCTTCGACGGCGCCGCGCGCTTCCGCATCCTGTCCGCGTGCATTGGCGGCATCTTCGCGCGCCTGCGAAACGGTCTGCACCAGCGCCGCGCCGTCTGCGAGGGACGCGAGTTGCTGCGCAGCTTCCTGCTCGGACGCAACCGCCGTGTCGCGGGTCTGCGTGAGGCGTCGGATCTCCGCTTCCAGCGATGCGAGCTTCGACATGCGCTCGGCGGCCGCGCGCGCGGCCTTTGCAGCTTCATCTTGCGCCGCGATCAGCGCGCGGCTGGCGTCGCTCTGCTTGCGGTCCGCATCGCGCATCGCGTCGCGCGCGGCTTGCGTGGCGTCGCGTGCGGCGGAGTAGGTGGAGAAGATCGTGGCCTGCTGCTCTTTGGCCGATGCGATTTCGGTTTCCAGATCGCCGAGGCGATTGCGCTGCGCGAGCCGCGCGGCGGCCGGGGACTGTGCTTCGGCGGAGGCGGAGTAGCCGTCCCAGCGCCAGACGTCGCCGCGCGCGGAAACCAGACGCTGTCCAACCTTGAGCGCGGTTTGCAGCGCCTTGCCCTGATCATGCTCGACAAGACCGACCATCGAAAGGCGTCGCGCGAGCGCTTCCGGCGCCTGCACGAAATCGCTCAGCGATTTCACGCCATCCGGTAGCGCCGGCGCATCGGCGAGCGCACCGAGGTTGCGCCAGTGATGCGGCGATGCTTCGTCCAGCGGGGCCTGCAAATCGTCGCCCAGCGCGGCGGCGAAGGCGGCTTCGTAACCGGGCTGAACTTTCACTGCATCGACCAGCGGCGGAAAGAGATCATCGCCCTGCGGACGCAAAAGATTGGAGAGCGCGCGCGCTTCGGCGGAAAGCTCCTGCACCCGGCGTTCGATATCCTGCAGCGGCTTGCGCGCTTCGCCTTCTGTGCCTTCCGCCTGCTCGAGCGCGGTGCGCGCGGCTTCGAAGGCGGCGCGCAATTCTTCGGCGGCGCTGCGTGCGGCTTCTGTGGCAGCTTCCGCGGCCTGAACGTCCGGCGCGCCGGCGACATCGGCCATCGCGGTGTCGAGACGTTCCTGCGCTTCGGTCAGTTGCTGCGAGGTGGTCTCCACCAATGCCGACGCCATCTCGCGCTGACGGTCCAGACCGTTTTTTTGCGCGTTCCATTGCGCCAGTTCGGCATTGAGCCGCTCCAGCGTGCGCTCGCGCTCGGCGAGGGCTTCGGACAGTTCAGCGGCGCGTGTCTGCGCAGCCTGCACTTCTTCCTGCGCGCGGGCCTGCGCGGCTTCCAGTTCGCCCGCTTCGGCGGAGAGTTTTTCGAGCGCGGATGTCGCGTCAGCTTCAAGCGTGCGCTCACGCGCAACGTCCTGCTCGGTCTGGCCGATGCGCTGGCGCATGCGCTGCGCTTCTTCGCGGGCGCGCTCTTCTTCGGCATCCAGCGCTTCGCGCTCGACAGTAAGGCGGTGCAGGGCCGCGGCACGCTCGGCTTCGCGCTGGCGCAGCGGCGGCACGGCGGACGCAGCATCAGCCTGGATGGTCGTGGCTTGCGCGGCCTGATCGGTGCATGTGGCGACGGATGCGTTCGCATTCGCGAGCGCTTCTTCGGCCTGTTTCAACTGGGCTTCCGCGGCGAGCCAGCGCAGGTGCAGCGCGAGCGCTTCGGCTTTGCGGATGTGGCCCGAGAGGTTGCGATAGCGCGACGCCTGACGCGCCTGGCGCTTCAAATTCTGCAAACCCGCTTCGACTTCGCGGATCACATCGTCGAGGCGGCCGAGATTGGTTTCGGCGGCGCGCAGCCGCAGCTCCGCTTCATGGCGGCGCTGATGCAGACCGCCGATGCCGGCGGCTTCTTCGAGGATGGCACGACGCGCGAGCGGCTTCTGCGAAATGAGCTGCCCGATCTGGCCCTGGCGAACGAAGGCGGTGGAGCCCGCGCCCGACGACGCGTCGGCAAAGAATATCTGCACATCGCGCTGGCGCACGTCGCGGCCGTTGATGCGATAGACGCTGCCGGCTTCACGCTCGATGCGGCGCGAAATCTCGATCGTGTCGTAATCGTTGTATTGCGGAGAGGCCTTGCGGTCCGTGTTGTCGATGTGCAGCAACACTTCGGCCTGGTTGCGCGCGGGGCGCGCAGAGGAACCGGCGAAGATAACGTCGTCCATCTCGGTGCCGCGGATGGAGGTGGGGCGCGTTTCGCCCATGACCCAGCGCAGCGCGTCGAACAGGTTGGACTTGCCGCAACCGTTCGGGCCGATAACCGCCGTCAGCCCCGGCTCGATGAGAAGCTCGGTGGGCTCCACGAAAGACTTGAAACCGGAAATCCTGAGCCGTGTGAACTTCAACGGGATACGCGCCCTTAAACGCTACTGGTTTTGCCGGTGGTATCCGGCGTTCTTATAGATTTTGTCATTCCACCGAGGCCATCTGCGCTGATTCCTCGGAGCCTGGTCAACGAACGGCCCGGAGTTATCCGCAGGGAAATCCTGGCCTTGACGTCCATCGCGCCGCTATTTCTGGGCGAGCACGGCATCCAGATATTTCTTGATGTCGTCCGTCGTGGCGAATGGCGGCGCGATCTGGCCGTTTACCAGGAAAGTCGGCGTGCCGGTGATGTTGTAGGCGGTCTGCGCGTAGTTGCCGACGTCCGCCGCTTTCTTGTTCGCGGCCTGATCGTTGATGCAGCTATCCACCTGTTCGGCGCTCATGCCCGCGATGCGGCCCATGTCGACAAGCGCGGCATGGACATCTGGGATTTGATAACCATCCGGATCCCATTTGGGCTGATTGCGGAAGAGCAGGTCGATGAACTGGAAATAGCTGCCGGGGGGCAGGCAGCGCGCCATGGACTCTGCAGCGATGTCGACTTGGGAAAGCGGGAAGACGCGGAAGACGTAATAGACCTTGCCGGTGTCGATGTAGTTCTTCTTCACAAACGGAAACATCGCCATGTCGAAATGCGCGCAGTGCGGGCAGCTGGGCGCGGCGTATTCGACCATGGTGATGGGCGCCTTCGGGTTGCCCATGGTGCGGTCGTCGGCGGAGATCGTGACTTTATAAGCCGTGCCGCCGGAAGCGAGCGTCGGGCCTTCGTCCGCCGGCGTGGCGAATACCATGTAGGCGATGACGCCGATGGCGATCACGGCAATAACGACAAGGCCGATAAGAAGCTGTCTCCGGTTCATATTTCCGCTCGGACGTTGGGTTCGCGACCACTGCTTTTGGCAGAGGAAGGCGCGTCGTTCAATTCCCGCGCGATGGCGCGCGCGGCTTGCGGGTGCGGGCCAGATTAACCAAGGCTTCGCGCAGGGTTTCCGGGCCTTTGTAGGAAAGCGCAGGATCACCCGGCGGAACATGCGCAGCGCGCTTTGGCGGCGGCCTGTGGATAAGTTTCGGCGGCAGCGGCGCCTGGACGAATCGCAGCTTCGTGACGGCGGGGCGCCCCAGATACGCATTGATGCGTTCGCAGATCTGACGCGTCTCGTGCTGCAGGAATACGGAGGCGCCCGGTTCGGCGCGCAAGGTGAGCGTTCCGCCGGAATTGCCCTCGCTGAACTTGAGCGGACGGGCGATGCGCGCGACGGCGGGACCGACGATCTCTTCCCAACGCAGAACCAGCGTGGGATCGCGGAAGCCATTGCGCGCCAAGGCCGCGCCGCCGATATCGGACGCGCCGCGCGAAACTGGTTCGCTGCGGTTGCGGCGCACGAACGGCAGTTCCGGTTGTTTCTCGTCGCGGCGTTGCGGCATGGTGGGATTATAGGGCGAAACGGACGCAATGGCGACGCGGGTGAAAAAGACGGACGAACCGGCGGCGCTTCTCCTTGCCTGGTATGACCGGCATCGCCGCGTGCTGCCGTGGCGCGCGCCAAAAGGGCAGCGGCAGGACCCTTATAAGGTGTGGCTGTCAGAGATCATGCTCCAGCAGACGACGGTGCAGGCTGTCGGGCCGTACTTCGCGAAATTCCTGAAAAAATGGCCGAACGTGAAAGCACTCGCGCGCGCCGAGCAGGACGACGTGCTCGCGGCGTGGGCGGGGCTTGGCTACTACGCGCGGGCGCGAAATCTCCACAAGGCAGCGAAAGTTGTCGCGGAAACTGGCGGCGTGTTTCCCGTGACGTATGACGGCCTGCGGGCGTTACCGGGTATCGGCGACTACACCGCGGGTGCGATTGCCGCGATTGCCTACGATCTTCCCTATCCTGCGATGGATGCGAATGCGGAGCGCGTGATCGCGCGCTATGCGGGCGTGGAAGAACCGCTGCCCAAGTCGAAGCCTGCAATGCGCGCAGCGTTGCAGGCGCTGGTGCCGCAGAAGCGGGCAGGGGACTTTGCGCAGGCGCTGATGGATCTGGGCTCGGCAATCTGCACGCCGAAGAGGCCCGCGTGTTTGAACTGTCCGTGGATGGAAGGCTGCGAAGCGCGCAAGCTCGGCATTCAGGAGCAGCTGCCGCGCAAGGGCGAGAAAGCGGTGCGGCCGCTCAAGCGCGGCGCGGCCTTTGTCGTGCGCGATGCGGATGGCGCGGTGCTGCTGGTGAAGCGGCCGGAGAAGGGATTGCTCGGCGGCATGCTGCAGCCGCCACTTGGCCCGTGGACGGAGGATTTTCCGTCAAAAGCGGAAGCAATGAAACAGGCGCCGTTTAAGGCGGACTGGAAGAAGCGCGTCGGCGTGGTGCGCCATGGCTTCACGCATTTCGAATTGGAGATCGAGGTCTACGTTGCGGCTGTCAGTGCCAAGCCTGCGGTTCAAGGGACGTGGGTGAGCGAGCAAAAGCTCCAGGATTCCGCGTTGCCAACGGTAATGCGCAAAATTTTAGCTGCCGCTATAAACTGATATTTCACCACGTCTGCGGTTTCCGGATCATGCAGTCGATGTATTGCGCTCTTCCGAGATTATGTTTTTGGTCGAGGGAGACGAACCATGTCGACCAAACGCCGCTTGCGCGCAAAGCTGAGTGAAGCTCAAGGCCACCGATGCTGCTATTGCGGAATCGCGCTGATAGAGTCTCCGAACGCACACAATTCCGCAACGATTGAGCACGTTGTTCCAGAGGTTGCCGGTGGTTGGAATGGTGACATCAATCTCGTCGCCGCCTGCAACTACTGCAATGCGGGACGCGGTGCGATGTTGGCGACGTCCTATTTCGATCTTGTCGCGAGAGTCGGGCGTGAAGAGGCGCATCGTCTGGGCCGGCGCTGGCACAAGCGAACCGTGGGCAAAAACCCTTTACAGTTCCGCGAAAAGACACTCTCTCAGCATAGAGCGGGCAAATTGTATCGCATGCTAGGAAAGGCGTATCGCGAGAGGATTGCGAGAACTGACAGCTATTCGATGGAATAATACCTGCCTCTACTCTTCGTGTGGATGTTCGTGATCTTCGGCACGCTTATCTTGCCGTCGAGCAGGCCAAGACAGACGTAGATGTTCTCATAGCCCTTGCGATCCCACGAAATTGGCGATCCGCATTTTCCGCAAAACTGCCGCACCGTGTGCGGTGATGATTTATAAGACTTGAGAAATTTCGACTTGTTGATGGTAAGCGCATCGCGCGCCACGCCGACGAAGGCGCCGTGCATGCCGTAATTCTTCCGGCATTGCTGGCAGTGGCAAAAATAGGCGTCGTCGAGCGTTCCGGAGAACGAGAAGCGCAGGGCGCCGCAAAGGCAGGACCCGCAATAGATTTTGGCTTTCACACCAGGTCCGCTCTCAACCGCTGCCGCAGCATGTCGATCGGGATGAGCTTGCCCTTGTCCTCGTACTGCCAGAACGTCCAGCCGTTGCAGGCTTCGATGCCCTGAACGTGGGCGCCGATGCGGTGGATGGAGCCGGTGGCATCCGCGCACACCAGCGTTCCATCCGCCCGCACCTTTGCCTGATGTCTTTTCTGCGTGCCTTGCAGGATGGTTCCTGGTGGCAACAGTCCTCTTTCAACAACCCACCCAAATGGAATGCGCGGTTCGCTCCGCTTTGATTTTGTGACTTCGATGGCGTCTTTGTCCGCGGGCTCGATGCCTGCGATGCGGCGGCGCGCGACGCTGGCATATTTCGCCTCGCGCTCAAGCCCGATGAAGTGGCGGCCGAGGCGGCGCGCGACAGCGCCGGTCGTTCCCGAACCGAAAAAGGGATCGAGGATCACGTCACCCGGCTTGGACGACGACAAGATCACGCGATGCAGCAAACTCTCCGGCTTCTGCGTGGAATGAGCCTTCTCGCCCTTGTCGTCCTTCAGGCGTTCGTTGCCGGAGCAGATCGGCAGCGTCCAGTCCGAACGCATCTGCAGATCGTCGTTCAGCGCCTTCATCGCTTCGTAGTTGAAGGTGTAGCTTTTCTGTTTCTGGTCGCGCGTCGCCCAGATCATGGTTTCGTGCGCGTTGGTGAAGCGCTTGCCGCGGAAGTTCGGCATGGGATTGGTCTTGCGCCAGATCACGTCGTTCATGATCCAGAAGCCGAGATCCTGCAGCGTGGCGCCGACGCGGAAGATGTTGTGGTAGGAGCCGATGACCCAGAGCGCGCCGTTGGGTTTCAGCACCCGACGGGCGGCGGTGAGCCAGTCGCGGGTAAACTTGTCGTAGTCGGCGAAGCTGGAGAACTGGTCCCAGCCGTCATCGACGGCATCGACCTTGGAATTGTCCGGGCGGTGCAGATCGCCCTGGAGTTGAAGGTTGTAGGGCGGGTCGGCGAAGATGAGATCCGCGCAGCCTTCCGGCAGCGCGTTCATGCTCTTGATGCAATCGCCCTCGATCACGCGATCGAGCGCGTCGTTCAGGTCCAGTTTGTAGGTGCTCATCGCCCGCCCGAATCAGTCCACAGGCAGGCAAAGTGATTCGCGCTGATTCGCGCGTCAAGAGTCTTGTTGAATCAAAGAGTTGTCCGTTGAGTCCACAGGGTCCTGTGGATACAACATATTGTGGATAGGCCCGAAGCTACGGCGGTGATGCGGGCAGGGCCCGTGCTTGTTCAACCCCGCATAATGGTCGGGCGTGCCGTAGCCCTTGTTGTTGAACCAGCCGTAATGCGGATGCTCGTAGTGCAGCTGACGCATCATCCGGTCGCGCGTGACCTTGGCGATGATCGACGCGGCAGCGATGGAGACTGAGCGCGCGTCGCCGTCCACCAGCGTGTCGCACGGGCAGGGCAAGGCCGGTGCATCGTTGCCATCCACCAGCGCGAACATGGCGGCAACTCTCAGCTCGCGCACGGCGCGCGCCATGGCCAGATGCGTGGCCTGGCGAATGTTGATCAGGTCGATTTCATCGACGGTTCCGATGCCGACACCCACCGCAATGGCCCGCTCCATGATCTGCGGGAAAAGTTCTTCGCGCGTGTCTTCGCTGAGCTGCTTGGAGTCGTTCAGGCCCTTGGGCATCTTCTTGCGGTCGAGAATGACCGCTGCCGCTACGACAGGCCCGGCAAGCGGACCACGACCGGCCTCATCCACGCCGCAGATCGGGCCGGACATGGTCTTCAGCAGACGCGACTCGTAGATGTAATGTGGCATCGACCGCCTTATAGCGCGGCCCGCATGAAGGCGCAGCGCCCGGCCTGCGGCAAAACTGTTGACGCATGGGGACGAAACAATGACCGCAGCCAATTTCACAACCGATTTGAAAGGCCGCGTTGCGCTTGTCACCGGCGCTTCCGCAGGGCTTGGCGTGCGCTTTGCCAGGGTGTTGGCAAGCTGCGGCGCAAAAGTGGCGATCACGGCGCGGCGTTTCGAAAAGCTGGAGACGCTGGCGAAAGACATTCGCGCGGAAGGTGGCGAAGTGTTGCCGCTGCAACTGGACGTGACGCAATCCGATCAGCTTCTGGATGTGGTGGCGAAGGCCGAAGCCGCACTGGGAACGGTGGACATCCTCGTGAACAATGCCGGCATCCCGGACGCGCAGCGTGCGATCAAGATGTCGGTCGAGCTGATCGATCGGGTGATCGATACCAATTTGCGCGCGCCTTACATCCTGTCCTGCGAAGTGGCGCGCCGCCTGATCGCGGCGAAGACGCCCGGCCGGATCGTCAACATCGCGTCCAGTGCGGCCTTTGAATACAATGGCAACGGCGCGGCGCTCTATTCCACCACCAAGGGCGCCGTCGTCCGCATGACGCAGGCGCTGTCCGTCGAATGGGCGCCGTTCAACATCAATGTGAACGCCATCGCGCCGGGCGCGTTCTCGTCGGAGATGATGGACGGCATGCTGTCGCGCGTCGGCGACATCAGCCAGCATTTCCCGCGCAAGCGCATCGGCGATCCGGCGCAGCTCGACAGCACGCTGCTCTATCTTGTTTCGCCGTCATCGGACTTCGTGACCGGCACCTGCATCCGGGTGGATGACGGGCAGGGGCAGAAATAGCGGGTCAGGACGCCGGCGTCGCGACGATGCCGTGGGACGATTTGGAAATCCCGCGCATGCCCTGGATCACGAAGCCCGCATCCTGGAGCGCCTTGCATGCGCGCGAGACCTCGTCGCCGTTCTGGCTGAGCGGATTGGGCACCTTCGCGCGCTTGCCGTGCAGCCGCAGCACCATCACGAACTTGCCGCCCGGTGCAAGCAGGGAGCGGATCTCGGCCAGCGTGGTGCCCGGATGAGTCCAGAACTGGAAGGAGTGCAGGGCGGCGATGGCATCGTAAGGGCCGTCTTTCGGCAGGCGGGTATCGTCGCCTTCCAGCAACTCGACGGCCATCTTCTTTCGGAAGCGGCGCAGCTTTCGTTGCGCGGTCTCGACCATCAGGGGGGAGGGATCGACACCGGCCAGTTTCTCCGGCTTCAGCCTCTTCGCCACCATCTTCTCCAGATGGCCGGTGCCGAAGCCGATCTCCAGATAGGATTTCGGCCTGGCATTGCGAAGCTGTTCGACGGTCCAGTGATAGGCGGGTTTGTTCAGCCGCGCCATCAGCCAGCCGAACACGCGGCCGATGCGACCGCGCGGCCGTTCGGCCTGCGAGAACCGTCTTTCCCCTCTGGCCATGTGTCTGGCCTCACTCCACCCGATCGGCGTCCCCCAGGAACGCCAATGCCACCGGAAAGAGTTTCACAAACGCAGTGTGACCGTTTCAATCGTGGCGGCTTCGATTGTTGAGCGACGGCACCGTGAGGCGGCGTATGGCAACCAAAGAAGCGTCAATTAATCCAAATGGTTAAGGTTCATAATTCACCCAGTGCGCGATGCGCAACAGGGGCGGAAAAATACGCCGGCTGCCGATCCGGCGGCAAATTGAAGTCAAGTTTTCGGGGCCCGTGTTCTTGGCTGTTCCTGTATCTGGTAGCCGGGCCTACGCCCCATACATCTACTCGTTCCCGTCTATTGGGCTTACCCCCTCCCTCTCTCCCCCCTAGAGCAATTCCAGCTGCTGGCCTGGCTCGACCGGGCGCTTGAACTGCCGGGTGTCCAGCGGGCGATGGTCGGCGTTGAGGCCGAAGCGCTTCACGGCGAGGCGGAAGCGGCGCGCGATCATGTCCGCATAGGGGCCGGTGCCGCGCATGCGGGTATTCCACTGGGCGTCGTAATCCTTGCCGCCGCGCATGGAGCGGATCAGCGACATCACATGCTTGGCCCGGCCGGGCTCATTGGCTTCCAGCCATTCGCGGAAGAGGTCCTTGATCTCCAGCGGCAGGCGCAGGAGCACATAGCCCGCCGAACGCGCCCCCGCATCCTTCGCAGCTTCGAGAACCGATTCCAGTTCCTCGTCGTTCAGCGCGGGGATCACCGGCGCGAACATCACGGCAGTCGGAATGCCGACGGAAGAGAGCGCCTTGATCGCCGCGATGCGCTTGGGCGGGGTGGAGGCACGCGGCTCCATCACACGCGCGAGCTTGCGGTCGAGCGTCGTGACGGACAGCGCGACTTTCGCGAGGCCCGCTTCGGCCATCGGCGCGAGGATGTCGATGTCGCGCAGAATTCCGGCGTTCTTTGTGACGATGCCGACGGGATGCTTGAACTCCCACAACACTTCGAGAATTGAGCGCATGATGCGCAGCTTCGTCTCGATCGGCTGGTAGGGATCGGTGTTGGTGCCGATGGCGATCACCTGCGGCACATATTTGGGCGACGACAACTCCTTGCGCAGAAGCTCCGCCGCGTTCGGCTTGGTGAAAATCTTGCTTTCGAAATCCGCGCCGGGGGAGAAGCCGAGATAGGCGTGCGTCGGCCGCGCGAAGCAATAGATGCAGCCGTGTTCGCAGCCCTTGTACGGATTGATCGACTGGCTGAATGAGATGTCCGGCGAGTTGTTGCGCGTGATGATGGTGCGCGAGGAGTCGCGCAGGATTTCGGTTTTGAGCGAAGCCTCTTCGTCGTCTTCGCTGTTCCAGCCGTCATCGACGAGGACGCGGCTTTCCTTCTCGTAGCGCCCGGAAGCGTTGGAGACGGCGCCGCGGCCGCGTAGGCGCTTGGGATCGGCCGTGATGTCGAGGACTGTGGTCATGGTCGTTATCTAGAACATAATAAGAACAAAACAAGTGCCAGATGTGGGGGCTCGAATACGTGGAAACGCTTTGTCTGGTGGTTTTGTGCCCAGAGAACCGCATCGCAGGCGAATCACGGGCGCCCTTGACCAATCCATAACTGAAAAGTTATGAATTTTGCATGGCGATGGCAGCGACCGATCTGATGTTCAAAACGCTCGGCGATCCCACGCGTCGCGCGATTTTCGAGCGCCTGTGCCGCGAGGGTGAGATGACGGTGTGGAAGATCACCGAGCCCACCGGCGTTTCGCAGCCTGCGGTGTCCAAGCATCTCGGCGCACTGAAGAAGGCAGGGCTGGTGAAGGACCGCCGCGAAGGCCGCGAGACCCATTACAGCGCGCAGCCGAAGGCGCTGGTGTCGCTGACGGACTGGACGGCGAAGATGACCGCCTTCTGGGAAGGCCGCATCGATCGGCTCGAAGATTTGCTCAGCAGGATGGATCAATGAAAAGCGCCGAAACGCTCTCGGTCGTCATCGAACGCGATCTTTCGCACCCGCCGGAGAAAGTGTGGCGCGCGCTCACGCAGCCGCATCTGATCACCGAATGGCTGATGCAGAACGATTTCGTGCCGCAGCAGGGGCACGCCTTCCAGTTCCGCGCGGATTACCTGCCGGGCGGCGCGCTGGATTGCGAGGTGCTTACCGTCGAGCCCAACCGGACGCTGGCCTACACCTGGAATTCCAAGAGCGACAATCCGGCCTTCGCGCTGGAAAGCGTGGTGACCTTCACGCTCACACCGTCAGGCAGCGGAACGCATCTGCGCGTGGAGCAGGCCGGCTTCCGCCCGGACCAGAAGCAGGCCTATGGCGGCGCGAAATTCGGCTGGCAGAACTTCTTGGAAAAACTGGATCAGGTGGTGGCGCGCCAAAACTGACGCGCGCGAATTTTTGGGGAGGATTTTCATGAGTGCGTGGATCAGACAGTTTCATCGATGGATGTCGATTTTCTTCACGCTGACGGTGATCGCGAACTTCGCGGTGCGGGCGTTTCAGGAGCCGCCGATGTGGGTGACCTATTCGCCGCTGCCGTTCCTGTTCCTGCTGCTGTTCAGCGGGCTTTACATGTTCGTGCTGCCCTATGTGCGGACACGCAGCGCGGTGCCGTCGTGAAGGCAGCCGCGAAGAAGAAAAGTCCGGCGACGAAGGCCAAGGAAACGGAGTCGCCGGCAAAGCTCATCGACAAGCGCATCAAGGAGCTGGGCGACTGGCGCGGCGAAACGCTGGCGCGGGTCAGGGCCATCATCAAAGCCGCCGATCCCGGCGTGACCGAGGAATGGAAATGGCGCGGCGTGCCCGTTTGGGAGCATGACGGCATCATTTGCACCGGCGAAACCTACAGGGAAGTGCTGAAGCTCACCTTCGCGCGCGGCGCAGCGCTGGCCGATCCCGCAAAGCTTTTCAATGCGAGCCTCGAAGGCGGCACGCGGCGCGCAATCGACATTCGCGAAGGCGAGAAGATCAACGAGAAAGCGCTGAAGGCGCTGATACAAGCCGCAGTCGAACTGAACGGGTCGAAGAAGAAGAAATAGCCCATGGAAACCAAAAGCATCGTGGTGGAGCGGCTGATGCCGCATCCGCCGGAGAAGGTCTGGCGTGCGCTGACGCAAAGCCACTTGATCGAAGAATGGCTGATGCGGAACGATTTTCTCCCCGTCGTCGGCCACCGCTTTCAATTTCATGCGCAGCCCGTGCCGGGCTGGTCAGGCGTGACGAATTGCGAGGTGCTGGAGGTCGAGCCTCCCATTCGGCTCGTCTATCGCTGGGGCGACGGCACAGAATCCGACAGCGGACTGAAAACCATCGTGACGTGGACGCTCACACCGCAAGCAACCGGCACGCATGTGCGCATGGAACATGCCGGGTTCGAGCCCAAGGACGAGATGGGCTTCAAAGGCATGGGCGGCGGCTGGCCGCGCATTCTTGGCGGACTTGAACGCGTCGCGGGAGAGATGTGACGCACATCGTTTCGCCGACGGACGATGCACGATTGCGAACTGTACGCTTCGCAACTTGAGCGCACAAAATTGCGGCAACTACCTATCCGGCGAAAGTTTAATCATCCCGACGACAAAACTGTGATATGAATCGCTTCGGGCGAATGGTTTGCGTGTCGAAGGAGTGTTCATGCGTTTTTTGGGGCTGGGCGCAGGCTCGGCAGTGATGTGCTTGTTGCTGGCATCGCCCGCCATGGCGGATCCGATCCGGGCCGCGGACACAATTCAGGCCGCGGATCAGACGTCCCAGAACGGCCCGCTCTTCGTGAACGATCATGACGGCGGCGTATTGCCGAACCGGATTTCCGATCCGACGTTCGTGATCAATCCCGATGGCGACGATGCGTATGGCGCGCCATACGAGCAGCCCAATCAGGATCAGGACGAGGGCGGCGACATCTCGATGTACCAGGGCCAGGACGACAGCGTTCCGGCCTGAACGCTTCGCCGTATCTTCTATGGGTTATGTGGGCGGGGCTCAGCGCAATCATTTATCCGCACGCGCACCGTCGAACATCGTTACGGCATTGGTGCGTGAAATTCCAAATTCCCGGAACGCGCGGCAACGCGATCAATACGACGCGTCGCTCACGATGGTCGTCTTGGCGTCTTCCGGCTGCGGCGTGGGCTGGATCGGCGGCGGCTGCGGCACCGCCATGCGCGACGGGCGCCGGTATTTCGGCCAGTCGCCCGCGGCGGCCTGGTCCAGCGCCGGAGACTCCTCGTTCTGGCGGCGGTTGTACATCCAGTACCAGGTCATCACCCGGCGCACGTAGTCGCGCGCTTCGGGCGAAGGCATCGTCTCGATGAAGAGCAATGCGTCGCCCTTGTCGGTGTTCGGACGGTCGAGCCAGCGCCACACGCTGCCGGGACCAGCATCATAAGCGGCGGTCGCCTGGAACAGGCTGTTGTTCATCTTGTCGAGCAGTTCGGTAATGTAGCGCTGCCCGAGATCAAGGCTGGTGGTGGGATCCTTGAGGTCCGCGTGATCGACGCTGCTGTCGATATAGGTCGCGGTGCCGGGCATGATCTGCATGAGCCCGGTGGCGCCGACGCTGGAAACCGCTTTCGACTGGAAGCGGCTTTCCTGCCGCACGAAAGCCAGCACGAGCGAAGGATCGATGCGATAGCCGCCCTGCGGCTGGTAGGACGGCACCGGAAAGAGCCCCGTAAGACGCTTGCCCTGCGATGCGGCGACTTCACTTGCGCGCAACTCCACGTCCGGCAGGTTCATCTGATGCGCCATCGCCGCGAAGGATTCGCTTTGGCTGGGACCGACGGATGCGAGCGCGCGCATCATTTCGCCGTGGAGATATTTCGTCTCGCCGATCTGGTAGAGCGCGATCGCGCGATGCGCGGCGGGATTTTGCGAAATGATGGCGAGATCCGATGCGCTCATGGCTGCATCTGTGAAGCCGGTCTGGCTGTCCCAGCCCAGAATGCGCTCGGCAATCAGGCCGTAGAATGTCGGCTCAAGACGCGCGGCGGCGACGAGCAGTGTGATGACGCGGCGCGAATTGCCGGCGCGCGTGTAGGCGCGCGCGGCCCAGAACGCGGCGGCAGCGCGCGTGCCCATATGGGTGGAGCCGACCTGCGCCAGCGTTTCGAAATGCTGCGCGGCGACGTCGTACTGGCCCATGCGATAGGTGGCGAGGCCGGCGATCCAGTCCAGCATCGGCGCGGACTGGCGGTCGACGGCGTTCACATTGCCGGTGATGCGGAAGGCATCGAAGTCCTGGCTTTCCGCGAGATAGGACCATGCCACTTTCTGCGCGAGACGGGCGGCATCCGCGCCGGGAATACCTTGCGCGATGGCGCTGTTCATAAGCGCTTCGGCCTGCGCGGGCTGGTCGTTCTTCACCGCGACGAGCATCTGCTGGAACGTGCTGCGCGCGATGTCGGACGACAGCGGCGGATCGCCCGGCGCGGCTTCCGACGAAGTTCCACCACCGACGCTGCGCGGCGCCGAAGCAGGCGAGGGGATCGTCGCCGTTAGCCTCACGCCGATAACGCGGTGATGCTTCTTGATGGGAACGCTCGCGCGCTGGATGCCGAGATTGTAGACGTCGGTCGCGACGCCCAGATCGTTGTACTGGTTCATCCAGTCCACGATTTCGGTGACCGACGTGCGGCCGGATTTCGGCGAGAGGAAATGCTCGGCCTGCGCGTAACCGACGAGCGACTTGTCGCTGAGCTGCGCAACCAGCGCCTGCGCTTCGGCGAAGTTCCCGCTGTCCTCATCCGCGAAGATCTGGCGATAGCGTTGCACGTCGTCGGGCGAGAGCACGGCGACGGGCACAGATTGCGCGAGCGCGCCGGAACATCCGAGCGCGAATAAAGCGGCGGTCAGCAGGAGCGCGCGTTTCAAGCGGTTCTGTCCCCTTCGGTACTCGTTACGGATTGAAGCGCGATCAGGTTAAAGATTCGCGGGCACAGGCTCAAGCAATTGAAGCGACTTAATTTTGTCATCGACGGCCAAAAGGTCGTGCCACGCCAATCGCTTGTGCGCGGGCTGGCGCAGCAGATAGGCCGGATGGAGCGTCGGCATCACCGGCACCATGCGGCCGTTTACATGATATTCGAGCCATCTGCCGCGCGTGGCCATGATGCCGTCGGTCTTGCCCATGACGTTGCGCACCGCGACCGCGCCGAGCAGCACGATGAGGTCCGGGTTCGCCAGTTCGATATGGCGGCGCAGGAACGGAATGCATTTCGCAACTTCCACGGGATCAGGGTTGCGATTGTCCGGCGGGCGCCACGGCAGCACGTTGATGATGTAGACGTTCTTCGTGCGATCCAGCCCGATGGGCGCGAGCATCTTGTCGAGCAGCTTTCCCGCGCGGCCCACGAAGGGCAGGCCTGCCTTGTCTTCGTCGCGCCCCGGCGCTTCGCCGATGCACAGGATGCGCGCGCCCGGTGTTCCATCGGCGAAGACGGTGTTGGTCGCGAGTTTCTTCAGCGAACAGCCGTCATAGGCTTCGAGCGCGGCCTTGAGGTCCGGTAGCGTTTGCGCGCGCGCCGCGATCTCTATCGCCGTGCCGATCTCGTCGCCTTCAATCACGGGCGCAGGCGCGCGCGCCTGTTGCGCGAGCGTGGGAGCGGCACGGGCTGGCGTGGCGGCAGGGCGTTGCGGCGCGGCAGGCGCGCGATAGCCCGGAGCGGGCTGCAGATAATCCGTCGGCTTCGGCGCGGGCTTCGCCGTCAGCCGGTTTATGGGTTCCTCGCCCAAAACCTCATCGGCCCCGGCATCAACGAGCCAGGCAAGCGCGGAAAGGGGATCAAGGTCGGCCATCAAGCAGGCGCTCTTTGCCAATTTTCCAGAAGCCGGAGAGCGTTGTCATAGTAGAAGCGCAATTTTTGGTGCTGTTCTTTCAACGCTTCTCGCCCCATCGGCTCCCAACTTCCGCAACCGGCATACTGCTGTGCAAGTCCGGGAAAGCGATCTCCATTGAGAACATTTGTCTGAAATGTCAGGAACAAATCTTCAATCACAGACAGCGCGTGATCAATTTCGAAAAAATTCTCGTAAACATAGCAAAAATAGATCGCGTACATTCTCACGCGCCAATCGTCAGGGTCGTCATTGCCGGCCGGCGGTATAAATCGCTGCTTCTCGACGGGCGTGGACAACGCCCGCAGTATAAAACCATGCTGTTCGGCAATGGCTTTTTCCTGAGGGGAAAGAGCTATCAGCCGTGAGTAGCTTTCCGGGACCCTCGGCGTTTCAGAGAAGAGTTCGGTCCGATATTCGCCTCTCATTTTGTCGTCGCGAAGCTGCGGCGTCCGGGTCCGGAAAGATCGCGCGACCAGAAATGGAGGCCGATCCGCATGCCGGTCCAGAGCATCAGGAAAATGGGAGCGATGTAGAACGCGATAACGCCAAAGTCCGAAAGCGGCTTCCCCACCATCGGTGTCATGTATACGGCGGCCCAGTCATGGACGCTTCCGACGGTGGCAACCACGAGCCATGCCCACAGGAGGACAGGCATCCACATCACGGCAAGTCTGGCGGCGGCTTTCATGGTGCCAGTATGCCCCGACGTCCGGCGGCGGCCCAAGACCAAAGGCCGGTTGACCCCATTCCGTCCCCAGCCCCATAAACCACGGCAGATCTAGAGAATCTTGGGATTTTGGGATGGCCGAGGAAGTTCAGCGCGAGAGCATGGAATATGACGTGGTGGTCGTGGGTGCGGGGCCGGCGGGCCTGAGCGCTGCGATCCGCCTGAAACAGCTCGCGGCGGATGCCGGGAAGGAAGTCTCGGTCTGCGTTCTGGAGAAAGGTTCCGAGGTCGGCGCGCATATCCTGTCCGGCGCGGTGGTCGATCCCGTCGGCATCGAGGCGCTGATCCCGGACTGGAAAGAGAAGGGCGCGCCGCTCGACACGCCGGTAACGGCCGACCGCTTCTATTTCATGGGCGAAGCGGGCGCGATCCGCATTCCCAACTTCATCTTTCCGCCGCTGATGAGCAATCACGGCAATTACATCGTCAGTTTAAGCAACCTCACCAAGTGGCTGGGACAACAGGCAGAAGCGCTGGGCGTGGAAATCTATCCCGGCTTCCCGGCGGCCAATGTGGTCTATGGCGACAAGGGCGAAGTGCGCGGCGTGACCACGGGCGATCTGGGTATCGCCAAGGACGGCCATCACAAGGACGGCTTCACGCCGGGCATGAACCTGCTGGGCAAATACACGCTGTTCGCGGAAGGCGCGCGCGGGTCCTGCACCAAGCAGCTCGCCAAGAAGTTCGGCCTGCACGAAGGCCGCGACCCGCAGAAGTTCGGCATCGGACTTAAAGAGCTTTGGGAGCTTCCGCCCGACAAGCATAAGAAAGGGCTGGTCGCGCACGGTTTCGGCTGGCCCCTGTCCAACGACACCGGTGGCGGCTTCTTCATGTATCACTGGGGCGAGAATTTCTGCTCCATCGGCTTTGTGGTGCATCTGAATTATTCGAACCCGTATCTGTCGCCGTTCGACGAATTCCAGCGCGTGAAGCAGCACCATTTGATCCGCCAATATCTCGAGGGCGGAAAGCGCGTGGGTTACGGCGCGCGCGCGATCACCGAAGGCGGCGCGCAATCTGTGCCCAAGCTGGCGTTCCCGGGTGGTGCGCTGGTGGGCTGTGCGGCGGGCTTCGTGAACGTGCCGCGCATCAAAGGCAGCCACAACGCGATCCTCACGGGCATGATGGCTGCCGAGAGCGCCTTCGCGGCGCTGGCCGCCGGCCGCGCGAACGATGTACTCGAGGATTACGAGCCGACCGTGAAGGAAAGCGTCGTCTGGAAGGATTTGTGGCGCGTCCGCAATGTGAAGCCGCTGTGGTCCAAGCTGGGCACGATCCTGGCGCTGCCCTTCATGGGGCTGGACATGTGGACCAACCAGCTTTTCGGCTTCTCCATCTTCGGCACGCTGAAGCACGGCAAGCCGGACTACGCGACGCTGAAACATGCCTCGGAATGCAAGCCCATTAATTATCCGAAAGCCGACGGCGTCCTCAGCTTCGACAAACTTTCGTCAGTCTTTTTGTCCAATACTAACCACGAGGAAGACCAGCCGGTTCACCTCGTGCTGAAAGACCCGTCTATTCCGATCCGGGTCAATCTGCCCGAATATGCCGAGCCCGCGCAGCGTTATTGTCCGGCGGGCGTTTATGAAGTGGTTGAAGACGCGAGCGGCCCCAGGTTCCAGATCAACGCGCAGAACTGCGTTCACTGCAAAACCTGCGATATCAAGGACCCCTCGCAGAACATCAATTGGGAAACGCCGGAGGGCGGCGGCGGGCCCAATTATACGAACATGTGAGGATTTCTTTGCGCAAATCGCTATTGCTCTCCGCCGCCGTCCTGGCACTGGCATTTTCCGCCGGCGCTTGCGCCAATGTGAATGCCGACAGTGCGGCGCCGAGCGGCGATGACACATCGTTCGGCACGTATCTCTCCGCGCATGTCGCGGCGGGCCAGCACGACCTGACGAGCGCGGCCAAGCTTTACCAGTCCACGCTCGCCGACAATCCGGACGACGCCGAAGTCGCCAATCGCGCCTTTCTCTACACCGCCGCCTCCGGCGATATCGATAAAGCCGTCGAACTCGCAAAGAAGGTGGTGGACGCCAATGCGGACGACCGCGCCGCGCGGCTCGCGCTTGCGGTCGGCGAACTCAAGCATGGAAATTATGCGCGCGCGCGTGCGCAACTGGCGGCGTCCGGCAAAGGGCCCTTCACCACGCTTACACTGCTGCTCGTGGATGGATGGTCGGCCGAAGGCGCAGGCGATATCGACACGGCGCTGAAGGACATGGACGCGCTGGCGACGGCGGGCGGCACGCCGCAGCTTGTCACCTACAACAAAGCGCTCGTCTTCGATCTGGCCGGCCGCGACGCCGAAGCGGAAGCCAATTACAAAGCCGCGCTGCAGGTTTCCGGAAACGGGCCGCGCGCGAACGAAGCCTATGGCCGGTTCTTGGAACGGCATGGCCGTGCCGCCGAAGCGAAGGCGCTCTACGAAAAACTGAAAGCCTCCGACAGCCTCCAGCCGCTGGCCGATTCCGGGTTGGCGCGCATCGCGGCAGGCGACAAGCCCGACCGTCTGGTGAACAGCCCGCAGGAAGGTGCGGCGGAAGGCCTGTTCAGCATCGCCGTGGCGCTGAACGACGCCACCAGCGCGGATATCGCAATCCTCTATCTGCGCCTTGCGCTCTATCTGCAGCCGGATTTCGATCTGGCGAAGATCGTTCTCGCGGACCGGTTCGAAACGCTGAAGAAATATGACGACGCCATCACGGTGTATCGCTCGATCGACGACAAGTCGCCTTATCGGGCGGCGGCGATCGTGCAGGTTGCCATCGACGAGGGGCGGCTGGGCAACAACGACAAGGCGATCGACGACCTGAAGGATGTGGTGGGCAAGGCGCCGAACGATGCCGCCGCATGGACGTCGCTCGCCGATGCCTACCGCTCGGCGGGCAAGGACCAGGAAGCGGTCGACGCCTATACCAAGGCGATCGCGCTGCTCAACCCGCCGGACAAGGACGACTGGCAGGTCTATTTCGCGCGCGCGGTGTGCGAAGAAAACCTGAAGCAATATGCGGCGACCGAGGCCGACCTGAACACGGCGTTGAAGATATCACCCAACCAGCCGCAGGTGATGAACTATCTCGGCTACACATGGGTGGATCAGGGACGCAATCTGCCCCAGGCGCTGGCGCTGCTGGAAAAAGCGCGCGCTCTCAGCCCTTACGACGGCTACATCGTGGACAGCGTCGGCTGGGCGTATTTCCGGCTCGCCAAATACAAGCTTGCCGCCGAGGCGTTGCAGGCGGCGGTGCTGCTGGTGCCCGGCGATCCGACGATCAATGAGCATCTCGGCGATGCCTACTGGATGAGCGGACGCCGGCTGGATGCGCGCTTCCAATGGAACCACGCGCTGGCGTTCAATACCGATCCCAAGGCGAAGGCTGACATCGAAAAGAAGCTCGCCAACGGACTGGACGCCTCGCAAGCCCGCGCCGGGAAATGACGCGCGTATTCGCGCCGGCGAAGATCAATCTGTTTCTGCATGTCGGCGATCGCCGCGCGGATGGCTATCACGAGCTGGAAAGCCTGGTAGCGTTCGCGGATGTTGGCGATGACCTGACGCTCGAGCCCGCGGATGCGCTTTCTCTTGCGACGGATGGGCCTTTCGCCGCGCAGCTTGCGGGCGAAAGAGATAACCTTGTCCTGCGCGCGGCGCGCGGCGCGGCCATGCTGGCCGGCCATGATCTGCCGCGCCGCATTCAGCTCACCAAGAACCTGCCTGTTGCCTCCGGTATCGGCGGCGGATCGGCGGACGCGGCGGCGACCTTGCGCGGCTTTCTGCTGGAATGGCAGCGCGAAGACTTCAAGCTTTCCGATTTCGTGGAATTGGCGAAGACGCTGGGCGCGGACGTGCCGGTGTGCTTCTTCGGCCATTCCGCGTGGATGTATGGCATCGGTGACGGCATAGAGCGGGTGGACCTGCCGCAGCTTCAAGCGGTGCTGGTCAATCCCGGTGTCTCGGTGGCGACGCGCGACGTGTTCGCGAAGCTCGATGCGCGCTCGGGCGTGGACAAGCTGCATTGGCCGGAAGGATTTGCGGATGCCGGCGCGGTTGTCGCGTTCTTGAAGACGGTCGGCAACGATCTGGAAGCGCCGGCGCTGTCGGTTGCGCCCGCAATCGGCGAAGCGCTGGCGGCTTTGCGCGCCGTACAAGGCGCGCAGATCGCGCGCATGTCGGGCAGCGGCGCGACATGTTTTGGATTGTTCGCGACGCGCGCGGAAGCGGGTACAGCCGCGGCGCGGATTGCGGAGCACCATCCCGATTGGTGGGTGACCGCGGCAACTCTTTCGAAAGCCGACGAAGCTTAGGAGGCGCGGCCGATGCTCTGGTCGGCGACCTGCATCAGGCAGGCGCGGATCTCGCTGTCGGGCAGCACGCCGAGCGCGGCGCGCGCGGAGTCGACATAACGGCGGGCCATGTCGCGCGTGTCGTCGATCGCGCCGGTTTCCTCGACATAGGCGATAGCGCGCTTCAGATCGGCGTCGTGCTGCGGCCCGGTCTCGATGGTGCGCTTCCAGAAATTGCGCGCTTCGTCATCGGCGCGCGCATAGGCGAGGATGACGGGCAGGGTAACTTTCGCTTCGCGGAAATCGTCGCCGACGGACTTGCCCATCTGCGCGGCGCGGCCCGAATAATCCAGCGCATCGTCGACGAGCTGAAAAGCAACGCCGAGATTGTAACCGTAAGCCTTCAGCCCGGCGACTTCATCCGGCGATGCGCCCGCGAGCAGCGCGCCGGATTCTGCGGAGGCCGAGAACAGCGTTGCGGTCTTGGCTTCGATCACGCGCAGATAGTCCTGCTCGGTGGTCGCCAGGTTGTTTGCGGATTTGAGCTGCATCACTTCGCCTTCCGCGATAACGGCGGAGGCGCCGGCGAGGATGTTCAGCACATCCATCTTTCCGGTTTCGACCATGAGCTGGAACGCCCGGGAGAACAGGAAATCGCCCACCAGGATCGAAGGCTTGTTGCCCCACACCAGATTGGCGGCGAGCTTCCCGCGGCGAAGCTCGCTGGCATCCACCACATCATCGTGCAGCAGCGTGGCCGTGTGGATGAACTCCACGGCGGCGGCGAGGCGCACATGCCGGTCGCCAGTGTAGCCGCACATGCGTGCTGCCGCGAGGGTGAGCAGCGGGCGCAGTCGCTTGCCGCCGGAATCGATCAGGTGCTTTGCCAGATCGGGAATGAGGGTAACAGCGCTGCCCAGCCGGTCATGGATGGCGCGGTCGGTCGCAGCCATGTCCTGCGCGACGAGTGCGTGCAGCCGGTCCACGGGGGACAGCTTGTCGGCGGGAACCTTTAGTGCTTCGGCCGTGCTCATGTGCGCTCGAATTCCAAAAGCCTTGCCGTCTGCCTGGTTGCTGACAGACATTTAGGGAGCCGCACCAAGGCGGGTCAAGGACGCCCCGTCCTAATGTGGCGGGGTGTTGCAGAACGGGCAGGGACGTGCGGGAAATTCTCAAGACCATCAATCCTGTGGAATTGAATTTCGCGCAGGCGGTGCTGAAAGACGCGGGAATCGAAACGGTCGTATTCGACACGAATATGAGTGTTCTGGACGGCAGCATGGTCATTTTGCCGCAACGGTTGATGGTGGCGAACGAGGACGAAGCGAAAGCCCTGGCGATCCTCAAGGATGCCTTCGCTGCGCCATCGCCGCTGTCATGAGCGTCACGGCGGACACCTTTATCGGCGGGCGCGTGCTCGTGCGCCAGTTGGAAAGCGGATTCCGCTCCGGTCTCGATGCCGTCATGCTCGCCGCCGCCATTGGTGCCGCCGCGAGCGACGAAGTTCTGGAACTGGGATCAGGCGCCGGCGCGGCGAGCCTGTGTCTTGCGCGGCGGACGGGATGCTCCGTCTTCGGAATCGAGATTGATGCGGAATTGACGGCTCTGGCGGATGAGAACGCTGCCGAAAACGATCTCGGTACCCGCGTGCGGTTCGTCAAAGGCGATGCGCTGGATATTCCCGGCGAGCTGCGCCGCAGTTTCGACCATGTGATGTGCAATCCGCCGTTCCACGACGAAGACGGGCTGACGTCTCCGGACTCTTCGCGTGCAAGAGCGCTGCAGGATCAGGGCGCGCTGGCAGCCTGGCTGACCGCAGGCATGAAGCGCGTCGTCTCGAACGGAACGTTCACCGCGATCCTGCGCGCGGATCGCCTGGGTGAAGCGCTTGCCGCATTGGGCGAACGCGGCGTTTCCGTTTTTCCGCTGTGGCCGCGATCGGGCGAAGCGGCGAAGCGCGTGATCGTTCGCGCGGTGAAGGGATCGCGCGCGCCGTTGGCGCTGCTGCCGGGGTTGGTGCTGCATGACGAAGGCGGCAAATACACCCGCGCCGCCAACGCGATTTTGCGTGACGGCGCGGCACTCGATATTTCCGGTTAGCGGCGGTCAGGTCATCTCGGCGATCTGCTGCATGTAGGCGATATAGGCATAAGCCGAATCATCCATGCCGTTGATCTTCGGGTTGCTGCTTTCGATGACGAGGTATTCGTCCGGCGCATGCGCGCCGGTGCCGTAGCCCGTGCCGTAGTCGCCGGCGGGCAGGTTCACGGGCGCGCCGGTGAAGTTCACGCCCGGCCACGAACCGGCCGAGCGCGCGCTGAAGCTTACGGGGATGCCGAGCTTCTTGTAGGTCTCCACTTGCGCGCGGATGAAGAGGCTGTCTTCGCTCGTCTGGGTGGGATCGTAGCCGCCGGTGACGTTGATCTCGATGTCCTGGAAACCGCGCTTGTCCAGATGGGCACGCAGCTTTCGCTTGGCTTCCTCCAGCGTCATGTCCGGCACAAGACGGCAATCGATCTTCGCGACGGCGCGCGACGGCAGGATAGTCTTGCCCCCCGGCCCGGTATAGCCGCCAACGAGGCCTTCGATGTTGATCGTCGGCTCCGCCGCCAGGCGCTCCATCGCCTTCTCGAAGGGCAGATCGTCGATCCAGTGCGAGACGTTGAGCGCCTTCATCTCGTCCTTCTCGCTCTCCTTCGCGGTGGCCTGCGCAATGAGGTCCTTCTGATGTGCGGTGAGCGGTTTGACGTTTTCGTACCAGCCGTCGACGGCGGGCTTATTGCCGTCCGGCGTGACGAGCGTCTTCAGCGCTTCGACAAGACGCCAAGCCGGGCTGTCGACGGCGGCTTTCCAGCTCGAATGCAGATCCTTGGAAGGACCGCGGCCCCACTTCTCGCCGCTCGACACAAGCTCCAGTTCCATGACGCCTTTCGCGCCAAGCTCGATCACGACGGCGCCGCTGGTGTCCTGATCGGCGCTCGGGATCATCACGCCGACGCATTTGTGAAGCGCGGCCAGAACGTTTGGCTTGCGCACGATCTCGGAGAAATGCGGCGAGGCGATTTCCTCTTCGCCTTCGCAGATCAGAACCAGATTCACCGGCAGCTTTCGGCCCGCTTTCTTCATCGCATGAAGCGCGGCGAGGAACGTGGCTTCCGGGCCTTTCTGGTTTACCGCGCCGCGCGAGACCATGACTTTGCCCTTGCCGGGCTTGTCCACGATCCTTCCTTCCAGCGGCGGCGACGACCATTCCTTCGGGTCGTACTGCTTCACGTCATACATGAAATAGACTGCGAGCGTCTTGGGCGCGCCGGCATCGAGCGTGCCGAACACGCCCGGTATGCCGCTGGTCTGCGCGATCTCGACGTTCTGGAAGCCGGCATCGGTCGCAAGCTTGGCCATGTATTCGGCGCCTTGCGGCGTGTTGCGCTTTTCCGCCGCGATGGTGGGCAGCGCGATCCAGTCCTGCAGGCGTTTCACCGCCTCGGCATGTCCGTCCGCGATGGCTTTCTTCACGTCGGCCATGCTGTTTGCGTCAGTCATTTCGATTTCCCCCGGAAGGCGGCGCGCGCGGACGCTTCAGTGGCGTCCGCGCTGCACCTGTGTTGTGGACTTAGGCCGATGCGGCGATGTGATAGAGGAACTGCGCGTAGGCGTAGGTCGCATCATCCATGCCGTAGATTTTCGGGTTGGTGCTCTCGACGAGATAGAATTCATCGGGAGCATGCGCGCCCGTGCCGTATCCCATGCCGAACTGGCCCGCGGGCAGGCTGACCGGCGCACCGGTGAACACCACGCCCGGCCATGAACCGGCCAGGCGCACATTCATCACCGGATCGAGACCGAAAGACTTGTAGGTCGCGACTTCCGCCTTGATCAGCCCGCTGTTCTCATCGGTTTGCGTCGGGTTGTAACCGCCGCTGACGTTGACTTCGATATCGCCGAAGCCGTGCTTTTCCAGATGCGCCTTCAGCTTTTTCTGGAGGTCTTCGATGGTCTGGTCCGGCACGAGGCGGCAGTCGATCTTGGCCACCGCGCGCGAGGGCAGGATGGTCTTGCCGCCCGGGCCGGTGTAGCCGCCATAGATGCCTTCGATGTTGATCGTCGGTTCCTGCGCCAGGCGGTCCATTGCCTTCTCGTAGGGCAGGTCGTCGATCCACTTCGTCACATTGAGCGATTTCTTGATCGCCGCTTCGTTGTTGGCGAGCACCTGCTGGTGGATCAGCTCCTTCTGGTGCTGCGTCAGCGGCTTGACGTTCTGGAACCAGCCTTCGACGGCCGGCGTGTTGCCGTCTTTCGTGACCAGCGTGGCCAGCGCTTCGATGAGATGCCATGCGGGGCTGTCCACCGCCGCCTTGTAGCTGGAGTGCAGGTCCTTCGTCGGGCCGCGGCCCCATTTTTCCCCGCTGGAAACCAGCTCCAGCTCCATCACGCCCTTGGCGCCGAGATTGATGGCGACGGTGCCCGTCGGTCCCTGGCCATTCATCGGCAGGATGACACCGACGCTTTTCTTCAACGCAGCAAGAATGTCCGGGCGCGTGACGATCTCGCGGAAATGCGGTGAGCCGATTTCCTCTTCGCCTTCCGCAACCAGCACCAGATTCACCGGCAGCTTGCGGCCGGCTTTCTTCATCGCGTGCAGCGCGGCGAGGAATGCGGTTTCGGGACCTTTCTGGTTCGTGGCCCCGCGGCCGACGAGCACCTTGCCGAAGCCGGGCTTGTCGACGAGGCGGCCTTCCAGCGGCGGCGAGGTCCATTCCTTCGGATCGAACTGCTTCACGTCATACATGAAGTAGATGCCGAGCGTTTTCGGGGCGCCGACATCATAAGTGGCGAACACGCCGGGTGCGCCGCTCGTCTTCACGACTTCGGCGTGCTGGAACCCGGCATCGAGCGCGAGCTGCTTCATGTATTCCGCGCCGCCTTGCATGTTGTGATTTTCGGCGGCGATCGAGTAGTGCGCGATCCAGTCCTGCAGGCGCTTCACGGTGTCGTCGTGACCGGCCGTGATGGCCTTGCGCAAATCGGCCATTTCTTCGACGGCCCAGGCTGAACCACTGGCCATCAACAGCGTTGTCGCAGCAGCCGCCCCTTTCAGCACCGAACGGCGGTCTGCACCGATGTCGAACGTACTCATATGAAGACTCCCCCTGATTGCATTACAGAAATGTGAGCGGGGGGAGACGTGAGTGGCAAGCTACTTTTGCCTATTTGACAGCTCACGGGCTTGCGACAAGTGTAAGAAATTGTCGCAAGCTTGACCCCGCGTCGGAATCTGGCGCTCTTGTGTGCACTGCGAAGAGGAATTCATGAGCAGAGAAGATTTCATCAGCAAAGTTCCCGCGGTCACGCTTGGCTTCTGGATCATCAAGATCCTCGCGACCACGCTGGGCGAGACGGGCGGCGACACCGTCACGATGACCTGGCTTGGCGAAACCACCTCTCACGCGAACCCGTATGGATATCTGATCGGCACGGCGATTTTTCTCGGCATACTGGTCGTTCTCGTCGTCGCGCAAATCGCGGCGAAGAAATTCCATCCGTTGCTGTATTGGGCGACCATTATCGCATCCACGACCGCGGGAACGACGTTGGCCGATTTCGCAGATCGTTCGCTGGGCATCGGTTACGCCGGCGGTTCCTCATTGCTGCTTGCCTGCGTGATTGCGAGCCTTGCAATTTGGTATATCGCCGAAGGCACTGTGTCGGTGGACACAGTGAATACGCCACGCGTTGAAGCGTTCTACTGGCTTACGATCACCTTCTCGCAAACACTGGGCACGGCGCTGGGCGACTGGATGGCGGACGATGCGGGCGTGGGCTTCGGTGGCGGGGCATTGATTTTCGGCGCGGCGCTGGCGGTGATTGCTGCGCTTTATTTCTGGACGCGAATATCGCGCGTGCTGCTGTTCTGGCTCGCCTTCATTCTCACGCGGCCGTTGGGTGCCACAGTCGGCGACTTCCTCGACAAGCCTCTGAGCTCCGGCGGTCTCAATCTGAGCCGCCCGCTGGCGACAACGGTGCTTGCTGTCGCTATCCTCGCCCTGATTTTCTTGCTGCCGCAGAGGCCGGGATCGCATCCCGCGCGCGCTGCCACGGGGTGACATGCGGGTTGCGCCTTTTGTCCTGGGCCTCTTCTTCGCGTTTGCGACATGCATTCTCGTGGCCGTGGGGCTTGCGCTTCTCTTTCCCGGTTCTGTCTTCGAACCGATCTGGCGTCTCTATGAAGCGCGCCGCGCGCTGCTGATGCCTTATCGGGCATGGCTGGGGCCCAGTTTCCTGATGCTGGCCGTGGTGATGGTGTCTGCGTTCTGGGGAAACCTTACGCGGGCGGAGTGGGGCCGCAGGCTCGCCATCGGCGTGTTCGCCGGAAACGCGCTGGGCGATCTGGCGCAAGTGGCGATGGGGCATGTGGCGGAGGGACTGCTTGGCGCGGCTGTTGCCGCGCTGCTGCTGTTCTGGCTCACCCGTCCCGCGACGAAGGCGCAATACGCCTGATCCTTGCCCTCGATTCCGGGCGCCTCTATAGCTTCCGGCCACAGCAAAACCGGGCGAATCGTGGCCAAAGCAGAGACATTTCAGGACCTGATCCTCACGCTCCAGAACTACTGGGCGAAGCAGGGCTGCCTCATCCTTCAGCCCTTCGATGTGGAGATGGGCGCGGGCACGTTCCACCCGGCCACGACGCTGCGCGCGCTGGGGCCGAAGCCGTGGCGTGCGGCCTATGTGCAGCCTTCGCGCCGCCCGAAGGACGGGCGCTATGGCGAGAACCCGAACCGGCTGCAGCACTACTACCAGTACCAGGTCATCATGAAGCCCGCGCCGGAGAACATTCAGGAGCTTTATCTTGGCTCGCTGCGCGAGATCGGCCTCGATCCCAAGCTGCATGATATCCGTTTCGTGGAAGACGATTGGGAAAGCCCGACGCTTGGCGCGTGGGGGCTTGGCTGGGAAGTGTGGTGCGACGGGATGGAAGTCTCGCAGTTCACTTATTTCCAGCAGGTCGGCGGCATCGATTGCGATCCGGTGGCGGGCGAGATCACTTACGGCCTCGAACGCCTCGCCATGTATGTGCAGGACGTGGAGTGGGTGTACGACCTGAAGTTCAATAAGCAGTTCCGCTATGGCGAGGTGTTCCTGCAGAACGAGCAGGAGCAATCGGCGTTCAATTTCGAACTGGCGGATACCGACATCCTGTTCCAGCACTTCAAGGATTACGAGAAGCAGTGCAACGAGCTTCTCTCCGCCAATAAGAAGCTGGCGCTGCCCGCTTATGATCAGTGCATCAAGGCAAGCCATTGCTTCAACCTGCTGGACGCGCGCGGCGTGATCAGCGTGACGGAGCGCGCGGCTTACATTGCGCGGGTGCGCGCGCTGGCGAAGGCGTGCTGCGAAGCGTGGCTGGAAAGCCCGATGGGCGAATACAAGCCGAGGTTTGCATAATGGCCGACCTGTTGCTTGAGCTGTTCAGCGAGGAGATCCCCGCGCGCATGCAGGTGCAGGCGGCGAAGGATCTGGAGAAGATCGTCGTCGGCGCATTGTCGGATCGCGGGCTTCTGTTTGAAGGCGTGAAAGCCTTTTCGGGACCGCGGCGCCTGACGCTGGCGATGACCGGATTGCCGGTGAAACAGCCGGACGTGAGTGAAGAACTTAAAGGCCCGAAGGTGGATGCACCGCCTGCCGCGCTGGAAGGCTTCCTGCGCAAGGCGGGCGTGACCAAAGACCAGCTCAAGGTCGAGAAGGCGCCCAAGGGCGACGTCTATCTCGCGGTGATCGAGCGCAAGGGCCGCGACACGGCGGCGGTGCTGGCGGAAATTCTGCCGGAATGTTTCGCGAAACTGCCATGGCCGAAATCGATGCGCTTTCCAGGCAGCCCGGTGCGCTGGGTGCGGCCGTTGCACGGCATCGTCTGCATGTTCGATGGCGAGGTTGTTCCGTTCGAATTCGCGGGCGTGACGAGCGGCAACACGACGAAGGGCCATCGCTTCCTGTCGGACGGCAAGCCGATCGCGGTGCGCCATTTCGACGATTACGTCGCGGCGCTGGAGAAGGCGCATGTCGTCCTCGAGGCGGACAAGCGCAAGGACATCATCCTGCACGAGGTGAAGCAGAAGGTGTTCGCGCTGGGCCTCGAGCTGATCGAGGACGAGGGGCTGCTGAACGAAGTCTCCGGCCTCGCGGAATGGCCGGTGGTGCTGATCGGCAAGATCCAGGATGAGTTCATGGATGTGCCGCCGGAGATCCTGCAGACGTCCATGCGCACGCATCAGAAATATTTCAGCCTGCGCGATCCCAAAACGGACAAGATGGCGGCACGCTTCGCCGTGGTCGCCAACATGGTGGCGGAAGACGGCGGCAAGGAGATCGTCGCCGGCAACGAGCGCGTGCTGCGCGCGCGCCTGAGCGACGCCAAGTTCTTCTGGGACCAGGACCGCAAACGCACGCTGGAAAGCCGCGTGGACGACCTGAAGAACATCGTCTTCCACGCCAAACTTGGCACGCAATATGAGCGCGTGGAACGCATCGAGGCGCTGGCCGGCAAGATCGCGGAGAAGATTGGCGCGGATGTAAAGAAGGCCAGACGCGCTGCGCGGCTGTGCAAGGCCGATCTGACCACGGGGGTCGTCGGCGAATTCCCCGAACTCCAGGGCGTTATGGGCCGCTACTATGCGATGCACGACGGCGAAGATGCCGACGTCGCCGATGCTGTGCGCGATCATTACAAGCCGGTTGGGCCGAGCGACACCGTGCCAACGAATAAGGTGTCGATCGCGGTCGCGTTGGCAGACAAAATTGATCAAATGGTGGGTTTTTATGCGATTGACGAGATGCCTACGGGGTCTGGTGACCCGTACGCTTTGCGCCGGGCCGCACTAGGATTCATTCGGACGACACTTCAGAACAATCTAAGACTCAGCGGATTGGATAAATATCATTGGCCAGTATTCACTAGCGATTTGATGCTTCACCTTATGGATGTTGTTGAGAAGAATGCTGTCGACTTTAGTCCTAGAAAACCAGTTGACGTTCCTGAGTTTGTAAAGGGTGTGAGTAGCATCCTGATCGACAACGAAGGAAATACTGAAGTCCGCTATAATGACGGACGATATATACAGGGCAGCGTCGAGATCGTCGAATTTCTTGCTGACCGTCTCAAGGTGGCGCTCCGCGAAAATGGCACGCGGCATGATCTGATCGATGCTGTGTTCTCGCTCGGCAACGAAGACGATCTCGTTCGTCTCGTCGCGCGCGTTGAAACGTTGCAGTCCTTCCTTAAGACCGATGACGGCGCGAACCTGCTGACGGCTTACAAACGCGGGGCGAATATCCTGAAGGCGGAAGAGAAGAAGGACAAAACCACCTTTGACGGCGCGGTCGATGCCAAGCTGCTCGCCGTGCCGGAAGAAAAAGCGCTCGCGGACGCGCTGGGCAGCGCGGAGAAGGCGATCGCCGCCGATGTGCAGGCGGAGAAATTTGTCGAAGCGATGGGCGTGATGGCGGGCTTGCGCAAGCCGGTCGATGCCTTCTTCGACAAGGTGAAAGTCAACGACGACGACGCCAAAGTGCGCGAGAACCGGCTGAAGCTGCTCGCGCGCCTGCGCGCCACGCTGCATCTGGTTGCGGATTTCTCGAAGATCGAAGGGTAGTTTTCCTCCCCCGCAAAACGGGGGGGAGTATCAAGCCCTGTCCCGCTCCGTCGTGGGGTCTATCATCTTGCGGACTTCGGTGATCTTGGTGGCGGGAAAGCCGCTCATCTCGGCGTGCTTGCGGATGATGTCCTCATCCTTGGCGAGATAGACGCAGAACGTCTTGTCCGCCGCCACATAGCTCTCTTGCCACTGGATATCGGGGCCGAGATCTTTCAGCACCTTGTTCGATTGCGCAGCCGCGCCCTTCAGTTGTTCGCGCTCGAAAGTGCCCACGGCGGGGATGTCGCGCTCGATAATGAATTTTCGCAGAGCCATCTGAAACTCCCTCGAGGATGCGTGAGGTTAATTGCCTCCTGTTAGCCGGTCCAGTTGAACGGACTTTGATCTGCGGCATTGTTCCGTTGCCGGGCGGGTGGCATGCCCGCGTCGCGCGTGACAAGTTAGGCTTACCTCACGGTTTTCCTCGGGATTTCACAATGGCCAAATGGGTTTACAGCTTCGGCAACGGCAAGGCAGAGGGCGAGGCCGCCATGAAGAACCTGCTCGGCGGCAAGGGTGCGAACCTGGCCGAGATGAGCAATCTGGGCTTGCCGGTGCCCCCGGGCTTCACCGTCACCACCGAAGTCTGCACCCACTATTACAAGAACGGCGAAACCTATCCGTCTTCGCTGAAGGCCGATGTCGATGCGGCGCTGAAGACCGTGGGCGAGATCGCGGGCGGCGTGCTGGGCGATCCGGCCAAGCCGTTGCTCGTCTCCGTGCGCTCCGGCGCGCGGGTGTCCATGCCCGGCATGATGGATACGGTGCTGAATCTGGGCCTCAATCCGGCGACCACCGAAGGCATGGCCAAGCTCACCGGCAATCCGCGCTTCGCCTATGACAGCTACCGCCGCTTCATCCACATGTATTCCAACGTGGTGCTTGGGTTGGAGCACAGCGCCTTCGAGGAAATCCTCGACCAGGAAAAGGAAGACAAGGGCTACGACTCCGACACGGAACTGGAAGCGGACGACCTGAAGCGCATCGCCGAACGCTACAAGGCGCATGTTCAGAAGGAATTGGGTAAGCCGTTCCCCGACGACGTGCACGATCAGCTCTGGGGCGCCATCGGCGCAGTTTTCGGCTCATGGCAATCCCACCGCGCCAAGACCTATCGCCGCCTGCACGACATTCCGGAAGAGTGGGGCACGGCGGTGAACGTGCAGGCCATGGTGTTCGGCAATCGCGGAGAAACATCCGCCACCGGCGTGGCTTTCACGCGCGATCCGTCCACAGGCGAGCATCTGCTCTATGGCGAGTACCTTATCAACGCGCAGGGCGAGGACGTCGTCGCGGGCATCCGCACCCCGCAACCCATCAGCAAGATCGTGCGTGAGCGGCAGGGTGGCAAGAAGCCTTCTATGGAAGAGGCGATGCCCAAGATATTCGCCGAGTTGAGCGAGATCGCGAAGAAACTGGAAGCGCATTACCGCGACATGCAGGACGTGGAGTTCACGGTGCAGGAGGGCAAGCTCTTCATGCTCCAGACGCGCAACGGCAAGCGCACGGCGCAGGCCTCGCTGAAGATCGCCGTGGACATGCAGGCCGAGGGGCTTATCGACAAGAAGACGGCCGTGACGCGCGTTGAACCGGCGGCGCTGGATCAGTTGCTGCATCCCACGCTCGATCCCAAGGCGGAGAAGGAGCAGATCGCGATCGGCCTGGCGGCATCGCCGGGCGCGGCGACGGGCGAGGTGGCATTCACATCAGACGAGGCGGAAAAGCTGGCGAAGGACGGACGCGCTGTCATCCTCGTCCGCACCGAAACCTCGCCGGAGGATATTCACGGCATGCATGCGGCGCGCGGCATCCTCACCGCGCGCGGCGGCATGACGAGCCACGCCGCCGTCGTGGCGCGCGGCATGGGGCGGCCCTGCGTGTCCGGCGCGGGCATGGTGAAGATCGACATGGCCGCGGGCGTAATGACCTGCGGCAAGCACACCATCAAGCGCGGCGAGGTCATCACCATCGACGGCGGATCGGGGCAGGTGTTCAAAGGCAAGGTGCCGACCCTGCAGCCCGAACTCACCGGCGATTTCGGCACGCTGATGGGCTGGGCGGATTCCATTCGCCGCCTGAAGATCCGCACCAATGCCGATACGCCGCATGATGCGGAAGTGGCGCGCAAGTTCGGTGCGGAAGGCATCGGGCTTTGCCGCACCGAGCACATGTTCTTCGATCCCGAACGCATCCTTGCGGTGCGCCAGATGATCCTGGCGGACGAGAAGACGGAACGCGAAGCGGCATTGGCGAAACTTCTGCCGATGCAGCGCGGCGATTTCGAGCAGATCTTCAAGGTGATGGAAGGCTTGCCCGTTACCATCCGTCTGCTCGATCCGCCGTTGCACGAATTTTTGCCGCAGAAGGACGAAGAAATCGCGGAAGTGGCGAAGGCTGCGGGCTCGACGCCTGCGAAGCTGCGCGCGCGGCTGATCGCGCTGCACGAGGCTAACCCGATGCTGGGTCACCGCGGGTGCCGTCTCGGCATTACCTATCCCGAAATCTACGAGATGCAGGCGCGCGCCATTCTGGAAGCAGCGCTGAACGTGGAAGAGAAGGGTGGGAAGCCGGTCGAACTGGAGATCATGATCCCGCTGGTGGGCTTCAAGAGCGAGCTGGATTTCCTGCGTGACCGCATCGCCATCGTGGCGGAGCAGGTGAAAGCCGAACGCAAGAAAACGCCGAAATATATGATCGGGACGATGATCGAACTGCCGCGGGCAGCGCTGCGCGCCGGCACGATTGCCGAGACCGCGGAGTTCTTCTCGTTCGGCACCAACGATCTGACGCAAACAACGCTGGGCATGAGCCGCGACGATGCCGGCGGATTCCTCACCGACTATCTTTCAAAGGGCATCATCGCGCGCGACCCGTTCGTCACCATCGATCAGGACGGTGTCGGCGCGCTTGTGCAGATTGCGGCAGAACGTGGGCGCAAAACGCGCAACAATTTGAAGCTCGGCATCTGTGGAGAACATGGCGGCGACCCGGATTCGATCCGTTTCTGTCACGACTCCGGACTCGATTATGTGTCGTGTTCACCATTCCGCGTGCCAATTGCGCGTCTATCGGCCGCGCAAGCCGCGTTAATGAATATCACGAAAGCGGAATAGTCCGTATACGGACGACACAGGGAAACCCTAGGTTTTTCTCGTTTACATGACACATCGTCATGATGAACAAAATTTTTGTTTGACGATTCGAATTTTCATCGGCATCAAATCGGCCGCGCCTGAAGGGGGCGAGGGAGCCATTCGGAATAACGACGCAACGAAATAAAAAATCGAAACGCCATTTCATCCGAAAGAGACGCCGAGTACCCGTTATGCAGAAAAAATTGAAAACCGCGCTGCGCCGCGCAGACCGTGTTGTCGCGAGCGCCATTTGCCTGACGCTGGGCCTTTCGGCTGCGGCCGTCGCATATGCTCCGTACGCAGAACACAATGCGCCGGTGGTGCAGAAGGTTGCCATCGCGAAAGCCGAGAAGCCCGCGCCGGCCTCGGCCGGCGTTCAGACCGCGCGGACTGATACCAGCGCACCGCCGCTGCGCGCCACGCCGGCCAGCTACCAGCCAGGAACCGATGCGTTCGGCGGCACCGCGATCAGCCCGTCCCAGGCTGAGCTTCTTGCACAGGTGTTTCTTCAACAAGGAAACTGCCTCGCGGATGCCATGTATTACGAAGCCCGCGGCGAAGGACGTGCAGGCCAGCTTGCCATCGCGGAAGTCATCTATAACCGCATGCGCTCTCGCTATTATCCGGGCACGATCTGCGGCGTCGTATTTGAAGGCGCAAGCCTCCGTACCGGATGCCAATTCTCGTTCGCCTGCAGCGGGGACATGGCAAGGCGCAAATCCCCTGTCGTCTGGCGGCGCACGCAGCGCCTTGCGCTACAGATAGTCACCGGCATCGTGCAGCTGCAGAACACCACGGGCGGGGCGCTATCGTTCCACGCCGAGAATGTCGATCCGGCATGGGCCGGCACGATGGATCGCACTGTGCAGATCGGCCACCACGTCTTCTATCGCCCGGTGCGGCGCGTGCTGACGCGCGGCGCCTAGTCGTCCTTCGCGCCGAACAGGCCACCCAGCATCTGCTTCTTGATCTGGTTGCGCATGAAGCTCGGCGCCAGCGCCTTGATGATGTCGATCCGGCGGATGTCCTTGGGCACATACCAGTGCAGCTTGTCGCTGTGATAGGCCTCCCATGCGCATTCGGCGACGGCTGAAGCGGGCATCAGCCTGAACATGCCCCTCTTCGGTGCATTGGCGTAGAACTCGTCCTCGGTCGGCTTGGCGCGATCTTCAGTGCGGTTCGGCGTGTTGCGCAGGATCGCCGTATCGATGAGCCCCGGCAGCACGTCAGCGACGCGCACGCCGAAGCGGGCAAACTCCACAGACAGGGCTTCCGTGAGCCCTTTGACGCCATGCTTGGTCGCCGAGTAGACGGCAATGCGCGGCATGCCGTAAGTCGCCGACGAAGAAGAGGTGATGAACACCAGTGAGTTCTTCGTGTTCTTCAGCAGAGGCAAGGCAGCATAGATGCTGGCGATGACGCCGATGAAGTTGATTTGCACAACGCGCATGGCCGCTTCGAAGGGCACATCCTCGAACCAGCCGCTCTCGCCGATGCCGGCATTGGAATGGAGCATGTCCATCTTGCCGTCGGTTTCCTCGCCGAAGGCTTTCACCGTCGCGTCGAAGTCTTCTTTCTTTGTGACATCGAGGCGCGCGGTGACGCAGTTGTCGTTGCCAATCTCCCGCGCCAGCGTGGCTAGACCTTCGGTGTTCACATCATAGGCTCCGACGAACCAGCCCTTGGCGTGAAAGAGTTTCGCCGTTTCGCGGCCCATGCCGCTGGCGGCGCCCGTGATGAATATGGATTTGCGTCCCCGCGCCTTGCCGGCCATGGCGTTCTCCTTGATGCCTAGAAGTTCACGCGCGCGCTGATCGCGCCGTCGACGATGAGATTGGAGCCCGTTGTGTAGGTCGATGCCGGGCTTGCCAGGAAGACGGCTGCGTTGGCGATCTCATGCGGCGTGGCGCAACGGCCCGTTGGATTGCGGGAGATGGCCTGCTTGAAATAATCCGGCATGTTCTTCTCGACCATGTTCCACACGCCGCCTTCGAAATAGACCATGCCGGGCGAAACGACGTTCGCGCGGATGCCTTTCTTGGCATATTGGCGCGCAAGCCCTTTCGCGTAGTGGATCAGCGCGGCCTTGATCGGACCGTAGGATGCCGCGCGATCCGATTCCGCGGCGGATACCGACGCGATGATGACGAATGACGCGTCGTGATGAGCCGCGGCTGATTTCTCCAGAAAGGGCAGGGCCGCGTCGAAGGCGTTCACCGCACCCAGCACATCGAGCTTGAAGTTGCTTTCCCAGGATGCCGGATCGGCGCCTTGTGCCATCGCGCCGGCATTGGAAATCAGGATGTCGATGCCGCCGAGTTCTTCACCCGCCTTCGCGATCCAGCTCTTGAGGGCCGCGCCATCGGTGATGTCCACAGATGCGCCGGTGGCGTTCACGCTTCTGTCCTTGAGCGCCGACACGGTTTCGCTCACCTGGTCGGCATTGCGCGCGCAAACCGCAACATTGGCACCTTCGGTCGCCAGGGTTTCGGCGATCGCCCGCCCAATGCCGCGCGTGCCGCCCAGCACGACGGCATTCTTGCCCTTGAGATGAAGATCCATGCTCGCGTCCTCCGTTATTGTCTGGAGGCACTCTGCGGCAGCCAGGAACGCTAGTCCATTGCCGTTGGAACGATCTCGGCGTCGGATACGAAGATTGCCGTGGCGGCAGTTTTGCAGGCGCCCATGACGGCCGGCGATGCGGAAACCGCGCCCGGCGCGCTTTGCAACGTCGCTGCTTGCGCGGTCATGGCATTGTGTCTTGCGCAATCGCGCAGGCGGCCCGTGATGAGGACGAAGGACGGACCGAGTTTCAGATGCTGGGCAATATCGTCGTCTTTCCAATAAAGACCAACCGCCGATGCCTTGACCGGTTTCATGTGAGCGGCATTCACATAGAGCGCGCTGCCGTCGGTGAATGCTTCGAAGCGAATACAGCGTTCCATGTACTGCGCCGTGGCGGCATTTAGCAGCTTCAGATCAATCTGCGCGGCGTCGGCTTTCGTGCAGCTGAAGTCGCCGGTGAAATATGCGGCGTTCCTGGCGCGCTCTGCGGAATTGTCCGGCCTGGTTTGCGTGGCGCAGGCGCACAGCACCAGCAGAAAACAAGCGCATGCCACGCGCGCGATGAAACGATCCCCACTCATGAGAGCAACAGATCAAAAATCCAGACCGAGGTCCAGATTCGTGGCCGAATGGGTGATCGCGCCGGAGGAGATGTAGTCCACGCCCGTTTCGGCGACGGCGCGCACAGTGGCGAGAGATATATTGCCCGAGGCTTCCAGCACCGCGCGGCCGCTGGCCATGGCGACGGCCTTGCGCAACGTGTCGGGCGGCATGTTGTCGAGCAGGATCGTATCGACGCCGATCTTCAGCGCTTCTTCGAGCTGCTTGAGCGTATCGACCTCGACTTCGATCCTGACCATGTGCGCTGTGCCGGCGCGGGCGGCTTTCACGGCCTTGGTGATCGAACTGGCGGCGGCGATGTGGTTGTCCTTGATGAGAACGGCATCGTCGAGGCCGAAGCGGTGATTGAAACCGCCGCCGCAGCGCACGGCATATTTCTCCAGCAGGCGAAGGCCGGGCGTGGTCTTGCGCGTCTCGACAATGCGCGCCTTTGTTCCCTTCACCGCATCCACCAGCGCGCGCGTCGCAGTGGCGACGCCGGAGAGATGACCGGTGAAATTCAGGGCCACGCGCTCGGCCGTCAGAATGGAACGAGCAGAACCTTCAATGGTGGCCACGACGGCGCCTGCTTTCGCCTGCGAGCCGTCGGGAAGCTTCACGGTGAATTTCAGATCGGGATCGACAAGGCCGAAGGCGCATTCCGCGGCAATCAGACCTGCAATCGTCCCCGGCTTGCGCGCGGCAAGTTTTACCTTCGCCTTTTTGGTCGCCGGAATGATGAGATCGGATGTGATGTCGCCTGCGCGGCCCAGATCCTCTTCGAGCGCGTGAACAACGATCGGTTCGACGAGAAGCGGATGCGGCGGATGGCTAAAGGGAAGGGCTAAAGGCACGCGGCGCTCTTCGTTGTGGAAGCGTTATCGGCGGAAATCTTTTCGGCATCGGCGAGCGTGAGGAAGCTGCGTTTCGCCAGCGCGTCTGTTTGCGGATAATCGCTGCGGAAATGACCGCCACGGCTTTCATGCCGGGCAAGTGCCGCGGCTGTGACCATTTTTGCGGCTGCCGTCATATTGAGCAGGGCGGGTTCGCCGGCCCCCGCCCGCTCGACCGCCTCGATGGTCGCCAGAGCGGTCGAGAGGCCCGCTGCATCCCGTTCCAGCCCGACATCCCGGCTCATGGCCTCTCGCATGGCCTTGGGCGGGGGCGGGGCGTTGAACCGCTCTGGAGCCGGGGGCGTGCCCAGGGCCTCCTGCAGCGCGATACGGCCCCGGACGTCGTCGGCAGCCCGGGCGCCAAAAACCAGGGTTTCCAATAGGGAATTAGAGGCGAGCCGGTTGGCGCCATGCAGGCCGGTCGAGGCGCATTCGCCGACGGCCCACAGACCCTCCAGCGAGGTGCGGCCATGCTCGTCGCTGGCGATGCCGCCCATGTGATAATGCGCGGCTGGCGCAACGGGGATGGGCTGTGTGGCCGGATCGATGCCGGCGGATTTGCAGATCTCGTAGACAGTCGGGAAGCGATCAGCGAAACGCGCGCCGACGGCTGCACGGCAATCCAGGAAGACTTTATGACCGCGCGCTATCTCGCGATGGATGGCGCGCGCCACGATATCGCGTGGCGCAAGTTCGGCATCGGCATGGATCGCCGGCATGAAGCGACGGCCGGCTTCGTCGATCAATGTCGCGCCTTCGCCGCGTAGCGCTTCGGTGGCGAGCGGCGCGGGATCGCGGCCGATGTCGATGGCGGTTGGATGAAACTGCACGAACTCCGCATCGGCGATCACAGCGCCTGCGCGTGCGGCCATGCCCAAACCTTCGCCGCGCGTTTCGAGCGGATTTGTCGTCACGGCGTAAAGCGCGCCGATGCCGCCGGTGGCGAAGATCACCGCCTTGGCGCGGAAGAGAACAAGACGCGTGCCGTTGCCGGAGCCGTAGCGCGCGAACACGCCGGTGACGCGGCCATTCTCCATCGCCAGTTCGAGCGCGTGGAAACCTTCGAGGATCTGGATAGACGGCGTGGCGAGCGCACGTTCGGCAAGCGTGCGCGTGACTTCCGCGCCGGCACGATCGCCTTTCACATGGACGATGCGCTTCGCGGAATGTGCGGCCTCACGGCCAAGGGCCAGCGTTCCGTCTGCATTGCGGTCGAACGGCGCGCCAAAACCAATCAGGTCTTCAATGCGCGAGGGGGCTTCGCGCGTGACGATCTCGACGACGTGCGGATCGCAGGTGCCCGCGCCGGCCGTAATCGTATCCTCCGCGTGGCTCTGCCAGCTGTCGCCTTCGCCCATCGCGGCAGCGATGCCGCCTTGAGCCCATGCGCTCGATCCCGACGTGCCGGGACGCGCACCGGCGAGAACCAGCGCCGGGAAGGGCGCCAGCTTGAGCGCCGTGAACAATCCGGCCATTCCGGCGCCAAGAACGAGTGCGCCGGGAGCTTCGATGATGTTGTCGATGTGGCGGGCCACTTAGGCGGCTTTCTGTGCCGGCATTTGAACGGCAAGCATGCGATCGACGGACTTCTTCGCCCGCTCGGCAATGACCGGATCGACGATCACTTCATGCGTCATCGTCTGGAGCGAATGCAGAATGCCCGGCAGCGTGATGCGCTTCATGTGGGGGCAAAGGTTGCAGGGTTTCACGAAGTCCACCTTCGGAAATTCCACCGACACATTGTCGCTCATCGAGCACTCGGTGACGAGCACGACCTTCTTCGGATTGTGCTGGCCGACATAGCCGATCATTGCGCTGGTCGAACCCGAGAAGTCCGCCTCAGCAACGACGGCCGGCGGGCATTCGGGATGCGTCAGCACCACGACGCCGGGATTTGCTTCGCGGAAATTGCGTATGTCCTGCGGCGTGAAGCGTTCGTGGACTTCGCAGGCGCCGTTGTAGGTGATGATCTTGATCTTCGTCATCTTGGCCACGTTCTGCGCCAGATATTTGTCCGGCACCATGATGACCGTGTCTACGCCCCATCCGCGCGCGATGTCTTCGACCACGGCGACGGCGTTGGATGAGGTGCAGCACACATCGCTTTCCGCCTTCACGTCGGCGGAGGTGTTCACATAGGTGACCACCGGAAGGCCGGGATATTTCTGCTTGAGCAGGCGCACGTCCGAACCCGTGATCGAAGCGGCGAGCGAGCAGCCCGCGCGCATGTCGGGGATCAGCACGGTCTTGTCCGGCGACAGGATCTTGGAGGTCTCGGCCATGAAGTGCACGCCGGCCTGCACGATGACCTTCGCATCGGTGCGGGCGGCTTCGCGCGCGAGCTGCAGCGAGTCGCCGGTGAAGTCGGAGACGCAGTTGAATATCTCGGGCGTCATGTAGTTGTGGCCGAGGATGACCGCGCTCTTCTGCTTCTTCAGCTTGTTGATCGCGTCCACATAAGGCGCGAACACAGGCCACTCGATCTCGGGAATGACATGAGAGACCTTCTTGTAGAGATCCTGCGTCGCGCGCGCGATTGCGGGCGTGTAGGGCAGGGGCTCTGCGCCTTTCAGGTTCTGGACCGCCACGTTCATCGCCATCTCCTTATGCTCAATTTGAGCATATATATGGGGCAAAAAGACCGGCCTTAAAGAGCCGGTCTCACATGGCTGTTATGCTACTCCTGAGCATAAATCCGTCAAGGTGGTGCCATCCTCTGTCGCAGGGTGTGACCTATAACTCTTGAAATTGTCACACGACCATGAAGCCAGCGTGGATTCGTCTAATATTACCAGCATGTTAGCTGTGTCATAAAAATCACCAAAACAATATTACGCGCGCCGGCCGGCGCCGACCTCTGGAAGAACGTCGGGCGGAAGGCTACCTCCCCGGCCACGAAAGCGGGGACAACGCCCGCTCGAACGAACCTACGGAGGGTGACTTGTCACTTCGCATCAGTCTTCTTGGAGCCGCCTGCGCGCTGGCTCTGGTTTCCATGTCCGCGCCGGCTTCGGCCGAATTCGCGGGCGTGCTTGGCGCCAACTACGCCAATGCTGACATCACGCATGGCGGCGGCAGCATCGACAGCTATGGCATTGCCGGTGGTGGCATGTTCGGCCTTTCGCCGGACTGGGCGGCGCAGGTTGATGGTGGCTATCACCACCTCAGCGGCAGTGGCTCAGATGCCGAAAACTGGAATATCGACGGCGCAGCGTTCTGGCGTGCCGACGCGGGCCGTATCGGCGCTGCTGTTGGCTATAACGACGTCACGGGTGGTGGCGGTCATGCGACCAACTACGGCCTGTTCGGCGACTGGTACGCCACGCAGTCCATCACGCTTGGCGTGAAGGGCGGCTGGTTCAACGCCAGCGGCAATTCGGACGGCGAATACGCCGGCGTCGCCCTGACGGGTTACGTCATGCCTGACTTCTCGCTGACGGGTTCCTACGACTACTCGCACTTCAAGGGCTTCACCACGGAGAACGACTACACCATCCAGGGTGAGTGGCTCGTCTCCGAACGGACGCCGTTCTCGGTCTATGGCGGCTATACCCGCTCCGAGTTCAGCGGCACGGGCGGCGTGGCGGCGAACACCTGGTTCGTTGGCGTACGCTTCTATTGCGATCCGACGGACAGCGCGACGCTGGTCAGCCGTCAGCGCAATGGCGCGGAGATCTACGGCACGAGCTTCGGCCCGGCCGCCCTGCATCTCTGATAGCCTGCAAATAGAGTTGCGGCGCCGCGCATCCGAAAGGGTGCGCGGCGTTTGCTTTTTGGTGCATCATTCCACGCGAAGGTGAGGGCGAGTGATGCAAGGGATCTGGCGAAACGCGGCTGTTGTCATTGCGCTTGCGCTCGCGATCGTCTTTGGCGTCGGTCGACTGTCGCATAGCGATCGCATCGATTATCCGCCGCCGCCAATGCAGCAGCAGGCGGACGCGCTATCGCATGTCGTCTGGTCGCATGGGCGGGACGGTTCTCTGCGCAACGCCGAGGAGCATTGGGAAAAGCACGGGCGGGAGTTCCCGGAATTCCGCACGGCAGAAGAATATGAGAAGGGCGCGCTGGAATTTGTCACCAACCCGCCGCCGGGCACGCTTACAAAGACCGACGATCGCGGCGATACGCTCTACTACAATCCGGCGTCGAACACTTTTGCGGTGAAGAACCGACGCGGCGAGCCGCGCACGTTCTTTCGACCCGACGGCGGCCGCGCCTATTGGGATCGCCAATGAGCAAGGTGCTGGGCTGCATGTGTTGCGGTGCGATCTCGATCCGCCACCGGGGCGCTTACGAAATATGCCCGGTCTGCGGCTGGGAAGACGATCCGTCACAGGCGCGCGACGAAAATCTCGCCGGCGGTGCGAACAAGCAAAGCTTGGCGCAGGCACGTGCGGCATGGCTTAATCGGGACAGCAAAATCGGAGACTGACATGAACAAGCCGGCGGCAGACAAGGAATGGGTGGAAGCAGGGCAGGCGCTTCTTCCGGATATGATCAAGTTGCGCCGTGCGATCCACGAAGACCCGGAAATCGGGCTGCAAAATCCAAAGACGACCGCGAAGGCCAAAGCAGCGCTCGCGGGCCTGCCGCTCGAAATCTATGACAGCAAGTCGACCACTGGATTTATCGCCGTGCTGCGAGGTCCGTCGAATGGCCGCACGGTACTTCTCCGTGGCGACATGGATGCATTACCGCTGACCGAAGAAACCGGCTTGCCGTTCACCTCGCAAAACGATGGCGCGATGCACGCCTGCGGTCACGACACCCATGTCGCGATGCTGGCCGGTGCAGCGAAGGCGCTTTGCGAGCGACGCGAAAAGCTCGCCGGCTCGGTCATGTTCATGTTCCAGCCGGGGGAAGAGGGCCATCACGGCGCGCGTTTTATGCTGGAGGATGGCATCATCGAACCGTTGCCGGATGCTGCGTTCGCGCTGCATGTGACGCCCAATCTGCCGAGTGGCGTGCTCGCCAGCCGCGAAGGGCCCCTGATGGCCGCAGCCGACAAGCTTATCGTGACACTCAAGGGCAAGGGCGGTCACGCGTCCATGCCGCAGGACGCGATCGATCCCATTCCGGTGGCTTGCGAGATCGTGACGGCTCTCCAGAGCATGGTGACGCGCCGGATACCGGCTTTCGACCCAGTCGTGATGACGGTGGCGCAGATCGTGTCGGGCACCACGAACAATATCATTCCGGAAACGGCGCAGCTTGTGGGCACGATCCGCAGCTTCTCCAAAACCTCCCGCGCACTCGCGCATGAAGGTTTGCATCGCGTGGCGACGAATGTGGCGGCCGCGCACAAATGCGAGGCGACGGTTGAGATTGAGCAGGGCTTTCCCGTGACCGTGTGCGATGGACGCGCCGTCGCGCTGGCGCAGGAAACGGCCAAGTCGCTCTTCGGCGATGGCGGTTGGATGACCTTGCCGACACCGATGATGGGCGCGGAAGATTTCTCCTACATCCTGAACAAGGTGCCGGGCGCAATGGTATTTTTGGGCGCCACGCCGGAAGGGGGCGATTTCCGTTCCTGCTGCGCACTGCACTCCAACCGCATGGTGCTGGACGAGAACGTCATGGCGCGCGGCGCGGCCATGCACGCAGCGTTTGCGGAAACCTTCCTGGCAGACGGGTTCAGCGCCTAAAGTTCAACGCGTGCTGCGCAAGCGTGTGCCCAGGCGCACGCCTGCGACGGGACGCTCCGCCAACACCTCGCGGCGAAAGCGAAACATTTCTGCCGGGCGGCCGCGCGACTGGCTTGCGAACTTGCCGGTACCTTCGACAAGGCCCTGCGCTTCGATCAGGCGTCGGAAGTTCTGTTTGTGCAGCCTGACGCCGGAAATGGCTTCCACCACACGCTGCAATTCCAGCAGGGTGAAGTTCGGCGGCATCAGTTCGAACACGACGGGGCGATACTTCATCTTCCCGCGCAGCCGCGCGATGGCTGTCGCCAGAATACGCCGGTGGTCGAACATCATGCTGACGCCGAGCGGCGATTGTGGGAGCTGCGAGGCTTGCGCGCGTCCGTCGCGCCGCGCTTCCTCCACCAACCCGGCTTCATAGAGAAGCTCGTAGCGCTCAAGCACGCGATCTTCGTCCCAGCGCACGCCGTCCAGCCCGAAACAAAGACGCGCGCGGGCGCGGCGGCGCTCGCTGTCAGAAAATTTGATGAAGGATTTGAGCGCCGGAACGATCGTCTTGTCGATGATCTCCGGCTTTTTCTCGCGCCAGTCCTCCCAGGGGAAGTAACGATACCAGTCGCCCCACAACGCGTCGGGCGCTTCCAGTTCGCCGGTTTCCCGCGTCAACGCGAGATACCCGACAGACACCACCCGCGGCCCTTCGCCGGGCTTTAGCGAATGCCGGCCGCGATCGCCAAAGGTGTAGAGCTGTTCGGCGTAGTCCAGGTCGACATAAGTCTGTTCGCCCACCCACGTGCGCAGACCGCTCTCGAGCGTGCGGTGCCCCTTTGGATCGAACGGACCGAAGGGAAGGGCGTCCTCGCCGCCCTTATGATGTACCACCAGCACGCGCGGGCGTTCGTCGGCGACCGACACGATGGCGGCCGAAAGTCCGATGCTGACGACGTGCTGGGTGGCGCTCGTCTTCATAGCTCGTCCGACAGCGGAAGTTCGACGATCTCGCCTTCCGCGACAATGGTGCCGCGGCCGATAGAGTCCACTGCCATGCTCATGCGACCGTTCCGTCCCAACGCCTTGTCGGCATATTCGACCAGAAGGGGGTTTGGATAGGCATGGGGCGCCCGCGCGCGAAGTGATTTTGCGATCTCTTTCTCGCGGAAGGGCCCAAAGCGGTCGCAGAGGATGATGTAAGCGGCGGCGGTCGAGCGGCTGACACCTGCCCAGCAATGGATCAGCAGCGGCGAAGCAGCATCCCAGCTCCGTCCGAATCGAATCAGCTCATCGACGTGTTTGGCGTTTGGCGGGTCGTCGGCGAGATCGGTCGCCACCACATCGTTCAACCCGAGCTTCAGATGATTGGCGGGGCGGATGCCCGCCGGTGTCTCGATCATGTGGCCGGGCGACAGCAAGGTCATCAGGTGCGACGGCTTGTGACGCCGGATCGTGGTTTCGACCTGAGATAGCGGCGTGACGAGGATCATTGGCATGAGAACTAGCTATCCGAGGCTGAAGTGTGATGGAAGAGTCATGCTGTAAGGCGCTTGAATCGCTCCAGAAATTGCGCCTGAGCCTCGGCCGTGGGCAAGGGGACCAGCCGCGGAAATCGCGTGCCCCGCGGTGGCGCGCCGAAGATCTTCCGGGCCTCTTCCACGCCAAAGCCCGCAAGCTGGGTTGCCTCGTGGAAGGCCGAAATGGTGTCGGCCTTTTTCAGCACGGCCAAGAGGTCTGCCGGCGGCTTGGGTGGCAGCCCGAAGCGAATATGGATCGCTGCCAGCAGGCGGTTCTCGAAGGCCTTGTAGTCGAGCCCCACAGCCGCCTTGAAGGGGCTGATCAGGTCGCCGACAACATATTCCGAAGAATCGTGGAGCAGCGCCATCAGGCGAGCCTCGCGGGAGAGGCGCGGCTTCAACTCCACGGCGATCTTCTCCACATACACGCAATGCTGCGCGACAGAGAATGCGTGCGCGCCTTTGGTCTGTCCGTTCCAGCGCGCCACGCGCGCGAGGCCGTGCGCAATGTCCTCGATTTCGACGTCGAGCGGCGAAGGGTTGAGCAGGTCCAGCCTTCGGCCGGAGAGCATCCGCTGCCAGGCGCGCGGCGGTTCTTGTTTTGCGGGCATCGGCTTGTGTAGCGCGGGGCGTCCCTCTGCGTGAAGCCTTTTGCGCGTGTTTCACGTTATAAGGGAGCGGGAACGGAGGGCAGCCATGGCCTATGTAAAGATTCTGGCGCCGCTGGCGGGTGGTCTGACCGATGCAACGGTGCTGGCCTTCGCTTTCGCGGCCGCAGCGCCGTTCAAGGCGCATGTGGTCGCGCTGTTCGTCCGTCCCGATCCAGCCGAGGCGATGCCCTATTTCGGCGAAGGCGTTTCCGGCGCAATGGCGCAGGAAATCGTGGATACGGCAAAGGCGGCGGCTGACAAAGCCTCCGTCGACGCGCATACGGCCATCGCGGCGGCCGCTAAAAGCTTCGGTGCGATTGTCACGGAGCGGCCGGAAAGGCGGGATGTGGTTTCGGTGTCCTATCGCGAAGTGCAGGGGAGCTTCGCGGACAGCGTGACCTTGGCCGGAAGGCTATCCGACGTTGTGGTATTCGGCCCGCTCGAGCAAAGCGACCGCCCGGGTATGGCGGAGGCTTTTGAGGCAACACTCCTCGAAACCGGGCGGCCGGTGATCCTTGCCGGAAAGACGGCCCCGCAACACTTTGCCCGGCGCATCGCCATCGGCTGGGACGGCAGCGGCGCTTGTGCGCGCGCCTTGATAGCAGCGATGCCCTATCTGGCACGCGCCGAAGCGGTCGAGTTGCTCACCATTCGCAAGCCCAATACGGAATGCGAATCCTGCGATCAGGCGCGCGATTATCTTTCATTGCATGGCATATCCTGCAGCGAGCGCATGATCGATGCCGGAAGCCGTGGCGTGGGCGAGGTGTTGCTGGAGGCAGCCTCAGAAGGCGGCGCAAACCTGCTGGTGCTGGGCGGGTATGGCCACAAGAGCCTGCTGCAGATCTTCTCGGGCAGCGTCACACAGCATGTCGTGACGAACGCCGACCTGCCGCTTTTCCTGGTTCATTAGGCAAACCAGAAACGCACGCAGACGGCGATCAACACCAGCGCAAGGGTGACCCGGACCGCCGTATCGGACGCGCGGGCGGAGACGATGCTCATCACGATGATGGCGGGAATCGAGCCAACCAGAAGCGAACCCAGAACGTGCCAGTTGATGAGGCCAAGCGCCGAATGCCCGAGCCCCGCAACGAGCGTGAGCGGCACGGCGTGCGCGATATCCGATCCGACGATGCGCCGGGCTTCCATCTTGGGATAGAGAAACACCAGCGCGGTAACGCCAATGGCGCCCGCTCCGACCGACGACAGCGATACGAGGATGCCGAGAATTGCTCCGGTGAGGATCGTAAGGTTGCGAACGCGGCCCGGCTCCATTTCCGGAATATGCGTCGAGTACCACTGCATCAGCGGCTTGCGCACGAGCAACGCGATGGCGGTGAACAATAGGGCGAAACCGAGCACGCGCGTGATCAGGAACTGCGTTGCCTTGCCATCCACGTCCATGAAATAGAGCGCGGCGATGGTGATAGCCGTCGCGGGGATGCTGCCCAGCGCAAGACGTCCGACCACGTTCCAGTCCACCGTTCGGTTGTAACCGTGAACGGCGGAGCCGCTGGCCTTCGTGATCGAGGCGTAGAGCAGATCGGTGCCGACGGCCGTGGCTGGATGCATGCCGAACAGCAGGACCAGAATAGGCGTCATCAGCGCGCCACCTCCGACGCCGGTCATGCCGACAAGTCCGCCGACAAGAATGCCAGACAGCACATAGAGCGGATCAACGTGTTGCAGGAAATCGAGCATGCAAAGGACCGGTGAGTACAGTTTCCAATATGGGCTTTGCACGCGAACGTGCCCGCCAAATTATCCGCGGTGATCAACCGCTTCAAGCATTGAGAGTTTGTCAGTGCAGCTTGCGTAGAATGATGCTGCCCGCTGTGTATCCTGCACCGAAAGAGCACAGATGCCCGAGATCGCCTTTCGCGAGGTCGCTGCTCCTTTCGTGGAACGCAACCAGCGATCCGGCGGAACTCGTGTTGCCGTATTCTTCCAGAACGTTCGGCGCTTCGTCAGCGGTCGGCTCGTGACCGAGCACCTTGGTGGCAATCAGACGATTCATGTTGATGTTCGCCTGGTGCAGCCATAGCCGGCGGAGTTGCGCCGGCTGGATGCTTTCCTGTGAAAGATGTTCCAGCATGAACTCGGCCACCATCGGCACGACTTCCTTGAACACCTTGCGGCCGCTCTGGGTGATGAGCTTGTCGTCATCGAACTGCGTCGAGGGATCGAAGCGGTTCATGGAACCGAAATTGTTGCGAATATTGTTGGAATAAACCGACTTCAGCCGCGTGCTGACCATTTCCCATGCATTTGGGCCGTCCGCCCCGGCTGCCGGCTCGAGCAGACAGGCGGTTGCCGCGTCCCCGAAGATGAAATGGGTTTCGCGGTCGCGCAGATTAAGATGCATCGTGTTGATTTCGGGATTGATGCAGAGGATTGCGCGCGCATGCCCTTGCGCAACCATGTCGGCGGCGGTCTGCAGGGCGAACGTCGCGGACGAACATCCCGCAAGCATGTCGAAGCCAAAGCCCTGGATGCCGAGTGCATTTTGAATCTCGATTGCGATCTGCGGGTACGGGCGTTGAAAAATAGAAGCGGCGCAGATGACGCCGTCTACATCCTGCGGACGACGGTTCGCGGCTTCGAGCGCCTGCCTTGCAGCGGTGATGCCCATCTCCGCCGAAAGCGCGATTTCATTGTTGGGACGTTCCGGCAGCCGCGGGCACATGGTTTCTGGATCGAGCATGCCGTCTTTCGCCACGACGTGGCGGTTGCGGATACCGGATGCCTTGTAGATGAACTCGTCGCTGGACTTCAGCTGGGCCGTCATGCGCCCGGCATCGATATCCTCGGCATGCGCAGCGTTGTGGGCGCGCACATATTCGTTATATGCCTCGACCAACTCGGCATTGGTGATGCGGCCGGGCGGTACATAGAGCCCGGTGCCGCTAATCGCGATTCGTGTCACGCGCCTGTGAACCTTGGATGCTGCGTCGCAATAGGCTGGCTGACCGAGGAACCAAAGGCAAGCGCAGCGTCGCCGCGTTAACCTACGAACGACTTAGTGGGCCTTCTTCAGTATCACGCTCCCCGCCGAATAACCGGCGCCGAAGGAGCAAAGCAGGCCGATATCTCCCGCTTTCATGTCCTGGTTGTATTTGTGAAAGGCAATAACGGAGCCTGCTGACGAAGTGTTGGCATATTCCGCCAAAATGTTGGGGGCTTCGCCCGGCTCAGGATCTCGGTCCAAGACCTTTCGCGCAATCAGGTCATTCATGTTGATATTGGCCTGATGCAGCCAAATCCTTTTCAGACTCGACGCCGCCACGCCGTTCTCGGCGAGATGCGCGACCAGCATTTCGGCCACCATCGGCACGACTTCCTTGAAAACCTTGCGACCCTCCTGGACGAAGAGCTTGTCGGGCATGCCGATGCCTTCCGGCGCGGCGCGGTTCAGGAAGCCGAAATTGTTTCGGATGTTGTTCGAGAATTTCGTCTTGAGCTTGGTGGAGACGATCTCCCAGACATTGCTGCCTTGCGCGGTATCGGCGCGTTCAACGACAAAAGCCGTGGCCACGTCGCCGAAAATGAAATGGCTGTCGCGATCCCGGAAGTTCAAATGGCCTGAGCAGATCTCCGGATTGCAGACGAGGATCGCGCGTGCATTGCCAGCGCGCACCATGTCCGCCGCGGCCTGCAAGCCGAACGTGGCGGACGAGCAGGCGACGTTCATGTCGAACGCAAAGCCTTCGATTCCGAGCGCTTCTTGAACCTCGATGGCCATCGCTGGGTAGGCGCGTTGCATGTTGGAGGCAGCGACGAGAACGCCGTCGATATCCTCCGGCTTACGATCGGCCGCTTTCAACGCCTCGCGTGCGGCGGCGACAGCCATCTCCGCGAGGATGGATATCTGGTCGTTGCCGCGCTCGGGCAGGCGCGGACACATCACATCGGGATCGAGAATGCCATCCTTGTCCATCACGTAGCGGTTGCCGATGCCCGACGCCTTCATGATGAAGTCGGTCGAGGAGGGCGCCAGCGGTTGCATGGTGCCGGCCTCGATGGCCTGTGCGTGGGCCGCGTTGTGACGGCGAACGAATTCGTTGAAGGAGGCAACCAGTTCTTCGTTGGATATGGATTGGCCGGGCGTGAACAGCCCTGTTCCGCTTAACACCATTCCGGTCACGGACGGCACCTTGCTCGATTTGCGCGGCGAAACTGAGCCAGCACGCGACCAAATTCAAGGATATTGGAAACCTCCGCTGTTGCCGCTAAGGAAGCGCTTATGGTGCAGCGCGAAACGGCTTTGGTTCTATTCTCCGGCGGTCAGGATTCCACTGCCTGCCTTGCCTGGGCGCTTGATCGCTTCGCGCGGGTGGAGACGGTTGGCTTCGACTACGGCCAGCGGCATCTGGCCGAGATGGATGCGCGACCGCGCGTTCGGACGGCATTGTCGGGCATCTTCCCGCAATGGCAGGGACGCCTCGGCGACGATCATGTGTTGCCGATCGATACGCTCAAAGCCATCGGCGGTTCGGCTCTGACCGAAAACATGAAGATCGAAATGGGCGCGAACGGCTTGCCGACGAGCTTTGTACCCGGCCGCAACATCTTCTTTCTGACCGCCGCGGCGGCGCTGGCCTATCGGCGCGGCATCCGCGATCTCGTCGGTGGGATGTGCGAGACGGATTATTCCGGCTACCCCGATTGCCGCGATGACACGATCAAATCCACGGCGAAAACCTTGAGCCTCGCAATGGATACCCATTTCGACATCCATACGCCGTTGATGCGTCTCGACAAGGCGCAGACCTGGGCTTTGGCCGAGCAACTTGGCGGAAAACCGCTGGTGGATCTGACCATCGAGGAAACCGTGACCTGCTACAATGGCGACCGCACACACCGTCATGACTGGGGCTATGGCTGCGGCGAATGTCCTGCCTGTGACCTGCGCGCGAAAGGCTACGCGAAATTCACGGCGCGATGACGTATTCGGTCAAAGAGATTTATTACACGCTGCAAGGCGAAGGCGCACAGACCGGGCGGGCGGCGGTGTTCCTACGCTTTTCCGGATGCAATTTGTGGACTGGGCTGGAGCGCGACCGCGTCACCGCCGTTTGCCAGTTCTGCGATACCGACTTCATCGGAACCGATGGTCCGGGCGGCGGGCGGTTCAAGTCGCCCGGCGACCTGGCCGAAGCTGTTGCTTCGCAGTGGCCGAAAGATCATCCGGGTTGCCCGTATGTGGTTTGCACCGGAGGCGAACCGCTTTTGCAGGTCGACGAAGCTCTGATCGCGGCGCTGCACGCGCGCGGCTTCGAGATCGGCGTGGAGACCAACGGTACGCAAGAAGCGCCGCCCGGGCTGGACTGGATTTGCGTCAGCCCAAAAGCTGATGCCGAGCTGAAGCTAATGAGCGGAAGCGAACTGAAGCTGGTCTATCCTCAGGCGCTTGCACAGCCGGAGAAATTTTCCGGACTGAAATTCGATCATTTCTTCCTGCAGCCGATGGATGGACCGGACCGCGTGGCAAACACTAAGGCGGCGACGGACTATTGCCTTGCCAACCCGCAATGGCGGCTGAGCTTGCAGACGCACAAGCTCATCGGAATTCCGTAACTCCGGTTTTTACCGGCGCGGTTTCCTTGATGGACGCCATGGCAATCAGGCCGATGGCAATGCCACCCATCATGTAGAACGCCGGCGCCAGCGGGTTGCCGGTTTCCGAAATGATCCAGGTGATCATGAATTGTGTCGTGCCGCCGAAAGCTGCGATGGAGATGGCGTAAATCACCGCCACGGCGCCAGCGCGGATGCGGCGGGGGAGGGACTCCGTCACCGTCGTGAGCGTAGGTCCACCGCCCCAACATTGCAGCGATGCGAGCAGAGCGCTTGCGGCGTAGAGCGCGAAGACCGTCCGGTAGTGCGAGATCAGGTAGAACGCCGGGAGCGTCAGCACGAAGAGTGCGGCATAGGGCAAGATCATCACCCGCTTGCGGCCGAAGCGATCCGTCGTCCAACCGCTGATCAGGTCGAACGTCACGCTGAAAATGCCGATCACCACAGTCGCGCCGAACGCCACGGTGGTGTTCATGTGCAAGGTGCCGATCGCATAGGTCGTCATATATTCGATGGTGTAATTGCACACTGTACCGGTGAGCAACATCATCAGGCCAAGAATGGCGATGCGCAGATACGGGCCAAGTCGAGCTGGAACATCGTCGGCGCCTTCGTCCAGGGTTTCGGGAAGGCTGCGGCGAACATAGAGCCCGAATGGAATGATCGATGCGCCGACAAGGAACGCGACGCGCCAGCCCCAATTCGTCAGTGCGGTGTCGGGTAGCGATGCCGCCAGCGCCGTGCCGATCAATCCTGCAACCAGCACGCCGCCGTCCTGCGTCGCGTAGGTAATGGCGGCATAGAAGCCGCGCTTCATCGGCGGTGCGGCTTCAATGAGATAGGCGGTCGTCGGCCCAACCTCGCCGCCAAGCGCAAAACCCTGGATCAGGCGAAACAGGATGAACAGCGCGGGCGCCGCGATGCCGATGCTCTGATAGGACGGCGTCAGCGCGAGTCCGACGATGCCCATGCCCATAAGGCTGAAGGACAGCATCATCGCAGGCTTGCGGCCGATGCGATCGGCCATGCGCCCGATGATAAGTCCGCCCAAGGGGCGCGTGAAGAATCCCACGCCGAACGTTGCCAGCGATGCCAGCAGGCTGATCGTGGCATCGACAGACGGAAAAAACGTCTTGCCGATTTGGGTGGCGAAGAACGCGTAGCAGACGAAATCATAGAAGGAGAGGGCATTGCCGATGGCGACGGCGGCGATCTGGTGCGCGGGAAGGCCCTGCTCTTGCGTGTCCGTTCGTGCCATCCCGCCCCCAATGCTGGAAGGCACGCTAACCGATCATCGCAGGGGCGTCACCCGCGCGCATCGATCATTTTCTGCACAAGCGGGTGAAAGTGCCCGCGATAGCGCTCCTGCACATCGGGACGCATCCAATCCTTCTCGGTAAGGCGCTTGCGACAGATGGCGGCCCCGCAGGCGCAATCCATGTAGTCCCAGGTGTATTCGCTGTCGTCGAAATTCCATGTGCCCTGGTCGAGCGTGATCTCTTCGCCTGCGGGGATGTCGCGACGTGCTACGAGCGTAACCTCGTCGACGAGCCAGGCATTGGGATCGCAGGAATGATTCAGGTTCTCGTCCAGGCTCGGATCGGGGTCATTCTCTGGCAACGCCAGATAGACATCATCCACGATTGTCCATACGGAGCATTCGCGATAGTTGCCGGACACGAGATGCGCGCCGGTAATTCTCTCGCCGCCGAATTCCATAAGCTTTTCGCCGCGTGTGATCGGCGCCGTCGCGAAAACACCTTCGCCGTGAATGCCGGATTCCCCGCCCGCGAGAGCGGGATGCACCCAGCTCCGCGGGAGATAGTCCCTCATACCGAGGCGACGACGGGGCGGCGCGGCTGTTTCTGTTTCGGCGCGATCTCGCGCAGTTCGGCCAGCAGTTCTTTCTTGAGCGCCAGCGCGGCCGGCTCGTTCCACAAATTGCGCCATTGGAGTGGGTCGTTCTCCAGATCGTACAGCTCACCTTCCGTGCCTTCATAGATGGAAGACTTGCCGTAAGCGGTGACGATCCAGTTGTCGCGAAAGAGGGTGCGCAACGAGACGGAGATGCCGTTGTGTTCCGAGTCCCATTCCGTGAACACCGTTTCGCGCGTATCGGAGGCGCGAGCCTCCTTTGGCAGCGCGGAGCCTTCCATCCAACTCGGCAGATCGATGCCTGCAATCTCACAGAAGGTCGGCGCGAAATCGACTTGGCCGACCGGCGCATCCAGCGTGGCGGCGGCAACATTGGCGTTCGGCGCAGGCCGCCAGATGAGCGGCAGATGCATCAAGCTGGTGACATGATGCGGACCCTTGAACAGCAATCCGAAATCACCCTGGAATTCACCGTGGTCGGTGGTGAAGAGGACGTCCGTATCGCCATCCCAGCCGCGCGCTTTGATCGCTGCCATCACCCTGGCGACGGCTTCGTCGATCAGCTCGTTCTTCACATGGGTGAGGGCATCGATCTCGCGAAGCTGATCGGTGGTCAGCGTGGCTGGCACGAAATCCGGCGGCGCCTCATAACAGGTCACGAGGTCGCCGGACCACCATTCCTTCCAGTGTCGTGGCTTGTCCGAGAGGATCGCCTCGATCTTCTCGCGGCTGCCGGGATACCCAGCAGGCACGGGCAGGTCGCGCCAGTTGTGGCGGTGAATTTCGCTCTCCGGCGGATCCCATGGATGGTGCGGATCGGGGAAGCTCATCCACACGAACCAGTCCTCGTTCGGATCGAGCGAATTCAGATAGGCGATGGTGCGATCCGCGACCCAATCGGTGTGATAAAGATCGCGCGGGCAGTTGTTGTGCTTGGTCTGGATCGCCTTGGTGTCGCCTTCGCCATAGGAGTTCTGCGTCAGGTTCGGACCGAGCACGGGGTAGAACATGTCCGCGACTTCGGGATGGTTCTGCATCAGCCAGCGCGCATAGTGCAGCGGCCCGCGCGCACCATGCGCAGCAAGCTCCATGTGATCGAAACCGCGATGCGGGCCGAAGGTGCCCTGAACGCCCATGCGGTTTTCTTCAAACTGCAATTGCAAGTCCAGGAACGGCTCGAAATGCGCCTTGCCGATGAGCGCCGTGCGATAATTCTTATTTTCCTTAAGCAACCGCGCCACGGAGGGTGCATCGACCGGCAACGGCACGCCGTTCATCCACACACCATGGGTCGTCACATATTGCCCGGTGATCATCGTGGCGCGCGCGGGCATGCAGACGACGTTCTGCGCATGGCAGCGGGTGTAGTTGATTCCGTCGCGGGCAAGCGCATCGATGGTGGGCGTTCGCGCGATCTTCTGTCCGTTTACGCCGAGCGCGTCGAACCGCATCTGGTCCGTGGTGATGAACAGGATTTTCCGTCCCATGACGAACTCCTAGAAATAGGTGATGAGAGAATCCAGACCCGGTCGCACGCGCTCTTCCAACGGTTCCACAGGCTTGCCGATATAGATGAACCCCGCGATGCGCTCTCCGGGCTTCAGTCCGATCTTCTCTTTCACGCGCTCGTCGAACGCGCACCATTCGGTGAGCCAGTTCGCGACGTAGCCGAGTGCATGCGATGCCAGCAGAATGTTCTGGCAAACGGCACCCGCGGAAAGCTCCTGTTCCCAGAGCGGAATGGGAATGTTCTCGCGCACGCGGCTCACAACGCCGATCACAACCGGCGCGCGCCGGAAGCGCTCGCGTTCAATCGCGATGCGCTCGTCGCTTACGTCGCCTTCCGCGCAAAGGATGTCGCCCAGCACATTGCCCATGCGTTTGCGGCCATCGCCTTCGAAAACGATGAAGCGCCAGGGAAAGAGTTTCTTGTGATCGGGCACGCGCGCCCCGGCCTGCAAAATCACACGCAATTCTTCGGGGTTTGGCCCTGGTCCCGTCATGGCTTTTGCGGAACCGGAGCGGCGGGAGAGCAGGAGATCGATCGTTTGCGGAGCAGGGCGATTCAGTTGGGACGCATCAACCATGAAGTGAGCCGGAATATGCATACCCCCTACGAGGGTTGCCGGTGGACGTTAACAACTTACATAACCCCTTGCTCAAGGGTGCGCGAGAAAACTTTCGTCCATGGGCAAATGTCACGTTTTTGACTATAGTGGCGGCAGGAGAATCCGATGTCATTGCACCAGGAAAAAATCGCGCAGGTCGATCCGATCTGGTTTGCGATGCGCGAAAAGGCGAAGGAATTTGCCGCCAGCGAACCCGCCATCGCCATCCTCGCGCATGGCGCGATCCTGCAGCATGACCGGCTGGAGGATGCACTCGCCTATCTGCTGGCCGGCAAGATTGGTGACGAGGGCGTGACGCCGCTTCTCGCGCGCGAAGTGTTCGAGGAAGTGCTGGACGCCGATCCGGAAATCGGCGCGGCCGTCCGCGCGGATTTGTCGGCGGTGTTCGACCGCGATCCGGCTTGCCACTCCTATGCGCAGGCGTTCCTGTTCTTCAAGGGGTTCCACGCGTTGCAGAGTTACCGCATCGCGAACTGGCTTTCCAAAAATAACCGTGCGCCGTTCGCCTATTTCATCCAGAGCCGCATGTCTGAATTGTTCGCGGTGGATATTCACCCGCATGCGAAGATCGGGCGCGGGATCCTGATGGATCACGCGACGGGTATCGTGATCGGCGAAACCGCTGTGGTCGAGGACGATGTGTCGATGCTGCATGGCGTGACCTTGGGCGGCACCGGCAAGGAGCATGAGGATCGCCACCCGAAGATACGCCGCGGCGTGTTGTTGGGAGCGGGCGCGAAAGTGCTCGGCAATATTGAGGTTGGCGAATATTCGCGTGTTGCTGCGGGCAGCGTGGTGCTCAAGGCTGTGCCGGCGAACTGCACCGTGGCAGGCGTTCCGGCAAAGACTGTCGGCTGCGCTGGTTGCGAGCGGCCATCCCAAGCGATGGACCATGTCATCCGCGAAGCGGATTTCGATATCTAGAACGCGTCCGCTATCTTGAACGCGAACAGCGCCGCGGCGACCAGCGGCTTGCGCAGCCATGGGCCGCCCGGAAATTTCTTCGCCGGCACGCGCGCCATCACATCGAACCTTTCGGGTTTTCCGAGCGCGGCCTCTGCCATCAACTTCCCGCCAATGGACGTCAGGGCAACGCCCTGGCCGGAATAGCCGTGGGCGAAGAATACGCGCGGAGAAAGCCGCCCGAGATGGGGCAGGCGCGTGACCGTAATGCCAACCGTGCCGCTCCAGGCATATTCGGTTGGCACGTTCTTGAGCATCGGAAACACTTGCAGCATGCGCTTGCGCACAATTGGCGCTATGTCGCTTGGGATGCTCCAATAGCCTTCACGCCCCGCGAACAACAGCCGCCCATCGTCGCTCTTGCGGTAATAGTCGAGCACATGACGCGTATCGGCCACGGCCGCATCGGTCGGGAGAATTTGTTCGTTCAGATCCGGCGGCAACGGTGCGGTCGCCGAGACGAAGCTTTCGACATGCGCAATGTAGGGCGCGAGTTCCGGCGCAAGATCGGCAGAAAAAGCGTCTGTCGCCATCAAGACATGATCGGCCGTGACGCTTCCGGATTCGCAGCGCACCGTCGCAGCCTTTTCGCCGGTCTCGATGCTGCGCGCGCGAGACTTTTCGAAGATGAGTGCGCCGGCAGCTTCCGCACCGCGGGCCAATCCGCGCGCATAGCGCAGAGGATGGAGGTGGCCACCTCCCATGTCGAGCTTGGCTCCGAAATAGTTGGCGCCGGTGAGATGGCGGGTTTCTTCGGCGCTTATCATCCGTGCGGCGCCATAGCCGTAATGCTGCTGCAGATAGTCCGTCTCTTCGTGAAGTTCACGCAGCGCATCGCGATCATGGGCCGCGATGATCAGCCCGTCCTTCACATGCGCGTCTGGTGCGAAGGTCGCAGCTTGGGCGCGCACGAGAGCCTTGGACTCCTCACAGAGGTTCCAAAGATCCCGCGCATGGCGATTGCCCAGCCATCGCTCCAAATCGGTCTGGCTCATTCGGTGTCCGGTATGGATTTGCCCACCGTTGCGCCCGGACGCGGCAAAGCCCACCGTCTCCGCCTCCAGCAGGACGACACGTGCACCGGCCTGCGCAAGGTGGAGCGCAGCCGTGAGGCCCGTAAAACCCCCACCGATCACACACGCGTCCGTGCGGACTTCGCCTGCAAGGCGCGGCCTGGGCGGCGGCGTCTGCGAACTGGCCGCGTAATAGCCTTGGGGAAGCGGTAGATTCTCGGTCATGCGCGAAATGGAGCCGCGCTTTTCGGGCCGGTCAAGGCCATGCTTGACCGGCGGGCCGCGCCTATGCGACTCCAAAGTCCTTCAAGGAGACTTCAACTTTGACCCGCAGCGAACTTTGGCGCATCGAGAAATATCTGCGCAATCTCTTCCGCCTCGACACTATCACCGTCGTCGAGCGGCCGAAGCAGGACGATTCCGTCGAAGTCCATATCAACGGCGAATTCATCGGCGTGATCTTCAAGGATGAAGAAGACGGTGAGGTCTCCTACGCCTTCAACATGGCCATTCTGGAGATGGATCTGCCGGAAGCGCCGTCGTCGCGCGGTTAAGCACGGAGCCGCAGCGTGCCGGGGGCGCACCTGCCAGATTGGGTTGGCGATGCAGCCGCGCTGAGCGTTCTGCTCGCGATTGCCTATGTCCAGTTTCGGCATTTCGTTTTGGCGCTTCTTGTCGCGCTTGCGCCGTTGCCTGGCGGCATGGTTGCCGTTTGGCTCGGCGCGGGTCCGCCAGCGCTGGTTTATCTCGCCGGCTATTTCATCGCCACGTTTCTGGCGGCGCTTATCAGCGCGCGGATTTGTGAAGGCGAAGATGTCAAAGCTGCGACCGGTCATGCATGGAGATCCGGGCGAGCGATATACTTTGGCTCCGCCGCTCTCGGGGTGTTGACGGCAGGGCTGCCTTCTGTCCTGGCATTAAAAATCGAAGGGTCCGAGGTCGTCGGTGCGATATTCATATCCTGCATATGTTCGGCACTCGTGATCCCTTGCGCGCGGATCGTCTCGTTCAGTTCGGAATTCGTAACCAGAGCCAATCGCGCGCGCGAAGCACGTGAGCGCTGGCTGGATCGGTTGTCGTTCGTTATCCAACCCCGTTGGGGATGGAGCATTGGCGGCATAGCGCTGATTTTCGCCATACTGGGATTCTTCGGCGCACACTGGTCGGTAGCCGCCAAGTCTCTCAATCTATTCACCGGAGTGGCGTTGATTTCGATAGGCGTCGGATATCTTTTTGTACGCGATGTTCGCCGCCTGCTGGCGTTCGTTCTTTCTGCTGCGGTGCTCTTCCTCATCTTGATGTGGATCGGGGCAGGCGCGTCGCTTCCCGCCTGGCCCTGCTTGCTTCTGATGTCCGTGACCGCGACGCCCCTTCTGGTCATGGCCATGCAATCGTCGGCATTTGCTAGAGAAGGAGACAATGCCGCCGTGGCAAGCTTGCGCGCCTTCGAATCGTTCGCGGCCACAATCGCCATTTACGGTGTGGGTGCCGCGCTCGCTCTGTTGGTGGCATGCCCGGTCTCGACAAGCGCGTTGCTGATTTGCGGAGTTCTCGCCGCTCTGATCGTACTGCCGGCGCTCACCACGGTGATCTTCGATTTGTTTCCGCCGCGCCTATCGCCGGATGCCTATCGTATCGGCTGACTATTTCACGCGAAACGAGCGAACCAGTTTGTCCACGCCCGTGGCGATCTCTTGCCAGCGGCCAAGATTTGCGCGCTTGAACCGATAACTGAGGGTAACAGCATTGCCTATGCGCAAATCCCGCAAGCAGCTTGGACTGGGGACGCGGGGGCTGAAGCGAACGCAGCGCAACACGACCGCCTTGCCATTCATTTGCCCGACGAAGAGGTCTTCGCCGGAATAGCCGGAATCGTCGCGAAACACGTATTGCGTCAATCCGAAGGGACCGGCCTTGCCCGCGGGGTCGGTAACATAGGTCATGTAGATGCGCTGCAAGCGCTCGGCCTCAGTAATCTTGAATTGCTCTTCCCGGAGCAAAAGGAAGACGACCGGAGAATCCGCTGCGTTGCCGGAAAAGGACGATGCCTCGGCTTGGGAATAGCCCTGGAAATCAGGCAGGGTGGTGAATAGCTGCACCTCCTTAAGGGCACCGCCCTGACGCGCCCGCGCATAGATGATGTAATTCGCGGGTATAACGAACTTCGTGCCATTGACCGAAAGCGCAACCTTGTCGGTGCGGGAGGTCGGCGCCGCATGTTCCTGTATGAAGGATGTCGGTGCGGGAACGAGGTAGTAAAGCAGGAAGAGGGCAGACAGGCCCGCGGTCACGACAAAAACAGCGATCGGGATAAGCCACCCCGACCTTTGTTTCACATCATCTTCCGATTCACCGGCTCTGCTCATTCCTCGGTGCGGTGCCCACGAGTCGACCCAGCGTTTTGTCTATCACGGCATTTGCCGGTTGCCTGTGGATAGCTGGGATTGTCGGTTAATTTCGTACCGGCGTTGCATCCCCGCCGCTTCTGCCCGGATGTGGAACACCGGGCATCCCTCCCCGGGCCATCCCGCCTCAAACTGAAACAAAAGGCTCTGGCATTCCCGCCCTCTGACAGGCATGGAGGCTGCACTCCCTGCCTTGTGACGAGGGCAAGGGGTTTTAGGGTGCACAACCTTCAGGTTTTCCTATTTGCGATGACAGGCGGGTTTGCCGTGTCCGGGATTGTCGCAAATCTCTACCGCTTGCTGGTGCCCAAGCCGCAGACCGGCGGCGCCAAGATGGCGTACTACATCGTCATGGTGGTGGCCGGACCGAGCGTGTTGTTCGACAACGCCGCCCGGTCCTGGCGCAAGAAGGGCTGTTCGGCCGTAGCGTTCTGGCTCGCTGCGGCATTGAGCGCCTATTGGAGCTTCATCATAGGCCTGTTCAGCCTATCTGTCGCTCTCGCGGTCTAAAGGACTGTCAGCATGCTCCCCACGAGCGGATGGCGGACGATGTCCGCGTCTCCCAGCCGTGTAACTGTGATCTCAGGAACCTGTTCCAGCCGACCCGCAATATCGCCAAATCCGGAAATGCCCGGAAGCAAGTCCGTCTGATCGGGATCTCCGGTCAACACCATGGTCGATTGCCACCCTAAGCGGGTGAGAAGCATTTTAAGTTGCCCGTATGTACAGTTCTGCGCCTCATCGATGACGATGAAGGCGTTGTTGAGCGTGCGGCCGCGCATGAACGCGACAGGAGCGATCTCGATGATGCCTTCAGCGATGAGCGCCTTTAGCCTTTTGCCGCCCAAACGATCGCTTAGCGCGTCGTAGAGGGGGCGCAGATAGGGTGCGAGCTTTTCCTGCATATCGCCGGGAAGAAAGCCAAGGCTCTCTCCCGCTTCCACCGCCGGCCGCGAAAGAACGATCCGGCTCACCTTGTTTTGCTCGAGCGCTTCCACCGCCTTGGAGATGGCGATGTATGTCTTGCCGGTTCCTGCGGGACCCAAGGCGAGGACGACGGAGCGCTCCTCGATCGCGTCTATCAGCTTCTGCTGCTGCGGGCTCATCGCCCGAATGTTTTTTACATACTTTCGTTCGCGGCTTTCACGGTCGCGATCCAACGGGCTCCAGCCGCTGGAGGGAAAGAGCGCATGCACATTGTCGGACTCGTAAGCACTATCGCGATACTTTCGACGCGCGGAACGCTTCGCCATGGATACTCCCTGGACAATGACAGATTGCGATGAGGGGAACGTTGGCCGCATCTAGATAATGCGGCGGGCGGCTTTGTGCGTGTGTGTTTCAGGGCGGCTTTTGTCGGCCGTTGGTCGGTCGGTACTGGCAAAGTACAAATCTGTACCAGCTTTGCCCCCATGATCAGCCCACGCGACTCAGCAGGCCTGTATAAAGCGTACCCAAATTTTCGGATTTCGTCTGATTTAGTTCTTGAACTTTTCTTGTCGGCGAGAGGCTGCCAAACTGGCCTCACATATAGCGATGGAACAAAGATGCCGATTTACGCTCTTGGCGACTGGAAACCGGAACTTCCCGAAGAGGGCGACTACTGGGTGGCGCCAAACGCCGTGCTGATCGGACGTGTGCGGCTTCTGAAAGGTGCGAGCATCTGGTTCGGTGCGGTCCTGCGGGCGGACAATGACTGGATCACCATCGGTGAGAATTCCAATGTCCAGGACAATTCCGTGATACACACAGATCCAGGTCAGCCGACAACTATCGGAAGCAATGTGACGGTGGGGCACAAGGTGATCCTGCATTCCACGACCGTGGGCGACAACTCTCTCATTGGAATGGGGTCGACGCTGCTTAACCGCTCCAAGATCGGAAACAACTGTCTCGTTGGCGCAAACTCGCTGATCTCAGAGGGCAAGGAATTCGCAGATGGCTCAATGGTGCTCGGCGCGCCCGCGCGTGCGGTGAAGCAACTGGCCGAGCCGCAGCTCGCGATGCTCCAGATATCGGTAGATGTTTACGTGAGGAACCACCAACGGTTCAGAAGCGACCTGAAACAGATCGGCTAGGCCGACTGCCGTGCCGGCGGCTGATCCTTGGCCCAGAGCTTGCGGATTCGGGTGTCGGCTTCGGGACCGAAATTGAACCATGCCGCCTTGTCGTGTGTCGCGTCGAGCACAAACAGAGCATCCAACTTGCCGAGCTGAGGCGTCAAAAGATTGCGGATAGCATTCACGGACATTTCGCTGATGAGAAGCCAAACCTGCGGCAGCAGCGAATAGGCTGAGCCCATCTTGTAGATTTCTTCTTCCACGCCCTGAATGGAGCGGGATTTCATGTCCGTGATAATGACGAAACGGCCGCGCTCGCCAGGCTTGGTGTCGGTGTCGCTGCGCCCGAACTTCTGGGCCACGGGCTGACCCTTGTCTTGTAGAGATTCTAATCCAGCCACGGGCGCCGTTTTCGAAGGTTGGAACAGAGCCGAGAATTGGGGTTCTTCGCCGGCAAACCGGAACGCCGTCTCGCCTGCGCGTGCGATGAGTGACGAAGCGGCAAGGCGGCCTTCCGCCGCGAAGCCCTCCATCTGCTCCGTCGTGTATGGGCCGTAAGCCCGGTCGCTGACGCTGACGATCCAGTAGTCCGACATTCCAAATTCCAATCCCACGCTCGACCAAAACTAGAGAGAAATGGTTACCCAAGCCTTGCCGGGCGGGTTTCCGTCCGGCCAAAATCGCGCAGAAACAGTGGGAAACGGCCATGGCGCAATACGAATTCTGCAAAGTCGAGCGGGATGGGAAGTTGACGATTGTCACCCTGAACCGGCCGGAAGTGATGAACGCTCTGCACCCGCCGCAGCATTTCGAGCTGGATGCGATCTTCAATGACTTTGCGAGCGATCCGGACCAATGGGTCGCGATTGTCACCGGCGCGGGGGACAAGGCGTTCAGTGCGGGGAACGATCTCAAATACCAGGCGAGCGGCGGCAAGATGTCCATGCCAACGAGCGGGTTCGCCGGCCTCTGTTCGCGCTTCGACCTAGACAAGCCGCTGATCGCGGCGGTGAACGGCTTGGCGATGGGAGGCGGATTCGAGATCGCCTTGGCCTGCGACATCGTCGTTGCCGTTGAGAACGCCATGTTCGCGTTGCCGGAGCCCCGCGTGGGTCTGGCGGCGTTGGCGGGCGGCTTGCATCGCTTGCCGCGCACCATCGGTGACAAACGCGCGCTCGGCATGATTTTGACTGGGCGCCGCGTGAGCGCCAACGAGGGCAAGGAGCTCGGTTTCGTCAACGAAGTCACTTCGCAAGGGAGCGTGCTCGACGCGGCCAAAAAATGGGCGTCGCAAATGCTGGAGCTTTCGCCCATGTCGGTGCGCGCTTCGAAACAAGCTATCTATCGCGGCCTTGCGGAGCCATCCGTCGAGGCGGCCCTCAAGGCGCAAGCGAAGTATCCAGCCGTGGCGGCCATGTTTAAAAGCGAGGATTTTGTCGAAGGGCCAATGGCCTTCGCACAAAAGCGCGCGCCTCAATGGAAAGGCAAGTAGCGGTTAAAGCAAGCCCCAGAGCAGCGCTCCGGGGCTTGCGTTTCCGAGCATCACGCTCGCTTACATGAAATGCCAGCCGTCGCGATAGCGGCAGGCGGTGCCTTCGCGGGTGTACTCGCGGCCGCGATGCCAACTGGTTTCTTCGAAGTCACGACAGAGCATGCCGCGGCGCCAGTATTCGCGCGTTGTAGTGATGTACCCGTGCGCGCGGCCTCTGCCACGCCAGTCGTAGCGGCGGCCGACAGGGCCGTGGAAGCTGTCGTTATAGGCGCGAAATGCATAGGGGCGGTCCTGGCAATCGATATCGCCGCCGATTTTGTTGCCGAGGGCGCCTCCGAGGATCACGCCGCCAACAGTCGCGGCCGCCTTGCCGCCACCGCTTCCAAACTGGTTGCCGATGATGCCGCCTGCAATAGCGCCAAGCACTGTGCCGGCGGTTTTGTTCTGATCATGGCATTCTTCGCCATAATAGTAGCGTCCCTGTGCGGAAGCGGCGCTCGTTCCGCCGATCAACGCGATGGTTGCGACCGCTAATGCGGCCCCCGTTTTTGTCAGCATGGGAATCTCCTTGTTCTGATGACCCCGTTCAGGTCCGGAAAACGAGCTTACAATAAAGCCTTCGTCGTGAACCTCGCCTGAACGGAATATGCCGGAAAAGACAGGCATAATGGAGTGCTGAGGTTGGCGAATCTCAAAGATGGGCTAATGTTGCAATGTAACCCGCGCCCCTAAGTCCCATGTCCCGATACTTCCTTCCAATCACGCTGCTCTCGGCGCTGATGTTGCTCTCCGCATGCGGCAAAGAACAACACAAGAAGGAAGCACAAACAGCTGCTGCGGCTCCAGCGCCCATCATCAAACCCGATGAACCGATTCCCATGGGGCAATTGCCACGAGCAGCTACGCCCACACACTACGCAATTACAGTGACAATCGATCCACGCAAGGAGCGTTTTAGCGGGCACACGGCGATTGACCTCACGTTCAACATGGCGCGCAAAACGCTCTTCATTGACGGAAATCAGCTGAACGTGAAGTCGGCCTATGTCCTTTTGCCTTCCGGCAAAAAGATTCAGATCGCTTACGCGCAAGTGGATTCATCGGGCGTTGCCTATCTGAACTTCGGCGAAAAGGTGCCCGCGGGCAAAGCAAAGATCGTTTTCGACTATGACGCGCCGTTCAATCCCTCGCTTGCCGGCCTCTATAAGGTCGTCACGAAGGCCGGGGATGCCTACGCTTTCACCCAGTTCGAGAATATCGATGCCAGACGCATGTTTCCCGGCTTTGACGAGCCTGGTTACAAGACGCCGTTCGACATTACGGTGATTGCGCCGGAAGGCGACAAGGTAATCGCCAACACGCCGGTTGTCACTGCCAGCAGCGCCGGCAACAGAATGATGAGATGGGTGTTCGAGCAGACCAAGCCCTTGCCGACATATCTCGTTGCCCTTGCGATCGGCCCGCTCGACATCGTTGACGGTGGCGATATTCCTGCGAATGCCTATCGCGACCACCCCGTGCATCTGCGCGGTATCACGGCGAGGGCTATGGGCCCGAAGCTGAAATACGCGTTGTCGCTTACGCCCTCGGTCGTGGAGCACCTCGAGAGCTATTACGGCATCGGCTATCCATATCAGAAACTCGATGTTCTAGCGGTTCCTGATTTCTCAGCTGGCGCGATGGAAAACGCGGGCGCTGTGACATTCCGCGAGCAGCTTCTGCTAATGAATGATAACGCGCCGCTGGAGCAGAAGCGCGCCAGCCTTGACGTGCAGGCGCATGAACTGGCCCACCAATGGTTCGGCGACCTGGTTACGCCGAAATGGTGGGACGACATCTGGCTGAACGAATCCTTTGCCACGTGGATGTCCCCAAAGATTTCCGACCAAGTGAAGCCGGATGAGGAGTTCAACCGAGAGCGCCTCAATTCTTCGGAGGGCGTCATGCGGCTCGACGAACTCCCCAGCGCGCGGCAGATCCACAATCCCGTGAATAACCCCGATGACATCGATAATGCCTTCGATGACATCACCTATTCAAAAGGCGCCGCGATCCTCGCGATGTTCGAAAGTTACGTTGGCCCAGCTGCGTGGCAGAAGGGAATACACATATATCTTTCCAAATTCGCTTTCAAAAACGCCAGCGCGCAGGACTTCATCGGAACGATTGCCCAGGCCACGAACCATCCGGAAATCGTGGCGGCGTTCAACAGCTTCATCGATCAGCCCGGGATACCCCTCCTGAAGACCGAACTTGCCTGCGGGACTGGAACCTCCGCTTTGAAAGTGGGGCAGTCACCGTATGCGAGCGTGGGCATCGCCGCCGCAGCACACAACTGGAATGTTCCCATGTGTCTTTCGGCTGACGGCACGCGCAGCTGCGAATTGGTAACGCCGGGAACAACAGACGTAGGGTTGGGCGGGAAATGTCCGATGCAGTTTTTTCCGAATGCGGAGGGCGCGGGGTACTACCGGTTTGGCGGAAACGAGGTGGCGTGGAGCAAATGGATCGGCTCGGCGCCGGCCATGGACCCAGCTGATCAATTCACGCTTTTCCACAACGTCGATGCTGCTCTGCGCGGCGGTTACGGCTCGGCGGCGGACTATTTCAACGTCATTAAATCGCTGGCGCCTGTTGCCAGATGGGACATTCTTGAGAGCGATCACCATAGCAGCTTCAACCTTTCTGACTCCCTGCATGACCTGAGGGTGACAGGTGTGATTGCTCCGGCGGACGCCGTGAAGGTGCAGGCATTTGTGCGGCGTGCATTCGAACCTCGTCTGGCGCCGCTTGGCCTCGCCGCGCACCCCGGCGAAAAGCCGGATGATGCATTGATGCGCCAATATCTAGTCCAGCTTCTCGTGGAGGAGGGACAAGACCCGCAGCTGATCGCACAGCTCGCCAAAGCCGCTAATGCCTATCTTGCTTCCGGCGGCGCAAATGATGGCGGCATCGCACCCGAGCTGCTGCAGGAGGCTTTGCGCGCGGGCGTAATGTCCGAAGGTGCGCCGTTTGCGAATAAAGTGCTCGCGGCAATGCAGAAATCGCAGGACGAATATTTCATCCAGAGCGGCATCTACGCCGTAGCCGGCGCGTCCGACGAGGCTACATTGCGCAAGTTGCTGGATCTGACACTGACGCCTGTGATCCGTATCGGCGATATCCGTTACGTCTTCCGCTATATGCAAGGCGAGGCGAAGGGCCGCGATGTTTCCTGGCAATGGTTCAAGCAGAATTACGATGTTTTGCTCAAACGATTGTCGTCCTACGGCATGGCGTCGGCGCCAGACATTCTGAGCATGGCCTGCGACGACCGGGCAAAGTCCGATCTGGCAGCCTTTTTCGGTCCGAAGACGGCGCTGCTTACGGGAACGCCGCGTACGCTGAAGGAAAACGAAGACCGCATTAACCGATGCACCGCTTTTCGCGCGGCCAAAGCCTCGGAAATCGCGGCAGCAGTGAAGGCCCTCAAGTGAGCAATCAGTCGCGTTTGCGTGCCACGATCTGAAAGACGCCGGGCGTCAGCATGATCGAGCTTTCGTCGGCTTCGTACTCGTCCAGAACGGTTCCCAGCGCGGCGGCATCGTCACGCGCGAGCGCTCCCCTGTCTGCAAGCACCGATGCGTAGCGGCGCGCAAGATGGCTGGACCAGCTCCAAATATCGTCTTTAGGTCTGGCTGCGAATGTCTGTGTCCGCGCCGATACGATTTCAAATCCGGTTTCACGCAGAAGTCCCGGCAGCGCGATTCCTGCGTCGAGATCGCGTCCGCCGTCCCGCCAATAAGAAATCGTCCGGCTGATATATTCGTCAAATTCCGTTGACCGCGGCGCGAGGCGCCAGGAGCGATAGTCACAATACTCCTGCAATATGATTATGCCGTGCGTGCATAAAGCTCCACGAAGTCTCTCAAGAAGTTGACCGCGATTGCGAATATGCAGGAACGCCCAGCTTCCCCAGATTGCATCAGCGATTTCTGCCGGCCAGTGGTAAGTTTCCAGGTCTACGCCGAGTACGGCCAAGTTTGCGATCTTGCGTTTGCGCGCGCGCGCGATCATCTGGCTTGCGAATTTATCCGTGTGCTCCACGCCAACCACAAAGCCGGACGGCCCGACAAGGTGCGCAAGATCGAATGATGAGTCGCCGGGCCCAGGCGCTAAGTCGATAACGCGCATCCCGCCAGCAAGGCCTGCACTGTGCCAGAGTTCGTGAAACGAGCGCTGCCAGATTTTGTGACGGTGGATAAGGCGGCGGGCTTCGATCTCATCGGAATCGATCGCAAACAATCGTTCCGCAACGCCCACGACAAATCCCTCTCATCCGTTCGCAGATGAAATGGATTTACCGCGCGGAAAATTCAACGACGGAAGTGTCTCAAATCGTCGTAATGCGTCAGACGCATGACTCGGAACCTAGCGTCGCAGCCGCGTCACGCGAATGTGATCTCTAGTACACGCGCGCCTTGGGCGGGATGTATTCGACTTCGTTGGTGAGCGTGTAGGTGTGGACGGGACGGTAATCGAGCTTTGCCCAGCCTTTGCCGTCCAGCCACGCCAGCGTGTGCTTCATCCAGTTCTGATCGTCGCGATTGGGGAAGTCCTCGCGGGCGTGAGCGCCGCGGGATTCCTCGCGCGTGACCGCGCCTTCGATCGTCACGACAGCCTGCTGGATGAGGTTCTCGTATTCCAGCGTCTCGACCAGATCCGAATTCCAGATCAGCGAGCGGTCGGTGACTTCAATGTCGCCGATGGTCTTGTAAAGCGCGTCGATGCGTTTGCGACCTTGCTGGAGCGTCTCACCGGTGCGGAACACAGCAGCGTCTTCCTGCATCGCTTTCTGCAGGGCGGCGCGCATCTTCGCCGTGGGCGTGCTGCCCTTGGCGTTGCGGTATTTGTCGAGGCGCGCGAGTGCCTGCTCGCCGGCATCCTTGGGCAGATCGGCATGCGGCTCGCCGGGCGTGATCGATTTGGCGGCCTGAACGCCGGCAGCCTTGCCGAACACCACCAGGTCGATCAGCGAATTGGAGCCAAGACGGTTGGCGCCATGCACCGACACGCAGGCGGCTTCGCCCACGGCCATCAGGCCCGGGATCACGGTGTCCGGATTGCCATCGCGCAGCGTGACGGCTTCGCCGGTATAAAGCGTGGGGATGCCGCCCATGTTGTAGTGCACGGTGGGAAGAACCGGGATCGGCTCCTTGGTGACATCCACGCCCGCAAAGATGCGCGCACTCTCGGAAATGCCGGGCAGGCGCTCGTGAATGATCTTCGGATCGAGATGCGAAAGATGGAGATGGATGTGGTCCTTATCTTTGCCCACGCCGCGTCCTTCGCGGATTTCGATGGTCATGGCGCGCGAAACCACGTCGCGTGACGCCAGATCTTTGGCGCTCGGCGCATAGCGCTCCATGAAGCGCTCGCCTTCGGAATTGGTGAGATAACCGCCTTCGCCGCGCACGCCTTCGGTGATGAGCACGCCGGCGCCATAGATGCCCGTCGGGTGGAACTGTACGAATTCCATGTCCTGCAGGGGGAAGCCCGCGCGCAGGACCATGGCATTGCCGTCGCCGGTCTGCGTGTGCGCACCCGTGCAGGAGGCATAGACGCGGCCATAGCCGCCGGTCGCCAGGATGACTTTGTGCGCCCGGAAGCGATGGATCGTGCCATCATCAAGATTCCACGCCATCAGGCCGCGCACAGCGCCGTCTTCGACGATGAGGTCGAGCGCAAAATATTCGATGAAGAAGTTCACTTCGTGCTTCACGCATTGGCCGTAGAGCGTGTGCAACATGGCGTGGCCGGTACGGTCGGCGGCGGCGCAGGTGCGTTGCGCGATGCCCTTGCCGTAATTGCTGGTCATACCGCCGAAGGCACGCTGATAGATTTTGCCTTCCTCGGTGCGGCTGAAGGGCAGGCCGAAATGCTCCAGCTCGTAGACTGCGTCCGGCGCGTTCTTGCAGAGATATTCGATGGCATCCTGATCGCCCAGCCAGTCGGAACCTTTCACGGTGTCGTACATGTGCCAGCGCCAGTCATCCTCGCCCATATTGCCCAGCGAGGCAGCGATGCCGCCTTGCGCGGCGACGGTGTGGCTGCGCGTGGGGAACACCTTGGTCACGCAAGCGGTCTTCAGGCCGCGCTCCGCGCATTCCAGCGTCGCGCGAAGGCCCGAGCCTCCCGCGCCCACGACAACGACGTCGAAGGTATGATCGATAATCGGATAGGCGGTGCTCATATCGGTCTTTCTAAGAAACGATGCGCAGAAGGGCGACGAGGCTGATGGCGCCGATCAGCCACGCAAAACCACGGTTGAGAAGCAACGCAAAGACTTTGAGTCCCGGCTGCTGCACGTAGTCGTCGATCACCGACTGCATGCCGATGACGCTGTGGATCAACAGCGTGATGATGAAGAGACCCATCAGTCCTGCGTTCCACGGGTGCTGGAAGAAGGTCAGCACGTCCACGACGCGCCCCCCGACAAGCGCCAAGACGGCGAAGCCGAACCAGACCGTAAGCGGGATCAGTGCCACGGAGGTAATGCGCTCGCGCCAGAAATGCTGCGTGCCGGAGTGGGCTGGGCCCAGGCCTTCGACGCGGTGAAGCGGTGTTTCGGATTTCACGAGACCGGACCTCCCATGCGCACGGTATAGGCCCACAAAAAAACGCCGACGGCGGCGATGATCGACAATGCAACGACGACCACACCGCTCCACATCGCGTCTTTTGGCAAAAAGCCATAGCCGACATCCCATGCCAGATGGCGAATGCCGTTCAGCAGGTGGTAGGCAGCCGCCCAGGTAAAGCCGAACAGGACAAGCTGACCGATCGGATTTGCCGCTGCGGCAAGGAAGGGCTCATAGGCCTCGGGGCCCATGGACGCCGCCACCAGCCACCAGGCGATGAAGACAAACCCGACATAGAGCGCGACCCCCGTGATGCGGTGGGTGATCGATGTCGCCATCGTCACGGACCATTGATAGATCTGCAGGTGCGGGGAAAGCGGGCGCGGCCGGGTCGGGCGCGCGTGCGGAATGTCCGCCATATGGAATCACCGGATAGAATGTTCGAACGGGGCCGGAGTGTAGGGCGGGGGGCGTTTCAGTCAACCGCGAAAGCCTTGAGAATCCGCGGGCTTTTGCCGCTCAGGCTGCCACGCCGACGGAACAGATCGGCATATTGACGCGCTGCACAATTGACCCGATGGTTTTGCCTCCGTGCGATTGTCGTGCGGCAGAAGAGTTCCAGCGCGATGCAGACCGATTTTCACCGCATCCGGCGGTTGCCGCCCTATGTCTTCGAGGAAGTGAACCGCCTCAAGGCGGAGGCGCGCGCGCGGCGCGAGGACATCATCGACTTCGGCATGGGCAATCCCGACATGCCCACGCCGCAGCACATCATCGACAAGCTGATCGAGACCGCGAAAGACCCGCGCTCCAATCGCTACTCGGCGTCGCGCGGCATCAAGGGCCTGCGCAAGGCGATGGCGGGCTATTACCAGCGCCGCTTCGGCGTGACGCTCGATCCCGACAGTGAAGTCATCGCCACGCTCGGCTCCAAGGAAGGCTTCGCCAATCTCGCCCAGGCGATCACCGCGCCGGGCGACACGATTCTCGTTCCCAATCCGGCTTATCCGATCCACGCGTTCGGATTTATTCTGGCGGGCGCCGCCATACGGCATGTAAACGCGACCTCGCCGGAAGAATATCTGCGCGGCATCGACCGCGCCGTGCGCCATTCGGTGCCGAAGCCGACGGCGCTGGTGGTGAACTATCCTTCCAACCCCACTGCACAGGTCGTCGGTCTCGATTTCTACCGAGAGATCGTGGATTTCGCGAAGAAGAACGAGATCTGGGTGCTCTCCGATCTCGCCTACGCGGACATCTATTTCGACGACGCCAATCCGCCGCCATCCATCTTCCAGGTTGAAGGCGCGAAAGATGTGGCGGTGGAATTCCAGTCGCTCAGCAAGAGCTATGCGATGCCCGGATGGCGGATGGGCTTCGCCGCGGGCAACAAGACGCTGATTGCGGCGCTGGCGCGGATCAAATCCTATCTCGACTATGGCGCGTACACACCGGTGCAGGTGGCAGCGACGGCGGCATTGAACGGTCCGCAGGACTGCGTGGTCGAGATGCGCGCGATCTATAAAACCCGTCGTGATGTGCTGGTGGACAGCATGGGACGCGCCGGCTGGAAGATACCGTCGCCGCCCGCCTCGATGTTCGCATGGGTGCCCATACCGGACAGCTATCAGGAGGCCGGGTCCCTAACATTCGCGAAGGACCTCCTGATCCATGCCAAGGTCGCGGTGGCGCCGGGATTGGGCTTTGGCGAATATGGCGAAGGTTATGTGCGCATTGCATTGGTGGAGAATGAGCATCGCATCCGCCAGGCCGCGCGCAATGTGAAGAAGTTTCTCTCCGTGGGCAGCAACGAGCATCCGCGTGTATCGGAATTGATGAAATGAGCAAAGCTTTGCGTATTGCGGTTGCCGGTTTGGGCACGGTTGGTGGTGGCGTCGCCAGCGTGCTGATGACGCGCGCGAAAGAGTTGGAACAGCGGGCCGGCCAGCCGCTGGAACTTGTCGGCGTATCGGCGCGCGACAGAAGCAAGAAGCGCGCGGCCAGCATTTCGCACATCGCGTGGGAAGCGGACGCGACAGCGCTTGTGCGGTCAGATGTCGACGTGATCGTGGAATTGATCGGCGGCGAGGAAGGTGCGGCCTACGATCTGGTGAAATCCGCGCTGATCGCCAAGAAGCATGTCGTCACCGCCAACAAGGCGCTTTTGGCGTATCACGGCGCGGAATTGGCTGGGCTGGCGGAAGAAAACGGTGTCGCGCTGAAGTTCGAGGCCGCGGCAGCGGGCGGCATTCCGATCGTAAAGGCGCTGCGCGAAAGCTTGATCGCTTATGGCATCGACAGCGTGCGCGGCATCCTGAATGGCACCTGCAACTACATTCTCACTCAGATGGAAGCGACCGGTCAGTCCTTCGCGGATGTCCTGAAAGAGGCGCAGCGCCTCGGTTACGCCGAAGCCGACCCAACGCTCGATGTCGGTGGTGGCGACACGGCGCACAAGCTGGCCGTGCTTTCCGCGCTCGCATTCGGCGCAACGCCCAATCTCAAGAGCATGAAGATCGAGGGCATCGAGCACATCACACCCGACGACATCAAGTTTGCGCGCGAGTTCGGCTATCGCATCAAGCTTCTGGGCCTCGCGCGGCTGCGCAACGGGCATATCGACCAGCGCGTGCAGCCGGCAATGGTGAAACTCGCCACGCCGCTCGCCGACGTGGAAGGTCCGTTCAACGCGGTGGTCGCCCATGCGGGCGAGGCGGGGCCGTTCTTCTTCGAAGGCCGCGGCGCGGGCGAAGCGCCGACCGCAGGCGCGGTGATTGCCGATCTGGTGGACATCGCGCGTGGCAGTTTCGGCGCGCCGTTCGGCCGACCGGCGAAAAGCCTGACACCCAACAACGAACCGCCCGGCCCGCGGTCCTGCGCGTTCTATTTGCGCTTTGAGGTGCTCGATGTGCCCGGCGTTCTGGCCGAGATCGCCCGGCGGCTGGCCGAATCGGAAGTGTCCATCGAAAGCATGATTCAGCGCGGTCGTGCCCCTGGAGAGCCGGTGGCAATTGTCATGATTACCCACGAATGTGTGGAAACCTCGGTCGCAAGCGCCCTGAAGGCCATCGGAAGCTCTGACAAGGTTGTCGCGAAACCTTGCATGATCCCCATGGAATCCCGATAAGGGCGCCGAAAAGACCGCCCGTCAGGAGAGAAAATGTCCCATTTGCTGGACCGCGTGTTCGCGATTGAAGCCGTGCGCGTGACGGAGGCTGCCGCAATCTCCGCGGCCAACCAGATCGGGCGTGGCGACGAACATTCCGCCGACCAGGCGGCCGTCGAAGCCATGCGCCATGCGTTCAACCAGCTTCCGATCGATGGCACCGTCGTTATCGGCGAGGGCGAACGCGACGAAGCGCCGATGCTCTATATCGGAGAGAAGGTCGGCGCTGGCGGCGTCGCGGTGGATATCGCGCTCGATCCGCTCGAGGGCACGACCTTGACAGCGAAGGCACTGCCGAACGCGTTGGCCGTGATGGCAATGGCCGAACCCGGCACGCTGCTCAATGCGCCGGACACCTACATGGATAAGATCGCGGTTGGCCCCGGTTTCGCGGAAGGCGTGATCGACCTCGACGCATCACCCGCGGACAATGTGATGAGCCTCGCCAAGGCGAAGGGCGTAAGGGCGAATGAGATCCGCGCGCTGGTACTGGATCGTCCGCGTCATGCGCACATCATCGAGGGCATTCGCTCAACCGGCGCTGCTGTGCAGTTGATCACCGACGGGGACGTAGCCGGCGTTATCGCGACGACCGATCCGTCAACAGGCATCGACATCTACATGGGGCAGGGTGGTGCGCCGGAAGGCGTGCTCGCGGCGGCCGCGTTGCGGTGTGTCGGCGGTCAAATCCAGACCCGTCTTGTCTTCAAGAAGGACGACGAACGCGCCCGCGCCGCCAAGCTCGGCATCACGGACTTCAACAAGAAATACACGCTCATGGACCTCGCTTCGGGCGACGTGATCTTCGCGGCATCCGGCGTGACGGATGGTTCGATGTTGCGCGGCGTTCATCGCAGCCGCGACTACATCACCACAGAAAGCATCGTCATGCGTTCGGCGACTGGTACGGTGCGCTGGGTGAAAACCCGGCATTCGCGGGCGAAGGATGGGCGCTGACGCGCGCCTCCTCGCACCTTCCACGGCATTTGGAGTTTCCCGCTCCTTCTCCGGCCGCAGCTGGCGGTTGGGCGAGGTCGCGGATGAAAAGGCGCGCGCGCTGGCGCTGGCTGGAAACATCAGCGACGCGCTGGCGCGTATCCTGGCCGGGCGGGGCGCCGAGGCCGACCAACTCGAAGACATCCTCAATCCCACATTGAAGCGGCTGCTGCCGGAGCCGTTCTCCCTGAAAGATATGGAGCGCGCGGTTGCGCGCGCCCGCGTCGCGATCGACGCAGGCGAGAAGATTGCCGTCTATGGCGACTATGACGTGGATGGTTCTTCCGCATCCGCGCTTCTGTCGAGTTTTCTCACCACCCTTGGCCACAAACCACGTGTCTATATTCCCGACCGGATGACGGAAGGCTACGGCCCTAACGCCAATGCCATGCGGCTTCTGGCGGAAGACGGCACGCGTCTGGTTATCACGGTCGATTGCGGCGCAACGTCGGTCGAAGCGCTTACGGCTGCGCGCGATGCGGTCATGGACGCGATCGTGCTCGATCACCACGCGGTCGAGACGTTGCCGCCTGCTTATGCGCAGGTGAATCCGAACCAGCCGGGCGATGCCTCCGGCCTCGGTTATCTCTGCGCCACCGGCGTCACATTCCTTTTCGTTGTCGCGCTCAATCGCCAGCTTCGCGAAAGCGGCTGGTACGAAGCCAATGGCATCGCCGAACCTGATCTGCGCGATTACGTCGATCTCGTTGGGCTGGCGACGGTTTGCGATGTCGTTCCGCTTGTGGGTGTGAACCGCGCTTTCGTGCGCGCGGGGCTTGCGAAGCTTTCCATGCTCTCGCGTCCAGGCTTCTCTGCGCTGGCGGCGGTTTCCAAGGTCGTAGCGCCGTTCACGCCGTATCATCTGGGTTTCATGTTCGGACCGCGTATCAATGCCGGCGGTCGTGTGGGCAAATGTACGCTCGGCGTGGAATTGTTGAGCACAATGGATTCCGCAGAAGCGGAAGATCTCGCGGCCTTGCTCGACACGCACAATCGCGAACGTCAGGCGCTGGAAGCGATGATCCTGGAGAGCGCCGCCGCGCAGGCCGAAACGCAAGGCAATACGCCGTTTGTCCTCGTTGCCGATGAGGGCTGGCATCCCGGCGTTGTCGGCATCGTCGCCAGCCGTCTGCGCGAGCGCTTCAACAAGCCTGCGTTTGTCGCCGGTTTCGAAGGCGGCTATGGGCGCGGCTCCGCACGTTCGATACCGGGCATCGACATCGGCGCCATGGTGCGCGCTGCGCATGATGGCGGTGTCCTGGAAACCGGCGGCGGCCACGCCATGGCCGCGGGCTTCTCCGTCACACCGGAAAAGCTGGAAGCCTTCCGCGCCTTTCTGGTTTCGCGCTTTGATGGCTCCGGCGCGGCCTTCGATGCCGCCAATGAACTTGCGATCGACGCCGCCATTTCGCCGTCGGGTGCCAACACCATGCTCGTTACGGAACTTGCAAAGGCTGGCCCCTATGGCACCGGAAATCCG